>FLOH01000014.1_pt2 | contig 728464 bp, 752 predicted proteins | sample 756751 | NCBI WGS metagenome assembly FLOH01 (sample SAMEA4026879, study PRJEB14308) | marine metagenome | biome: coastal water; material: water | depth 74 m
CGCACATCGAAAACCAGTTGACCACGGTGTGGCGCAATGGTGATAGTGGTCGTGCGCACCGAACCGGTGGCCTTAAATGTTTCTGAAATTTCGGCACGAAAGACTTCATCGTTGGGTGACTGCCTGACACGGATACGCATATTCGCAGGCATGCGGTCTGCTGGAAATTGGCGATTGAGCCAATCCTTCACTTTGTCATTACATGCCTGACGAATCTCCTCGGACCATTTCTTGGTCGGCAGGCTCACGGCATAGATGGTGTTCATGACCCCATTTACGCTAACCACGCGACCTATGGTTGCGAAGTGAGTTTTCGCGATGTTTTTAGCCTGTGGTGTATCAGCCTGTCGTTTACTTTTACGATTCCCCAGGCCTACCGAGTGGTACGGCGTAACACCGTTGAAGGGGTTTCTGTCTTTTCGCAAATGCAGAGTTTGAGCGGTTCAATTTTGTGGGTTGTTTATGGGATTGTCGCTCACACCTATTTGGTGGTCACTGCCAACGTGATGACCATCGTTGGTTTCGGCACGGTGACTATTGCTCTGGCGCGCCACCGTGTTGTGTCATGGCAACGAGTGCTCGTTGTATTGACTGCAGTAATAGCAATTGCGGTTGTAGCTGGTGCGGTATCTCGAGATGTACTTGGCCCGATCGCAGTCGTTGTCGGCGGCACTGGCATCGTGCCACAAGCTATTCGCGCAGCGCGTACCACTCATCTAGTTGGTGTCTCGGTGGCAACATTCGCAATGGTCGTTGTCATGTCGGTGTCGTGGGGTGTTTACGGTCTGATGATTGGCGACTTCTTCGTGGCAATGCCAAACGTAGTTATTGTGCCGAGCGCGCTCTTTATTATGTTGCGTGCGTTACAGTCACACAATCGTTACGGCAAGACCACCGATGCAACGGCGGTGCCTGCCCGTTGATGTGTTGCGGTCAGTGTGACGGTCTGACCTTTTTTGCCCCTTACAAGCCACGTGTGCATCACGCGATCTGGAGTGCCGTCACTTTTTGCATCACCACTGACGCGAAAGCGCACGCGACCATCGAGCTGCCCGAGCTTGACGCGAGGCGCGCCATCAACAAGATCGCTAGCGGAGACACCATCTATTTGCACGGTCAGCGGCAACACGATGTTGTGCTTGCGTGCCCAGGCACTGATTTCGGTGCCGAGCCAGCCCGTGTTGGCAATGCCTACACGTACTCGCCACATTCCATCGCCCACCGACTGCGCGTCGGCAAGTTTGATCTCGATGCGCGGTGATGCAAGAGCTTGAAAGAGTGCAAAGTGCACATGCTCCTTGACTTCATCGCGTAATTTCGATGGTGGAGCGTTTGTCCATGTGCGAAAGAAGTCGCAACCACCAATTTCAACTAGCCCGAGTTGTGGGTGATCAAATTTTTTCCATGCAACATATGAACCGGGCGCATGAGTGTCGGTCCATTTGCACACTGACAAATCTTGTTGTGGTGATGGCCCGACATACCAAATATCGGTGGGTGAGTGCTCTCCTGTTGCATGATAGATCGCATCCCAAAATTCGGTTGTCCAACTAAACACACCAAGATGTTCGTACGCCCAGTCATCACCAGCGCCACTCATTGTGTCGCTCTTGTCCCATGTGAGATCTTCGTACACAGAGTGCACTGGGTAACCGGTGTGTTGTACGCCAACTCTGCCGAGTTCATTAAAAACCCAAATGTCAAACGGTGGCAATGATGAATCGGCGCGTGTACTCGAAGGGCGCAACATAAAACCACCAGCCGTATGAAATGCGTTGTAACCACACACATTGGTGCGTGAGCGCGCAGCACGCACCAATGCATCCACTTCTGGCTCCGACATCGGGTGGTCGCCCGACCCAAGCACTGTGGTGCCCCAACCCGCGGGGAAGTTGCGATTGAGGTCGAGTCCTGCCGGGTCGCGTGGCATCGGAATCGTGAAGCCATCAAAGTTTGTGACAACACCTTCGTCGAGTAAGCGATATCGAGTTTTGCCAGCTGGCGCACCGAGTGGCCCAACAGCGACCATCACACGAGCGTCCTCCTCGTGTTCCATCCACGCTCCATCAGCATCGGGTATGCGCATGGTGCGAATTGATCCATCACCATCAATGTCTTCAACGCTCAGACCCGGCCAACGATGCCCATCGCGCCACGGCCACGCACGCACGCTCGAGCGGTGATAGAGGGGTCGATCTTCAAGCGCATCTTCTGCACCATCTGGATTGACTCGCGGAACGATATAAAACGTTCGAGTGCGCAATGCTTCAGTAACTTGATCGTGATTACCAAAGTTGTTGGCAAGATATTCCAAGATGAACAACGCGGCAACACTGCCTGTCGCCTCGGTGGCGTGAATGTTGGCATCGATCCAATGTGCGGGCTTGGTGTTGTGTGCACCAGTCGAGGCATCGGTCACCGTAGCAATCCATAAATCACGACCTTTGTGTGATTTTCCATATGTTTCAAGCGCAACAAGACCAGGAAATTGCTTTTGTAAGTCATGTAACCACGACACCATCTCGTCGTATTTTAAAAAGCGATCAAAGTTGTAGGTCATGTGCCAAGGTTACGCTGTCGTTAGGAGGTGACCCCAGTGCCGCATATCCCCGTATTTCAGCACTCGACAGGCAAGTGGCGTCCTCGTTGGCGTGGGCGTATTCATGCCATCGCGGTAGCCGTCACCATTCCCGCCGGCATTATTCTCACCCTCGTTGCACCTGCGGGCATTGCACGATTCGCTGTCGGCATTTATGCATTGTCACTACTCGCGCTCTATTCAACATCTGCGTCGTATCACCTTTTCACGCGCTCGCTAAAAGGACAACGAACAATGCAACAACTCGATCATGCAATGGTCTATGTGCTCATTGCTGGTTCGTACACGCCAGTGTGTTTGCTGGCTTTGCCACGCAAAGTTGGTGTGCCATTCTTGCTCGCAATTTGGGCTACCGCAGCAGTGGGCATGGGTCTCAAGATCACGTGGAAAGCCAAACGACTTGGTCACGCATTGTATTTAATTATTGGTTGGGCCGCGCTTCTGATTTTACCGTGGGCGTATCACCGAGCTGGCTTCACCAGCTTGTTGCTGTATGCGCTCGGTGGCATTGTCTACACCGTTGGCGCTGTTTTGTTTTACATGCAAAAACCAAAACTTTCACCAGAGGTATTTGGCTTTCACGAAATCTGGCATTTGTTCACTGTCGTTGCCGGCATTTTGCAGTTTGCAGGCGTCGGTGTGTTGATCGCTCGAGCCGCTTAAGCGCCGCTATTTAAGTTTTTTATTTTTTCTTGAACCACGGTTGACACCAAGAGAGACGATGGTGGCCGGAATAAAAAATGCACGTCCATGAAATGAAACATCATCCCAATGTTTTGTCGTAACTGGCGCATTCCATGCGCGGATGCGATAGATAAGGAATAACAAGATCAACGCATGTAACGAAATGATCGACCAAGCAAAACCATAAGTGCCGATGATGTCAAGAAATGGTGCAGCAACGAGAGGCCCAATCATCGCGCCAAAGCCATACAGCATGACAAGTTGAGATGCCGCGGCGCCCATCTGTTCGGGTGACACCCAGTCATTGGTGTAGGCACTACCCACTGCATACAACGGAAAACTAAAACCTCCAATGGCAAACAGCAGTGCCGTGGTGAGCCAACTACTTGGCGTTTGAGTGAGCATGAGCAGACCCATGACAATCACGGCAAGTGAACTCAGAACGCCGATGATGCGACGGTCGATGTCATCAGATGCCGAAGAGATAGGCCATGTAAGTGCCATTCCACCGAGGTTGATTGCGGCAATCAGAATACCGATGCGACCAATGCTGAGACCTTCTCGTGTTGCAAAGATTACGGCCATGCCGAGCATGCCACCGTGCGCAAGACCGACAAGTAAAATGGTGCCGGCACCCGTTGGAACTATTTTTGCAAGTTCGCGCATTGTTATGTGCGTATTGTTTTCGACATGAGGAGTTGTTGCTTGTTCGGAAATTGCGACAGGAATGACCGCGAGCGATGAAACAACAGCCGCAAATGCAAAGCCCGTGAGCGTCCGTGCATCAAAATTAAATACCAGCAATTGACCAACGCCGTATGCACCGATAGTGACAACGTTGTACATGGCAAGCAGGCGGCCGCGGAATGTGTTGGTAGCAAGGCCATTGAGCCAGGACTCGGCCACGACATACAAACCTGCAAAACAAAATCCTGTGCTACTGCGCATGATGATCCATACGAGTGGAGAGTCATAGGCACCGGCAATCAGTATGGAAGCGCTGAGCAGCGAGGCGAGTGCCGCATAGACGCGAATATGACCAACTTGTTTAAGTGCTCGAAGCGTGTACCAAGAGCCGAGCAAGAAGCCCGCGTAGTAGGCGGTGGTGATACCGCCACTGATGAGAGTTGGTAGATGCTTTAGTTCGGCACGAATGCCGACCAATGTGCTGAAGACGCCTGCGGTAATAAGTAAGAGCGCGAGGCCAGTGAACAAGCCCCAAGTGGAGAGCAATATGGTGCGTCGAGTGGAATTGAGGTTGAGGAGGAAACGCACAGCATCAGTTAACCACGAGAGTTGAATCTGATTGAGGTTCTTTTGATGCGAGGAACTAGTCTGTTGGCAAGTCGGGTCGCTAGCTCAGTTGGTAGAGCAACGGACTTTTAATCCGCAGGTCCAGGGTTCGAGCCCCTGGCGACCCACTGCCTTCAGGTTTTTCTTGTGTCGTATTGTCTTTGTTTTCAGGGGAATACGGGCGCACAGTGTTGTCAAGTTCAGTCAGTTCTGACCCTGTTGCCCCCCTTTTGCCCCCCTTTGCCCCCTTCGCCCTGCCTTCGCTTGTTGCCAGGTCAAGCACTGACCCTGCGCTATCGGCTGCAAGTTTGTCTGCACTTGGCAAAAAGTGGGCGTAGACATCCAAAGTGGTCGAAGCGTTGGCATGACCAACACGCCCCTTGACGACATGAATTGCTACACCCGCCTGTAGTGCTGAAGTTGCTGCTGTATGTCTGCCGTCATGCAAGCGAATTACTGGCAAGCCTGCAGCCTTTGCAGTCTTTTGGAATAGTCGAAGCAAAGCCTTTGGGTGAATTGCGTGACCGTCAAGCGTTGCAGCAACTAAGTCAGTGCCCCAATGACTCAACACCTGGGCTGCTGCTTCTTGTTCGTTCTTTAGGTTCGCCAGTGCTGTGACTGTGCCTGCGTCTATTGCAAGGTGTCTTTTACCTGCAGTTGTTTTCGGGCTGCTAATAACGACACGGTCATTGGCAATAGTGCGAGTTTGTATGACATAGATACGCCCTTCGACAAAGTCAACATCTTGCCAACGAAGCCCCGCAAGTTCGCCCCTGCGCATACCTGTTACGAAAAGCAAGCGCCACAGTGCTGCAAGCGGGTCGTTAACCCTTTCGACATACGCAAAGAACTGACCCACTTGTTGGTCATCCCAAACATTTAGGTCGGGTCGTTCATACCTGGGCAAGTCTGCTGCGCTTGCAGCGTTGTTTGGTACTAACTGCCAACGGACTGCGTCTTTCAATGCTTGTGACAAAGTCAGGTGAATATTGCGCACAGTCTTAGGCGATAACCCAACACCCTTCACAGTGTTTTTCTTGCGCCTGCCATTGTTTAGCAATTCAGAATAAAAGCGGGCAACTGTGTTTGGTGTCAACTTTGACAACTGCACTTCGCCCAGGTGCGGTATTAGATACTTGTCAACATGCTGCGTAACTGACGCAAGCGTTGTGACTTTGACACGCCCTGACCGTTCGTAATCGGTCAGCCATGAAGCCAAGAATTGTGCAACTGTTTGCTTGCCTGCGCCTGTGTACCTGCCCCCGTCAAGAAGTGTCAACTGTTTAGTCAATGCCTGTTCTGCTTCACGCTTTGTAGCAAAGCCTTGCTTCTTGTAGCGCTGTCGCTTGCCGTTGACAGTCACGCCGACTTGGTAGCCCCAACTGTTCTGCTTGTTGAAAAGTGAACCCCGTTGCTTTGTCATTTTGTTTTGCCCTTCGTGTTTCGTTTAGTTGGTTTTTTGTTCGTGCCGGAATTGTCTTGCTTGAAAAGCTTTGGGTGCAACTGTTTGCCAAGTCGAATATGTTTTTGCGCCCAGTCAATGCCGTAACCAAAGTGCGCTGCAATAACTTGCTGCTTCATACCTTGCGGGGTTGCTTGGTGCAGTTTCCCTATTGCTTCGTACAGTTCTTTGCCTTCAAGTTTTGGTGCGCCCACAAGTGCTACAACTGTTTTTCGTTGCGCAGAAATATGACCAATAATGTCGAAGTCTTTGCCAAAAGGTTCTGCTTTGGTTCGTGGTGAAACAACAGCCAAGAAACTGCTTGCTTGAATTGCCAAGCGCCGAAGTTCGTCAACTGGTAAGTCATGCGAAGTCAGACCAATACTGTTCTGCAGTTCTGTTATGTGCATTTCTGTTATGCGCATTTCTGCACCCTTGTTCGTGGTCGCATAGTTTGCAGGCTTCCAAACATCTACGACAAACTCGACACTGAAGGGCAGACCGTCAACCTTGAAGAGCCCAGGCAAATAGTTGCCGTAAACTTGGGTGCGCTTTTTCACTTTTGACATGTCAACTTCTAAGTGCCAAGCAACTTTGTGGTCGCTTCGTGAACTGCCTATATAGGTCACGGTCAGCGTGTTGCCGTTACGCAGTTTTCTACTTGCTGTGTATTCGCTTTGCATGACTTCGCCCTTCGTACTGTTTGCCTGTACTGCCTGAACTGTGTACTGGTATTGAAACTATCTGAACAGTACACCATAATTGAAGTCATGAACAGTCACAAACAGAACCCCGCAGAACTTTTAGCAGACCCCGCCAGGGTCACGGTCAGCGTCAGCCAGGCTGCAGCCATATTGGGTGTTGCCAAAAGCACAGCCCACAACACCTACAAGACCACAGGCTTTCTGTGCAGTGGCGTACCTGTGCTGCGTGTAGGCAAGCGCTGTGTCGTATCAGTAGCCCACCTGCGCAGCGCCCTGGGTCTTGACGACCTTGTGCCTGCCTGACAAATAGAACAGCCCCCCGCAAGTAATTGCAAGGGGCTGTGAAGGGCGAACTTCAATGAAAACTTTACAACACAACTGTGGCAACTATGTCGCATGACGCTTTGCTATTCATAAACACTTTTCCAACACCCATGCCAAGTAGCAAACAAGTGGGGCAGGCAACTGTTTGGCGTATTTTCAGCAATTTGGTCAGTCACGCTTCGACACCTGACTTGCTTGTATGGGTTTCTGACCGCACCCAGGCAATAGAAACAGGTTGTGACAGGCGCACAATTCGTGCAGCCCGTACTTTGCTTGAAGGCACTGGCTTGCTTGTTGACACGCAAGCAAGAAAACATAAAGGCGTAAAGGTGTTTCAGTTGGCGATACCAAAGTTTCAAGACGCAGTGCAGGCATTTAGTGGGCGTGATAGCCCGCCACCTAGACATGACGACAGTGGGCAGGCAAGTGGGCAGGCAAGTGGGCAGGCAAGTGGGCAGGCAAGTGGGCGTGATAACCCGCCACAAACAGAACAGAACATGAACACAACACAAGCGCTATTCGAGTTAGTAGTGAAGGCACAACTTGAACACGAAACCTGGCGAAAATACACAGACCCTGAAGCCTTCAAGAAAAAACATGCAGCAGAATATTTGCCCGTATGTGAAAAAGCTTTGCGACAATACACAGGCGGGCACAATGACCCTGATGTTGCACTGTGGGTGCTGTCTGACTTGTTCAAGCAAGACCAAGTGCACAGACTTTCAAGCGCACTTCTTATGCAACTGACAGACCGCTACGGGCTGCCAGGTGGCAACTTGGTCAGCAAAGAACCTGACTTCGACCCTGAACTAAGCGTACTAATGGCACAACAGGTGCGTGAACAGTTCAGGCAACAGTGCGAACAGAACAGGCAGAAATAGCAACCTGCTTTTTTTCGGCTTTCAAGCAAAGCCCCCGCAAGATACTTTCCCTATATATTTTCAAGCCTTTTTTGTTGGGCGATACTCGACACCCCGACCCAAGTCTTTCTTATCCGCTTGGGATTAGCCCAGGTTGCAACAAACCAAAACCGATTAGGCGTGAACAAGCCCGAAACAAACAAAGCGCTGCAGATAGGGAAATAGGCGAGACGGGATCTGCGGTCAAGTCAATAAAAATGCGGGTTTGGGTTGTTGGGCTATGGTTCGTGTTGTGAGAGTGAACGGCTACAAAATTGAAGCAGGCGCAGATCTGTCTGAAGCAGACTTGTCTATCGCAATCCTGAGTTACGCAAACCTGAGTGACGCAAAACTGCGTGACGCAGACCTGCGTGGCGCAAAACTGACTAAAGCAGACCTGACTAAAGCAGACCTGAGTTACGCAAACCTGAGTTACGCAAACCTGAGTGACGCAAAACTGCGTGACGCAAACCTGACTAAAGCAGACCTGACTAAAGCAGACCTGAGTGGCGCAGACCTGAGTGGCGCAAACCTGCGTGACGCAAACCTGAGTGACGCAAAACTGCGTGACGCAAACCTGACTAAAGCAATCCTGACTAAAGCAATCCTGAGTGGCGCAGACCTGCGTGGCGCAAAACTGCGTGACGCAATCCTGAATGACGCAAACCTGAATGACGCAAACCTGAATAAAGCAGACCTGAGTGACGCAAGACTGTTTAACGCAGACCTGAGTGGCGCAAACCTGAGTGGCGCAAACCTGAGTTACGCAAACCTGAGTGACGCAAAACTGCGTGACGCAGACCTGCGTGGCGCAAAACTGACTAAAGCAGACCTGACTAAAGCAGACCTGAGTTACGCAGACCTGAGTTACGCAAACCTGAGTTACGCAAACCTGAGTTACGCAAACCTGAGTGACGCAAAACTGCGTGACGCAGACCTGCAAGGCGCAACAATGCCTGACGGAACAATCCACCCACTCCGTGAGAGATAAACGGGTGGGGTACGGGGTCAAGTGTCGAGTGCATAAAAAACTAGTTTTGCTGACAGTGTGCCCTTGAATTAGCGCAGGGGTTATTGCTTTGGTCTTTTGAACCAAAAATAGAAGCCCCAATTTTCTACTTCCGTCACATGTGCAGTCACCATTTCCCAGCCCTGTTCGCCAAGGGCGCTGAATATGTCGTCTTGATCCTTCCAAACGGCGTATTGCTTCTTGTATTCCCATTTCTGCATAACCGTGACATTAGCGCTGCCACCTTGTTGCCCCCCTTTTGCTGTGCAAGCCTTACTCCTATTAGTAGGTGACTAGGTTCGAGCCCCTGGCGACCCACTGCAGAATTGGCGTATGATATGAAGTATCTAATATAGAGATACTTACCCAAAGGTAATCGTTTTGGCAGATATGGTGCGATACTGGAAGTCATGATTACAGCATCAATTATCGTTTTTGCCCTTGCCCTCGTTGGTCACCTCGTGGTGATGAATGCAGTTGACTCGTTCACTGGTTACGGCGAGAGCGACTCAACTTACAAGTTTTAATCAACTGATTGGTCGTCTCGCGGGGCGAGAATAGAAGTAATGACCACAGTCGATACCTCTGCGAACCAGGTTGATCTGTCGATCACTGGAATGTCGTGCAATGCATGCGCGATGACGATTGAAAAAGGTTTGAATCGTCTCAACGGAGTTGAGGCAACCGTCAATTTTGCAACCGAATCTGCTCGTATCACGTTTGATGCATTGCAGACAGACACAGTGAATCTTGTATCAATTGTCGAGTCGCTTGGCTACGGAGCTCGACCGCTTGCAGAGACAACTCCCGACATGTTGGACGCAGAAGTTCGTGAACGAGTGGCCATGCTCAAGACTCGGTTGACGGCGAGCATCGTACTTGGGGTTCCCGTTGCACTTGTATCGATGTTTACGGTGCTGCAGTTTGCCAATTGGCAATGGTATGCATTGGTGTTTTCTACACCTGTTGTGACGTGGGGGGCATGGCCTTTTCATCGAGCCGCATTGATGAATGCTCGTCATCGTGCAACAACGATGGACACGTTGATCTCGCTTGGGATTGTGGCTGCAGTTGCATGGTCGGTGTGGGCTCTTGTATGGGGTCATGCAGCAACCACATCGGCGCATGACTCAATGACCAGCATGAGCGGTGGATTGCATGTGTATTTTGAAGTTGCAGTTGCGGTGACGATCTTTTTATTGGCAGGTAGATACTTCGAGGCACGTGCGAAGCGTCGTGCGGGCGACGCTCTGCGCGCACTACTCGCGTTGGGCGCGCGCACAGCAACGGTATTGCGTGATGGAGAAGAAGTATCTATTGATGCAGTGCTGATTCAGGTTGGCGACATGATTGTTGTTCGACCAGGCGAGATCATTGCTGCAGATGGCGTTGTGATGGAGGGTGCATCAAGTGTCGATGCATCAACACTCACTGGCGAGAGCGTGCCGGTCGATGTGCAGGTAGGTAGCAAGGTCACGGGAACAACGGTGAACTTGACCGGACGTTTGGTAGTGCGTGCGCGTCGAGTTGGAGCTGACTCGACATTTGCTCAAATCACCAAACTTGTGCGTGATGCACAGTCCACTAAAGCACCCGTGCAACGACTAGCCGACCGAGTGAGCAGTGTGTTTGTGCCAACAGTGATTGGACTTTCGATCCTCACATTTATTGCGTGGTATGTGATGGGAGACGACATTGAGCGTTTGGCCGATGCATTTGAAGCAGCAGTTTCGGTGCTGATCATTGCTTGCCCTTGCGCACTTGGACTTGCCACTCCAACTGCGTTGATGGTGGGCAGCGGACGGGCTGCACAAATGGGCATCGTGATTAAAGGTGTAGATGTATTGCAAAGCACCCGTCGTATTGACACAGTGGTATTTGATAAGACCGGCACAGTAACTACGGGCATCATGCAGCTGCTTGACGTTGTAGTGGCAGCCGGTGCAACTCGCGCTGAAGTGTTGGGATTTGCTGGGGCACTGGAGTATGCAAGCGAACACCCCGTCGCTAAAGCAATTGCGTCTGCCGCGCGTGCAGAACTTGGGCAACTTGCAAGCGTGCAACAATTTGAGTCGATTGCTGGGCAAGGAACAATTGGTGTGGTTGATGGTCATCGAGTGATGGTGGGCGGCGAGCAGTTGCTCAACTCTCGAACCGTAATTATTTCTGGTCCTTTACGTGAAGCATTAAAACTTGCACGGGATTCTGGCAACACTGCGGTATTGGTTGCCTATGACGGCACCGCCAAGGCAGTGTGCGTTGTCGCCGACAGACCAAAGATCAATAGCGCCGAAGCTATTTCATCATTACGCGAATTGGGCTTGCGACCTGTTTTATTAACGGGCGACAACTTGGCAACCGCACTTGCGGTTGCAGAACAAGTTGGCATTGAGACCGATGATCAACACGTGATTGCTGGTGTGCTGCCTGCAGAAAAAGTGCGCGTGGTCGCTGACTTGCAAGAGCGTGGGTATGCGGTTGCGATGGTGGGCGACGGAGTCAACGACGCAGCAGCACTCGCGCAGGCCGATGTAGGTATTGCCATGGGTACTGGTACCGATGTTGCAATGAGCGCAAGTGACTTAACAATTGTGAGCGGAGACTTGCGTCTAGTCGCTGATGCGATCTTGCTGTCGCGTGCCACATTACGCACGATCAGCGCCAACGTGTTTTGGGCATTTGCATACAACGCAGCAGCAATACCGCTTGCCGCACTTGGATACATGAACCCAATGTGGGCTGGACTAGCTATGGCATTGTCAAGTGTGTTTGTGGTGAGCAACTCATTGCGTTTGCGTGGTGCAAAACTTAGTCAGCACACTGCATTTGTTCACGCAACTCGCTAATTGCAGTACTTCTCCAACTGTGTACTGTTCGGATGTTGACATCTGCATCAGTGGCAATTGATTGAAAACTCTTGCCCTCTGCAAGTTGCCTTAAGACACTGAGGGAACGAGTTCCCAAATTCCATTTTTCGACTTCCGTGAGCAAATTGGTGAGTTCTTCTTCTGGGTTGAGTTGAGCCTCGGGAGCCGGGATCATGTCAATGACATCGTCCCCCCATGCAACAGCAAGTTGTTTGAGACGGCTGTCGCGTACAAAAGCAAAGTATTCAGAATCGCGAACCAAGTTGGATGCAATCTTGATGGGTCGTTTGTTGATTGGGTACGTGCGGATTTGGATCCAGGCTTGAGCAACGGTGTCGGTGAGTGCCTCGTCAAACCCTCCGCGTGCCAACTTGCCGCGCCGTGCAGCAATTGAGATCAGCGGTGGCAGAAGCCGTTGCAACACAATGCGAGTTGCAAGCTCGTCGTTGGCGGCGCGAATAACGAGTTTGAAGAGGTATTGATCGCCGCCGGAGTCAGTTGCTTCAAGGCCAAAGCCTGCACGAATAAGTACTTCGTCGAGGTTGGCTACGCGCGTACCGGGAAGCCCCCAGCCGTTGACGCGCCTGAGTGTGGATGGTGCAATCGAAAGAGCCGACCATTCCTGCACAAGTGTGCGAACCGTGGACGACTTGCCAGTTGGGTGGATGATGACTTTGGGACGTGTACAAGTGCGTGCTGTTTGTGTGGTCATGCAGATGATGATCCGCATAGCACTCACCGCACTTCTCACTGCAAGCCACACCGCGAATGCCAATGGTGCAAAGATTAAGAACTATGAGAATCACATTGCCCTCAGGTACCACCGCGGAGATTGATTTGAGTGTGACGAACCCAGTCATGGGGCTCGTGATCATGCCAGACATCTTTGGGTTGCGACCATTATTCGATGACCTTGTGGCGCGACTCGCGCGTGAGTGGAACATGGCAGTTATTGCGATCGAGCCATTTGCTGGTCAAACGTTGTCGGCCGACATCGCGGAGCGGATGACTCAGATGCCAGTGCTGAGTGATGACGCGATACTTCGTGACATGCACGAAGCTGCCGATGCGCTCGGAGTAGATCGAGTTGGGTTGATGGGGTTTTGCATGGGCGGAATGTATTGCCACAAAGCCGCACGAAGTGATCGGTTTGTACGGATCTCCTCGTTCTACGGAATGATTCATATTCCGGAAGGTTGGATGAGTGCGACTCAGGGTGATCCACTTGCTTATCTCGAAGGGGGCCATGCCGACCGAGTGCTTGCGATCATTGGATCACTCGACCCGTACACACCGCCTGATCAGGTAGTGGAGTTGCGTGCTGCGGGTGTGACTGTGCAGGAATACCCTGAAGCAGTGCACGGCTTTGCGCATGACGTCTCACGTCCGGCGCATCGCGCACACGATGCGAACGATGCTTTTATTCGCACACGCGACTGGCTGTTAACTAGCTAGAACGAACTGTCATGCGGTCACGCATGATGATGTGATATCGACGATCTTGTTGCTTGAGCCAACCGAGGCGAATAAAACTTGCGATGGCTTTGTTGACACGTTCGCGTGACGCGCCAACCATGCCAGCCAACTCTTCTTGAGTGACGGGCAAGACAAAATCGTCACTTCCACCAGAAAGTTCGAGCAGGCGCTTTGCTGTACGGCCAGTGACGTCAAGAAATACGCTGTCGGCCAATACTTCGTCCATGATACGCAAGCGAGTTGCGAGCAATTTAGTGACACCCCACAACATTGTTGGGTGAGTTCGCAACTGCTCAACCACTGGTGCATACGGAATGCACAGGACTGAACTTGTTTCAATTGCGCGAGCCATTGCACTGCGCGAGCCATTGTCGAGCAAACCAAGTTCGCCGAACAAATCGCCGTCTTCCATGAGCGCCAACATGCTTTCGCGACTGTCGAGCGGCTTGTTGCCAATGGCAATTGCAATGCGTCCACTGAGCACGACAAACAATGCGTCTGGTGTGTCACCCTCATTAAACAACACATCGCCTCGTTGGAGCGTTTGAGTCTTGGCCGAAGCAGCGATCACTGTGAGTGCTTCGGTTGGAGTTTCTGCGAAGAATGCAGTGTTGGAGAGTACGTTTTCGTGTGTCATGAAGTTATGACGGTACTACCCTAAATGAGCGTGACAACCATGCCCAAAGAGATTGTTTGGACAATTGTCGTGGCCGCAGGATCGGGTGCCAGATTTGGGAGTCCAAAGCAATTTGCAATGCTCGGCGATCGACGTGTATTGGACTGGTCAGTTGCCACAGCGACTGCAGTGAGTACAGGGGTGATTGTGGTCTTGCCACTGGATGCCGCTCTCGGTGAAGGCCAAGTTGCCGGTGGTGAAACTCGCAGTGAATCGGTGCGCTGTGGACTCAAAGCAGTGCCACCAGAGGCAACGATTATCTGCGTTCATGATGCAGCGCGACCATTTGCCACTGAACATTTGTTTAGAGAAACAATTTCTCAAGTGCACAACGGCGCCGATGGTGCTGTGCCTGCTATCGGTGTAACTGACACGATCAAGCAAGTTGATGCGCAGAATGTTGTTGTCAATACCCCAGACCGATCATCATTAGTTGCGGTGCAAACACCGCAAGTGTTTCGAGCTGGAGTATTGCGCGAAGCGCACGCATCTTGCCCCGAGGGCACTGACGACGCAACACTTGTTGAGCTGTTAGGTAAGCGCGTTGTTGTAGTGGCTGGTGAGGTGCTCAATCGCAAACTCACAGCGCCAGAAGATCTGGAATGGGCTCGTGCTACCGCTAGAGCCGAAGTGTAAGGAGACAACAATGGCTACTGCGATACGGGTTGGACAGGGTTTTGATATTCATCGTTTTGAAGACACACCGAGCGGTCGTGTGCTCGTGCTTGGTGGTGTGCAATTTGTGGGAGAGCGCGCATTGGTGGGACATAGTGATGCGGATGTGATTGCTCATGCAATTGCTGATGCACTTCTTGGTGCAGCATCGCTCGGCGATATTGGACAGCACTTTCCCGACACCGACCCGAAGTGGGCAGGGGTTAACTCGTTACTGATGTTGTCGCATGTTGTCGCATTAGTGAAAGAGAACGGTTTTGAAATTGGCAATGTTGATTGCAGCGTGGTCTGTGAAAAACCCAAGCTTGCGCCCCATCGTGAGGAGATGCAACGTAAACTCATCGATGTGGTCGGCGCTCCTGTTTCGGTAAAAGGACGCAGAGCAGAAGGTCTCGGCGCACTTGGCCGTCAAGAGGGCATTGCGTGTTGGGCAGTGTGTGTGATTGAACGAGTGACGCAATGAAGCCACGCGACTCTCGACCAGGCAAGGGTCCGCGCAGCGGAGCAACGAGCAGCAATAAGCGCAGCACAGCAGGTGGAAGTAGTCGCAGCGCAGCTGGCGGAAGTGGACGAAGTACCGCAGGAAAGCGCGTAGATCCGCGCGATGCACGTCGAGACCCGCGTGACGCAAAGCGACCGCCCCGTGATACGAAATATGCACCACGCGCAGCAGTGAACACCAAGCGCAGTCGTCCACCGGCACGCGAACACATGGGTCCGCGCGCACCACGCCCAGATCAACACGGACTCGGTGGATCGCAGATTGAAGGTCGTCAGGCAGTGCGCGAGTTGTTGATCGCGCAACGTAGAAAAACATTTGAGATCTGGGTATCCAATGATTTGGACGAGAACGATGTGATTAGTGACATTTTGGCATTGGCTGCAGATCAACGCGTGCCAGTACGACGCGTACCGCGAAAAGAAATTGAAAAAGAAGCCCGCAGTGAAGCACCCCAGGGAGTGCTTGCAATGGCTGCCCCAATTCCCGACGTCGAACTTGGAGACTTGCTCGCGCCACGCAAAGGAAATGTTCCTGCATTTTTAGTAGCTATTGATGGTGTAACTGACCCAGGCAACCTTGGTGCAATCTTGCGTTCGTGCGATGGAGCCGGTGTGCATGGTGTGATTTTGCCTCGACATCGAGCAGTGCACATCACGCCTACTGCAGCAAAATCTGCTGCAGGTGCTGCAGAGTATGTGCCGATGTGTGTAGTGGGTGGATTGCCAACCGCGCTCAAGCAAATGAAAGATGCAGGAGTATGGATTGTTGGACTGAGTGATGCTGCTGACAAAAATATCTTCGAGATCGGTAATCTAACCTCCGAACCGATTTGTTTGGTATTGGGTGCTGAAGGAGCAGGTTTATCTCGACTTGTCAAAGAACGATGTGATTTGTTGGTGAGTATTCCAATGGGTGGATCGCTTTCATCACTCAATGTTTCAGCCGCTGCGGCGCTTGCAACATACGAAGTAGTTCGTTCACGCGTTGCCAAGACCAAATAATTCGCTGTAACCTAGACGAGCCGGGTTAGCTCAGAGGCAGAGCAACCGCCTTGTAAGCGGTAGGTCGTGGGTTCAATTCCCACACTCGGCTCCACTGCATCAAGTACGGTTGTTGGTATGAGCCAAGAACAACGTCATCCCCGTCGAGAGCCAGCATCACGCGGTTCCTCAATCAACTCAACAATGTCCGTTGTGGTCGCCGTAGTTGCGGTATTGCTGGGTTTTCTGATTTTGCGCGATATTCGTGGTGGCAGTACCACTGCTCCAGCTACTGGCGATGAAGCAACCACAGGCGCGGTCGTTACGGACACAGTTCCAGTTGAGACGACAGTTGCTGTCACTATTCCGTTAACTGCATTTAAAATTCAAGTTGCTAATGCATCAAAGGTTTCTGGCAGTGCCGGCCAGATGACTACCGAGTTGCAGGGTCGTGGCTACATCGTGCAACCAGCAGTAAATGCAAGCGGAATTACACCAAAACAAACTGCAACAGTTGTGTATTACTTGCCAGGCAGCGAAGGCCAGGCAGCCCTTGTTGCGGCCGAACTCGGTGGGGTGGCAACAGCAATCATGCCCGCACCAATTCCGACCGAGGGTGGAAAACTTGGCGAAGCAAGTATTTTGATCTTGTTGGGTACCGATGTTGCGGGCAAGCCGCTTGCGTCACCAGTGCCAACCGTGCCAGTGGCAACCACGGTTCCTGGCGGCTGATCTCGTTCGTTGTTGACAGCAACTAAATAAAACGAGCGACAATCGCGGCTGCTGCTTTTTCGACACACATCAGTGGCTTTGAAAATGCTTCAGCGTCGCCAAAATTTTCAATCAAACTGAAAGAATCAATACGCTGTTGGGCGTCAATGTCAGCACCACCGCAAATGACAACCACGGGCTTGTTGAATTGTTGTGCAAGTTGCTGCACACCACCAACAACCTTGCCATCAAAACTCTCGCTGTCTAAATATCCTTCGCCAGTAATGATCAGGTCACATTGTGCGATTTGTTCATGCAATCCGACCTCATCGGCAACAACATCGAAACCCGGCACAAGGTTTGCACCAAGTGCGCTAAGTCCGCCAGCAAGTCCGCCAGCAGCACCGCCACCAATTAGTAGCGATATGTCAATGTTGTAGTCGCGTAAGTATGACTGCTGTAGTTGCTCGAGGCGTCCAGAAAGAAATTCGATCTGCACAGGTGTTGCGCCTTTTTGTGCACCAAACAATCTGGCAGCATCGCTAAAAAGTGCGCGCACATCGCAAGCAACAATAAATTCGGTTCCCCGAAGTCGGGCAGGTGTGCCAATTGCGCGAATTGCCCCAAGACCACCGTCGACGGTTGCGGAACCGCCAACGCAAACAATGATTCGCTTCGCCCCATCATTAAGCGCAGTATCGATGAGCTGGCCTGTGCCGATAGTCGAAGCCGCAATCACATCGTTCTTTTTGGCTCCGCCCACCAGAGAAAGCCCGGAAGCACGTGCCATTTCGATCACCGCGGTGTCGCCCACAAGGCGCCACTGTGCCTCGACAGGCCGACCTAGTGGGTCAGTTACGCGGGTCGTACGGTTTGGTCCACCTAGCGCATCGAGTGTGCCTTCACCACCATCTGCAATTGGTGCTTCGACACAATCAACACCCAATTCCCAACATGCATGACCGATTGCCGACGCAACCTGTGCTGCTGTAGCGGTGCCACGAAACTTGTCGACAGCTGCCAGCACTCGCATGTTGTACAGGATAGGCAAACTTTGTGTAGGTCAAAGGTCTACGATGAAATTGATGTATTTACGAGGCCGACTTCAATGGTCGCTTCTCGTTATTTCGGTAGTAAGTGGTGTGATCGCCATGCTGCTTTCGCTAGGTGGCGGTGAACCAAAGATTGTGGTGCCAACAACAGTTGAGACAACTATCCCTGCTTCTACAACAACTGTGTATGTAGATCCTGTGTACTACACAATCGAACCAGGCGACTCGCTGTTTGCTATTTCTAAGAAGTTCAACCTCAATATGGCCGAACTAATGAGCATCAATAACATCACCAACCCCGACAAAGTCAATGCTGGTGATGTAATTCAGTTGCCGGTGGCAACAGGCTTTGTTCCTGTTGCGCCGTCGACGACTATGACGCCTTAACTATGACGCATTAACTACGTCGCGCACGCACCAACTCAGCTATCTCGCGCATGATGCGAGCAATGTCAAAATCTTTTGGCGTGTACACCGCTGCGATGCCGAGCGCACGCAATGAGTCACGATCATCTTCGGGAATAATGCCACCAAGAATTACTGGAACATCAATGCCAAGTTCTTGTAGTTCGTACAACACATCTGGAACAAGTTGGAGATGCGAACCCGACAAAATGGAGAGACCGATCACATCCGGGTCTTCATCGCGCGCAGACGCCGCAATTTGTGCAGGTGTGAGACGAATACCTGAATAAATAACTTCCATGCCCGAGTCGCGTGCAGCAACAGCAATTTGTTCTGCGCCACTTGAGTGCCCATCGAGACCTGGCTTAGCGACCAAGAACTTTGGTGGGCCACCAGGGATAGTGCGCACAAACTCAGCAACATCGGCCAGTTGGGTCGTACGACGACCAGCCGCTGCACCAACACCAGTAGGGGCGCGGTATTCGCCAAATGCTTCACGCAGAACCTGGCTCCACTCGCCAGTAGTTCCGCCCGCTTTAGCCAGTGCGATAGAGGCATCCATCAAATTGGTCTTGCTAGTCGCTGCATTTCGCAATTGGTCAAGTGCCTGTTGTACGTCTGCATCACCTCGTTGTTTGCGCCATGTAGTGACGTCGTCAACAAGTTGTTGTTCGACAGTGTGGTCGACTTTGAGGATGTTGTTTGCACCATCGAGAGGTGATGGTGTTGATTCGGTAAAGCGATTGACGCCAACAACGACTTGTTCGCCAGATTCGATTCGGCGAGTGCGGTCGGCCATTGAAGACACGAGACGGCCTTTGAGCTCATCAACCGATTCAAATGCGCCGCCGCGATCAAGAATTTCTTGCAACTCAGCCCAAGCAGCATCGCGTAATTCGGTAGTGCGAGCCTCGACCACATGCGAGCCAGTAAAGATGTCTTCGTACTCGAGTAAATCTGTTTCGTATGCAAGCACTTGTTGCATGCGCAACGACCACTGTTGATCCCAAGGGCGGGGTAGACCGAGCGCTTCGTTCCATGCTGGCAACTGCACACTGCGTGCACGAGCCGACTTAGACAGAGTTACGGCGAGCATCTCAAGCATGATGCGCTGGACATTATTTTCTGGCTGCGCTTCGGTAAGACCTAGCGAATTGACCTGTACGCCATAACGAAAACGTCGAGCGCGCTCGTCGGTTATGCCATAGCGCTCGCTGCCAATGCGATCCCACAACTCGGTGAAGGCCCGCATCTTGCACAGTTCTTCCACAAAACGAATGCCGGCGTTCACAAAAAACGAGATACTTGCAAAGACCTGAGGAAATGCTTCATCTGAGACCTGGCCGCTTGCACGCACTGCATCCAAAATATCGATTGCATTGGCAAGCGAGAATGCAATCTCTTGCACTGGGGTGGCACCCACTTCCTGCAAGTGATACGAGCACACATTCATCGGGTTCCACTTCGGTGCGTTGGCTGCACACCAGGCGATCATGTCAACAATGATGCGACGCGATGCTGTTGGGGGAAATATGAATGTGCCACGTGATAAATATTCTTTGAGGATGTCGTTTTGTGTGGTGCCGCGCAACTCGTTGGCTGGCGTGCCCTGCTCGGCGGCGTTGGCAACATATAACGCAAGCAACCATGCAGCAGTTGCGTTAATGGTCATCGATGTATTCATCTGACCAGGAGGAATCTGTTCCATCAGCGCGCGCATATGACCCAAGTGCACGACCGGCACGCCTACTTTGCCTACTTCGCCGCGAGCAAGTATGTGATCTGGGTCGTAACCCGTTTGAGTTGGCAAGTCGAAGGCGATGGAAAGACCGGTCTGGCCCTTAGCGAGGTTGGTGCGATACAACTCGTTGGAGGCTTCCGCGGTTGAATGTCCCGAATAAGTGCGGATCAGCCAAGGTTCGTCGCGGCGACTCATACGTCAAGGTTAGGGGTTGACGGCCTCGGCAAGACGACGTAGGTAGTCATCGCGAGGGATCTCCATTGCGCCAAGTGTTTCGAGGTGGGGTGTGAGCCATTGCACATCAAGTAATGACATTGCCGAATTGCGCATGGTTGCAACGAGGTGCATGAGTGCCACTTTGGATGCATCGCGCTTGAGGTGAAACATGGACTCACCAGCAAAGAGACCGTTTATGCGCACACCGTACAAGCCCCCTATCAATACACCATTTTCGTCAAACGTCTCGAAACTATGAGCCCAACCAAGTTCATGCAGAGTTATGTATGCATCAATAATGTCTTTAGTGATCCATCCACCTTCGCGATTGGGTACGGCGCAACCGCGTAATACGCGTTCGAAACACGTGTCGACGCGAACGGAATATTTGCGCGCACTACTGCGCATTGATCGGGTGATGAGCAATTGGTCGAGCGGAAGTACTCCACGCATCATGGGTGACCACCAACCCATTGCTGGTTTATTGAGGAATGGAAAGTCGTTCGCACTCGACATCGGAAACACGCCAGTGCGGTATGCCTGAATGAGGGTTGCAGGCTCCAAATCGGCCCCACGTCCCACGATGTCTTGTTGTGGCCACTCGGCCGACGGTGGAAAATTCCATATTGACAGACCGAGTTCAACTGGTATGTCATGCCAAGACGTCATACGCCACGGTACATCTGACGCAACGAGATCTAGTAAGTAAAGAATCCCTGCTTGGTCTTGCGGCCCAACTTGCCTTCTGCCAACAACTTTTTGAGAGAGTCAGCTGGCTCGAGATGGCTTTGCTTAAATTCACTTTGGAGGGCATTAAGGATTGACACGGTGGTGTCAATACCGATGAGGTCAAGCAATGCAAAAGGACCCATCGGGAAGTTGCAGCCACCTTTCATTGCGGTATCGATGTCTTCCATGGATGCCGTCTTGGCCTCAAGCATGTGTACAGCGTTGTTGAGGTATGGAAACAACAGTGCATTGACGATGAAACCTGCGCGGTCGACAACTTGTACAGGATCTTTGGCGCAAGCAACAGCAAACGCGGTAGCAGCAGAAATGGTGTCATCACTTGCAGTAATTGGACGGATCACTTCAACAAGCGACATCATCACTGCTGGGTTAAAAAAGTGAATGCCGCAAACTTTGTCTGGACGGTTTGTTGCTTGTGCCATGGCAACAACCGGCAATGTGCTGGTATTGGTGGCAAGGATCGCCGAAGGCTTAACAATTTTGTCGAGTTGCGAAAACAGTTCTTGTTTTGGTCCGAGTTCTTCCACAATTGATTCGATCACGAGGTCGCAATTGGCAAGCTCGGAAAGTTGGTCTGTGATGCTGATGTGTGACAAAACTTCTGTCCGCTGATCTTCTGTCATCTTTGCCTTGGCGACTTGTTTTGCAAGATTGTTTTCAACTGAAGTGAGCATTGACTGCGCTCCAGCCATTGTGCGCGAGCGAACGACTACGTTGATACCGGCGCGAGCAACGACTTCGGCAAGGCCCGAGCCCATGATGCCCGAGCCGCAAACGCCGACGAGCTGGGGAAATGAAGATTGAGAAGGAGGTGTAGTAGTCATGGCGAGCAACCGTAGTCAATAGACCGAGATATTTACCAACCGGTAACGAAAGAACCATCTGGGCTTTACCAGCCCTGGTTAGCGTTGCCTAGTGATCAATACGCATGTTGACGAGACAGCCAATCATCCGAGGCGACTGATAGGCCTCGAGGCCGTTCATAACTTTCGCGACCTAGGCGGGTACCCAACCGCAGATGGACGAAGCACCAAGTGGAGAACACTGTTTCGTTCAGACGGTTTGTATCGATTGCGCGGAGTAGATGACTTGAGTCGCGTCAGGCAATTGGGTTTGAAATCGGTTATCGATTTGCGTACCGAGCGCGAACAACGCGAGCAGGGAATTTTCCCTATCGATGAGATTGAGGTGGCGTTTCATCATTTGTCAATTGTTGATGTGACGTGGTCCGACACGGAAACTCCGGAATTTGATGACGAAGTCGAGTTTTTGGTGTGGGGATATCGCGACATGTTGGAAATTGGTTCGAGCCGATTTGCAGACGCAATGCATGTGCTCGCGCAAACCGATTCAGCACCTGCAGTGTTTCATTGTGCTGCCGGCAAAGACCGCACTGGAGTGCTTGCTGCGTTGTTGCTTTCGAGCCTTGGTGTCGATGACGCACACATTTGCGCCGATTACGGTCTGACTCAGGAAGCAATGCAACGATCAATTGCGTGGTCAAAAGTGCATCGCCCCGAACTAGCTAAACGTTACGCCACCATCCCAAAGGCATACTTGGCTGCCGACCCGCTAGCAATGCAAATTATTTTGGCTGAGCTTGCGCAACAACATGGTTCGGTGCGCAACTATGTGCGTGAAATTGGAGTTACTGATACAACTGTTGAAGCGTTGGGTAACTTGTTGCTTGAAATGCGCTGAGCGAAATTAGCTGACGATGATCACGACGCTGTAAATGATTAAGTCTTCGGTCGGCGGAACACCGTTGGCTGCAGGATCTGGATTGGATGCTGCATTGAGTGCAGGGATTGTTTGATCCAAACCCTCTGTGACTTGGCCAAATAATGTGTAGTCGGGGTTAAGCGTCGCACCATTTTCGCCAGTGATGATGAAGAACTGACTGCCGTTGGTGTTTGGACCAGAGTTGGCCATTGCAATAGAGCCAATTTTGTATTCGCCACTTTCAGGAAGTTCGTCGGCAAATGAATAGCCGGGGTCACCCGAGCCAGTTGCTGTTGGGTCACCACACTGCACAACAAAATCGGTGATGGCGCGATGGCATTGGGTGTTGTTAAAATATTTGTAGCGGGCAAGCACAACAAAGTTGTTGGTGGCAATAGGTGCCTTGATTGGGTCGAGGATGATTGAAAACTCACCCTTATTTGTCAGAACAATTGCGGTGTAGGTCTTGCCATCCTCGAGGCACATCGGTGGGACCGTTTCAAATTTTGAAACACGGGTCTCTGACATGTCGGCTTTCGGGCAAGGTGTCTCACCAGTGATTTCGCGCCCCTCAGGGGATGTCGAGGTGGTGTCTTCGCCTAAATCGATAACAGCCCTAGTGTCAGTTGGTGCTGAGGAGTCACCTGCGGTACCACCCGAGACTCGGATGATCACGACAACACCCACAATGACACCAATAACGGTGAGCGCGCGAATGATGTTCTTGCGCACCTTTCGCTTTTGATCTGTTTTGGCTAATTGATCAAGCCTTTGGCGACGGTTTTCTTTTTTGCGAGTTCGTTTGTCTGTGCCCATAGTTTTAAAAGGATACTCGCGTAGAGGTAGCGTAAAGACCCTGTGGCGCTTCTCGTTCAAAAATATGGTGGCACTTCGGTGGCCGATCCAGACCGAATGCGCAACGTTGCTCGACGAATAGCCGACGCCAGAGCCAAAGGTCACGACGTTGTCGCCGTTGTGTCGGCAATGGGTAAAGCGACCGACAATCTTGTAGAACTTGCTCGGCAAGTTTCAAGCAACCCGCAAGGTCGGGAGATGGACATGTTGCTCACAACGGGCGAACGAATCTCGATGTCGCTGTTGTGCATGGCACTGCACGACATGGGTTGTGATGCAGTGAGTTTTACTGGAAGCCAGGTGGGCATCATCACCGACACATCTCACACCAAAGCAAAGATTTTGGAAATCAAAGGCGATCGTGTTCGCGAGGCACTACTTGCTGGCAAGGTTGCTGTTGTCGCTGGTTTTCAGGGCGTGAGCACCGACCGCGAGATCACGACACTTGGTCGTGGTGGTAGCGACACAACAGCAGTTGCACTTGCTGCAGCAATGAAAGCCGATGTGTGCGAGATCTACACCGACGTGACTGGCGTTTTTACTGCAGACCCACGGCTGGTTTCACAAGCAAGCAAAATTAAGCAGTTGAGTTTTGATGAGATGCTTGAGATGGCTGGAGCGGGAAGCAAAGTGTTGGCACTGCGCTCAGTTGAGTTTGCACGAAATCACAATGTGCCCATCCATGTTCGATCAAGTTTTACGTTAGAAGAAGGTACCTGGGTTCTTGGAGCCAACGATGAGAGGAAAACAAAAATGGAAGATCCAATCATTTCAGGAGTTGTTCACGATGTGGGCGAAGCCAAGATGACATTGCTTGGCGTGCCCGATCGCCCCGGCGTGTCGGCTCTCTTGTTTGAATCTCTTGCAAAGGCAAATGTCAACGTTGACATGATCGTGCAGAACACATCAATCGAAGGTACGACTGATATCTCGTTCACACTTCCAGTTGGCGACATTGCAACCGCAGAGCCGATTTTGGCAAGCGTTGGCAAAGAGGTTGGAGCAAAGGGCATCAATAAAAAAGAAAATATCGTCAAGTTGTCTTTAGTTGGCGCAGGAATGAAATCGAGCCCAGGTGTGGCAGCGAAGATGTTTCGAGTGTTGGCCGACAACGGTGTCAATATCGAGATGATCTCGACATCAACAATTCGCATTTCAGTGGTCGTCGAGCGATCCAAGTTGGAGACAGCAGTGCGCGCGTTGCACACAGCTTTTGGCCTAGACAGTGGTGAGAATTACTCTGCTCCGTTGCCCGAACGAAAATAAGGTTGTAACGGATCATGACAAAACAGCGCGATGCAAAAAAACGCGCCCAATTTGTGCCTTGGCGAAGCGCAGGAAATCGCACAGAAATAGGTGGATCTGCCGATGAAATTGTGCGATCTACCGGTTGGGTCTTCAATAATGAAACTGGCAGCGCACTCACCCTTGAAGAATTTGTAACTACCGGCAACAAAGAGGCCAAGCGCTACATGCGTCAATTTGGTTTTGAGGCGGAGCGACTTGCGCCATTGACCTTGCTTGAAATTGGCAGTGGGATTGGTCGAATGACAGCTTCATTTACCGAGCAATGCGCCCATGTAGTTGCCGCCGATGTAGACGCTGCGTTTTTAGAACGCTGTCGAGAGACGGTAGGAAAGCATGGTCGCGCAGACAGACTGACAACGACACATGTGCAAGATGGATGCACGCTTGCACTTTCCGACGACTCGGTAGATATTGCATTTTCATACATCACCTTGCAGCACTGCCAACGCAATGATGCGCTTGGTCTGTTGCGCGAAGCAGTGCGAGTTACACGCTCTGGCGGAACCGTGATTCTGAACTATCGATCGTGGGTATTGAGTGACGTTTTACTGATTCCAGCCGGAATATTGGTTCGTTTGCTGTGGCGGATGCCAGCGATCGGTAAACGGATTTCTGGGACGCGATGGGCAACGCGATTTGGTTGGCAGGCAAATAGGTTGAGCCCCGACGAAGTACTGCAAGACATCATCGATCACAGTCAAAAATCACTGACCGAGATCAGAATTTACCACTCTCCATTTCAAGTGCGTCACGTTTCGCACTCGAATGTGCAGGTCAAGTCATTGAAACGGGTTAATCGCAGTCATTGGTGGCTCGTAGCAACCGTACGTAGCTCATGACAGCACATCGACTGTCAATCGAAAATATTGAGCGCTCAGCACGCACGATCGACCCTGTTTTTCTGCATTCTCCCCAGTACAACTGTGAGCCACTCTCGACCGAATTGGGGTGTGAGCTCACTCTCAAAGTTGAGACTCCAAATCCCATCAGAAGCTTTAAGGGTCGCGGCGCCGATTTCTTTATGCAAGAGAATGTCACTGCGCTTTCCGGACGAGATCTTGTGTGCGCAACCGCCGGCAACTTTGGGCAAGCAATGGCCTATGTGTGCAGAGCGCACAAGCGCTCGTTAATTATTTATTGTGCGACCAATGCCAATCCTCTTAAAGTTGACCGAATGCGCTCGATGGGCGCAGAGGTGCGGCAACTTGGCGACAATTTTGATGCGGCGAAGGAAAACGCCAAAAAGTTTTGTGCCGAGACCGGTGCATATTTTGTTGAAGACGGTCGAGACATTGCAATCTCGGAGGGCGCAGGTTCAATTGCCGTTGAGCTGATGCAACAGCGCACTTTTGATGCCGTGCTTGTACCGCTTGGCAACGGGGCTTTGATCGGTGGTGTTTCTCGATACATCAAGCACATAACGCCAGATGTACAGATAATTGGGGTTTCAAGTGCGACTGCCGATGCGATGGAGGCATCGTGGCGTCTAGGCACCGTTATCGAACGCCCATCTGCCAATACCATCGCCGATGGCATTGCAGTGCGCACTCCTGTTCCGGAGGCGCTCAATGACATGAAAGGTCTTGTCGACGACGTGTTGTTGGTGTCGGAAGATGCACTGAAGCATGCAATGAAGTTGGTATTTGACAAAGCAGGATTAATAATTGAGCCAGCTGGCATTGCTGGAGTTTCTGCGATTCTTGAACATGCACACCTCAAAAAGATGCGCCTTGCCACAATTTTGTGCGGAAGCAACCTCACGCCCACACAAGTAAATGACTGGCTAATCGACAAGGTCTAACAACTAAACTGCTTCTATGCGAGTAGGACTAGTTGGAGCCACCGGAATGGTGGGAACTGTTATGCGACAGCTGCTGGCCGAGCGCAACTATCCGGTCGATGAACTTCGGATGTTTGCGTCGGCGAGTTCTGCTGGCAAGACCATTGAATGGAACGGGAGAACCGTCACTGTCGAAGATGCAACTGCGGCAGATCCAAGTGGCATGGATGTAGTGCTGTTCTCGGCCGGAGCCACAACATCTCGAGCACTTGCCGAAAAATATGCCAACACTGGCGCGATGGTGATTGATAACTCATCGGCATGGCGGATGAACGACGATGTGCCATTGATAGTTGCAGAAGTCAATCCCCAAGACGTAGCACTGGCAAAAAAGCGAATCATTGCTAACCCAAACTGCACCACTATGGCGGCGATGCCGGTGCTCAAAGCTCTGCACGACGAAGCAACACTTGTACGACTGATCATCAGCACTTATCAGGCGGTGAGCGGTGCCGGTGTCGCAGGTGTGGCCGAACTTGAAAATCAGGTACGTGAGGGTGTGAGAGATGCCGGACAACTCACCTACGATGGTGAAGCAGTCAAGTTTTCGAAGCCATTCAAGTTTTCGCAAACGATTGCATTTAATGTTCTGCCGCTTGCTGGATCAATTATGGATGACGGATCCTTTGAGACAGACGAAGAGCAAAAGCTCCGTTATGAAAGTCGCAAAATCCTGCATATTGCAGACTTGCGAGTATCGGGCACATGTGTGCGCGTGCCAGTGTTTACCGGTCACTCGCTGAGTATCAATGCCGAATTTGCTCACCCGATTACAGCCGCGCGAGCACACGAAATCTTGGCAACGGCCCAAGGTGTAGTTGTAGCCGATGTGCCAACACCGCTGATGGCTGCGGGCAAAGACCCAAGTTATGTTGGTCGCATTCGTCAAGACTCGAGTGTTGACAGCAATCATGGTCTCGCCATGTTCGTATCTAACGACAATTTGCGCAAAGGCGCAGCACTCAACGCATTGCAGATAGCAGAGCTGCTCGTTAAATAGATCGTTAAAAAGCCAGCTGGTTTGCTAGTTACTGAACCCATTCATCGCAAGTTGTGGGCGCTGCAACCAGTTGTCATCTAAGTATTTTGCTCGACCATCGATTACGTGAACGGTGTATGCATGACGCGGCTTGTCGCTCAAGTTTGGGCCAGACCGGTGTGGCAATGTGCCATTGAGTAGGACGAGCGTGCCGCGCGGAGCTTCGAGTGGCACGAGACCTTCGGTTGGATATGGCTCCTGGTCAAACACATCGGTGATGGTGGCTGTACGAGCGGCATTTAATTTTGAACGCGACTTGACGGGGATGCGATGTCCGCCCGGTAACGCCCACATGCAGCCATTTTCGGTTGTCGCGTCATCAATTGCGATCCAAAAACCGATCACGCTCTGTGGCTCTGTCCACAAAAAAGTGTGGTCGGTATGACTGTTAACTTCGCCACCGATGCGTGGTTGTTTAAAAATGTACATCGACTGCAACAGCAGTGGGTCGACAATTCCCACTTGTTGGGCAACGGATGCCATTTGGGGTGTGCGGCTGAACGCGCTAAACACCGGGTCGAGATCATGCATGGCGTGTCCGAGTTTGTTGAGACAAAGGTGTGCTTGAGAGCGCAGCGCTCCATGTTCGTCAAAGGCATCTTTTTCGAAAAAGCAACGGATTTTGTCACCACTTGTCAGAAAGTATTCGTCAGCTGCGTGTTGTGCTGTGGAGTCCGCAGTGAAGATGGTGGCTTCTTGTGGTGACGGAACGTTGTCTTTTGCAATTTGCAATGCGCGCTCGCGCAATGTCAGACATGCTGCATCATCAACAAAATTTGGCAAAACCAAATATCCGTCGTCGTTGAATGCCTGCAATTGATTAGGCGAAAGAATTTCTGCAGAGGTTGTCATGAACCACTCGGATTTTCGAAGTTGGAATGCTCCGGAAATGCTGCTGGTAACAAGATGCTCAGCGGAGTTGGTGTGCCTTCAACATCGACCAGCAAGTTTGCGCCACCGTGTTCCCACAACAGTTGGCGGCATCGCCCGCACGGCGTGACGTCGGTGTCGTTGCCAACACATGCAACCGCAATGATGCGTCCTCCGCCACCCATGTGGAGCGCCCCCAAGATTGCGCACTCCGCGCACAAGGTGAGTCCGTACGACGCATTTTCTACATTGCATCCAGAGATGATGCGACCATCATCAATGAGTGCTGCTGCGCCTACTCGAAACTTTGAATATGGAGCATATGAATGCTGCTGCGCCGCGCGGGCAGCAGTGCGCAGTGTTTGCCAATCAATTGGTTGTGCAGGTGTGGCCATACGCCAACACTAGTTGCGGGCGACCGATGCCAAAATTGCTGGAGTGAGTTTATTGGCCCGGTCAACAACGGCACGGGCCTCGATGGTGAGCGCGACACGATCGCGCACAACAACTTGCCCGTGAACAACCACATGGCTTACATCGCCACGACCCGCGGCAGCAACAATGGCAACATGCGGGTCAAATACTGGCGTGAGAGATGGCGAAAATGCATCGAGCACAACAAGGTCGGCATACTTGCCAACTTCGAGTGAGCCAACAAGGTGGTCTATGTGCAGTGCTTTGGCCCCATTAATCGTGGCCATACGTAAAACGTCGAGAGCCGGTAAAACGGTTGGGTCTGATGCTGCGGTTTTTTGCACGTAACCAGCCAGTCGCATGGCGAGCCACAAGTCGAGATCGTTGCCTGACGCCGGCCCATCAGTGCCTAGAGCAACATTGACACCTTGCTTGTGTAACTCGACAATGCGCGCAGTGCCACTTGCCAACTTGTAGTTGGATGCAGGGCAGTGCGTCACCGATGCACCATGTTGTGCAATCATCGCGATATCGGTGTCATTTAAATGCACACCGTGGGCGATGACCGCATTTGCTAGCAAATGAGTATCGGCAAGCACTTGGATTGGCGTGCGACCATTGTGTCGTTTTGATACGAGCGACATTTCGCCAATAGTTTCTGCGGCGTGCACGTGGATATGTGCGCCGTGCTGTTTGGCGAGTGCTGAGATCTGGTTGAGGTGATCTTCGCCAAGCAGGTATGTGCTGTGCGGGCTGAGCCAGTTGAGTGAATCAAAACCATTCGGTAAGGAGAATTCTTGCTCACGGTTGACGGACTCGGTGAGCCACTCGTTCGCCCACGCCATGCGCTTGGCGAATGGCAGTGGCTCAGGGCCATCAGATTCAAGCAGGTTTGGTCCGCAGTGAACTCGCATGCCTGAGCGTGCTGCAACTTCGAGTGCCGCGTCGGGCAAGTAGTACATGTCGAGTGCGGTGGTGATGCCACCCAAAAGCGACTCGAGCGCCGCAAGTTCGGTGCCGGCCACAACTGCATCGTGCGACAGCACAGCAATCTCTGCTGGCATTAGTCGGCCAAGAAAATCTTCTAAATTCATGTCATCGCCGAGGCCACGAAACAGCGTCATGCCCATGTGCGTATGAGCATTGATCATGCCCGGCATGACAATGCCACCCTTGGCATCGATTACAGCAGGTGCATTGTGGGCAAGTGTTCCAGTAGCAATTGCGCGAATCTTGCGATCTGCGCCAATCACGATGGTGGCATCGTTGACAATGGTGCCGACCGCGTCAACGGTGACTACACAGGCGTTGGTGATTGCGAGGAGGTCTTGCGGAGCGCTCATTATAATTTTGTTGCCTTCGTTGCATCTATTTGTTTGAGCACGTCTCGCAACAGTGCGCCAACTCGTTGCGCCGATTCTTTGCCAACTTGTAATACATCTTCGCCCGATAGTGGTTGAGGGTTGATGCCCGCTGCCAAGTTTGTGGCGAGCGAGAGTGCAAGCACTCGCATACCTAAGTGTCGTGCAGCAATGGTCTCGAGCACAGTTGACATGCCAACCATGTCGGCGCCAAGCGTGGCGATCGCGCGAATTTCGGCTGGCGTTTCAAAATGTGGCCCATGAAAACCAAAGTAGACGGCCTCGTTGATGTTTGGAGATACATTGCGCACGAGTGAGCGCAGCGACGAGTTGTACGCATCGGTGAGATCGACGAAGCGACCAGCGAGTGGTGCTGGTGGGTTGTCACCTGTGAGCGGAGAGTGACCTGTCATGTTGATGTGATCTTTGATCACAACGGGCTCGCCGATGGTCCACTCTTTTTGCAAGCAACCAGCGCCATTTGTCAGGAGTGCGATCTTGCACCCGAGTGCATGTGCAACACGAACGCCGTGCACCGCCGCATGGACTCCGTGCCCTTCGTACAAATGTGTACGACCGGTGAGTAGCAACACGCGAGTAGAACCGATGGTGATCGACTTGAGTGCTCCGCCATGGCCGATGGCTGACGGACGAGTGAAGCCTGGGATGTCTGCAACGTTGATTGATTGAACTGGAGTCTCAGACACTTCTTCGAGAAGGCCTACGGCATCTACCCAACCCGACCCGAGCACTACGAGCACATCATGTTGCTCATCATGCTTCATGGCAAATTGAGCGCGAACTGACTCTGCAGACCGATTGGCAAGTGCAAAGGCTTCTTTGACCACAGGTTCCATATATAAAGGCTAGGCACAAAAAGTAATAGCTAGGCACAAAAAGTAATAGCTAGGCGCCGAAACGTATAGCCATATAGCAATATTAAAAAAGATACGCGCGCATCGGTAGCGTGGTGCGTTATGAACACGATTGCGACAGCACCTATAACAATCTCTCCAGCTCGGGTATTGGCCGACTTGTTGCCAAAACGCGTAACGCGCACATCTGCACTCACGCAAGATGTTGCTCTCGTCTTTGGTTTTGCCTTGCTGACTGCCCTTGCTGCACAGATCGAAATTCCACTTGGTTTTACACCGGTGCCACTTACTGGCCAAACATTTGCAGTGCTTCTCACTGGAGCAGTGCTCGGTATGCGACGTGGCGCCTTGAGCCAACTCGTTTATTGGTTTGCTGGACTCACCGGTTTGCCATTTTATTCGGGTGGCGCAGGTGGTTGGAAAGATGGCACTGGTGCCACACTCGGCTACCTCATTGGTTTCATTGTTGCTGCTGGCGCTATTGGCTTTCTTGCAGAAAAAAAGCAAGACCGAAACTTTGCAACTTCGTTGCCGGCAATGTTGCTCGGATCAACAATTATTTATGCATTTGGCGCAATTTGGTTGGCACACAAAATCAACGTACCGCTTGCAAATGGTGACATAAATGCGATCAGTCTTGGCGTTGCACCATTTTTGATTGGTGATTTGTTGAAAGCACTCATTGCGGCAGGACTCACGAGCACCGTGTGGAGTGCAGTCGCTAAGCGCAAATAGAAGCAGCGCGTTTAGCGCGAACGCTCAAGCTCATACAACGTTGTGCCGTTACCGCGTGCAACCCACAAACCTGCGCCGGCTTGCACAAAGTGTCGATTCAGACGCTTGCGATACCAGTCGCCAGTGCGGGTATAAATATTTAAGTCGGTGGTTTTTTTATCGACAGCATTTCGTAAGTCGGCCGATGTCGGTACTTCTAGGTAGAGAACCCCGCGCGTTGCTTTTGCCAAATTGCCAATAGCTGCAATAGCTTGCTTGTCGTTGAGGTATTGCAACACGCTGTGGCAAACAACAAGATCAAATTGCCGCGTTGGAAACCATGACGCGATGTCGTGACATTCGTGGCTGTATTTTTCGCAAGCATGCTCGCTGATGTCAACCGACAATCGCTTCACTTTTGGATGAGTGGTTGCGTACCAGTCTCGCCAGTAACCAAGACCCGCACCCACATCGAGCACCGACCGCACTGGCACTTCCCACCACTGGCACATTGCGTGTACAGCAGTAGCGAGTGTGTTGACCTTGGTGCGGCTGTGAACAGGGCTAGTTGAATAGAAGCGCTTGAAAAAAGCTGCGTCAAATGTGTTGCGTGGCATGCATCCTGTGTAGCAGGTGAGCGGCCGCCGTTACGATTGTTGCCGTTACGATTATTGTCAGATCTCACTCGAGATCACATTCGCAAGGAGCCAACCATGTCCGTGAATAAAACGTCGGTATATGAAACCAAAATCGCACGCCTCAATGGTGCAGGAAACCCATTTGACGATGTGCTCGGCAAAGTGACATTGCTTGTCAACGTTGCATCCAAGTGCGGTTTGACCCCGCAATACACAGCGATGCAACAGTTGCACACTGACCTGTCGGCCAAGGGATTCAGTGTGCTCGGCGTGCCCTGCAATCAGTTTTTGGGCCAGGAGCCGGGTAATGCACAAGAGATTCAAGAGTTTTGTTCAACAACATATGGAGTCGATTTTCCATTGAGTGAAAAAGTCGATGTAAATGGTGATGCGCGCCACGCTCTGTACGAGTCATTAGTGGCCTCGCCAGATGCAGAGGGGTACACCGGCGATATTCGCTGGAACTTTGAAAAGTTTCTGATTGGTCGCGACGGCGCAGTTGTTGCAAGGTTTGGTCCGCAAGTTACACCAGACGCGCCAGAAGTATTGGCTGCAATCGAGTTGGCACTCGGCTAATCACAATGCTCAAAGTCGGTGCAGTTCAGATGTCGATGTCGACAGACATCGCGACGAATATTGCAACCGCCGAGCGTCTTGTGCGCCAAGCTACATCGCAGGGTGCACAGGTTGTTTTAATTCCTGAACTTTTTGAGGGACATTATTTTTGCAAGGACGTTGATCCGAAAAATCTCAACCTTGCATTGCCCATCGATGGACATCCGACCATTGCGCATTTTCAACGAGTAGCAAAAGAGCTCAATGTCGTTCTGCCGATCAGTGTGTTTGAACGCGCCAACGAAGCACTGTTTAACACTGTCGCAATGATTGATGCAGACGGAACGATGATGGGGATTTATCGCAAGAGCCATATTCCAGATGGCATCGGTTATAGCGAAAAATATTATTTCAGTCCTGGAGACACAGGGTTTCGTGTATGGAAGACACGACACGGTGCTATTGGGGTTGGAATCTGCTGGGATCAGTGGTTTCCAGAGTGCGCGCGATCGATGGCGCTGCAAGGGGCTGATGTGTTGCTGTATCCAACCGCTATTGGCAGCGAACCTCCAAACCCCTCGTGGGATTCTGCGCATCATTGGCAACGCGTTATGCAAGGACACGCGGGAGCCAATATGGTTCCAGTCGTTGCAGCCAACCGAATCGGTCGCGAAGTTGGTGAACAAACGGAAATCACGTTTTATGGATCTTCATTTATCACCGATGCACTTGGCGCCAAGGTGGCAGAAGCCAATCGCACCGACGAGGGTGTTTTGGTAGCAACAATTGATTGCATCGAAAATCGCAAGACGCGCAGCGCCTGGGGATTATTTCGTGACCGACGCCCAGAGTTGTATCGGGGCTTAACCACGTTTGATGGCACGACGTCGGGCATCTAATGCCAACAATGCCTGGTGAGTTTGCGCCTCACGAACGCACCGTTATTGCATGGCCTACCCGTGACGACGTATACGGCCAGTATCTCGACGAAGCACGGGAAGCTCATGCTGCGTTAGCGCGCACAATCTCGGGTTACGAGCCCGTAACCATGATTGCAAATCAACAAGAAGCTGAGAACGCAGTCGAGCTGTGTGGCTCGACAGTCGACGTGGTTGCACTCCCGATTGACGACTCGTGGTTTAGGGACTCAGGCCCCATCTATGTTTTTGATGGCATTGAACGTGTTGCAGGCAACTGGATATTTAATGGCTGGGGCCAAAAGTTTGTGCCATTCGACAAAGATGCTGCTGTAGCAAGTGCGTGGGCCAAACATGCCGGTCACTCGGTGCGCAACATCGACATGGTGCTTGAAGGTGGATCAATCACGTCCGACGGTGCTGGCTTGTTGGCTACAACTGAGCAATGTTTGTTGCATCCAAATCGCAATCCTCAACTGAGCAAAGATCAGATTGAACAACGATTGCGCAGTGAGTTTGACTTAAACGAAGTGATGTGGCTTCCACACGGATTGTCGATGGACGCCGACACCGACGGACACGTAGATAATGTTGCGATATTTGTTGCTCCTCGCACAATGGTTTTTCAAACATGTGACAACAAATCATTGAGCGACCACTTGCGTCTTGAAGAAAACCGTAAGGTTGCTCAATCTTTTGGCGTGACGATGCACGAAATTCCTGTGTTGCCAGTGATCGAGTATCACGGTGAGCGCATGCAAGTTCCGTATCTCAATTTTTATATGATCAATGGTGCAGTAATTGTGCCTGTTTGCGGTCACGCGGCAGACGACGACATGCTTGGACTCATCGGCGAATACATTCCCGATCGCGACATCATTGGTCTCGACATCGGTGGCATTCTTGCTTACGGTGGTGGTGGCATTCACTGCATCACGCAGCAAATACCTGCTCTGCTCTAACAGTTTTTAAACAGGTGCATCCATTGAGCGCAATGGCAATTGCTGTGACGGCAGGTTGTCCCACATGTCGGCAAGCAAATCTTCGCGCAGTGCTCGCACGCTTGGGTCGTCCCAGCGATTGACGTGTTGCAGCGGGTCGTGAGTGAGGTCGTAGAGTTCACCTTCGCCCGACTTGCTCATCGAGCCGTCGAGCGCGGCTGTGCACACCCAGTTATCGCGACAGATGGTTCGCAGGTGCACGATCTTTCCAAACAGCACAGAATCCCATTCGGTGAGCACACGCTCGTGACCAAGTTGTTCGGCTTCGGCTTGATGCATTGGTAGTCGCGGTGCTTCTACGTAGCTCGGTTGAGCAATGCCTGCGATGTGTGCAAACGTTGCAGCAAGTGAAACGTGGCCAACTGGAGCAGAAACTCGAGCAGGAGAAATGTTGGCGCTTGGTGCTGGGCGCCAGATGAGAGGAAGCCGCATCAATGAGTCGACGTGATACGGACCCTTGAAGAGCAGACCGAAGTCGCCTTGAAACTCGCCGTGATCGGTGGTGTACAACACGTCGAGATCGTTTCCCCAACCGCGTGACTCGATCGCGCCCATGACTTTGGCAATCGCTTCGTCGATCAGTTCATTTTCAACATGGGTGTACGCATTGACTTCACGCACTTGGTCTTGCGTCAGCGTCGCAGGCACCCAGCGAGCCGGTGCTTCATAGTTGGAAACGAATGTGCCGTCGTACCAACCGCGCCAGTGGCGCAACTTATCGTCGAGCACTGCTTCGCGAGTTGTCGAATTTGCAATGTATCCCTCTGGAAGATCGAGGTCCTGCCAACGAACGCGGTGCATCTCTGATGCCGGCGGATCCCACGGGTGATGTGGATCTGGAAAACTCATCCAACAAAACCAGTCGCGATCTGCAGGCAACGACTCGAGCCATGCAATCGTTCGTTGAGCCACCCATTCGGTGTGATACCACTCGGTGGGAATCGGATTGACATGTACTTGTGGCGCTTTGGTATCGCCACCACCCTCGGCGTTGACTTGCAATTCATTGTCGAGCACTCGGTAATAACTAAAAACTGATTCTGGGTGGTTGTCGCGAATCCATTGCGAGTAATGCAGTGCGCCTGCAGCACCATGAGTGGCAAGCTCCATATGGTCAAACCCACGGTGCGGGTCATTTGGGTTTTCACTAGTGACACGATTATTGCCCATGCGGTTTTCGGTGAAGCGCAAAAATGGATCGAGCAATGGTTCGAAGTGGGCCTTGCCGATGAGTGCGGTTGCGTAACCGGTCGCTCGCAAGTCGGCTGCAATGCTCGGGGCATCTTCTGGCAGCGGTACACCGTTCATCCACACGCCGTGAGTAGCAACGTGCTGGCCGGTGAGCATGGTGCTGCGCGACGGCATGCACACAACATTTTGTGGATGCGCACGATCAAATGTGATGCCGTGCTTGCTCAAAGCATCAATCGTTGGCGTGCGAGCAATCATTCCGCCGTTGCAACCAAGTGCGTCGTAGCGCTGCTGGTCGGTGGTGATAAACAGAATCTTGCGGCCCATTTATTTCCGATCAAACATTTCTTTTACTTTGGCAATACCAACGCCAGCTGCACCACCGATTGGAAGCGCCAACACTTCTGGTTCCATGTCGGTCGAATACATCAGCAGGCATCGATTGGGTCCGTCGGGAATCACGTCAACTGTTCCGAGATGGAATGTGATCAGTGGGTTATTAACAATCTTGTATTGAAAGCGACGCAAGTCGTGGTCGAGGGTAACGATGTCTTCTTCAAACGTGATACCAGCAGCAAGCACAATCCAACGTTTATTTCCCTCTACGCGACACGAAGTGATTGGAAACCATTCATGCAGTCGTTCTGGTGCACCAACAAAAGCCCACACGGTGTCGGCGTCACACTCGATAAAGCCAAAGCGACGCACGGTTCCCATGGTCCAAATCTAATCTTTTCGCACTCAAACTGCACAAAGCCAACGAGCTATTGGTTGGGTATATGCCAGTCGATGGGGTCTGAACCGTTTGCTCGAAGCGCTTGATTGATTTGAGAAAATGGTTTGGAGTCAAAGAAACCATTGTGTGCCGACAGCGGACTTGGGTGAGCCGACTCGATAATTGTGTGTTGCAATTGCGTGATCAATGATTTCTTGTTACGCGCAAATGCGCCCCACAACACAAACACAATGGGTGACTTCAGTGATCCGAGTGTGTGTACGACGGCATCAGTAAAAACTTCCCAGCCATGACCCTGGTGTGTACCGGCACCGTCTTGTCGCACGGTAAGTGTTGCATTAAGCAACAACACGCCTTGACGCGCCCATGAAGTCAAATCTCCACTTGATGAAGGCTCAATCCCGCAATCAGCCTGTAACTCTTTGTAGATGTTGCGTAGCGATGGAGGGATCTTGACGCCGTTTGTTACCGAGAAACACAAACCATTTGCTTGGTTTTGCGAGTGATACGGGTCTTGCCCAAGTATCACTACTCGCACATCCAGGGGTGCAGTGAGTGCAAAAGCGCGAAACGTTGCGCCTAAAGGCGGGTAGACGTTTGCTACTTGTCGTTCAGCAGCAACAAAATCTTGCAAACTCGACCAATAAGGCTTCGATATTTCGTGGGCGAGCAAGTCGTGCCACGACGGCGGTAGCTGATCCGACATGGTGCATTGACCTCTGGTCATCCGCCAAATGTTCTGTAGGCACGTTCTGCTGGTCCGAGCCCAAAGTGTTTATTCCACCCACTTGCGAGCATCAGTGCCACAACGTAAAATAACAGCGACAACACAAGTGCGGTGTCAAGACCAGTACCACCCACCCAGTGCAACCGATGCACGAGCAGATTAAAAAATACGACATGCAGTAAATACACCGAAAGTGTCATGCGTCCGGCACGCGCAAGAAACCGCACAAGAACCCCCAAAATAATAAATCGTGGTGCGCGCTCAACTACTAGCGAAACTAAACAGAGTGCAACAACGGCGGTTGCGAGCGTGCCGAGTGAAAACAACATGCTGCGATCGAGTGGCTGGGTCGACAACAGCTTCGCCAGGACGAAGTCACGATCGACAATCTGAGAAGATGGTGTAAATAGAAAATTGGCGGCGTGCGTGGCGAGCATCAGGAGGATCGCTGCGAACAGGAGCCGTAGACGTATCTCGGACAATCGATGGATGTGGCGTCCTAGCACGATGCCCACGATAAAAAATGCGATCCATGGAAAGACTGGGTGGGTGTAGTCAACAAATGTGCGAATGAGCAGATTTCGTGGCGAATTAGGTGAGGGTGAGAGCCAGTTCGTCAAGTTGCCATCAAGTAACTGGTTTGCTCGCCACCATGAAATGCCTGCTGCGGTGGCAATACTTATGACACAAAGGCCAATGAGTTGTCGAGATGACCACGCAAACACGGCCGCTGCAATGATGAAATAAGCGCCGTAATAAAAGAGGATCGTTCCGGGCCAGAACCACTGCACGAAGTAACCCAAGAAATACAGCAATGTTCCGCGACGCAGTAGAACGATGCGAGCATGTTGAATATCGGCGCGGTTGTTCGACGCTCGTGCACGTTGCGTAAACAAGCTCACACCGATGCCGGCAATCAATACAAATGTTGCAGCGAATCTTGTGGTGAGTGGGCCTGTGAGTGGGTTGAACATGCGTTCCCACACCGATGGGTGAGTGGGGTACATGGACTGAGCGCCGTTGAGATATGCGTGGTAGTTCATCGCAACGACTCCGAAGAGGGCAATGGCTCGGGTGACGTCCAAACTCTCGATCCGAGATGACGGCGTCACGAATTGATCTATTTCCAGGAGATGGTGTCGACAAATACTCGAGAGAGTGGTTGTTGCACGTCAACAAAGTCATTCATGGTTGGACAAGCAACTCCGTCTTGTACGAACAGCATCGTTGAGTGCATGTGTGATGGCTCGAGCATTGTGAGGCGTTGTTTTGCAAAATGGAATGGGCTGAGATCGCCAGCATTTGTAACGACACCGTGGCTTGATCCGCAACCAACTACAACTAGTAATCCACTGCCAGAAATTGGAGTGTTGCGATAGCCAGCTGTTCCACCATCGACGTGGTTCACATCCAAAACATCGGTTTCCAGTGTGAGCATTGACTTGTCACCAAGCCACAAAGAAGTACCAGAGCGGGCGATGATATTGCGTTGTTGGTGAGCGGCGCGCAATGCATTGAGTGAGTCGGCATCGACGTGGCTGACATACATCGGCAAATTATTTGGCACGATGCTCAGCCATTGTGCAATCTCTTGCATGTGATCAGTAGCCGTGCCATCGAGCGGTGGGTGCACCGACCAACCATGTTGCTCAAAGCCAGCACCGTTAACAGCACTGACTACCGAAGCGACGTCGGAACCAGCAACACCAAAACGTTGCACGCTCGATCGGAGTTTGATGATCACGCGGCCGCTCCAGCCATGTGAAACAAGTGTGTTGACGTGTTGGATCGATCCGACAACGAGCACCGCATTGCGCGGCAACGATGTGGGCAACTCATTGCCAACAGGCGTGAGCACGATTGGCGTGTGCGATGCCGGAATGTCGTGGGCCTCGAAGACTGTGCCAACCGCAATTTCGGTGGAGAATTGTGTTGCTTGTTCAATCAAGATTGGTCGGCCAAACCCATAACCGTTGCCTTTGACAACCGGCACAAGGTGTTGACTATTCCCAAGTAATACGGCCTGGGTGTGCACATGGTCGAGCCATGCTTGGCGGTTAACAGTCAGGCGCAAAGTCATATGTCATCACGGTATCTGAAGGGTTTGGGTGAGCCATTTAAACCCGACTTGTTAAGTCAACAATTGCCCTTTATGCTGACTCAATGGCTAAATTGTTCAGCTTCCCCAACCCTGTCAACGAAACGTCAGCCCGCATTGTTGCTGGTGGTGCTGCTCTCATGGGCACCCTATTTGCCGTAACGGGCAGTGGCTGGATTCTGGGGGTGTTGACCTATGGCTTCATCGCACGAGTGCTCACTGGACCAACATTGAGCCCGCTCGGTCGGCTCTCGACGCAAGTGATCACACCGTTGCTCACGCCATTGATAAAAAGTGAACATCGAATGGTGCCTGGCCCACCAAAAAGATTTGCCCAAGGTGTTGGCGCAACGTTTGGCATCGTTGCAAGCGCACTGTTCATGAGCGGAGCAGTAACCGAAGCACGATTTGTGATCGCGGCGTTAGTCGGCGCTGCATTTCTTGAATCAGCATTTGCGTTGTGCCTCGGCTGCATCATGTTTGGATGGTTGATGAAAGCCGGAGTAATTCCTGAAGAAGTTTGCGAAGAGTGCAATAACTTCAGTTTGCGTTCTTTGGCCACGACGTCAAGTCAGGCTTAAGCGCGTCAAGGTTTTGTTCCAGGACAACGCCTTTCCACACACCAACTCCATACGCGGCATCGTCCAGCACGCGCAATGCAGTAAACCGAATCGGATCGAGCTTTGGTCGGCCCTTCCACCATTCGTACATTGATGGAACTACTGCAGCAGTAATTAATACCCAGCGCATTCGTTTTGAGAACAGTGCAAGCACAACTGCAATTGGCCACCACACTCGAGTGATGGCTGAAGCAATCGTGCGACCAGCATGCAAGTTGCCGAGGCCAGCCAAACGCGCCGACTCTTCGACGGCGTTGGGAACATCGCGCAATTTGCGAGCAAGTGCAGCGATGGTTCCTGCACCAACAAGTGCGCCAAAGATTGGGTAGCCGAGCACAATAAGTGCCCACATGCCAGCCGAATAGCCGCTCACTCGCACAGGTGCAAGCGCACCCTTGTGCCTCTGCGCAAGAGCAGCGGCCGAAGTGCCGTAACCAATTCGCTGCGCAACAAAATCGCTGACAGTAGATCGTGGTAGGTGAGTGCACACTGCTGTGGGCTGATAGCGACAGCGCCAGCCCGCGGCGTCGAGACGCCACAATGCGTCTACATCTTCGCCAACTTGCAATGTTTCGTCGAAGCCATCGATTTGGTGCATTGCTTCGGTTCGACAAAGCCACATGGCCGACGGTGTGTAACTGATACGCGTACCCTTGCGAATACGGCCTTCAAGTGGACCGAGGTCGAGCGGTGAGCGCACAGCTTCGTAAGCACCTAGCGCGCCTTTTGTATCCGCACTAACAATGCGCGGCGCAACAAGACCAACGCGCTCGTCGGCAAAGAACGAGAGCAGTTCAATCAACGTGTTGTTTTCGAGCGTCACATCCACATCGATAAACGCAACAAATGGCGTGGTCACAAACTGCAATCCGTAGTTGCGCGCAGCGCCCGGTCCTTTGTTTTGGTCGAGCGAAACAACTCGTGCACCTGCAATGTCAGAAATTGTGTGAGGAGATGCATCATTCACGACGATGATGGTGGCTGCAGTTGTAGAGAGGTTCGTCAGTGTGTCAACAAGTGTGTTGAGCAAGCGCGCATCTTTGGCATTACGCACATGCGCAGGAATCACGATGCTCACATCGGCGAGCGTGAAAGGTTGCTCGCTACCAACGATGTGTGTCGGATGAATCGCACCGGCATCGAGTAGGCGGTTGGTGAGTGTTTCGTGACCCGCAGGAAGCGGTAATCCGATCTCGAGCAACTCTGCAACGCGACGACCCTCTTCGTTCAGGGTAAACATCTTGAGTGGAGAACCTGCGAACACCATGAGACCGCGCACTGGACGGCGCCAAGATGGGTCAACAATGAAGTGCGGTTGATTGATGAGGTCGGTCAAGATTGTGCCTAATGGGTTCTGTGTTTGTCAGTTCGAGTGTTCGTTAATAAAGGTAACGAGGTCGCGGGTTAATTGCGAGAGCAAATTTTGACCGTGTTCAACGGTTGCGGTAGTCGGGTTGCCCAACACGCCATTTAAGGAAACCGCGCGCACTCCGCCGCTGCGTAATTGTGTTTCCAGTTGACTTAATGGTTGGGTAGCGCCAGCCTCGGCCTTTGCCATAATGACTTGCTCTGGGTTGATAGCAAGCATCATTGACGTCTCGCTCGCACCAGCATGTGCGTCACCGTGCTCGATACGCGGCCACCACGAAACAACATTGCGTTGTTCGTTGGTCAACGTGTGAATCGCGGCAGCGACGGCATCGGCATTGCCGCCATGACCATTGACGAATACAACACCACTGCACCAGTCGGCTGATCTAACGATCTCAATTAAGACCTGAGTGAGAGCATCAGTGCCAATCGACAATGTGCCAGGAAAGCCAGCATGTTCGCCACTTGCCGAAATTGTCAGACTCGGAGCAATCAGGATGCGATCGTTGTGTAGTGCAGCCTGGGCGCACAAGTACTGTGCAATTTGGGTGTCGGTGTCAAGCGGCAAGTGTGGGCCGTGCTGTTCGCATGATCCGAGTGGCAATAACAACAGGATCGATTGTCGACTCGCAACCTGTGACCAAGTGTTGCTAGAGATTTTATTGGCCACGCCAAAGACTAAGGGCGAAGACGTTTGCGCACAAAGCGCACTACTTCGATCAGCGCAGTTGCGCTAACTGCACCACCGAAGGCGACCAAGAATGCCTTCGTGTGGTCATCCTGGAAAGCTTTGCCGCCGATAAAGCCAAGCAGCGATGCATAGAGCGCCCAGATAGACGCAGCAGCGACTATCCAGCCGACGAACCAGCGATGATCGCGACGCGTGATGCCACACGTGAGGGTCAAAAGAGTGCGTCCACCGGGTATGAATCGTGCAGTGATCAGCAACATTCCGCCACGTCGTTCTATTTGGTGAATAACCATCTCTAATCTCCGCTGGCTTTTTTCGTTGCGGGTATATCGCTTGAGAATTCGTTCGCTTGCTTCACGGCCAATGATGTACGACATGTTGTCGCCAATAAAGGCACCAGCAGCAGCCACCAGTATCACGAGCGCAATTGATAAGTGCCCCGAACCTGCACTTACGCCACCAATGATGACAAGTGTTTCGCTTGGCACGATTGGTATCACCGAATCGGCGATTGCAATCGTAAAAATAATTAAGTAAAACCAAGGCGATGACGAAAAGTGCTCAAGCCATGCAAAAAAGTCGTTGAGTTGATTCAATGTATTCAACGCAAAAACTTTATGCGTTTTCCTCGTGAGACTTGAGACGACGAATGTTTGGAAGGTGTCGAATAATGATCATGCCAACGAGTCCTACCGATGCGGCCAACTCCCACATGTTGTCGTTGCGCCAGATGGCGACGTACACAGGAACAGCAATCGTGATAATGAGAGAAGCGACCGACGACTTGCCTGTGGACTTACGTAGTACGAACCACGATGTGCACAAGATCAAACTCATGATGGGGTACAACACGTACATCACTCCACCACCAGTGGCGACGCCCTTACCACCCACAAACTTCCGAGTGACGGGAAACGTGTGGCCGATTACTGTGGCGTACCCGCAGGCATATGCAAGGTACGAGACACGAAGTGCATCTGGTTGTGTGTTCATCACAAGCCACGCAAGTCCCACCGAAGCAGAACCCTTGAGCACATCGGCGACAAATACAACGAGTCCATATTTCCAACCAAGTAAGCGCACAACATTGGATGTGCCAGGATTGCCAGACCCTGCAGCAGTGACATCGACGCCACCGCGCTTGGCAATGATAAGTGCACTTGGGAACGTGCCAATAAAATACGAAACAATAATGGCGCCGACAATCAGCAGTGGATTGACGTCGTTCATACTCGTTCCAATCGTTGCGGGGTGTCTCTTGAAGTAGCTAGCCGCGGCGTATTGATTTTGACAGATCTTGAGTGGTCCATTGACGGTTTTGGGATGAGGTTGATTGATGCTGCCTTGACAAGTTCTTCGCCGTGTCCGGTGACGCACTCTGGGTCTGGTCCATTGAGTGGTATACCGGTAAAGAACTTGGCGGCCATGCAACCGCCTTGGCAGGCGTCGTAACTACCACATGCCGAACATGCGCCTTCTGATTCTGGTTCGCGTAGCGACAAGAAGAGGTCGCTTTCTTTCCACACTTTGGTGAAGCCGCCATCGCTCAATAGTGATCCGGCTTTAAATTGATCATGAATAACGAACGGGCATGCGTACACGTCACCGATTGGGTCGATCAAGCACACCACACGGCCGGCACCGCATAGGTTGAGACCGGGGAGCGACTCACCAAATGCATTTAAGTGAAAAAATGAATCACCAGTGAGGACATTGTCGCCATGCTTCATCAGCCAGTCATAAATCTGGCGCTGCTGTTGTTGGGTGGGGTGTAACTCATCCCACGTGTCGGCACCTCTGCCAGACGGACGCAGGCGAGTGATGCGCAACTGTGCGCCATACGAATCGGCGAGTGCTTTAAATGCATCAAGTTGGTCGACGTTGTGGCGTGTCACAACAACAGAAATTTTGAATTGACCAAAATTTGCATCGCGCAAATGATTCATTGCTGCAATAGCCGTTGCGTATGATCCCTTGCCGCGCACCGCATCGTTGGTTGCAGCATCCACGCCGTCGAGACTGATTTGGATGTCGAGATAATTCATTGAAGCCAATCGACGTGCATTGTCGGCGGTGATGTAGGTGCCGTTCGTTGAAAACTTGACACCGATGTTGTTGGTCTCTGCGTGTTCGAGAATCTCAAAAAAATCCTTGCGAATCATTGGTTCGCCGCCACCGATGTTGATGTAAAACACTTGCAAGTTGCGCAACTCGTCGAGCACTGCTTTTGCCTGAGCGGTTGAAAGTTCGCGTGGGTCTCTTGTGCCACTGCTCGACAAACAGTGCACGCACTGCAAGTTGCACGCGTACGTGATTTCCCATGTCAAGCAAATTGGTGCGTCAAGACCAGACTTGAGTTGGCTCGAGAGTGCTTTACCTGACACGAATGATGTCCGATGCTGCGAGTGAGTCAATGGCTTCTACAAAACTCGGCCATCGCGATGGCTGTATGTTGTGTGCTCCGAGCGCATCTTGCAACGTTGCGTAGTCGGCGACGTCGCGTACTACAGCAACAACGTCTGGGTGTTTTAGGAAAACAAGTTTGCGGTTGCCGTAGTGATATGCAAGCGCACCAAATGATTCAGGGCGCAGTGCTACTTGCGGGTTGAGCTCGCATGCTGTTTCCAGCGTAATTGACATGATGTTCGAGGTTAAAAACGGGACTTAGTAGACGCCGCACATGCCGTCAATTGAAATTTCTTCGACGAGCAGTTCGGTGACATCTTGGTGGGCGGTCTGTTTGACCGAATCCGTATCTTGCACAATTTCGCTCATTGGGGCATTTGTTGTGGGTTCCATTACCTGCCAACAATACTCAACTGGCGCCTCTCGGGCTATTGTCAGCAGTAGGAAGTGCGGCTATCAGAGCCATACACAAGGGGGACATCGTGAAGACTAAAGCAGCAGTGTTGTGGGAATTGAATGCTCCGTGGAGCATCGAGGATATTGAATTGGATGCGCCTGGCCCGAACGAAGTGCTGGTCAAGTTGGCCGCTTCCGGGCTTTGTCACTCAGACGAGCATCTTGTTACTGGCGACTTGCCATTTGAACTTCCAATTATTGGCGGCCATGAAGGTGCTGGAGTTGTGCAACAAGTTGGCGCAAATGTGAGTTGGCTTGCACCTGGTGATCACGTTGTATTTGGTTTCATTCCATCATGTGGTCGTTGTGTGAGTTGCTCGACTGGTCACCAAAACTTGTGCGACCTCGGTGCGTACATGGCAACTGGTAAGCAGATCAGCGATCAAACTTCTCGTCATCATGTTGGAGGCAAAGACTTGGGCGTGATGTGCTTGCTTGGAACTTTTGCGCAACACACTGTGGTCCACGAAGCAAGTTGCATCAAGATCGAACAAGATGTTCCACTCGACCGCGCGTGCTTGCTCGGTTGCGGTGTTGTAACTGGTTGGGGTTCTAGCGTCTATGCAGCCGAAGTGAAGCCCGGCGACACAGTTGTTGTCGTGGGTGTTGGTGGCATTGGAGCCAACGCAATCCAAGGTGCGCGCATTGCTGGCGCAAAACAAATCATTGCGATTGACCCAATTGAGTTCAAGCGCGAGAAGGCAATGGAGTTTGGTGCAACACATAGCGCCAACTCAATGGCCGAAGCAGTCCCACTATTGCAAGAACTCACTCGTGGCACCATGGCTAACAAAGTGATCATGACAATGGGCGTCGGTAGTGGCGCAGTGATTCATGAAGCAATGGCACTGACCGCAAAGCGTGGTCGTGTTGTTGTGACCAACATTCACCCAGCAATGGAGTTTGGCGCATCGATCAGTCTGCTTGACATGACGTTGATGGAGAAGCAACTTGTCGGTTCGCTGTTTGGTTCGGGAAATCCACGCTCTGATATTCCTAAGTTGTTGGGCTTGTATCGCGAAGGTCAACTCGATCTTGATGGTCTTGTCACGCGCACCTACACGTTGAACGACATCAACGAGGGTTACCGCGCGATGCGTGACGGAGAAAATATCCGTGGCGTCATCAAATATGACTGATCCCCAAACATCAGCTCAGATCATTGGTGCTGTTGGCAACGATGTTGTAGGGCGTCAGCGCGAAATTGAGCTGGTAGTTGCGGCACTTGTCGCTGGTCGACATATGTTGCTTGAGGGGCCGCCCGGCACAGGTAAAAGCACACTATTGCGAGCAGTTGCGCAAAGCATGTCGGTTGGGTTTTCGTTTGTTGAGGGCAACGCCGAGCTCACACCAGCACGATTAATTGGTCACTTTGACCCAGCTCGCGTCTTGAGCGATGGATACACGCCCGACGTTTTCGTGGATGGTCCACTTGTTACGGCATTACGTGAAGGCTCATTGTTGTATGTAGAAGAGATCAACCGCATTCCAGAAGAGACGCTCAACGTATTGATCACGGTGATGAGCGAAGGTGAAATTACGGTGCCACGCCTCGGCAAAGTAGTTGGCGCAGAGGGTTTTCGACTGGTTGCAGCAATGAACCCATTTGATGCCGTCGGAACAGCCCGTATTTCAAGTGCTGTTTACGACCGTGTGTGTCGTGTTGCGATGACATATCAGTCCTCAGAAGACGAATGCGCGATCGTTGATCGCAATCTGAAGGCGAATAACCAAAAAAACAGCGCTGGTGTGCAACCAGATGCTGTTTGGGTTACAAAAGTTGTTGAAGTTGTCCGTCGCACACGCAATCATCCTGATTTGAGAGTTGGGTCGTCGGTTCGTGGAGCGATTGATACAGCGTTGGTGGCGTCGAGTTTGGCCGAGGTGCGGTCTTCAAAGAACATTTCTCCGTCGATCGGTCTCGATAGTGCACTGGTTGCCATCAGTGGCAGAGTGCGTATTCGCGAAGGAAGCGTGCGCAACGCAGAAGATGTTGTTGCCGAAATCTGGAACGACGTTTTTGGTGTGAGTGCCGGAGACGAGTCAGCGGGAAAAGCTGGCGCCCCGATTGGGGCCACGACCTCGAACTAGCAAATCCGGCAGTTAAAGAGGGCGCACTCGCGGAGCAAGCAGAGAGTCAAGCAAACAAGAAAACTGTTTCGCGCAGTGATCTTGCCCGGCATGATCGATTTGAACAAATTTCTCCCGAAGTTGGAGAGCTCGATGAGGCTGCTATGGACGAAGCACTCAACGAAGCGCCTGATGAAATACTTGGCATGCTCGCTGACTTGACTGCCGCAACCGACCCGAAGTTGCGTGAACTTGCACGTCGACTCGCTGGTCGAGTGATGCTCGAGATTGCGCGCACTGGTAAGCCGCGTCCTCGTGGCATTGGCAAGATGACTTTGGTGAACTACCAGCCCGATGCAGGCGATATCGACATCGATGCGAGCCTTGATGGATTGAACGAAATTCGAGTGCATGGTGCTGTTGATGTAGATGCCCTGAAGGTGCGCGGCTGGACAAAACCAGGGACAGCATTCAGTTTGGTGGTTGACCGCAGTGGCTCGATGGGCGGCAAGCCACTTGCCAATTCGGCAATGGCGGCTGCGGCTGTAGCCAGTCGCGAGCCAAGCGATTACAGCGTGCTGGTATTCGGCAATGATGTTGTGGTTGCAAAGTCGCAGGATATTTCGCGGTCAAGCGAGCAGGTTGTAAATGCCGTGCTTTCGTTGCGTGGGTTTGGCACAACCAACCTTGCTCAAGCATTAACGACTGCAGGCAACCAACTAGCGCGTTCTCGTGCGGGTAGGCGGGTAACGATTTTGTTTTCCGATTGTCGCTCGACTGTAGAGGGCGATGCGGTGCTTGCTGGTTGTTCACTTGAAGAACTTGTGGTCATCGCGCCAGTCGATGATGCTGCTGAAGCCCGTGTGTTTGCACAACAAGTAGGTGCAAGGTTTACAACGGTGAGTGGGCCTAGCGACGTACCCGATGCACTACGACGAGTGCTCGACTAGCGACAACTCGGATCATTTGGCGGAGCAACACCGAGCGTTGCTTGTTCTGGTGCGACAACTGGAAGTGTCGTTGGTGGTGCAGATGATGAGGCATTGCTCGTGTACTTCACGAAACCCACCGGCACAATGTCCCCACTAGTAACACCGCCGAGTGCGCCTTCGGTTGTTGTCATGTCGGATGTGGGTGGTGCGTCGGTGGCCGAGCCAGGTGTAGCAAAACTTGCTTTGCCTTGAAACAGCGCAAGCACTTCTCGCATCGTGTCGTTTTGAATACGGGGAACAAGGACGGCTTGATCGCCGACCATTTTGCTAGTTGTAGAAATCGTGTAGGTGGGGATTTTGCTCGTATTGAGGTCGCGCATTGCTTGTGCTAGTTGGAGCATAGAAATTGGTGTGAGTTGATCATCGGTAATCACATTTTTGAGTGCGGCATTGAGCAGTTTGTTGGCAACAGTTGGGCTACTTGATCCCTTATCAAGTGCTCGTTGCATAGCGCGGCGAATGAAGTCCTGTTGACGACTGATGCGTCCGAGGTCTCCTGTACCGTCTTTGATCCATTCATTTTTTGCAGGGTCAAAGTATGAATAACCCGATCGAGATCGAACGTAGGCGAGCGCGTGATCACCTGAAAACTCGAAGCAACTTGGTGCCGGCACATACAGACCTGTTTTTTTGTCACGAGTCTCATACAAAAACGGAATGCTGACACCACCAACGGCATTGACGATTTCTTTAAATGCACAAAAGTCGATGTCGACGTAGTGATCGATACTGATTCCAAAGTTTTGGTAAATTGTGTCGACTAGCTTGTTGGGGTTTTTGCGATCAAAAGCAGTGTTGATGCGGTTGGTTCGTGTTGAGCCTGCGATCTTGACCCACAAGTCGCGCGGGAAAGACAGGAAAGCCGCATGATTGTCTTTTGGATCGACGCGGATAATCATGATCGTGTCACTGCGCTCGCCAAAGCTTGTTCGGTCGCCAAATGCTCCGGCATAAGGAGATTTTGGGTCAACGCAACTGCCGTTGTCTGAGCCAGTGAGTAAAAAGTTTTTAGCGGCAAGGTCACCCTCGGTCAGATTCCAACTATCAGATGGTGTGATTTCGGCGTCGGTACTTGGTTTGGCAATTGGGTCACGATTGAGTGAAACGACTTGTCGCGTATTGAGACGATTGTTTGCCCACAACATGCCAACTCCGGCAATGAGCAATGAAAAAACAACAACGATGTTGAGGGTCAGTACCAAGTAGTGGGAACGTGGTCTGGCGTAGCGTCGTACGAGGCGTTTGTTGCGACTCATTTTGCGTCCACGACCGGAGCCAGTCGAACGGTTGTTGCAATATGTGCCACAGAGTCGCCGGCCACATGTGCAACAAACTCGATGGCAGGTACGACGCCAGCGTTTTGTAAGTCTCCAATGCACTCTTTGAGCAAAGCGATTTGCGCGTCTGTTGCGCTCACTGATGTGTACTCAACTTCGGCACGTTGCGAGAGTTTTGCTTCAGTCTTGGTACGGCGAATCACGCCGATTACATTGCATGCGCTATCTAGCATCATCTCGGAGGCATCAACATGTTTGGTGTCTCCGGTGATTTCCGTAATTGTTGGCCATTGGGCCAAGTGGATTGAGTCCTGTTGCCACCAACTCCATACCTCTTCGGTAGCGAATGGAATATGTGGTGCGAACAAGCGCTGCATAACACTGAGCGCGCGTTGTAGTGCAGCCCGAGCAGACGCCGAGATGTCGGTGATGCCGTACGCACGCATCTTGACGAGTTCTAGATAATCATCGCAGAACCACCAAAAGAATGATTCGGTGCGTTCGAGCGCACGCGCGTAGTCAAATGATTCGAACGCGGAGGTTGCATCGTTGATGACAACACTGAGTCGCTGCAGCATTGCAACGTCAAGTGGCTCGGTTGGCACGACTTCAGCACTTACATCTCCAGCACCCAACACAAACTTTGTTGCATTGAGCAACTTGGTTGCCAATTTGCGACCAACCTTCATTTGGTCTTCGCTAAATGCAGTATCGACACCCGGTCGGGCAGAAGCAGCCCAGTAACGAACGGCGTCGCTGCCGTATTGCTCGAACAAATCGATTGGCGTAACAACATTGCCCTTCGACTTCGACATCTTTTTGCGATCTGGGTCCAAGATCCATCCCGACAATGCCGCATTGCGCCACGGTGCAACACTGTGTTCGAAGTGTGAACGAACAGTTGTTGCAAACAACCATGTGCGAATGATGTCATGACCTTGAGGGCGCACGTCCATTGGAAACACGTTGTTAAACATTGTGGGGTCGTCGAGCCAGCGGCCAGCAATTTGTGGCGTCAATGAAGATGTGGCCCACGTGTCGAGCACATCAGCGTCACCAACAAACCCGCCCGGTACACCGCGCTGTGCTTCGGTGTATTCATTTGGTACGTCTGTGCTTGGATCAATTGGCAATCGTGAAGCATCCGGTACAAGTGGGTTTGAATAGTCAGGTTCGCTGGCTGTATTGAGTCGATACCACAGCGGCACTGGCACACCGAAGTAACGCTGACGACTGACAAGCCAGTCGCCGTTAAGTCCATCAACCCAGTTGCTGTAGCGATGTTGCATGAATTCGGGATGCCAAGCCAATTGATTGCCACGTGTAAGCAATGCTGCACGTAAATCGGCATCGCGACCGCCGTTGCGGATGTACCACTGACGACTTGTCACTATCTCGAGTGGTCGATCGCCCTTTTCGTAAAACTTGACTGGATGCATGAGTGGTTTTGGCTCTCCACGTAAGTCACCACTTGTGCGCAACATTTCGACGATTGCGGTCTGAGCCTGTTTCACCGACTTGCCAGCAAGTACGGCGTACTGCTCGAGACCAGCAGTACTTGTCATGCCATCTGGCGCTTGGGTCAATATGCGACCATCGCGGCCAATAATTGGTCGTGTTGGCAAATTGAGTTCTCGCCACCACACAACATCGGTGAGGTCGCCAAACGTACAGACCATCGCAATGCCCGTACCTTTGTCAATCTGTGCAAGTTCGTGTGCGAGCACAGGCACTGCTACATCAAATAAGGGCGTGCGCACCATGGTGCCAAAAAATGGTTTGTATCGGTCGTCATCTGGGTGAGCAACGAGCGCAACACAAGCAGGAATGAGTTCTGGTCGCGTAGTCGCAATCAGTATTTCGCCACCAGATTCGTGTTGAAAAGAAATATCGTGAAACGCGCCAGGGCGCTCGCGATCTTCTAATTCGGCTTGGGCAACAGCTGTTCCAAAATCGACGTCCCATAACGTTGGTGCTTCTTGGGCGTAAGCCTCGCCGCGCGACAAGTTACGCAAAAATGCATCTTGGCTTGTACGTCGCGCGTGATCACTAATAGTGGTGTAGAGCAATGACCAGTCAACAGACAGCCCAAGTCGACGAAACAGGTCTTCAAATACCTTTTCATCTTGATGTGTGAGTTCTTCGCACAACGCAATGAAGTTGGGGCGCGAGATGGCGACCGCTCGGTGATCTTTTGGTACGTCGCCGCGAAATGGTGGCACAAAGTTGTGATCATGCGCGACGCTTGGATCGCATGACACACCAAAATAATTTTGTACACGACGTTCGGTCGGCAGTCCGTTGTCGTCCCAACCCATCGGATAAAAAACTGATTTTCCACGCATCCGCCAAAACCTGGCAACTGCATCGGTGTGGGTATAACTAAACACGTGGCCCATGTGTAGCGAGCCGCTCACGGTGGGCGGAGGGGTATCGATGGCAAAGACGTTGTCGCGAGTGGCCTTGCGATCAAATGCGTAGGTGCCCAAGGCGTCCCACTGTGCAATCAACTTGCTTTCGACGTTGTCGAGGGAGGGCTTATCTGGCACGGTCATCGCGCATTAACTGTATTGGGTCGGGCCACTGCTTGGCCTACAACTACGCCTCTAGGCTGTGTGCGTGCTGCATTTATATGACACCGTGACACGCGATGTGCGCGAACTTAAAATGCGCGAGCCCGGCAAGTTGGGCATCTATTTGTGTGGCCCAACCGTCTACGGCCCGCCGCATTTGGGCCATGGTCGCGCCACGTTGGTCTACGACATTCTGCGTAGATATATGGAGTGGTGTGGTGTTCGGGTGCGATTGGTGTCCAATATCACCGATATCGACGACAAGATTATCGATCGCGCAAATCGCGAAAATCGTCCGTGGACAGAGATCACTCACAAATGCGAAACCGTGTGGTTCGAGGCAATGAATGCGCTGGGTGTGTTGCGACCAACCGATGTGCCGCACGCAACTGAATATGTAGAACAGATGGTGCAAATGATTGGCGAGTTGATGGCTGGCGATAGTGCCTATGCCACCGACGACGGTGTGTATCTCGACATTTCATCAGTGCCAGATTACGGATTGCTCGCGCATCAAAATTTGGATGACATGCTGTCTGGTGGCGGTGATCGCGAAGTGCTGGGTGCTGCACAAAAGCGACACCCAGCAGACTTTGCACTGTGGAAGTTTTCGAAACCCGGTGAACCAAGTTGGCCTTCACCATGGGGCGAGGGTCGACCAGGGTGGCACAGCGAATGTGTAGTGATGAGTCTGCAACTACTTGGTGAGGGTTTTGATCTGCATTGCGGTGGCGCTGACTTGCGCTTTCCTCACCACGAAAACGAGCGCGCACAGGCAGTGGCTCTTGGTAAGACATTTGCCCAGCACTGGATGCATAACGGATTTGTCGTTGATATCGAAGGCGAAAAAATGTCGAAGAGTCTTGGTAACGTCACCAATCTTGTCGATCTCGTGCAGCACTACGACCCGCGCGCATACCGCATGTTGTTGTTGCAAACTCACTACCGCTCACCGGTCAAGGTGGGTCAAGACAACATTGATTCGTCGGTCAAGTCACTTGCCAATCTGGACGGCTTTGCAGACCGCATGGCTAAAGCTGATTTGCCAACAAAGTCTGCCGACACCGAAGTACTTGCCAAGTTTCGCGAAGTCATGGACAACGACATCGATACACCAAATGCGATGGCAATTATTTTTGACACCGTACGACGCGCAAATATCGCAATCGAATCTGGCGACACCGAAGTATGTGCAGAGCTAGCAACTGCAGTGCATGAAATGTGCAATGCACTTGGTCTTGTGTTGCGCAGCGGCGACGATGTCGATTCGGCGATAGTCGAGCGCGCGCAACAACTCGATGCTGCTCGCGTGGCAAAAGATTTTGCAACGGCTGACGCCATACGTATTGAATTGCAAGCAGCCGGCTACGTGGTCGAGACCACCAAGGCTGGCACTCGCGTGCGTCGCGCATGACCGAGACTCAAAAAATACCTCGCGAGCCATTGCCGCGCGGTTTTTGGATCATCTGGTCCACGGTCGCGCTCGACATGATCGGGTTTGGCATGGTCGCGCCAATTCTCGGTCGTTACGCAGATCGATTTGGGGCAAATGGTTTTCAGGTTGGCATGTTGTTTGCGTCGTTTTCACTTGCTCAAATGATCTTTGCACCAATACTTGGTCGGTGGTCTGATCGAGTTGGTCGCAAACCAGTCATAGTTATCTCGCTACTTGGCACAGCAGTTGGCAGTTTTATTACTGGTGCAGCCGGCGCACTGTGGGTGTTGTTTGCAGGCAGGCTTATCGACGGTGCATCGGGTGCAAGCGTTTCGGTAGCACAAAGTGCCGTGACCGATATTGGGTCCAAAGAGCAACGCGCACGCATGCTCGGTTTGCTTGGTATGGCGTTTGGTGTTGGCTTTGTATTTGGCCCTGCATTTGGTGGCCTTGCGGCTCTTGGTGGTGCGCACGTGCCGTTTTATCTTGCTGGTTGCTTGGCATTAGTCAATGCAGTTGCAGCGATGATTCGTTTACCAGAGACTCGTGATTTCGCACGCTCAAGTGAAGCGCGTACAACGACAATCCCATTTCGCAAGCGCAAATATGGTGCACTTGCAGCCGTCGGGTTTTTCTCGATGTTTGCTTTCTCGGGCTTCGAAGCAACATTCTCCTTGTTTGGTGGCGCACGATTTAATCTCGACGAAGCATCAACAGCAGCAGTTTTTCTTGGCATCGGCATGCTGATGTCGGGTGTGCAAGGCGCACTGATCGCACCGCTCACTGCAAAATTCGGTTCGCTGCGTATGATGCGCAGTGGGCAAGTGTTGGTTGCAGTTGGCTTGCTACTACTCAGTGCGGCAGTGATTTGGCCAACACTGATTATTGCATTGGTCATCATGGTGATCGGTGCAGGTGTGGCAAGCCCATCTCTGAGTGCGCTCGTTGCAAACTCGGCCGACGACGACCGTCGTGGTGAAGCGCTCGGCGTTCAGCAGTCGGCATCGGCACTTGCGCGAGTGCTTGGTCCACCACTTGCCGGCTTAGCTTTTGATCACATCGGCATCGGCGCCCCGTTTAGCGTTGGTGCAGCGATCTATGTGATTGCAATTTTCGTAGCATTTACGCGAGTCAAATGAACGATCGGCAACAGATGGGCTACGCGCCCTCGCTCGATGGCATTCGCGCATTTAGTGTGATCGCAGTGATGCTGTATCACGCAAACATCGCGTGGCTGCCTGGTGGGTTTTTGGGTGTCGAAGTATTTTTTGTTGTCAGCGGATTTCTCATTACGTCATTGTTGATTGAAGAACGTGAATCGACTCAACGCATCGACCTCAAACAATTTTGGATTCGGCGTGCGCGACGTCTTCTGCCCGCTCTCGTTGTGATGTTGTGTGCCACAGCTGTATGCGTGGCGTTTTACGCCACCGACTCTGCCCCCGATTTTCGTCGCGACGTGTTGCCGTCACTTGGGTATTTCTCAAACTGGTGGCAAATCTTTGCCGTAGACACTCCATACTTTGCCTCGAGTGCACTGCCGGTGCTGCGCCATCTGTGGTCGCTTGCCGTAGAAGAACAGTGGTATCTCATCTGGCCGCTGCTGTTCACTTTCATATTTGGAGCAAAGTGGATGCGCCCAAAGATCTCAGGCGCACTTCTGATTGCGTGCAGTGGCGCAATCATGATTACGACGGCACTTCGTTTTGCTCAAGACAATGAAACACGTACTAATTTTTTATACCTCAGCACCATCACGCGCTCGAGCGGCCTACTTCTTGGCGCTGCGGTTGCATTGTTATGGCGGCCATGGCGCAAGGCACCGAACCGATTGGTGCTGGCGCGTTCACTAGTTGCCGATGCGCTAGCAATTGCGTCAATCGTTGTGATTGGCGTGCTCATGGCCACTGTGCATGTGGCCGACGCACGCCTGTACCAAGGTGGTTTGGCTGCTACGACCATTTCATCTGCCGTCATCATTGCCGTGGTGATGAGACCGAATGGTGTATTGGTAAAGAAGTTTTTCTCACAAGACTTGTTTGTGGAAATCGGTCGCCGATCGTACGGGCTGTACCTCTGGCATTGGCCCATTTTTGTCATCATAGATGCACGCGACTCGGGTAATCGCTTGGCCATTGCGTTTGCAGCCACCGTGATCATCAACGAATTCGTGTATCGGTTTGTCGAAATCCCCGCTCGTCAAGGAGCACTTGGTAATTGGTGGCGCAACCGACCACGATTGAGCGCTATACGTCGTCGACTTCCCGTATTTATTGCCTCCGCAATGGTTGCCTTATTGGGTTTTACAGGAGTCAAGGTTGTTGGCATTGAAGCACGAGACTTGGCGATTGATGCATCTACTGCCAACGTGATCTTCGCAGTACCAACGACCGTGGCCAACACGGGCACCAAACTGACACCAAGTGTTATTGGTTCGTCAGCCACGTCTACAACGATCGCTACATTGCCACGCAAGATGGTGATTGTTGGCGACTCTCAAGCGCATGCCCTGTCCATTAATAAACCATCGGGCATGGAAAAGACATTTGTTGTTACCGACGGTTCGATTGATGGCTGCGGCATCTACGACAGGGGCGTTGGTGTCGGTGGCACGAATGGAAATTTCCGCCGCAATTTTGCAAACTGTGTCGGCTTTGAAAAGAATTGGGCTAAGTCGGCAACAAAGGCGAAAGCCGATGTAGCGCTTGTGGTGATCGGCGCGTGGGAAGTGCTCGACCTCAAGATCAATGGGTTCACGTTTGCATTGAAAACTTTGCCTGCCGACACGATGTTTCGCACTCAAATGCAGCGCGGCATAGACGCGTTGCGAGCATCTGGTGTAACAGTTGCGCTACTCGAGGTTGCGTGCATGCGACCAGTCGAGTCAAAGGGTGGGCCAGTACCTGCGCTTCCGCAGCGTGGAGATGACGCGCGCACAAGACACCTCAATGAGTTGTTGCGTGAGATTGCTGCGCCAGAAGACGATGGAGTGTTTTTTGTTAGCGGTCCCAAGGAGTGGTGTGCTGATCCAACGATCTCAACAAGTTTGTCGTATCGATGGGATGGAGTACACGCCTACAAGCCAGGTGCAAAACTTATTTTTGAAACGATCGCAACGTCAGTCTTGAAATTGCCAGTTACGAAGTGACGAGATCAGCGAACTGGTAGACCCATCCCTCGAGCAATGACAAGTTTTTGTATTTCGGTCGTACCTTCTCCAACTTCAAGAATTTTTGCGTCACGGTAAAAGCGTGCGATGGGATTATCTTCAATAAATCCGCTTCCACCAAAGATCTGAGTTGCAACCCGGGTTGCTGTAACCGCGGTTTCAGTCGAATACAGTTTGGCCATGGCTGCGGCCTGAGTGCAAGGTCGCCCCATATCTTTTAGCCATGCTGCTTTGTAAGTGAGATTCGATGCATTTTCAACGGCGACCGCGAGATCAGAAAGCGCAAATGCGATTCCCTGATTTCGACCGATTGGGCCACCGAATGCTTGACGCTGGCCGGCGTACTCGGTTGCAAGTTCCAAACATGCGCGTGCGCATCCAACTGCCAATGCAGAAATCGCAATTCTTCCATCGTCGAGAATAGCTAGAAAGTTTTTTAGTCCGGTGCCAACAGAGCCAAGCATGTGGTGGTCTGGGACTGTCACATCATCGAGAGACAATCCGTGGGTGTCACTAGCGTGCCAGCCGAGCTTACGATAGGCGGGCTCAATGGTGAGCCCTGGCGCACCTGCCTCGATGATGAAACTTGAGATCCCATCGTCTGTTCGAGCAGTCACCGTGATAATTGACGTTATGGGTGTGCCCGAGTTGGTGATAAAGGATTTAGCACCGTTGATTACCCAGTTACCTTTTTCGACTCGAGCAGTGGTGCGAGTAGCTCCCGCATCGCTGCCAGCGTCTGGCTCGGTAAGCCCAAATGCACCTAAGGTTTTTCCAGATACAAGGTCGGGTAGCCAACGCTGCTTTTGATCTGCGGTTCCAAATCGAAATAGTGGGTTTGCTCCGAGACCGACTGCAGCTGACAATGTAATTCCAATTGACTGATCGACTCTTCCGAGCTCTTCAATCGCGATACACAGCGAGACGAAGTCGCCACCACTTCCGCCCCACTCCTCGGGAAACACCAAGCCAAATAATCCAAGTTCTGCCATTTTCGCAACAGCGTCCAATGGAAATATTGCTTCTTCGTCCCATTTCGCCGCATGAGGTGCTATTTCTTTTTCTGCGAAGTCGCGTACTACGAGACGGAAAGCCTCGTGTTCGTCTGACAAATCAAAATTCATGATTCTCTGCTACTCCAGCCTGTACGTACTCATGGAAATGGCTCCATGATTCCGAATCGGTTTTACTCTAGTGGTGAAGCAAGTGAGTTAACTGCCACTCGCGGAGTGGGACAAACATTACTCCTCAGTAATTTGCCTCGTCAATGATCAACGAAATAATTTAGTTTGAGCCCTTGGGTCTCGGTATCGGGGTACTGTACGTACTTATTTCTGCAATGCTTATTTTTGTGATGTTTAATCATTTCGTAAGTTAACTCCGAACCTCAAGAGTTTGATGTGAGATACGTCAGCTGGGATAGACGCCGTGCCTCTTTTGGACAGCTTGTTGATCTACAGGATCAGCGATGAATGCCGACGATTGGACAGTTGATTTACGCGGTGTTACATTATGAATTCTGGGGGCAAAGTCCATGACTGATGGGTGGAACTGCACGGTGTTACATACGTTGCTCATTTGGGAGTTGGCGTGAGCGAGTTGTTGTTGTCAGGTGGAACGCTGATCACTGGCACTGGCTCTGGACCACGAGCAAATACTTCAGCGTTTGTGGATGGTCATCGCATCGTATCTTTGGGCGTAAAAGCGGATACCGCGGTGACAACCAGTAATGCCACCGTTGTTGATGTTTCGGGTCTGTCCCAGCTTTGGTTAACTTCTAGAGAGTGAGGATCGGGCAACAATCATGCCGCACAACTTATTAATCAGCGGGGGCTGGGCTCACGATTTTGCTGTTACGGCGCCGCTTCTTGCGGCGTGTATCGATGACTCGCAAACTCTTGGTCTTGAAACAACGATTGTTACAGATCTTGATCAAGCAACCCAGCAACTGATGACGCAAAACTGGGATCTCATCACAATTTACGCGTGCTGGTTCAAGATGTCAGATGCGCGGTACTCCGCAGAACAACGAGCTCAATGGGCGCGTGAGACGAGTGAAGAGTTTCGCGGGGCACTCGATGAATGTCGTCGTCGTGGTGTTCCTCTTTTGGCGGTGCATACTGCGCCAATATGTTTTGAAGACTGGGACGGTTGGCAATCGTGGCTTGGTGGTACCTGGCAATGGGGTACATCGTTTCATCCAGCTCCCGAAAATCTCACTGTGCAAGTTGTCGGTGATAGCCCAATCGTCGCGGGCCTGGAGACGTTCACCGTTTTTGATGAGTTGTACAGCAATCTCGCGGTGTCTTCGGAAGCCGAGGTGCAATTGGTATCTCCGGGTGCTCGGGTCGGAGACAAAGCCGAACCGATGCTCTGGACACATGTTTCGGGGTCAAGCCGAGTCGTGTACAGCGCTCTCGGACACGACCAGGTTTCATTGAAGAATGAAACCCATCGACGAATCATTCGTCGCAGTGTTGCCTGGCTGATGGGTGCTTCACCTGAAGTTGTGATTGCGGCATGACGAGGCCCCTGCGACTTTCTTTTAAGACCCAGCCACAGCTCGGGAACTGGGCAGATCTCGAACGTTGTTGGCAGGAGCTTGATGCATCCGGGGAATTTGAAGCCGGTTGGTTATTCGATCACTTTTACCCAATTCTTGAACCTCGTGAGGACGGACCTTGTTTTGAGGGCTGGACTGCGCTGGCTTTCTTGGCGGGCAAAACGTCGCGCCTGCGATTGGGGCTCATGGTTTCTGGCAACACATACCGGCATCCTGCCCTCTTGGCAAAGATGTGCGCAACGATTGACGTCGCGTCACAGGGGCGACTATTAATCGGTATTGGTGCTGCATGGAATCAGACCGAGCACGACGCCTATGGAATCGAATTTCCGCCGCTGAAAACTCGCATGGACATGCTGGAAGAAGCTTGTGAAGTTCTCGATTTGCTACTACGCCAGCAAGAGAGCACGTTTTCGGGTGAGCACTATCAGTTGCAGTCAGCGTTTTGTGAGCCTAAACCTGTTCAACATCCTCGACCTCCGATCATCATCGGAGGTGCGGGGGAGCGTCGAACCCTACGAATCGCCGCGCGCTTTGCCGACCATTGGAACTATCCGGGCCGAGACGCACTCGAGTTGCGACACAAACTTGGGGTGCTTGAACGGCACTGCGCAGAGGTGGGGCGGGACCCATCAACGATCGAGGTTTCGGCGCATATCTTTGAGCCGTTCGATGATGTTGAATCGATTCGCCATGCCAAAGAAATGCACGAGGCGGGTTGCGACGAGCTCATCTTGTATTCGAAGGCACCATATGACGCACGACGTCTGCAAGACCTAGCAAAAAAAATTCGAAGTGCAGTGGGGTAAGCCCCATTATTAAGACTCCGAATAGGATCTGAATGTGAGCCGATTCGATGCTTTGTTTCAACCAATCAAGGTTGGTCGCTTGAGTTTGTCGCATCGCATCACGGTGCCGCCGCACGGTGCCGGCAATATGGTTGGATCAGATCGAGAGTTTGAGGCATATAAGTCCTACTATGTCGCACGCGTAGCCGGCGGAATTGATTGGGTTGGTGGTGGTCCGCTCTATGTCGCGAATCCTTTGCCACCTGGCTTTGAGCCGAGCGGTCTTGGCGCATACGGTCCAGGACTTCTTCGTCATCCTAAATTTGAGAAGCGGTTTCAAACTTTAATGAATGAAATTCACCTCGCAGGTGGTGTTGGCACGGCGCAACTTGTTTTACAGGGCGGCAAACCGTTGGCGCCATCCCAAGTGCCGAGTGGATTGATGGATTGGAAGATCCCGCACGAAGTTAGCCGTGCGGAAATTCAATGGATCATCGACGAGTATGGCCATTCGGCTCGTATCGCAACCCTTGCAGGGGCGGATGCTATTGAGATTCACGCAAATCATGATGACATCATCCAGTTTTTCCTTTCGCCACGAACGAATCGCCGAAACGATGACTACGGCGGGACACCCGAGAATCGGCGACGCTTCCTTAAAGAGATTGTGGAAGTCATTCGTCGCCAGGCCGGTAGTGAGGTCACCCTCGGTTTGCGACTCTGTCTTGATGAACTCCTAGAAGACGGCTACGGACTCGACTATTGCGAGCACTTAATCGGAAAATTCACAGATGAAGGGCTCGTTGACTATTTCAGTGTCGATGTGGGGAATAATTGGGGGTCACCGTCTTATATCGCGCCGTTCACATTTAATGAGGGCCATTGGGCCGAATTAGCGGGACAAGTCAAGCGCGCTACGCATCTTCCATTGATATACGTCGGTCGGGTGTCGACGCCAGAGCGAGCTGCAGAAATAATTGAACAAGGTCAAGCGGATTTGGTGGGAATGGTGCGGGCCAACCTTGCCGACGCCGAATTTGTATCAAAATTGAAGGCTGATCGTCGCCACACAATTCGCCCCTGCGTTGGGGCAAACGACTGTATTCACAGAGTCGTCGTTGACGGGTTGCGATTTGGGTGTGCGAGTAATCCATTTGCTGGACAGGAGTCTCGTGGACCGTTGAAGCAGGCAAGTTCAGTTCGCAAGGTGCTCGTCGTGGGAGGTGGCCCCGCGGGTCTTGAGGTCGCTGGGTTAGCGGCCGAGCGTGGTCATCAGGTCCAACTTTGGGAACAGCAGAACCATCTCGGGGGACAACTGGCCGCTGCGGCATTACTTCGATCAAATATGGCGTATCAAAGATGGATTAGCTGGCAGATTGGTCGGCTTGAAAGAGCGGGTGTCGAGGTGATGTTGAACCTAACCGCAAGCCTGGCAACAATCGCTGAACATAATCCCAGTGTCGTGGTGGTCGCAACCGGTGCCGTTGCGCGGCAGCCCGACGTACGGGGTGTCGACCGCAGGAATGTCTTTTCTTCGTTGTCGGCTATTGAGTCTCCGCATCTGCTCGGCCCTCGAGTCGCGGTGATAGCCGAAGATGACAGGTCAACGCCCCTGGCCGTCGCAGATCATCTTGCAGGCCTGGGCCATCATGTCACGATTTTTTATCCAACTGTTACCCCTTCATCGCAGGTTGGTGCATATTCCATAGGGGCGTTACTGGGTCAATTTGATTCGGCGGGCGGCGAAATTGTGACATGCAGAAAACTTGTGGCGATTCATGAGGCTTCTCTCGAATTCATGCACTCATTTAGCGGACGGCGAGAACATCGTGGAGGTTTCGACTCGGTAGTACTCGTGACGGGGAGCGTTTCGGTGACCCAACTTTTCGATCCCCTCAAGGGCGCAGGCTTTGAGACGCATATTCTCGGTGATGCGTATGCACCACGCCGTTGGACATTTGCAACTCGGCAAGCATTCGAATTGGCACAAATCCTTTGAGTCACCAGCCAATTTTCGTAACAACATTAGGTGACCTCGTTGCACAGTCGGCCGAGCGGTGGTCGCACGATGCGTTGGTCACTCAGAGACGACGCGCCACGTATCCGCAATTAGATCTACTTGTCGACGAGTATGCGCGGGCCTTTTTGGCACTCGGAGTGCAGCGCAACGACAAAATTGGCATTTTGATGAGTCAGGATTTGGATTATCTGGTGGCGCTGCTCGCAGTTGTGCGTATCGGTGGCATTGCGGTGCCAGTTAACGCCCGTTTCAAGTCAACCGAATTGTGCCATGTGATTGAGTCCAGTGATATGTCCGTATTGATGCTCAGTGCGGGTAGCGATGCACACGTTAACTATGCCAATTTGCTCACTGAAGCTTTTCCGTTGCTCGAAACTTCTAGCTCTATCAGCATGCATCTTCCAACTGCACCGAGATTGCGGCATATAGTTCTTTACGATTCACCCCCGACGAACTGGTCAATGAGTCCGACGGAGTTTCTTCGGCTTGGGAAAGTGGTCGGAGCCTCGGAAGTAAAGCGGCGAGGTCAAAGCGTGGCAGTGCGCGATATGGCGCTCATGCTGTATACCTCAGGCACGACATCAAGCCCGAAGGGTGCTTTGTTATCCCACGAGGCCTTTATGCGGTGTGCAATGGCTATGGGGGGCAATATTTTTGGACTTTCGCCAGCCGATAAGACGTGGTGTCCTATGCCGATGTTTCATGTCGGTGGAATCGCCTTCATGGTCACGGCACTTCTGCACGGGGCGACTTATGTTCACGCCGGAAACTTCACTCTGGCGTTGGCCGCCCGTCAGTTGCGAGATGAAAAAGTGAGCGTTGCCTGGCCAGCCTTTGACATGCTCTGGCAAGACGTCCTGAATGAGCCAGACTTTGATGCCGAAACCGCGGCGCGCATACGCGCCGTTCTCATGAGCGTCGGACTTCCAAGTCGTGTTCGTGAGTTACAGAACCGATTGCCGAACGCAAAACAGGTCGCCGGATTCGGAGCCACTGAGTCGGCCGGACTGCTTACGATGGGAGAGCTAAACGACCCCATCGAAGTTCGCCTTGAGTCCATGGGGCGACCACTAGATGGTATGGAGGTGCGGCTCTTGGATCCCGTAACGGGGGAAAGAGCTGCTGAGGGCGAGCCCGGTGAAATCTGTTACCGCGGACCATCTTGCTTCAGTGGTTATTACGTAAATCATGAAGTCACTAAATCAGCTTTCGACTCGGATGGATTTTTTCATTCCGGCGATCTTGGTCAGTTTGTACACGGCGACCGACTCAGGTTCATTTCACGAATTAAGGACATGCTGAAAGTGGGCGGAGAGAATGTTGCAGCGGTAGAAATTGAGGACCATCTCCAGTCCCATCCACTGGTGCGCACCGCCCAAGTTGTTGCTGCGCCTGATGCGCGTTACCACGAGGTTCCTGCGGCATTTGTGGTACTTCAGTCTGGTGCAACTTGCACTGAACAAGAACTCATTGATCACTGTCGAGGCAAAATTGCCACATTCAAGGTGCCTAGGTATGTTCGCTTTGTCGATGAGTTTCCGATGTCGGGCACAAAAATCAAGAAAAATGAATTGCGCGAGATGATTGCCCGGGAGTTATCTGAACTCGGGACAGCCTCAGCACCAAAGGTCTCTTCAAAGTGATGATGTGAGTCGGGTCCGATTCTGATCGTGTCGAACATTTGCGAGCCGGATCCATACCAGAAGGGCCGTGGAGATGCCTAGGGCAATTCCGCTTGCTAACCAGGAGGTTGGATATCCACTCTGGTCGGCGATGAAGCCAAAAAGATACGGAGCGACAAACGCGCCCAGGTAGTAACCAGTCAGAGTGATGCCAGTCGCTTGGGCGACAGCATCAGGTGCGAGTTCGACGATTGCGGCATGCATGAGGCCAGAGTTCGTTGCAACTGTCAGGACGCCGATAGACAGAAGCAGCACAACGACTCCCGATGAGAGTTGCTGTGCTACCACCAAGAAAGCGGCGGCAACACCGCACACCCCAGTCAGTCCGATAATGACATCAAATCGTCTGCGCACTCCGAGGCGATCTGAAAAAAAAGCGATTCCTACCATGCCTAGTGCACTGAACATCGTCATAATCCCGGCGACGAGCCCTGCATTTCGCGAATTGAGTTCAAGATCCTGTCTGAGGAACGGCACGATCCACAGAAAAAAAGCGCTGCCACCGCCAGAACTGAGGAACACCGCAAGTCCATACACGTAAACAATGGGACGTGCACGAATTGATTTTGCTTTATCTGGTTTATGTTGAATGGCTGGCTTCACTTGTTGCGGCAAAGAAAGCGACGAATTCAGGGCCACCAGTGCGCACAATCCGGCGATAACGAACAAAATGGTTCGCCAACCAGTCTTATCAATGAAGAATCCGACAAGAATTGAAGAGCTTCCAGAAAAAAATGGCGCCAATGATGTTTTCGCTGTGAGTGCGACACCCCTTCGGCGCTCGGGCACGACGCTGGCGACAATAACATTGGTTCCAACAGTGGCCAGCGAGTACGCAAACCCACAGAACAGTCCGTACAACAACAGGATCCAATAACTTCCGATTACCCCCGAGGCGGTCGCCAACACGGTCACTGTGGCAGAGGCCGCAATGAGCGCCCGTCGTGCGCCGAATCGCGGCACAACACGGCCTGCTGCGAATGCGCCGACTCCAGTCGCGCCAAAGAAAAGTCCGGTGATAAGGCCTGCTGCGGCTCGGCTGATGGAAAGATCTTGCATCAGGTCGGGGATGATGTAGCCAATCGTGTTGGCCGACACGGCCCCGAGTCCGATGACCAGGGCACACGCCAGCACTACCCGAATCACATTTGTTTGCCCAACCGAACCATCGGGTAGTTCAGGTGAGGACGATGACATATGCAAACGATATTGTACTGTATCGATGGCTCATCCTCATATACATGGTCAGCCGAGCCAAGAGTGGCCCGAGCACTGGGACGAAGTTGCCGATGTGGTTGTCGTTGGCGGTGGAGCTGCGGGTTGTGCTGCGGCTTGGTCAGCCAGTCGCGATGGTGCATCAGTGGTACTACTTGAAAAAGCTGCCATCGTTGGTGGGACTACCGCCAAATCTGGCGGAGTCATCTGGATCCCGAATAATCAACACCTGCGCGCGGCGGGGCTTATTGACGATCGGGATTCAGCAATTCGATACATGGCTCGATGTGCATTTCCGAATAGGTATGCGGGTCATCTGGAGGATTTTGGAATTGGCGACCTGCGCCTTGGTCTCCTGGAGGCGTTTTACGACAATGCCGCTGATTTGGTTGAAGAACTTGAATCCACTGGTGTCGTTTCGTTTGCGCCACTTGACTACCCCGACTACAACACCCAGCTGGCAGAAAATACAACGCCTCTGGGGCGCTCACTCAAAATTAGGTACCCGTCAACTTGGCGAAAAGGTGTGGACTCATGGGGTGGCAACTGGTTGGTGGAAAGTTTGCTCGGCGCCGCGGAGCAGAGTGGCACTCGCGTGCGCACGGGGCATCAAGTTCACCGAGTTGTACAAAACGATGCTGGCGAAGTCATAGGTGTTGAAGTACGGGTTGGCACGCGCAACAAACTCGTCGGTGCGCGGCGTGGTGTGGTGTTTGCTTCTGGCGGTTTTCTCCATAATGTTTCGTATCGCGAGGAGTTTCTTCGTGGCCCCGTGTTTGGCGGTGCTGCATCTCGCAGTTCAACGGGCGATCTGGTACCGATGGCCGCAGCACTTGGTGCCCAGCTAGGCAACATGTCGCATGCCTGGTGGGATCAAGTTGTACTTGAGCTCACATATCGACTTACGGAAACAATTGACGATGTGTATTCACCATTCGGAGACTCGATGATTATCGTCAATCGGTTTGGGCGACGCGTGGTCAATGAAAAAGCACCGTACAACGAGCGAGGGCAAGCACATTTCGAGTGGGATGCTCATCGACTTGAATATCCCAACCGAGTGCTCTTCATGATTTTTGATGACGATGTACTGCGCAGCACAGTGAAGAGCCCCTTCCGTTGGCCGGTACCACTCGCAGGAGAGCAACCCGATTATCTGATTTCAGGTGATAACTGGGAAGAACTTATTCTTCGAATCAACGAGCATTTGGTGGCGATGGGTTCTTTTGTGGGTGGAGTCCGGCTTGACACCACGTTCATTCAAACACTGCAGACAACGATTGCTCAATTCAATGACGCAGCACACTCGGGCGTGGATCCTGATTTTGCACGAGGATCAACCATGCTTGAGCAGCGTTGGGCTGGTGTTGCACGAGATGGTATGCCCAATTCGGCTATGCACCCGATGAGCAAAACCGGGCCTTACCACTGCATACTTCTTGGAGGCGGGGCACTGGATACCAAGGGCGGCCCAATTACCGATAGCCAGGCACGGTTCTTGAATTTTGACGGAGCCGTCATTCCGGGTGTGTACGGTGCTGGAAACTGTATTGCATCACCTGCCGGGCAGGCCTACTGGGGCGCCGGTGGCACAATCGGGCTGGCCCTTACTTTTGGAGCAATTGCTGGACGTCATGCCGCGGGCCAGTCCGATCGTGCTCCGCTGTGAGTCGAGGCGCTCGATCTGATCGCGCGGCGGCTAGTCTCACCTGCGTATGAAGTATCGCATTCTGGTACAAAAAGACCTTTGTATTAGCTCGGGCAAATGCGTCGGAGATGCTGCAGATCTTTTTGGGTTTGACGCAGATGAGATTGCCGAGCCCCTGATGGATCAGGTTGATGTTCCGTTAGAGCGCCTGTTGCGAATTGCGCGAACATGCCCAGGGGAAGCAATTTCTGTTGTCAATGAGCAGGGCACGAAGATAACTGGTGACTGACTTACGATGACGCTTGCACCCGATGGGGGTATTGACTCCGAGAATTTCTCACTCGTCCAGCGGGACACTTTGTGCGATGACAACATTTTGTTGACTGGGTTACAAGCAACCGCTCGTGTCGTTGCAGATCAGTTGCGAGCAGACCATGCCCGTGGTCTGCGAACTGCGGCGTTCGTCTCTGGTTATCCAGGTTCACCATTGGCGGGTTTTGATCAAGCACTGCGTCGCATGGACAAAGCAGGGCTTCCGATAACCCACATTGACGGCCTGAATGAGGACCTTGCGGCAACGGCTGTGTGGGGAAGTCAGCAGGACCATCTTGCTCCACTTGCTGAGCATGATGGAGTCATCGGGGTTTGGTACGGCAAGGCGCCCGGTCTCGACCGCTCCGGCGATGTCTTGCGTCATGCAAATCTGCATGGTGCAGGATCGAGTGGCGGTGTTGTTTTGTTCGTGGGTGATGACCCGGGATCGAAGTCTTCGACAATGCCGAGCGCCAGCGAGCTTTCGTTGATTGATCTTGGAATCCCCGTGCTGTATCCGGGTACGGTGCAAGAAGTCCTGGAGCATGGTCGCTTGGCATTCGAGATGTCGCGATCTACTGGGCTCTATGTGGCGGTAAAAATCGTCACAGCCATAGCGGACGGCTTTGGAATCGCGCGGGTGAGGAGCGAATGGCATCCACGAACCCAGCGAGATTGGAAATTTGGTAATGAAACCTGGACGTTTCGTCAGCGAAAAAGCTTCTTTATTCCTGACACTTTGGAACTGGAAGCAGAACTGCACTCGCGGCGTTTGCCGGCAGCAGCCAGATTTCTTCGTGATAATGCGGTTAATACGGTGGCAGTACGAGGGCCTGCAGACGAGGTCGGGATTGTTGCGGCTGGCCGAACATTCCAAGAAGTCAAAGAAGCACTGCGCTCCTTGGGTCTTGCCGATGAGGCACTGACCACTGCCGGAATCCGTTTGTTGAAAGTTGGCTCGCTGCATCCGTGGGATGAGCAAACCGCTGAAGAATTTGTTAGCGGCCTACGAACCGTCATTGTTATTGAGGAAAAGCGGGCCTTGATTGAGCGGTATCTTCGCGATCAGTTCTACAGTCGCGCAGACCGACCGAGAGTTTTGGGCAAACAAGACTCCGACGGGAATGCGCTCTTTGCGCCAGATGGTGAGTTCACTGCTGATCGAATTCGGCCGATTCTTCAAAGAGTGCTGAATGAGCTTGTCACCCTTCCTGAGATGCGGTCACGAATTCCGGTTGCCTCGGCTGTTGACCAGGTTGATGCTGCTAAGAGAACGAGTTATTTCTGTTCTGGATGTCCACATAATCGTTCTACTGCGGATCTCGAGGTGAGTCCCATCGGTGGCGGTGTCGGGTGCCATGCCCTAGTCATGTGGATGGATCGTGGAGCAACCTCGTACACCCACATGGGCGGAGAGGGCGCCCAGTGGATCGGGCGGGCGCCATTTACCGACGTCCCACACATGATTCAAAATATTGGTGACGGAACCTACTTTCACTCAGGGTCACTCGTGCCTCGATTTGCTGTGGCGTCTGGGGTAAACATCACTTTTCGAATCTTGTACAACGGCGTAATTGCCATGACTGGTGGCCAGATGCCAGCCGGTCAACAGACGATTCCGGACTTGTGCCAAAGTCTCCTCGGCGAGGGCGTCAAACAAGTTGCCGTAGTCACTGACGAAATCGATCGCTACACCACCTCTGTCAGGAGTGACCTGCCGCCTGGCGTGTTTGTCCATGATCGCAGTCAACTTGCAAAAATTGAGGTCGAATTCTCCAAAGTGTTGGGGGTTACCGCCATTATTTATGATCAGGCGTGTTCAAACGAACTACGCCGTCTTCGTAAGCGCAAAGTCGTGCCTGAGCGCAAGAAGCGAATCGTCATCAACGAAGCAGTGTGTGAGGGCTGTGGAGACTGCGGGGTCAAAAGTAGCTGTCTTTCCGTGCAGCCCGTCGAAAGTATCCTTGGCCGCAAGACCCAAATTCACCAAGGCTCATGCAATACGGATTATTCGTGCCTCGACGGAGATTGTCCAAGTTTCGTCACAGTCGAAGCTGAAAATGTGCCCTCACGGACAGTGGTTGTCGGCGACATCCATTTGCCTGTTATTGGGCCGCCAGTCGGGATTGCGCCCGTGCCAGCTGATGGGTTTGGTGTGTACACGGTCGGGGTTGGCGGCACGGGCTTGGTGACCCTGAACCAAATTCTCGCAACAGCAGCAGCATTTGATGGACTTCATGTCACGGGTCTCGACCAAACCGGCCTTTCACAGAAGGGCGGCCCCGTGGTTTCACATCTCAAGATTTTCCGAGAGCCCACCGAAGCGTCCCAGTCAATTTCAGAGCAGTCGGTTGATACCTTCATCGCCTTGGATCTGCTTGTCGCAAATGAATTGCGCCATCGAGTGCGGCTAAGCCCCGAGCGAACGATGGCGGTTCTTTCAACCTCCGTGGTGCCAACTGCCGAGATGATTTTAAAAACCCAAGCATCGTTTGGGTCAGTGGACGAACTCGTGGCTTCGATTGGAAGCTGTGTGAGCTCGACTCAGCAGATAAGTCTCGACTTGCTGGCCATCGCCGAGGGCTTGTTCAAAGACCACATGACGGCGAACATCATTGCTCTCGGAGTGGCATACCAGCGCGGATTTCTGCCCGTCCGCGAAGAATCTTTGCTACGCGCTATCGAAGTGAACGGCGCCGCTGTTGAGCGCAGCAAAAAAGCCTTCGCCGTCGGGCGCCTTGCGGCGGCAGATCCGGTTGCGCTAGCAAAGTTGCTGCCGCAGCATCGGGCGGGGCAGATGAGCCCGTCGCCATCCAAGCGAGCGATATCAAAACTGGGCAAAATCGCTCTTGTTCAGCAATTTGAGATCTCAGCAGACAAGATACGTGACTTCGTTTTTCTACTTAGTGCCGAACTCATCGACTATCAGAACGAACGGGTCGCGTCCGAATTTTTGCAGGTCATAGCACCACTCGCAAAGCTAGAACGTCGCCTGTACGACTCAGAAAATGAGCTCACACGTCTCGCTGCGCTTCATCTGTTTCGCTTCACAGCAGTCAAAGACGAGTACGAAGTCGCACGATTGCACCGAAAGTCTGAGTTCCGAACCGCGCTCAATGAGCTTGTTCCGCAAGGCAAGAAAATCAAGTACCTGCTACAACCGCCAATGCTGAGCTCATTAGGGCTGAATAAAAAGATTGCAATTCCTTCTGCGCTCGCTCGCCCAACTTTCGCCTTGCTTGCAGGGATGCGACGGTTGCGGTCAACGCCACTAGATGTCTTTGGACTCGCGCGGTTGCGCCGCGAAGAGCGTCAACTGCGACTTGACTTCATCGCAGATATCGAATTGGTGGTCAACTCTCTGTGCCCCGAGAACAAGGCTGACTGTGTGCGCCTCTTCGATGCAGCTGCGACGGTGCGTGGATTTGAACAAGTAAAGCGACGAACTATGGAGACCTATTACGAGTCACGAAGCTTGCTGCGGGCGGCTATTGCGTCAGCAACTTCCAACAACTAGTCGCTGTTAGCCAATCAAAACTGGATATTCAAGAAAGTGATGGCGGACTGACTGTTCGTCGCGACGAGCCGGGTGATGTGGATCCCTACGAGCACCATGTTGTAGCAGAATTTGAGCCATCGTGGCGATGGCGCCGTGGAGCGGAATCCCCGTCTCGTCTGCACCAAGGTCTGTTCCGCCGGCCACCTCCTGTCCGACGCAGGCATGAAAGCCAGTCCCAAAACTCAGCCCCCATGCGGAGGTGTCTGCGGCAATATGACGCCGTGGATTGAATTCGTCGGAATCCAAACCAAAGACATCCTTATCGCGATTCGCCGTTTTCAATTCGATGATGACCCGAGAATCTTTAGGAATGAAGGTGCCATCGGAGAGCAGAATATCGGCAACCGCGACACGCTCAGACACGGGGCTGGCAGGATGCAGTCGCAGTGATTCAAACCCCATGCGCTGTAGTTCAAGGATGTCGCTAGCGAGAGCATGGCGCTGCGTAGAGTCATTCTCTATCCAGTCAAAAACATGATCCATCATGTTGACGAATGCTCCACTTGTTGAGTGCGAGCCGACCCAGGGGTAATAGGCGATCTCTCTCAGGATCTCATGCATCGGAATTTCAAGAGCGTCTTGATTGGCGAGCAGCGTTGTAAGCACATCTTTAGGAAGCTCATGCTCTTGAATCTTGCCCTCTCCATACGACTGCAGCATCTTGACACGTCGCTGGTGTGCAGGATTGAAGAATTGTTGCTCGTATTCCTGCAGAGCCTCATTCCCGTCGTTGATGACCGAGCTTTTGTCGCCGATGAAGTGATTCACATTTGAGGCCCGTGCCATACGAGCCATGAGATCCGCCAGGAGGATAAACCGCCGCTCGTCTTCACCGAGATCGATGCCTGCTATCTCCGCAGCGATTCGCATCATGGTGTTGCGCGCCAGTTGAACCATGTCAACCGATTCTCGACCGATGAATGGCGCAAGACTTGCGTTGATGCTGGCTGGAATCAACGCATTTTCCCAGTGGAGAAACGTGTCGCGACGAAAGAGGCGATTTTCCAGGCGCCGTCGCGATGTATGTTCAGGACCATGCAAATTGACGATGACTTTTTCCATTAGGGCATGTCCCTGGTCGTAAAGGCCCTGGCGAAGATCGCGCGACCGCATCGCTTCGCGGGCAGTTGCATAGGTCGATAGTCGAATCTCGCCGATTCCTGGTTCGGGGGCCGAGGTGCCTAGGCTCATGGCTTCACTATATATGCGTCCTCTTTATCTCGCCTCGGCAACCGCGCCAGCCACTCGCCGAGACCAGATTCTTCATGCTGCCAAGGCTGGATTCGACGGAGTCGGTTTGCGTTGTGACAGGGAACCGCCATCCGCATCGGAAGTGAAAGAGTTGCAGAGAGTTCTCGCCGACACTGGACTGTCGGTCTTGGACATTGAAGTTATTCGTGTCGGCACTGAGCAAACTGGAATCACAAGTGCTTTATTCGACGTAGCAGCAGCGCTCGGCGCGCGCTCGATTCTTACGGTCAGTGACTCGCTGGACAGATCACAGACGGTCAACCGTTTGGGCGAGCTTGCAGAACTGGCGGCAAAGAGTGGACTGACCATTGCGCTCGAGTTCATGTCATTTACGTCGGTGAAAACCCTTGATGATGCAATAGGTGTCGTTGCTGAAGTTGGGCGCCCCGAAATCAGATTGCTGCCAGATGTATTGCACGTCGTGCGGTCAGGCTCGACAATGGATATGTTGTCGACTGTAAGGCATCTGATCGATTACGTGCAGCTGTGTGATGCTCCATCAAAAAGTCCGGGTGACATTGAGCAGCTCATTCATGAGGCTCGCTACGAGCGCCTCATGCCGGGTGCCGGACAATTGGACTTGGCTAGCTTTCTTCGCAATGTCCCCCTGTCGCCAGTTTCGGTTGAGGTACAAAGTAGTTTTTTGCAAAAGACAATTACGCCGTTAGAGATTGCGCATCTTGCCTACCGGTCAACGCGAGAAATTCTTGAGCAACTTGACAACCCCGAGGTCAGGAACGCTTAAACAAGATGTGATACTCGCCCCAATATGGACGCTTGGTTGCTGCATCCATTTTTGGTAGTCGTGCAGGGTCAAACACCGCTCCATGGTCGAGCATCGCCTGAACCGCGACACTCACCAACCCATATTCAAATTCGGGGTTCTCCACCGATTGCACCACGTGTCCAGCAGCAAGTTCCTGTCCGATGCAGGCGTGCATTCCATGACCGAAGGAGAGACCCCAGCCGTCAATGTTGGACTCAAGCGGAACTCGCAGGGGATTGAAGAGAGCAGCGTCCGTACCAAAGACACTCGGGTCTCGATTTACGGACATGAGATCGATCGTCACAGTTTCTCCGGCTCGCACCATGACACCAGATTTTAGTTGAAGGTCCTGCGTGGCCCGTCGCATGGCGACAGGGCTCGATGGATACAGCCGAATAGTTTCGTACACAGCAGACTGAACAAATTTTTTGTCGCGCCCTGCTCGAGCGACATCGGCCGGATGATCTTTGAACCAGGCGAATAGGTGATCCAAAGTTCGCACGAACGCAGTCGCCGACGTGTGTGCTCCGGCGAGCAAAAAGAAGGCAATCTCTCGCAGAATCACCTCGCGGGGAAGGTGCAGCGCGTCTTCGTTGCGCAGCAGAACTGTGAGAACATCTTTCGGGAGTTGATCACCCGACCCGTCATCTTGGCGGATGAGGGCAAGCCGCCGCTCGATCGATGGTCCGAGAAATTCGTCATCAAACTGTTCTTTTGCCTCTGTTATTTCTTGGGTGACCACCGCGGGGTCACGGGTGGTATGGGCCAGTGTCGCGCCTTCAACAAATTTCATCATGAAGGCGTAGAGTCGCTCGGTTTCGTCATTAGTTCGCTGCGGGCGATCCAGTCCAGCATTGAGCGCTGCAAGATTCATCATTACTTGGTGTGAAAGTTCGACCAGCTCGGCTTCACCTCGCTCGAGCCACGGCGCAATAGTCTCGGCGATTACGGCGGGGAACAGATCTCTTTCATAGTGCACCAGCGTCTCGCGACGAAAGAGACGATTTTCGAGTCGTCGGCGCGCCCGGTGCTCATCACCGTGGAGGTTGATAATGACGTCACCCATTACGACTTCGCCGGCATCGTAGAGCGCTTGGCGAAAGTCCTTGTGTCGGTAGACCTCTTTGGCCTCGTTGTACGTTGTGACCGTAAGGACGTTCATGGTCAGATAGTAACACCGAGCCCGAGACCACCGTCAATCGCAATAACCGTTCCTGTAACCCACTCGGCCCGAATTGCAAACTCAATACCCTCGGCAATCTCGGTGGATGTTCCAATTCTGCCTAGTGCATGATGATTCGACATGCCTTCCAAGCGCTTGGCGGCTTGCTCGTCATCGAATAAGCCGGCACGTTGGTTGATCTCCGTGAGCACGGCACCGGGTCGGACCGCGTTGACTCGAATATTTCGCGGACCGAGTTCGCTGGCCAAGACCCTTGCCAGCGTTTCCAACGAGCCTTTCGTCACGGCATACGGGGCCGCTCCTGGATAAGCACGAACTGTGTAGATCGATCCGATGAACACCACTGCACCTTTGCTTTGAGTCAAAGCCGGAAGTGCTGCCTGAGTGAGCATCATGCCCGAAATAACATTGTCTTCAAAGACTTGTCGCAGTCGCTCTACTGTCCAGTCCTCTATCCGGGTGCGCTCCATATTCCCGGCGTTTGAAACAAGCGCATCAAGCCGGCCACCACCGTGTTGAATCGCGTGAGCAACCATTTCGTGTCGGTCCGAATCCTTGGTCACATCTCCTGCCAGCCATGAGCAATTGTTGCCGATACTTTCGGCAACTGCCTGTACTTTTTCCATTCGGCGTCCAGTGATGGTCACTCGCGCACCCCCTTTTGCGAGTAGGCGCGCAGTCGCTTCACCAATTCCTGATCCACCACCAGTAATGAGGACTGACATGTTGTCGAGAGGTTTCATAACTAGGAACCCTAGTTCCTGCGCAGTACTCGACCGCCCCGAGCGTCACTCGTACACGCACCACATAACGCAACGATTGTGATCGTGCGAGAGGTTTACGTCGACAATTGTGGTCCGGCTATGCCCGCAGGACGGGGGAGGAAAGACATGAGGGACTGGGTGAGGCCACCGTCGACAAAAAGCGCTTGACCAGTTATGTACGATGACTGGTCGGAGGCGAAGAACGCAACGGCGCTGGCAATGTCCTCTGGTTCGCCCAGCCGCCCGAGCGGAACTGCGTTGGCGCGGGCTAGTCGAACGGCGGGGTCGCCGTACAGCCCTGCGCCGGCCGTTGGCACAAGGCCTGGTCCAACGGCATTGCAGCGAATTCCGTAGGCCCCCCACTCAAGCGCCATTTGTCGGGTGAGGGCAAGTAGAGCTGCTTTCGATGGCGTGTAGGAACCAACGCTCGGGCTTGCGTTTGTTGCTGCGATGGAAACGATGTTGATGATCGAGCCGCGGTTGCGATCTCGCATTGCTGGAACAACTGCACGCGCCATCTGGAAAGGGCCGAGCACGTTGACATGAATAACATCGAGGAAGTCCTGCGATGATGTCTCGGCTAATGGCGTGAATCGCCAAATTCCTGCATTATTCACCAAGACGTCTACCGGACCTATTTCGTCGATTAATGAACCTATTGCATCCTCGTCGGTGACGTCGCAGTGCGTGTAGTCCGCCCCAGAGATGTCAAGCTTCACCACGTCAAAACCGTCATCCGTGAGTCGACGCGCGATTACTGCGCCGATGCCGCCACCAGCACCCGTGACAATGGCACGCTGGGTCACTCGCCAGCCCCAACTTTGTCGACGGTTTTTGGGCGCGGCAGCATTGTAAGAACGCTCATGGTTATGCCACCGTCCACAAGGATGTTTTCGCCGGTGATGTAGCTGGCTTTGTCGGAGGCGAGAAATGAAACCAAATTTGAGATATCATCCGCCCGTCCAAGTCGTCGGGCCGGAATCTTTGCTTCTCGTGATTTCCTGATTTCTGGGTCGGCATGTATCGCATTGCTCATTCCGGCATCCATCAGTCCAGGAGCTATCGCGTTGACTCGAATTCCAAAAGGTCCCCATTCGACTGCCATTTGTTTGGTGAGCATCGCAAGCCCTGCCTTCGCAGATGTGTACGCGCCACTATTTGGTCCAGGCACGACGCCATTCATAGAAGTGATGTTGATAATCACACCGTTTGTTTGAGCATTCCGCATGGCGACGGCACATTGTTGCGCGACGATGAAGGCGCCCACAAGATTCACCCGAATCACTGTGTCAAAGTCCTCTTGGGACAGATCGATAAGTGGTCCAAAGCGAACGATGCCGGCATTATTGACCACGAGATCAGGGGTTTGACCGAATTGCTCGAGTGCCTTTGTGACCGACATGGGGTCGCTGACGTCGCAGGAAATTGCTGTACAGTTTTTTCGGAGCGGACCAGCCTTTTCTATGGTGGCTTGACTCAGATCTAAAAGGCCTACTGCCCAGCCCTCATCGGCGAGCTGATCGGCAATTGATCTGCCAAGTCCACCTGCTGCTCCGGTCACAATTGCATGTTTCATCTCATCCCCCTGTAACCGTAAGGTAGTTGCCAATGGACGAGACCACCAAATCAACTCACAATGCAGTGATTCATTTTCTTCAGGCCGTTGAAGCGCGCAATGTGGACGATGTAGTCATGAGCTTCACAGAGCAGGCGGAATATCAAAATGTTCCTTACGAATCTCACATCGGACGTGACGCGATCAGAGCCCTATTCGCCCCGATTTTGACTCGGTCGACACGAGTGCAGTGGGAAATTGTGAGCGAAGTATACGTTCCGGGTCGCGCGCATCTCGAACGAATCGATCGATTCTGGATTGACGGATCCGAGTACTCGGTACCTTGCCATGGCGTGATACATGTAGACCAAGATTCCGGATTGATTAGTGAATTCTTTGACTACCTAGATCTCGGCTTGTGGCGAGAGAGCGTTAAGAGTGTGCTAACTCCCAGGTCACCGGCACAGTAGACCACGACGAAATTTTTTCGCCGGGCAGGTAGGAACGTTCGGGAACCGGAGTGAGGTCAACTTTGCGCCCACGGCACCACAAGTGACGGAAAGTCTTTTTGTCACCCAGCAGCGAGATGTTTTTGCTCGGGTCACCCTCAAGTACGAGGACATCGGCATGGTAATTCGGGGCGAGTACTCCGGTTTTGCCAAATTCGCCAACAGCAACGGCGTTGTCCATGGTTGCACAGCGAATTGCCTCAAGGGGTGTGAGACCGAGATGCTGAACGAACACCTCCATCTCGCGCGCATGCCAGTTGCCGTACGGCGTCATGGAAAATCCACTCTCTGAGCCACAGAGCAATTTGACGCCGGCATCAAAGGCCCGACGTAGTTTCTTGCCAGTGTCTTCAAGTTCTCCTTCGAAAATCTTCTTGGCAGCAGGTGACGTTCCGGCTTTATCGCCGTAGTCGTAGACGTTTGCCAGAAATGTGAACACTGGGCCAACGGGAACCTTTTTATCGATGATTGCTGCGAGCGCCTCTTCACCGAGATTGGATGCGTGCCAGATGATGTCGACACCGGCCATGACGCAGTCGAGCGTTGACTGGTCGCCACGACAATGTGCCGTAACAGGAACTTCGAGTGCGTGTGCGGTGTCGCAGACCACTTTGAGCTCCTCGCGGGTCCAGACTGGGAGCTCGCCACGTCGAGTTGGCACGGATCCGGTGGCGTGAATTTTGATGATGTCCGCACCATCTTTTATTTGACGTCGTACCACCCGAACCATTTCGTCTTTATCGCCCACCACTTCGGCGTATCCGGCAGTGCCGCGATCGGGAATGAGGCGACCCGCGGTTCCGCCGACTGCAGTCACGAGGGCGAATGAGCCACTTCGCATGTTGGGGCCCTCGATGATTCCTGCGTTGACGCAGTCACGGAGTGCTGGACCGATATTGAATATTCCATCCACATCAAGCATCGACGTCACGCCCGACTTGAGAATTTTGCGCAGGTTGTAGGCGGCAAGAATTGCAGATGTGGCAGGTTCTCGATGGCCAAAAAGTTCATCGTTGCTGGATGGTTCACCGAGTGTCACATGCACGTGTGCATCTATCAGGCCAGGCATGACGGTGAATTTGGAACAATCAACAATCTTTGCTTTGCTCAGAACATCGGCATCAAGTTGCAGGTTTTTCCCAACAGCCGCTATCTGTTTGTCGATGAGTAGAACATCGGTATTCGGTTGGGGTGCCGAACCCGTGCCGTCGATGACGAGGCCGCCTTTCAGCAAAGTTATTGACGCGGCTGTTGCTGTGTTGATCGCCGAAGGAATCTGATTTGCCGACATTGCTACCTCGATGTTTATAAGAATACCCTCACGGTAAGGGTAACTGAATCTCGTCGGCGTTGTCTCACTCTGCACAAAATGGCCCTGTGCCTGTTGCTACGCATTTCGCGAGTCGGTGTTGCGCCGAACGTTGCCCAGTGGGACAAAGACGAATATTTTCCCCTTGAGTTGGTCGCCCGCTTAGGGCGGTGTGGGTCGTATCGACCAGTCGGTCGGAATCAACTCGATTTTCACTTTTGGTTCAGACGAACAGAAGTCTCAGTACCTCCCAGACCTCATCGCCGAGCCTGTCTCGAGGCATCAATTGATTATGCGAAGTCTTGAAAAGCTTTTGGAGGACCCATCGGTCGATTCCAGGGCCTTGCTTTTTCATTGAGTGACCGTGCCATAAAGTGGAGAACTCACACAATCTTGTCTATATATATGCGTGGCATATATGCGTGGCTCGAAGACGAAGGTCTACCGTTTCGCAACGCGGCGGCAATGGCAAAACTGCATTCATCAGAAGCGGCCGTAGACGCGATGCGTCTGGTAGTTCAGGTTTTTGGTGGCGCGGATTCGACGTTTGGTTTTTGGGCTGCCGTACTACTGATCGAGCGCTGCGAAAAGATCAGGATCAGAGAGACGCAACCGGCGGTAATTAGCGAGCCACATTTGTTCGCGGAACCCATATTTGTAGTAAGAGTCTTTGTAGGAACTTGCCAACTGACGGCTCATCGGCTCGCCCCCGAAGCGAATCGCATCAAGTTGGTATTGGCAAGCAATACCGAATGAGATGGTCTCGGCGACGGTGTTTTCCAAGCTGTCACCACAATGCACCGAGCCGTGGTGTGGCATCATCGCAACCTTGTTCTTGCCGAGGGCCGATGCAATCGCTTCACCTTCGGCATCAGGAGTGAGGGTCGGATCGTCGACAAACTTCGTCACGAGATCTGCAAACATGCAGCCGTAGACGTAATACACATCGAATGGCACTCCAGTCGTAGCGAGCGTTGAGATGCTTTTGGCGTGAGTATGAATGGTGCAGTTGACATCGGGCCTTGCCTGCATGATTGAGGCGTGAAAATTGATTCCAGGTGAAGCAGGCAGAGTGCCTGCTTCGTGCACTACCAGGTCAAAACCAACTTTTGATACGTGTTCGGGCAATGTCTCGTCAAAGTACTGAAACGGGGTTGTCCAAAAAGCATCCTCGCCAGGGACTCGAACGCTTACGTGTCCGCCTACTTGACTATCCAGACCTGCCCTGTAGAGCATTCGGCGAGCCGCGGCAATCTTGAAATGGATCGATTCCTCCGTAAAGCGTTGACCCGTTCGATGTAGTGAGTGAATCGTCATTCTTGCCCCTCCAGCTTCGGAAACATTGGCTTTATCTGTCTAGCGCAGAGTATCAGTTCGACACACTAGGCTAAGTTGAGGTTATCCATTGATGAATCTAGGAGCCGCAAGATGACCACATTAGAAAACCTCGCACTGGGCGTCGGTAAAGGGCGCAACAACACCGTCACCTTTCTCCCAGAACCTGAACCTCGAGCAACGAAATATGTGGTTGTTTCAGTAGATGATCACATCGTCGAACCACGGGATGCTTTCGAAGGACGGTTTCCAGCCCACCTGGCTGACCGGGCCCCACGCATAATCGAGACTGAGACTGGGGCCGAGTCGTGGCTTTTCGAAGACCGCATCATCCCCAACGTGGGCACGAATGCCGTAATTGGACGCCCCCCGTCGGAATACTCGATGGAGCCCGCGCGATTCGACTTCATGCGACCTGGCTGCTACGACGTCGATCAGCGCGTGAAAGATATGGACACCTGTGGAGTCTGGGCTTCGCTGTGCTTTCCTTCGATGGTTGCAGGTTTCGCGGGCACCCGCTTTGCAGAAGCCAAAGATCCAGAGTTGGGTCTCGCTGCAGTTCGCGCTTGGAATGATTGGCACCTCGAGGGTTGGTGCGGAAAGTATCCAGATCGATTCATTCCCCAGCAGATCACTTGGCTTAAAGACCCGCTCATCGCCGCTGATGAGATTCGCAAGAACGCGAGTCGCGGGTTTCGTTCATTGTCATTCCCCGAGATTCCCGAACGGCTGGGCCTGCCCAGCATTCACTCCGGTCATTGGGACCCGATTCTGCAGGCGTGTGAGGAGACCGACACGGTGATCTCGCTCCATGTCGGTTCTGCTTCGCATCTCGTGACAGGGTCTACGGATGCGCCAGCAGATGTGATTGCAGCTCTTTTTTGGGTCGGGTCCACAATTGCCGTGGTCGACTGGCTTTTTTCGAAAGTTGCACTTCGATACCCCCGGCTGAAGATTGCAATCTCCGAAGGCGGCATTGGTTGGGTTCCTGCTTTGATGGATCGAATTGACCACTGTTTCCGCTACAAGGATTTCACCGGTGGTTGGGTCAACGAAGATCTTCATCCCAACGAAGTGCTGCAGAGAAACTTCTTTTTTTGTGCACTTGATGACACCTCAGGGTTTGAGCTCCTGCAGCGAATTGGCGAGAACAATGTGATGGTGGAATGCGACTACCCGCATGCCGACTCCACCTGGCCTGATACCCAGACCTATCTTGAAAAGCAGTTGGGTTGGTTGCCGGAAAAGACAATCGAAAAACTTACATGGGGGAATGCCTCACGGGTGTACGGCTTCGACATTGCACCCGAGGCTTTCCGTCGTCAGGCCGCTGCCACCAAGACACACGCCTAAGCGGGCGAGTGCTGGCTAATCAGTAAACGCACGTCAAGTTATTTGGTTGTGGTCTCGTCGAGATCAACGATCGCCATGACGGGTCGGGTGGTAATGAGTTTCGGGCGTGCCAGCGGTTCGTGTCGAAGCAATTCATGAACCTCACCAACAACCCCGTTTGCCGCTGATTGTCCTGCCAAGGTTCCCAGAGTGAGGCCTGAGCAGATGTGGATTCCGCCCAATCCGAGGCACGGGTTGACCCCGCCGACAGTGTCGCCGGCAGCGTAGAGCCCAGGTATTGACTGACCCATCACGTCGACTACTGCCATGGCGGTTGTCGTACGCAATCCACCCGAAGGAAAGTTCGTGCCGAGTGTCATTCGACTGCAGTAATACGGTGGCTCGCTGATGCCGTGCCGCTCGCTGTTGAAAATTACGCGACCGAAGTCGGCATCAAGCTGGGGGGAAGCCGCAACCAGTACGTTCCACGATTCGACTGTGGCGGCCAGGGTTCCAACGTCGCTGCCAATGAGATCTGCCAGCCCATGTATGTCGTCAGCAGTCGAGTACGGAGCAGGCATTTGGTTGACAAGATGCTGTTTGCGTTGAAACGTGTGGTGGTCAAATACGTAATAGCCGATTCGATCTGGTTGAACGAGTAGCGCGGCTACGCGATCGTCATAGGGTCCGGCCTCGTCGTGAAAGCGTCGACCCGTCGAGTTAACTGCAATCGAATCTTCGACAAGAGCCGAGCCGACTATCACCAAAGGCTGAATCATGGTCATGTTGATGAGATCACCGCCCTGGCTCTGGCCCATGATGTGACCATCCCCCTGGCAGGTGTGCACCCCGAGATAGGGGGTGCGGGCAAGATGTTCTGGTTGATACCGTAATCTCAACTCGGGGTTGGCTTGGTATCCACCTGTAGCAAGAATGACAGCTCGCTTGGCCGACCAGCTCGTCAAGCCGTCTGGTCCGTGCGCCTCGACCCCTGTTATCGAGTTTCCAGTGCGCACGAGGCGAGTCGCTTTGGTGTTGTACTCAACGGTCACGCCGTGTTCTTCAAAAGCACGCAGGTATGCACGCTGAATGCTGAACGTGTCGACCACGTTGAGCATTCGCGCTGTGGTGTGTTGAAGAGGTCGTTCGATGAGCCGACCGAATTCAACCCCATACTGAACGAGAAAGTCGTAGGTACGCGCTGATTGCTCGGCGTAGACGCGCGTCATGTATTCATCCCAAATAATGCCGTAGTGGTTTCGCTGCAAGTTCACTTCTGCTCGGGCGTCATTCATGAATGATTCAACCGAGTCGTGAATACCCTGCTGACGTTGAAAATCCGTATCGACAAACGCCATATAACCCGTTGACCAAATTGCATTGCCACCGATTTCTCCAAGTGCCTCCAGCACGGTGACTACAGCGCCTTGTTGAGCGGCAGCAACGGCGGCGCTCATACCCCCGGGGCCTGCCCCTAGCACGAGCACATCAGTGGTTTTTGCTTTCACTACTATTGTCTTAGCACACCAAGACTGATCGGGATTTTATGAATACTGAACTGCACCTCAACTCGTTGACTGACCAAGTTGCATCGTTATTGGACGGTGAACGTCCAGAGCTATTGGGAGTGGTGAGCACCGCTCAGGAGCAATGGCGCGGCCTGCATGACCGACTCATCGCAATCATCGCTGCTTGTGTCGATGAGGCTGTCGAAAACGGGCGGGAACTCGAGCCGTATCTTGCCGCAATTCATCAACGGACTTCAATTGGTGTCGAAAAACTTGTGTCAATGACCCCAAACCCCTCGGCGATTGCAGCTTTGCTGCGTGCCCATAACTCAACTGGTTATGTAACGACAAAAGAGGACATGGTTATTTTCGATCACCAATGTGGCTCTGGTCTAGTTCATTGGCGAAGCAATCCAAATGTCAGCAAAGTGTCGGCGGGCGAGGTGGACGGTGTTCCAGCAGGTGTGCCTCGCTACTGCGCACGGTGCATGTTCACTATCGCAAATGTTGGTAAAGGCGCCTGGCGTGTTACACCCCCGTCGACGCCCAACGATCGTTGTCGATGGGAGATCGACTGCTAGACGTAGGTCTCGCCACGCAACCAGGCCATCAGGTTCGGGCGTATTGCCGCATCAACGACTTCGACAAGTTGACCGCCGGGTGCTCGCAGATAAGCAAAACGTGCCGGGCCACCGTCTTCGCCTACCATCCATGACTCCAAAACGTGAGACTCGGATTCAAGCATTGCGATCGACTGACGCAAATCATCCACCCACCATCCGAGGTGATGCATTACGCCATCAGCGAGCGGCTCCCATGGGGATTCTGCAGCGCCTTGGATTAGCTCAACATGCAGTGGCCCATCGCAGGAATATGACACCAGAATGGAAAAAGGTGTCGGGGCGAGATTCGGCCGACCAACGATGATCGACCGCAGCGCGGGTGTGGCCCATCGCAAACCAATGGTGCGAAATGACTCCATCGCGACAACGAGATCGGGCACGACCCACGCGGCGTGGTACTGATCGGAGTGGGAAAGTGGCATCGTGTGGTTCGCTTCAGCGAGTCAGCCAGCCACCGTCGACGGGAAGCGTTACTCCTGTAATGAACGACGCTCCACTAGAAAGCAGAAATGATATTACAGCCGCAACATCTTCGGGCTGACCCAGTCGGCCCAACGGAACTTGCGCTGTAAGCCACTCTTGCTGACCAGGTTCATTAAGTCTCTTCTGAAGCATGGGCGTGACTATAGGTCCTGGTGCGACGGCATTTACTCTGATCTTGTGCTCCGCTAATTCTAAAGCGGCAGCCTTGGTAAGCATTGCAACACCAGCCTTTGAAGCACAGTAGTGAGGTTGGCCGATCACAGCAGAGAACGAGGTGGTTGAACCTATGTTCACGATGGCACCGGGAGTGTTCGTAGCAATCCAGTATCTTGCAAGTGCCTGAATGCCAAGAAAGGTTCCGGTCAGGTTTACTCGCAGTACGTTGTCCCACTCGCTGACGTCTAAATCAACTAATGCTGTGCGCATACGTATTCCCGCACAGTTCACTAAGCCATCCAGACCTTTATTTGCTGTCACGATGTCCGACCACTGAAGGGGATCTCCGACGTCGAGTTGTTGTACATCACTAGTTCTATGAAGATCAGCACGCACGATTTTATGACCTTCTTTTTCAAGAGTGGCGGCTACAACAGCACCGATCCCTGATGCTGCACCTGTGACTAGAACTCTAAGCGCACTGTGATCCTTTGATTCGAACATCAATGCACGATAACACGTGTTTCTGGATTCGTAATTGCTGACCCGAAGTCATCTCGGTCGTACTTGCGGGTAAGGAATGACTCTAGGAAGTTGAATTTTTTGAGTTGTACATTATTTAGGGTATTCATTTCGACCGCTGTTACAGAACCGCCTAGCCTTTTTGGAGTCGTCTGGGATCTAATAGTGTCCTGACCTCCTGGGATCGGTCCATCTCCTATGAGATAAATAATCCCGTAAGAATGGGGTTGGGAGGATGGATATGAAACGGACCAGACATACACCCGATTGCTGAAGTGATGCGGCGCGACTCAAAACGTTGGAACAAGAAAATGTTCGCCTGAAACGGTTGCTCGCTGAAAAAGATCTAGATAATGACATGCTGAGGATGGTCACTGTGTTGATTAGTTAGAGAGAAAATGGTGACCATGAACCAGATATAAAAACATGCTCCCAGCAACCATCCCAGGCCATTAAATTGGTGTCCACTATCCTTGGGCAACCTCGTATGGAACTCTTGGACGAATTGGCGGCTCGGCGCGACATTCATTTGCTCTTATTGCGTTATTGCCGTGGTGTCGATCGCCTTGACGTAGACCTCATAAATTCGTGCTACTGCGAGGAAAGTTTCGATGACCACGGCTACTGGAAAGGTTCGGGCCAAGACTTTGGTGCATTCATCACGGAGTCGTTGCGCAAGAGAGCGGTGATGACGAGTCACACAATTGGTAACTCGATCGTCGAGTTTGAGTCTGCGAATGTCGCACGTGGTGAGACCTACACAATGGCGTACCTACGGCGTCGGGATGATGACAACCGTCAGTGGTTGGATCAATTCTTCGGGCGCTATATTGATCGCTTCGAGCGTGATGCTGGCCACTGGCGTATCAAGCGCCGTGTCGTTATGCATGACTGGTCGGTCGCGAGTGACCTAACCACTGCTACGTCGTTTCCTGTCAAAATCGGGACCTTCGAACAAGGTCAACGCGACAATACCGACTTGTCGTACCGCAATATTGGCGATTAGATTCGGATAAAACAATGCGCAACCACGAAGTGTCGAACACAAACGTGAAGTCTGCGTATCCGATAATGGGCTCTCCGTGTCGGGTGGGATCGGTGACTCTTCGTAACCGCGTGGTGATGGCTGGGCACGGAAGCCGCTTCGTTGAATGGCATGAGCATGGTTTGTCACAAAGACAAGCCGACTATCTCGGTGAGCGCGCTAAGGGTGGGGTGGGGCTCATCATTCAAGGATCGGGCATCGTGCACCCAACTGGTATGACGTTTCCAGGCATCAATCAGGTGTGGAGTGATTCAATGCTGCAGTCGTACCGCTTGGTTGCTGATGCAGTTCACGAACATGGTGCACATATTTTCGGTCAGCTTTCGCATCTCGGGCGCCAAGGTCATTCGTGGACTTCGCATCGGGAACTTTGGGCACCATCGGCAGTCGCCGACCCAGCCAGTCGCATCGTTCCGCATGCGATGACCCACTCCGAAATCAAAGAGGTGATTGCGTCATATGTTTCAGGAGCCAAGCGTTATGTGGCTGCAGGCTTTGATGGCCTCGAGGTGTACATGGCTCACGGGTATCTGCTGGCATCATTCATCTCACCTTTTTCCAATAAGCGTGAGGATGAATACGGCGGCTCGCTGAAGAATCGCTGCCGCCTACCACTAGAGGTGTTCGAGGCCGTTCGGGATGCAGTTGGTGATGTTCCCGTCGGAATTCGGGTGACATCGGATGAGTTTGTTGTAGGCGGAACCGTTTTGGATGAGGCAATTGAAGCAGTTGACTTGCTATTGAGACAGGCACAGATTGACTACGTCAGTGTGAGCGTCAGCAATTACGCGTCAATCGAAACGATGATTCCTGACATGTCATTTCCGCGCCAACCGTTCGTCGAAAATGCGGCCGCAATCCGAAAAGTTGCTCGTGGAGTTCCGGTCATGACGGTAGGGAGAATCGTGACACCCGAAAATGCAGAGGAGATACTTTCGACGGGAACCGCTGATCTTGTCTGCATTGTGCGCCCACTCATCGCTGACCCAGAGTGGACCAACAAAGCTCTGGGTGGCGAGCGCGAACGAATTCGGGAATGTATTTCTTGCAATGTCGGCTGTCGCGGAGGTCCGCACCGGGGCACCCCGATTGCCTGTTTGGTGAACCCAGCCGTTGGCTATGAACGAACCATGGGAATCGGGACTTTAAAAATGGCTACAAATGTGAAGCATGTGGTCGTAGTTGGCGGCGGTCCTGGTGGTTTGAAAACCGCAGAAACGGCAGCTCTTCGTGGGCATCGCGTGACGGTGGTTGAAAAGCAGGCGCGCACGGGCGGCATGGTTGTTACTGCTGCAGCGACGATGCCGTACCGCGCTGAGTTCGCTGGCAGCGTGACCTGGCTACATGAAGAGTGTGAGCGACTTGGTGTTCAAATAATCACCGGCAAAGAAGCTACACCTGAGTTGTTGACATCCCTTAAAGCAGAGATTGTGGTGCTTGCCACAGGGGCACGTCCTGGGCGCCCAGCAGTTGAAGGTGTTGATCTGCCCCATGTCTATTCCGTGCCCGATGCGATTCATTCAGAAGTCAACGGCCACCATGTCGTAGTCGTCGACTGCGGCGAAGCCGATTGGAAGTCACTCACGACAGCGGAGTGCTTGGCGGCTCGCGGGCATCGAGTGACCGTCGTGTCGCCAGTGCCGGCAGCTGCAGAGATAGATGCGTTCAGTAAGCCAACCCTCCTGCGTCGACTCGCAGCTGCCAAAGTTGACATTCTTGAGCATCGCAGTTTGGTTTCTATTCAAGAGCAGAGCCTGACCCTTGTTCACGGATGGAGCAAGCAAAGCGAGATTTTGCCCGAAGTGGATGCCGTCGTGTTGTCTTGGTACGGCGTGGCAAATGACGAGTTGCGTCTGCCGTTGGAAAATGCCGGTTTCGAAGTGCTCTTGGCGGGTGACTGCCTGGCTCCGCGACGGGCGATTGATGCAATCTGGGACGGCTATCGACTCGGAAGCACATTATGAACAAAGCACCAAAGGGGGAATCAATGAGCAACGAACAGCCCAATGTTTTGGTAACTGGGGGTGGATCTGGCATCGGCGAAGGAATTACTCGAGTTCTTGCCGCGCGGGGTTGGCGAGTCGTGGTGAATGACCTTGACGCTGACAGGGCGGCCGCGGTTGCCAATGATGTGGGTGGAATCGCATTGCCTGGCAATGTTGATATTGATGCGGAACGGCTCATCGCCGAGTCGGTGGAAAGGACTGGCGCATTGCACGCACTCGTCAATAACGCAGGAATAATTCTTCGGTCAAATCTTGACACGATTCCAGATGATCACATCGATCGAGTATTTTCGGTCAACTTGCGTGCAGTCGTCCGCCTATCTCGTTTTGCACTCCCGCATCTAGAGCGCACGGGGGGTTCCATTGTCAATATTTCCTCGATTGCTGCCGAGATTTCCCAGGTTGGTGGAGGCTTGTACTCGGCATCAAAGGCGGGAGTCTCGGCTTTCACCCGCCAGGCTGCCGCCGAGTGGGGGCCGCGTGGGGTGCGAGTCAATGCGGTTGCCCCAGGCCTGATAAGAACAGCCATGGCAGAAGCCGTATATTCCGTGCCAGAGACATTTGAAAAACGCCGGGCAATGATTCCACTCAGGAAAATCGGACGACCAGAGAACATCGGGACCGTCGTGTCATTTCTATTGTCTGACGATGCCGAATACGTTTCCGGTCAGATAATTGAAGTCGACGGTGCGTTTTCACACACACTCATTGGGCTTTTACCGCATCCACCGTCGTGATGCTAAAAACCACGAGTCAGGAACTACGCAGCGATCCCGATAGGCCAGAGCCTCAAGGCAGTTCCGAGTTGGGGACTGATCGTCGCCGTGCCGCCCTACTAGCATTCGTTCGGTGACAGCGCAGGAACCGAATGGCGACGAGCCGGGCATCGCGCAGCGCGTGACGATCGGTCTGGGTCTGTACACAGGTCAGCGGCTCGGGGGTGATGGGCCGGGGCTCGGTGTGGAGATACGCGAGATCGCGCGTGCGAGCGAAGACGCCGGTTTCGATGCGTTCTGGGTGAGCGAGCATCACGGTTGGCCGGACGGGTACCTGCCGTCGCCGTTGATCGCGCTCGCGGTCGCTGCATCGGCGACGACCACTATCTCCCTCGGCTCCGGGGTGGTGATCGCTCCGCTGCACGACCCGATCAGACTCGCCGAGGATGCCGCTGTCGTGGATCAGCTGAGCGGAGGGCGCCTCGTGCTCGGTCTCGGCGTCGGGTACCTCGACGCGGAATACCGAATGTTCGGCGTCGCGCCATCGTCGAGGGGTCAACGGTTGACGGAGACGGTGGAGATCCTGCGGACCGCATGGCGTGGGCAAACGTTCTCGTATGACGGGTCGGTGATCTCGCTCGACGCGGTTCGTGTGACTCCGTCTCCGGTCGGCGACGATGACATCCCGATCTGGCTCGGCGGATACGCCGATGCGGCGCTGAAGCGGGCCGCCGACTTGGCCGACGGCCATCTCGTCGGCCGCGGAACACCGGAGATCGTTGGCCGGGCGGCCGCCGCGCTCGTCGACTGTGAACGAAGGCCGTTCACCTTTGCCGCCAACCTCGCGGTGGTCTTGGATGCGCCCGGGGGTTCTGCCGACGTGGCACGTCAATCCTTCGCGCGCCAACAACTCTCCTACGAACGCCAACAATTCGGAGTCGATACCTACTCGGGCCTCGTACCTCCGGCGACCGGCGGTGAGGCACTGACCCTCGGGGCCATCTCGTCGTACCTTCAGGCAGATGGTGACCCTGCCCACCTTGCTGCCGTGATCCACCGCACCGTCGCACTCGCTCCACCGTGGGCGGACGTCCACATCGTGTTGCGAGCGATCTACGCCGAGCCGGATCTCGATGTCCAAGTCGAACGCATCCACGCCCTCGGCCGGTTGGTCTTGCCTCTCGTTGATCGTGCCCCGGGACCGCTCCGTCGTCGAGCCCCATAACAGTGATCAAAGACTTAGTGCGGCTTGTCGTCGAGAATCCCACGAGTTTTAAGGTCAATAATTTGTTCGGCGGTGAAGCCAAGCAGCCCTTGCAACACGCTCTCGTTGTGTTCACCAAGTGCAGGGGCAACAAGTTCACGTTCGGGAAACTTTTCGGTGGATCGAAATGGAAAACCAGGTATTTGGATTTCTCCAACGAGGGGATCTTGAACCGTACGAATGACCCCACGCTCCACAAAGTGGGGATGCTTGAGGGCGTCAGCGGGGGAAAGGATTGGTCCGTGGGGCACTCGGTGTTGTTCGAGTACCTTCATGACTTGATCATCGGTAGAAAATGACGCCATCCAATCCTCGATGATTGCGGTCAGCGCCTCCCGATTTTCGACTCGATGGGGATTGGAGTCGAACCGAGGGTCAGCAGCGAGCTCGGGTCTGGCGAGCGCGCTCCAAAGATTACTCATCTGCCATTCGGTACAGAGCATGACGATCCAACCCTGTGGACCTCGAAAGGTTCCCGCAGGACAAAGGTAGGGGTAATGTCTCCCGGCTCGCATCGGGGTATAGGTATCTGGTTCCATTGACGCGCCGTGAACCGACTGTTCGTGATAGTGGAAAATGGAATCAACCATTGCGATATCGAGATGGCAGCCGTTCCCGGTTCGAGAACGATGGAACAGCGCGTGACCTATCGCAGCAAAAGCATGGACACCTGCATTTGAGTCAGCAAGCCCTGTGCCGACGAAAGTTGGCGGACCATCAGGCTCACCCGTCATGTGCATGATTCCCGAATAAGCCTGGGCGATGAGATCAAAGCACGGTCGTTCGGCCAACGGGCCGGTTTGTCCAAAGCCCGAGATTGAAGCCATGATGATGTCAGGTTTAACTAATTTGAGATCGCTATAGCCGAGATGTTTGCGGTTGAGCACACCTGGACTGAAATTTTCCACGATGATGTCACATTTTGCTGCGATGCTGCGGACAATTTCCTGACCTTCTTGGGTGTCAAGATCCACGCAGACAGACTGCTTGCCACGATTTTGCTGGATGTGGGCTCCGGCACGGCGATTGATGCGCGGGCGGTTCGATCGATTGGGGTCACCAAACGGTGGCTGTTCAATTTTGATGACCGTTGCACCAAGCTCGGTCAGCAGACGTGTCGCTACTGGGCCTGCCAAGTAGCGCGTGAGGTCTAATACGACCAGGCCCTCCAACCAGCGAACAGAAGGTTCGGTCATGGAACTAAATTCTAGGCTCGCGAGCCAATCCAAGGACGCGTTCTCCGAGGATATTTCGCATGACATTGGAAGTGCCACCCTGAATGGTGTACGCGGGCGCATACGCCACAGCTTTGCTCAATTCTGGGTCGGTAACGGCGTACATCCCAAAGATGCCCGCGCAGAAATCAGCAACCCTTTGCTCATGTTCGGTGCAGTAGCACTTGATGATGGTGCTAGCGCCTGCTGGAGCCTGGCCGAGGGCAGCTTGGTACACCATTTGACGCCCGAGCAAGTATCCCGTTTCGAGACCGGCAATGTTTTGCCGCACCAGTGGATCGGTGCGATCAGCGATACGTAGCGCGTCCTCATACAACGGGCGATTCGACATCAGGCGGTCAATTCCACCTCGCTCATGCTCGAGCTGGGCCATGGTCTGGCGAAAGGCATCTCCCTCAGTTCCGACCAGATTCTCGGAGGGCACCTCAACATCCGTGAACCACACTTCACAGAAGTGTCGATTCCCGACCAGATCCGTGATTGGCCGTATTTCGATTCCGGGTGATGACATCGGAACAATCAGCTCACTTACGCCTCTATGCGCAGGACCAGAGGAGTCGGTTCGCACGATGAGATAGCAGTAGTCGGCATCCACAGCAAGGCTCGTCCAAATCTTTTGACCATTGACGATGAAACGGTCACCAACGCGCCGCGCCGATGTACGCAAAGAAGCAAGATCGGATCCGGCGTTCGGTTCGCTCATTCCGATACACCAAGTATCTTCGCCCGTCAGCATTCCAGGGAGAAATTTTGCTTGTTGATCGGGGGTCCCGTAGCGATAAATTGCCGGGCCCATTTGCCGATCTGCGATCCAGCTCGCAGCAATCGGGGCCCCAGCAGAAATGAGCTGTTCAGCGACGATCACCCGCTCAATTCCCGGACGGTTCGCTCCGCCGAATTCGGTGGGCCACGTCATTCCAATCCAGCCTCGGTCTGCCAAAATTCGCGAAAAGTCTTTCGAGTACCCGTTGATCCACGAGTCGTTCATCCGACCGTGAGTCTGTGCTCCGGTGGTGCCGACCTCTCTTGCGGCGGTTTGCAGGGCCCGCAGTGCCGTGTTGAGCGAAAAGTTCAAAGGCATGGCGTGAAACTATACGCCCTGCGGGCAGTGCCAGCGAACAAGTCGGCACGTTCGCTGGGGGTAAACCCGCAGGTCATCTTTTTGCAGGCGTTCCAGAGCACGACGTAGGTGAGCGACTGGCGGTCAACAGGAAAGTTTGATTCAAACATGCATCGTTGCGGGCCGAATGTCTCGATACACCAATGCACATCGTCGCCCCATCGGAGGGCCACGGTGTCTGATGACGGTGGGGTGTCAAGCATTATCCAACCCATACCAAATTTCTCATCAAGTCCGAAACCTCCGAGCTTGAGGAAAATATTTGGAAGTTCGGCAACCTTTTTTAGATTGCTGCGCCATTGGCTTCGAACGTCATCAGGCCTGTCGGCGTAGGGCCCAATGCCAAGTGGTGCGCCCAAATGATTGATCACGATGTTGAGATCAGGCACTTGGCGAGCAAGGGTTTCTAGCTCGAGCAATTGTGGATGGTAAAGCCAAACATCGAGGGTGAGACCGCGACTGGATAATCGTGCGGCGCCGTCAATGAATTGACTCGCTGACGTGAGGCCTTGCGTCGGCTGGTGGTGGGCGTTGGCAACTACGTCCGAAGCGTCCCAGCCAGTCGCGTGGCGCACCCCACGAAAGAGTGCAGATGCGGCAAGGTGGCTATCCAATGTTTCGTCCAGGTGACGACCGAGCGTGAGGTCCGCAAAACCGATAATCGCTGACACTCGTGTGTCGCCCAAGGTTGCGAAGGTGTCGGCCTGCGACGCCACGAAACGGGTCTCGCCTACAGGGCGCAGATGTGGTGGCGCCGTTCGATCGTACTTGGACATGCACTCAACAAAAATGGTCTGGGTCACGCGGTGCCCGCTCGTTACATCGTGGGCAAGTTGCTCAGCTAGATATGTGCTGCCACCTCGATCCCAGAAATGATGGTGTGCATCGACGATTTCGAGTTCTGGTTCGATGGCAACTTCTGTTTGTCTGCTGAGCCATTCGAAGCGGTCAAGCTCAATCATGTTGCCAACAAGAATTCGGCTGCATGCGCGCATGACATTCCCACTCGAACACCTCGGGCGAATGCATGAATGTTGACAGCAGAGATAATGCCGTCGTGATAATGGGAAAGTCCGGAACCCATGCGTGCGAGACGTGCATCAACCGTGGCACCTGCCAGGCCGTGCTCTTCCACGATGGTAAGCCCGACAATTCCCGAATCGTCCATGCCCCGACCGCCATCAGAGCAGATGAAACCGTGTGGGCGGGCTTGGAGAAGGTAAGGCACTGCTGAACGGCCAGTATGGCCGGCGGTGACGAGCACATTTTTGCCGGCATCTTCAGGTTGCGCAAAGGCGATGGAATCGGTGGCAATCACATGACGGCCACCCTTGGTGAACATCACTGTGCGGTTGGTGATTTCACTTGCAAGTTGCCCAGTTGGAGCATCATTTTCGAGCAGCCTTTTTGCAGCGTCGGCCACCGTCATGCCTTTTAGTACACCTCGGTCTGCGGCAAGTTGATTTGCGAAAGAGATGACTCCATGATGGAAAAGATGAACACCATTACCGAGATGTGCCGTCATCACGTCGGCGACTGCTGCTGGAACATTGAGCGCTTCTAGATACCAGAGTCCGGCGATTGCTGATCCTTCTGGCCCGACACCACAGTCCATTCCGATCGCGGCACGAGGTCGGTGTTCGGCGATGAATCGAGCTGGCAGGACACCGCAGTAGGAAGAATTGATACACACGTCTCTGTCACGGTTGTGCGCAGCCACGTGATACGCGGAGTCCATTGCAACGACGTTCCCTCGATTTGTCGGCGACGACCACACCACGCTCTGGCTTGATTCACCGCCCGCCATTACTTCACCTCGCGGCGGACTTTTCTGCCAATTGGTCCATGATCGTGCGTCTCGGCATCCACCCCGATGGCGCGCAAATCAACCTTGCGAATTTTCTCGGAGGGAGTTTTCGGCAATTCGGCGATTGTGCGGAGATATCGGGGAACCGCGAAGTAGGGAAGTTGCTGTTCTGCAAAGCGCCAGAACTCCTCGGGATCCAAGGTGGCGCCGTCGTGGAGAACGATGAACGCCATGACTTCGTCCTCACCAGCCTCTTGCTGCGCAGGAACGCCAACCACGGCGACCTCTTTGATCGCGGGATGCGGTAGCAGAGCATGCTCGACTTCGAAGGACGAAATATTTTCCCCACGACGACGCAGGGCATCTTTTAGGCGATCAACAAAGAAGAACCAGCCATCGGTGTCTCGACGTAGCCCATCACCCGTGTGAAACCACAAATTGCGAAAAGCCTCGGCGGTTTTGTCGGGCATGTTGTAGTAACCCACCATCGAAGTCCACGGAACCTTTGAGCGAACAATCAGCTCGCCTACTTCGCCGACGGCGACCTCTTCGTCGGTTTCGGAGTTGACAAGGCGAACATCGAACCAATCTGCGTTGAGTTTCCCGGCTGCGCCAGGTGGCCGGTCAACGCCGTAGGGAGTCAAAATTGGCATACAGGTTTCGGTAAGACCAAAGACCTCGACGAATGCCTCGATTCCGAACCGAGCTTTGAAGCCCTCGACGATTGAGGATGCCGTTGGTGCTGCAAAGATACAGCGGAGTCTGTTGTCGGTGTCTTGAGATGTCTCAGGTTGTTGCCAGACGAAGTCCATCATGACTCCGATGAAATTCGTGATTGTTGCCCCAGCCTCACGGACTTGCTGGAGCCAGGCCGTTGCAGAAAATCGTTCTTGCAAAACGTAGCGGGCACCAGCAATCAGCGCGGGATACTGGGCGAGGAAGCTGGAGTTGCCATGAAATTGTGGGCCACAGGACATGTAGACGTCGTGCTCGGTGAGTCGGGTGAGCGACTTGGTTTCATCTGCGAAAAGGTAGATGTGGGCATGCGTCATCATGACGCCCTTGGATAGCCCCGTAGTGCCGGAAGTAAAAAAAATTGCAGCCAGGTCGTGGTGATGAACCTGCGGTAGTTCAGTCGTTGATGAATGCGCGGTCAATTGATGCCAAAGCTGCACTTGGTAGCCAGCTTGCAGCAGTTGTTTTTGGGCAACGAGGCAATCCTCGTCGGCGCCGCAAAGAACAAAGGTTCTCAGCGTCGAACAGGCCTCGGGAACTGCGAGAAATCGTTCGACGAATCCGGGGTCAACGATTGCGGTATGGGGTGAGACCGTATTGATCTGATGCGCAAGAAACGTGCCTTTGTAGTCGACGTTGATGGAGACCTCAACGAGCCCGGCGATTCCGAGCCCTAATCGGGCCAGAATGTATTCGACACGATTGGGCATCATGACAACTACTCGGTCGCCTGGATCGCAGCCGTTGTCGAGAAGATTGCGACCGATCGATTCCGCGAGCGTCAAACACTCTTGGTAGGAATACCGCAAACCACCCTGCTGCCACGGGACATCAAGGTAAATCGAGTCGGGTCGCACCCGAACGTGATGTCTCAAGACATCTGGCAGATTCCAGAGTTTGCGGTCCGAGAATGTTGGTGTGTATTCGTTGTAGATCTCTGACGTCATGTGGATGTCAATTCCAAAATCTATTCGTTGGCACGCCAAGGAGGTGGTGCATCCGAGCGTGGAGGAAAGTTGGGCTTGCGCTTTTCCATAAAGGCGTTAGCACCTTCAATCATGTCCGGTGAACCTATTCCTTGAGTGAGAATTCCGAGGCTGAGTGCCATGTTTTCCTTCATCTGGTACCACCACATGTTCGAACTCAATTTCGTAACCTCCAGGTACCGCTGACTCATCTGAAGTAACTCGTCGCACCAGCGACCGACTTCTGCCTCGAGTTGGTCGTCGGGGACCACCTGGTTCACCCAACCAAGATCCATTGCTTCGGTGGCGCTGTACTTGCGACAGAGAAACGACACTTCCTTCGCTTTTTTTTCTCCAATCGAGCCAGCCAAAAGGTTCGTGCCACCGAGCACAGGCGCACTTCCGACGCGTACACCGGTCTGGCCGAACTGGGCAGATTCTGCGGCAATGGCAAGATCACATGCGACTACTAATTCGTTTCCACCTCCGAAGGCCGCACCGTTGACGGCTGCGATGATTGGCATCGGTGCCGAACGCATTGCTTCAAAGAGTTCCATCGAGCCAAGAAACATTCGACGCAGTTCCCAATAATTTGGTTTGCTTAAATTCGCCAGATACCCGCCGGCGCAAAAGGCGCGTCCAGTTCCAGTAATCACGGTGACGCGAGCATCAACGTGATGGGAGAGTGCGCCAATCAACTCATCGATGGTATTTCGGTCGTACGAGTTCATCCGTTCCGGGCGATTAAGGCGCAACCATAGGATGTCATCACGGCGTTCAACAACGATATCCGACACTGAATCCTCCACTGCAGCCACGCGTTTGAGCGGTCCGTTGTATAGGCACCGCATTTTGTTGTTTGCGCCGATGAGAGTACCATGATTTTCGGATAACAACATGGCGACGTGCGCATCACCAGCCTTGCGGCGCCATGTGTTTCCAACGACCGTAGAAGGATGCCGTTGTGCCATTTGTGCTTGATGATGAAGTAAAAAAGGTTCGTATCGAAGCTCTTGCCCTTGCTGCGCGATGCGAGCCTTTTGCCGCTGAGGCCGATGAGATGTCCACAATGCACGAGCCAACGTTGGCGGAACTCCGTAAGAGCGGACTGAGTGCACTGATGGTGCCCAAGAAATTTGGAGGTCGATTTGACGAGATTGATCCGCTAGCAGTGTGTGTGGCTCGCGAGGCAATGATGAAAACATCGGCCCACCTAGATTCAGTTTTTGCCCTCCAAGGCATTGGTAGTTACGCGATCTCGCGAGCCGGTACCGAAGACCAAAAAAGAGAGTGGCTACCGAAAATCGCCAACGCCGAAGTGCTGGCGGGACTGGCCCTCACCGAGCCAGTCGCGGGCTCTGATCTCAAGGGAATCACCACCGTTGCCCACACTGAGGGAGACGAGATCGTGATCAACGGTGCGAAGTCATACATTTCCAATGGCGGACATGCGAGCTTTTACACCACTCTGGTCAAAGAAACTGACCATGGTGAACCGAGATACTCACTGATTTTGGTTCCTGCAAACTCTCCGGGACTGAGTGTTGTTCCGTCGCCCGAGCTCATCGCCCCACATGTGCTTGGTGATCTCACATATAAAGAGGTTCGGGTTCCAAAATCTGCACGCCTCGGTGGGCCGGGAGACGGCTTCAAGCATGTACTCGCCACGCTTGCGGTGTTTCGAATTTCTGTTGCTGGTGCTGCATGCGGTTTGATGCAGGGGGCGATAGAGGAAGCTACTCGTCATGTGCGTACTCGTGAACAATTCGGTCGACCGCTCATAAAACATGGGCCAGTATCAAGTTTGTTGGCTGATGCGTGGGCAGACTACGAAGCCGCTCGGCTACTCACTTATGCAACGGCTGAAGGAGCGCGGGCGGATGCCGCTGCGAACTTGGATCGATCGTCACTCGCGAAGTTATTTGCGACAGAATCCGCATCACGCGTAGTTGACAGCTGTGTGCAAGTTATGGGCCGCTGGGGTCTTGTGCGCGGATCGAAAATTGAAAAGTATTACCGTCAGGCACGCCCAATGCGTGTTTATGAGGGTGCTTCAGAAGTGCTCCGTCTCGGTATCGCGGCACGTCTCAGCAAGGAAATAGATACATGGACCTGAGACTCGCCGGACGAGCATTCATCGTGACGGGTGCCAGCCAGGGGCTGGGCGCCGCCTGTGTGCGCTCCATTGTTGCCGAAGGTGGCAAAGTGCTTGCGGCAGCACGATCCGAAAAAAACCTTGAATCAATTGCTGCGGAACTGCCAGGTGCAGTGGCGATTGCAAAATGCGACATGCGCGACCGCGTTGCCGTGGGAGGTTTGGTAGACGTCGCACTGTCAACATTTGGGCGTCTTGATGGCATCGTGAATAATGCTGGAATTGCTCCAGCAGGAAGTTTTGAGACTCAAAGCCTCGACGTGTTCGACGAAGTGCTTGCGGTCAATTTGCTGGCGCCTGCGGCCCTCGCCCAGCGTGCTGGATCGCATTGGATTGCCCTCAAGCAACCTGGCTCAATTGTGAATGTGGCGTCGACGTCGGGCTTGAAGGGTAAGCCGATACTCGTGGCATATTCGTCTTCTAAGGGTGCGATGATGCGCTTTACTGAATCGTTGGCAGCTGAGTGGGCGCGTCACGAAATTCGAGTCAACACGATCGCTCCTGGTGCTTTTGATACGGCCGCGCAGTCGGCGGTCACCGCGGATGCGAGAACGCTTGATTTGCGTCTGAAGAAGATTCCGCTCCGACGCATGGGCACTCCGGAAGAACTTGGACCCCTCGTCTGTTACCTACTGTCACCACTGTCGTCATTCGTAACAGGAGCCTGCTTCGTGATCGACGGCGGTGAAGTTTCCAAGTTGTAGTTGGGTCTAGACCAACTTGTAGACATTCCAGAGGTCAAAAAACATTTTGCCGGTTTCGACTGTGCAGTCGAATACCTGTTTGCGTCCAACAGCATCGGTGACATACTCAGACACAATCTCAATTCCTTCGTCACCATGCTCGGCATCCGCCAAAATGTGCATGGTCCAGAAAATGAGGTCGTCGTCGGTCATGCCGTAGTGCTTTTTCTGTGCAGCGACTATTCGCCGGAAGGTGTCAGGGACAAAGGACTCAAGTCCGATGCCGATGGCGGCGAGAGGCACGAACCACGGGCGACAACGGCCCATGAATTCAAAGTACTCCGTGAGCCGGCGACCTTCGGGCAGTTGCTCTTGATTGACGATGCTTGCATCCGATGCGCCCAGTTTGTTGAGCCACTTCAGCAACAACGTCGGATGTGAGGCAGTCTTCGTAATGATGCCGGTTTCTTCTTCGGCAAGGTTCTTGACGAGTGATGTGCGAACTTCCGGAAATGGGCAGTTGACGTACATAAGACCGATCCAGGGCAGCATCTTTGAGATGTGCAGATAAAACTGCGCTCCGAACAGCGCGAGTTGCTCCTTCGTCGCGGTCCCGGCTTCCATAGCTTCGATGATTGGGTGGTTGTGCATGCCACCGCCCGATTGGCGAAGTTGTTCCCGCAGCAGTTCAACGAACTGGGCTGGGCTCATTGCGGTCAGATCATCGGTAGTTGGCGATTCGAGCAGAGCGGTCATGATTTATCCTTTTCGGGTCGTGAGTGGTTGGCAGTCACCTAACGACTGCCAAAAATGATGCTACTCTTCCCCGGCATCTTGTCAATAGCGCAACGAAGACATTTAGGGTATAGTTCGCCGAGGGGGAGTCCTAGTGACAAAAGATGTAGCGCCATTACTGGCCCGCGAGGAAGACCATCCTCAGGCGATACTCGCGACCCACGGCTCTGTTCGCGTAATTGGGATCGACTCTGCGCGATACTGCGATGCCAGAAATATCGGTGATGTAATGGTTGCTGCCTCGTATTGCGGGGTTTTGCCGGTGCGACTTATGGTGCCGCATCAACCACGTGCAGTAATTGGCCACGATGTGAATATCGCCAAAGATGGATCGGGGATACAAGGGCTGTTTTATCTTGAGGCGCTCGGGATTCCTGCCGCCACCGTTGATGGCAACACCGCCGAACTCGGTAACGCACTGGACATGTTTACCAACGGGAAAATTTCTCGGATGAATATCCTGGCTGAGCGATGCGGTGTTGCCTACGGCATGGCGGCACGGCAGGCTGCCGAACTTCTTGCCACACAAGATCCAGGTGACGTCACTCCAACGACAAAAGTGCGTCGCGAAATCAAAGAATCTTCTGCGGCAAATCGCAGCATTGTCGTGACTGACTCCATTGTGTTTGCGCAACCCGAGGACAACCGCAACGTACTCGTCACCGCGGGGCACACAGGTCCGACGGGTGCGCGGTTCATTACCGAAGTGTCGCCGCACGGATTCATTTGTGCCGACGGTGGGCGCTCGAAGAACGACTCCGGCATCTCTGGTCTGATGATGCTCCAGGAAGCCGGCCTGGCCGGTGCGTGTTACGACATATCCACCGCAGCGATGGGCGATGCGTTTGATGCGTGGGAAGTTGGTCGCATTGCAGCGTGCAACGAACTCGCCCGCCAGCGAGGCGTGTACATCGGACAACGAGTCGACGAGGCGGCACGTTGTCTGCTCGCCGAGACAACCGCTGCACTTTCATCGCCACAGGCGCGGCATGAGGAAACGGGCAGCCTGCTCTTGCGCGGCGGTCAGTTGGGCGCGCTCACTCCGAAATTTGCCGAGGGTCTCGCCCGCGTGCGGGAAGTGTGCGACCTTGACGGTGCGTTGCCCGCGGGCATCAAGGCTCTTTTTATGGCAACGGCTGCCGTCGTGCGCAACCACGAAGAGACCGCCCGTCGCGAGCTGCGTCGTGCAGTCGAACACGGAGTCACCGTAAAGCAGCTGCAGGGCGCGGCGGTATCGGTGCTCATCTCGCGCGGTGAGTCGGTGTTCCAAAAGTTCTGGGCAGCTGCCGAGCAGGCGACAGGCGGGATGCCCGTGCTCGCTCCACCGTCGCCGCGCCCGACCTTTGACGCCTCTGCAGACAAAGCGAAGGAGTATTTCATCTCATACTTCGGCTTCGTTCCCAGTTACATCGAGCTGATGGCCGACGAGGCGCCTCGCGCGCTCGAGGGTTATTTTCTCATGCGCGAGTGGGCGCTCTCGGAGAATTTGCTTGAGTCAAAGTATGTGGAATTGTTGCTTTGCACCGTGAATGCAGCCGAATTTTCTTCCCGATTCGTCGGCATCCATGCCGTAGGTGCGCGCAACGCCGGGGCAACCGAGACCGAAATCGTGGAAGCCGTGGTCTGTGCAATACCGATTTCAGGTGTTGCTTCCTGGCTACCAGGGGCCGATGGCGTTCGTCCGCCCGCCACGTGAGGCACCGACAGGTCATCGTCGTTGGTGCCGGAATGGGTGGTCTCGCAGCTGCCGTGACGGCTGCTGACGAAGGTTGCGATGTCGTACTCATCGAGAAGAATGAGCGCCTCGGTGGTGCAGCTGCGTACTCTGGCGGTCAAGTATGGATTGGCAACAACCACGTAGCGCGACGTGAGGGGTGCGAGCCCGACACGTACGAAGAGGTGCTCGAGTACATTCGTGCACTCGCCGAGGTCGATCCAAAGGCCTTCGACGAGAAGCTTGCCGAAGAATGGATTCTTGGCGCGAGCGAAGCTGCAGAGTACTTTGAGTCTACGGGTGTCGTCGCGTGGACGGTGATTCCGGAATATCCGGACTATTACTTCCCGACGGTGAGCGGTTCGAAGTCGTCCGGTCGCTATATCACTGGAGCACCGTTCCAAGGATCCTTACTCGGCGAAGCGCGAGACTTGCTGCACAATGCCCCCCACTTTCCGAGTGGAATCACGTATGGAGAGATGTTCGCATGGGGTGGCATCGTCAGTAAGACCGCATGGGATCACCAACTCATGGCGCAACGAAGAGCCGACGATGTGATGACCTTCGGGCAAGGTATCACCGGTCATTTCCTCGCAGCTGTTATTAAGCGTGGGGTGCACATCATGTCGGGCACCGCGGTCACAGAGCTCCTTTTAGATGCCAAATGTGATGTTGAAGGAGTTGTCGCGGTTGACCGCGATGGGCGGCGCATCGAATTGCGCGGGCCCGTCATCCTGGCAACCGGGGCACACGACTGGGATCGCCGCGAGGGCTTCTGGAACGAAATCCCTGAAGGTAGCAACGGCAGTGTTGCCCCAAGATCATTAACAGGCGACGGATTGGCTCTTGTTGAACCTACTGGGGCCCAAATGCGCAAAATTCCGGCATGGGCCGCTCCTGTCCTGCCAGGATATCTCACGTCTTTGCGTGAATTCGACGGTGACACGGGATTTCGAGGCTGTTACGAGCACTGTATGCCACACTCCATAATAGTGAATCGTTTTGGTGAACGCTTTTGTGATGATTCCTTCCACCCTTCGATTGTTCGCATGGGGCTCGCTGGAGATGAATCCGGACGACGCAATGTCCCTATGTACATGTTGTGGGACGACAATCATCATCGTCGCTACGGTTTAGGAGTCACGCCGCCGGGTGGCGTCTATCCCGATGATGTTGTGGTGACAGCATCGTCGCTATTTGAACTGGCGTTGAAACTGAACATAGAACCAGCTGGACTTGAATCGTCCGTAGCGCGGTTCAATGAACATGCGCAATTTGGTGAAGACCCGAACTTCGGTAGGGGACAGAATTATTCGGTTCGGCGTTTTCGTGGTGACGGCCATCACCCGCTTAGCCCAAATGTAGCCCCACTCGACACCGCACCGTTCCATGGTTTAAATTTGCGTCTGCTTAACACAGGAATCGCAAGTAAGGGCATTGTCACAACATCCGCTGGTCGTGTGTCTCGAGCGAACGAGACTGTTGTTTCAGGGCTTTACGCCGTTGGAGAGACTGCCGCGCGCCTTGCCGCTGGAATGGGTTATAACAGCGGTTACTCCTTAAGCCGAGCAATGACATACGGACGGCTGAGTGTTCTTGACGCAGTCTTCCGCGAACCCGAACTAGTGAACCGCAAGATACCAACATCGTAATTTAACCCAGGAGGCTGATCATCACTAAATATCCGACACTGCTAAGTCCCTTGCACTCGGGACGTTTGCATCTGAAGAATCGAACGATGTTTCCTGGCCATCAGACACTTTATTCAGAGAAAGCGATTGTTGGAGAAAAGATGATTGGGTATTACGCCGAACGCGCCCGCGGTGGCGTCGCAGCAATCATCGTAGAGGGTGCAGCCGTTCACGATACCACTATGAAATTCCCGAACTACCTTGCCGCTCATCGCCCAGAAATCACCAAGTCACTTAATCTGCTTGCAGCTGCACTTGAACCATACGACTGTCGAGCAATTTTGCAAATTGCCCACAGCGGTAGCCGAATGTCGTCTCATGACACTCGGCTACCGCTGTGGGCGCCATCAGATGTGCGAAGTGCGATTTCTCCAGAGATTCCTCATGTAATGACAAAAAGGGAAATTCGCGATTTAATCGATGGATATGTCGCAGCTGCACGGAACATTGCACGCTCTGGAATCGCCGGCGTTGAAGTGCATTCAGCACACGAGTATCTGCTCGGTCAGTTTCTTTCCCCACTTAACAACAAAAGGACTGATGAATATGGTGGGAGCTTCGATAATCGGATTCGTTTGGTTGTCCAGGTTCTAGAGGCTGTTCGCCTGGAATTGGGCGACTCTAAAGTCTTGGGAATTCGAATCAACGGCTCGGATCTCACCGCGGGTGGTCCGCAGAACGAGGAGTATGTACAGATCGTGTCGGCGATTTGTGCGTTATCGGATCTTGATTACGTAAGTGTTTCAGCAGGCACGTCGCGTAATAATGAAATGATTGTTCCACCAATGGATGTGCCACAAGGTGTCTTTATTGATTATGCGGCAAACATCCGTGTAGCGATTCCACTGCCAGTAATCGGTGTGGGTCGTGTCAAGCGTCCAGAACATGCAGAACAAATTCTCGCATCAGGTCAGGTGGATGTAATCGCAGAGGCCCGAGCATTAATTGCAGATCCCCACTGGGTGCGCAAGATTATTGAGGAACGGGACAGCGAAATTCGCCCGTGCATCGGATGCAATCAAGGATGTTTTGGATACCTATATACCAATCGTCCAATCACCTGTGCGGTGAATCCAGAAGCTGGCCTCGAATCAGTGATGACGTTATTCGTTGACGTGCCGCGGGTAAAGCACGCTCGGCACGTCGTCGTCGTTGGCGGAGGACCAGCGGGAATGGAGGCGGCGCTGTCGGCCGCTGCGCTCGGGGATCGCGTCACGTTATTCGAAGCGTCCGCCCGCCTAGGTGGCCAACTGCGTGTCGCCGGGGCATACGAGACGCGTCATGAATTGCTTGAGATCATTGATCACCAGGAGCGTGAGCTTGTGCGGCTTGGTGTCGATGTCCGACTGAACTCGCGGGCCACACTTGACGAGATTCGCTCACTCGGCGCGGATCGGATCATTGTGGCCACCGGGTCACGACCGCTTGCTGAGCCGATTTCAACAGACGGATCTGTCGCGCTCATCGCCCCGATTGACGCGGTGCTCGACCCGCTGAAGTGGCGGGACAAGGATGTCGTCGTTGTCGACGGAGTCGGTCACTTTCAGGCCTATGCGCCGGCCATGGCATTGGCCGATGCGGGTGCACACGTCGTCATCGTGACGAGCAAGCTGCATGCCGCGGGAAACCTTGATCAGGCTTCGATGATGCGCACGTTGCAGACTCTCGGCAAGAAGAACATAGTCGTTCACGCGCAAACCGCCGTCAACGGAATCTCAAGTGGTGCCGTGCGTGCATCGCACATCTTCACCGGCCGCGACGTTTCCTTTGCCGCCGATGCTGTCGTGGCAGCCGTCGGAAATCAGGCCAACGATGAGCTAGGGCTCGAACTTGATGCAGCAGACGTTGGTGCCGTGCTCGTCGGTGACTGTGCGGCGCCTCGCACAGTTCTTGAAGCAATTCGGGAAGGCCGGGCCGCTGCCCGCGGGGATTTGCGGGGAGTGTTGGAACGGGCACCGCGAGGTAGAACTATCGACAACGAGGTTGAATGATGGCAAGAGTGGAGTTGTTGCCCGAGAGCGTGGGTCCGCAGATGAAAGGTCGCGGCGGCCCGGAGGCGCGCCGTGCGTTACTGCACCGCCCGGCGATGGCCGATGTCATCGGGATGTTCAATGAGGTCGTTGCGTTGAGCACGCTGGAACATCGACTGCACGAAGTGGTCCGCTACCGCATCGCTCACGTCAACCAATGCACTCGGTGCAAGGCATTCCGGGCTCCCGCAGGAATTGCTGCGGGCGTAAGCGAAGAGCTCCTCAGTGAGGTCGTCGAGTGGCGTAATAGCTCCCGGTTCACGGAACTGGAGCGTTTATGTCTCGACTATGCAGAGCGATTTTGCACAGAGCCGACCTCGATCACAGAGTTACACACAGACGCTCTGCGCCGTCATCTCGGCGACGGTGGATTGATTGACTTGACAGTATGCATAGCCAAGTATTTGGCAGTAGGGCGCCTTATCTCCGTTCTTGACCTTGATCAAACCTGTGAAATCGGGAGTCCCGTCCTCGCCAGTCAGGGATAGCCGCAGGGACTTAAAAGGGATAATTAGCCGCAGGGACTTAAAAGGGATAATTATTTGTGTGACACCTCTCACGTCGTGTACTGTCTTAGTTAGTGGTCTACCAATACACCATTCTTAGGGGGAAAGATGATTAACTCACATAATTCAGGTTGGCACGCACTTGTCGTCGTTTCGGGAACGATACTCGTCACTCTCAGTCTTGGCGTCTCGTCAGTGCTAGCGGCCCCTCGGCCAGAAGCCGTGCGCGCCGTTATACAAGAAGAGAGTTTGACCGTTGAGCGTGTGGCCAAGGGTACGACCTCGACCGACAAAAAGACAAAGCTCACTACCCAAAAGCAGACCGACAGGGTCGTGACGAAAAAGGTAGTAGCGACGAAGGGAAGCGTCGCGACAAAGTCGTCGAGCTCCACTAAAACGATCACGGGTGGCAAAGTTACAACGGTGACGAAGGTAACGAGGGGTCAGAAGTTCACCACGACCGTAACAACCGTCACCACCGAGCGCAAAGTGTCTATGAAGTGCCCCAAGATGCGCGGAGTCAGCGATAATGAGATCAAGATCGGTACGAGCCAGCCGCTCAGTGGTCCGGCAGCATCCATTGGCAAGTCCCACCTCACCGCCCAGGAGGCGTTCGTTGAGCGTCTCAACGCACGTGGTGGAGTTTGGGGTCGCAAGATCAAGCTGGTGAGCCAGGATGATGGCTTCGCGCCGGAGCGTGCGGTTGCCAACGCACAGTTCCTCATCGACCGTGAAAAGGTTGCCATCATCTGGGGCAACGTAGGCACTGCACCGTCAGTTGCGTCAATGGCGATTACCGAAGCGGCAAGAGTGCCATTCCTGTTCCCATATTCTCTTTCTCGGACAATGACCTCACCAAAGCAGCCGTACACATTTTCGATGGCGACGCCTGCATACAACCAGAACATTGCACTATCGAACCTCATGGTGAAGTCTGATGTGTTCAAAGGAAAGAAGATTGGGCTGATGGTCATCAACTCGCCAGACGGCATTGAAACCGTAGATGGTTTCAAGGCCGGTGCTTCTGCGAGTCAGATCGTTCTGAGCAACACCTACGAGCGCAACTCGGTGACGTTCAAGGCGCAGCTGCTGGCATTCAAGGCTGCCGGCGCAGAGATCGTCTACTTGGGGGTGAACGACACCCAGTTCGCTAAGGCCATTGTGGAGGCCAACGAAATCGGTTTTAAGCCGATCTTCTTTGGGTCAACGGGTGTTGTGTCAACCAAGTCCATTGAATTGTCTGCCGGCCTAGCCGAGGGCGCCTACTCGTTGGTGTTCACCGCACCGCTCGACTCCACGGCTCGGGGCATCGGTGAAATGAATGCTGCGGTGAAGAAGTTCCGTCCGAAAGACGCAATTAGCACGTTCAGCGTGCATGGATGGGGCACCGGACTTATAGTGCAAGAAGCACTCTTGAATGCCGGTCCGTGTATCACCTCGGACACGATCAAAACTGCGCTCGAGAAGCTGAAGAATTTCGATCCGGCTGGTCTTACCGGTGCAGTGTCCTTCACCAAGACCAACCACTTGGGCAACCGTTCAGTGATTTTGCAAAAGGTTGAGGGCGGTAAGTGGATAACCGTCGGCAAGTTCATCAAGTAATCACGCCGTAGTTCGTTCGGTCGTTCAGGGATATTTTCCGGAACGACCGAACTGTGGAGTAATCGTCGCGCATCTGCGGCGGCCAGTTCGTCCAGCTTGGAAGGATTTGTGTCAGAAATCATTCAGTTGTTACTCGTCTCAATAGAGAGTGGTCTCGTGTTCGGCATGGTTGCCGTGGCACTCACAATCATCTACAAAACCGCGAGGGTTCTTAACTTTGCTCAAGGCACTTTGGCGGGCGCCTCAGGGTTCATTGCTCACTGGTTCTTTGCGAATGCCGGTCTTCCGTGGTTGCTGGCCGCAGTGGCGGCCCTGCCCACCACTATCGTTCTCTCGCTAGTTATCGAGCGCGTCGCTATTCGTCGTTTGCTTCGGCGTGGTTTTTTTCCAATTGTCGTTGCCACGCTCGCCATCGATAAGATTGCCGTCAACGGCATCGAGATTATCTTCGGTGCAGATGCTCTCGTCTTTCCCGCTCCGCTGACCGGTATCGCCTTCACGTTTAGCGGAGTGCAGATCAACAAGTGGTCACTGGTTATTGCAGGCACATCAGTGGTGCTGTTTGGTCTTGTTTCGCTCGTTATCCGCAGCAACTTAGGCCTCTCAATGCGTGCCTTTGCCGACGACCAGGACGCGGCCCGTTTGATGGGTATTTCTGATGCGACCGTTTCCCGGACCACATGGGCACTGTCCATCACCGTGGGAGGGGTCATCGGCATCGTGCTGGCCCCGGTTCTGTTTTTGCAGACGGGGTACATGGCGAGCACATTCGTTTTGGCACTCGCCGCCGCCGTACTCGGTGGATTCAGCAGCATCGGAGGGGCCCTTCTCGGAGGCTTACTCATCGGCGGGGTTGATGTTTTTGCCATTCGTTACGCACCGCCGGCTGTCCAGGCGTCACTACCACTGATAGCAGTGTTACTGATCCTGCTGCTGAAGCCAGCTGGCCTGTTTACGCGAACGAAGTCGGCGGAACGCGTATGAAAATGCCATCTTTTGATCGGCATTCTGCTCTTCAGCGACGTGACCTTGCCACAATCATATTTGCCGTCGCCGCGTGGCTGATCATTCCGGCGTTCACGTCCTACGAACTGGTAATTACTTTAGCTTTGTCGTATGCGATCGTAGGTCTTGGTCTCGTGTTGCTGTTCGGAACTGCCGGACAACTTTCGTTGGGCTCGGCAATCTTCTTCGCTGCCGGAACGTTCACTGCCTCTAACTTATCGACGCGATTGGGGTGGGGTCTCGAGTTGCAGATCGTGTTCGCTTTCGCCGTTGGTTTCGCGGTCGGCATCGTCATCGGACTTCCGTCCGTGCGCGTTGGAGGCCTGTCCTTGGCTATCTCCACGTTTGCCCTGTCTTTTGCTGGTCAGCAGTTACTTTTCGAGTGGGGTTACGTATCCGGCGGTGGAGCGGGTGTCGGAATCTTGCCGCTCAAGGTCCTGGGCATGGACTTCTCTGCCCGCGGTCGAATCGCGCAGACGAGTGTGATTGTTTTCGCAGCGTTGGCTTGGATGGTGTCGAACTTGCTTGCGTCGCGTACGGGCCGAGTGCTTAATGCGGTTCGAACATCGGAAGTGGCGGCATCGGCTGTGGCTGCCATCGAAGTGAAGCGCACCAAATTGTGGGTGTTCGGCATGGCATCAGGAATCGCGGCAATCGGTGGCGCTGTTTACATGCATGCAATTAAGTTCGTGAACCCGGAGAATTTCGACATTAACTTATCCATTGCATTAATCCTCACACTTATCATCGGCGGATCAAATCGGATTAGCGGCGCAATCGTCGGTGCGTTCTTCGTTCGCGGCCTGCCAGAGTTGTTCCGCAGTCTGCAACGCTATGAAGGAGTTATCTATGGTGGCGTTCTGCTGCTGTTGGTGTTGTACTCTCCCACGGGAGTCGTGGGAGCCCTTCAATCAATTCCTCAATTCGTTCGCACCAAGCTGCGTGGCGCCACCACCACCGATGCGATCTCTCTCGAAGATCGTGAACTCGCTCCGCTAGAAAGTCGCCGACTTTTCGCGGCGGCGAAAGAGGGCTCGATGGGTTCAAGTCTCATCGTGGACAATGTAGGGGTTCGTTTTGGCGGTTTAGCGGCGGTCGATGGCGTTTCGTTTTCTGTCAAGCCCGGCGAGGTATTCGGGTTGATCGGCCCTAACGGTGCTGGCAAAACGACGATGTTCAATGCGATTTGCGGAGTCGTGAAGGCGACCGGATCGGTGAGGTTCGACGGTGTCGAGATCTCCGATATGAGCGTCCAAGCACGCTCGCGGCTCGGTCTCAGTCGCACGTTCCAGAACCTCAGCTTGCACTCTGATCGCACCGTTGTGGAAAACGTGATGATCGGTATGAATCGACTCATCAATTATGGAACTGTGGCGGAAATGCTGCGCTTGCCTCAGGTGCGTCGCATCGAGAAGGAGATTTACGATGAGGCGATGGAAATGCTCGGACTCGTGGGTATGCAGCCGTATGCGGACCGACTCGTGTCCGATCTCCCATACGGCCTGCAGAAGCGAGTCGAGATTGCTCGCGCGGTGAGCTGGCACCCACGCGTGTTGATGCTCGATGAACCCGCTGCTGGAATCCCTTCAGTTGAGGCAGACCGAATCATCGGACGCACCATCGAAATTGCTCGGAAAGAAGGCATCACCGTTGTGCTCATCGAGCACAATATGGAAGTGGTTGCCAAGTATGCAGAGCGTGTTGCGGTGCTCACCCACGGCAAATTGCTCACCGAGGGATTGCCGAGTGAGGTTCTGAAAAACTCTGCAGTGATTGAAGCGTACTTGGGAGCGGATGACTGACATGGCGGACTCAATCCTTGAGCTCAAAGATGTTTACTCCGGATACGACAATAACGAGGTCCTACACGGTGTGTCATTGCGCGTCGAGCATGGCAAGAGCACGGCCCTTCTCGGAGCGAATGGTGCCGGGAAAACGACGCTGCTGCGTACGATTTCCGGAATCCTCGCACCCAAGTCTGGTGAGGTGTTGTTTGAAGGCGAATCAATCGGTGGCACGGTGCCACGATCAATCGTCGAGCGCGGCCTCGTGCAGGTGCCGGAGGGTCGACGTGTGTTCCGCAATCTCACCGTGTTTGAGAATCTTCGTGTCGCAGCCACCTTTCAGCGAAAGCATTTTGACGAGAGCCTGCAGCGGATCCATGCCGCATTCCCCATCCTCAAGGAGCGGTCGACCCAGCATGCCGGTTTGCTCAGCGGAGGCGAGCAGCAGATGCTGGCTTTGGGTCGTGCCATCGTTGCGCGACCTAAGTTGTTGCTTCTCGATGAAATGTCGCTAGGACTGGCACCAATCCTCATAAAGCAGTTCTATGGAACACTGAACACGCTGTTTGGCTCGGAAATTTCATTCCTCGTCGTTGAGCAGAACGCCCGTATGGCATTCGCGACGAGCCGGTACGTGTACGTGCTTCGTAACGGCATAGTCGTTGACCAAGGTGATGTTGCACTATTCAGTAGTGATGCTGCCCGCTTAGCTCATGCATACCTCGGTAATTCTTAGGCGGTATTCAGCTCACGTGAGGCTTACAGAATGCTGTAATTTTTAAAGATTTCGGAGAATGATGGGGAAACGTCCGTATGCATCGTGGTAACTGGTCGAGGTGTATTGGGGGGGGTCACTGAGATCAATTTCAATACCCGCTGAGTAAAGTGCTGCAGTAATATTCACGATGGTGCCGTCTGTGCCGACATTAGCGTCAGTACGTGTAGTAAGTCCGGTGACAAGCGAACGGCCGATACACGCGTGCTCTCCAGCACCAAAAGCAAGACCCCACGGCTTTGAGCCACCCGCTTCACGGAATGGATTAAAACAATCAGCATCGGTGCCAAACACCGAAGTGTCTCTGTTGGCTGGAGCGAACAAGCATGCGATGCGTTCATCTTTCTGTACACGAACGCCATTCGACAACAGGACGTCGTCGTTGGCAACTCTCAAAAGAGCAGGTGATGGCAGATGCAGTCGTAGCGTCTCCGCCGCCGCCTGTTTAAGAAATTCCCGGTCTGATGTCTTGGGTCTGTCCTTAGGATTCTCGGCGAACCATTCATCGAGGTGACGAATAAGGTGTGGGACCGCATGAGTCGTCGTCTGTGTTGCAGCCACAACAAACAATGTTGCTTCGCGTAGTGGAAGTTCACTGTCCCATTCATCGTTCCAGTGGAAGTACATGAGCGAGACAAGATCGCGTGGTAGATCGTCTTGCGTTAGTTCGCCATTGCGTATGCGTGCAATAATCTCTTTTCGCCTTTTAACCGATGGAGCGAAGAATTCATTATTAAACTGTTCCCTAATAGCAAGTATTCGACGAATCATGACACTATGGTCCTCAACCGCCCACTCCACGGTTGCACCAACACCAAGTTGATCGACAAAGTCTCTAAATCGTGTGGTTTGCTCTTCTGTATCAACATTGTCTATTCCCGTTGTGGCTGCCGAAATTCGCGCAAGCATCGCACGAAGGAGTACACACAGGTCCGCACGCACTAATCCATCGGCGCCTCGGTCTCTTTTACAGTCTTCCAACGTCTTGTTTATGAGCGGAATAAGTTCATGGTGCTCGTAATGCTCAAGTGCAGCTTTGGTGAAGAGCGGTGCCTCGAGGCGCCGCCGCTCGTAATGCTCGTCGCCATCGATTGTCAATAGCGAACGTCCAAAGAACGGCTGACTTTCCTGGTGAGCGCCCTGACGGAATTGTTTTGAACGCAGTATTTCCTCAATCTCTGAGAAATTTGTAAATAATTGCAAACCCTCTACATGCGGAGGTGGTGGTAGAGAGCGAATGCTTGGTGGCAACCCAGATGAGACAGTAGACATTTTAATCTCCTTTTTTACTAACTATTTATAGTACTACAAATTTAATACATACCGTAAAGGGTGCAGCCTGAAACCAAATTTGATGTACCTGTATTTAACGCCCCAGAATCATCGAATTGTGATACTGCGCACCTGATCCCGCACCCATGACGACGGCGATTTCGGCGTCGGTCACCTGACCTGGCCCAGCAGTACCCCGTAGTTGTCGAACTGCCTCGACAAGTTTCAACTGTGGTCCACCCCAGCCAATATGGGAATACGACAAAAGTCCGCCGTCGGTATTGATCGGGCAACCGTCGCTAGGACCGATGCCCACTTCGTTAAGAAAGTTGACTCCCTCGCCGCGGGCGCAGAGACCTGTGAGTTCAATTTGACGCACGACCTCGAAAGTATTGATGTCGTATACCTCGAAGACGTCAACGTCGCGCGCCGTGACATCGGCCTGACGGAACGCGTCGGACAGCGCCGCCGCTCCGACGTCGATGATCTCGTCATAGATCGGCGGGTCTACGTACTGCTGGCGGTACCACTCGCACCCACCACCAAGGATGCGGACGGGTGTTTGCGGCAGGTCGCGGGCCCGGTCCATGCTCGTGACGACGACTGCGGCGGCGCCTTCGTTGGCGAGACACAAGTCGAGAAGATGAAATGGGGAGGCAACAACGGGCGACGCAAGTACATCGGCGGCGGTGAATGGTCCGCGACCGTGCATCACCGCGTGGGGGTTCGTGGATCCCGCGTTGCGGATGGCGGCGGCGATTTGCGCCATTGCAATCGGATCTATGTCATATTCATGGAGGTATCGCTGCGCGACGAGGGCGAATTGTGCTGATGTGAATGCTCCCCAACATTCGGTAAATTCATTTTCTGGCCGCGTGTATGACGCGACGTTGGGGCCACCGAGCACGCCGGATTGACCACCGACGATGAGCACGGTCGTGCACTGACCGGTGACGATTGCCGCCGCGGCATCGAGAACGGCGGGGACTCCCTGCGGGTAGGTATCACCGACCCAGCGAACCCCGTGTCCGAAAAGCTTGAGCCAGTCTTGCGAACCGGGATGAAAAACCGTTCCACCAGGCCCGGGCCACCGGGCGCAAACGCCGTCGATATCCGCAAGTGTGAGTCCGGCATCGGATACCGCAGATTTGGCGGCCTCTAAGCATAATGAGACCGTCGTGCGATCGATACGACGCGCCATTTCGGTGGCGCCGATTCCGACGATAGCGACGTTATGAAGCGGCGAAACCATTTACACCTGCCGAGTACCCGTCCAAAATTGGTTACGAACGGATTGCTTATCGATTTTGCCAACGGCATTTTTGGGAAGGCTCTCCACGAACCTAATCTCTACAGGGCATTTGATACTTGCCAATTCACTCTCATTGCACAGTTGTAAAAGCTCTTGCTCGGTCACACTGCCATGGGTCGTGCGGGCGACGACTGCGACGATGCGCTCACCCCATTCTTCGTCGGGTGCGCCGACGACTGCAACTTCGAGCACGCTCGGGTGGCGGTAGATTACATTTTCGATTTCTACAGGTGCGATGTTCAGACCACCACGGATGATGAGGTTCTTCAGCCGGTCGACGATGTACAAGTATCCCTCGTCATCAAAGACACCGATATCACCAGAGTGCATCCATCCGTCGTACAGCGCATCTGAGGTGCGTTTCTCGTCGCGGTAGTAGCTGAGCATGACGTGCGGCCCGGCGAAAATGACTTCGCCGCGCTCACCAACGGGGACGTCGTTGCCCTTGTCGTCAACGACCCGGACGGCGACTCCATATGACGGTCGCCCACAGGAGTTGAGCAATGCAGGCTTCTCGTTCAATGCACGCTCGTGGTCGGTCTTGCGCAGGATCGTGCCAATGGATGCGATTTCTGCCATGCCGTAGAGCTGCAAGAAGATCGCTCCGTAGCGAGCGACGAGGTCGCGTAAGCGGTCAGGAGAAATCGGGGAGGAACCGTATCCCAAAGTGGTGAGTGAAGCGAGGCGACCATCGCTATCGGAAAGTTGGTCAAGCACACGCATGAGTTGTGTCGGAACAAGAAACGAATGGGTCACGCAGAAATCAGCAACCACCGATGCAAAAGTATCGGGAGAAAATGATCGACTGTCCTGAAATCCGATTGCCGCCCCCATCATGAGGCACGGGGCAATAGTGATGTTCACGCTCGAGTTGTGCGGAATCTGAATGAGGTACCGCGTGTCGGGTGTTATCTCGTACTCGAGGCACGCCACCGTGGCGTGTTGCGACATCGCTGAATGATCAAACAGCACACCTTTTGGTCGTCCAGTCGTGCCACTGGTGTAAACAATGCACGCGTGGTCGCTCGACGCCGGGAAAATCCGCAGAGGCGCATCTGACACCGTCGTTAGTGGGGACCCCGCAATGTCTTTGGTGATGTCTTCAATCATGACGAACGGAACTCCGAAAGATTGCAATAACGATTCAGCTGTACTGCGGAACTCCTCGCAAGTCACCAAGAGTCGCGGTTCAGCATTTTCGAATACGGTCCGAAGGTCTCCCTCGTCCATCCGGAAATTCAGACCGACATAAACCAACGCGGCTTTGTGCGCGGCGGTCAGGTGCTCAACGACTTCACAGCGGTTTGGAAGTAGCACTGCCAGCCGATCGCCACTTTCCAGATGATGAGTAGTTCGAAACCAGCGGGCTATTTGGTTCGTTCGCGTGTCCAACTCGGAGTAAGTGCATTGGAAGTTCAGCGAAAAGAGTGCGAGTGCATTTGGTCGTCGCTGTGCTTCACGCGTGACGGCTACACCAAGGTTCATTGTTTGCTCGTTAGCTGAAAAGTCGGTAGTTGCCGGTCCTCATCGCGGGAATCTCGCGTGAAAGAAACCTCCGCCCGCCGACCGATGAAATTCATTGTCATATCGGTGCTCAGCAAGCGAGTCATGATGTGCCATCCTTCGTCCATGGTGATGATGGCAAGCACGTATGGCGTTTCGAAATCGTCGGTTGGTGCACGGTGCACGACGGTGTAGCTATACACGGTTCCGATGCCATTGCTTGTGACGTATTTCCACGACTCTGACTGACATTGTGGACAGCACCACTGCGGTGTGAAGAAGTTAGTTCCACAGTCGTTGCAGACGGGTCGCACAAGCTGGTTGCTTGAGCAGGCCGACCAGAACTCATCTGATAACGCGACATCAGGCATACCGTGCTCATTTCTGTCGACTTTGGCTTATCCCTTGCAAAAGCGTATCTCTTTGATAACCGGCCAGAGGAATTTCGACAGCCTGAATTTGGTTTACACTCAAGGGGATGACCGATCGCCCAGTTGCCCTAGTTACGGGCTCTTCACGCGGCATCGGCAGAGCAGTTCTAGAGCGACTATCAGAATCGCACGACTGCGTTGTGCACTATCGCAGCAATTTAATGGAGGCTGAGAAAGTTGCGACAAGAATTCGAGATCGCGGTGCTCGAGCCATGGTGGTGTGCGCCGACATTGGCTCAGAACAAGATATCGATGCCATGTTCGAGCAAATTGGTCGAGAGTTTGGGCGACTTGATGTTTTGGTGGCGAGTGCCGCAGCCACGAAGTTTGCGTCTTTGAATCACACTCAGCGGCATCACTTAGAGCGAACCTTGTCTGCAGTGGTGTTGTCGTATCATCAGATGGTTTTGCGCATGATGCCGCTCATGGGTGATGCCGCTCGAATCGTGGCGATCAGCGGACTCGATGCTCGTTTTGCGCAAGCGGGCCATGGTGCACTCGGTGCTGCTAAAGCCGCACTCGAGTCGTTGACTAGGTCGTGGGCAGTTGAGTTGGCGCCGCGCGGGTGCACGGTCAACGCCGTGTTGCCAGGCGCGATTAATACCGAATCGCTTGAACTCTATTTTCGCGACGACCAAGTGGCTCGTGAGGCGATGGTGAAGGGAACTCCACTTGGCAGGCTGGGCTTGGGCACAGAGGTTGCCGACGTCGTTGCATTTTTATGCAGTACTGCGGCTTCATTTATGACAGGACAGGTTCTGGTCTTGGATGGCGGCGCTTCTGCCGAGGGTGGTGGATGGTCACAGTTTCGTGAACTGTGGAACACCTGATTACTACTGGCCTGGCCTCCAAGCCACTTGCGAAAGTCCACCATCAATTGCAATTGCTTGTCCGGTCATCCAAGAAGACTCGTTGCTCAACAAAAAGAGGGCCAGCATTACGGGATCATCAATTGCACCGACCCGCTGAAGCGGAAACCGCTCACCAGCTGCTCGGAATGCCGCATCTACTCCTTCATCAGTTATAAAACCTCGCTGTTGGTAGGCGCTCACGACGAGTGGTGTGGGCACGGTGCCAGGGCAAATTGCGTTCGCGCGAACATTGAATTGCGAGAAATCAGCCGCCATCTGACGCACTAATCCGACTACTCCTGCTTTCGCGGCACTATACGAAGCGGTGCTTGGAACCCCCGAAATTGCTGCGACGCTTGCGGTAGCAACGATTGAACCACTGCGTTGTTTTATCAGTTGAGGCAGAACTGCCTGGCACGAAAGATAAACGCCAGTTAAGTTGATCGCAATCACTTTGTTCCATGCCTCAAGCGATGTATTTTCGGCTGTGCCTTCGCCCGTTACGCCCGCATTTGCGAACAGTCCATCAACTCGCCCGAAGTCTGCCAGGGCACGAGCGACCATTGCTGCACAGTCAGTAGGGGAAGTGACATCAACTCGCACAGCCGACGCCCTGCCGCCTTGCCCGGAAATAGCTTCAACAGTTTGTTGGATTCCCGCATCGTTGATGTCAGCACAAATGATTGCAGCGCCCTGCTCGGCGCAGCGAATTGCGGCCTGACGGCCGATCCCTGATCCGGCGCCCGTGATTACAAATACTTGGTCGGTCATCCGATTGGCCATCAGTTATCTCCTTTGGTGGATACTCCGAAAATTAGCGAGTGGACAATATGGTACTATTCGTCTTGATGCACATTCAAAATGCTTTACTTCGGCATCCATGAAGGTCTCAATTGACGCATCGGCTTGTCAGGGCACGGGTTATTGTGAGCGCCTCGCGCCTGAAATCTTTGAGGTTGCAGACTCCGTCGCTGTAATCAAGGTCGCCGTGGTCGCGCCGGAACTCGAGAAGGTTGTTTATGAAGCCGAGGTGTTGTGTCCTGCCCGAGCAATTCTTGTGACAGATTAAGCGAGGCGAAGCGATGTCGAGACTCCATTTTGTTAGGCCAGCAGATGTCGCCGAACCGCTTCGATCCCTCGTGGATGCCCCGAACAAAACTCAACTTGAGCTCGGACCGATTGGGGTGTATGCCCAGATTCCAGAAATTGCAGCCGCGTACGCGACTTTCACAACGACACTTCGCGCAAAAGGAGAGTTGCCACGCCGTCTCGTCGAGCTTGTGCGATTACGGGTGGCTTTCCATAATCAGTGCCGTTCGTGCATGGCAGTTCGTTACCGCGATGCTGCTGGAGAAGAAGTCGATGAAACACTCGTGTGCCAGTTGTCAGACCATCAAATCGCAGGAGATCTGACCGACGCCGAGAAAGCAGCACTTGACTTTGCGGATAAGTTCGCCAATGAACACCTCTCCATTGATGATGCTGTTATTGAGTCGCTGAAGTCGTTTTTTACCGAAGCAGAAATCATCGAGCTTGGCATGAACGTGGCGTTATGCGTTGGATTCGGACGGCTCGCGGCCTCGCTCGACCTCGTTGATCATCTACCGCAGGAATATGTCGTTCGTGACCAGGGCCCTATCGCTCCATGGTCGGGTAAGCCGGTGATCATCTGATGACGACGTATCCACTGCCCTCATTCGACCTAGCGGGCAAGGTTTCGGTGATTACTGGAGCAGCCCAGGGTATTGGAGAAGTTGCTGCCCATGTTTTTGCCGGACTCGGATCAAAGGTCGCAATTCTGGATGTTCAACCGCAGCTCGGAGAAGCCGTTGCTGCCGCAATCCGTGCTGATGGCGGATCAGCGATCTACATCAACTGCGATGTTTCGTCTGAGTCAGAAGTCAACTCTGCGGCTGATCGAGTCGCACGCGAGCTCGGAAGCACCGATGTGCTCATCAACAATGCAGGAGTCATAAGTTGGACTCCGCTCGAAGACCTGCCGCTTGAAGAGTGGGAGCGAGTCTGTGCGATCAATTTGCGCGGTGTCTTTTTGTGTGCCAAACATTTCGGAAGACACATGTTGGCCAAAGGGGCCGGCAGCATTATCGGCGTTTCTTCGGTGGCCGGAACCGTTCCTGAGCCATCGGCAGGTGCTTATGCAGCAACCAAAGCAGGTGTGATTGTGTTGGCTCGCCAACTAGCAGTGGAGTGGGGCTCTCGCGGGGTTCGATCCAATTGTGTGAGCCCGGGCATGATCATGACGCCGATGAGCGCCCGGTTTATGACCGATGCAGATGCGCTTGAGAAACGAAGATTGATGACGGCGAGTCGACGCATTGGAAAAGCCCAAGAAGCCGCGGCCCTGATGGCGTTCCTCGCGAGTGACTCTTCGTCGTATGTCAATGGCCAAAACATCGAGATAGATGGTGGTCTCATGCAGATGATGATCCGCTTATTACCGCGGCCTGGTGTGGCGCAGGCCGACTAATTTTTCGCAGGCAAGTCGTGTTTCAGAGTTCTCATCTCAGACTGCAGGGCTCATCACGATTGGGTACGTGACGTAGGCGTCGTACAAACTGGTGGCGATTCTCTCTGGTGCGGACGCTTCGTTAGGTTGCGCTTGGCGCTGATACAGCGACGTGAGAATGTTGAGAATGGTGCCGTTCGTCGTCTCGTCGGGTTTCGGTGAGGCAAGACCAGTGACGAGACTGCGACCGATACAGAGATGCTCTCCACCGCCGAACGAAAGACCCCAGCCCTTGACTCGATCAGGAAGCTTTCGGTACGGATCGAATTCGTCGGCATCCGACCCAAACACCGTTTTGTCTCGATTGCCAGGCCCGAAGAGGAGTCCAACGAATTCTCCTTTTTTAAACGTGAGGCCCGATTGGAGAGTGACGTCTTGGAGTGCCTCTCTCACGAGTGCCGGAGACGGTGGATGCAAGCGAAGCGACTCGGCGGCGGCGACACGAAGGAAGAATGGATCAGTTATTTCGGCGAATTGACGATTATTCTTTTTAGCCCAGTCGTGTATGTGTTGAAACGTGTGTGGAACTGCATGCAGAGTGGTTCGGGTGGATGCGATGAGATACAAAGTTGCCTCACGGACCAACATGTCAGGGTCAAATGATCCGTCGGTCTTCAGCAACAAAGTCATCATCACGTCCCGTGGAAGCTCGTGTTTTGAAATTGTTCCTGCTTGAAACTGTTGTAGCAAATCGCGTCTTCGCTGAATTGAAGGACCAAGAAATCGATCATAAAAACTCCGTCGAATTTCGAGGCCTTCCGCGATGACGACATCCATCGGTCGCGTTGACCATTGCACTGTGCTGGCCTCCCCGAGCAAATTCACCCAGTCGACGAATGTTTGAGTCGACTCAAAGTCATCAACACCATCAATTCCTATCTGCGGCCGATTATCCACGTGGCAACTCTAGTTGTTTGAACATTTTCGTCTGCAAACTACAGTGGCAGCATGTATTCCATTGCCATTAGTGTTGCATCTTGCCTCCGAGCAAATACTCGAGTTGATGTCGCTTGGCTCATTGACTCTCAGAACATCGAACTCGCGGATCGAACTGAAGCCATTGCAATTACTCCAGGTGGTGGTCGGATGGGAGATCTCGTTTCTGGCGCACTTGACGCACAGTTAGTGGACGTTGCTAGTCGTCACAGCGCCACTGGGCGATTCGTCCGATTACGAATCAGTCCGGTTGATGCGCTCATCGCCGGCATAGCGAGTGGCGGTGAATTCGGATGTGTAATCGCTCCTGCGTCAACCCTGCCCGCAGAATTATGGTCGCTATTGGTGGCGCGCGAGCCGGTTTGTCTCGTTGCGAACTTAGAAGACGACAGTGTTACCGACTTTGTGCTGTACACAGAATCATCGATTGACCAAGCAGATTCTGCAGCCCAGGCATTGTTCGAACGTGGCAAAAGCGACTCAGAGATTGTGAACAACAAAATCATTTCAGTATTCTGGCCAGTTCCAAAAATAGTCATTGTCGGCACGGGGCCAAATGCACAAGCCCTACGCGAATCTGCTGCGTTGCTTGGTTGGCAAACGGTGATTACATCTGATGCGGGTTCTGCGCAAGGAGTCATTGCCGGAGTTTCGGCACTGGACAGCATCGTGATCATGATCCATGATCTCGATATTGCTGGCGCAGCACTGTCGGCTGCACTGTCGAGCAATGCTGGATACATCGGTGCTCTTGGATCCAAACGGATGCAAGAAACTCGTGCGGAGTGGCTTGCTTATCGAGGAATCACAGATCTCACCCGCATCCACGGTCCAGCAGGTATCAATATTGGCGCAAAAACGCCTGCCGAGATCGCGATTTCCATCCTTGCCCAAGCACTATCAGTGGTAAAGTTGGGATAAATAATTAGACCACCGCTGAGGGGCAAATCTATGACCGATATTTCTCCAGATCCGATGCAGGTTTTACGCACTGTCTTAGAGACCGACAACGATGCCTTGAGTGAGCTTGACGAAGAGTGCAGCCCGACTAAAACATGTCGCAATATGGTCGGAGTCACATTTGACGGTTTCGCCGAACCCGGAAGTGATATCGGTGCGGCATGGCGCCAAAAACTTGCCCGCGAAGGAAAACTACGAACATCTGGAGAAAGTCTTCGTGACTTTGTGCTGCGTTCTCCAGACCAAGTCTAAAGGTACCTTGCTCGACGTAAGAATTGAGATCTCAAATGACCAGTCAAGCAAACGCTCGCTATCCCAAAAGTGTTGGTGAACTGACAACTCAGTTGCGCGATGGTAGCTATCTTGCTGACCGAGGTCTCTCTACAGCGATGTACGTGGCACTCACACTTGGTCGGCCAATCCTCCTCGAAGGCGAAGTGGGGGTAGGCAAAACAGAGATCGCAAAAGTATTGGCATCCACATTTGGCAGAAAACTCGTGCGACTTCAGTGCTACGAGGGAATTGACACCAACCAGGCTATATACGAATGGGATTATGCACGACAGATGCTACAAATTCGTGCTCTTTCCGAAAATCAATTAGGCACCGATGATGCTGTCGATCGTCTATTTGGTCCAAAGTTTCTGCTGGAGAGACCATTGTTAGAGGCAATTCGGGGCGGAGATCAGTGCGTTCTACTAATCGACGAGGTCGATCGTGCGGACGACGAATTCGAAGCGTTCCTTCTAGAACTGCTCTCCGATTTTCAGATCACGATTCCGGAAATCGGAACCATCAAAGCTACGACAAAGCCTCTAGTGATTTTGACCTCCAATCGCACCCGAGAATTACATGATGCCTTAAAGCGCCGATGTCTCTATCACTGGATCGGTTACCCGACTGCCCAAAGAGAACTCGAAATCGTAATGTTGCGCGCTCCCGGTGTTGCAGAAATACTTGCCCGCAAAGTGGTCGCAGCAGTCCATCGCTTACGAGAACTCGAACTCGCAAAACCACCTGGTGTTGCCGAGACTCTTGATTGGGTCGCATCCTTGAACGTGCTCGGAGCCTCCACACTGGATTCCCAAAGCGCGCAGGACACGCTCGGATCAATCATCAAAGATCGCGACGACCTCGAACTTGTGAGAGACAGCTTGGACAGCATTATCGCCAATGCGTGACGACGCTTCGTTTATCGACTTGCTTGTCGATTTCGGTCAAGAATTACGTCAAGCCGATGTTGTTATCGGCTCAGGTGAAATAACCACATATTGCACTGCCGTTGCAGCGCTCAACCCATCGGACATTCTCGACCTCTATTGGGCAGGCAGAAGCACGCTGATTACACGGCGGGATCAAATCGCGATCTATAACGACGTGTTTCGTCAGTTTTTTCTTGATGTTCCAGCCGCATCGGAAGATCCGCGAATCACTGCCATCAAAACCGCTTCAGGAACAATGTCCGTCCTGCAAGTACCACTTTCCGAACCACAGGACGGAGAGTCAGAAGAACAAGAGGCGAAACTTGGACTGATGTCATCTACATCCGAAGTGTGGCGTAACAAATCCTTTGCGGTGTGCACACCAGAAGAACTCTCCTCGCTCCGTCGCATCATGGCTCAAGTGCGACTCACACCACCACGACGACAATCACGCCGCTCTTTGAGTAGCCGAAATGGTTCTCGTTTCAATGTGCGCCAGACCGTACGCGAATCGATGCGGATGCACGGAGAACCAGCAGGACTCTTTTGGCTCGAGCGTAAACGAAAGATCAGACCGCTCGTTTTCATTCTTGATGTCTCAGGATCAATGTCCGACTATTCGCGCAACTTGCTCCAATTTGCTTATTGTGCCAAACGCGCAGCCGATCATGTTGAAGTATTTTGTTTTGGTACCAGACTGACCCGAATTACACGGTCACTCGATCGGCGCCGTCCTGATGACGCGATCAACCTTGCCGCCAAGACTGTCTTCGACTGGGATGGTGGAACCAGAATCGGAGACTCCTTGCACTCGTTTGTGCGCGACTATGGCCGGCGCGGTACGAGTAGAGGTGCAATTGTTGTGATCTGTTCAGATGGACTTGATCGCGGTGATCCAGCAGTCTTATCAAACGCTATGGAGCGACTCTCAAGATTGTGTCATCGAATTATCTGGATGAATCCCCACAAAGGCGATGACTCGAACTACCAACCAAATAGCCTTGGGATGATGGTAGCGGCCCCACACATTGACCTCATCGTTTCCGGACACAACTTGCGCAGTCTCGAGGAGTTTGCAGCGATGTTGCCAGAGTTGCGATAGGAGCAGATTATGAAGTGGAGTGTTTCAGTCGTCGCGGAAGGCGACAGAGAAACGACACTTGATGAAATTGTCGCGCTTGCGGATGCCGTGGCAACCATGAGCGGTATTGCTAGTGGCTTTGGCTCGATGTCATACGGTGCCCAAATGGTGATCGAAGCGATTTCCGCGGATGCTGCTGTCGAGATTGCAGTTCCTGCTTTCATCCAAGCAGCGGCTACCGCCAATCTTCCTTCCTGGCCCGTCACTCGCGCCGAAGTGATCGGCGAAGAACAAGACATGTTGGATGAAGAATGATCCGACTCGGATCGCTTGCTGGTTACCCGTTTGAAGGACCACGAACACTTGCGGGATGGATTCCACCTCACAGCGCTGCCGTCTTTGCCATCATGACCCGACTTGATCCCGAAAAAAAACCGCAACAATTTGCGGTTATTTATGTAGGACATGCTCAAGATATGTCAAATGAAGGATTTCCCTTTAAGCACATTGACGCTGCGAGTTGGATTCGTCGCGCTGGAGACAGGTTCAATCTGCATATTTGTACCTACGAAGTGCCAGGCGGGCTTCCATCGCATCGAATACAAATTACGCAGGAACTTGTCGCGATATACCGCCCCAGTTGCAACTCGATTCAATATGACCAAGAGTGGAAGGACGAATGGATTGGCGAATACTCGGCCCCCACGACTGGACCACTTACGACCGATAGAGATCCTTCGGCATGACCCTGATCACGACTTGTTCGGTGTACCGCCGACAAGTTTGATTCGACGTGGCGTGTTCGCTCTCGTGAGCATCAGCATTGCACCGCCGTAGATGATTACCAGGATGCCGACAACGAGTAGCAATGGCGGGAACATGTCGACTGGTGGCGCCGTGGTGTCGAGCGTTCGATAGTCAGCGGCGACTGCTCGTACCCCGGCGACGACGTCGTCGTTGAAATAGTCGGTGAGTTCTGGAATCGATCGAACAGGCGAGCCGTCGAACCTGGTGAGCGGTGCGATTCCCGGGATCTCTCGGAAACCACCGGTGACTACCAAGAGGTTGGTGATGGCTTGGGCAAGGCGCGGAGTGGTCGCCGCGACAGCTTCCAGCACCGCATTGGCATCGCCAACTTCAGAGTTCTCGGCAACGAAGGTCAACAAGCCCGGAATCTCAGCGCTCACCGCATCCAGAGGTAACGCGAGTAACAGATGGTACACGTGTGGAAAATTGGTCTCGACTGCAACAAGTACATCTGCTGGAGCGAGTCCAGTGGCACCTGCGACCAACCCCACCAAAGCCCCGACCTCGCCCGCCGCACCGCCCTCGACATCGACGATCGGGTCGGCCATGGCGGCAATGTTGCTGACAATGGTGACGCCCGCCTCCATACCGGCGACTCGCTCTTCGACAAACGCCGGACGCAGGCCATCAAGAACCCGCTGGCCGCCGTCGAGGCGTGGGAACAACCCAAGAACCAAAACACCACCGGCGACCAAGATGCCAACCAGCGTGACGACCGACCAGCCGAAAATGTGTACCTGCGAGCCATAGGCGTTGGTTCTGGTCAGACCCATCATCACCAAACCAAAGAGCACCACAATCACGCCGATGACTGTCAGGATGAGCGCGATCAAACCGACCTTCGGCGCCGGTTCGTCCAAGCCACGAAAGTCCGATGCAACGGTTTCGACGCCGGTCACAACATCATCTTCGAACAAACCGCGGATTTCAGGAACGGAGTTCACTTCGGTTACTCCGTCGAAACGCAAGACTCCATCAGTGCCCGCCACATCTCGCCAATTCTCAGTAACAACCATGAGGTTGGTAATGGCTTGGGCCAGGCGCGGAGTGGTTGCTGCGATTGCCCCGAGCACAGCATTTTCGTCGCCAACTTGAGAGTTCTTGGACACGAACGTCAACAAGTCAGGAATCTCGGCACTCACTTGATCCAGAGGCAGCGCCAGCAGCAGATGATATGTATGAGGAAAATTGGCTTTGAGTGCGGCAAGTACATCCGCTTGAGGGAGTCCAGTGGCACCTGCGACCAACCCCACCAAATCCCCGACCTCGCCCGCCGCGCCACCTTTAGCGTCGATAATCGGGTCGACCATGTCGGCCACATTGCCAATCATCGTGATTCCGACCCGGTCGCCGACGATTCGCTCCTCGGTAAATAATGGTCGCGCACCGTCCAACACGTCCTGGCCAGCACCGAGGCGCGCAGAGAGTTGTAGCCCAGAGACAATAGCCAGCACCACCAGTCCAGCGACGACGACCACGAACCATGCAAGCGAACTGGAATTGCGAGTTGCCGACTTCGCTGGGAGACTGCTCATGATTGTCCTCCTGGGGTGTACCCAACGGCCTCATGCAGCCGGGTTCGTCGTCGTTTCATCGCCGGTCGAGCCGGAACCGATTCAGTTTTCGGCGCTGCCTCGTAGGTTGCGCCGACAACAATGCCCTCGGCCATTCCATACAAGAGCGGTAGGGCACCAGCAATCACTCTGCCGGTGCTATTGATGCGGTCGACGCCCGATTTGATTGGCTCAGCATTGCGCTTAATGTCCCAAACCACCTCGGCACAACCCTCCAATTTAGTCGCCACGCGCGCTAGCTGTGATCCGACTACAAACAGGTAGACAGCCAGTTCAGCAATGAGCAATGCGATCGCGACGACTGTCAACACAACCAAGAGCGTCATGATCGCACCTTGTCAAGAACGCGACCGAGGAACAAGTGATGTTCGAGTCCCTCGCTCAGAACTGCATCGACGCAATCACCCGTCTTGGCAATCAGTGCTGTATCAGAAGTGTTCGCCGCCGCTTGATCGAGCGTCCCACGAATGACATCGACCCGTTTTTCGATCGTGTGCACGAGACTGACGAGCAGCGTCAGGAACGCTGCGACGGCGAGCAGCACGATTAACGCGAGCCCTAGCGTTACCCACCAAAGACTTTCCTGTGTTGACGTCAAACCAAGTAGATGCATGATCAGCCTCCCAGCCGCTTGCGACCACGGGTCAAACCTGCGACTATGGCATTGGCCGACTCGTTCGTGATAATGAGCTCGCGGAGCCCTGCCGTGTGGTGTACCGATTTCGCTAATGAATCGTTAATGTCGGTCGCCTCGTCGCCAATCTGTTGGGCTAAACGAAGGATCGACACTACAAGCGCGACGACCGCGAGGACTACAGCAAGGCCAATCACCCAACCAATTGTCCATCCGGCGTTCGATCCGTGAAGTAATGCTGTCATGTGGTCATCCCCCTAATCAGACTGCATCACAGAACTCGCGCACTGGTCGCAAGCTCTCGTTGACGGATGGTAGCACGATGGGAACACTGCTCGTTTTCTCTGCAACAACTTCAACACCAGCGAAGACGCTGGCGAGCGTTTTCTTCACGGCAACTAAATGAAAAATGACTCGGATGAGTCCGAGTGCGGCGGCAGCGATGATCAGTGTTGTCAACACCAATGTGATTACGGCAACGGTTGGCATATTAAGTTTCTCCTACTCAGCCCAGAAGTTTTCCGACGGAACCGGCGTAACGCACTGCACCGACAGCAACTTCGTGTATTGTGCTGTCGGTCTTAGCCAACAACTCTGGTACATCATTCACTTCTCCAATCAGTGCGACGCCGCCGCTGAGAATGTCAGCGGAAGCTGCGCGAATCCGCTCAAGCGCCGCAAGCACCCTGTTGAGTAGCCCAACGAGGATGGGAACCACTGCTACTAGCAGTAGCAAGTTTCCGAAAGTCCAAAGTGACATATGCGCTCCTCGTTAGTTCGCCATTGATTGATATGGAAGAAAAAATCGCTTAAACACTCGAGTCAGAGCCATGCGTGCCGCTCGGACACCTATCGCCAATCCACTAGCAGATTTTGCGGCGGCAATTTGATCTGGAGATTGCCCGCGAGCGATCGCGCCAAGGCGAGCCTGCATCGTTGACGCAAAATCTCCGAGCAAGACTTGAGTGACATCGGAAACAAGTCCACGACCGTATTGTGCAGCAGCGCCAGAGAGTTGCAAATCCATCAAGACATCGACTTTCGTCCCGGTTGAAGTTGGGGTTAACGATGCGGTCAGCATCAGTGCGGCTTGACCGCGACCCTTTTCGTCAGCACCAGCCGCATCAACAACGATCCGCTTGGCACTGTCATTTCGTTCTTTAATCTGAGCAGAGCCCGCGAACTGCAACTTGACTGGTCCCAATTTGATCGCTACTTTGCCAACGTATTTGTCATCCCCTACTAGATCATTGAGTTCTGCGCCCGGCAAGCACGCAGCAACCTGAGGAATATCTTGGAAGAATACCCATACGCTCTCAATCGGTTGGGCTACTTCAAAACTATTTTTAATCAGCATCTTGCCTCCTTCGAAACATAAGCGATCGGTTCTTTTGCAAAAGTATCACGGCAGCCCAAGCAGCAAAAGAAATATGACACGCCATTGAATTCGACTACTTGACTCGTCCTGTCAGCGTTCACTGTCATACCACAGATGGGATCAACCACTAACTTGGTCGTCATTACTGAAGAAGTAACGATTTTTCCAGCGGCACGCAACTGCACCAGTTGGGCCAAAACAGCCACGGCCATCTCCCGATGATTTGTGTGTCCAAGGTCAAGCCCAGCCGGTACCCGTACATTCTCTAACAGGTCTTGAGCAATTCCCTTATCTGCCAAATATCCAAGTACTGCTTCGCCCCGTCGCCGAGATGCAACCAAACCCACATAGGCAGGCTTGCCAGCGATTGCCACCTCTGTGAGCTCTTCATCGCCATGTCCCTGAGTCGCAATTACCACGAGTGATCGTGCATCAAAATCGGCTGAGGAAAAATCTGTTCCATCAATTATCTCGGCACGCCAGTCAAGACTGACCGCTAAGTCGTGCAAAGTATGTGCCATCGGCGATCTACCGACAACCACGAGATGAGGTGTGATTTGCACAGGCTCAAGATAAATCTGGAGTGCGCCGTCACTTTGACACGAGATCGCAATTTGCGTAATGCCCTCGGCAAGTGCACCCAACTGCTCAGATTCTCCCAGCATGAGGAGTCGCGGTTTACGATCGGCAAGCGCTCGTTGAGCCTCGCGCAGCAAAACTGGTTCGGCACACGCTCCACCAATCCAACCGTGGATCTCACCCGATGCCATCACAATCGCTCTTGAACCGTGCTGGCCAGATGATGGACCCTGACGCCAGACGACCGTTGCTAATACAAAGTCCTCACCCAGTTTCGCAAGTTCAACGGCTTTACTCAAAACCGCCCAACTGTCCAGTGTCTGATCGCCCATTAGTCTTCCGTCTTCACTGGCGGCATGCCCGAAATATCGCGTCGAGTTGTAAAGGCCTCATATACCCTGTCTGGCAACAATGGCATGTCAATATTGCGCACGCCAGTTCCCTTGAGTGCATCCATCACTGCGTTAACAAACGCCGCAGGACCACCTACGGTGGCGCACTCGCCAATACCTTTGGCTCCGATCGGATGATGCGGACAAGGTGTTACAACTTCGTGCAATTCAAAACCAGGCGTCTCCCAAGCTGTCGGCAGTAGATAGTCCATGTAGTTCGACCCAACGCAGTTTCCCTCGGCGTCAAATGTAATGAACTGCATACTCGCCATTGCGTACGCCTCGGTCAAACCGCCCATGATCTGTCCTTCTACGATCATCGGATTGATGCGCACTCCACAGTCATCAACTGCCACGACATTAAGTACATCCCACACGCCAGTCTCTGGATCGACCTCAACTGTTGCGATGTAACAGGCAAACGGCCAGGTCAAGTTTGGAGGGTCATAGTAGGCAGTGTTCTCCAAGCCCGGCTCTAGACCATCTGGCATATTGCTGTACGCGGCATTTGCACAGTCCTGAATCGTCACTCCGCGATCTGGCGAACTGCGGACATAGAAGCGACCGAGTTCCCACTCAATATCCTCTTCAGAAACTTCCAACAAGTGAGCAGCGAGCTTGCGTGCTTTCGCTCGAATCTTGCGCGAGACCATTGCTACAGCCGCACCAGCAACAGGGGTACTGCGGGAGGCATAAGTGCCCATCCCGAATGGCGCAGTGTCAGTGTCACCCTCTTCGACTGTGATGTCGTCGGCAGGAATCCCTAGTTCATGAGCAACAATTTGCGCCCACGTGGTCTCATGACCTTGACCCTGTGATTTCGCACCAGTACGCAAGATCGCCTTACCTGACATATGCACGCGCAATTCGGCAGAGTCAAACATCTTGATTCCAAGAATGTCGTACTCACGACTATTGCCAGCACCCAACGGTTCGGTCATCGTCGAGATACCGATACCGAGTAGGCGGCCCCGCTTCTTCGCCTCTTCTTTTTGTTTCAAAAAGTCTTTGTATCCAATGGCTTCAAGACCTACGTCAAGACATTTTGCATACTGTCCAGAGTCGGTAAGGAATCCAAATGCGGTGCGATGCGGGAAGTCCTCATCGCGTACAAAGTTAAGACGACGAAACTCGGCTTGGTCCATGCCCAAATCATCGGCTGCTGCCTGCACCATGCGCTCTTGAAAAAACATCGCTTCTGTGACACGGAACGAGCAACGATATGCCACTCCGCCCGGCGCTTTGTTGGTATACATTCCACGCGCTGTCAAGTGCGCCGCAGGAATGTCGTAACACGCAAACGCAGAGTGCATCAAGCCAATCTTGAATTTGCTGGGCTGCGCATCCGAAAAAAACGCGCCATGATCAGAGTCGGTGTGCATCCGCACGCCAAGAATTTTGCCATCTTTGCGCAATGCCATTTCGCCACGTAGATAGACATCGCGTCCAAAGCCGGTGGAAATGAGATTGCCCGTCTTGTCTTCAATCCACTTCACTGGTCGTTCTAAGAGAATTGATGCAAGAATCGACGCAACATAGCCCGGGTAAACAGGGACCTTGTTGCCAAAACCTCCTCCGAGATCAGGTGAAACAATCCGGATCATGTGTTCTGGAAGTTCTGCCACCATGGCAACAGCAGCACGAATAATGTGTGGCGCTTGGGTGGTCATGTAGACGGTCAGTTTCGAAGTCGCTCGATCAAAGTCGGCAATCGAGCCGCACGTCTCCAGCGGGGATGGGTGCGAGCGTGGATAGTGAAGTTCAAGTTTGGAAACTACGTCAGCCTGTGCAAAAGCTTTTTCGGTGCCATCCTTGTCACCCACTTCCCAATCAAATACGACATTGTCGTGCTGGTTCTCTTTGTCGTCACGGATCAATGGTGCACCTGGTGCCATAGCCTGAATCGGATTGACAACCACTGGCAATGGTTCGTAGTCAACAACTATCGCCTCGCACGCGTCTTTGGCAATGTAAGGATCATCTGCGATCACGCACGCAACTTCTTGACCCTGAAAACGAACTTTGTCGGTTGCCAAAACTGCTTGGGTGTCATATGACAACGTTGGCATCCATGCCAAGTTGCGACTGGCCATCATCTCGCCAGTCATCACGAGCCGTACTCCTGGAATTGCCCAGGCTTTACTGGTGTCTATTGATTTGATCCGGGCATGCGCGAGCGGACTGCGCAAAATCTCCATGTGCAGCATGCCAGGCAACACAATGTCATCCACATAATTACCCTTACCACGGATAAATCGATTGTCCTCTACTCGGCGTCGACTTGCACCCATTCCGCCAATCTTGATTTCATCTAGCGACATGTCGTCAGATCCCTTCTAGTTCGCAGCCTGGTTGTTGATTTTTCGAGCAGCCCACATCACTGACTTCACGATGTTTTGATAGCCAGTGCATCGACATAAATTGCCAGACAAGGCCCAGCGAATTTCATCTTCTGTTGGATCTGGGTTCTCATCTAAAAGCGCTTTAGCAGTTATCATCATCCCTGGTGTGCAAAACCCACACTGAAGACCGTGCTCGTCTTTAAAACCTTCTTGGATTGGATGTAGCTCACTAGCGGTTGCAAGACCCTCAACAGTCATCACATCATGACCATCGGCTTGAACCGCGAGCATCGTACAACTCTTGATGGGTTGACCGTCAAACAACACCGTACAAGCACCGCAATTGGAGGTGTCGCAACCGGTATGAGTCCCAGTCAAATTGAACCCCTGACGAATCAGGTGAGCAAGCAACAACCGGGGCTCAACGTTTGCAGAACGATTCTCACCATTAATACGAATCGTTACTTTTCGGACCGGGACATTGCTTGCTTGGTCCGGAAATACTTCTTCGTTCAAGCTTGTCATCTCAGGCTGCCCTCTCGATTGATTCAACTACTCCGTTAAGAATCCGGACCACAAATGTTTTTACAATTTGACGCTTATATGAAGCACTGCCACGGTGATCGCTTCGTGGTTGAGCCGCTTGCGCCGCAAGATCTGCTGCGTGTGCGATGCTTCCTGCTGTCAATGGTGCTCCCACCAAAGACTGTGCAGCAGCAGTTGCATTAATCGTCGAGCCTCCCACCCCTGTCAGACCGATTCCCGCACGAATGATCAAGCCATGAGAAGATTCGACGGCAACGGCAACGCCCGCTGTTGCAAAATCACCAACTCGTCGTTCAAGTTTCAGATATCCACCGTTGGGAATGCCTTTCGGCGCAGGGACGATTGCCTCTATCGCAATCTCGTCGAAGGCGAGCATGTTCTGAAACGGTCCCTTTACGAAATCAGCAACTGGGATCGATCGGCGCCCATGAGGTCCTTGGGCTACAACGATGCCACCCAGTGCCATCAACACCGACGACCAGTCGCCCTGCGGATCGGCATGGCACAGAGATCCCACCAGCGTTCCACGATTTCTCACTATTGGATCTGCAATGACAGGTGCCGCCGCCGCCATCGTCGGTTGGTGCGCCGTCAGTAGTGATGACTTTTCCAAATCCGAATGTCGGCACAATGCACCAATGTGAATCGTTCCGTCAGCATCAACAGTCAGATAATCCAGACCGGGAATATTATTGATATCTACAATCATCTCTGGGGCAGCAAACCGAAGTCTCATCATCGGGACCAAACTCTGTCCGCCAGCAAGAACTTTTGCCTCACCACCACCTTGGTGAAGAAGGGCAATCGCTTCCGCAATCGACTTAGGTGATTCGTAGTTAAATCGAGTCGGGTACATGGTGCGCTCCTTTGTCTGCCTTTGTGCTTATGTCCGAGTGGAACCAGGATCTGCAATTGCCTCTGGCATCGAATCCGCATCTGGATCAGGCCGCGGTTCTTGATGCGGCGGCCACGGGCCTCGCACCGGCTGACTCGCTACTTTGAGATGATCCATGATTTGTGGCCATGCCCAAACAGTTGGACTCTTGCCAACTTTCGGAGCATTTTCTACAAGTTCAAACAGCCTTGGGTTACCACGACTATGACCAGAAGATTCAATCGGCATTTCCCCCCCCAGGGCAACTCCTCGGATACGGCGTCTAGGGGACACCTGTCCGTGTGACGGTACCAGCCGAATCAACGGCTGTCAAGTGCGCAAGACCGATGTTTACAAAAACCAACCCAGGACCAGTCGTGCCTAGTAAATGACTCAGATGGCCCATCAGCAATCTGAGAACTGCCTAGCTATTTGATGCGTCGAAGATTCCTTGAATCGCCGAGTCGAGCAATGCATCAAACTCTGCATCAGACTGCTTGGTCGACAAACCCTCTGTCAACGCGCGAGAGAAGCTTGCAATTACTCCAGCATTCCTAGCCAACTGCTTGTTGGCATCTTCACGGCTGTAGCCACCAGACAATGCCACTACGCGAACGACTCGTGGGTGCTTCACCAACTCGACAAAGAATCCATCGTGATTTGGCAATGTGAGCTTGAGCATGACGTTTTGATCTGCACTCAAGGTATTAAGTTCTGACAAAATTGCGGCCTTCAACAACACCTCGGCCTCGGCCTTTTGTGGGCTATTGATATCGACTTCAGGTTCGATGATTGGCACAAGTCCGGCCGCAATGATCTGCTTGCCCACTTCAAACTGCTGACGAACAACGTCGTTAATACCGTTTTCATTTGCCAACTTGATTACTGAACGCATCTTGGTACCAAACACACCGTGCTTCTTGGCCTTTGCCAAGAGCGCGTCTAACTCGGGCATCGGCTTCATCACTTGCACACCATCTTGGTCATCGGCCAAACCTTTATCGATCTTGAGAAAAGGTACGACGCCCTTGTTCTCCCACAAAAATTCCGCTGCACCCTTGCCATCAATTGAGCGGTCCATGGTCATCTCAAACAGAATTGCGCCGAGCACTCGCTCGCCAGAGAAAGCAGAACTCTTGATAATGCGCGAGCGCATTGCATGAATGAGATCAAACATTTGCTCGTCACCCGAGTATTCAGACTCTAAGACTCCATAGAGCTTGAGTGCCTTTGGGGTACTGCCGCCACTTTGGTCGAGTGCCGCAATAAAACCCTTGCCGCTTCGAACCTTATTCATCATGTCGTTGTTCATGTCCATGCTCCGTTTCGCCTACCTAACAGAGTAATTGCCGAGATCGGTGTTGCTGAAATCACGTTACAACCTAGTGTTCGCAACATGTAAGACTTTATACATGATCGCGTTACGTACTGCCTGGCATCCCGTTGCGTTTTCGCAGGAGTTAACAACCGAGCCAGTCGCTGCAACCTTGCTTGGCACCCCACTTGTCATCTGGCGCGACAGTAACGGCACCCCACACGCATCGAGCGATATTTGCGTTCATCGCGGCACCGCGCTTTCGGGCGGATGCGTCAAGGGTGACAACATCATGTGCCCATATCACGGCTGGCAGTATGACGCGACCGGTACTTGCGTGCACATTCCCCAACTTGAAGACCCATCTCGCGTACCACCAAAAGCAAAAGTGCCCGTCTACCAGTGCGTTGAGCGCAATGGCATGGTGTGGGTTGCGCTCGATGCTCCCAAGTTTGAGATTCCGCGTATCGACGAAACCAATGACCCAAATTGGACGTGGGTCAATTGCGGACCGTACGACTGGAATGCTGGCTCATCACGTCAACTCGAAAACTTCACAGACTTCGGCCACTTCCCCTGGGTGCACCCCGGCTTGTTGGGCGATCCAAATCGTCCCGTGGTTCCAGATTGCGACGTGAGCACAACCGACCACATTGTGCATTACAACATCGTTCGCCCCGAAGCGCCCAACACTGATGATTTTCCTATCTTCGCCAACTCCGACACCACTACACCAATGCGCACCTCTCGATACGAAATACATGCGCCATTCACTCTTCTGTTGCGACTCGGCTGGGGTAGCGCAGAAGGAATGATTTATTTCTTTGTCTCGCAACCCGTTGACAAGGATCACTCACGCGGATTTTTGACGATTGGCCGCAACTACAACTTTGATCAACCAGCGTCAGTGATTCGCGATTTTGAAGACGTGATATTTAATCAAGACAAAGTAATTGTCGAGTCACAACGACCAAAGTCGGTGCCATTTGATATCACGAGCGAACTGCACATGAAATTTGATGGAGTTGCACTTGCCTATCGCAAGATGATGATAGGCAACGGTTTCGCCGATTAGGCAAGATGCGAGTTATGGCTCAACTATTGCGAAGCCCGTTACAAACTTTTCTAGATTTCCAAATATATTCAAAAGTGCTGCAGCATCACCATCCACGGTGATAGATCCATCAGTCATTTCTTGAATAAACGTCGTGGCTTGCGTAATTACGTCTATCAATGTTTCTCTTTTGATGTGAATGGTTGCATCAGCAGCAGCATCATGACGTCCTTGTGTTGACACAAGTGTCCTATTTGAAAGCGCCAATACCCACGACTGATCTGGTGTACCTTCCATGTCTGTGAAGTTCCAATTAATCGTGGTTGCAAGACCGCCAACCTGCTCTTGCATCAACCGCACAGCCAACGTGTCAAACACCTGACCAATTGTCATTGCACGCGTCATTCCGCGCGCTCGTGCACCAACTTCCACTGGTGGCGGTGGGCCTTGGCGCAACTCTTGAGCCCCCATCAGATACGCGTTGCGAAATGTTGCTGACTCCGACTGGTACCCAAGTTGTTCGAGCGTGTCAGCTTGCAACTCGCGAGCCTTGACATTGGTGGGGTCTGCAAAAACCGCATGATTGACGAGTTCTGCCACCCAGCGATAGTCCCCAGCGTCAAACGACTTCTGTGCAGATGCCAGCAGCGCATCCATTCCACCAGCCAGATCTACATATCGCTTGCCAGCATCGGTTGGCTGCAACTTATTGAGGTTGGCCGGGTTGCCGTCATACCAACTGAGATACCGCTGATACACGGCCTTCGAATTATGAACGAGGTCGCCATAGAAACCGCGAGTGTGTTCGTTGGCCAAAAACTCTTCTGGCATCTGCAAAAATTCGGCGATTTCGAGTGGCGTCATACCTTGATTTGCGCAACGCATTGTCTGATCATGGATAAAGCGGTACAAGTCGCGCTGCAAGATCAAGAACTCTCGAACATCTTCAACCCCCCATCGAGGCCAGTTATGTGATGTAAACAAAATCTTGGTGTCAGCGCCAAACAACTCGATGCTTTCATTGATGTATTTAGACCAACTGAGTGCATTACGTACTTGTGCACCCCGAATTGGAACAAGGTTGTGCATTGTGTGCGAGCAATTCTCTGCCATGCACAACCAACCAAAATCTGGAAAAAAGAAGTTCATTTCGGCTGGAGCTTCAGTCTCGGGTGTCATCTGAAAAACGATTCGCACGCCGTCAATGATCATTTGCTCACCAGTAAAGGTGATGTCGTGAGTTGGTGCTACCAATGACGGTGCTGATGTTGGCACCGAGTTACCAAGCCCTGAGTCAACATGACCCTCTGGGCTAGCTGGAAGGAGTGGCCCAAATTGATATGTCGCACGTCGGCCCATTGCAGGCCCTGCAATTACGTTTTCTGCAATCGCCTCGTACAAAAACCCTTCAGGAGCAACGACCACACACTTGCCAGCATCAACATCTGCTCGCGTTGTAACACCGAGCACTCCGCCGAAATGATCGGCATGAGAATGCGTGTAGATCACACCAGTTACAGGGCGCTCACCCAGATGTTCATTAATCAATTCGAGTGATGCTCGAGCAGTGAAGTCACTCGTGAGCGGGTCGATAACCACCCAGCCCTTGTCGCCTTGAATAAATGTGATATTGGAAATGTCGTATCCACGTACCTGCCACACGCCGTTCGCAACCTCAAACAAACCGTGATGAGCGTTGAGCGTTGCATGGCGCCATAAGTGCGGATTCACCGTGTCGGGTGCTGCACGACCATCTCGCAAAAAATCATACGCAGCAGTGTCAATTACTTTGCGACCCTTGTCATCAACAATCCGATCCTCGGTCCGTGCAGCAATGAAACCCCGCGTAACGCGCTCAAGATCTGCTGGGTCAAACACTCGACCTTGTGTCGATCTATTGAGATCTTGCGTCACCGATGTGGCAGGTTTACTTGTCAGAAAGATCCTTACAGTCGTACTTCGTTGGCAATCCCAACAGTTAAATGCTACCTAAAATGCTGCAACCTCACCTATGTGAACAACGGCGTTCATTTCTTCTAGATCAATAATCGCGTCAAGCAGTCCCAATTCCACAACTTGATTGGCTACCTCTACAGATGCTGAGCCCATGATCGCCACGATCACTTGACACTGAACAGCATGTTGACCAACGCGAGCAATTTGCAATGGACGAGCGGTTGAACCGTCGCGCATCATCAGGTTGAGTGCACGCACTGGACCATCAATCAGGGTGGCGAACACCAGATCATCTCCGCGGAATGTCGTATCGGACCCAGGTTCGCATCGGTGATCGACGCCGTTGATGTTCAGCGTCACCCCATTGCCATCGGCAGCACAGAATTCTCGAGTTACCCCAGGAAACGATGAAAACGGAACGTCTTGCGTGATGTCAGCAGTAGAAAGCCGCCAAGTCCAGTCATCGGGAAGCGATCCATCACAGATGATTTCGTATTGCACCCCAAGACCATTGCGCCACGGAACTGCGGCTCGTTCGGAAGCCCGTTGCACAATCATATTTTGCGCAAAATTACCCAGAACTCAAGAGCGTTCTCTCGCGTTGGAAATATTCGACCAAGCGTAAATGGAATGTGTTTACTCTTTGACAACAAAGTCATGGTCGTCGCAAACGTCTCTGGAGTAAAAAACCAGGAGTGAACATCAATGTATGAACCATTAGATGCTTCTAACGCGTCATGTGCCAATTTTGTTCGCTCAGCGCGATTCTCGTCAGGATCTCCATGGTCACCTAGCCAGTGTCGTACTGCATCATTGTGAGTCGTGTGGGCAAGATGAGCAATCACCGCCGAATCAGGGTGGACCGTGCGCTTTTCTCTGTGCGCATCAATCATCTGCTGTAGTAGAGATGGTTCAAAAAAATGATCAAAACAATATCGATGATCAGGAATCAGCAGAAAATATCGACCACCTGGAAGCAATAAGTCAGCAATATCTTGAAGGTGACCGATGATGTCTGGCTGATGCTCAATCGCATGGCTGCTCACCACAACATTAAATTGATCACTGACCACCGAGAGATCCGAGCCAGTACTGACCCAGTCAATTTCTGGAACTTTCTCGGGATCAAGACCCAACTGGATTGCACGAGCACGTAAATCATGTGTTGGCATGACATCGACATAGGAGACGTTTGGTCCATGCAACATTGGTGCTGCAAATGGTCCTATTTCTAAAACTCGTGCTGTTGGTGGAATCAATTCGACAAACGATTGGCGGTCATTCACTGGTGGTATGGGTTGGGTACCCTGTTGATTGATCCACTTTCTCTTCAATCGTTTTCGTACACGCGAACCAATCACGAACGTCATGGACAATACAGATTGCCCTTCGTTCGAAACATTTGGACATCAGAAAGCTGTTTCGCCGATATTCCTACCACTGTCTCGAGATCCCACCCACAAATTACCGTGCTCAGCATGTTTGCATTTGTAAAGTTTGCGCCAGCAATTACGGCACCGGTGAAGTTTGCGCTAGCCAAATTGGCACCTGTGAAGTCTGCTCCAGTGACATTGGCTCGAATGAACTGAGTCTGCTTGAGATTGGCCCTCACAAAGCGTGCACCAGTCAAATTAGCCACACTGAAATCTGTGAACTCAAGTTTGAGTAACGAATAATCGACACCAACAAGGTTTGCAAACTGACATTTCAGGGTTGCTATACACATGATGTCCAGAGCTGGCAAAGTGGTGGTTGTCTCGGGAACTGTTGTTTCAGGAACCGTGGTCACCTCGATAACAGCTGCCGGCACAGTCTCTGGCAACGTCGATTCCACTTCAACCACAGAGTTGGCTGCGCCACTTGATGCACTTGGAGTAGTACTGACCGCACAAGCCGATAGCACCACCAAGCCCAGCACAATTAGTGCGCTCGAAGGACGTAAAAAGTGAACTTTGTTGCGTGCCATTAACAAATACTACGCCAATCATTGCTACTTTTAGAGACTCATGACTACATCACAAAACCCTCAATGGGGCACCCCCGACATGGTTTCGCAACTCGAGCGAGTGCTGGTACGCACACCCACAACAGTCGGCAAATTTGTGCAAGAAGGTTTCTGGCGCCAACCCGATACTGCGGCGCTACTGATCGAACACAAATCTTTTACCGAACTGCTTGAAAGTCTTGGCTGCACAGTTGATGTTGCGCCACCAGTCGACGGACTCGTCGATGCCGTCTACATGCATGACCCAATGATCATGACTCCTCATGGCGCAATTTTGTTACGCATGGCAAAGCCAGTTCGTTCACCCGAGCCAGCCGAGTTTCGCAAGGACCTCGAGGGGCTTGGCGTGCCTATCTTGGGACAACTCACCGATCCAGCTTTTGCCGACGGAGGAGACAAGGTATGGCTCGATGCAAAGACCCTGTTGATTGGTCACGGATACCGCACCAATCAGGCTGGCATCGACCAAGTGCGCGCACTGCTCGCACCACATGGGGTTGATGTTTTTTCGTTTGATCTTCCGCACTACGAAGGACCAAGTGCAGTGCTGCACCTGATGAGCGTGCTCTCACCTATCGCTCACGACAAAGCAGTCGTATACGAACCACTCGCCCCTGTGCGCTTGTTGCAGTTTCTCGAATCACGAAACATTTCGTGGTTTAGCGTCAGCGAAAAAGAAATGCTGACCCAGGGCAGCAACATCTTGACCATCCGACCAAATGTTGTCGTGCTTGCTGCAGGCAACCCAGTCATCGAGGCCCAGTTGCGGGCAGCAGGCGTTGAAGTTCACCTGTTCAATGGAGACAATGTCGCAGTCAAAGGCGACGGCGGCCCAACATGCCTTACTGCACCACTACTTCGAGTCTCTAACCATGGCTGAGTTGAGTGGCAAGGTTGCGATAGTTACGGGTTCTTCTAGTGGTATCGGCGAGGCAATTGCTCGCTCATTACATGCGCTTGGTGCATCTGTAGTGATCAACTCATCGTCATCGGTGGAAGCGGGTCAAAAAATTGCTGCTTCACTCGGCGAGAATGCCATCTATGTGCAGGCCGATATCAGCGACAAGGCAGCGGGTCAGCGACTCATTGACGAAACGCTCAAACAGTTTGGCCAACTCGACATCTTGATCAACAACGCTGGATGGACAACACTCATCGCTCATCACGACCTAGAAGCCTTGACTGATGAAATCTTTCAAAAAACATTTGATGTCAACGTGACCGGCACATGGATGCTCACTAAGGCCGCTATGCCACATCTCAAGGAAAGTGATGACGGCAATGTTGTCAACATCACCTCTGTCGCAGGCGTACGACCAATTGGTAGTTCGATGGCATACTCCATGACCAAGGCTGCGCTCAACCAAATGACGGTGTTGCTAGCCAAGTCTTGCGGCCCAGTGCGTGTCAATGCAGTCGCACCAGGTCTTGTCGAGACACCGTGGACAAAAGATTGGCAAAATCAACACGACGCAGTGAAGGCAGTTACTCCACTTCACCGCTCCGCCACCATGGAAGATTGTGTGCAAGCAACTCTTGGTTTATTGCGAACCAAATATGCAACCGGTCAGATCTTTGTGGTTGACGGCGGTTTGACACTCGTTGTTTAGCGAGTGATATAGCGAGTTTTTATAACTCTCGAATGTGACGGCGCAAGAAATCGAGCGCACTGATTACCGATAGTTGCCTCATCTGATCGCGCACTGCTGGTAACGCATATGTCATTGATGCCGTCGTGCCATCTGGCAAACACACACCGACACACAATGTTCCAGGCTTGACGCCTTCTTGCGAGGCAGGCCCTGCGACACCGGTCAGTGCAAGTCCGACACTTGCACCAAGCACCTTGCAAGCACCAACCGCCATTTCAATCGCTGCTTCTTCATTAACTACCATGTCGCTTTGTACACCGAGCACCGAGTGCTTGACCTCGGTTGCATACGAAACCACGCCGCCACGAAACACTTCGCTCGCGCCTTCAATACCCGTGAGGCGACCTGCAACAAGACCACCAGTTACCGACTCGGCAAGCCCAAGCGTGAGCCCACGCTCGCGCAACATCTGCAGCACTACCGACTCCATGGTGTCAGTGTCGATGCCAAACACAATGTCGCCAATTGCATCGCGCACGGTTTCTTCCCACTTGTCCAAAATCGCGACGACTTCGGCTTGAGTGGAAGACTTTGCGGTCAGTCGCACCTTGATGCCTTCCCAGCCACTCGCCAAAAATGCAAGCGTCGGATTACCAACACTCTCGAGTTGCTCAATCACACCGAAGAGGCGCTCATTCAACCCGCTCTCGCTCTCGCCCCACGTGCGCAACACGCGACTAGAGATCACCGATGCAGAACCAGAACGGATCAATAAGTCGGGCAAAATTGCGCGCTCAAACATTTCGTAAAGCTCGTACGGCACACCGGGCACCGCATAAATCACTTTGTCGCCTACTGAGCAGATCAACCCTGGCGCAGTGCCACGGCGCTGCTCGATGATCGCAGCACCTTTTGGCACCATGGCTTGACGCATATTGATCTCGGGCATTCGTCGATTACGTGAAGCAAACATTTCAGAGATTGCCATGCCAACAGTGTCATCAAACTCGAGAGCGACACCCATGATTTCGGCAATTGCTTCGCGCGTGATGTCATCGTGTGTTGGTCCGAGACCGCCACAAATAATTACAGCGTCTGCGTCGGCAAGTGTTGAGCGAATTGCTTTCACCATGCGTTCAAGGTTGTCGCCCACCTTGACTTGCAAGCACGAGTCAATGCCGGCTGCCGACAGCTGCTCTCCAAGCCACGCCGAGTTTGTATCAACAATCTGCCCGAGCAATAGTTCGGTACCGATAGCAACTACATCACAACGCATTGCTTAGGCCTGCTTGCGTGATTTGAATGCAACAGCACCGTATTGCAAACCGCTATACAACGTGAGCGCGGTGGCAATGCCAAGCGAACCTTTGGCTAGATAGTTGTAATCGGCAGCACTCCACGGCAACACCGCAAAACCAACTGACACCTGCTGTGCAAACGTCTTAAATTTTGCAGCCTTGCTTGCGGGCACGCTCACACCTTTCGCACCGGCAAATACGCGATACAAACTGATGGCTATTTCGCGCGCGGCAATAAGCCCCACAAGCCAAGGGCTAAACATGCCACGGCTAACCAAGATAAACATCGAGCCAAGCACGCACACTTTGTCGGCCAATGGGTCAAGGAAAGCCCCACTGCGAGTAGTGCCGTGCTTGCGTGCAAGTTGTCCGTCCACAAGATCGCTCAGGCACAGCAAAAACCACAATCCGGTTGCGACCCACGAGCCAACATTGTCTGCAGGAATAATTGCAAACATCAATGGCGAAATCAGTAATCTGCCAACCGTTACAGCGTTAGCCCATGTGCGAATAGCGCTTGGATCAACAGGCATGATCAAAAATCTCCTTGCTCATCATCACTATCTTCTATCGAGCTTCCCTCGGCGACCAAATCGGGTCCCATCGCATCCACGATGAGCACCGTTGCAAATTGCCCAACCGGCAAGTCTCTGCTCACATGCACAATGCCGTCAATCGACGGCGCCTCCCAATGCGTTCGACCAATTCCTACATCGTCGACAAGTACCTCAACCGTGCGGCCAATAAGTGCATCACGCCGAACAGCGGTGATGCTGTCTTGCATCTCGCGCAATTCGGCAATTCGCTCGTTCATGAGTTCAGTTGGCACGTGATCAGGCAAAGTCATTGCATGCGTACCTTCTTCTGGGCTAAACGTAAAGAATCCGCACCAATCCAATTGCGCGTCTTCAACAAACTGCAACAACTGATCGTGGTCTTCTTCGGTCTCCCCCGGGTATCCAACAATGAAGTTGCTCCGAAAAGCTGCGTCGGGAGATAGCGCTCGAATGTCATTAATTCGCTTAAGAAAGCGTTCTCCATCGCCCCATCTGCGCATGCGTCGCAAGTGTGTCTTACTTACATGCTGTAGCGACAAGTCAAAATACGGCACACCGGTATCGAGGATTGCTGCAATCAATTCGTCGCTCAAGTCACTCGGATACAGGTACAACAACCGAGTGCGCTGTACTTTGGCGGCAACAGCACGCACCAGCGGAACAATCGAACCAGCACCAAGTTCGCTTGGGCGATCCTTGCCATAACTCGCCAGATCCTGTGCGATCAACACGATCTCTTTTGCGCCAAGCTCATCTACCTCATGCAAAATTGAAGATATGTCGCGACTACGTTGTGGACCCCTAAAACTTGGGATTGCACAAAACCCACAATTACGATCACAGCCCTCAGCAATTTTTACATACGCCCATGGCGCAGAGCTCTTTGGTCTAGGCAAATTAAGAAGATCAAATGAAGGGATTGGCGCAGCCGATATCGAAATTGGTTTGCGACCCATTTGCACGGGCACACCAAAACCGGCGACTTGATCGACTTCAGGCAATGCCTCTGCGAGTTCTGCCCCGTAACGCTCGGCCATACAGCCAGTGACTACAAGTCGGGCGCCATCTTTGCGCTGTGCACCCAGGGCAAGCACCGTGTCGATACTTTCTTTGCGTGCGTCTTCAATAAATGCACAAGTATTCACAACTACTAAGTCTGCAAGGGATGGATCATCAGTGGCAATTAAGCCATCTGCAAGCAACGTGCCGACAATTTTGTCAGAGTCAACATCGTTCTTTGGACAGCCAAGCGTCTCGACATAAAAACGTTGCTGCACAACATCCAATCCTACAGGCGAGTATTACGCCAATTCAGACACTTCACCCGTGAGGGAAACTCAGACAAAGTTGAGTTTGAGTCCTTTGTACGCCCACGGCATCGACACCAAACGACCCGTGCCGGAAAGCGTGATGTACGCAGTCTTATTGTCTGGTCCGCCAAAGCAGATGTTGGTCGTCAGTGGGTCACCTGTCAAAATCTGCTCGAGTACCTCGCCATCTGGGGAAATCACTGTGATGCCGGCAGTTTGCAAACCAAGTGTGGCGACGCACACATTGCCGTCACCGTCAACCGCAAGCGAGTCGAACAACTGCAGCCCAGGCAACCCACACAGCAAGCCAGATGGATCAATTGGCGAGAACGGTGTTGTCTCGCCTGGCGCCGTAATCGTTGCTTGATAGACACGACCCGTGTGAGTCTCTGCCCAGTACAACTTGGTGCCGTCTGGAGACAAGCCAATTCCGTTTGGTGACTCGGTCGGAAAGATCACTTCCTTGATCATTGATCCATCGGTCTTGGCGTAATAGATACCAGTGAAGTCAGACGTGCGATGTTGGCGAATGCCGTGGTCGGTAAACCACATGCCACCCTGTTTGTCGAAAACCAAGTCGTTTGGTCCGCGCAACTTGATGCCGTCGCACTCTGTATAGAGGTCGGTCACTTTGCCCGATGCGATATCGACTCGTTGTATGCGGCCACCGATGTAGTTGTCTGGATTAAATGGTCCAGGAAATGTCAACCCAAGAAAATCAACTTCCGAAAATGATCCACCGTTGTTGCACAAATAGATTGCGCCATCAGGACCAACGGCAATTCCATTTGGACCACCAGGTGTGTCAGCAATTTTTTGCTTGCTTCCATCTGGCAACACTCGCGTAATCACTTTGCCAAACATCTCGACCAAGATCACGCTGCCATCGGGCATTGCGATTGGTCCTTCGGGAAATCGGAGTCCTGAGGCAATTTCGGTAAATTCGGTCATGGCGAGACTTTAGATCTCCGACCGGTCCGCCATGCAAGCGGCACAAATCTTGCTAACTGGCTTGTTGCAGTTGTTCGAGTTCTTCCAATGTCATCAACACTTCGCGAGGCTTTGAGCCATCGCTTGGGCCAACGATTCCACGGCTTTCGAGCAAGTCCATGATCCGTCCAGCACGTGCAAAACCGATCTTGAGCTTGCGCTGCAGCATTGAAGTCGAGCCCTGACGCGTGCGTACAACCAAGTCCATTGCCTGACGCAACAATTCATCATCACCGCTGTCGCCGGTGGTGCCCCCAAACAAATCTGCGCCGCTGCCACCACTCTTCTCGCCATCAACACCAGATACATATACGATTTCTGGTGCTTGACGGCGCCAGTGCCCAACAACCTTGCGCACTTCGGCTTCGTCAACCCATGCCGACTGAATTCGCTGCGACACCGACGTGTTTCCTGGCAACAACAACATGTCGCCTTTACCAATCAGTTTTTCTGCACCAGGTTGATCCAAGATCACGCGACTGTCGGTCAGGCTCGACACCGCAAACGCCATACGCGCAGGAATATTTGCTTTGATAACACCCGTAATTACGTTGACGCTTGGGCGTTGCGTTGCAACAATCAAGTGAATACCGACCGCACGTGCCTTTTGCGCAATGCGAGTGATGCAATCTTCTACATCGCGAGCCGCAACCATCATCAGGTCATTCAACTCATCAACCACAATCAAAATGTATGGAATACGATCAAAACTCTGGTCGGTGTTTTGTTCTTCCGACAAGTCTCCGCGGTCATATGCAGCGTTGTAACCAACGATGTCTCTAAAACCGGCCTCGACCAATAAGTCGTAACGACGCTCCATCTCTTTCACAGCCCAACCCAGCGCGTTTGCGGCTTTCTTTGGGTTTGTTACTGGCGGCGTAAGCAAGTGTGGCAACCTGGCGTACTGTGCCATTTCAACCTGCTTTGGGTCAATCAAAATCAACTTCACTTGATCTGGAGTCGATCGCATCAGCACCGACGTGATGATGCAGTTGATCGCACTTGACTTACCGGCGCCCGTGGTACCGGCAATCAACATGTGTGGTGTTGTTGAGATATTGAGGAATACGGCGCGACCAGCAATGTCTTTGCCCACCGCAACATCAAGTGGATGTCCTGCCGATCGTGCTTCTTGGGACATCATCAAGTCACCAAGCGACACCAACTCGCGCTGAGCGTTTGGTACTTCAATACCAATCGCCGACTTGCCAGGAATTGGTGCCAAGATGCGCACATCAGTTGCAGCCATTGTGTACGCGATATCGCGAGACAACGAAGTCACTTTGGCAACTTTGACGCCACCACCCAACGACAACTCAAATCGCGTAACTGTTGGGCCGCGCGTGTATCCAACTAATTCGGTTTCTACGCTGTGTTCTTTAAGCGCTTCAACCAGTTTCATGCCGCGCTCTTGGGTTGCGCGCTCATCGGCTTTCTCGTGTCGCGTTACAGTCAACATGTCGAGCGTGGGCAATGACCAACTACTTGGGTTTGCCCCAGGCCCTAGAGGCATTTGTTGAGCAACACCTTTCACAATTGCTGCTGCCGAAGGTGACATAGATGAAGTTGCTAGATCAATTTGTGAAAGTTTTGGTTTGCGCTTTTTGCGCTCGCGACGGGGCTTTACAACTTCTTCATATTCATCTTCATTTTCTTCATCGCTATTTTCTGCGTCTAGATCATCGCCATATTCGCGAGCAGCAACGTCCTCATCATCTAATGCAATGTCGTAAAATTGTGGTTCGGAGGAATCATCATTTAATTGCTCGTCATGCCTACCGTCTCGTCGACTGCCGTCACGACGACCCTGCGGCATTGACACGCCGTTTACCCACGACGATATGCGGCGATACAACTCTGGCAACGTATTGCCAGTTATCAACAACACACTCCCCAGCATTGACCCAAGCAACAAAATTGTTGTGGCAATACCACCGATGCTTTGTCGCAACGGCTCCCCAATTAACCAACCCATCCATCCACCTGCACTCGAGAGTGCATTCATTTCGGCATGTATCGAGCCACCACCTTTAAGAATGTGAACTTCGCTGAGCACTGCGGTAGACAAAACAGTCCAACCAAAAGCCAAACGCACTCTGTGTTGCACTTCGGTGCGCTTAATAAAGGCAACGCCAGCGCCGATAACCAATATAGGAATGACATATCGACCGATACCGATCGTCCACGACAACAACGTATTGAGACCACGACCAACTGGGCCTGCGATGTGTGCGTAGACCGACATAAAGAGCAAGATGCCAAGACACACCAAGGCGATGCCACCAAATTCGTGGCCACGACCCTCAAGAATCGACTTCAAAATAGACGGACGACGGGCACGCCTAAACTGCATCTCATCTGGGTCAACGCGCTTATGGCTACGCAGAGGCCTAATCTGGGCGTCGCCGCGTGGTGCAGGACGCGACTGGGTGCGCCTCGAAGAAGACCCCTTACGGGGCTTGGTTGCCATTGAACAAACTTACCAATGGGGTACCACCCAATTGGGGCATACCCAAATTGGGCCTATGTCTCCATCACGATCGGCACGATCATTGGACGACGCTTGGTTCGCTCCGAGACAAACTTGCCAGCGGCGCGGCGCACTTCTTTTTCGAGTGCGTCCACGTCACGAGTGCCTGCTTTAAGTGCCTTCTCAACGGCTTTTGCGACCGTCGCCACTCCCTCATCGATCAAATCTTCTGCCTCTGGCGCGTACACCCAGCCGCGAGTAATAATTTCTGGACCAACAAGTACGCGCCCGGCATCAATGTCTACTGTCACCACAACAACGACAACACCCTCTTCGGCCAAAACTTTGCGATCACGCAATACACCCTGACCAACATCGCCAACTATGCCATCTACATACAACATGCCAGCAGGCACTCTGCCTGCAAGTTCGATTCCATTATCAGTGATCTCGATTACGTCACCGTCTTCACACAACACGATGCGTGAGTCTGGTACGCCCATCGTGCGGGCGTGGCGGGTGTTGGCAACCATGTGGTGATACTCGCCATGAATTGGCACAAACCATTCGGGCTCAGTAATCGACAAGTACATCTTGAGATCTTCGGCCTGAGCATGACCAGTTGCGTGCACGTCGGCAATACCCGAGTGCACCACATCGGCACCCGCGCGCAACAAGCCATCGATCACGCGATTGACATTGCTTTCGTTACCAGGAATTGCGTGGCTCGAAAAAATCACTAAATCTTTTGGTCCGATCTTGACGAACTTGTTGTCACCTCTGGCCAACAGTGAAAGCGCAGCCATCGGTTCGCCTTGTGAACCAGTCGAGATTACACATACTTTTTCAGGTGGGTAATTATCGATCTCTTCAATATTGACAAAAGCATGATCGGGCAACTTGATGATGCCGAGGTCGCGCGCCATGCGCACGTTATTGATCATCGATCTGCCAAGTGTCGCCACTACTCTGCCGGCATCAATTGCCGCCTCAGCAATTTGCTGTACACGGTGAATATGGCTGGCAAAACTCGCGGTGATAATACGCTCAGTTTTGTGTTCGGCAAACAGCTGTCGTAACACAACACCAACACTGCGCTCACTTGGCGCTGACCCACGTTCTTCGGCATTGGTGCTGTCAAGCATGAGCAAGCGAATTCCGTCTCCGGCCGCTAACGCTCCAAGGCGAGCTAGGTCAGTGCGGCGGTCATCCACCGGTGTGAGATCGATTTTGAAGTCACCCGAATGAAGGATCACACCTTGAGGAGTGTGCAGAGCAATGGCGTGCGCAAATGGCACAGAGTGCGTAACGGGAATGAATTCGACATCGAAGGGTCCGATGCGACGACGTTCGTTATCGACAACAGGAATCAGTTCGGTTTTGCCTAATAGTCCGGCCTCTTGAATGCGGTTACGGGCTAGACCAAGCGTGACCGGCGAACCATAAATCGGAAACGAAAGTTCGCGTAATAAAAACTGCAAGCCACCAACATGATCTTCATGTCCGTGTGTGGCGACACAGGCTTCGATGCGATGTGCGTTGTCGCGCAAATATGTGAAGTCGGGCAACACCAAGTCGATTCCATGCATGTCTGCATCTGGGAACATCAACCCGCAGTCGATAAGCAGCAGTCGATCGTCTTGCTCGATTGCCATGCAGTTGCGACCTATCTCGCCTAAACCTCCGAGGAAAATAATCCGGACTGGCGCCGCCATTATTTTTGCGCCATGCGAGCAGCGCGCAAGTTGTCAAGCACTTTCTTGCCACGCTCTTCGAGGCCAGCTGGTGGCGGACCCATCGGCAACCTTGCCTCTCCCACTTCAAGGCCGAGCAAATTCATCATCACCTTGCTTGGCAATGGGTTTGGATTGTCGTCACCCGTCTCGAATGCAAAACTCTCGAGCATGCGGGCGTTGATTCGACGCGCACCATCCACATCGCCTGCAGCCCAGCAATCAAACATCTCTTGGTGATCACTGCCGGTCCAGTGTGTTGCCACACCAATTACGCCGCAACCGCCAATAGCCATAAACGGAAGCGTGAGTCCGTCGTCTCCGCTGTACAACTCGAAACCCGCAGGTGCTTGCGACATCAACACCGCAGACTCGGCTGGATTGCCGGCGGCATCTTTAACTGCAGCGACATTTTTTACTTCACGCGCCAACTTGAGCAACAACTGCGTCGAGATCTTACGGCCAGTGCGCGCAGGTATGTCGTACACAACAACTGGCAACGATGTTGCGTCGCACATTGCGCGCATGTGGCCTTCGATGCCGGCCTGTGATGGACGGTTGTAATACGGAGTCACGGCCAAGATGCCAGCAACACCCAACTTGGTGGCTTCTTTGGTTAAGTGCACAGAGTGCGCGGTGTCGTTAGTGCCGGTGCCAGCAATGACCGGAATTGTGACAGCCTCAACAACGGCTGCAAACAAACTCAAGCGCTCATCGTCGGTTAGCACTGGAGACTCGCCAGTAGTACCCGCGATAACGAGCCCATCATTACCGTTGTCTTGCAACCATTTTGCAAGTCGTTTTGCACCATCCAGGTTGAGTGCTCCGTTCTTATCGAACGGAGTAACCATTGCTGTTAGTACTCGACCGAACCTTGCCATACGTTAGAGGCTATTCGCCAACAGTGGCGAGTGGCGCACCAATTTCAAATTTGGTGAACTCTTCGCCTGTGTCCTCATGATCTTCAAATTGGATGACATCCATTTCTTCGAAACGATGACGCAGCCACTTGTCGTTGCGATCGAGCAAGCCCAACTTTTTACAGTTAGGCACAATCTTGGCAAACAACAATTGCTGAAAGAATTTGCGGGTTGGGTCATTGATCGCGATTGGCACAACATCGCGTGGCTTGACACCCATACGTTCCCATACTTCTTGTTGCAAGAAGCGGTCACGCATACGGATGCTTGCTTCAAAAGCAAACTCCTGGCGATCTTTGATCTCTGCATCGGTCATGTCTTCGTATGCTTCTTTGAGACTGAGCACGCCGAATGCAACGTGTCGTGCTTCGTCACTCATGACATAGCGCAACAACTTCTTGAGCAACGGCTCACCTGTGAGTTCGTGCAGGTAACCGAATGCTGCAAGTGCAAGACCTTCGATCATGATCTGCATACCCAAGTACGTCATGTCCCAACGGTTGTCCTCAATAATGTCGTCGAGCAACATTTTCAAGTGCGCATTGACGGGATACATGCCGCCCATTTTTTCGTCTAGATAGCGAGCAAACACTTCAACGTGACGAGCTTCGTCAACTACTTGTGTGCTGGCGTACAACTTTGCGTCATACCAAGGAACGGTCTCAACAATTTTGGCAGTGCAAACGAGCGCACCCTGCTCGCCGTGCAAAAACTGCGACAGCGTCCAACGACGTGACTCAATACCGAACTCGAGCCATTCTTTGTCGCCCCACGTGGCCAGCGGAGTGTGCGCGTATAGCGAAGGATCAATGCCATTGCCGATGAGCAGTTGGTCTGCGGCAATCGTTGCTTCAATATCAACATTCGTGCTCCAATCCAGATCGGTCGAGCCATTCCATTGACCAGTCTTTGCCTTTTCGTACAACTTTCGAAGTTGCGGACGAGCAAGTGAGTAGTCCCACGTAAAGATGGTGTCGCCACCACCCTTGACACTGTGCTGAACTTCATTCGGATCAGTATTAACGACGCTGAGAATTGCCTCAATGTCGTTTATTTCTGAACGGCCGATTATTTCCTCGTTGGAAGCGTGGGTAATTGTCATGCCCCACAGCCTATGACACGGCCCGAGGCCAACCTAGTGTTGGGCGCACCAAAACTGAAAGGCTGCAAATTACGTGCAAAACAGCCAATTCACGTGCCATTTTTGTCCTTTGAACAATTGACTCTCTTGTTTTAGGCACCTGCGGTAGCAGCAATTCGTCGTCCGACTCGACTGCTGGCTCACTCCGAACACGCAATTTGTCAGGCGTCTGGCAAGACGTAATCCGCAAACTGCTCGCGCAACGTTTTTTTTGAAAATTTGCCAACACTCGTCTTAGGCACTTCATCAATAAACACGACATCATCTGGCACCTGCCACTTGGCAAGACGCGGACGCACATAATCGAGCACTTCAGCCTTGGTCAGTGTTTCGCCCGGATTGAGCACTACGCATGCGAGCGGACGCTCAGACCACTTTGGATGTGTCACTCCGACTACTGCAGCTTCCTTGATCTTTGGATGCGACATCAATTCGTTTTCGATCTCTACCGATGAGATCCACTCGCCACCCGACTTGATCAAGTCTTTGGTGCGATCAACCAATCGAATGCGACCCTTCGCGTCAACGGATGCCACATCTCCGGTGCGTAACCAACCGTCAGCCGTAAAGCTCTCACCCGCACGAGCGTCGTCGTAATACGTGGACGCAATCCAGTTGCCGCTGCACTGCAGTTCACCACTTGTTTCGCCGTCCCATGCAACTGGGTCGGTTGTTCCAGGCACAACCACTCTTGCGTCAACACCAAAAGCGATCTGCCCGACAGTTGTGCGCAAATCGGCTTGCTCTGATTGCGGAAGTAGCTGATCAGCTGCCGACATTGTGCATACCGCAGCGATTGGGCTTGTTTCCGTCATGCCCCATGCTTGCAAAATTGGCAGGCCTGTCTGTTCGCGATATCCCTCACTTAATGCTTTGGGAACAGCCGAGCCACCACACGGAATCGCACGCAACGAAGAAGTGTCGCGATCCTTCAACTCTGGCAACACTGCCATCCAGATTGTTGGCACGCCTGCTGCAACCGTCACCTTTTCTTCAACAATTAAGTTGGCAATTGCTTTGCCCGACAAGTCCGGGCCGGGCATCACCAATGTTGCGCCTGATGCAACTGCTGCGTGAGCAAGACCCCACGCGTTGGCATGAAACATCGGCACCACCGGCAAAATGATGTCGCTTTCGCGTACTCCAAGCGAATCTGCGGTCATCGCTCCAAATGTATGCAAGTACGTTGAGCGATGGCTGTACACAACGCCTTTTGGATTACCCGTTGTGCCGCTCGTGTAACACATGCTGGCAGCCAAGTTTTCGTCGGTGATCTTGAACTCAACACCAGGTGTGCCCTTCAAAAGTGCCTCATAGTCGTGCATCTCGAAACCTTTAACAGAATCTGGAACATCGCCTTTCCCGTCATCCATAATCACCAAGTGCTTGACAGTTGTAAACGTTGGCAAGAGTGGAGCGATCAAACCAAATAGCGAACGATCGATGAATACCACTTCGTCTTCAGCATGGTTAGCGATATATGTCAACTGCTCTGGGAACAATCGAATGTTCAGAGTGTGTGCGACACGACCAGTGCATGGCGGAGCAAAGTACAACTCGAGATGACGCGCGGTGTTCCATGCAAATGTCGCAACGCGACCATCTTTACTAATGCCCAACTTGTCAAGCACTCCACCGAGCTGGCGCGTGCGTGCGGCCCACTCACCATATGTAGTGCGCTCTCGACCAGTAGCGGTTGCAGTGATGATCTGCTTGTCGCTGTGATACTTCTCTGCACGCTCAAACAAATGCACCAGCGTGAGTGGTGTCTCTTGCATTAAACCCTTCATAGCGATCCCCCTGTTTTGGCTTCTCATCAAGTTAGCAACTCCGATAGATTGCAAAGAATGCGAAAAGCGGTACTTGCACTTACATCGATGTTGTTTATCATCGGCACCATTGGCAGCAATATCGGGCCTGCATTGGTGGACGAAAACCCACGACTCGTATTGCTGTTGAGCGCCCGTAATCGCAATCTCTTTGGCTCTGTGCCGTACATCGACTTGCCTTCATACATCGCAATTGGTTTCCCGCGCGTACTTATCGCAGGTATTGCGCTCTACCTCGTAGGGCGCTGGTACGGGGCAAAGACGCTCGGTTGGGTCGAAGGCAACATGGGCGAGCTACCAGCCATTTACCGTTGGACGGAAAGGGCTGTCGATAAGGCCGGCAATTTGGCCCTTGTGCTCATGCCAGGCAGCAATGTTGTTTGCTTACTACTCGGCCATAAGCGCATGGATCCGAAACGTTTTGTGCCTCTGCTCAGTCTGGGTATCGCGATAAAGCTGGCAGTTTTGTGGCGAGGTGGCCAGATCTTTGCCGAGCAGATCAAGTCGTTTCTCAATTACATAGAAAAATATCAGTGGTATGTGGTGATGGCATTGTTCGCGCTGTCCATGATTCAGTCAGTGCGTAAGGGTCGACCACAAGGATAAATAGTTGCAAAATCTTGCCAAGTTCATCCACACTTGACAGACTCAAATAACCACATCTACCGAGGAGCACCCCATGGCTGCAAAAAAGCAAGTCGCGAAGAAAAAAGTCGCTGCAAAGACATAGGTGACCCTCGGCGGTAACAAAGTTTCCATAAGCGGAAATCTTCCAAAGGTTGGGTCACGTCTTCCAAAGTTTGCATTCACCGCTGGCAACTTCAGCGAGGTTGGCAATTCCGACATCAAGGGCAAGCGCGTCATCTTCAACATCTTCCCTTCGATCGACACACCAACATGCGCAAAGTCAACTCGCACATTCAATGAGATTGCATCAGGTTTGAGCAATACGGATGTCTACTGTGTTTCTGCAGATTTACCGTTTGCTCAGGGTCGCTTCTGTGGTTCTGAAGGCTTGGCAGATGTCAAGACAGCTTCTTCGTTCCGCTCCAACTTTGGTGCAGCTTTTGGTGTCAACCTCACTAGCGGTCCACTCAAAGGTGTTTTGGCGCGAGCAGTGGTAGTAGCCGACGAAAACGGCAGGGTGTTACACACAGAACTGGTGAGTGAGATTGCCGATGAGCCAAACTACGAAGCAGCAATCAGCGCACTGAAATAATCTAGATACCAAGGAAAGTGTCGAGCCCAAGGGTAAAACCCTTGTGGTCGGCAATTTTTTTGCACGCGAGCACTACGCCCGGCATAAATGATGTGCGATCGATCGTGTCGTGACGGATCGTCAGCGTTTGTGATTGTGCGCCAAGAATGACTTCTTGGTTTGCCACTGTGCCGCGCATTCGCACAGCATGAATTGGGATATCGCCCGGACCTTTTGCTCCGCGGGCACCAGCAATAGCTTCATGCTTTGTCGGGTCGCTCGCCCACCCATTGCTGGCTGCAGCCATTCGCTGAGCAGTTGAAATTGCGGTCCCACTCGGCGAGTCTGCTTTTCCGTCGTGATGAATCTCGATGATTTCGGCGGTGTCAAAAAACGGCGCGGCCATTTCTGCGAATCGCATCATCAACACTGCTCCTACTGCAAAGTTGGCGGCGATGATGCAATTGCTATTCGTGAATGACTTTTTGAATGTGTCGAGGTCTTCTTGTGAGAAACCCGTCGTACCAACCACTGCATGGATGCTGTGCATTGCAAGCCACGGCAAATTGATGCGTGAAGCAGAGGCGACGGTGAAGTCGACCGCAACATCTACATGCGCGTCTGCAAGTGCGCGCAACTCTTTTGAAATGGTGACACCTTCAGCGGTAACGCCTTGCGTTGCATCGACTGCAGCGACAAGTTGAAGACCATCGGCTGCCGCAATTGCGGCACAGGCTGCAGCGCCCATGCGCCCTGCGGCGCCGATGACTCCTACTTTGATCATGAAACGAGGTTAGCCGTTAATGAAAACGGCACGAACTCAATTTCTTGTTACTAGCCGTTGAGTTCGCTGTCGAATTGTTCTTCGAAGCTCACCGAAACAGCGTTGTCACTGACTGGTTCTACTGGGCGTGATCCACGGTTTGGTTCGCGACGTGCGCTGTTGTCGCCACGGCTATTGCCGCCGCGATCTCCACCGCGACTGTTACCGCCACGATCTCCTCCGCGACCACCACGGTCGCCGCCACGATCATTACGACCGCCACGATCTCCACCACTGCGCTCTGGACGAGGACCACGATCTCCGCGATCTCCACGATCGCCACCTTCTGAAGGTCCGCTTCCGGAACCCTTCATTGGCTCGCCGTCTGGACCAATCAACGAGAGGCTCACTTTGCCACGGTCATCGATGTCGTCGACACGCACTTGCACTTCGTCGCCGATGTTCAAGACATCTTCAACTTTGGCAATGCGTTGTCCGTTGCCCAGCTTGGAGATGTGCACGAGGCCATCACGTCCAGGAAGGATATTGACGAATGCACCGAACTGCGCGATGTTGACAACGCGGCCCGTGTAAGTGGCACCCAAGTCGGCTGTTGGTGGATCAACAATGGCAAGAATACGTGCCTTTGCATCTTCCACCTTGGCGTTGTCTGGTGAACCAATGGTGATGATTCCAGTTGCACCGTCGTCTGAGACGTTGATCTCTGCACCGGTCTCCTGCTGAATCGTGTTGATGACTTTGCCCTTTGGCCCAATCACTTCACCGACCTTGTCCAACGGAATGGTGAACGTCACGATCTTCGGTGCGCTTTCGGCAACCGTTGCACGTGGAGCAGCAATTGCTGCGTTCATCACATCAAGAATTTTCAAGCGTGCTTCTTTGGCCTGCTGCAATGCTGCTGCCAACACTTCGCTTGGAATTCCTTCGATCTTGGTATCGAGCTGCAATGCGGTTACTGCGTCTGCAGTACCAGCAACTTTGAAGTCCATGTCGCCGAATGCGTCTTCAGCACCCAAGATGTCGGTGAGCGCGGTGTATTTGCCCTGATCAAAGATCAGACCCATCGCGATACCTGCCACTGGGGCGATGATTGGAACACCTGCATCCATCAACGAAAGACTCGATGCACAAACCGACGCCATCGAGGTGCTGCCGTTTGACGACAACACTTCAGAGACGAGACGCAATGTGTAAGCGAACTCTTCTTGACTAGGAACAACTGGAAACAATGCGCGCTCTGCGAGTGCACCGTGTCCGATTTCGCGGCGCTTTGGGCTACCTACGCGACCGGTTTCACCGTTGGCCCAAGGAGCCATGTTGTAGTCGTGCATGTAACGCTTTGATGTCTCAGGTGTGATCGAGTCGATCATCTGGTTCATCTTTGGCATTGCCATTGTCAAGACGTTGAGCACTTGTGTCTCACCGCGTTGGAATAATCCGGTGCCGTGTGCAGTCGAGATCAAACCAACTTCGGCTGATACTGGACGCAGGTCGGCTGGTGCACGACCGTCGATACGGATGCCTTCATCAACAACGCGCTTACGCACCAACTTCTTGGTGAGCGAACGAACTGCTTCTTTGATCTGCTTTTCTTGCGCAGGAAACGCTTCAGCCAACTCGGTAAGTGTCTCGGCTGTTGCCAAGTCAATTGCTTCGTTGCGATCGCTCTTCAGTGCAATACGAATTGCTGGCTGCAACTTGGTAGTTGCTGCTTTTTCAACTGCTGCAAACAACTCTGCCGAATAGTCAAGAACTGGTGTGTACTTGAGTGGCACGATTGGTCCACGAGTTGCGATCACGCTGGCAACGAGCTGGCGCTGCAACTTGATCGAATCTTTGATGAACTGCTTGCACACTTCGAGACCGCCCGCGATGACTTCTTCAGTCACCTTTGGTGCACCCGCTGCGTAATAGGTGAAACTCTTTTCAGTTCCGCCTGCTTCCACCATCATCACTGCAACGTCACCATTGTCGAGTTCACGACCAGCAACAACGATTTCGAATGTTGCTTCTTCGCCCTCTTCGAATGTTGGGTGAGGAATCCAGGTGCCGTCTTGGCTGTAGGCCAAGCGCACTGCACCAATTGGTCCGTCAAACGGAATGCCCGAGATCATGAACGAAGCAGATGCTGCGTTGATTGCGAGAACGTCGTGTGGGTTTTCTTGGTCGGCACCGATAACGGTGATCACAACTTGTGTCTCGTTGCGGTAGCCATCTGGGAAGGCTGGACGCAATGGACGGTCTGTCAAACGACAGGTAAGGATTGCTGCTTGGCTTGGTCGGCCTTCACGACGGAAGAATGAACCAGGAATTTTTCCTGCTGCGTATGCACGCTCTTCAACGTCAACTGTCAACGGGAAGAAGTCGATGCCGTCACGCACGCCCTTTGCGGCGTTCGCTGTGGCAAGCACGATTGTCTTACCAACTTTGGCGATAACCGCACCTTGCGACTGCAAGGCAAACTTTCCGGTTTCGAAGGTGAGTGTTTTGTTGGTCCCAGAAATTGGGCCCGATACTGAAATGGCGTCAGCCATGTTTGTTTCCTTTCGTCTCTGGCGCGTACGTGACGATCATCCAGAGTTTGAGGAGCAACCAGATCGATTCCCAGTCGGCAATCTCGCAACGTCAGTCCGAATTGACTGGCTGCGTTATCAGCGACTGACAACCGAATCCCGGTTGCTCGTTATGTGTTTACCGAACTGTCGTGCTTTAGCGGCGCAGACCGAGATCTTCGAGAAGTTTTCTGTACTTCTCAATATCGCGAGCCTTTACGTAATCCAACATGCGGCGTCGACGCCCAACCATCATCAAGAGACCTCGACGACTGTGGTGGTCCTTATCGTGACTCTTTAGGTGCTCGGTAAGGTGATTGATACGTTCTGTCAAGAGTGCAATCTGCACTTCTGGGGAACCAGTATCGGTTGCGTGTATCCGGTGCTTAGATATCGTGTCGCTTTTTGCAGCAATAGCCACGGTGATGCCTTTCGTTTTCTCGCCGAATTGCGAGAAGTTGAGGTCGCTCTCGGTCGGATGACCAACAGCATCACATCAGAGCAGGTAGCCCCAATGGACATGTCCACCCTATCGGCGCAAATAGCCCCACCAAACAGCTGCCCAATATATATAAGTGATGTCAGAAGTGATGTAAGTAGTGTGAATTGCTGTGTTCACTGGGATCGTTGAAGAACTAGGCACCATTGCCCAACGAGATGGCAGTCGCCTGCGGGTCAATGCCTCTCTCGCCCTCGAGGGTTCGACACTCGGTTCATCTATTGCGGTCAACGGCTGTTGCCTCACCGTTGTGGCCACCGATCAGTCGAGTTGGTGGGATGCCGATGTGAGTGAAGAAACGTACTTGCGCACCAACCTTGGCGCGCTGCAAACAGGCGATGTTGTCAACCTCGAGCGACCAATGGCTCTTGGTGATCGATTGGGTGGACACATGGTGCTCGGTCATGTCGATGCAGTTGGAACTGTTGTGTCCCCTGCACCAGATTTGGTTATTCGTATTCCACGCGACTTGATGCACTTGATCGTCGAAAAAGGTTCGGTCACTGTCGACGGAATTTCGCTCACTGCGTTTGATCTCACTGCCGACACGTTTCGCGTTGCAGTGATTCCACACACTTGTGCAGTCACGACACTGGGCGTGCGCAAATCTGGTGACGCTGTGAACATCGAGATGGACGTACTTGCAAAGCATGTTGCAAAACTTGTTGAGCCACATCAGACAAAGCGCACTTGGTGGCGCGCGTTAGTAGGAAAATAAATGGCGCGCGATCTACCACAACTGCGCGAGAAGATCGATCAGATAGACGCCGCAATTGTCGCGCTGCTCGCACAGCGCATGGAAGTGTGCAGAGAAGTCGCCGACGTAAAGGCCGGATCATCAACCGCAGTTATTCAGCCACAACGTGTGCGTGAAGTACTCACCACTCGACGCCAATGGGCGATCAACAGTGGCGTTGACGCCGACTTTGCCGAACAATTGTTTCGCATCGTGCTTTCTGAAACACATCGCATCGAAGTCGTACACGATCGCGGAAGTGTCGAGCCTATAAAAATTGCAGACACACTGTTGAGTGCGCTTGACACAGTTGCCGTACGCATCGATCACGTTGTAGTTGCAGTCGTCGATCTCGCATCTGCTTCATTGTTTTTGAAAACGCTTGGCTTTGCCATAACTCCAACCGAAGATACCGACATCATGACAGCCGATGCCGGTGGTGTCACTGTTGTGCTCGTTGGCCCAGGCAATGACCCTGCAGTGCGCGCACACTTGGACGCTCATGGTTCTGGTGTACAACACATCGCCATCGAGGTGCTCAATGCCGGTTTCGTGCAACAAGCTCTTGCGGCAGCAGGAATTCCCCTTTTAACTGACGTAGTCGTTGATGCGGCAGGCCACGAACAACTTTTCACGGTTGTTGACCCAGCGACAGGCGTGCAATTGGGCTTCATTAGTCGAACGGGTCATCGCGTACCCATCAGCGGCCACAACGTGCGAGCTCTGTTTTCTGCCCTCGGCAAGATTTAAGTTCGCCGCTAACTAACCGTGTAACACCCCCGCTCTACAGTTGTCTGCAAGTCCTGCTCACTTCTTACTTCTCTCTTCTTTCTTCCCTCTTCATCACTCGTAATCCAACTGCTAGATCCTCTAGCTCGATTCGGTATTCAGGGGAACCAATGCACACTGCATCAGACGTATTCCATGGCGCACCGTCAGACATTTCTTCAAGCATCGATTACCTCGATGCGTTTCATAACAACACCAGCACCGAGCCAGAAGTGCGCCTCGCGCTCACACATGTTGCATCTATGCAATCCTGGCTCGACCACCACAAAGTGCAATTGACTCGCCAATTATTGGCGCTTGCATCCACCACTCCGTCCATCGTGCCCCAACAAGTGCTCGCAAGCATCGGCAACATCACTCGTACCGAAGCATTCCGCGAAGTCAATCGCGCCAATACATTGCGGCAGTTCCCTAGTCTCGAGCAGGCATTTGTAGACGGTCGAATTTCTTCGGCCCACATCGACGCAATCACACGTGTTGCCTTTCATCTCGACGACTCTGCGCGCCAACAACTCACCGACCGAGGGGCATGGATCAACACCATTGCTACTCACGCGACTCCCGACAATTTTGCCCGTGCATTAAAGAGTGAAGTTGCTCGCATTCACAACGACGATGGCGTAAGCATTCTCGAGCGCCAGCGCACCGACGTCACGCTCAAGCATTGGGTCGATCGCGAGTCAGGCATGTTTTGTGTCAACGGCCGACTTGACCCCGAGAGCGGTCTGCGCTTCATTGGCCGGCTCGACAACACTGTCGAACAGCTCTTTCACGCAGCGGTGCCAACCAACTGCCCCACCGATGACCGCAAGCACGGTCATCTTGCAGCACTTGCGCTTGTTGCACTCGTCGACGGATCCGCTCTCTCGAGTTCATCACCCAACTCACGCGCCGAAGTTTCAGTGGTCATCGATTTGCAAACGCTCACCCATGGCTTGCACGACAAGTCAGTGATTCACACAGGTCATGATGTCGAATTGCCGATCGAGACAATTCGGCGCATGGCGTGTGAGGCCGAGATCATTCCTGTAGTCCTCAACTCAAAGGGTGTCGTACTCGACATCGGTCGCGCCTCGCGCCTCGCCACTCGCTATCAACGCAAGGCGCTCGAGGTCATGTACCCAACATGTGCCATTGCACATTGCGATATCCCTAATGCTCAGTGCCAGCCGCACCACATTCGTTATTGGCGCGATGATGGCACCACCGACATGCACAATCTCATACCCCTGTGCCCCGAGCACCACCGCTGCGTGCACGAAGGCGGTTGGAAGTTGTCACTGCATGGCGAGTCTCGCCAACTCTGCCTCACTTATCCCGACGGCAGGTCGCTCACGTCGTCTCCGACCGATACAGCGCGGAAGGATTTGTTGTATGACATATCGTGATACATTGAACTGTATGCCCGATCTCATCTCGGTTCGCCTTGACACAACCACGCGACGCGCATTGATCAAGTTGCAACAAATGGGTTTGTCGCAATCCGATGCAATACGAATGGCGATACAAGATGCAGCATCGGCCTTGCGTGAACCAAAGAAGCTGGCCGCCGAAATGGCTGCACTGGAAGCCAACCCAACAGACAGAGCTGAAATGTTGCTGATAGCAAAATTCATGGAGGATCTCAGTGAATAGGGGTGATATCCATGTTTTCAATCCCCCGAAAAATGGCAAGCATGAAATTCACGGAAAACGATTTGCAGTCGTAATTCAGTCAGACAGCCTGGCAAATCGATCCGTGATCATCGTCGCTCCAACATCCCAAAGTGCTCGAGAGGCTTCAATCCGACCCGACATCCTTGTGCACCAGCAGTCAACCAAAGTACTTGTTGAACAAATGAGTGCAATTTCGATAGAACGTTTAGGCAAGAAGATTGGTCGCGTAGAAATTGACGAACAGTGGGCAATTGATGATGCAATCCAAGCAGTGCTGGGAATCAATTAAACACCAAACGCGGTTGCAGTGGAGAGCAGACTTGGCTATGGTGGGGCTCGCACGACAATTAAGAGAAACTTCACCTCTCTAACACGGTGAAGCAACTTGGTCGGGCGCTGGCAATCCAACTTCACTACAACCCACGGAGGGTTCAGTTGTCGATACATCAGCGCATACTTGAAACACCCCTCGATCAGTTATTGACTGAAGCACGCGAAGTGCGTGACCTGCAGTTTGGAAGCCGGGTCACATACTCGCCAAAGGTTTTCATTCCACTGACCATGCTGTGCCGCGATAAGTGTGGCTACTGCACATTTGCTCAGCCGCCAGCACGACTCGAAAACCCATATCTATCCGCCGATCAGGTTTTGGCAATTGCCAAGCAAGGTGCAAAATCCGGATGTCACGAAGCGCTCTTCACATTGGGTGAGCGCCCGGAGTTGCGTTACGACGTAGCCGCCGAATGGTTAAAAGCAAATGGCTTCGACTCAACCGTGCACTACTTGCACGACATGGCAGCACTCGTACTAAAAGAAACTGGCTTGTTGCCGCATGCCAATGCCGGCGCGTTGTATAAAGACGAATTGGCAATGTTGCGCAGCGTTTCGCCGTCACAGGGCATGATGATCGAATCTTTGCGTGATGATCTTGACTGCCATCGGGGTGCACCCGACAAAGTTCCGCAACGCCGGCTCGACACACTCGAGTGGGCTGGCGAACTCAAGATTCCATTTACCACCGGCATCTTGGTGGGCATTGGAGAAACTCGCGAAGATCGCATCAACGCGCTCGAAGCAATCGCCGCGTCACACGCACGTCACGGTCACGTGCAAGAAGTGATCGTGCAAAACTTTTTGCCAAAGCCACGAACTGGAATGCAACACGAAGCACCATGTCCGCAAGATGAATACCTATGGTCGATTGCGGCTGCGCGTATCATCTTGCCGCCAAGTATTCACTTGCAAGCACCACCAAACCTGAGTGACGACTTTGGCATTTTGCTCGACGCCGGCATCGACGATTGGGGTGGCGTTTCGCCGATCACAGCAGACCATGTCAACCCAGAACGCCCATGGCCAGCACTCGACAAACTGCGCATAGTCACTGAAGCTCGGGGCAAAGCACTTGCACCTCGTCTCACTATCTATCCAGAGTTTGCAATCAACCCAACAGTATGGGTCGATGATGCTTTGCACTTCCCTGTTATGGATCGCAGCGATGCCGAAGGCTTGGGTCGTGACGATCCGGGTCAGGTGTGGCCAGAAAAAGTTACAGCAGCAGATGTGGTGCAAGACGGTGCCGAAGTTATTTTGATTGGCCATCGCTCAACACAGTGGTACTCGGGCGCAAATAATCCGCCACCTTCACTAATTGGCACAAAACACGATGGCACACCATTTGACGAAGTTGATGTCGACCAACTGCGCGGACCAGTCGCAGAAATCTTGCGCGGAGTAGCACTTGGTCATCGCATTAATGAAGCCGAGATCGTCACACTTTTTAGCGCTCGCGGTAAAGAAGTGCGTGCTATTGCAAAAGTGGCTGACGACTTGCGCAAACAAGTTGTTGGCGACGCGATTACGTGGGTACACAATCGCAATATCAACTACACCAACGTGTGTACGTTCAAGTGCAAGTTCTGCGGATTCTCTAAAGGACCTCTCTCGCTCAACTTGCGCGGCACTCCGTACTTGCTCACGCTCGACGACATCGCCAATCGCGCACGCGAGGCATGGGATTTAGGCGCTACTGAGGTCACTTTGCAGGGTGGCATTCATCCAGACTTTGACGGCGACTATTACATCGATGTCACGCGTGCAGTTAAAGACGCGGTGCCCGACATGCATGTGCACGGTTTCACTGCACTCGAAGTCACCGAAGGTGCCAAGCGCCTCAAAGAACCGTTGCACAACTACATCATGCGGCTCAAAGAAGTCGGTCTTGCATCACTCCCAGGCACCGCCGCCGAAATATTGGACGACGATATTCGTGCAATCTTGTGCCCAGACAAGATCAATACCGAAGAGTGGCTCGAGTGCCACCAAGTCGCCCACGAAGCTGGATTGCGCTCGAACATCACCATCATGTTTGGATCTGTTGAACACCCATTGAGCTGGGCCAAGCACATAGTGCGAACTCGCGCATTACAAGCACAAACTGGCGGCTTCACCGAATTTGTCGGTCTGCCATTCGTACACATGGCATCACCTATTTATTTGCAGCACAAATCTCGCCGTGGTCCGACGTTTAGGGAAACGCTGCTGATGCATGCAATTGCACGCATCGCATACCACGGCCTGATCGACAACATTCAGGTGTCGTGGACAAAGATTGGCCCGATCGGCGCTGCACAATTGTTGCAAGCCGGATGCAATGACATGGGCGGCACATTGATGAACGAAAACATTTCGCGCGCTGCAGGTGCAAGCCACGGTCAGGGCATGACCGAAGATGCGTTTCGCGCCATCACCGAGCCAATTGGTCGTTCGCTTTTACAACGCAACACAACTTATGGTCGCCCCGACCGCGAACCAGCACGAAAAGGTGCTGTGTTAACTATCTAATTTCGGAGCAATTATTTCGTTGAGGCGCGTGCGGCCGCAACATCTAGTTGTAACTGTGCCTTGATCGATTCAAGGCCATCAAACTTACGTTCACTGCGCAAAAAGTGTTCAAACGTGACGCGTACATGTTCGCCATACAAGTCACCATCAAAGTCGAGTAGGTGGGCTTCGAGCAGCGAGTGGTCGGCATGCTCAAAAAACGTTGGTCGACGACCGAGGTTGATTGCACACGCGTGTACCGAACCATCCCCACACGTGAAATGACCGGCATACACACCATCGGCCGGCAAACACATTGCATTCGGGACTTCTACGTTGGCAGTAGGAAAACCAAGTGTGCGACCTCGCTTATCGCCCGTGACAACAACACCCCGAGCCTCAAATGGCCGCCCCAACAACGTATTGGCCACCACCACTTGACCGCCCGCCAACGCACGGCGAATGGAGGTTGAACTCACTGGCTCTTCTACCCCGTCCGGGCGGGTAATCAACTTGACTGGTTCGACTTGAAAATCAAATTGCTTGCCAAGTTCGCGCAGCATTGCAACATTGCCACCCCGATTGAAACCAAAATGAAAATCTTCGCCCACTACTACCACTTGGGCTCGCAAAGCATCTACAAGAACTCGCTTCACAAACAAGGCTGGGTCTTCGGTTGATCGTTCCCTGTTAAATTCAACAACAAGTGTCGCATCGATGCCCGTCTGCTGTAGGAGTTCGAGTTTCTGATCTAGATCAGTAAGCAACTTTGGTGCAGACTCTGGCCGCACAACCGATGCAGGGTGTTTATCAAAGGTGACAACAACGCTTTGGCAACCCAACTGCTGTGCATCTTTTCTTACTTGACCGATCACAGCCTGATGACCACGATGCACACCGTCATAAGCACCGATCGTTACCACCGAACGCATCGAGTTATCGCTCGGTTGATTATCACGGATTACTTGCATGGCTTTTTACGCTATCGCTTCAGCTAAAACCACCGTGGGTTTAGCCCGCGTGGCATCCACTCGGCCATGACTTTCAAAAACGTCGTACACACCGAGCAATATGCCCTGCTCATCGACAATTGCCCATGGGGCACTTTGCTTCCATGCCGGCAACACTCGCCCATGGCGCACCATGTCGGCGGTTGGGGCATCCACAATTATTTGAGTCATTGACCTCAACGCAGTGATTGGAGATAACAACACCGCAGACTCTGGCGAATGTGATTCGGCAATCGTGAAATCACCGATTGAGGTGCGCTTGAGGTTGCGCAAATGTGCGCCACCGCCCAACAGAGTTCCAAGATCTGCGGCAAGCGTGCGCACATAGGTGCCAGATGAAACGCTGACAACTATGCGCACGACAAGTGGATCATCAGTTGGCTGGACATCAAACGAGTGCACGGTCACTGGCCGTTCCTTGCGCTCGATCTCAATACCTTCGCGGGCAAGTTCGTGCAATCGCTTGCCATCGACACGAATCGCTGAGACCATCGGTGGTATTTGCAAAATTTCTCCAGTCAGCTTTGCGGCTGCAAGTTGAATCTGCTCAATTGTGATCCCGGCCATGTCATGACGAGCAGTTACTTCGCCCGCCGAGTCGAGCGTGTTGGTCTCTATCCCAAACACAACTTCGGCCTCATATGTTTTATCCATACCACTCAAAAATTGCATCAGTCGCGTTACATAACCCACACCAACAAGTAGCACGCCAGTTGCATCTGGGTCGAGCGTGCCAGCGTGACCAATGCGTCTCTCACCCAGTAACTTGCGCATCTGATTTACAACGTCGTGGCTTGTCACTCCTGCTGGCTTGTCGATGATTGCCAAACCGTGCACGGTTGGTGGACGGCGACGTGCCACGACTACTCGCTGTCAAGATTACGAGTATGCATTGGATCATTGCGCAACACTTCGTCAATGCGGGCTGCAGCACGAATGCCATCGTCTGGACGAAACTCGAGAATTGGTGTGCGTCGAGCATGAATCTGTTTGGCAATTGCTGATTGCAATCGTTTACGATTCTCATTCAAGGCTTCCAGAATTCGTTTGTCACCCTCTTCGCCCTGCAGGGAGTCGTAATAAACGATTCCACGATTCATCTCTGAGTCGACATCGATTGAGGTCACCGTGACAAATGCGAGACGATCGTCATCGATGCGCACAAGTTCCTCAGCAACTACTTCGCGCACCGTTTCACTGATACGTGCCGCGCGCGGATAACTGTGTTTGCGGCTATTCGCCCTACCCCCAGATTTGCCGGCAGATTTGCCTGCCGGTTTGCTGCGTGACTGACCGCCAGACTTGCCACCAGATCGACCGTCACCACCACCGTCGCCGCGTCCGCTCGAACCACGTTCTCGTCTTGTCATCGTGATCCCGCCTTTTGCCTCTCCATTGAAACCGTGCTTCTCTCATCTACGATACGGAGGCGATGTCTGCAAAACCCCCAGCCCAAAACGAGCCTCGAACCGCCAATGGCGCAATAACGGGTAATGACCCAACCGCCAAGACACCAGTATTTCGATATACCGCCACGTTGGCTACCCAGGTTGAGACCAAGTGGCAAGACATTTGGGAACTCGAGGGCACCTTTGAAGCACCCAACCCAACCGGTCCGTTGGCTCAACCAGACAAGGTTGCGGGCCGTGACAAATTGTTTGTTCTCGACATGTTTCCTTACCCATCTGGTGCCGGTCTACACGTTGGCCACCCACTTGGCTACATCGCCACCGATGTTTTTGCGCGCTACAAACGCATGGATGGATTCAACGTCTTACACGCGCTTGGCTATGACAGTTTTGGATTGCCAGCCGAGCAACACGCAATCGTTACTGGTATTCACCCGCGCATAAACACCGAATCAAATATAACGAATATGCGCCGTCAGCTGCGACGGCTCGGCCTTGGTCATGACGCACGACGCAGCGTCTCAACCACCGATGAAGACTTTTATAAATGGACTCAGTGGATTTTTTTGCAGATTTTCAATTCGTGGTACGACGAGACCACGCAGCGCGCCAGACCCATTACCGAACTCATCAGCGAGCTAGCAACCGGCAAGCGCCAAACAGGTTCGGTTGCGTGGTCAGAACTCAGCAAGGTTGCCCAACAAGAACTTATTAGCCAATATCGACTTGTCTATTTGTCGGATGCACCAGTCAACTGGTGCCCAGGTCTTGGAACAATTCTTGCAAATGAAGAAGTCACAGCAGAAGGTCGCAGTGACATTGGCAACTACCCCGTGTTTAAGCGCAACATGCGCCAGTGGACAATGCGCATTACCAAATACGCAGATCGCTTGCTCGAAGATCTTGATCGTCTTGACTGGCCAGAGCCAATCAAGTTGATGCAACGCAACTGGATTGGTCGCAGTGTTGGAGCATCAGTGCACTTTGCTGCCGAAGCAGGATCGATTGAGATTTTTACAACGCGCCCTGACACATTATTCGGCGCGACTTTTGTGGTGCTATCTCCAGAACACCCTCTCGTTGACGCACTCACAACTTCTGATCAAAAGGAATCTATCGATGCATATCGCGCAGCGACTGCTGCGATGCAAGACGAAGACCGACGCGACGAAACCCGAGTCAAGACAGGCGCCTTCACCGGATCTTTCGCCACTAACCCAATCAATGGCGCACAGATTCCAGTATGGATTGCCGACTATGTATTGATGGGCTACGGCACAGGCGCCATCATGGCTGTACCTTCTGGCGACCAACGCGACTTTGATTTTGCTCGCAAATACGACCTACCAATTGTGGCTACACAGATGCCAGATGGTGAATGGTTCACATCCCGCGATATTGCAATTTCAGACGATTGCAGTAGCTGGCCGCAGGCATTTGTGGGCGAAGGTACCTACATCAACTCCAAAAATGATTCGTTAACCCTCAACGGAAAACGCACGATCGAGGAAGCAACGCTGTTAGCAAACACCTGGCTCGAAGCAAATAAATGTGGTGCGAGCGCTGTCACCTACCGATTGCGTGATTGGCTATTTTCACGTCAACGATATTGGGGCGAGCCGTTTCCGATTGTGTACGACGAAGACGACCAACCAATTGCAGTTCCTACACATTTGTTGCCAATCAGGCTTCCCGAACTCGCCGACTTCAAACCTCAGACCCTTGATCCAAACGATCAAACATCAGACCCGATCCCTCCACTCGCCCGAGTGAGCGATTGGGTCAACGTCACTCTCGACTTGGGAGACGGGCCGCGCCAATACCGTCGCGAAGTTAACGTCATGCCGCAATGGGCCGGCTCGTGTTGGTACGAATTGCGATACCTCGACCCAACTAACCCTGAAGCATTTATTGACAAAGACGTCGAAAAATATTGGATGGGGCCAAAACATGACGGTCACACCGGCGGCGTCGACCTCTATGTCGGTGGCGTCGAGCACGCAGTATTGCACTTGCTCTACAGCCGCTTCTGGCACAAAGTGTTGTTTGATCTTGGTCATGTCTCGAGCCTCGAGCCATTCCATCGTTTGTTTAATCAGGGCTACATTCAGGCATACGCCTACCGAGACGAACGCGGACAGACTGTTCCCGCCACCGAAGTAACGGAAGTCGGCGAAAGTGGAAGTGTTAAGGGAAGCAATCAATATGAGTGGAATGGCCAAATCGTAAAACGCGAATACGGCAAGATGGGTAAGAGCCTCAAAAATATTGTTACGCCAGACGAGATGTACGACGAGTTTGGAGCAGACACTTTCCGGCTCTACGAGATGTCAACTGGCCCACTTGAAGCAAGTCGCCCGTGGAACACTCGTGATGTTGTCGGTATGCAACGCTTCTTGCAACGATTGTGGCGCAATATGGTTGACGAAGATACCGGCGCTTTGCATGTGAGTGACGACACGGCACCACTTGCTTTGCAACGCGAGCTGCACAAGGCAATTCATGGAGTTGCAAATGATCTTGAGCACCTCAGATTCAATACCGCCATCTCCAAGCTGATCGAACTCAACAACGCGCTCACCATTTATGTCAACGAAGCTGGCTCCACACCGCGTGAAGTCGCAGTACAGATGACTCAGATGCTTTCACCTCTGTGTCCACATATGGCTGAAGAAATCTGGCAACGACTTGGCCGCACAGAGTCACTGACTTACATGCCGTTTCCAAAAGCCGACCCACAAATGCTGGTGCAAGACACCATCGAGATTCCGGTGCAGATCAACGGCAAGATGCGATCAAAGTTGTCGGTTGCGGCCGATGTTTCAGATGACGAATTGCGCGCGCTTGCCATGGCCGACGAAAAAGTGGTGCAGATGCTCGCTGGTGCAACACCCAGCAAGATCATCCTTGTACCAAAACGACTCGTCAATATTGTTTTATAGCGAGCGCTTTACATCTAGCGCTTTACAGCAAGACGTTTTGCGTCGGGCACACCGCGCATCAACAAAATAATTTTGTTCACACCCTCGCTTGCCAGTTCTTTACAAACAGCGGAAGCCGGATCTAACAACGCCTCGTCAAACCAGTCCCATACCGAAACGATGAAGTCAGACTTGCCAGTCGCGGTTGCGGCGTCTCGCGCGACTCTCAAAATCTCGGCGCGCTGCGGATGACTTGATCGGATATTGACGCCATCAGTCCGCATGCCCGCAACTTTTGCAAGCGCCGTGCTGTTCACTCCAATAATTCTTGGTGGCAACTTGCATGGCATCTCAAATGTCGCAAATTTTTCGTCACGAGTTGGCGACCATATTTCGTCTAGCGCATCAAGCGTGCGCACAAGCTTCGCATGACGCTCGTGAACCGTGCGAGGGATGTCGATACCAAGTGCTCGTTGTTCTGCGGCAAACGTGCTCGTTGGCGAAGCACCTGCACCGAGACCAAGTATCAATCGTCCACCAGAAATATTTTGCACTGTAGCCGCAGCACTTGCAAGTATGCCGGGGTGTCTATTGCCAACATTGGCAACAAGAGGTCCGATGTTGATCGTTGAAGTGATTGCAGCCAATGCGCCGAGCAAAGTAAAGCACTCTGGCATCGATGGGGCATTCATGACTTGACCCGACAAATGATCGGCAACCCACAATGTTTGATATTTATTGTTTTCAGCGATATGCGCAATATCGACTAATTGAGCCCACGAACATTGGCCTTGGTTGACTTGCAAATCAATTATTATTTCGTCTTTCACAGTGAATTGAGTATTACATCACATGGGTAGAATTAACACATGAACACAGTGCATGCTCCGGTATTGCAGGTTCTTGACACCAAGCACAATTCGCTCACCGAAATCCTTGCAGTGCTCGCCCAAGACGGTGGAGTAATTGTGCACAACATGCTCACACCTCAAGTTGTGGCCAACTTACTCAATGAACTCGCCCCACAGAGCGAGGCATCTCATGTAGGACCAAAATCAGATAACGAAAACGTCAATCATTTTTGGGGTCAACAAACCAAGCGCTTCACCCGCCTTGCCCAACGCTCACAAACATTTGCCGACGAAGTACTAGTGCACCCGACCTTGACCGGTGTTGCCGACGTACTACTCAAACCATCGTGCGCGTCCTATTGGATGAACACTGGACAAATGATGATCGTCATGCCTGGTGGTGCACCGCAGTACATGCACCGTGACTCCGATGATTGGCCAGCAATGTGCAGCCCAGCGTCACCCTCTTGCCAAATCAGTTGCATGTTTGCGCTCTCCGACTTCACTGCCGAAAATGGTGCCACACGCGTTGCACCGGGAAGCCACTTATGGAGCGACTTTTCACGTCAAGCCACCGACGACGAAATTACCCAAGCAGTGATGCCAGCCGGTAGTGGAATGATCTATCTGGGAAAGACGCTGCACAGTGCTGGCGCAAACAAGACTGTAAATGACGCGCGCTACGGCATGCATCTGTCATACGTGTTGGGATGGCTCACGCCAGAAGAGGCTGGATGTCTTGGCGTCACCGAAGATCGTGCTAAAACATTTACGAAGCAACAGCAGCAGCTTCTTGGATACCGCTGCTATGACGCTTCAGATCTCAATGGAGGTCGCCTCTGGACTGTTGATTACGAAGATGTTCCTGTCGGCCTCAACTGGTAATTGTGCAAAACAACGAATACGAAAGCAGTACGCATCATGACAAACAATAGTGTCAGTATCAACAACAACATTCAGGGTTTGCGCCAAAGCTTCACGCGTGATGAATACGTGTCGCCAGCGGTTTTTGCTCACGAAATGAACGAGATCTTTGCGAAGCGCTGGAACCTTGTTGGTAGAGCAGATCAACTTGTCCACGTTGGTGACCGCTTGGTTGTTGAAATAGGAAATGAGAGCATCCTGATTGTGCGCAATCGCGAAGGCGAACTCCGCGCCTACTACAACGTCTGTCAGCATCGCGGTTCACAGTTGTGCGACAAAAGTGGTAGTGGTTTTGGTGCGGCCATCACATGCCCATACCATTCGTGGAGTTATTCGCTTGAAGGCAAACTCGTCAGTGCAATTCACCACGACAAAGAGTCATTTGATCGAGACAGTATCTCGCTCACCCAAGTGCGCATCGATGAGTGGCAGGGCAATATGTTCGTCTGCCTCAACGATGATGAAGAGTCGTTGCATGATTGGCTCAAAGATTTATATAGCGAGCCTTTTGACTTAGACAGATTCGAAATGGGCAATCTCAAAACCGCATACACCACAGTTGACGAGGCTCAAGCCAACTGGAAGGTACTCATCGAAAACTATTGTGAGTGCTTGCATTGCTCTGTGGTGCATCCTGAGTTTTGCGAGCTTGTACCTATCTATGGAAAAGGTTTTAACTACCAAAATGACCGCTTTGACAACGGTGTGAGTCTTGCCCCCGGCATGACCGCGGTGTCGTTCAAGCAAAATGAAGGCCTTCCACTCATTGCATCTATGGAAGATCTCGAAACCTACTCGGTGTTTGGTGCCTACATCTATCCCAACATGCTTATCGACGTCAACCCAACGGTGGTTGCAATTACCACGTATATTCCACGCTCACCCACCCACACCACCATCATCACCAATTACCTCTTCCCCGCTGAAGTGATCGGTAATCCTGCGATGGACATCATGCCGACAGTCGAGTTCAACGACCTTGTCAACCATCAAGACATTGGTGTATCCGAGCGTGTGCAGCGTGGTGTTGCTTCAAAGTCATTTAAGCGTGCGTATCACTCCGAGATGGAAAAATATGCGCAGCAGTTTGTAAAGCAATACCGTCAAGACATCACGAATGTTTAGTCAAAACTGACCACAGTTTAATTAAAACTGCCGACCTCGAATTCGGCAGATTGCTGATCGACCATCGACGCGACAGCTTTTCCGAGCCGAGCAAGGTTTTCGAGAAACACATCGCCATGATCGTGAGTGTGGGCTACCGAGAGTGTCAATGATTCGCTCTTGCCCCACGGTGCCAAAAATACTCCACCGTTAAACTGCATCAAGTAGTGCAGATGCATTGCGCCGGTATTGACTTCGAGAAAGTCGCGATAGTTTTTCGCCGGCTCATTGCTGTAGACGACAGAAACCTTGAATCCAAACTGATATCCGTGAGCTTCTTGTCCGCATCCATGCAACGTTGCCAGCGAATGCTCAAGTATGTAAGCACCAACATCGTTGGCTTTTGCGTAGGCGTCGTCTGTTAATACTTCGGTGAGCACTGCGCGTGCTGCAGCCATCGTTAGAGGGTTGCCGTTAAATGTGCCGACTTGGCTATATCGACCATCGGTTATCGCCGACATGACTTCGGTGGTTCCGCCCACTGCCCCGCACGGCAGTCCACCACCCAGCGCCTTGGCAAGACAAATGATGTCGGGCGTAACGCCATACATCGCCGTTACTCCACCAGGGTGAACCACCAACCCCGTTTTGACTTCGTCAAACGCAAGCAATGCACCGTGTCGATGCACGATGGTCTTGATGCCTTCGAGGTAACCCGGCTGGGGCACGATGATGCCAGCTCCCATCAGGATCGGCTCCAATATCATTCCGGCAATTTGCCCAGGATTTTCGGTGAACACTCTCTCAAGTGCATCCAGATCATTGATAGGCACGATGCGGACGCAATCTGCAATTGCTTGGGGTATGCCCGCGCCGGGAGTACGCCAAGGATTCTCAGCAGGACCGAGTTCTTTCGCTGAGCGGAATATTGAAATAGCAACTGAATCGTGATGCCCGTTGTATGAGCCCTCAACTTTAACGATCAGGTCGCGACCGGTGACTGTGCGCATGAGATGCACTGCGTCCATCGTTGCTTCCGTGCCAGAGTTGCAAAAACGCCACTGAGGTAGTCCAAACCTGCGCGCCAATTCTTCGGCAACCACGATCGAGTCTGGTGTTGGCTGGGCAAAGTGTGTGCCTTTAGTGACCCGGTCTTGTACAGCCCTCACGATGGCTGGGTTGGCGTGCCCCACGATGTTGGCGCCGTATCCGGCATGGAAGTCGATGTACTTGTTGCCATCCACGTCCCACACATGGGCGCCTTCGCCATGACTCACCCACACTGGAACTGGACGCGAACTCGCCCAACTGGACGGCACCCCGCCAGGAATACTCAGCGAGGCGCGTTCATGCAGAGCTTGTGACTGCGAAACCCGACTCAAAAATAATGACTCTTGGTTTCTGATCTCGTTGTCAAGTGCGCTCATGCACTCAACTTACACGAGCCAAATGCGTCAAGTTATTCGCGATCGGCGTTACTCAAAAATAAAACTTTCAAATTGTCGGGACCGGTATTGACAAAATTGTGTTGAGATCCACCTGGGCACATAACCGCATCGCCTCTGGCAAATACTTCAAGATGACCATCAATCGTCATTTCTGCCGAGCCTTCCAGAATCAGATAGACCTCAGTCATTGAGCCATATTTGGGATCTGATTCATCATGCACATGCATGCCCTCGCTACAACCAGGCGGAATGTCCCAGATCTCCACGTCTATGGGCCATGGCAGCTGCTCCCCAAAATAGCGCTGTATCGCGATTGTTCCGACTCCCCCATGGTTTTCAAGGTCGGGAAGAACCTTTTCGCCCTTGCGCACTATCTGGTACACCATTGCCTCCATTTTTTAGTATGACCCATCCCGAGAGACTAGGGTCACCTTTATGACATTTTCCAATCCCAACAGGCAAATACACAGACGAGACTTTCTTCGCAATCTAGTAATCACGACTGGAGGCGTGACACTCGGCGCATCATTTCTTGCTTCGTGCGGCGGGGATTCATCAACCTCCTCTTCGGGCGGCTTGATAATCGGCACACCAGACAAACCCGTCAAACTTCCCATCACAACTGATGCGATTGCTGACGGGCTCGCCGAGGAGACGGGCACGCTCGAAATTCTCAGTTGGGCCGACTACCAGAACCCCGAGAGCATCGCGGCATTTGAATCCAAGTTTGGCGTCAAAGTTTCGATCAGCATTTACGACAGTGAGGAAGCCGCGATTGTCAAGTTGCGCAATGGCACATTCAACCCAGACCTCATCCTCGGGATGACAGACACCGCGCTGGCAAGACTGGTAGCAGCAGACTTGCTGCAACCTCTCAATAAGTCGTACATCCCCAACTTTGGCAACGTGATAACTGGATTACAAAACCCGTACTATGACCAAGAGTCGCGATACACCGTTCCATATGTTGTGTATGGAAATGGAATTGGCTATCGAAGAGATCGGATTGATCCAGAAATCTTTACATCGGGTAACGGCTATGACGTGATGTGGGACGCCAAATACAGTGGCAAGGCCGCCGTCCTCGACTCGTATCGCGACTCAATATCGATGGCCATGTTTAGGGCTGGCAAGAACGATGTCAATACAGGCGATGCCGATGTGCTTGCACAGGCTGGTGCAGACTTAATTGCATTACGTGAGACATTAAATCCAAAGGTTGACATTCTTTCGTACCAAGAAATTCCGGCGGGCAATCGCGATATTGCCGGGCCGATGTGGAGCGGCGACATCCTCTCAGCGCTGATGTACCTTCCGGAAGACACTCCGGCTGATGTACTTGGCTTTTGGTATCCGGAAAATACGATTACAGCAAATGACTTTTTCTGCATCACCAAAAAGAGCAAAGCACCAGTGCTTGCGCACCGCTTTATTGACTACATGAGCGATACCGACAATGCACTTGTCAATTTCTCGTATGTCGGATACCAACCGGCACTCGAATCGATTACCGCAGAGACACTGCTCTCGACTGGCGCAGTAATCGAATCGCTTGTTGACGCACTGATCACCCCGGAACGCTATGCATCAGGCCAACGACTCATCGCTCTTGACCCTGCTGTTGATCAACTATGGCTTGATCAATGGACTGCCTTTACTGCTGGCTAGCAGGTGATTAAACAACCACGATTGTGGACTGGCCTTGCACTTCCAGGCTCAGTCTGGTTGATTGCATTATTCGCAGTGCCTTTCTATGCGGTCGCATGCGTCGCATTCGGTGCGATTGATCCAATCTTTCGAGATGCGGTTCCGCAATGGAACCCCTTCAACTGGAATTTTGTGCAGGCTCAAGAAATCTTGCAGAGTCTCACTAGTGGACCACTTCGAGGCGTGATCGTGCGCACGATCATCTATGTCGTGAGCGCAATGTCTATCAGTTTCATGATTGGCTTTCCCATTGCCTACTTTTTGGCACGGCATGCTGGAAAGCGCAAACTACTAATGCTTGTGTTGATCATCGTTCCATTCTGGGTCAACTACCTGATGCGCATGCTCGCTTGGGTCAACCTGCTCAGCCCAAGCGGACTCTTCAGTCGATTTATGAGTTTTTTTGGAATCAACTACAACTGGCTGGACGGCTCGCCAATCACCGTGATCCTCGGACTTGTCTATGGATATGTGCCGTTCCTCATTCTTCCGCTCTATGCAACCCTCGACCGACTTGACTGGCGACTCATTGAAGCCGCACGCGACCTTGGCGCATCATCGCGCGATGCATTTCGACTCGTGACAGTGCCACTGGCACGAGCTGGCTTGGTCGCGGCGGGAGTGCTAATTGCTTTACCCATGTTTGGCGACTATTACACGAACGATCTACTTTCGCGCTCTCCAAGTACCGAGATGCTCGGCAACCAAATCGACTTCTTTCTCAATTCGAGCACGCAACCACAGCGTGGGGCGCTTTTGGTTCTCGTAATGTCTGCATTTCTTGCAGTAGCGATGTCATTTTATTTACGCAGTACAACTCGGTATGCGAAGCAAACGCTCCGATGACAACAACTTTGCAATCTCATAAAACACGGCGCAAGTTCTCAACACTGCATTTGATTATCTGGGGTTACATCATCTGGAGCCTCGTTCCAGTCATCATCGCCATTGCCTATTCTTTCAACGACGGTCGCAGCCGCACAGTCTGGCAAGGATTTTCGTTTCGGTGGTGGTTTGGTGACCCAAACGCATCATTGTGGCACGACGATTCGCTTCGGAACACAATTTCCAATTCACTTATCCTCTCCTTCTCTACAATGTTGATTGTCACCCCTCTCGGCATCACACTTGCTATCGGTGCTCAGCGCATCATTGGACGCAAGTCCAAAGTCGTACAAAGCCTCACTGCGGCACCTCTCATTACCCCAGAGATCGTCGTGGGTGCGGCGCTGTTGCTTACCTTCACTCGACTATTCACCATGGTCCCGTTGGGGTATGCCGCCCAGTTGCTCGGCAACGTCACCTTTTCATTGTCCAGTGTCGTAGTCATCGTGCGCGCTCGATTGGTTTCGATTGGATCTTCTTTCGAGGAAGCCGCGCGCGATCTGGGTGCTACTCGATTTCAAGCGCTCCGATATGTCCTCATGCCGATGCTCTGGCCCGCGGTGATGGCCAGCCTTGTCGTAGTTTTTGCAATCGTCATCGACGATTTTGTGATCACAAGTTTTCTTTCATCCGGAGTCGGATCCGAAACCGTACCGTTGCGGATTTATTCATCTGTTAAGGGTGGTGCAACGCCAGCCCTTAATGCGCTGGCAACCCTGCTCGTATTCACTTCGTTTTCCGTTTTGATTCTTGGGCTCTTTGGCTTGTCATTTTGGCGCAAACGTCATGGTGAGCCTGGCGGACTGCGAGCCGCGCTTTCGGACATTACTCAGGCTGACGCCTAGCAAAACTATTTACTACTGAGCAGCAGGTAGCACTCGCACAGCATCTGGTAACACGTCGATCATTGTTTGGTCCCCATCGCGAAGCCCAATTGACGTTTCGTCGTTGGGCACTTCGGCCACAAGCGTGACTCCGCCGATACTCAAGGCCACACGCAAGGTAGAACCCGCAAAGGTGACGTGCTCAATCCTCGCAGCATGCGCACCCGTGCCAACCCTGATGCGCTCCGGTCTGATCAAGACTGTTCCATCACCTAGCGGTGAGTGATCTGGTGCGCTAAACCTCTCGCCCGCAACAACGACAACACCGCGTTCAACAACAGTCCCTGGAACCAAGTTGGCAGCACCGATAAAGCGAGCAACGTTAATTGAGGCTGGCATCTCATAAATTTCTCGTGGACTGCCAACTTGAATAAGGCTTCCATCGCGCATCACACCGATGCGATCGCTCATGGTAAACGCTTCATGTTGATCGTGCGTTACATAAATAAATGTGATGCCTATTTGCCGTTGCAAGGTCGCAAGTTCTATTTGCAAACGTGCACGCAACTGTGCGTCTAACGCACCAAGTGGCTCGTCGAGCAGCAATACGCTCGGCTCAAGCACAAGGGCTCGCGCAAGAGCGACTCGTTGTTGCTCACCACCAGAAAGTTGGTGCACCCTGCGACCACTAAATGATCCAAGCGCCACCAAGTCGAGCGCCTGCATGACACGTTCTTTTTCAGGCTGCGCCGAAACGCTTCCCACTTTCTCAAACCGTAATCCGAACGCAACGTTGTCATACACATTGAGATGCGGAAACAGTGCATAGTTTTGGAAAACGGTATTGAGTGGTCGTGCCTCTGGCTCATCATCGGTGACGTCTCTGTCATCAATGAAAACTTGACCAGAGTCTGGAATCTCAAAACCACCGATCATTCGCAGCGTCGTGGTCTTGCCGCATCCCGATGGTCCTAATAACGAAAAAAACTCTCCAGCATGAATATCAAGAGACACGTTATTCACAACGACGCGATCGCCGTATGACTTGTTGAGCCCCCGAAGCGTGACAGAACCATCTAAAACCTGCGGTGTCATCTTTCCCCCTTTTTTTGTGGAGCTAAGGGGAATTGAACCCCTGACCTCTTGCATGCCATGCAAGCGCTCTACCAATTGAGCTATAGCCCCGTGCTACTCACGGTTTGACGCCGTCAATCTACCGTGGCTAGGCCCTCATAGTTTCAATATTGCCATCGACCGGAAGCACCTGACCCGTAATAAATCTCGCTGCTGAAGAACTCAAAAAGACTGCCGAGGCAGCAATATCGCTTGCATCAACGAATGTCTGCAATGAAACTTGTTTCTCATAACCGGTGCGAATGTCGCTCGCTGTCGCACCAGTTGCCAACGCCTCCCGCTCAATCACTCCATCCATGCGCGGACCACTCACCGACCCGGGGCATATCGCGTTCACTCGCACACCAAACTCGCCGAGTTCCATTGCCCACGATTTAGTCAGCCCAATGATCCCCCACTTTGCAGCAACATATGGCGAACGCAATGGGTATCCAAATATTCCTGCGCTCGTAGAAATGTTAATGATCGAGCCTTTTGATTTCAGCAGCATCGGCACAGCGACATGAGTACAACGAAATGTGCCGCCAAGGTTGATACGCACACATTCGTCGTAGGCATCTGGATCCATTTCATCTACTCGTGCTGTTGGGCCAGGCACTCCAACATTGTTGACCAAGATGTCGAGACCGCCAAGGTCGCGTTCGATTGCCACAAACATTGCTTCGACATCGCTCGTTTTTGAGACATCACAGATGTAGTTGGGCTTTGTTGAATCATTAACATCGCACACCACCACGGTTGCGCCAGCATTTCTCATTCCGTCGGCAATCGCTTTACCGATACCAGAACCACCACCAGTGACCAATGCACGCAGACCAGTTAAGCCAAAATTAGCGATGTTGATCGATGCGTTTGTTGATGCGTTCATACTCACGAACTTAGTCGCCAAGGCCCCAAGTCATCACAGGCACATCGAAATACAAGCGCTCGATCTCATAGAAATCGCGTGCCTCTTGGGCAAAAATATGGATCACCACATCGCCGTAGTCAATGAGCACCCACTGCTGCTCAACCGTGCCTTCGCTGCGCAATGGGGACCGACCAAGTTTTTCGCGCACTTTGTGGCTGACCTCGCTTTGGATTGCACCCACTTGACGCGAGTTACTTGCAGTCGCAACCACAAACAATTCGGTGATTGCTAATACATCGCCAACATTGAGCACCGTAATGTTCGTGCCCTGTTTCTCGTCTGCCGCACGTGCCGCTACTTGGGCGAGTTGTAACGCTGCCGAAACTTTTGGCTTTGCTACTGGTTTCTTGGCTACTGGTCTCTTGGCTACTGGTTTTTTCTCAGCCATCGGTAGCCACGGTCGTTGGTGGCAGTACTGGCGCAGATGCCAAGAAATCAACAAAGTCCTGGCCCAAAATGATTTGTGCGCCAATTCCCTGCACCGGATCTTTCCATTCGCCGTAAGAGATCGGTCCGATAACGCCATCGAGACCTATTTTCTTCAATTCCTCTGCAATCACTGTTGTTGTTTTAATCTCAGTTTTTTGTTGCGGACTTATGGTTAAATTTCTAATCAACGCCACCGTCACATTGAGATAACTCAATCGTTCGACAATCGCGTGAGTGATGTTCGCATCATTGAATGGATTATCCACCTGTGCAGCGAGCGTGTCATTTGCAATCGTCAGACTGCTTGGCGCCACGCTGGCCATGATCATCAATACTTCAAAAGGGTCCAGTGCATAGATGTCAATCCCCAACGGGTTATCCGCATCCACGAGAGGCTGCGCGCTCAACTGCCAAACTTGGATTGGGCCACCAAGCACCCTGCGCATAAAGGCACCGATTTCATTGGGTAATTCTGCGCCTACAAGCGCAGGTTCAAATTGGGCAACTTCAGGTGCAAGCCCCGTGCCGACTGCTGCAGCAACACCGTTCCACATTGCCTTGATATGCGCGAGTCGATCGAATTCTGGCTCGCCGGCTCTCTGCGTGTAGAGCACTAACGCAGCCTGATCCCCGGTCAACATTTGCTCACCTGCAGGGAAAAATTCGCTATCGACTGCGACAGGTTGTGGTGGCAAAGTTGTTTGTGTAGATCGTGAGTTTCTCGACTTAATTGTTGTGGTTGTTGCAGGGTCTTGCATCACCATTGCCGTATTAACTACCGGAGTTTCAAATGTGACAGGAATCTGTGGCAGCACATTGAGCACTCCTGCCAAGTCATTACGCCCTACCGCACCGACAACACTGAACGTGACGTCGAGCGCACCCTCGGCTTCGAGCAACATTGCTTCCACCCCTGCTTGAGCAAACGTATCGGCAATGCGATGAGGCGATTGTCCACCAATGGATTCTGCGCGTGTGCCAACCGGAAACGAAACAATCGTTCCACCGACGCCACTTGGATCGAGCACAAATGCGGTAAGCGAAGTGACTTGATTAACTTCGTTAATAGTGGCCAACAATGCCGCAGGAGTTGCTGGTATCAGCAATGCCCCACTGTCGTCTACACGGGTGCCACCAGATGAATGCAATAACGAGCGTGCTGCTATCACGCCACCGATGGGCAACAAGCATGCAGATGCGACGCCGCAGGCCAGCGCCGCGAGCATTCTGTTGCGTTGCCGTGAAGGAATTGCGGTCATGAGCGATTAATTCTCTCACCTGATCCGTACATGCCACGAATCTGAATTTCGTTCGACACTTCAGCAGTCACTAAATAGTCGGTGGGTCGGCCGTCGGCAAATCGCGACCTGAGGTCGGTGCTGCTCACTTCAAGTCGCGGAGACTCAACTCGAAGCCATTCAAACTGTTTTGGCAAGTCAACACTCACTCCTGGTCGATCGACAACAACAAGTTGCGACTGTGCGACGACTTGATCAGCTCGCTCCCAACTTGGCAAACCCGCAGCCGCATCATCACCAACAATGGTGAACAACTGAACACCTGGATACTTGTGTGTAAGACCTTGCAGAGTGTCGGCAGTAAAACTCTTTCCACCGCGATCGATCTCGTCACTCCCAGCCATCAACCCTTCAACATTGCGCACAGCGGCTTCCACCAACGCAAACCGGTCTGCTGCCGGCGAAACATCGCGTACACCAGACTTCTGCCATGGATCGTGTGAGACCATCAAGATCACAACATCGAGATTCAGGGCATGGCGTACATTGATCGCAGTTACGAGATGCCCCACGTGGGGTGGGTCAAAGGTGCCGCCAAACAATCCGATTCTCTGATGCTTAGGTTGCGACACACCTTTCAGTCTAGAAAGATCTGCTTCTACCTCGGTCGTGCAGTTTTGCCACACTCAACATGGTCGTAAGCATTTCCAATATGTCCCAAACCCAATAAATATAAGCCTTTAAGAATTTTAAAAAATATTCATTTACCCCTAGCGCAAAACCTGCCGATGAACTAATGTCATAGATCCCCCCATAAACCCCCCACAGAATCGAAACGGTCCCCCACCATGTCTGACGCAATCGGCCTCTATCTCAACGAAATCGGCAAAGTTGCCCTCCTCAACGCCGAGGACGAGCGCAACCTCTCTAAGGCCATCGAAAAGGGTCGCGATGCGGCCACAGCTTTGAAAAAGGGTGAGCGCGGTGCAGCATTGCGCGCCGACCTTCGCGGCGCAGCCAAGGCGAAAGACCACTTCATCCGCTCAAACCTCCGACTGGTCGTCTCGATCGCCCGTCGTTACCCATTGCCACAGGGCATGGACTTGTTGGACTTGATCCAAGAGGGCAACTTGGGCCTCGAGCACGCCGTCGACAAGTTTGACTGGCGCCGTGGTTTCAAGTTCTCAACCTACGCAACATTCTGGATCCGTCAGGCCATCGGCCGCGCGCTTGACCAGAAGGCCAGCCTCATTCGTATTCCTGGCGATCGCTCAGCAACATTGCGCGCTGCTCTTCGTCAGGGTTCTGGTGATGCAGAAGGTCTCGATGCAATGAATGCCGAATTGCACCGCCTCACCACCCCGGTCTCGCTTGACAAGACCATCGGTGACGACGGCGATGCGACTCTTGGCGACTTGGTGCCAAACGACGACATCAGCCCAGAAGAGGCAGTGATGTCGATGGTTGACACCGATCTGCTTGACAACTTGCTCAACACACTTGACGAGCGCGCCCGTTACGCAGTCGAGGCACGCTTCGGCATGCACGATGGCGAGCGCAAAAGCTTCCGTCAAGTTGGCGAAGAACTCGGCGTTACTGCCGAAGCAGCACGCCGACTTGTGAGCCGTGCTGTTGACTCGTTGCGCGAAGATTCTGGCGATTTCCTGACCGTCTAAAACCCGCTGGGTTTGACCACGACAGGTTCGTACACTGAAAGTACTGAGCCCTATGACACGCAACTGGACACCTTCATCTTGGCAGAGCATGCCTGCTGTGCAACAGCCTCAATGGCCAGACACGGGCGACCTCGAGCGCGCACTGAAGCAGATCTCCACGTTTCCTCCACTCGTTTTTGCGGGTGAAGCAAGATCACTTCAAGCAGCCCTTGGTCAAGTAGCAAGTGGCAACGCATTTTTGTTACAGGCTGGCGACTGTGCTGAAAGTTTTGAAGAGTTCACTGCTGTCAATATTCGTGAAAAGCTTCGCGTTATTTTGCAGATGGCGGTCATGCTCACCTATTCGATGGGCGTTCCTGTTGTCAAAGTTGGTCGCATCGCTGGTCAGTTTGCAAAGCCTCGTTCGGCCAACACCGAGAAAGTTGGCAACATCGAACTGCCAGTTTTTCGTGGGCACATGGTCAACGACCCGAGCCCCCACGAAGATGCTCGACGACCAAACCCAGATCGTTTAATTCAGGCCTATCACCAGTCGGCGAGCACGCTCAACTTGTTGCGTGCCTTCACCAAGGGCGGCTTTGCAGATCTCAACCGAGTGCACGCTTGGAACCAAGAGTTTGTGGCAACGAGCACAGAGGGCCAGCGCTACGAGCAAGTTGCTGCCGAGATCGAGCGCGCGCTCGCGTTTATGCGAGCATGCGGTGTTGACACCGAGACCAACAGTGCCCTGCATCAAGTTGACGTCTACACAAGTCATGAAGCACTCATTTTGGGCTACGAAGAGGCACTCACTCGCCAAGACTCATTAACTGGTGGTTGGTATGACTGCAGCGCTCACATGCTGTGGATCGGCGAACGCACGCGTCAACTCGACGGCGCACACATTGAGTTTCTTCGCGGAGTGGGCAACCCAATCGGTTGCAAAATAGGCAAAGAAACAAGCGTCGACTTCGTGCTCAACTTGTGCGAAACGCTCAACCCATCACGCATTCCAGGCAGGCTCACGTTGATCACTCGCATGGGTGCAGACAACGTTGAAGAAGCATTGCGTCCCCTGCTACGTGCTGTACGCGACACTGGACATCCGGTTGTGTGGGCATGCGACCCAATGCACGCCAACACATTCACCGCTCCAAATGGTCGCAAGACCCGCCACTTTGACGACATCATTCGTGAGATCACTGGCTTTGTCTCGGCCCACCGTGCAGAAGGCACATGGCCAGGCGGCATCCACATCGAGCTCACCGGCGACAATGTCACAGAGTGTCTTGGCGGTGCAGAGGCCGTAAGCAATGAAGATCTCGACACGCGTTACGAAACCGTGTGCGACCCACGTCTAAACGCTCGTCAATCACTTGACCTTGCATTCCGCGTTGCAGAACTGATCCGCGACAAGAATTAGTGCCCATGGGCATAAAACTTGCGCAAACATTTGCGCTCACTGATACATGGGGCGCGTCCAATACTGCTGCCGGCGTGATTGACCAAACTGGTACGCCGCATATAACTGGTGACACCGAATACAGGTTTCGACTTGCATCGATCAGCAAACTTATAACAGCCTGGGCCGCGCTTATCTCGGTAGAAGACGGCTCCGTTTCGCTCGACGATCAAGTTGGTCAAGAAGGATGCACACTTCGACATCTCCTTTGTCACGCCGGAGGCTACGGGTTTGACAATGGCGCACCAATCATTAGCCCTGGTCGCAAACGCGTGTATTCGAACACTGCATACGAAATGCTCGCCGCACATATTGCGACACAAGTTGAAATGAGCTTTGACGAATACTTGTTCGAAGCAGTTTTTGCACCACTGGGCATGTCATCAAGTGAACTACTTGGCTCCCCCGCTGCAGACATTCACTCAACGATCTCTGATCTTGCATTTTTTGCGGCCGAGCTGCGCACACCAAAACTTCTCGCGCGAAGCACCTATATCGAAGCAACAACACCGCAATTCGGCGAGCTCGAAGGCGTAGTTCCTGGCGTAGGCAGATTTGATCCGTGCCCATGGGGCCTCGGCCCAGAAATCCACGGCGCCAAGTCACCTCACTGGATGGCAACACGCAATAGTGCTTCGACCTTTGGACACTTTGGCGGTAGCGGAACTTTTATTTGGATTGACCCCGTCGCAAACGTTGCATGCTTTGCGCTCTCCAACCGCGAGTTTGGTGATTGGGCGCTTGACGCATGGCCACAGTTTGGCGATTCAGTTTTGAACGAGCTGAATCGCTAATGAGGTATCGCTCATGAGATATCACTTATGACCATCGACCTGCGCGACCACAAGGCCGATGCCTTCTTGTTGATGTCATGCTCGTTCGGCATTGCCACCGCCAACAGCGTGATCTTTGCAGCACTCGGCGACATTCAAGACAAGTTTGGGTTTGCCACCGCAAGTCTTGGTTTCATTTCTGGTGCAGGTTTCCTAAGTGGATTTTTGGCGCAACTATTCATCGCCCCTTACGCCGATCGCGGGCATGCCAAACGACTGATCATGCTTGGTTTGCTGGTCAGTGCACTCGGTGCGATCTTGATGGCAACGAGTACATCGCTTACACAATTTATTCTTGCTCGCGCAGTCATCGGGTCGTCATTTGGTCTCGTCATGCCAGCCGTGCGTGCACTCATTTCGCATGTTGACCCAGAGCGACGTGGCGAGCGCTTGGGCAGGCTTGCTGGAGTCGAACTGCTCGGCTTTGTTGCGGGCCCGTTGTTTGGTGGAATGTTGCTTGACCCAATTGGCATCTCGGCAACATTTCTGGTGTTTGGTGGCGTAAGCATCGTCACGTTGTTGCTGATTGTATTTCGCTCGTTTCCTGAATTGCCCACCAACGAAACTTCACAGCGCGCCAGCATCGAACTGTTGCGTTACCCGCAGGTGCGCATTGCGGTACTTCTGGCAATGGCAATTCAGGCCCCTGTAGGCATCTTTGACTCGTTGTGGGATCGATATCTGACCGACTTGGGTGGCGGCAACATGATGGTTGGTATCTCGTTTGGTTTGTACACCATTCCATTTATCATTTTTGCTTCACATGGTGGCAGATTGGCCGACCGACACGATCCACAAAAAGTTGCGATGTACGCAATGATTTTTGTTGTGCCTGCAGTGGGCGGCTACGGACTGTTTCAAACTCTTCCGCCAGTCGTTGCACTCAATGTGCTTGAAGGTATTGCCCAAGCATTGATGTATCCGGCTTCAGCTGCTGCCGTTGCACTTGCCGCACCAGTTGGTCGTGCATCTGCAGCCCAAGGCCTTGCAGGTGCATCAGGTCTACTGATGTCGATGCTTCTTGCGTTCACTACACCAGCTATTTATGGTCATTTTGGTGGAGCAAGTCAGAACGGAGGCGTAGCTGCCTTCGGTGCAGTTGCCCTGCTCATGGCCTCACTAACGGTGCTTGCTGCAGTGATGCTCTGGCGAATCGGACGCCAATCAAAATCCGCTGAGGTCAGCTCAAGCGTTCGATGATCATGGCCATACCTTGTCCACCACCAACACACATCGACTCCATGCCGACTGTCTTGTTGGTCGACTGCAGTCCATTGATCAAGGTCGTCATGATGCGAGCACCGGTCATACCGAATGGATGACCGAGCGCAATCGCTCCACCGTGCACATTGAGCTTGTCCATCGAAATGCCAAGGTGCTTCGCAGAAGGAATAACTTGTGCAGCAAAGGCCTCGTTGATTTCAACAAGATCAATATTGTCGATGGTCATACCAGCACGCTTGAGTGCCGAACGACATGCCTCGATTGGGCCAAGACCCATAATTTCTGGGTTGAGACCAGACACACCTGATGAAATGATGCGTGCAAGTGGTGTCAGTCCAAGTTGCTTTGCCTTTGTATCGCTCATCACCATGACTGCTGCTGCACCGTCATTGAGTGGGCATGCGTTGCCGGCAGTGATTTGTCCGTCTGGACGAAACACTGGCTTGAGGGCTGCAAGACCTTCGGCAGTTGTACCATCGCGTGGACCATCGTCCTTGCTGATGACTGTGCCGTTTGGCAATGTGAGCGGAGTAATTTCGCGCTCAAAGAAACCATTGTTCTGATTCTTCACCGCAAGCTGCTGCGAGCGCGCACCAAATGCATCCATCTCTTCGCGAGTTACGCCTTCGATTTCGCGCACGTTTTCTGCGGTTTGTCCCATAGAAATATATGCATCGGCCAAACCCTGCGCAGGTGTCCACGTTGGTTGACCACCGGCACTGCGCAACTTGGTGCGCTCGCCTGGTCCCTTAAAGATTGGGTTCGGTGCCATGTCGCTTGCACCATGCGCATAACGACTCACAGTTTCTACACCAGCCGCGATGAAACAATCTCCTTCGCCGGCCATAATTGCATGTGCCGCCATGCGGATGGTTTGCAAACTTGATGAACAATAACGGTTGACCGTTACGCCAGGCACATCGTCGAGACCAGCAAGAATCGCAACCATGCGGCCGATATTGAAACCGCCTTCACCAGCAGGTTGACCAATGCCGAGCATCAAGTCTTCAACATCTGAACCTTTCACTTGTGGCACCTTGGCCATGAGTGCACGCACGATTTGTGCCGTCATCTCGTCCGGACGCAAGTCAATAAGGGTTCCTTTGTTGGCACGGCCGATTGGGCTACGGGCGGTTGCAACGATCACTGCTTGTGTCATGGGGTGTCTTTCGTTTGGCTAAAGATAAATGACTAAATGGTTACGCAACGGTACCATTTCGGAATGCCCCAAAGCCCAGTCCAACTGACCCGCGTTGCCCCTGACCAAATCAACCTCTCAGACCCCGAATTTTGGAAAGCTCCGCGCGAACACCGCGAATCGGTGTTCGCAACATTGCGCAACGAAGCCCCAGTCAAATTCTTCCCCGAAATTGAGCTGATGAACTTTCCGGTCGGACCGGGCTATTGGGCACTTACCAAGCACGAAGACATCTGGCATGCCAGCCGCAATCCCGATCTGTTCCAGAGCGGCAAGGGCACCAATATTCCTGATCTCACGATTGAACTCAATGAATTTTTTGGATCGATGATCAGCATGGACGACCCGAAGCATGTGCGCCTACGAACGATTGTGTCTAAAGGCTTCACGCCAAAAGAAATCGCGCGAATCGAAGAATATGTCAAGGTCAAGGCCCGCACAATTGTCGACACAGTGCTCGAAAAGTTTGGTGACACCGAATTTGACTTTGTCGAAAACATCGCTGCGCCATTTCCATTGCAGATCATTTGCGAGATGATGGGCATTCCACAAAGCGACGAAAAACAAATTCTTGATTGGACAAATGTCATTCTTGGCGCTGGTGACCCAGACTTTGGTGGAAGCCTTGAAAACCTGATCAACGTCGCACTAGAAATTTTTGCCTACGCACAGGCCCTCGGTGAAGATCGATTGAAAACGCCACAAGATGATCTCACCAGCATCATGATGCACGCCGAAGTTGATGGCGAGCGCATGTCGCCACAAGAGTTCGGCAGTTTCTTCATTCTTCTTGTTGTTGCTGGCAATGAGACCACTCGCAATGCCATCAGCCACGGAATGCTCGAACTCACCCGCTTGCCAGATGAGCGCGCCAAATGGTTTGGCAACTTCGAGGCCAACACCAAATCAGCTGTTGAGGAAATTGTTCGCTGGTCATCGCCAGTTATCCATTTCCGTCGCACCGCGACACGAGACACAGAAATTCGTGGCGTCAAGATTAGCCAAGGAGAAAAAATTGTGATGTGGTACAACTCGGCAAATCGCGACGAAGATGTATACGAAAATCCGTACATCTTTGATGTCACTCGCACTGCGGCACCAGGTCAGGTTGGCTTTGGCGCTGGCGGGCCACACTTTTGTTTGGGAGCCAACTTGGCTCGCCGCGAAATGGGCGTGATGTTTGAGGAGATCTATAGGCGCATGCCCAACTTACAAATCACTGGAGAGCCTGCTTACCTACAAAGCAATTTCATTAATGGCATCAAGCGGATGCCGTGTCGGATTAACCCCTGACGAATCAGGAACAGCCGGACGAAGAACCGCAGTCGCCGCACACGTAACACGCACCTGCGCGTTGCATGTTGGCAGAGCCACACGATGAGCAGATTGCCCCAGTCTTTGCTGGTGTTGCCTGCGCATGTGGCTGTTGTGCTGCGAAGTCCATTTGTGCAACAAGATCTTGCACAGATGGAACGGTCTTCGGATCACTGATCACGTCGACGCCTTGCTCAGTGTCGGTTGCCGACTCTAAGACGCCTGGAAGTGTTGGCTGTAAACGCTCTTCACGAGTGTAGATACCCAACTCTGCACGCTCTTCGACCGATAGATACTCAACAGCCAAACGGCGGAAGAGGTAGTCGATGATCGACGATGCCATGCGAATGTCGGAATCATCGGTCATACCTGCTGGCTCGAAGCGTGTGTTGATGAATGCCTCAATGAATGCTCGCAATGGAACGCCGTACTGCAAACCGTACGAGACGCTCTTCGCAAACGAGTCCATGATGCCAGCCAATGTGCTTCCCTGCTTTGACACAGTGAGGAACACTTCGCCAGGACGACCGTCGACGTATTCACCAATAGTTGCAAAGCCCTTGCAATCAGCAACGCGGAACTCAAAAGTGCGACCACGGCGTGAGCGTGGCAACTTCTGACGAACTGGCTGGTGCACGATCTTTTCAACAATGCGCTCAACCGTGTTGGTCATTTGACCTGCTGCGGCTGCAGCATCGGCTGTTCCCTTTTCTCCGTCTTTCTTGGCGGTGGAAAGTGGCTGACCAACCTTGCAGTTGTCACGGTAGATAGCAACAGCCTTGATACCGAGCTCCCACGAAAGCATGTGCAACGCCTCGATGTCTTCAATGGTTGCTTCTTCTGGCATATTGACGGTCTTTGAGATTGCACCTGACAAGAACGGCTGGGCCGCGCCCATCATGCGCACGTGACCTTCGTAGTGAATGGTGTTATCGCCCATCGAGCAAGCGAACACTGGCAAGTGCTCGACCTTCAAGTCTGGTGAACCAACAATGGTCTTATTGACGTCGATGTAGGCAATGATGCGATCAACGACAGGACCTTCGTAGCCAAGATTGGTAAGTGCACGTGGCACTGTTTGGTTGACGATTGACATGTTGCCACCGCCGACCAATTTCTTGAACTTGACGAGACCCAAGTCTGGCTCAATACCAGTTGTGTCACAGTCCATCATCAAACCAATGGTGCCGGTAGGCGCAAGCACTGTTGCTTGACTGTTGCGCACGCCGTACTCTTCTCCATCACGAACAGCAGAGTCCCATGCGTGGGTTGCAGCAGCAACGAGGTCTTGTTGCACCACGTTAATGTTGTCGATCTCGTTGTTGGCATCGCGATGCATGCGCAACACGTTGAGCATGTAGCGCTCGTTAGCTGCAAAGCCCGAGAAAGGCCCCATGCGGCTAGCAATGCGTGCACTGGTTGCGTATGCGTGACCAGTCATCATTGAAGTCAGAGTGGCAGCCCATGCACGACCATCAACCGAGTCGTATGGCATACCGAGAGCCATCAACAATGCTCCGATGTTTGCGTATCCAAGACCCAACTGACGGAAGATGCGACTGTTCTCGGCAATCTTTTCTGTTGGATAATCGGCGTTACCCACCAAGATTTCTTGGGCAGTGAACATCACTTCAATGGTGTGACGGTATGCCTCAACATCGAATGTATCGGTGTTGTCTAGGTACTTGAGCAGGTTGATTGATGCCAAGTTGCAGGCAGAGTTGTCGATGTGCATGTATTCGCTGCATGGGTTTGAGCCATTGATGCGACCCGTTGCATGGGCGGTGTGCCACTTGTTGATGGTGGTATCAAACTGCAACCCTGGGTCTGCGCACTCCCACGAGGCAGTTGCAATCTGGCGCCACAAGTCGCGAGCCTTGATCGAGCGCACTGGTGCCCCATCCTTGACAGCCTTATATGTCCAGTCGCGATCTTCTTTAACAGCATGCATGAACTCGTCGGTGACGCGCACCGAGTTGTTGGCATTCTGGTATTGCACAGAGAACGAATCTTTACCATCGAGATCCATATCAAAGCCTGCATCGCGCAATGCGCGAGCCTTTTGCTCTTCGCGAGTCTTGCACCAGATGAACTCCTCGACATCTGGGTGATCCACATTCAAGATCACCATCTTTGCGGCGCGACGTGTTTTGCCACCCGACTTGATGGTTCCTGCCGACGAGTCTGCTCCGCGCATAAAGCTCACCGGGCCAGATGCTGTGCCGCCACCCTTCAGGTGCTCAACACTTGAGCGAATATTTGACAAGTTGATGCCTGCGCCCGAGCCGCCCTTGAAGATGATTCCTTCTTCGCGATACCAGTTGAGAATTCCGTCCATGGTGTCTTCGGTTGAAAGAATGAAGCACGCACTTGCTTGCTGTGGCACTCCTGGTACTCCGATGTTGAACCACACTGGCGAGTTAAATGCTGCGCGCTGTGTGACCAAAATAAACTTCAATTCGTCGCGAAATGCCTCGGCCTCATCGGCGTCTGCAAAGTATCCACCCTCGATGCCCCAGTCGGCAATGGTGTTTGCTACGCGGTCAATAACCTGTCGCAATGAGTGCTCGCGCTCCGAGGTGCCCGGTGTGCCACGGAAATACTTTTGGGTAACGATATTGGTTGCATTGAGCGACCAACCGACTGGAAACTCGACACCAAGTTGCTCGAATGCGATTGTTCCGTCTTTCCAGTTGTTGATGCGCGCATCGCGCTTCTCCCAGACCATTTGGTCGTATGGGTGCACACCTTCAGTAGTGAACTTCCTGCTGATTCCGATGGTGAGCCGCTCTGGTGCGATTGACATTTTGATTACTTCTCTCTGTATTTTTAGTACGTAACAACTGTTGAATAAAGCGACTTAAAACTCATATTTCTCATCAACTACGGGCTCTGGGCAAATATCCAATCGGCACGGATATTCACCGAATCTAGGGATTCTTTCGAGACCACTAGATGTTGTGTCCATACCGCCCCCTTTGCAGAATTGCCCACAACTGGTAGGGGTTTATTACAGCATTGTAATTACCCTCTGTCAATTACCCTCGTCGATCTTCGGGCAATTTTTCCTCAACTTTTTTCCTTGCGCTATAACGGTTTGGTGACTCCTCAAAAATGACATCAAAAAGAAATATTTAAAAACATCCAGCAACGTCACATCCCCCATTCACAGGTTCAAAACCTTGCGGTTTCACAGCTGCCGTGTTGCGTTGTGCCATTGCTAGATGCACTCCGAACTGTACGGCAATACCCCTGTGTGGAGGAAGTGGATAACCATGTGTCTTTTAAGTTTTATCTGGGGATCATGCTGTGGACAGCACTGTGGACAACACCGATTATTGGTGGATAACCGCTTCGACTTGCACAGGAATGCCATTTAACACGGAAGTTCCAGACAACGGATCCATTTGATCTTCATCGGTCAAAATATTTGAGTTCACACCGGAGCGTTCTGCAGCGATAGACATCTTTGTTCCGCTCACTCCATGTCCCCACCCGTGCGGAAGGCTCACAACTCGAGGACGAATATCTTGCGTTACTTCTACAACTGCCACAACACTTCCAACGCGACTCGTAATGCGGGCACTGCCACCGTCAACAACACCGGCGCGTGTGGCATCTTCTGGATGCATCTGCAATGTGCAACGTGGCTTGCCTTTCATAAGTACCGAAACGTTGTGCATCCACGAGTTATTTGAACGCAAGTGACGACGACCAACGAGCAATAACCCATCTGCATCGACTGCGTGCATCGCCTGTTCTAAACGTTCCAAATCGGCCAGCAGTTCCGTCGGAGCAAGCTCCACTTTTCCGCTTGGTGTGCGCAGCATTTCTGGAATCCGGGGCTCGAGCGCCCCGAAATCGATACCGTGAGGTTTGTCGCGCAGTATTTGCAAGTTGATCCCATTTGGGTTTGCACCAAAGGCTTCGCCGTATGGACCTGTGCGCAGCAGCGTGTCGAGAATGCGCTCGGGACCACTCAGTTTTGTTGCGTCCACAAGCTCTCGAATCTCTTCTTCGCTACGGCCATGAATTGGCGAAGATTTGTCTTTCAATAAATTGCTCAACAGCGAACCGAATACGTACTCATCGATTACAGCGGGATCAACATCGGCCCCTGCGCCTTGTGCAACGCCGGCGAGTTTTGCCAAAATCTCCCACTCGTCTGGTTGTTCGGCGTCACGTTCAAATACTGCTTCAGAAAAATTGGCAACATTGCGAATAGAAAATGAAGTGAAGACCATGTCGTAATGGCTGCGCTCCAGATGCGATGGCGGTGGCAGAATTACGTCTGCATGCCGAGTTGTTTCATTCAAATAAATATCGACAGCAACCATAAAATCGAGAGATTCAAATGCTTTTTCGAGTTGCTCGCCATTGGGCGTTGATAACAATGGGTTTCCCGCCACCGTCACCATCGCCCTGATCTGACCATCGCCTGGAGTCATCATTTCTTCAGCCATGACCGACACCGGGTATTCACCCATTGCTTCGGGTGATTTGCGCACACGTGAATATCCGTGGCCAATGCGAAAACCCTTACCCCTACCCGACTCGCCGCGTGTTGTTAGGTTTCCAGCAGCAGGCATCGGAAACATCACGCCGCCCGCCTTATCAAGATTGCCCGTGATCGTGTTGATCACGTCAACCAGCCAAGACGCTGTGGTGCCAAAAGAGACCGTTGTTGTTCCGATGCGACCATAAACGAGTGCGGTCGGAGCATCGGCTAGTTCGCCAGCAATTCGGCGAATCGTTTTCGCATCAATGCCGATTGATTGCTCAACAGCTTCCGGCGTAAACGGCACGAGTGCGCCAGCCAATTGATCGAACCCGACAATGTGTGTGCGCACGTGGTCGCCCACATCGGCTTTGCCACTTGCAAGAATCGTGTGAGCGATTGCAGCAAGCAACAATGCATCGCCATTAGGTCGAATCGCCAACCATTCATCAGCCGATTCCGCAGTGCGGCTTCGACGCGGATCAACGACAACAAGTTTTCCGCCACGCGCACGCAGTGCATCGAGTCGTCCGGGAAAATCTGGCGCTGTACACAAACTTCCATTGGACACATACGGGTCGGCACCGAGCATCAATACATAGTCAGTGCGATCTAGGTCAGGAATTGCGACAGAAGCAACTGTGCCATACATGTACGCAGATGCAATTTGTTTTGGAAGTTGGTCGACAGACGATGCACTAAAGCGTTGCTTTGTTCCAAGAGCTTGCATCCAGGCACGGTTGTATAACAACGGTGCAAGGTTGTGTGCGTTTGGATTGCCGACATACGTGCCCACAGAGCCGCGACCGTGCGTATTAATCACACCCATAAGTCCGCGCTCGACTTCTTGCCACGCTTCCTGCCACGAAACTTCTACATGTTCACCATTGCGCTTAATGAGTGGTTTGCGTAAACGATCTGGGTCTTCATGCAGTTGCTTGAGTGTGCTCCCCTTTGGGCAGATGAACCCATGACTAAACACATCATCACGATCGCCACGAATGCGCGAAACCTTGTCACCCTTAACAGTGATCTCGAGCCCGCACGTTGCTTCACACAGCGGACACGTGCGATAGACAACTCGCTCTTGATCAACAATTGACATCTCTCCATCGTGCCACACAACGATCACACGACCAATAGGCTCAACTGCAATGCGCCGTATTTTTCCCACACCGGTCGCCTCTGTTTCAGTGGAGGCTGCGTATGGCGTTGCTCGATCGCGTATTAAAACCGGGGCTTCTAGCGAACCAACTAGCCGGCCCTTGAGCCGCCCCACAATTGGCTTGTGCATGGTCATGAGCCTCGATGGATCAACCGTTGTTCAAGGCAATTCACACGCCCTATCTGGTGACGCCGACCGCTCAATACTTATAGGACTGAGATCGTTGGCCGATGTAATTGTCGTTGGGTCTTCGACCGTTCGCATCGACGACTACGGTCCGCCGTCTCGAAAAGACTTACGCGTGGGGGTTGTGTCGCGCACAGGAAACATCGATTTAACGACCCCGCTATTCACCAGCGGCGCAGGATTTCTCATCATCCCCGAAGACGCCCCAGAACCGTCCAACCCAACTGTCACCTGTATTCGCGCGGGCCACGGTTCGGTAGATTTTGCCGCTGCGATGAGTCAGCTCGATGGCACTTTTGTTCAACTCGAGGGTGGTCCTGGACTTAACGCTTCGATGGCGCATGCCGATCTGATCGATGAAATCAATCTGACCATCAGCCCAAACATCGCGGCAAATAATCAACCTCGTCTGCTCAGCGAAGCATCACCAATCTTGAAACGATTTACGTTGTCGCACATTCTTGAAGAAGAAGGCTTTTTGTTTTTGCGCTACACGCGAAACAGAAACTAAACGCGCGAAGTACTTGTGTGCTTTTTAAGTAACGCAAGTTCGCGTTTGAAGTCTGTCGCATCATCAAAGTTTTTGTAAACACTCGCAAATCGCATATATGCGACTTCGTCGATCAAACGCAATTGCTCGAGTACTGCATGGCCAACCTGATTACTCGTTACATCTCCGCCTTCAAGGCGCAACGCGTCTTCGATTCGCTCAGCAATTTCCATAATCATCTCGTCGCCAACCGGCCGACCCTTTACAGCGGCCTGGATACCCGCCATCATCTTTCGTCGGTCAAAAGGCTGTTTGCCACCGCCGCGTTTGAGCACATTGAGCGCCACTTCTTCAAGTCGCTCGTAGGTAGTAAATCGATACCCGCATTGTGTGCAACTACGACGACGACGAATTGCGCCCCCTTCTTCAGAGAGCCGCGAATCGATCACCTTGGTGTCGTCAAACGAACAACTTGGACAATGCATCTCACGCACGTTACACCAAATACATCAATAAAAATAGAGATATTAACCGAATTATGGAATGCGAACGAGTTGACCTGCGACGATTGCATCACCGTTGATGCGCACAAGTTGATCAACAAGCTCTGAAATATTTCCTTGAGGGGCAACCCTTCGTGCAATCGCCCACAATGTGTCGCCTGGTTGTGCGATCACTGTGCGAGGCGCAATTGCCTGACCTGCCACAGCTTGATCGGCTTGGGCTGTAGTGCCAGTTGCGCCAATTACACCTGCTATCACAACGCCAAGAACGAGCATCGCTGCAACCATCACCACGAGCCGACGGCGCTGATAAGTCGCAACCGAAGTGGTATTAGCCATTGATGGATGCTGAGCAGATCGTCGAGCGGCTGGACGAACTACCGGGCGGCTGGCTGGACGGTAGGCCCCAACCGGAGTCGGGTCAAGCTCGGGAACGAGGTATAGATGCCGCGCAGGGCGAACATTTTGTCGGGTCTGAGGCTGGGGGTTCAGTGCTAGTGCCATGGGGGGTTCCTTTGTGTGTAAGGGTTTTGGGGGTGTTTAATCTCGTATAAACCACTCTAGCGAACGGGTGTTCGGGAGTTGTGGATGATACGAACATTTGTTCGCCGAACAGGTGTTTGACTCGGGGGGCGAACACCCGTACGATGGTGCCATGACCTCCCTCCCCGCTAGCACCCACACCCAGCTCACAAGCCGCCAGCGCGGCATCCTCGATTTCATCGAAAAGAACATGCGCGAGCGTGGCTACCCGCCATCGGTTCGCGAGATCGGCGAAGCCGTTGGGCTCAGTTCATCGGCCACAGTGCACAACCACCTCGGCACGCTGCAAAAACTTGGCTACCTGCACCGCGATCCAACAAAGCCACGCGCAATTGAAGTTCGTTACGAGGCATCCAGTGGCGTTGCAATGGAGAGACGCCCTGTGAAGCACGTTCCGCTGGTCGGTGATGTTGCCGCAGGCGTCAATGTGCTGGCACAAGAAAATGTAGAAGAGCTAGTTCCCCTGCCGATGGACTTCACTGGTGACGGCGAATTGTTTATGTTGCGCGTGCGCGGCAACTCGATGATCGACGCTGGCATTTTGGACGGCGACTTCGTGGTTTGTCGTCAGCAAACAACTGCCGACAATGGCGACATCGTGGTAGCGGGTATTCCCGGTGACGAAGCAACTATCAAGACTTTTGCAAAGACCGGCAACACCATCACTCTTACGCCATCGAATTCTTCAATGAAGCCGATGAAGTTTGAGACCGACGAAGTCTCGGTCTACGGCAAGCTCGTCACCGTGCTCCGCCGCCTATAGACCGTTTTTCAGCTCCTTCACCCAAATCGTAATTGGTTTGCCGAACCTCTTATCGATTGATGGAAACCACGACGCCGGACCCGTAATCTTTGCTGCCACAGGCAAAGAATAATCAGGCAACACCAAGGCGTCAAGCCAAGAGTTCGATTCGATTTTTACGAGCCAGCTGTGAACGATCGGACTGGTCGAACGCCGAAGAAAGCGGTTTTGCTGAATTGTCCACTCGTCCCAGGTGCGGTAGACCCTTGCAGATACACCCCGAGTGCATTCAACGTGTTTGCACCTTGAGACGACGATAGATATCGCGCTGCATCTTCGTCTGTCTGATTGATAGCAAAAACGCCGGTGAACACTGAACGTTGTGTATAGATCTCCATTGCCTCGTCGCCAGAAGGCAGGAACCAGTCGCTTTTGCCACCAATCGTTTTGCCTCTCACATACTCCGCTCCATCATTAGTGCCAGTCGAAACACATGTTGTCGCGATCGTTGCAGAGTTTGTCAAACCTGTCCCGATTGCCGTGCCTAGCCCCGCGATCGACACAATCGATGCGGAGCACCATTTAACGGTGCCGTCCGGCGCACTGCCGTTCCAATCGTTCCGAGCTGCCTCAAAAGTCAAACCTGTCGTGTTGCCGGTGGTTGTCGACAAAATGAAGACAACACCTCCACCAGGGCCAAAGTCGCCAATCGTACATGCGCCACCAGTCGCACATGTCAACGCCACAGTTGTTGTTGTTGTTGTACCGGCAGCAATTTCTGCTGCTGTTGGTGTGCGAGGAACGCTGATCGTGACAATGTTGGTTGCTGGTGCCGACAACACACCTTGGCTGCTAGCAACATACACCCGGTAATAACCGTTCGTTACTGCATCAACATCAATAGCAATTGATGTTGGCGTGTTAGCTGAGGTCACTGTTCCTTTAGCCCAACGATGTGATGGTGCTGACGTAATATCAGCAACTGTTTTTACAACAAAATCACCTTCAGCGAAATAGATAGTGCCAGCAACATTTGTGGTCACCGTGACCGCTTTAGGAAACGTATTGCTTTGAATCCATGTTGCAGACAACGAAACCGACGGCACCCTCACCGAAGTGGTTGAAGTAGTCGAAGTAGTCGTAGCAGTCGTAGTAACGGTTGTTGGTGTTAAAGCAGAACGCACCCAAGTCTGTTGATTACCCGATGCACATGCCTTGGTCATTGGCCAACGCAACACACCAGTCTTGCCATCGGCACACAACAACAACACTTTGCCAACAGGAACCGCACGCAATGGTGCAACACAACCCGAAGCTGACGCAACAGAAACCAACCGAGTTTTATTTAACCGCACCAACGATGAAGCATCCCAACACAACAACGGTGCAGGTTTTGATGCCGACCAAAACTGGGTTCCGCCAGCACACACACTGCTTGAGGCCACACGCCTGACCACACCCGACGATGAATCCACACACACCGTCACAGCATTAGGCAAACGCCTGGCTTCAGCCACACCACCAGCCCACAAAGCACCCACCAATAAGACAACAGTAATACCTGCACGGCTCAATCGATTCATCACACTGCCCCTTCTTGGCACGACCAAACACGTGGGCGTGAGAGGTAACCCTCACATATTAGCCTTCAGTTTTGATATTTAAGGCTAATAGAAACTTTTTAGAGAGCGAGGCGTTGAGCCATCAACTCGATGCGATTATCGGGTTGCACAACCGCAACTCGGCAGTTGTTTGATCCACCTGCACCATAAAAATCTCCTGGACTCACAAGCGCTCCACCCTCAGTTGCAAGACGTTCCGCAAACTCCCAACCGTCTGTTGCATCAAACCACAAATAGAAACCACCTGCCGGTAAATCAATAGCGCGACCAGACCATTTGCTCAATATCTCTGCTGTGCGCTCGAGGCGCTTGCGATACACACTGGCTTGAGCATTCACGCTTGCGTCATCATTAAGCGCCACAACACCAGCGGCTTGTGCTGGCCCCGGCACCATCATGCCAACGTGCTTGCGTACTTCTTTGAGGTAGTGAACAATGTCGGCATCGCCTGCATAAAAACCAACGCGCAAACCAGCAAGGTTTGAGCGCTTCGACAATGAGTGAAGTGCAACAACACCTTGCGTGCCGTATTCGAGAGCTGTTCGCGGCTTGCCCTGCCACGTGAATTCGACGTAACACTCATCGCTAAATACCGGAACGTCGTGTTTGCGACCCCATGCCACAACTGCGCCCATGTCATCGAGCGCACCGGTTGGATTACTTGGCGAGTTCATCCAGATCATGAGTGCGCGCTTTGCATCGTCTGCACTGATCTTTGTGAGATCGAGTCCGCCTGTTGCTGTCATCGGTACGGCAACCGGCCTGCAACCCGACAACGTTGCGCCCATTGCATAACTTGGGTAGCTCACGGCTGGAAACAACACGGTGTCGCGCGACGGCGTGCGCAGTTTCATCCACTGAGGTGTGGTGACAACAAACTCTTTGCTGCCAACGCATGCCGCAATTTGCGCTAATGGAATATCGATGTTGAACTTGCGCTGTATCCACGATCGTGCAGCAGTGCGCAACGGTTCAATACCGATAGATGGCGGATAACCGCGCTCGAGGTGCGATGTGGAGAGTGCGGCAATGACGGCGCTCGATGGAGCATCACATGGGTCGCCGACACTGAGATCAATGACTCCCCCTTCGTGTTTTGCGGCAATGGCCTTAAATGCATCAAGTCGGTCGTACGGATACGGAGGTGGAACAAAGCCCTGAGAGTTGTTCGTCATGATGCAACCACCGTTCGATCATCTGCTTGATCACCTGATTGATCAACAACAAATTGCGACAAGCGTCCAGTCGATGCATCGCCCAATCGCGCACGGATACGCATGCCGTTTTCTTCGTTTGCTGTTGACACCACTTCTCCTTCTCGATGCACCGAAGCCACGATGTCTCCGCGGTCGTATGGAATAAGCAATTCCACCACCACCGAAATGGCCCGCATGCGATCTCCGACAGTACGCAATAAATCGTCGATTCCAGTGCCAGTAACGGCAGAGATTGCAACCGAGCCTGGATGGCTTGCAACTAACTGTTCTGCCACATCTGACGCCATGTCGGCTTTATTGAATACGAGCAACTCAGGTACTTCACCAGCGCCGATATCGGTGAGCACTTCGCGCACTGCCAAGATCTGCCCTGCAGGGTCGACTGCCGTCGAGTCGACGACGTGAATCAATAAGTCGCCAAGCACAGCAACTTCAAGCGTGCTCTTAAACGATTCGACTAAACCGTGCGGAAGTCGACGCACGAAACCGACTGTGTCACTTACGAGCACTGGCTCACCACCCGGAAGCGCAAGTCGACGTGTTGTTGGATCGAGCGTTGCAAACAATCGGTTTTCAACAAGCACACCTGCGTCGGTGAGGTGATTGAGCAACGTTGACTTACCTGCGTTGGTATATCCAACAATCGCAACCGCACCAAGCCCACTACGCGAGCGACCCTTTGCCTGCTCGCGGCGATTGTTTGCAAGATCAACCAAGTCGCGAGAGAGTTTTGCGATTTTGTCTTGAATACGACGACGATCGACTTCAAGTTTTGTTTCACCAGGGCCACGGCTGCCAATGCCAGCACCCTGTTGCGACATGGCCTCGGATATTCCACGACGCAATCGCGGAAGCTTGTAGCGCAACAAAGCCAACTCGACTTGGGCTTTACCTTCGAGCGTGTGCGCATTTTGCGCAAAGATGTCGAGGATCACTGCGGTGCGGTCGATAGCGGTGCGACCCAACAACTTTTCAAGGTTGTATTGCTGGCCAGGCGTAAGTTCGTTATCAAACACGACGGTGTCAGAGTCGACAGCCAAACAGAGTTCTTTCAGTTCTTGTGCTTTACCTTTACCAATAAAATAGGTTGAGTCTGGCGCGTCACGACGCTGCGTCATGCGCGCAACTTCAACTGCGCCTGCTGTGTCGATGAGTTGAGCCAGCTCGTCAAGGCTCTCTTCGGTTTCACTTTCATCGTGACCATCAAAAATTACGCCCACCAACACAATGCGTTCGCGAATTGTGCGATCGATCAGCGTGCGCCCGAGCGCCTGCTGGTATGGGTTACTCACAACGAAATCTCGACAACATGCTTTGACATAAATTGCGCAGGCCCTACAAGCGTCACACTGCCCGATTTTGGTTCGTTGACACGAACCTTCACATCGCCGCCATCCATGTGCACAATTACTTCGCTCGCGCTTTTAGGTACAAGACCCCACTGCACTGCAGCCCACGCGCTCGCGCAAGCACCTGTGCCGCATGCCTGGGTGATGCCAGCTCCGCGCTCGTGCACGCGCATCGTGATGGCGTTCACTTCTGGACCAGGCTCAATGATTTCCAGATTGATTTGAGGAACTTTTTCGCCCAACTCTTTGAGCGGCACGATCGCAACGTCTTCCACACCAACCACCGAGTGAGGATTGCCGACCGAGATGTGCATGACTGGTCGCATCGGGTCGCACTCAAGAGTCGCCCAGCCCGTTGGCTCTAGAAGTGTGCCGATTGGACCCATATCAACGCTCGCATCGACTGTTTGGGAATCATTAGCTTGTGGCGTCACCACAACACGTCGCTCACCCGCATCGGTATCTACTGAATAGATAGCTTCTGTTTTCAAATCGTCTGCCATATGTGCAGCTTGCGCCAAGCAACGAATGCCATTGCCGCTCATTTCGGCGAGCGAGCCATCAGAGTTATACAAGCGCATCGTCAGTGTGTTTGCGTCTGTGTGTCCAAGCAGTAACAAACCGTCGGCGCCAATACCAGTCTTGCGGTTGCACCAATTACGAGCCATGTTTGGCCAATCAATCTCAGCAACCTGAGCGTTGCTGAGCGCACTCGCCTCGCGCCGATCGAGCACCAAAAAGTCATTTCCTAAACCATTGTGTTTGGTAACAGAGACTTTGATTGAGGAATTTTGACTCGACATGCTCACTACGTTCTAGCGCAAGTGCTCGGCCAAGATAGGAGCAATTTCAGTTATAGGATTTTTTTCAATATGCACCCAACGGATGCGGGGGTCACGGCGAAACCAACGTTCTTGGCGCACCGCAAATTGACGGGTATGGGTGACGATATCGCCAACCGCTTGATCGAGCGTGCACTTACCGTCGAGATGTCGGTTGAGCTCTGCGTAGCCAAGTGCTTGACGTGCTGTTTGCGACATTGCACCGTCTTTTCGTAATTGTGCAACCTCTTCCAAAAAACCTCGTTGCAACATTGCCTTGACACGTGACTCAACTCGCTTGACGAGCACGTCGCGCGGCCAGAGCAAACCAATCTGCACCACACCATTGTCGGGGTATGCGCCAGTGCCTGGTGCATTGTCGCTGAAAGGTTTGCCACTACCGATGCACACTTCAAGTGCGCGCTCGATACGTCGGCGATTACTGCGCTCGATATTTTTTGCCGCCACGGGGTCGAGTGCCTTGAGATGAGAATAGAGCGCCGCAACGTCTGGCTCGCGTTGCAGTTCGGCACGCACTGCAGGCCACTCACCGGGAAAACTCAATTCGTCGATCAGTGAAGTGAGATACAAGCCTGTGCCGGCAACCACCAAGACGTTGGCACCCAGTTCGTGCACTTTGGCCACTGCGGCACGAGCATCCTTTTGATAATCAGACACTGTGAAGCGTGCGCTCGGCTCGACCAAGTCAATGCAATGGTGCTTTACAAGTTGTTGATCGTCTGTAGTCGGCTTAGCAGTGCCAATATCCATCCGTTTGTACACCTGCATTGCATCGCACACCACGATGTGGGTATTGCCATTGGCTTGCGCAGCAGCCATTGCTGCATCAGATTTGCCACTGGCCGTAGGGCCAAGTATCACGATTGGTTTCACAGAGCCTGCACCGATAGACGCACCTTGTGAGTTGGCTCTGCGCCAACCTCAATTAATTGACCTGACAAGTGAAAGCGGGCAGCGGACGTGATCTCGACCGTTGCGTATGTGCCGGCACGCAATGCGTCTGCTGACTTGAAGTGCACCAACTTATTTTGGCGAGTGCGGCCCGTAAACGCGTCGGCGTCTCGCTTATTTCGCCCTTCCACAATCACTTCCTCGATGCGGCCAATGCGTGCCTCATGTTTGATGATGGCCGAATGATCGAGCACTACCTTCATGCGGTCGTACCTGCTTGACATGACCTCGGGAGCAATGAAGTGCTCTGCCATCTTTGCTGCTTCAGTGCCTTCACGTGGGGAAAAGATAAACAGATACGCCGAATCAAATTGCGCCTCGGCTGCAACTTCAAGCGACTGCACAAAATCTGCTTCGGTCTCACCAGGAAATCCAACAATGATGTCTGTAGTTACCGCGGCATCAGTAATCAGTGAACGTGCTTGCGCGATCTTCTCTAAATACTTCTGTGCGGTGTAACCACGATGCATGAGAGTCAATACACGGTCAGAGCCTGACTGCAACGGATAATGCAAGTGCTCGCACACAGCAGGTGTCTCGGCCATTGCCATGAGTGTCTCAAGATTCATGTCTTTGGGGTGCGGGCTCACGTAACGCACCCGTCGTATGCCGTCAACTGCGCCAACGGCACGCAGCAATTCGGCAAATTGTGGACGCAATTTGATCTCTGTATCGCCAGCACGACGAGCGTCAAGCGAAAGATCGCGACCATAACTGTTGACATTTTGACCGAGCAGAGAGATTTCTGTGACACCATCGCGCGCAAGCGCTGCGACCTCGTCAACGATGTCGCTAAATGGTCGGCTGATTTCTTTGCCACGCACACTGGGCACGATGCAATAGGTGCAGGTGTTGTCACAACCGATCTGAATAGTCACCCAGGCGTTGTAGGAACGCTCTCGGCGGACCGGCAACGCGCTTGGAAATAGCGCGTGGTCGTCGATCACTGCTTCATCAAAGATCTCGGTGATACCACCGCGCATCGATGCGTGCTCAAGCAAGTCAATCGCGCGATGAACGTTGTGTGTACCCATTACTACGTCGACATATGGTGCGCGCTTACGCACCTGATCTTTGTCTTTTTGAGCCAAGCAACCCGCCACCATGATCTGGCGCTCGCGACCCAACTCAATGCCCTTTTCTTTCCAAGGCTTGAGCCAACCAAGACTGCCGTACAACTTTTCATCGGCGTTCTCACGAATACAGCAGGTATTGAGAACTACGAGATCTGCGTCGTCTTCACTCTCGGCTCGTTCCATACCGTCTTGCTCGAGCAACCCAGAGATGCGCTCGGAGTCATGAGCATTCATCTGGCACCCAAAGGTGCGCACAACATATTTACGAGTCACAGGTCTCTAAGTTTACCGCCACACATTTTGTGAATATGGCGAAATGGCAGCCCTGTCGGCGAATGTGTAGGGACACTCGCCGACAGGAAACCTTGTAATTGACTAGTCGAGATCGATTGGCTCGTCGTCTTTTTCGGTGAAGGCAGGTGCGTCGGCGTCTACGCCAATGCCAGCCTGCTGGCGCACACGATCGGCCATCTGAACCATGATTTCTGGATTTTCGAGCAGGAAATTTTTGGCATTTTCGCGACCCTGACCCATTTGTTCGCCGTCGTAGGTGAACCATGCGCCAGACTTTTTGGCAATGCCCATTTCGACTGCCATGTCGAGCACAGCGCCTTCACGGCTAATGCCCTTACCGTACATGATGTCGAATTCGGCTTGACGGAATGGTGGAGCAACCTTGTTCTTGACAACCTTGACGCGTGTGCGTGATCCAACGATCTCGACGCCATCTTTGATTGATTCGATGCGACGAATGTCGAGACGAACCGACGAATAGAACTTGAGCGCACGACCACCAGTAGTTGTTTCTGGTGAACCGAACATCACGCCAATCTTTTCACGCAACTGGTTGATGAAGATCAAAATCGTGTCGGACTTGTTGAGGTTTGCAGTGAGCTTGCGCAATGCCTGGCTCATCAGACGAGCCTGCAAACCCATGTGGCTGTCGCCCATCTCGCCTTCGATTTCTGCGCGTGGTGTAAGTGCAGCTACCGAGTCGATCACGATGACATCGAGCGAGCCGGAGCGAACCAACATGTCGACGATCTCGAGCGCTTGCTCACCAGTGTCTGGCTGAGAGATCAGGAGGTTGTCGATATCGACTCCAATTGCACTTGCGTACACGGGGTCCATCGCGTGTTCAGCGTCGACATAGGCGCAGATGCCGCCATTGCGTTGGGCTTCGGCCACCACGTGCATTGCAAGCGTTGACTTACCCGATGACTCAGGGCCGAAGATTTCAACGACACGACCGCGCGGCAAACCGCCGACGCCAAGTGCGATGTCGAGTGGAAGTGCGCCGGTAGGAATCGATGCGATTTTCATGGAATCTTTTTCGCCCATGCGCATGATCGAGCCCTTGCCGAACTGCTTGTCGATCTGACCAAGAGCCATGTCAAGTGCCTTCATGCGGTCACTCACTGATTCGTTGGAATTGTTTTTTACTTCGTGGTGCTTGCTTTCTTTGCTAGCCATGATGGGCCTTCCTGTCTTTCTATTTGTGTGTGTAGTAGTGATGTTGACTTCTGGGCTGACTTGGCACCCTAAAGATGGGGTGTTGCGGGGTTTGATTAATATGTGGAGATGAGTTTCCCGTTTGGGATGTCTTGACCTTACACACGAACAGGTGTTCGGTCAAGCATTCTCAAAGCCTTACTGGGTTTGGGTTTGAGTGTTCGGTCTCAACCGAACTAGTGGTTTGGAAACTACGCGTGCGCGGCAGCGTCGGCGAGTTCGGTCTCGTCGGGCGGATTCATTGTGAGATCAACAGCCAACCACACGGTGTAGCTCGTTGGGTATCCACCGATGCCGACGAGAAGCGCAACTCCAACAGTTGCAATCAACATCGGCCAAATCGGAATATCTGGATATGTGAGTACCACTCCTGCGCCCATAACGCTCAACAGTGATCCGCCCGTCATGATGATATTCATCGCAGCTGCACCGAGCTGAAATCCTTCGAGATTGCGCTGCCAAAAAAATCCACATGTTTTGCAGCGGTCTGAATGTTTAAACCACCCGTTAAAAAATGCGCCCTTGCCACCGCACAATGCGCACCGACGAACTACGCCTCGCGCAAGTTTGCGCACAAGGCCAGTCGTGACGATAGTCATGCACTAGTCACGCACTAGTCACGCGAGAAGTTCGTCAACGAATTCTTGAAACACATCGGCGTAGTGCAAAGCATCGGCATCTGTATGCATGATTGAAATGAGCCACTGCTCGTCAAGGCCGGGTGGCAACATCACGCCACGATTGATGCCGTGAATCCACTGCGCAAATGCGAGATCGAAATCGGTTGCTTTATAATCGCGATAGTTGCGAATTTGTTCTGGTGCCCACGTGACACAACCTTTTGCACCGAACTGCACCACGTGTGCAGGAAGTGATGCTTCGGTAATGATGCCCTCGACAGCGTTAACGAGCATCGAGTTGCGAGCAATAGTGATTTGTGTCATTTCGGGCGTACAGATATCTCGCAAGACAGCCAATGCTGCTGCCATACACAACGGGTTACCGTTGTATGTACCGAGGTGTACAACTTTTCCTTCGGTAATCAAGTCCATATATTCCTGTTTGCCACCAAAAGCACCAAGTGGCAATCCGCCACCAATTGATTTGGCGAGTGCAACTAAGTCTGGTTGCACTCCAATAAAACCAGATGCTCCACCCCAGCCAGCAGTAATGCCTGTCTTCACTTCATCGAACACAAGCAGCGTGCCGTAGCGCTGCGTGATCTCGCGAACTTGTTTTAGATAGCCATCTTGTGGCAGACAGATCCCGATATTTTCCATTACTGGCTCAACAATGAAACACGCAACTTCGCGCGAAGAGAGTGCTCGCTCGAGTGCGGCAGCATCGTTGTATGGGATGACAATCGTGTTTTTGACAACCGACGACGAGATACCAGCAGAGGCTGGTACCGAATTGGGTGCATCGGCTGAGCCGGCAAGATGTAGCGGCGGCTTCATCGAAACCATCACTTCATCGTGGTGTCCGTGGTATCCGCCCTCTACCTTGACGATCTTTTCGCGGCCAGTGGCAGCTCGAGCAACACGAATGGCATCCATGGTCGACTCGGTACCCGAGTTGGTAAATCTCCACATTGGAAGGCCATAGCGAGCAGCCAGCAATTCGGCTACTTCGGCGTTGGCCTCGCATGGGTTGACAAACAATGTGCCATTTATGAGCTGTGCATCAATGGCCTTCATAACTTCAGGATGACGATGCCCAACAAATAATGCACCAAAACCCATGTCGTAGTCGGTGTATTGATTGCCATCGAGATCAAACATCTTGGGGCCATCTGCCGAACTAATGACTAACGGGTATGGGTCATAGGCCTGAAAGCTGGAGGGAACTCCGAGCGGCAACACTTTGCGTGCGCGGGCGTTGGCTTTTTGTGATCCAGCCGTTCGCTCGGCATACGTGGCCAATTCTCGTGTGGTTATCTCTTTGGCTTTACTGGCCAAAGAAGCTCGCAGCGTGGAATCCATCGCTGACATAGTTATCAACTCCAATAATTTTGTCATCTACAGCCTACACTGATTTTGTCATGGTGGGCGTAGCTCAGTTGGTTAGAGCGCCAGGTTGTGGTCCTGGAGGCCGGGGGTTCGAGACCCCTCGTTCACCCCATTTCTTAAGTGATTATTGAATGCGCGCAATTGAAAAATTGCGCGCATTTTCATTAAGAGCCTTATTGCACCTATGATCTCGGGGTTAGTAGTTGCCCCTCTAGCTCAGTTGGTTAGAGCAACGGACTCTTAATCCGCAGGTCCTCGGTTCGAATCCGAGGGGGGGCACTTATTTTGTCGTACCAGTTCGACTAAACGAGCTCACCACTTCAACGTGTGGCGTGTTTGGAAACAAGTCGAGGACCGTGACCCCTTCGCATGTGTAGCCCGCATCAAGCAACAACCGAATATCGCGAGCTCCAGCAACTGCGTCGCAACTGACCAACACGATGCGCTTGGCCTCGGTGGCAACCACGGCATTTACACCCATTGCACCAAGTCCGTTGCGCGCAGGGTCTGCAATTACGAGTCCGGCGTCTTGCACACGCCACTGTTCGACTGCAATCTGTTCGATCGACACATCGTGGTCATGCAAATTACTGCGGGCATCGGAACAAGCTGACGGATTGGATTCAACGAGCACTACAGGTGTGTCGGTGTCGACAAGAGTTGCAGTAAAAAGTCCAACGCCACCGTAAGCATCAATAATCGGTCCATATTCGCCCGATAATGCTGCATCGCCAGCTGCATCGTTAACAGCAGATACGAGCAATTCGGCTGCAACTTGAGACGCCTGAAAGAACGAGGCCATTGAAACCTGCAATGAAACACCCTGCACAACTTCGTGCAGCATCGCTTTGCGGCCTACAACTACATGCGATGGCAAACCAGTAACAGTTGCACCATGCACATCTTCGCCGTCTTCGTCGTGCAGCCAGATACCAACTTCGCCAGTCGCAACACCGCAGCGCAATGTTGCTTCGGTTGCACCAGTGATACGCACATCAGCAATAAAATCGTTGAGCAACGAATGCGCAACAAGGCAAGTTGGTGTATCGATCACATCGTGTGAACCACCGCGACGAAAACCGAGTCGACCGTCTGGGGTGACGGCCATGCGCAATGTTGTACGCGAGGCTGTTGGAGGCACACAGCCACCTGCAGTGACTTCGAGCGTTTCGATCTTGCCATTGCGTCGCAATGCCTCGCGCACGATCTCGACTTTGGCGTTCATGTGCTCGGCAGTTGCAAGGTGCTGCCACGAGCAACCGCCACAACCGCGGGCCACATGCTCACATGGTGGAGCTACCCGATGGGGCGATGCGGTGACTACATGCTGCACAGATGCTCGTGCAAAATCTTTTTTTGACTGTGTGATCGCAATGTCAACGACCTCACCCGGCAGTGCGCCAGGCACAAACACCACTCGCCCATCATCGAGCCGACCAAGCGCATCGCCACCTGCAACTAAGCGCTCGATTGTGACTTGCTGATGCGGTGTTTGTTGCGTATTCATTGCAACTCATGCTACGACCCAAATGCAAGCCAACTAGGATGACTTACGTGACGTTGCCAATACAGATCGCACCATCCGTACTTCCCGTTGACTTCTCAAAACTCGGCGAGGCAATAGTGGCCCTCGACGAAGCGGGCGTCGACCTCATTCAATGGGACGTGATGGACGGACAATTTGTACCGAACCTCACGTTTGGTCCAGACATCATTGCCTCAACGCGATCGCTCACAAAATTGCCATTTGAAGCCCACCTCATGGTGCTTACACCAGACGTAATGGCCAAGCGTTATGTAGAAGCTGGATGCCAACGCCTCATCGTGCACGCAGAAGCCTGTACACACCTGCACCGCACACTTGGCAATATCCGCGAACTTGGTGCAACTGCCGCTGTTGCGCTCAACCCTGCAACGCCGGCGAGCGTAGTTGCCGATGTGCTCGACCTTGTCGACATGGTGTTGGTCATGACTGTCAACCCAGGCTTCGGTGGCCAGAGTTATATCGCGACTATGGAACCAAAGATTGCCGAAGTACGCGCGATGATTCGCAAAGCTGGATTAGAAGACGTGGTCAATGTTGAAGTTGACGGCGGCATTGGCCCGAAAACAATTGCTGGAGCAGCAGCGGCTGGCGCAAATGTTTTGATTGCAGGTAGCGCATTGTTTAAAGAACCAAAGGGTCTTAAACACGCGGTGACCGAATTGCGCGCGGCAGCAACGGCTGCCTTCAATAACTAATCGCGTTTTTTTCGCGGCGCAGCGCCTGGCTTTGTTCGCTGACTACTTGCTCGACGACGACGTATTCCCTTGGAAGCTTGACGAGAAACCTGACGTGTCATGACGAGCGCAAACAAACCGCCGACGACTACTGCAATTGCGATCAGAATTGAAAGCACAATCAACAACTTGTTATCGAGTAGTGGACCAAGAACGCCCGTGTCGATGCTCGTGCCGTTTTCAAACAATGTACGTACTGGATCTTCGAGATTTGGACATGCGCCGGTTGCACCGTCGATACCCACCACCGCGTCTCCACCAAATAGCGGTGCATTTTCGCGAACCTTAGAAACAAGCAATGGAGAAAATGGATCACTCGCCGCACCAACGATATAGCGAGTACCTTCTTCGAGAAACTTTGTGTCCTGTCCGTAGCGCACTTCTACGTTGTCATTATTGATGTAGCCGCTTGCAGTACCCGCCCGCACCTGAATAACTCGGAAGGTTGCAGTCGTGTCATCAATTGACAACAACTCACCCACAAATACCATCTGTGGCGCCATGGGTATCACACAACCTGCAGGAATTGATGTTGTAGCAGAAGAGTTGATGGGCAACGTCGTTTCTACAACTCCACTGAAATCACCCTGCTCGTCGGGCACTGAGTCGCTGGTATTAATAACTACTGGCGCAGTCGTGTCAATAGGTGGCGCGGGAGGAACGGTTGCACCAACAGAAGATATTGGCGCAAACAGAACGCCAGCCAACACAATGGCAGCCGAAGCCAAAACCATTCGTGTTCGCACGAACGTAATTCTACTGGTTTGAATTATCTTGATGAGCGCCTCGACCTAGCGGCCAGTAAAGCGTGGTTCTCGCTTTTCAATAAACGCAGTCATGGCTTCGACCGTGTCTTTGGTGCCGAAGTTGACCGCCTGTGCGGCACCCTCGTCATCGAGCGCCTCTTCAAGCGTGATATTGGTTGAGTTATTGAGCAGTCGCTTTGTTTGTGCCAATGCAATCGGCGGACCGGCAGCAAGACGTGTTGCCCAGTCATGCACAAATGCATCGAGTTGTGCATCTGCAATCACTCGATTGACAAGACCAATTCGTTCGGCCTCGGCAGAGCCAATGATGTCGGCGAAAAACGCGAGTTCTTTTGCACGATGCAAACCAACCCTGCGCGGCAACACCCATGAACCGCCAAAGTCGAGCGACAAACCGCGCTTGGCAAATATCTCAGAAAATCGAGCATTGTCTGAAGCAACAACCAGGTCGCAAATAAGCGCCATGTTGCACCCTGCACCTACTGCAACACCGCGAACCTTGGCAATAGTGGGCTGCGGAATACGCGCGAGTGCATTGCACACATCGGCAATGTGGCGCATCGACGCAAGCCTGCTTTGATTAGCTCGAGGGTCAGGAGTCGAGTCAGAGTTTCCACCACCCAAATCGGCACCACTACAGAAAGCTTCGCCGGCACCTGTGAGCACCATCGCGCGATCTTGCTCGTTATTGCCGACCTCGCGAAACACAGCAAGCAACTCAGCCCACATGGTTGCATTGGCCGCGTTCTTCTTGGACGGACGATTCATGGTCACTGTGACAATGCCACTGTCTCGTGTCACAAGAAGTGTCTCAAATTTGCTTGGTGCGCCCGAAATCCCCATGACATAGACGATACTGAACGGATGGGATTTAATCCGAATCGCAAACACGTCAAGCGCACGAGTGACTACCTCATTGTTGGGTCCGCGCTACTTGCAGTGGTGCTACTTGTGGCGTGGGCATTTGCCGGATAACGCCAACATGGCACCAAAAACAAAGCGCACGAAAAAGCCCGGAATCTGGGATGGCCTGTACGGCGAAATTCAGGTCAAACGAGTGCAGCCCTATGAGGCACTCAAGGCATATGTCTGCCCAGGATGCAATCGTGGTATTCCCGAAAAGATGGGACATTACGTATGTGTGCCAGCAGAGGCAACCGATTTGCGTCGTCACTGGCACCGCGCCTGTTGGGACAGACGCTCCAAAGTTGCTTCGTAGCTACTAGCTAGAAAATATCCTCAAGCATTTCGAGCTGCGTACCGAGTACGCACGCGACATCAAAGCGCACTGCGCGCACCACATTCACCAACGATGCAATCGGATCGTTAGATTCACGCATTGAGGCGCGAAAATCGGCAGTTGCGCGGCGCACTTTAAGTTGCTTTGCTGGCGTTACCGCTTCGGCTGGAGTGCCAAAAGCATTGCTCGCTCGCGCCTTCACTTCGCACACCACAAGCACACCGTCTTTACGCGCAACAACATCGAGCTCTCCGCGCTTACTTCGCCAGTTGCGCGCAACAATTACATAACCATGTTGCTCATACCACCGAGACACCAAATCTTCCGCCCACTTGCCTCGTGCAACACGCGCAGCAGCAGTCGCCTTTAGAGATCGATTGGTGGCAGCTCTTCGATGTTGAGGTCTTTGAAACTCAACACTCTCACGCGCGGTACGAATCGGCTCGTGCGGTACATGTCCCATACCCATGCGTCACTCAACACCACTTCCATCAATGGACGAGGCCCTTCGGACATCACCTTGACATCAACATTGTTGGCCAAATAAAAACGGCGATCTGTTTCGACGGCATATTTAAACATGCCAACAACGGCCTGATACTCCTGTGCGAGCTGCAGTTCGCGCTCGGCCTCGAAGTTTTCGAGATCGTCTGTGTTCAATGTGTATTCGAGAGTGTCGAATGTGACGATTACTGGTCGTCGCGCTTTTCGCGAACCTTGGCAGCCTTACCGGTGCGCTCGCGCAAGTAGTTGAGCTTGGCACGGCGAACGTCGCCACGCTTCAGAATCTCGAGCTTGGCAACCGATGGACTGTGCACTGGAAACGTGCGCTCTACTCCTACGCCGTAGGACAACTTGCGAACCGTGTACGACTCGGCGATGCCAGAGCCAGTGATTTTTGTGACGTTGCCCTGAAACATCTGAATGCGCTCTTTGCCGCCTTCAACAACGCGTACGTGCACTTTCACTTCATCGCCAGGACCCATCTTTGGAATGTCGGTGCGCTTGAACTGATTGTCGACGATGTCGGTGGTCTTCATGGGAATGTCCTGTTCAGATAGTGAACTTAGAAGGATACGGGCTTGGCGGGAACTCTTCCAACAAGCGTTGCTCGTCTTTCGTGATTCCTCCGCGTAATTCCACCAAATCGGGGCGCTTTGCCAGGGTTCGATGGAGGGCCTGAGCGCGTCTCCAACGCTCGATTTGAGCGTGATTACCGTTGCGCAGCACCTCTGGCACTTGCCAGCCCCGAAAGGAAGCAGGGCGCGTGTAATGCGGCTCTTCAAGCAAACCCGACGCCCCAAAACTCTCCGTCACCGGCGACATCGCGTTGCCCATGACTCCAGGCAGTAATCGTGTCACTGCTTCGATAATGAGACACGCCCCCACTTCGCCACCAGCGAGCACAACATCGCCCACCGATACTTCTTCGTCAACCAAGTGTTCGCGAATGCGGTGATCGACACCTTCGTATCGGCCGCACAACAGACTGAAGCCTTCGAGGCTCGCAAGTTTGTTTGCAAATGATTGGTCAAATGGTTTACCGCCCGGCGACAACAACAGAAGCGGACGTGGTGCACCAGATTTTTCGAACGATTCAAATACTGGTTCGGCGCGCAGCACCATGCCAGCGCCTCCGCCAAACGGTGCGTCGTCTACCGAATGATGAACGTCGGTTGTGTGTTCGCGTAAGTCATGGGACCGTACATCGACCAATTTTTCATTGCGTGCTCGACCGAGCAAACTCTCTGAGCAGAAGTTGTCGACCAACTGTGGGAACAGCGTGAATACGTCAATTCGCATGTTTGCGTCTCATGACTCTTCCCCAAGATCAAACAAACCTTCTGGAGGATCAATGGTGATGCAACCATCAACGTTGGAAACGATGAATGGTGTCGGAACGAGCGCGCCAGATTCGAGTTCCATAATTGGGTGAGCCGGGTTATCGATCACTGCAACGCACACGCCGTAATTGTTTCCTTGTGTATCGACAACTGTTGACCCAACCATCTGATGTACCCACACCACCGATGGATCATCAATCGGATAGCCGTACACATCAGAGTTTGTGAGACGCTCGGCAATATTGCGATCATCCAAATCTTTAAATGTCATCAACCAACGCTCAGCCTGAGCTTTTGATTTGGAGATTTCATACCACTTGCCGGCAACCCAGAGTTTGGATCCGACAGCAACACGTTTGGCATGACTATTGAAAATATCGACATACATTTCGCCACGAACTCCGTGGGGTCGCCCTAAGCGACCTACATGCAACAGGCCTGTAGGTGGCTGCTGGTCAGTCGTCGACGAAGTCGACATCGACATTCACGCCATCGCGTGTTGCGGCTGCACGAACAACCGTGCGAATGCTCATTGCAGTGCGGCCACGACGACCAATGACACGACCAAGGTCGCCTTCACCAACGCGAACTTCAAGAACAATTTTGTCTCCGTCAGTTACACCCTCGACGCGAACTGCATCTGGGTTGTCAACAATTGAGCGCACGACATGGTCGAGCACAGCAGTTGCTACTGGAGCAGGAATAAGATTTGCCGAGTCAGTCACGGTAGATACAGATGACCGAATTATTTAGCGGTCTTGGCAGGCTTGGCTGGCTTTGTAGCCATGAACTCTGCCCATGCACCAGAAATTTCGAATAACTTCTTGACACGCTCGCTTGGCAATGCACCTTGCTTGAGCCACTTGAGGACCTTTGCGTTGTCAACTGTCAGAGCGGATGGCTCGGACTGTGGGTGATAGTTGCCAACGATTTCGAGGAAGCGACCATCGCGGGCAGAACGGGTATCGGCAGCAACGATGCGATAATGCGGTTGCTTGGTTTTGCCCACTCGGGTGAGGCGAAGCTTTACTGACATGACCTGCAGGCTATCGGGGCGGAAGGCGTGAGCCCAACGCCGCAGCCAAATCGATATCGCCCGACGATGCACCTCCCGGGGCTCCTCCGAACATCGCGCCAAGTCCACCTAGCCCACCTCGACCACTTCCCTTGCCACTTCCTTTGCCTTTTCCGCCGCCACTTCCGCCGCCCATGCGCTTCATCATCTTTTGCATTTCGGAGAACTGCTTGACGAGTTTGTTTACATCCGAGACCTGGGTACCAGAACCCTTCGCAATTCGGGTGCGCCTAGAGCCGTTGATGATCTCGGGTTTGCGGCGCTCTTCGGCAGTCATCGAACGAATAATTGCTTCGGTCACCTTGACCATGTCGTCTGAGATCTGCGCGTCTTTTGCTTCTTTTGGCAAACCCGGCAGCATGCCCATCACACTCGACAACGACCCCATCTTCTTCAGTTGTTGCAACTGATCCAAGAAATCGTCGAGCGTAAAATCGCCGTCCATCAACTTGGCGGCAGTTGCCTCTGCTTGATCTTTTTCAAATACTTTTTCGGCTTGCTCGATCAGTGTGAGCACATCGCCCATGCCAAGAATTCGACTAGCCATGCGATCCGGATGGAACTGTTCAAACGCATCGATCTTTTCGCCTGTTGCAGCGAACGCGATTGGCTTGCCGATTACTTCTTTTACCGACAGTGCAGCACCACCACGCGCATCACCGTCCAGCTTTGACAAAATAACGCCAGAGATCGCCAGTGTTTCGTCAAATGCTTTTGCGACTGTGACCGCATCTTGACCGGTCATTGCATCGACTACCAAAAATGTGTAGTGAGGCGAGACAACTTTAGAGATGTCTGCGACTTGTTGCATCATCTCGGTGTCTATTGCCAAGCGTCCGGCCGTGTCGACGATCAAAACATCGCGACCAAGGCGCTGTGCTTCTGCCAAACCAGCAGCGGCGGTAGTAACTGGATCACCAGCGATTGAAAAAACTGGCACACCAATTTGTGCACCAAGTACCCGCAACTGCTCAACCGCTGCAGGGCGTTGCAAGTCGGCGCCAACCAATAGTGGGTTGCGACCCTGCGACCTAAACCATGCCGCCAACTTGGCTGCGCTGGTCGTTTTACCAGAGCCCTGCAAACCAGCCATGAGCACGACCGTTGGCGGGTGCGATGCGTATGTAATTTTTAATGTCTCGCCACCAAGCATCGCAATGAGTTCGGCATTGACGATCTTGATGATTTGTTGGCCAGGATCGAGCGCTTCGGAAACTTGAGTGCCAACAGCCTGCACACGGATGCGCTCGATCACGTTGCGAACAACGCCAACATTGACGTCGGCTTCGAGAAGTGCAGTACGGATCTCGCCCATCACCTCATCGACATCGTCCGGCGTAAGCCTGCCCTTGCCGCGTAGTCGTTTAAATACGCCGCCTAAACGATCGGAGAGATTGTCAAACATAAGTTCGGGAAAGGCTACTCAAAGAGCGCATCAATAAATTCGGTTGGATTAAACAGAACTAAGTCATCAATGGTTTCGCCAAGACCCACAAGCTTGACTGGTATGCCCAATTCGGTTTCGATTGCAAAAACTATGCCGCCCTTTGCAGACCCATCGAGTTTGGTCAGCACGACACCAGTCACCTGCGTTGCATCGGTAAATTGCCGGGCTTGTTGCAAACCATTTTGACCAGTCGTCGCATCGATCACCAGCAGTACTTCTGTCACTTTGCCAGCACCCTTTTCGGCTACTCGACGAACCTTGCGCAACTCTTCCATCAGATTGGTGTTGCTCTGCAACCTTCCCGCGGTGTCGGCAAGCACCAAGTCGATATTGCGCGAGTGCGCGCTTTGCACTCCATCAAAAATTACCGACGAAGGATCTCCGCCTTCTGCACCTCGCACGATCTGTGCACCAGAACGCTCGGCCCATGTTGACAACTGCTCGCCAGCCGCAGCACGAAACGTGTCGCCGGCAGCCATCAACACTGTGCGACCCAACGCAATCTGTTGAGCGGCAATTTTGCCAAGACTTGTTGTTTTGCCTGCACCGTTGACACCAACCATCAACCAAATATTTGGACCACCAATATTTGCTTCAAAATTAAGATCGCGACTTGTGCCGATCAATTGCGATGACATGTTATTGCGCAGCGCATCGATGAGCTGCGTTGGCGTTGTAATCTCTTTTGCTTTGACACGTGCCTGCAGCGCACCCAACAAACTTTGAGCAACTCGCACACCAACGTCGGCTCGCAATAAGGCTTCTTCGAGCTCTATCCAGGTTGCGTCGTTGATGTCGCCACGACCAAGCACAGAGCCGACAGCGCCGCTCAGAGAACTACGAGCCTTTGCCAACCGGTCGCGCACCGAAAGCGGCGGCGCTATTTGCACAGCAGCATCTAATACAACTGCGTCCACTACTGCTGTATCTAGCACTGGCGCAATTGGTGTCTTTTCAGTAACTGCACGCTGAATTTTTGGTACCGCCCGTGCCTTGCGGCGACTTACCGCCACGACAGAGATACCAAACACCAAACCGGCAATTGCCAGTAGCAAAAAAATCATCGAGAGCGAAGAATTATTCATCGATCTCTCACGCTATGCGCAAAAACCGATTACGAAGCAGCCGCAGCAGCGCGCTCAACAATGATTCGCGATGAGCCACCTGGCTGCATTGTTACGCCAAGCAAGCAATCTCCTGCCTCCATCGTGCGCTTTTGGTGACTCACGATGAGCAACTGAGCCTCTTGACGGAATTCGTGAATAAGGCTCAAGAACCTATGCAAGTTCACGTCATCCAATGCTGCCTCAACTTCGTCCATCACATAAAACGGCGAAGGGCGGCTGCGGAATACTGCAAACAAAAATGCAAGTGCAGTGAGCGAGCGCTCACCGCCCGAAAGCAATGAGAGTTTCTTGACATTCTTGCCACTTGGCTTGGCCTCAACTTCGATGCCAGTGTTGAGCAAATCATCTGGCGAAGTGAGCAATAGCTTGCCATGACCACCAGGAAACAGCATCGAAAAGAGTTTTTCGAAGTTGTCGCGAACGTCGGCAAATGCCGAGGCAAACGTTGACTGAATTTCCATATCGACCTGCTTGATCACTTTGATCAACTCGCGACGAGTGTTCTTCACATCTTCCAATTGCTCTTCCAAGAATGTGTGTCGCTTTTGCAACTCGTCAAACTCTTCCAGTGCCAGAGGGTTAATTGGCCCCATCAGGCGCAGCTCCCGCTCGAGCTCGCGCACGCGAGCGATTGGAGTAGTGCCTTCTGGCAATTCTGGTTGCGGAGTATCAATTGCAGCTTGCGGTTCAACAGAGTGATCTCGGCGTAGAGCTTCGATCGTGGCCTCGAGACGCATACGCACTTCGGCTTCTTCAACCTCTACGCGACGATTGCGCTCGCGACGTTCCTCGAGCAGTTGCTCATTGGATGTGCGGTCTTTGCGAGCCTCGTCTAAGCGCTGCGAGATCGCGCGCACTTCATCACTTTGACGACGACGAATCTCTTGCAACTCTGCCTGACGCGCATCCAGTGTTGCCGAATGTTTTTCGACCAGTGCACTGAGTCGTACAAGCGCATTGAGGCCAACTTCAATTTTGTTACGACGTTCCGCTGCGGCATTGCGAGCTTCGACGTCGGCGTTGAGTCTGGCTTCAACATCTCCGAGGCGTGATTGCAAGAACTGACGACGCTCTTGTAAACCAGCCGACTTCACTTCGAGATCGTTGCGGAGTACCGACAACAAACCCTGCAGTTCGGCTTGCACCGAGCGCAACGAGTCGTATGCAAAAGACAAGCGCGCATTTGTTTCTGTAGCGGTTGAGCGATGACGCTCGAGCAAGGTAAGTGCTGTTGCGTGAGTATCACGTGCTTGTGCCATACGCGTACGTGCAGTTGCCAAATCAGATTCTGCTCGCCCAAGTGCTTCCTTGGCGCGCTCGGCACGACGGTGCGCTTCTTCAAGCGCCGATGCGGTGACATTGCTTGTACCAACCCGCATACCGGAGGACGCAAATCGGTCGCCGTCTCCGGTAATCACTACGGCTTCAGGATGTGCAAGCGCCGCTTCGACTGCATCAGCCCACGACTGAACGAATACCACCCGCGACAGCAACACATCGAGTAGGCGATTTACTTGCGTTTCATGCGCTCCAGGCTTGGCGCGTACATGCGATCGCAAGCTTGTGCCGTTATTGATCAATGGCGTACTTGGCACTGTTGTAATGGCATTTAGTGCCAGCACCGCACCAACCGCGCCGGTTTGGCGCAACTCCTGCAGTGCTCGGCGTGCCGCGTCAACGTTTTGAGCCACTACTGCCGATAGCGCATCACCGAGTGCAACCTGCACCGCAACACGGCGTTCGGAATCGATGTCGATCATGCCGCTCAATGCGCCAAGCGTTCCCTCAATATCGCGCAATGCTGCAGCACTTGTGCCGTTGGCATCAAGCGTGAGTTGCAATGACTCTGCACGCGATGCCGAAGTTGAAGCATCTGATTGCGCTGTCGAAAATAATGACATCGCACTATCAACCGCAGACTCGGCAGCAACACGCGCAGCATCCGCGTCTACAAGGCGCTGAGCTAATTCAGTTTCATTGCGCGCATCAGTAGCAACGATGTTGCGTAGTCGATCGATGTCTTCGTTGAGTCCGCGAACACGTGCCGACAACTCGGCAACTTTTTGCGAAGCAACTTGTGCCTCTTCAAGTGTGCTGCCCTGATCTGTAGTGCCAGAGGCACTGACAGCTTTTACCGCTGCAATTTGCTCTGCCACCTTCGCCAAGTCGCTGCGCAGGTTTGCGGCATCGGCCTCGAGGGTTGCGATGACACCAGAGTCCATCAATTGGCCACGGTCACGCTCGACTGAACGACGTCGCTCCACCAACACTGCAACCAGACCACGGGCCCGACCGCGCAATTGCTCGATACGTACCAGTTCGTCGTTGACCCCTGAGTCACCGCGAGCAGACAACTGTGCTTCTGCAGCCATGACTGCCGTGTCCAATGACGACAATTTTGCGCGCAACCCGCGCTCGGCTTCCTCGCCGGCCAACTTGTCGTTTGCGAGGTTGGTTAGTCGGGCCTGAAAACTTTGCAACTCACGACCAGCAAGAAACATTTGCAGCGAACGCATTTCGCCAATAAGCGCACCATGCCTTCGGGCTGACTCTGCCTGTCGTTCGAGTGGTCGCAGGTTGCGACGTACTTCACGCAACAAGTCTTGGGCGCGCATCAAGTTGGCTTCGGTTCCCTCGAGGCGGCGTTCTGCTTTTTCTTTGCGCTTGCGGTGCTTGAGCACACCAGCTGCTTCTTCGATAATTCCGCGTCGATCTTCAGGTCGTGCATTGAGAACAGCATCAATTTGTCCCTGGCTCACAATCACGTGCTGTTGACGTCCAACACCAGCGTCAGAAAGTAGTTCTTGTACATCGAGCAAACGACACTCGACACCATTGATCGCGTACTCACTTTCGCCACTGCGAAAGAGCACACGGCTAACGGTCACTTCGGTGAACTCAATCGGCAGCAAACCAGCCGAGTTGTCGATGGTCAACATGACTTCTGCGCGGCCGAGTGCCGGGCGCTTGGATGTACCCGCAAAAATGACGTCGTCCATCTTTTGGCTGCGAACCGACGAAGGTGCCTGGGCGCCAAGCACCCACGCGATGGCATCAACCACGTTGGACTTGCCCGAACCGTTTGGCCCCACCACTACGGTGACACCTGGTTCGAGCTCCATCACGGTGGTATCAGCAAAAGACTTGAAGCCTTTGAGGGTCAGCGATTTGAGAAACACGTCAATCGGCGAGAATAGTAGAAAAATCGGCTTTCAGTAGCATTTTCAGCATTTTCAGTGCTGACAGACTGCGCAGTAACAGGTGGTGCGCCCTGCAACCGTGGTGCGCGAGATTCGAGCCTTGTTGCATGTCAGACACATCTTGCCCGCTCGCCCATACACACGATGCTTATTTTGATAGCTACCGGTGTCACCCATCACATCTACATATTGAGAATCGTCCAGGGTGCTGCCTCCCGCGGCAACCGCATCACCCAAAATCTGCACAATTGCCTCGTGCAATCGCCCAATTATTGGCATCGATAATCGCTCGGGCACTCTGCTCCAGCGCAACCGTGCACGATGCATGATTTCATCAGCATAAATATTTCCGATACCGGCAATCACGCTCTGATTGAGCAGCGTGCCTTTGAGATTGCCCCGCTTTCCGTTAAATCGCTGACGCAGAACTTCTGGTGTGAACTCGTCAATAAGCGGATCAATGCCAAGGCGTAACAGTTCTGGCATCTGTTCAGCCAAGCGGTCCGGATCGAAGACAACGACTTCGCCAAATGTGCGCGGATCGACAAACCACAATTCACACGGCGGCTGAGTCCCGAGCGCTTCCAAATGCAACACCACATGGGTGTGTGGCAATCGCTGTGCTCCAGATTCAGCAATCAGTACCCTGCCGCTCATGCGCAAGTGAATCATCATCTGTTCGCCAGAGTCGAGCGAGCACAACAAATATTTTCCTCGTCGACCAGCGTGCGTGATCGTGGTTCCCGAGAGTCCGTCGATCAATGCTTCGCGACTGGTGCGCCTCACGGTTCGTTCACGACCAACTTCAACTTGCGCAATGCGTCGACCCACTGCCATTCGCTCTATCCCACGCCGAACCGTTTCGACCTCGGGCAACTCGGGCATTACACTCGACTAGTCGTTTTGGCTGACGTTTTGGCTGACGTTTTTAATATCGTGTTCATGATGCAGCGTGTCGCAGGCAATTTCGGCAGCAAATTGCTCGGCAACTTTCTTTGAACGCCCCTCGCCGCTGCCCATCTCGCGGTCGCCCACATATACCGTTGCAAAGAAAATCTTTTCATGATCTGGTCCCTCATCGGTGACCCGATAGTGCACATGCTCTTCCAGTAATCGTGAAGCCAGTTCTTGTAGGCGGGTTTTGGCATCCAGTCTGTCTAGACCGCCCATAGCGTTGTCAATTGCACGAGACATCAATTGCGTTACGACACGGTGCGTTACGACCGCACCCGCATCCAGATACACAGCACCAAACACGGCTTCGAGTGCGTCAGACAAAATCGAAGTTTTTTCGCGGCCACCCGCAGCATCTTCACCCTTGCCCAGCAGCAAACAATCGCCCAGATCGAGATCTGTAGCAATTGCACCAAGGGCATTTGCATTCACGACGCTCTTACGCAAGTCGGTGAGTTTGCCTTCTTGAAACTCGGAGTGGCGTTGGTACACAATGTCGGCGACCACCCAACCGAGCACAGCATCGCCCAAAAACTCGAGTCGCTCGTTGGATTCAAATCCATCGTTTTCAGATGTCCACGAACGATGCCGCATTGCGGTCGCTAGTAATGTCTTATCGGCAAAGCGATGCCCAATTCGCTCGGCCAATGACTCGAGCAAGTTGCTCATTTTGGTTGCAATGCCTCTGCGATGAGTCCGACCATATTGCTCTCCACCATTTCTTGAGCAACTTTGATTCCATTAAGCATGGCGCGCGCGCTTGACGAGCCGTGCGAGATGATGCAAACGCCGTCTACACCCAACAGAATCGCGCCACCCGTCGAATCTGGATCAAAGATTGCGTACAGATCGAGCAGTGCGGGCATGATCGCATCAGCGTGTTCTTTGTATTGCGGTGCGCCAATTGCGGCAAACAGCGCCTTGACGATCGAGCGCATTGAACCCTCGATGGTCTTCAATGCAACATTGCCGGTGAATCCGTCAGTGACTACCACATCTACGGCGTCGGTCATAATGTCACGACCTTCTACGTTGCCGATGAAATTGATGTCGCTGCATGCGCTCAACAACTTGAAGGACTCTTTGCGCAGCGTGTCTCCCTTGCCGGGCTCTTCACCAATCGAGAGCAGACCAACGCGTGGCTTGTCGATACCAAATCGCACGCGCGAATACACCGAACCCATGATTGCGAATTGTGTCAACCACTCGGCTTCTACTTCAGCGTTTGCTCCAGCATCCAACAACACGGTGTGAGTGCTGCCCGGAACTGGAATCGGTGTGGCAATTGCAGGACGCTTAACGCCCTTAATTCGACCCATCCGCAATAGAGCCGAGGCCATCGTTGCACCGGTGTTACCTGCAGAAATCATTGCACTTGCTTTTCCCTCACGGACCAACTCGGCAGACTGCACAAGTGTTGAATCTTTTTTGGTGCGCACCGAAGACGCTGGGTCTTCGTTCATGTCGATGAACTCAGTCGCAACATGAAGCGGCAAATTACCGATGTCGAAACGAGTACCGAGATCGCCAGGACCAACTAGGAGGACTGGAATACCAAGAGCAGCAGCTTGCTTTGCTCCATCAAGAATTTCGGCAGGGGCTTTGTCGCCACCCAACGCATCAACCGCAATGGGCAGCATAAATTTGCCCGCGATAAATTAAGCGACGTCGACGGCGATGCGACCCTTGTACCAACCGCAGTTACCACACACGGTGTGTGGCAACTTTGAAGTTGAACAACGTGGGCACACGCTGCGCGATGGCGCACCAAGTTTCCAGGCGCCTGCCATGTGGCTGTGGCCCTTCATTTTGGATTTCTTTTTCTTTGGAACTGGCATCGCGTGCTCGGCTTTCGGTTACTGGACTGGCTGACTGAACGGTGTCTTAGGTTATCGGGTTGAGACCTAGTTCAGCTCTTCGCGCAATTGGTCCAAAATTGCCCACCGCTCATCAAATCTCTGGGCTTGACAACCGCACGGAGCACTCTCCAAATCGGCGCCACATTGCGGGCAGAGACCAAGGCAATCAGCCTTGCATAATGGTGTATCGGGCAGGCTTAAAAGCACCATTTCACGCACCATCGGCTGCAAATCGAGGCTCTCGCCCACGATCGGATATGCATCTGGATTATCTGGCATCCGCTGATACAACTCGTCGATCGACGCGACGTTGGCATATTCGATATTGCGTAAACACCTTCCACAGAGAAGTTGAGATTTGCCAGTAACAGTGCCTTGCACGATGATGCCGCCGTTAATGCTCTCGAGTTGCAGCGCGATCTCGATTTCGGTTTCATCGTCCAAGCGTTTGTCGGCAAAACCGAAAGTTGACACTGGAATGGTGATCTCGATGTCCTTGAGCGTGCCTGCACGCCGAGTCATCTCGATGATGTTGATTAGAAGCGGTGATGCCATAGAAGCCGCAAGAGTTATCGGTTAAAAATAACGACTAGTACGAGTCGTGATCTTGATCGAAGAACGTAGGAGCACCCGACGAAACGTCTTCGCCATCGTCGGCACTGAGAGTTGGCTCTGGAGTTGTCCCCACAATCGACAAACGCTCACGACCTTGTGAAACGGTACGTGTTAGACGATCGAGCAAGATCTCGAAACTGGCAAGACGACGGTCGAGAAAATCTTCTGTCTCGTTCTTGAGTCGGCGCGAGTCTGCATCTGCTGCCTCGAGTACTTGACGGGCCCGAGTCTCGGCCGCTCGCACAACTTCTGTGCGTTGCACCATTCGCTCGGCCTGCACACGTGCTGCCTCCACTATTTCGTCAGCTTCACGCTGCGTTTTAGTCATGAAATCTTGACGCTCTTTCAGCATCCAACGGGCCTGACGAATTTCGTCCGGCAAGCAGGCTTGAGCATCTTGCAATAACGCAACAACGTGATCGCGATCTATACGTGGCGTGCTCGACAGCGGCACATTTGGTGCTGAAGCAATCGTGTGAATGACCTCTTCAAGGATGGACTCGGTATCACCTAACTCAACAGGCACACTTGCATCAATCTCGCCGCCCAAGTCTTCATAGCCATCATTTCCATTTTTGCGACTCATTATTTAGCTCCTAGTTTTTGTTTGGCAATATCTTGTTTGGCAATCAGCGCTTTCAGAACAGGTGACGAAACCATTGGCGTGACAATTTCACCGGTGTAGTCAACAAATTGGCGAATATACCTACTGCTTATAAACGAATGCTGTGGGCGCGAAAACAGTAATACTGTCTCGATTCCGGTGGCTCCGTGATTAGTTTGCGCCATCTGCTGCTCTACTTCAAAGTCGCCACCTGTACGCGCACTTTTAATAATGAAGGATGCAGCAATTTTGCTAGCCGCTGCAACAGTGAGCCCACCATACATCTCGACACACACCTGCTTGCCAAGATGGGCTACGGACTGGCGCACTAGATCTGTCCGCTCGGCGGGGCTAAACATACCGCTCGGCTTATCAGGATTGTGCATTACGCCAATCACCAAATCACCAAATAGCGCCACCGCCTGCTCAACAACGTCGAGATGGCCAAGATGGAACGGATCAAAGCTCCCGGGGTAAAACGCAACAGCCATATCGGTACTTACGCTAACCGCTGTACGAACGACACGTACGCACGCCCATATCGCTTCACACGGGTCACTTCCCAGCCAGTAATTGCAGGCGATTCGTCATTCATGTCTCGATCGCTCTCAGCAACCACCAAGTCGCACGCAACCTCACCTAGAAATTCGCTCCATTGAGCAAACTCGTACGGTGGGTCTGCCAACACCAATGAAACATTGCGCGTCAAACCAATGTTGGTCATTGCATCACCCCGAACAACAGTCGAACGTTCTGAAAGTCCAAGTGTTTCGAGATTTTCTCGCAATACCTCAAGTGCCTCACGGTCGCGCTCGATAAATGTACAGTGCTCTGCACCACGCGAGAGAGCCTCAATACCGAGAGCTCCACTACCCGCAAAGGCGTCCACCACTCGCGCACCCACGATCACACCCAAACTGCCGAGAGCATTGAATGTTGCTTCACGAGCTTTGTCGGTCGTGGGTCGAGTCTTTTTGCCAAGAGGCGCACTAATCCGTCGCCCACGCAACTCACCTGCCACAACTCGCATACTGTTTACGCTATTGCCCTCACAAGTAGTTACATGAACTGGTTGAATGAACTAGTGAACGACGATCAATACGAGTACGAATCTGGTCCCGCCGAGCCGCCAACCGAGTCAATCACCTGTGTCGATTGTGGTGGAACTTGCCATCTGCTTACCCATCCACCCGAAGACGGACTCTGGCTGACCGGCGACGTTGTGGCCTATCGCTGTTCAGATTGCTTGGATCGCTGGGATCTTGTGCTTATGCCTCTCGGCGAATAGCCGGCACTGATCAGTTCTTAAACAAAAACTCGGCATCCTCGGGCGTCAGCAACAGATCGAGTTCGTCCAGCAAGCCTGCATTATTAACCATTGTTGGATCGGCATCCACAATTGAAAACGCCGCCGCCCGCGCAATGTCAATCAAATCTCGGTCGCGTCGCAGAGAAGCCAGCTTCAAATCGCTTGCGCCCTTTTGCATCGAATTCATCAGCGTGCCCTCGCCACGTAGTTCAAGGTCAACTTCAGCCAAGTAAAAGCCATCGGTCGATTCCACTAACGCATCCACGCGCGGCGACGAAACTTCGGGATCTTTGGTTTGCAGCCAGCACTGCGAAGCAATGCTCCCGCGCCCAACGCGACCGCGCAACTGATGCAATTGCGCGATACCAAAACGATCAGCGTCGAGCACCGCCATCACCGTCGCATTTGGCACGTCAACACCAACTTCGATCACCGTGGTTGCAACAAGCACATCTAATTTGCGATCTCGAAACTTGTTCATCGTTTCTTCTTTGTCGAAAGATGACATGCGTCCGTGCAACAAACCCAACCGAAGCCCTTGCAACTCGCCCACCTGCAATTCTGCATAAATTTTTTCAGCAGAGGCAACCTCGATCTTGTCGCTTTCTAATACAAGTGGACAAACAACAAAGGCTTGCTGGTCTTGAGCAACGGCATCACGAATACTTGACCACATCAGTGCTTCAAGAAGCGGACCGGCAGCCCACTTGGTAGCAATCGGTGTGCGACCCGGTGGTAATTCATCGAGCACACTGACATCTAAATCGCCATATACGGTCATTGCCGCTGTGCGCGGAATCGGTGTTGCGGTCATCACCAATACATCTGGAGTGCTCGTCGAGCTGCCCTTTTGCGACAAAGCAGCACGCTGCTCAACACCAAAACGGTGTTGCTCATCAATGACAACTACGCCAAGGCTGTTGAACTCGACGCCCTCCTGAATCAAAGCGTGAGTGCCAACAACAATGTCGACACCACCGCTCGCCAAGTCGCTCAACACTTGTCTGCGCTTTTCGCCCGTCACTCGTCCCGTCAACAATTCAACCCGCAATGGTCGGTCACCAAAAAGATTTTGAGAATCGGGCACTTGCAAATCGCTAACAAGTTGTTTAATCCCAGCAAAATGTTGTTCGGCCAACACTTCGGTTGGCGCCATAATTGCACCCTGATGCCGCCCCTGCACGGCTGTGAGCATTGCAGCAACCGCAACAACGGTTTTACCGCTACCGACATCTCCCTGCAGCAGTCGATGCATTGGATGTGGTCCTGCAAGATCGGTAGTGATTTCGCTGATCACTCTGCTCTGTGCGCCAGTGAGACCAAATGGGAGAGCAGCAATAAATCTGTCAACAAGTTTATTTAATACCACGTGCTTAATTCCACGTGAGTCACGTTCAAACGCACGTTTTCGACCGACGAGCACAAGTTGTACACGCAATAATTCATCAAACGCCAATCGGCGGCGCGCTTCATTTTTTAGCGCAATACTTTCGGGTACATGAATATTCCACAGAGCGGTTGTGCGATCTACGAGTTCGTATTTTTCACGCACGGTCGGACTCACTGGATCAAGTAACCCACGGGTCTTGCAACGCTCTAAAGCATTTTCAATCCAGCCTGCAATTTCCCAAGTGGAGAGTCCTGCCTTTTCGCTTTGCGGATAAATCGGAACGATGCGTCCCGTACGATCGCCGATCAGGTCGATAATTGGATTGGTCATCTGCAGCACACCGCGGTACATGTCGGCTTTTCCGAACATGGCAATTTGCAGACCCTCAGTGAGCTGCCGTGCACGCCATGGTTGATTAAAAAATACGGCAGTCACACGACCAGACCCATCACCAACATTGACCGTGACCATCGAGCGTCCACCCTTCATCGGCCGCTTTGAAACCTTGCGTACTTCAACCAACACCAGTGCTTCTTGGCCTGGAACCAAATCACTTACACGAGCTTCTGCTGTTCGGTCCACCCAGCGTCGTGGATACGAAGTGAGCAACTCAAGCACATTGTCAATTCCGTATTCATGCAGTGCAGCTTTGCGCTTCTCGCCGACGCCTTTCAGTATTTCTACATCGAGCCCAGCAAGTTCACGTAGTGTAATTTCGCCCGTCATACGGGACTCGTGCTACTCGACACCAAACAAAAATGGGTACAAGGGTTGCCCACCTGGATGCACTTCAACTTCCACATCAGGGTGTTTATCAGTCATGTACGCAATGATTTCTTCTGTTGCTTGTGAGGTAGCCAGGTTGCCTGTGATGACGGTGAGTAACTCACCTTTGCCGCTTAAGAGTTGATCGAGTAGTTGTGTTGCAGCGACAACCATGGTGCTTCCAATTGCTACGACACCATCGCCGCGAACGAGCCCAATCCAGTCTCCGTCCTGAACAGCACCCGCATCCGTGTTGGTGTCTCGCACTGCTTGCGTTACTTCTCCCGTGACGACCGACGTGGCCGCATCGGACATCGCTTTACAGTTTGCATCTACATCCGCCTCGGGGTCATACGACACCAGTGCAGCAAGCGCTTCAGGCATCGAGCATGTTGGCACCACGCGCACTTCTTTTTTGGTCAGTGCGTTCACTTGGTTGGCAACAGGAATGATGTTTTTGTTGTTCGGCAAAATAATCACTTGCTGTGAGTTCATGTGCTCAACGGCGTCGAGCAACTCGGCGGTTGAGGGGTTGAGTGTTTGCCCACCTGTGACCACGCCTTGAACGCCCATCTGCCCAAACAATTCCGCCAGTCCATCGCCACTGCAAATTGCGACGACCGCACACTCAACAGCTGGCAATGCCGACACCGCACTTGGCCGCTTAGTCGTTGCACCCATCTGTGCCTCACGATGGGCATGCTCCTCTTCCATTTCTTCAAAGAGGTCAGTCACGCGAATCTTGAACGGCTTGCCCCCCAACTCGAGTGGCGCTTCGATTGCTGCACCGATGTCGTTGGTGTGCACGTGGCAGTTGTACAGCCCGTCGCCACCGACAACGACGATCGAGTCACCAATCTTGCCCCACGCTTGCATAAATTCTTTTGATTTTGCGTCTTCGATGTTGAGCAAGAACATCACTTCATAACGCAACTCACTAACATCCACTTCGCCACTTGTTGATGCACGATGCGACACTGAGTCAAGTTGCTCTTTGCTCGGACCAATTGCTTCACTTGGTTCTGGCAACGGCTCGCCGTCAACAACATGCAGTGCGGCATCCATCAACAACATAAAACCTGCGCCACCCGCGTCAACCACACCAGCGTCTTTTAGTACCGGAAGTTGCTCAGGCGTATTTGCAAGCGCTGTGCGTCCTGCTGCGCGAGCGACATGCAACATCGCTGCAAGCGTTGCGCCATCGGAAGCCGCGCGTTGAGCAGCATCGGCTGTTTCGCGCACGACAGTGAGAATTGTTCCTTCAATAGGCTTGAGCACTGCTTCGTACGATGCGACGCTTGCAGCTTTAAGTGCTGCAGCAACCTTTGTGGCGCTACCAGGAGTTGCAGTGCGCAACGTTGTAACTAGCCCACGCAAAATTTGGCTCAAGATCACACCGCTATTGCCTCGCGCACCCATCAGTGATCCGTGGCTGATGGCCTCACATGTTGGTTCGAGTGCATGGTCTGCGTTCTCAAGTTCGGTAACGACCGCATCAAGAGTTCGCGACATGTTCGTTCCTGTGTCACCATCTGGCACTGGGTACACATTGAGTAAGTTGATGCCCGCGGCGTGGCGCTTCATGGTGTCACGGAAGGTGATCACTGTGTCGCGCAGGGCCTCGGCCCCAAAGATCTCCAGAACGGGCATTGATAAATCGTACAGATTTGCGGCCCAAAAGCCCGAGACGACCTCTCATTCTCCTACAGGTACAGCAGAATCTCGCCCACTAATGACTTTCATCACATCAAGCAATACTTCTCCAAGGGATTGATGCCATAGGGCAAACGACTGGTAAATTTGGCAAAGTTTATTTTGCAGTGTTTATTTGAAGTAATCAGTTGGCAAATTCTGGAGGCTCAAAATGCAAGGTGTAATCAAGGCATACGACCCCGCAAGTGGCGATGGAGTCATAATGTGCGACAGCGACTTGGCAGATTACGAACTTGCTCCCGGTGCGCTTGATGGCTCTATTTTTCGGATGCTTCGCCAAGGCCAACGCGTCTTATTCGAAGTTGATGGCGGCGGTCGTGCTACAAAATTGCGCCTTGGCTCCGAGCGCGACATGGAGACGCCAGGACAATGAGCGGCAAATCAAACAATGTTGCACTCAAAAAATGGATTGCCGAGTGGGCTGAGATCTTGCAACCCGACGACGTGTATTGGTGCGACGGTAGCCAAAAAGAATACGACGATCTCTGCGAAGACCTTGTTCTCGCTGGCACATTTACCAAACTCGATGAAAGCAAGCGACCCAATTCATATTGGGCACACTCAGACCCTGCCGACGTTGCGCGCGTAGAAGACCGCACATTTATTTGCTCCACCGACAAGGTAGATGCAGGACCAAATAACAACTGGCGCGAACCATCAGAGATGCGCGCTGAATTGAAAGCTTTATATGCAGGTGCAATGCGCGGACGCATGATGTACGTCGTTCCATTTTCAATGGGTCCACTTGGTTCACCCATAGCGCACATCGGCGTACAACTCACCGACAGCGCATACGTTGCAGTGAGCATGCGCATTATGACGCGCATGGGCCAGGGTGCACTTGATGCACTTGGCAACAACCAATGGGTTCCTTGCTTGCATTCTGTTGGCGCGCCTCTCGAGGCAGGCCAAAAAGATTCTGCATGGCCATGCAACCCAGACAACAAATACATTGCGCACTTCCCCGACACTCGCGAGATCTGGAGTTATGGCTCGGGTTACGGCGGCAACGCACTCTTAGGCAAGAAGTGCTTCGCACTGCGTATTGCAAGTGTGATGGCACGCGACGACGGCTGGTTAGCCGAGCACATGCTCATTCTCAAACTCACGAACCCGCAAGGCGCGCACAAATACATCGCTGCCGCGTTTCCATCGGCGTGCGGCAAAACCAATCTTGCAATGCTCGTTCCAACCATTCCAGGTTGGAAAGCCGAGACCATTGGTGACGATATTTGCTGGATGAAGTTTGGACCCGATGGCCAGTTATACGCAATCAATCCTGAAGCCGGATTCTTTGGCGTTGCTCCAGGCACTGGTTACGACACCAATGCCAATGCAATGCACACACTGTGGGGCAACAGCATTTACACAAACACCGCGCTTACGCCAGATGGCGACGTGTGGTGGGAAGGCATGACAGAACAAAAGCCTGCACGAGTAACAGACTGGCGCAATCAACCCTGGACACCAGAGTCCGAAACACCTGCTGCGCATCCAAACGCACGATTTACTGCACCTGCCGCGCAGTGCCCCTCAATTGCACCAGAGTGGCAAGACCCTGCGGGAGTTCCGATTTCGGCAATTCTGTTTGGTGGTCGTCGACGCACAACGGTCCCACTTGTCACTCAGGCATTCGACTGGAACCACGGTGTGTTCTTGGGTTCAATCATGGCTTCCGAAACAACCGCAGCAGCCGGTGGCGCAGTTGGCAAATTGCGCTTTGACCCAATGGCGATGCTGCCATTCTGTGGTTACAACATGGCCGATTACTTCAAGCATTGGCTCTCAATTGGCACGAAAACAGAGGCAGACAAATTGCCGCAGATCTTTTTTGTCAATTGGTTCCGTCGCGATGAAGATGGTCGCTTCATGTGGCCTGGCTACGGCGAAAACAGTCGAGTGCTCAAGTGGGTCTTCGAGCGCACCGACGGTCAGGTTGGAGCCGACAAAACCGCAATTGGCTTCTTACCAGCACCAGGCACACTCGACATCGACGGCCTCAATGTGAGTGAAGCCGACATGCAGGTGTTGCTCAGCGTTGATAATGACGGATGGCGCGAAGCAGTGCCTCAAATTCGCGAGCACTATGCAGCGTTTGGCGATCGTTTGCCGCAACAACTCGCGGCATCACTTGACTCGCTCGAAGCAGCTCTCGCCTAAACCTCGAGCTGCACCGTTTGATCATCAAAAACTGCCAACAATTTGAGTTCCCCACCCATGTGGTCGATCAATGAATGCAACATTGTTAGTGAAATTTCAATCACACCATTCTCCAACTGTGAAATCGTTGACTGAGTCACGTTCATATTCTTGGCGAGTTCACACTGAGTAATCTCGAGGCTCTTACGCAAGTCACACAATTTGTGTTGCCTGAACTCTTTGAGAAGTTTTTTGTATCCAGCATCTAGTCGACGAGATCGAGCAGGATCGCTGCGCATTGTCTTTCTTATTCTTGAATACTCTCGCGCATATACAGAATTATCCACATAGTTATATTGGCCTCACTTATATTAAATTCAACACATTGGCGCAGAGCGATACGCGATATAGGCAGCGATAAATCTGCGATTAATTCAATGTGTACGCCAATTAGGCGTTTAGGCAGGAAGAGGCAGGAAGAATTTAGGCGGCTTGACCGACGAGCATCGCGCGGATTGAAAGACCCATCAGAAATAGTCCGCCAAATCCGTACAACAAATACACACGGCTCTTCAGTTGCGCGCGGTAAGAATAAATAATTGCGATGGCGATAATTGCAACAAAACCATAGAACGCATGAAACTGTGGAAACTCACGCTTGTCTCGGTTGACCATAATCACACCAAGAATCACCTGCACGAAAATGCTGACCTGAGTGAATGCAGTAAACCACCACAGGGCGCGACTGCGCAGCGCAATAACTTTGTGTGCACTCAAGGCCCAAACACCCGCGAGGGCATTTCCAATAATCACAACCCATGCCCAACTCGTGTGCAGGTTGGCGAGAGTAGATGCGTCCATGACTCTTTGAATCTAGCGGATCAGTGTGTCGGCTTCGTGGCCGCCGTGCACGAGTGAAAGACTTCCGGTTGCATCACGTTCAAAAACCGTGATCGAACAATTATCGAGACTGCGAATCACGAGCCGATCGTCACCAATCACGCCTCCGATCACTGCATTGATCGCAATGAAGTGACTAAAAATCACCGTGTCGGTCTGAATGCCACGAACAAAATCGGTGATGCAATCGCGATATGCAACGTAGTCAGAACCAAGTTCGCTCCACGTGCCTTGCATTGCTTGACGCAACCACACAATACGGTCGCTCATTGCGACGCCTTTAGGTGAAGGTATTTCAGAAACTTCGGCACACACCTGCGGCACCACGTTCCACATTTGTGCCAACGGCGCTGCAGTTTGTTGACAACGCAATAACGGGCTCGTAATTATATTGCCGAGTTGCAGCGACTGCATCTCAACTGCTGCTTGCCTCGCCTGTGCTTGCCCCAGTTCATCCAATTCTGGATCAAGCGCCGTGTCCCAACCTGCAGACGCCCGGCCATGGCGAACCATGTAAATACGGCTTCTTTCTGTCATGTACTTGCTAGTCGAAGAGCCACACGTCGCGCGGAGGACCGCTCTCACCTACCTTCTTAAACCATTCATGACCAAACATCATCTGAAAGATTTCTAGGCTCATGTTGCCAAAAAAACTCGAGTCGCTAATCTGGCTTGCATGACACGCAATTGCTTTGAGCTTAAGGTCACAATAATCGGCCACATCAACTCGATGTGAAATTTCGTTTGCGGGCTCACCCATCGGGTTGCCGTCATCCGCCGGACCATCCGGATTGAAGTCTTCTGACGGAGCACTGTCTGGAAATTGCACAGCGTTTTCTTTTGCCCTTTGGTAGACCATTCGAAAATGATCTCTATTCATCGTCGTTTCAAAAACATTTTTGGTGCCAGCAATCGCTGCTGCGCGATGCCCCACTTTGTGTACTTGGATGTGATCGGGGTGCCCGTAATTGCCGTGCCAGTCATACACAGTAAAAACATCGGCGCGCTCTTCAAGTAACACGTCAGCAAGTCGCTGCGCTGCCTCATCAACGTCGGCTGCAACAAATGCTCCAGGCAATTCATTTTGCTCCCACCCCGTCATTCCAGAGTCGCAATAGCCGAGCCACACAAGTCGGTGCACACCGAGTACGTCGCACGATGCCTGAGTTTCACGCTTGCGACGATCGATCAGCGTCTCGCCTGGAGCAAGGTCATCAGGGATTTCCCCATGATCGCCGTTAGTGGCAACAACCAAGACAACACGATGTCCTTCTCGAGATGCTCGGGCGAGCGAGCCACCCATGATCAAACTCTCGTCATCTGGATGGGCGTGAAACGCGACAACTGTGCTCATTATTTTTTTGCGTCCGTTGAGGATCCGTCCACTACAGCACCACTTGCAATTAATGCAGAGACGCGGTCTGCGTCGAAACCCCAATCAGTCAATACTGAGCGTGAATGCTGCCCCGCATGAGCAGGGGCGCTTGGCAACGCCGCTGCAGTGCGTGAAAAACGCGGTGCTGGTGCTGGCTGTGTAACGCCATCAACTTCAATAAATGTTTGGCGAGCAATGTTGTGCGGATGCTTGGCTGCTTCGCTCATCGTGAGTACGGGGGCAAAGCACACATCAGTGCCTTCCATGATCTCACACCACTGCGCCGAAGTCTTTGTGCGCATCACATCGGCAAGTCTAGTTTTGAGAAGAGGCCACTGCGATGTATCCATCTGTTTTGCAAATGCAGGATCATCAATGAGCCCAGTCTTTTCAAGTAGCAGTAAATAAAACTGTGGCTCGATACTGCCAATCGAGACGTACTTGCCATCGCCGCATTCAAACACATCATAAAAATGTGCTCCAGTATCAAGCAGATTTGTGCCTGGCTTATTTTCATCAAAGATTCCGATGTTCTTCATTGCCCAAAACATGCTCATCAACACCGCCGACCCATCGACCATTGCGGTATCGACCACTTGACCTTTGCCACTCTTTTGAGCTTCGAGTAATGCGCACACGACTCCATATGCCAAAAACATTCCCCCACCACCAAAGTCGCCAACCATGTTTAATGGGGGCACTGGTGCTTCGCCGGCACGAGAAAAATGCGCGAGAGCACCCGCAAGCGAGATGTAGTTGATGTCGTGTCCGGCAGATGCCGCGTACGGTCCCTCTTGACCCCAACCCGTCATGCGTCCAAATACAAGCTTTGGGTTGCGCGCAACACAAACATCTGGCCCAACCCCAAGTCGCTCCATTACTCCTGGGCGAAATCCTTCAATCAACGCATCGGCATGCTCCACCAGTGACAACAACGTTTCGACACCATCTGGGTTCTTGAGATCGATGGCAATATTGCGACGACCACGCAACAACACATCCCAGTGCGCGCCGTCTGGCGCCTGACCCCGTACAGATTGTGCTCGCTCAACACGAATTACTTCAGCGCCCATATCGGCCAGCATCATTGCCGCAAAAGGCCCTGGCCCAATCCCTGCAAGCTCAATGATTCGGTAGCCCGCCAATGGGCCACTCGATTTTGTCGATTGAGATTGAATCGCCATATGGTCAAAGACTACTTAGGCAACGACTTGCGCAACGTGGTCCAAGATCGCGCCTGTGAGTACTGGCCACAGTGGTTGCGGCAAATCATGCCCCATGTCGTCGATGAGAAGAAGTTTTGAACCAGGAATCAACTCTGCCGTGCGCTCGCCACCACTTTGCACAATCAATTCGTCATCAGTGCCATGAATGACCAGAGTCGGGCACGAAATTGTTGCGACCTGCTCATGGCGCCTGCCCGATCCGTACACCGCAGCAAGTTGACGTGGTGCGCCTTCTGGATAAAAAGCGCGGTCGTAACTTAACGCTGCACCAGCGTATGAAAGTTCGTCGCTGCGATATTTCTTTGACTGCCATACTTGCCACTGAATAGATGACGCAATGTAATCTTCGCGACTTGTTGTTGGCGGTGGGTCTGCAAAAATGACCACCGCAGCATCCATCGATGGTTGACCAACATCGGGGTCACCTGGCTGAGACGAAATTGAAGTCAGAGTCATTGTTCGGTGCCGATGCTCATATGCCACAACCTGGGCGATCATTCCGCCAAGCGACATTCCGAGCACATGTGCACGCTCTATGCCCAAGTGGTTGAGCACACCAACTGCATCGGTGGCCATGTCTGACAGTGAGTATGGAATTGGTGGTATCGGCTGATCGGTCATCGCAGCCAAGATGATCGGACCAGCATCAACGACGACACCATCCAAGTGCGTTGATAATCCACAGTCGCGATTGTCAAAAATAATTACGTAGTAACCAGCGTCAGCCAATAACTGACAAAATGCTTCTGGCCACACAATCATCTGGGCTGTGTAGCCCATGATCATCAAAATGGCCGGATTACTTGGTAAACCAAATGTGGCGTACTCGATATCGATCAATCGGTTATCAGTTGAGTGAACAGTTGTTTTTGGCACCGTGTCATTCTTGCCCAAACACGTAGTTCTCACAACTTCACGGAATAATGTCATGTATATATGAATGCGTCGGCCGAGTTCGTTGCGCGCTCGCCGGGACGTGTCAACCTGATAGGAGATCACACCGACTACACCGGTGGAATGGTCTTGCCAATGGCAATCGATAGATTCACCACAATCACTGCACGGCCACTTGAAGGAGCGATACAACTCTCTAGCGCTGATCAACCCGATGCCCTTGACAGCCAGTTACCCATTGACAACCCCGCATTGACTCAGCCCGATTGGGGTCGATACGTCACTGGGGTTGCTGCACTTTTGAATGTTGAGCGTGGTTTTTCTGGGTCGGTGTCAACAACGCTTCCACTGGGTGGAGGCCTATCTTCGAGTGCGGCGCTCGAACTCAGCACCGCACTGATGCTGAGCGCCATCAACGATCTTCCGGCTCTCAATCCACTCGAACTTGCGCAGCTCTGTCGCCGAGCAGAACACTTGGCAACCGGTGTTTCATGCGGAATTATGGATCAACTTACTTGTTCCTCCGGGGTAGCCGGAAGCGCTCTGTTAATTGATTGTCACTCATTGCAAATTAGTCCAATTGAAATTCCACATGATGTAAACGTCTATGTGCAATTTGTTGCGCATCGACAACTCGCATCGAGCGCATATTCGGACCGCGTCACCCAATGCGCTCAGGCAGAGCAACACATTGGTCCCTTGCGCTTGGCCGAAGTAGGCAACGCACACAACATGGTTGATGAGGTATTGCGACGACGCGCCCTCCATGTTGTGAGCGAAAATGATCGTGTTCGCAGAGCAACTGTGGCACTTGCGCTTCAAGATATGACAACATTTGGTCAGTTGATGAACGAAAGCCACCAAAGCCTGCGCGATAATTTCGAAGTTTCAACGATACAAATGGATGAGGCCGTTCGTTATGCGCAGCACACCCCAGGTGTATTTGGCGCACGAATGACAGGTGGCGGATTTGGCGGCTGCATCGTGATCGTTGCAGACTCAACCGCAAACCTCAAAAACATTGACGGTGCGATGCTTGTCAAGCCTGTTGGTGGTGCAGGATTAATTAACTAGCGCTGTGCATCGCTCGCTGAATAAAACTTTGCACCTGCTCTGGGTCGCGAATGTTGTCAAACACTTCCATTCCGTCTTCCCCGCCAGACTCAATCAATAAGTCCCCCGAGCCAATGATTCGCTCAAAAATTGATTGATGAAAATTGATGTTGTTTACTCGATACAACGGAATCTCGATACCTGTTCGGGCTATTACTCCTGAAATGAAGATGACCTGTTGGTTAGTGAGCACAAAGTGAGTCCTGCTCCACTTCAGGGCACGCGACAACAGTCGCCCAATAGTAATCAGCGCTCCAACCTGTAGCACTCGAATACCAACTGTCTCGAGCAGTCGCATTGCGCTAGATGATTGCTCGTCAGAAATGTCGTAAATCTTCAACCAAACGATCAACAGAGTGACGAGCGAAATTGATGGCCCTACAAATGTCCACCAGTGAGGATGCAAGTCCAAAATTACATGCTCGTCATCATTGAGATATTTGGTAGAAAACGCCATGAATGCATCGTAATGTGCAGCGTGTTACACGGAACGCCTACAGTCTCTGCATGCTTAAGGACGACTTACTGCGTGGGCTCGACGCCCAACAGCACGAAGCAGTGGTCACTCCACCTTCGTCAATAGTCGTGCACGCTGGCGCGGGCTCAGGAAAAACTCGTGTACTCACTCACCGCATCGCGTATCGAGTAGCCGAAGGCACAGCAAAACCGGAAAACATTTTGGCCATCACATTTACACGCGAGGCCGCTGGAGAAATGCGCAAGCGACTTACCAATCTTGGAGTTGATCGAACTAATGGCGCAGGACCAACGGTAGGCACATTTCATGCCGTTGCACTTTCGCTTCTCCGTCAGCGTCTAATTGATATAGGACAGCCTGTGCCAAACATTGTGCACAACCGAACCGCACTGGCGACCGCTGCTGCGGGTACCCACCGCATGGCTAGCCGGCCACGAGAGATACTTGCCGAAATTGATTGGGCCCATGCACGCATGATCGCACCCGCCGACTATGTACAAATGATCAAGCGTCTGCAGCGCACGCCACCTATTGCAGCACCAGAAATCGCCGAGATCTACAAACAATACGAACAGCTCAAAGTGAAACGACAAATTGTTGACTTAGACGATTTACTCGCACGCGTGATTGCCGACATGCGTGCAGACGCCGGCTACGCAGAGGCTGTGCGTTTTCGATTCAAGCACTTGTTCGTTGACGAAGCCCAAGACATGAACCCACTGCAATATGCACTGTTCGAAGAAATTCGTGGTGGCCGACCAGACGTGTTTGTCGTCGGTGACCCGCTGCAGGCTATTTATGGCTGGAATGGCGCCGATCGCATGTTGTTCGACACTCTTCCCGATGCACTTGGGCATACAACGGTACTCAGCCTTCCAAACAACTATCGCTGTTCACCCCACATCGTGCATGCTGCGCGCCACGTTGCCCTGCAAACCGGTGAAGCCTTCGACATCACAGCAGTACGCGAAGACGGTCCGCATATTCGTATCGCAGGTTTTGACGACGAGCAAGAAGAGGCTGATGGCATCGCGTCACTACTTTGGCAATATGCGCCAACAGCCGGCGCACATCCATGGCAATCGTGCGCCGTTCTCGTGCGCACCAACACTCAGCTCCTGGCTATTTCTAAAGCACTTACTCGCGCTGGTATTCCAATTGGGTCAACTCGCCAACCCCCAGAGATCACTGCTGCCATTGCGCTCGCAGCTCAGTCAACAAGCAGGCACGGCCTCACTACATGGGCCGCAGATATTCTCTACGAATCGATTGATGAAGCCGAACGCACCGTTGCAGAAATGGTGCGACAGTTTGTGCAGCAAGACACAATCGGCACTGTTGATGGCCGTGCTTTCAGCGCGTGGGTTGCAGCAAATGCAACCGTTCCCCACCCCAACGCTGGCGTTGACTTACTCTCATTTCACGGCGCCAAGGGTCGCGAGTGGGACTGTGTTGTTATCGCCGGTGCAGAGGTTGGTCTCCTGCCCCACGGCTCAGCAACTTCGACCGATCAAAAACGCGAAGAAATACGACTCGCCTATGTTGCAATCACGCGCGCAGCCCACCAACTTTTTATTACGTTTGCTCGCAAGCGAAACACCCGCAATACCGGCATTAGTCCTCTCTTGCAAGACGTGCCAACGTCAATCGATATGCCAGTTGTCGCCATGCCGACTATTACGCGCATGGCCCGTCGAGCCTCCAATGATCCAGATTTGTTGGATGACCTGACTACTTGGCGTCGACACCTTGCGCGATCGTTGTTTCAACAACCAACAGGTATCTGTAGCGACGAAGAGCTCAAGCGGCTTGCGAGTGCTCAACCATTAGATCGCGAGATGACTATTGATGACTTGGCTGCCGTGATGGGAAAAAGCATGGCACAGCGCATCGCGCCAGCAGTATTACCGCTTTTTGAGCGTCACGCGTCGCGCAGCTGAGTCAGACGCTCAAAGACCTCTGGTCGCATCGACACAAAGATTCCCGTTGCCTCTGCGCACAGTGTCTCTTCATGATGCAGCGATGCTTTGGTAATGATCTTGCGTTTTTCGGTTGATGCGACATGTGCGCGAAACTCAAGTGGCTTATGTAACGGCGTCGGTGCGCGGTAGTCGATGGTCAAGTTGACCGTCATGCCTGGATTACCCGTGGTCGACTGAGCGACACCACACACTTCGTCAAAATACGCGGCGATTACCCCGCCGTGCACACACCCTGGTGGCCCTTCATACGCCGACCCAAATGTGACACTGCCAACGACATTGACGCGACCATTTTCATCGGTTGAATTTGTGATAGTCATCGGCATCGCGACTGGATTTATCGCACCGATAATTGGGCTACGGTCAAGAAAACTTGTACCAATCACAGAAACGATCTCTTCTATTTCATTGCGAATCACTTGTGCTCGTTCGGCGCGAACCTGTTCATCAGCCGTCATCGGCGTTTGACGAATATGGAAACCCGCAAAGTTATTTGGCTGGCTGGGCGCGTTATTAGACATAACTACTTCTTCACAACTCCATCACAACAGGCGCATGATCGCTTGGCTTTTCGCCTTTGCGCGCATTGCGGTCGATCACGGTCATTTTGGTGCGCTTGGCAACCGAATCACTGACTAACAAAAAATCGATCCGCATTCCATGATTTTTATGGAACCCACCATCGCGATAATCCCACCAAGAAAACAACTTTGGCTCAGGATGTTGATCGCGATATACATCAGTTAACCCCCACGCGCAGAGATCGCTAAAGACTTCACGCTCTGGTGCGCTCACATGCGTCGACCCTATGAGCGTTTCGGGATCCCACACATCAATGTCACCGGGGGCAATATTGAAGTCTCCAGTCACGATCACATCGTCAACTGGCTTGGCGATATTTGCGACATGCTGTTTGAGTTGCTTCATCCAGCGCAGCTTGTATTGATAATGCTCATGCTCAAGCTCTCGGCCATTGGGCACGTACACGCACACAACAGTGATGCCACCACAATTGGCACTGATAATTCGTGCTTCACCATCTGGTTCACCAACCGAAAAGTTGTTGATCACATTATCGAGACCAACTTTTGACAAAATTGCCACACCGTTCCATTGACCCTGACCAAAATGTGCGGACTCATAGCCCATTTCATGAAACACAAGTGAAGGGAAAACCGCATCCTTCATCTTGGTTTCTTGAATGCACAAAACATCCGGCTTGTTTTCCTCTATCCACTGCTGCACCCGAGGCAGCCTGGCTTTTAGAGAATTGACATTCCATGTAGCGATCAGCACCGCAACAAACTACTACGCGACTCTTATTTTTTCTTGGTGGGAGCTTTGCGAGTTTGTGCAGCAGGTGGGCGTGCTTGCACGGCAGCTGGGCGTTTCTTAGTCTTCTTGACAGTGACGGCTTTTTTCACAGCAGTAACTGGTCCGACAATACTTACATCGATGCTGCGCCGGGAAGCGGTGAAGCTCGATACGACGAGTGAAACCTGCTGACCGATCTTGACAAACTCGCGCGCACTCCGAGGTGCTGGGTTAGCCATCAAACGCAGAGGCAAATAGCCAAGTACGTCGCCAATCCGCACGTACACGCCATGTGCCGAATAACTCTCGACCGCCCCCTTTACCTTGCTCCCGATCTTGTATTTTTCTACAAATTCCAAAAATGGTGCGAGTTCATTTACTGCAGTCGTTGGTTTTGTACGCGCACTCTGCGCCGGAACGGATGTGGTCGCGGTCGCAGTGGGTGTAGTCGCTACTTTCGTTTTGGCGGCAAGTTTGATATTTGGTGGCGGTGTGCGTGGAATCGGCATCGGCCTATTGGCCTCACTGCTTGCTTTCTTGACAGACTTTGCGGCCGACGGACGAACTGGCAAACGATCGATAAATACCCAACCAACAAGTGGCACCGGTTTGCCACCCATTAATCGACCACCATCAAACAGCCATGGGTGATCTTGGTGAAATTCTTGATAGCTGTCGTTCGAAACGACAGTTGCACCGATTTTTTTGGCGATGGTGAGCACGAATCCGTCACCGCGTCCGACAGCACCCGCAGGTGGCGAAACTAATTCGTTGTTATCGATTGCGGCGTTAAATTCGGCAACCTCCCGCTTATCGATGCGATGCCCAAAAGTGGCATCCACTACAACCGTTACTTTGGTGTCGGAATATTCGTTCATAAACGACAGCACGGCTTCGTGTAACTGCTTGAGGCTGGGCGAAGTACGACCCTCGGTCGCCAAATTTGATCCGTCTACCACCACATGCTTAGGTACGCGATTTGCCACTAGATAAGTCAACCAGCGGACCGAGTGTGCCGCAGGGATGCCCCAGCCCGTACTATCTATGCGTGCTGAGAGCTATATTTTTCGATTTTGGCGGCGTCATCCTTTCCAGCCCCTTTGAAGCTTTTAAACAGTATGAGCGAGATCATGGCCTGCCGCTCGATTTCATCCGCTCGGTCAACTCGGTCAATCACCACGAAAACGCATGGGCCAGGCTCGAGCGAAGTGACATTTCTTCTGCTCAATTTGATGACATTTTTGCACTCGAAAGCGAGTCGCTCGGTCACCGCATACCTGGTTCTGAAATTCTTGCGCTGCTGCACGGCGAATTGCGACCAGACATGGTGCACGCGCTCGATGTCATCAAAGCATCCGGACTCATTCTCGCCTGCCTTACCAACAACGTGCTGACACAACAAGTCGTAGCAGCCGACCCCCTTGAGCGCGCTCGTCAGCAAGAGTTGCAAGCGGTGCTCGCACGGTTTGATGCCGTAATAGAGTCAAGCAAAGTTGGAGTAAGGAAACCAGAACCGCGCTTTTATGAAATCGCCTGTGAGACGGTTGGCGTACAACCCGATGAATGTGTTTTTCTCGACGACTTGGGTATCAATCTCAAGCCAGCAGCACAAATGGGGATGATCACCATCAAGGTTGCAACGAGCGAGCAAGCCTTAAGCGAACTTACTCAGATCATCAAACTTGATCTATCAATGTAAAAACTGCAATCAGCAACTCTCTACCAAGCAGCGAAGGTTTGCTCCATCAAGTCGGCAACTTCTTGATCATGGATCCCTTTCGATCCAGTTGCAGGACTACCCGACTCAACTCGAGCAACGTGACGCCAGTCGTAACCTTGATTTTTCAGAGGCCACACCAAGTGATCAACAAACCTCCACGCGCCCATATTCTCAGGCTCTTCTTGCAACCACAACAGCTCTTTGGCGTTGGGATACTGCTTCAACACTTCGCGCAAACCGCTGCTTGGAAATGGATACAACTGTTCAATACGAACTACGGCAACATTCGCCGCGCGCTTGTCGCGCTCAATCATTGCGTCCCATGCCACTTTGCCCGTGCACAACACAACACGCGTCACCTTCGACTTGTCGATACCAGATGGATCGTCCAAGATCTCTTCAAAACCGCCAGTGGTTAATTGATCAATCAATGATCGACTTTGCTTCATGCGCAATGGCTGCTTCGGCGTCATCACCACAAGCGGCTTGCGCACTTCTCGCATAACTTGTCGACGCAACATGTGAAAGTACTGAGCTCCAGTGGTTGGGTAACACACCTGAATGTTGTCTTCGGCGCACTGCTGCAAGAAACGCTCGAGACGCGCCGAAGAATGCTCTGGACCTTGGCCTTCAAATCCATGCGGAAGGAGCATCACCAAGCCGTTCTGTTGGCCCCACTTATCTTCGGCAGCGACGATGTATTGGTCGATCACTACTTGAGCACCGTTGACAAAATCGCCAAACTGTGCCTCCCACATGACAAGCGCGTTGGTGTTGCCATGCGCATAGCCGTACTCGAAACCAAGCGCTGCATACTCGCTCAACAGCGAGTCATACACCCAAAAACGAGCCTTGGCATTGGGCAAAGTGTTCAGTGGCACCCACCGTGTTTCATTGTTATTGTCGACAAGTGTTGAGTGACGCTGACTAAAGGTGCCGCGGCGCGAGTCTTCACCCATTAGCCGAACAGGAACTCCTTGCACAACTAGTGAGCCGATCGCAAGAGCCTCACAAGTCGCCCAATCAACATCTTGTTGCGTCTCATATTGTTTGGCGCGTAGATCGAATTGCTTGACCAACTTTGGATGCGGGGCGAAACCTTGTGGGTACTCGGTCAAGTGATGAAAAATTGAGTCCAACACATTGCGCTCCACCCCGGTTGCAACATGGGGCAATACGCCAAAGGGTTCTGGCGGACGCGGTACCCGAATTGGTTCTGGTGCTGCTGCCCGTGCTTCATCTAACGCACTTTGTAATTTGGATTGATAATCGGCGAGCGCTTGCTCAGCTTCGTCAACTGTGATGTCGCCACGCTTAACAAGCGTTTCTACGTACAACTTTCTCACGCTGCGTCGCTCTGCAATTGCTTTATACATCAACGGCTGCGTGTAACTCGGGTCATCGCCTTCGTTGTGACCGTGGCGGCGGTAACACACCAAGTCGATCACGACATCTTTGTGAAATTTCTGACGATATTCAAAAGCGAGTTTTGCGACTCGCACGCACGCTTCTGGGTCGTCACCATTGACGTGGAAAATCGGGGCCTGCACTGTTTTGGCCACATCGCTTGGGTACTGCGACGAACGTGCGTACTGCGGTGAAGTAGTAAAGCCAATCTGGTTGTTAACGATGAGATGCACCGTGCCGCCAACTCGGTAGCCACTGGTGTTGCTCATGGCCAAGCACTCGGCGACAACGCCCTGACCGGCAAACGCCGCATCTCCGTGAAGAAGCAATGGCAGCACGCTGTAAGCAAGCGGTGGATCGATCCCATCCTGAGCAGCTCGGACCATTCCAAGCACGATCGAGTCGACCGTTTCGAGATGGCTTGGGTTTGCAGACAATTCGAGCGGCAGTGTGGCACCAGATTGAGATACGAAAGTGCCAGTTGCACCGAGGTGATACTTGACGTCTCCAGAGCCTTGTACCGACGAAGGGTCGATGTAGTCCTCAAACTCGTCGAACAGCTCTTGATAATTCTTACCAATTACGTTTGTTAACACATTGAGACGGCCACGATGCATCATGCCGATTACCGCTCCATCAAGTTTTGCATCGGCAGCACCCGACAAAATTGCATCGAGTATTGGAATTACAGATTCTGCACCTTCCAGACCAAACCGTTTCGCTCCTACATATTTAGTGGCTAAAAATCGCTCGAGCGACTCTGCTGCGTTTAGTCGTTCAAGAACTCTGCGCTTATCGACATTAATGTGACCGCGAATTTCGCCTTCCATTCGCTCCTGGATCCACCGTTGCTCTTCGGTGTTTTGGATGTGCATGTACTCGACACCGATGGTGCGGCAGTATGCATCGCGCAACACTCCCAACAAATCGCCAAGTGTCGACTTGCGCACGCCTCCAACACCACCTGTTAAAAATTCGCGATCCAAGTCCCATATAGTCAGACCATAAGTTGCAGGGTCTAGCTCACGAGGCATCATTGGCTCTTGCCAACGAAGTGGGTCTAGATCGGCAATCAGATGACCACGTACGCGATGCACACGAATGAGAGTCGCGACTTGCATTTGCTTGTCGAGCATTGCATCTTCGCTGTCAAGCAAGTTTGAGTCTTGATGCCACTGAATAGCTTGATACGGCACGCCGAGGCTGCGGAATATATCGGCGTAAAAATTGTGTTTACCAATTAGCAGTTCGTGTACGTACTTGAGGAACATGCCGCTCTCGGCACCTTGGATGATCCGATGGTCGTACGTGCTCGTAATGGTCACGACTTTCGAAATACCAAGCCGCACAATGGTGCGTTCATCAGAACCCTGAAACTCTGCTGGATAATCAATCGTGCCGACTCCCACGATGACGCCCTGACCAGGCATGAGTCGCGGCACTGACTGCACGGTGCCAATGGTGCCGGGGTTAGTAAGACTGACGTTTGCACCCGCATAGTCATCCGCCGTCAATTTGTTTGCGCGAACTTTGCGAATGATGTCGTCATATGCAAACAAGAAGCCATCAAAGTCGAGCGTGTCGGCATGTCGAAGCACTGGCACCACCAACGAACGTTGACCATTGCCCTTGTCAACATCAACCGCAAGACCGATGTTGACGTGCGAGCGCTTTTGCAATTGGGCTTTACCGTCCGCATCAATGGCATACGAATTTTTCATGTTTGGCACAGAGTCGGCGATGGCACGTACAACTGCATAACCAATAAGATGCGTGTAACTGACTTTGCCCTGACCAGTTCGTCCACGATAGTTATTGATGACCTTGCGATTCACCTCAAGTAACTTGGCGGGCACATTACGAAAACTTGTTGCAGTAGGTACCGACAAACTGCGCTCCATATTGGTGGCAATTGCAGCAGGTACACCGCGCAAGGGTTCTGGTGCCGGGTCAGCAAAAATTTCGGCGGGCACAATTGCGCGCGGTGCTGGCATCTCAACTCTTGGCGACTTCGCAACTGGTTCGGCTGGCTTAGCGAGCTGTCCGTTTACATCTTCGGGTGGCAATAAGAGCGGGCGCAAAATTTCGGCGGTGTTGTCGACACGCGGAGAACCAGCCGGACTGAAATCGCTAAAAAACTCTTGCCATATTGCGCCCACAGACGCTGGGTCATTGCGGAATTGCTCATACATCTCTTCGACAAGCCAAGAGTTGGCGCCAAAATCCTCGGGTTGACGGCGGTCAAGCATCGTGTTCACTCTACTCTGAGCGGCTTCTTCAACATGGAGTGGCACAGTGTGACTAAGTACATCCTCCTAGCGGGAATGAGCTCATCAATACCCCGCACCTAGACCGTTATTATGTTTTTATGATTCGATTTGCGAAAAGTTCACTTGCACTGATGTCCCTTGTCGCGTTCGGTGTCACGCTTCCCGCCTGCTCAGGCTCGTCATCCTCGCCAGCCAAAACATTGCCCACAAATATCGACCTTGAGGTGCGCGCTATTAACGGCCTCAAGTTTGATCAAACGAGTTACGAGGTAGTTGCCGGCGAAACCGCGATTGGCTATGTCAATGACGACACGATCCGCCACACCCTCATCGTTGTGCAAGGAGATACCAAAGTAAGTGGATTCGAACTCAAGGTCAACAAAAAGGGCGACATCGACAGTGGATCCGTACCCCTGGCCGCCGGTAACTATGTATTGCTCTGCACTGTGCCTGGCCATCAAAATATGAAAGCCGATCTCACCGTTAAGTGAGACCGGCTTTCTAAATTATTATAAAAAAGTAAAACGTTTACTTACCGAGCAAGACCTCGGAGAGAATCCACAACACCAACCACAACACTCCTGATGTGATCAGTGCATTCTTGTGGCTCTCATACATCCACAGCATCTTGTTGCCGGCTTTAATGCCACCAAAGATGCCGATCGAGTTGAGTTGGAGCAATGCAGTGATTACGAGTGCGATGGTGAAGAACATCCGGGCATTACTGCTCGTTGCATCGCCAAATGCTCCGCTGTAAAAGTGGGCGGACCCAACCATGAAGAACAACATCGATACCGAGAAGATCACGTTTTGACGTGATGCCAATAAAGCCTTGCGACCAGCAGTCGGTGCATCGGCATTTGCTTCGCCGCCACCCAACACGTTGACGACGTTCGCAAGTACAATCTTTTGATTTTTCCAGATAATCATCCAGACATTGGCAGCCATCAAGATTCCAAGCACCATGCCTACCGAAATCGCGACGTCGTGGCCGTTACCCGAAGCCGAACCATTCATGAAGTTGTTCCAATAGTCCTTTTGACCAGTAATCAAGAGGCCTGTCGCAAGAGTTGCTAGTGCAGCCCAACGAAACCACCACAGCGCGCGACGTGCAATCTTGTCAATCGTGATATTGCGTGCCTTGCCTTCATCGCCATATGCAGCCAAACCCGGTACCTGCACCAAGTTGAAGTAGTAAAGCAAACCAATCCAGGTAATGCCGACGAGAATGTGTAACCAACGGAAGCCGAAGCTATATAGGTAGTCCTGCGATAGAAGTTCCATGATGAATTATCCCCTTTGAGGTGGTGTAAAAAAACGGAAAAACTCTCCTCCGCTTGAGTTCCAAACTAGCACTGCCCCACAGTCCAGTGTTGCCACTAGTTTGTAGGCGTCATGGCTGCTGAATTTATCTATACCTGTTACAAACTTGCTCGGTTCTACCCCCCGGATCGGACTGTACTCGAGGACATCTCGCTATCTTTTTATCCTGGGGCAAAGATCGGCGTCATCGGATCTAATGGCAGCGGCAAGTCGAGTCTGCTGCGGATCATGGCCGGGGCGGATGACGGGTACACCGGCGAAGCACGATTGACCCCAGGCTTCAGTGTCGGGATTTTGGAACAAGAACCAAAACTCGACCCAACAAAAGACGTGCTTGGCAATGTGATGGATGGTGTCGCCCCAATTCGCGACCTGCTTGCACGATACGAAGAAGTCACTGCAATGTGGGGCGAGCCAGATGCCGACTTTGACAAAGTTGGCGCACTGCAAGCCGACCTTGAAGCAAAAATTCAAGCAGCCGATGCGTGGGCCTTGGAGCGCAATGTCGAAATCGCGATGGATGCATTGCGATGTCCACCGAACGACTCCGATGTGACGAAACTTTCTGGTGGCGAACGACGTCGCGTTGCATTGTGCCGCTTGTTGCTCAGCCGCCCCGACTTGTTGCTCTTGGATGAACCAACCAACCACTTGGATGCCGAGAGCGTTGATTGGCTCGAGCGCTTCTTACAGGATTATCCGGGCACTGTTGTTGCCATCACCCACGACCGCTACTTCCTCGACAACGTTGCCAAGTGGATTCTCGAACTCGACCGAGGGCGCGGCATCCCATTCTCTGGCAACTACACCAGTTGGCTTGAGCAAAAACAAGAGCGTCTTGGTCGCGAAGAAAAATCCAACGACGCACGTAAGCGCACCCTGCAACGCGAACTCGAATGGGTTCGCATGTCATCAAAGGCTCGCCAATCAAAAGGTAAAGCACGTCTTTCCGCATACGACAAGTTGCACGCAGAGGCCCAGGCTGCCGACTCTGGCCCAGACAAACTCGAGATCGCGATCCCTGCTGGTCCACGTTTAGGCGGCACCGTTATCGAAGTAAAAGATCTCAGCAAGGGATTTGGCGATCGCTTATTGATTGAAAATCTTTCGTTCTCACTTCCACCTGCTGGCATCGTTGGCATCATCGGACCGAACGGTGCAGGTAAGACAACCTTGTTCAACATGTTGAGCGGACAAGAAGCGGCCGACTCGGGCACGATCACTATTGGCGACACCGTGCAAATGAGCTATGTCGATCAAAGTCGCGACACCCTCAATCCAGATGCTTCCGTCTACGAAGAAATTACTGATGGAGCCGAAACACTCAAAGTCGGCGGACGCGAGATCCACGGACGTGCATATGTAGCGAGTTTCAACTTCAAGGGTTCTGACCAACAAAAGCGCGTTGGCGACTTGTCGGGTGGCGAGCGCAATCGCGTGCACTTGGCAAAGATGCTCAAGAAAGCAGGCAACCTGTTGCTACTCGACGAACCGACAAACGACCTCGACGTTGACACCTTGCGCGCGCTCGAAACATCACTTGAGGCATTCCCTGGTTGCGTAGTGGTGATCTCTCACGATCGCTGGTTTCTCGACCGTATCGCAACACACGTATTGGCCTTCGAGGGCGACAGCCAAGTGCGTTGGTTCGAAGGAAACTTCACCGACTATGAGGCATGGCGCAAAAAGGAGTTGGGTAGCGCAGCCGATCAACCTAGGCGCATTAAGTACAAGCCACTTTCGCGATAACGCAATACGATACAAACAATATGAACACCTCTCTGAAGAGAATCCGCATCGTATGTGCTGCGATCTTCGTAGCGGGTATTGGAGGCATCATCGTGACAAGCATTGTTTCCAACAACAACGGAGGCATCATCGCTATCGGCCTTGTCACTTCGATAGCTGCAGTCGTGCTCCTCACCGCATCCACCATCGCAACCAACAAGCACATCGATGCTTTTGACGAAGTGGCAGCCGAACAACTCGAGAAACAAGTTGCCGCACTCATTGCGTCAGGTACCAACGAAGATGCTGTACGTGAAGCAATTCGCGCAGCGATCGATCTTGGGCGAAGTATTTCGTGAAGTTCGACGATCACGAACTCGCTCATTATTTAGCAGAAGAAACCGGCAAACGCTTGCTTGCGGTGCGTGAGCGTCTCTATAACGACGGTGCATCGACGTGGTTAGCCAAAGATGTTGGTGATGCTGCAGCACAACGGTTTTTAGATGAAGCATTTGCCGAGCACCGACCAGACGATGCAATTCTTTCTGAAGAAGCAGCAGATGACTCCAACCGCTTGACTGCTGATCGGGTTTGGATTATCGACCCGCTCGATGGCACACAGGAATACTCGGAATTCGATCGAGCAGATTGGGCCGTGCACATTGCACTGTGGGAGCGCAAGGATGCAAGCGGTTCTCCATCCAATGAGGGAATGCTTACAGCAGGCGCAGTTGCGCTTCCCGCTTTCGGAATAACTCTCTCAACAGGCACACCTCCGCCAACACCACCTCGGCATGAAGGCAAGCCCCGACTCGTTGTCTCGCGAAATCGTGCGACTGATGCGGCAATAATCGTGGCGCAGGCTCTCGACTGCGAAGTTGCGCGCCTCGGTTCGGCCGGCGCTAAAGCAATGGCCGTGGTGCTCGGAGAAACCGATATTTATGTGCACGAGGGCGGCATGCACCAATGGGACTCTGCTGCGCCAATGGTGGTCGCTCAGGCTGCCGGGTTATTTACGAGTCGCATCGATGGAACACCCCTTATATACAACATGCGTGACACTTGGCTCCCCGACTTCATCGTGTGCCAACAACATTTGGCACACCAAGTTGTAGACGCGCTTCGCGCGGGCAGAATTGACAGGTGACTTTTACTCCCGACACCGACTGGGGCGCGTTTGACCAAAACCCGCCTTGGGTTTTGCAACTCGACAACATCAAATGGCAAAAATCAGCCGTTGCTTTACGAGCAGCAGCACAACGCGAAGTACCGGTTCTGACAAAACCAACGAAGATTCCGCCAGTTGCCAGACTGATCACTGTTGTATTTGTTCTCAGCAAGGCTCTATTGCCTTGGTTTATTAAGAAGAAGCGAAATAAGTTTGAGACTCCTGAAGCATCACGCGCATTCATTTCATTTCGCATGCGTAAAGCCGTTGAGCGCCTTGGCTCTACCTACATCAAACTTGGTCAAATCATTTCGAGCGGCGAAGGATTGTTCCCAGTCGAACTCGTCAACGAATTCAAACTCTGTCGCGACCAAGTTCCACCATTTTCATTTGAAGATGCGCAGCGCGTAATCGAACAAGATCTTGGCGCCCGCCTCACCGATGTTTTCAGCAAATTTGAAACCATCCCACTTGCCGCTGCATCAATTGCTCAGGTTCACTTGGCTACGTTGACCACTGGCGAGGAAGTAGTTGTCAAAGTACAAAGACCAACTGTTTCGGCACTCGTGCGTAAAGATTTGCGAGTCATGGCGTGGCTTGCTCCCCACATGATTGGCCGCATCAAGATCAGTGCACTTGCTAACCCACCTGCATTGGTAGAACTTTTTGCAGAGACCATTGTGGAAGAGCTCGACTTTCGTATCGAAGCCGACAACATGCTCGATATTGCCAAGATGCTGCACGAACTAGATCAAAAGGGTTATGTCGTGCCGCGCCCTCATCCGAGCCTCGTCGCTCGGCGTGTGCTCGTGATGCAACGTCTTGAAGGATTCAAGTTTGACGATGTGGTTGGTATGCAAGATGCGGGTATTGACACGGTCTCAGTAATTCGCACAGGAATGATCGCGTTTATGGAAGGCGCGATGATTCACGGCATCTTCCATGGCGACTTGCACGGTGGAAATTTGTTTGTAATGAAAGATGGCCGCACTGCATTACTTGACTTTGGCATCGTTGGTCGTCTCACCGGCTCACGTCGCATGGCATTCTTGCGACTCATGCTCAATGCAACGACAAACAATGTTGTTGGGCAAATTGAAGCATTGCGCGACCTTGGTGCACTTCCACTAGACACCGATATTCAGGCTGTCATTAAAGACCTCAATCTGGATCAACCAGTAGTCGACCCAACCACACTGTCGGGCGAAGAACTCGTTAATGAAGTACAACGAATTGTCAAAGCAATGATGGGCTACGGCGCACGGATGCCAAAAGAACTGATGCTGTATGTCAAAAACATGGTGTTTCTGGATGGCGCAATCGCGCGCTTGGCACCCGACCTCGACATCATCCAAGAAGTCACTGCGATCTCGATGCTGTTTGCAGAGCGACACGGGGAGCGCCTTGGCCGCGAGCTCGGTATCGATCATTTGGCTGTCGAAATCAATATGGACAGCATTAAAGCAGGTCTTGGCGTCGAGACTTCGGTCGACACATTGACATACCGAGATTTGCAAGCGCGTCGCAACTTGATTCAAAAGAGAATGCGCGAACACGTCGGTCGTTGATCTAGTTTCTACACGCATGAGACTTGTAGTTGCCCGTTGCAGCGTCGTGTATGAGGGCCGACTCGATGCATCGCTACCTGAAGCAAACCGATTGTTAATGCGCAAAGCAGATGGATGTATCGCGATCCATGCAGATGGCGGTGCCTACAAACCTCTCAACTGGATGAATGCACCCAACACTGTTGTCGAGCACGACGACAAGTGGGTTGTCACCAACCCAAAAGGTGAAACATTGACCATCTATCTACATGAGGTGTTTAGCGACTCGTCACACGAACTGGGCGAAGACCCCGGCCTCACCAAAGACGGTGTCGAAGCACACCTGCAAGAACTACTTGCTGCACTCCCCGAGTCGATCGAGCCTGGCCTCACACTGATTCGTCGTGAATACCCAACGGCAGTAGGGCCAGTTGATTTGTTATGCCGCGACGCATCTGGCCAGACAGTCGCTGTCGAGATCAAGCGCCGCGGCGAGATTGATGGTGTCGAACAGCTCACTCGCTACATCGACTGCCTGCATGCCGATACGTCACTCGGCAATATTCGTGGCATCTTTGTCGCTCAATCGATCAAGCCCCAGGCTCGCGTGCTTGCCGAAAGCCGCGGTATGGGATGGTGCGAGGTCGACTACGACGAGCTGCGCGGAAAGCGAACCGACGAGCTGCGACTCTTTTAATTTACCGAGGCGAGAACGTCAGAAAGAGCATCAAGTGTTGCTGCCATTTGGTCATCGGTGTGTGCAAGACCAAGGTTCATCATCCCTCGAGTCGCGATGTATACACCGCGTTGCAGTAATCCAAAAAAGAGAAGCTCTTGCAAAACCGGATCCCGAGATACGAGATCTGTGGGTCGTTGCGGTGCAGTAGCAAGTGCGTGGAGCGACATCATTGATCCAAACCCACTGACCGAAACTGGAACGTTGTGTTTGGCAATCACGGAAGTAACTGCTTGGCGAAACTCGTCGCCACGTTGTGTATGCGCCTCAGCCACATCTGCCGTAAACACCTCGCCCAGCACGGCGCATCCAGCCGTCATCGTTGACAGATTGTTATTAAACGTTCCGCCGTGTGCAATCGGTGCCGCTCGCCCCGACTCTGGACTCGTATCAAATTGATCAAGGAACTCGGCTTTGCCGCCGAATGCACCAAAAGAAAAACCACCACCGATGTACTTGCCATACGCGGTGATGTCGGCCTCGACACCAAGCAATTGCATCATGCCACTACGACCATGACGTGAAGTCATCACTTCATCGGCAATGCATACGGCGCCAATATTGCGTGCGGCGTCAAACACTTTGGAGAGAAAATCAGAAGAGCCAGGGATGCACCCGCCCGAGCCAAGCATTGGCTCTACAACTACAGCGGCAAGTGTTGTGGCATTGTCATTGATGGCTTGCAGCGCAGCAGAAGTGTCGTTGTAGGGAGCAATAACAAAATCAAATGGCGCATTCCACTTTGCACTTCCGTTTGCAAAATAAAACACGCTGCCGTGGTATCCGCCATCAAAGACCAAAATCTTTTTTCTGCCTGTTGCAACGACCGCGGTTGTCATCGCCAACAGGTTTGCCTCAGTGCCCGAATTGGTAAACCGCACACGATCTATTCCAAACCGCTCGCACATCAACTTGCCAAGTGTTACTTCGGCTGGGTGCACTCCGCCCACGCTTGTGTTGTGCGACAGTGCCTCTACAACGCGGTCAAGCACTCGCCTTTCGCTGTGACCAAGCAAACCTGCGGTGTAGTCACCAAGAAAGTCGATGTACGTATGGCCGTCTACATCCGTGAGTGTTGCTCCTTGGCCCGATGCAAAGGCAAGAGGATACGGAGCGTGTGTGAGCACCGAACGTGTTTGTCCACCAGGTAAATATTTGCGAGCCTCGTCATAGTGACGTCGGCTTTGTGGATTGCGATCGGCAAAATCGCTGTGTGACTTGGCGAGTTGTTTGTTCAACACGCCAAATATCTCGGTCTTACTTGTTTGGCTGTGGTTGTGGCCACGAGCCGTCTTTGCCGTCCATGCCGGCATTAAGTCGTGCTTTGGACATCAACTCTTCAACAATTGGCCCAAGCATTGCTGCATCGTCGACAGGCTCGTGAGTTGGACCACGATGCCAACCTTCGGCAATCGCCAACACTCGACCGCTTGCTTCAAACACACGACCAGTGATTGCCTTCGATTCTTCTGAAGCAAGCCACGTCACAATCGGTGCAATCCAGCGAGGCGAACCAAGTTCGCGTTCTTCGTCGGTTGGAGGAGTTGGTGAAAGATTTTCGGTCATGCGCGTCAGAGCAACTGGCGCAACAGCGTTAACCGTTACTCCGTAACGAGCAAGCTCAAGCGCAGCGATAGTCGTAAACGCTGCAATGCCGGCCTTTGCGGCTCCGTAGTTTGTTTGGCCAACATTGCCGTAAATACCAGACACCGATGAGGTGTTGATGATGCGACCATCAACTGGTTTTCCAGCCTTGCTTTGATCGCGCCAATATGCAGCGGCAAATCGCGACGGTGCAAACGTGCCCTTGAGGTGCACTTTGATGACGGCGTCCCATTCCTCTTCTGACATATTTGCCATCATTCGGTCGCGCAAAATACCAGCGTTATTGACTACCGCATGAAGATCGCCAAACGTATCGACTGCGGTCTGGATGAGGCGCTCGGCACCTGCCCAAGTAGAAATATCGTCGCCGTTAGCAACAGCACGACCACCCATTGCCTCAATCTCATTGACAACACTTTGTGCTGGAGAAATATCGCCCGCCGAGCCGTCAACACCGCCGCCCAAGTCGTTGACAACGACCAGTGCGCCGTGCTTGGCAAGACTTAAGGCATGTTCGCGACCAATACCGCGTCCCGAACCAGTGACAACAACTACTCGACCTTCACATAAGCGGCTCATGGGCAACGACTCTAGTCTGAATACCGTGCCTCTCACCAAGTTGAACAACAATGCAAGCGATTTGGTATGCGATGTACTTATCGTCGGTGCCGGTCCAAGCGGTATCGCTGCTGCGCTCACATTACGTGCCGCTCAGTACGACGTGATCGTGATTGACAAGGCGTTTTTTCCGCGCGACAAATGCTGCGGTGACGGTTTAACTACAGGCGCGCTTCGGATTTTGGACGAACTTGGTTTTGATCCCAATTCAGTTCCCAATTGGACTGCATGTAACGATGTATGGCTCCGCTCACCGAGCGGCAGAGAGATGCAGTTTTCACTTCCCACTCACGGCCAGTTTGCAGCTATCGCACCACGGCTCGAACTCGACCATGCATTAGTGCAGTTGGCCCGTTCACAAGGCATTCGAGTGCTCGAGGGTTACGAATTCAGTTCTGTAGACGATCAAGCCGCTGACCACATCGATGCCAAGATCAACAGCAGTAACAACAACAGCGAAACTATTCGGTCTAAGTTTTTAATTGCATCGGATGGCATGTGGTCACCGGTGCGTAAGTCTCTTGGTATGTCAACACCGGGCTACCTCGGTGAGTGGCACGCGTTTCGTCAATATGCCAACAACGTCACAGGACCAGCGAAAGACCACTTGTACGTTTGGTTCGATAAAGATTTGTTACCCGGTTACGCATGGTCCTTCCCGTTACAAAACGGCCGCGTCAACATTGGCTTCGGCATTTTGCGTGGTGGCAAGTATTCAGTGCAACAAATGAAAGACCTCTGGCCCAACTTGCTCGATCGCAAACATATTGCAAAGGCACTTGGACCCGAAGTCGTCATGGAAGACCGACACACCGCGTGGCCGATTCCGGCCCGGGTGACTACTGCACCACTTTCAACTGGCCGCGTACTATTTGTCGGCGATGCCGCATGCGTAACCGACTCACTCACCGGTGAGGGCATTGGCCAGGCTCTGCTTTCTGGGCAACTCAGCGCACAGGCAATTATTGCCGGCATTGGCCGCGAAGCTTCGGTTACTCGGAGTAGGTATGAGCAACTCATTAAGCAACACTTCTTTGCAGATCACCGCATGTCAATGACTCTCGGCACAATTTTGAAATCGTCACTTGGCGCACGCGCAGCGCTACGAATTGCCAACCTCACTCCGTGGACACGGCGCAATTTCGTGCGCTGGATGTTTGAAGACGAACCTCGGGCAGCGATATTTACTCCGTCTCGATGGCATCGTAATTTCTTGCGTCGTGACGGCGCCTACGTAACTCAAGATCAAGCCGTGTAAGTTGGAACACATGCGTACACGCCTCACCGAACTTCTTGATATTGAGTTTCCAGTCATGCTTGCAGGCATGGGTGGTGTCAGTTACCACCATCTCGTTGCAGCTGTGTCAGAGGCTGGTGGCCTTGGAACATTGGGCGCGAGCACCATGCAAGACGGTGAATTAGCACGCGAAATTGAAGGTGTAAAAAGCCTGACCAAAAAACCATTTGGCGTCGACCTATTGACTGCGCTTCCACACACGCTCGAGCGCGATGTTGACCTCATTATCAAAAGTGGTGCACGGGTTTTCGTTGCAGGGCTTGGAGTGCCACGCGACATCATTGAACGGCTGCATAGTCACGGAATAATTGTTGGGTCAATGTGTGGAAAGGTTCGACATGCAATTGCTGCCGTGGAAAGCGGATGCGACTTTGTCGTTGCACAAGGCACCGAGGGCGGAGGTCATACTGGCACCGTTGCCACAATGGCACTTGTTCCACAAGTGGTCGATGCTGTTGGCAAAAAAGTTGTTGTAGTTGCCGCCGGTGGTTTATACGACGGCCGCGGACTTGCTGCATCATTAGCACTTGGTGCCGAGGGCGTCTGGGTGGGCACTCGATTTATCGCAACTCCCGAAGCTCGCGCAGTTGATGGCTACAAAGAAAAACTCATTACCACTGGCGAAGACGGCACAGTAATCACTCGCAGCTACACAGGAAAAACGTGCCGTGTGGTTCGCAACGAGTGGACAAACGATTTTGAAAAGCATCCAGAGTCGCTCTTGGGATTTCCGCAGCAAGCAATTGCATCAATGAAAGCAGGAGTGAATCATCTTGGTTACCCGGTTGGTACGAAGGTAGATGTTGAGCGTGAGTTCATGCCTGCCGGCCAAGGAGTCGGAGCAATTAACGAACTCGTTGCAGCAGGAGATCTGGTGCGAAGCATGGTACGTGAAGCGCAAGAAACACTTGAACGTCTTACTCGCTAACAAAGATGTTCGACGGCTGTTTGTAGCTGACAACATCTCAATTATTGGTGACTACTTCAGCTACGTCGCCCTTGCTGGCATGGTCAAGGAAGTAACGGACTCCAATTTTCTCGTTGCACTTGTCTATGTCGCCTTCACGCTCCCGTCTTTCTTCACAACACCGTTCGGCGGTCCCACTGTTGACAAGTTTGATCGCAAAAAAATCATCGTTTTCGTTTCCCTCATGCAGGCAATGTGTGCGGTCGGATTTTTGTTTGCTTCAAATTCGAGCATCTGGATCGCATTTGCTGCCCAAATTGGTATTACTTCTCTTTCGTCATTTGTTACGCCGGCTTTCGGTGCCGCACTCCCCAATCTGACACGAAACGATGTCGAATTACGCCAAGCAAATGCACTGTTTGGTTCGAGCTGGGGTGCAATGGTCTTCATCGGTGCTGCTGCTGGCGGATTCTTTTCACAAGTTTTTGGTCGCACTGCCACATTTATGGCCGACATTGCAACATTTATTATTTGTGCAGGCCTAGTGGCGCTTATCAAAACCCCTATGCAACAGCAACGTACAAGAGGACACCAATCGCGAATGCGGCCCTTTGCCGACATGAGAGAGGCAATCCACTACGCCAAAAGTGACCACACAATTCTTGCGCTTCTTTCATCAAAGACAATGTTTGCATTTGGGGCAGGAACGGTGAGTCAACTTTCCGTGCTCGCAATCGACGTGTTTCAAAAAGGCGATGGAGGGAGCGGAGCACTGCTTGCCGCTCGCGGATTTGGGGCTTCGATTGGACCATTCATCATTATGCGCTTCGTTCGCGACAACATGCCGCGCCTACTAAAAGTTTGCGGTACTGCAGGTATCACTTACGCAGTTCTCTACATTGCCACAGCATCTAGTCCAAATATTTGGATTGCGTGTCTGTGCGTCATGGGCGCACATCTCGGTGGTGGCGCACAATGGACATTGTCTACATACGGTTTGCAATTGCGCGTGCCGGATCACATTCTGGGCCGAGTCCTTGCGGGCGATATGGCGATTGCGATCTTGGTGATGGGCACAAGCAGTTTTGCGGCCGGAATACTTGGAGAGATACTGCCGATTCGAATTGCTATTGCAGTTATCGGGGCTACCTCTGGAGTGACAGCAGTTGTGTTTCTCTTTGCTACGACGGGGATTAGGAAGCGTCTGCGCAGCGAGATGCAGCAGCAATCAAGCTAGACGCACGCGTGTCTGTAAAGAGATACGAACCCATTCGGTTCATCACATAACTAAACGACATATTGCGCAGTGGATCGGCAAAACTCATCGAGCCTCCCGCACCCGAGTGACCAAATGATCGCGGACTTGCAAGCGGCATCAATGCGGTCGGCGTCATGTACCCCATACCGAAATTTGTCTGACGCATCAAACACAAATCGATCTCATCTGGTCGAGTAACAGGTGCACTTGCACGCTGCATCATTGCTTCAGATATCAAGCGAACCTTGCCGTTTGCTCCGTCTACTTCGCCAATTGTTGCTGCATACATTCGAGCAAGCGATGGAGCGTTGCTAATGCCGTTTGCTCCGGGTATTTCAGCGGCGTGCATATCACGTCGATTAAATCCACCTTTCACAATAAATGCCCCATTAACCGTGAGCGCTTTTCCAAGTGCAGTGTCTGGACCAAATGGAACAACCTCTGCGGGCTGCTTATTCGTAGTTGTTTCAGGCCAAACTTTTGTCCAACCATTTTTTAGCGGAGAAACTCGATACTCGTGCTGCTCTGGCAAGCCGACATAAATTTCGATGCCTAGCGGATTGGCGATTTCCTCTTCGATGAAGCGACCAATATTGCGACCGTCTACCCTACGTACGAGTTCTCCTGCTAGCCAGCCAAATGTGATGGCGTGGTATCCATGAGATGATCCGACAGGGAAAATCGGTGCTGTATCAGCAAGGCGTTGCGTGATTGTGTTCCAATCCAATGCGTCCTCAAATGAGATAGTTCCATCAATCGTGTACAAACCAGCTTGGTGTGAAAGTAATTGCGCAACCGTTATCTCGTCTTTGCCTTTTACAGCAAATTCTGGCCAGTACAACGCCACTGGTTCGTCATAACTCAATAGGCCACGTTCAACGCAAATGGCTACCGCGGTTGCAACAACCCCTTTTGTGGTGCTGAATACAAGTTGCAACGTGTCGCGTGCATACGGAATCGTTGCAGTGTTCTCAAAATATCCACCAATCAAGTCGACTACAGGTTCGCCATGATGAAAAATACAAAGGCCAGCACCGATATCTTCTTTGGTTTCGATATTCGTCGCAAATTGATCGCGTACCGCTTCCCAACCGGGTGCGACAAATCCAGAGATAAGTTCAGACATCAGAAACGCTTAATAGATCGATCGTCAACTTAAATTTCGTCCATCAATGTGCGCAATAATTCAACTTGTTGCACTGCATCTGGACCAATCGGATTAACAGAAATGACTGTGACCCCTGCTTCCTTGAAAGCTGCAAGGCGCTCCTTAATGAAACTCTTAGGACCAACGAGGTGTGAGTTAAGCAACCAATCAGACGGAACTTTTGCCGCAGCTTCCTGCTTCTTGCCGTCTAAGTACAAATCTTGAATCTCAATTGCTTCTTGTTCGTAACCGTACGATTTGCAGATGTCGTTGTAAAAGTTTTTACCACGAGCACCCATGCCACCTACATATAACGCAGTTGACGGCCGAGCGAAGTCCAAAACTTTTTGCTGATCTTCACCCGTGAGCGACTCGTCGATTGCGAGCATGCCACCGGCCGAGATGTCCATTTGGCCACGCGATGGGTCGCGCTTTGCAGTGCCGGCCTTGAGCGCATCGCCCCACACGTTCTTGAATTTTTCTGGATAGAAAAATATCGGCATCCAACCATCTGCAACTTCTGCTGTGGCCTCAACACTCTTGCCCATGAGTGACGCCCACCAAATTGGAATCTCGTTACGAACTGGATGATTGATCAGCTTGAGTGCCTTACCCAAACCGGTGCCTTGACCTTGCGGAAGTGGGACATCGACAGTTTTTCCTTGATACGACAATGGCTTCTCGCGCTTCCACACTTCGCGACAGATATCGATGTATTCCTTTGTACGCTGCAACGGTTTCTCGTATGGCATTCCATGAAAACCTTCAATCACCTGCGCACCTGATGCACCAAGACCGAGAATGAATCTTCCGTTGCTGACGTAGTCGCAACCAGCGGCAGTCATTGCAACAAGCGCAGGCGTGCGTGAATACACGTTGATGATGCCGGTGCCGATCTGCAACTTGTTGGTTACTGCAGCAAGATAACCAATTTGCGAAATCGCATCATACGAATATGCCTCCGCCACCCACACCATGTCGAGACCAACTTTTTCAAGCTCAACAACCTGCTTGGCCGAAGTCTGAAAATCGGAAATGTAATTGATCATCATCGAAAGCTTCATGATGATGAGACTAGATGAGGCTTAGTTGACTTTGCGAGTTCGACCTTCCCAGTACGGGGCGCGCAAGTCCTTCTTCAGAATTTTGCCGCTTGGGTTGCGAGGAAGCGCATCAATCCAAGAGACAGACTTGGGGCACTTAAACCCAGCCAAACGCTCTTTGGCGAATGCGATGATCTCATCTTCCGAGACCGCCACGTCTGCCGTGCGCACCACGATTGCCATTGGCACTTCGCCCCACTTTTCGTCGGGTACACCAATGACCGCCACGTCGGCAATTGCCGGGTGACCCATTAGCGCATTTTCCACTTCGGCGGGGTAAACATTTTCGCCACCAGAGACGATCATGTCTTTGACCCGATCGTAAATGTAAACGTAGCCGTCTTCATCTTGATACGCGGCGTCACCAGTTTTAAACCAACCTTCTGGGTTGATCGACTTGGCAGTTTCTTCAGGCATGTTCCAGTAGCCCAACATGACTTGACCACCCTTCACCCAAATTTCGCCTACTTCGCCAACCGGCACGTCGTTGCCGGTTTCCGAATCGACAACACGCAGTTGCATGCCGGGCACAATCTTTCCGCACGAGCGCAATAACTTTTTCTTCGGCCCTTCAAGATCGTGATCTTCTGGCATGAGAATGGTGGTTGCTCCCGTGGTTTCGGTAAGGCCATACACCTGCATGAAGTTGGTCTTGAATGTTTTGATCGATGCTGCAAGCACCTCTTCCGATATCGGCGAAGCACCATACGCAATCAATTCGAGGCTCGAGTAGTCGGCCTTGTCTACATCTGGCACCATCAGCATGAACTGCAAGAGCACCGGCACCAAAAAACCGTGTGTGATGCGATGCTTGCTGATGAGCGTCACTATTTCGGCGGGGTTGACATCACGAATAATGATTGACTTGCAACCAAGCGCCATGCCCGCAGTTGCCCAACCGCCACCACCAATGTGAAAGAGCGGCATTGCAACAAGGTTGACCGTACGGTCGGTGAACTTCCAGATTTCTGCAGCAAATGGAATGAGTGCAAAAAAGTTTTTGTTGGTGAGCATGACACCTTTTGGCCGGCCCGTTGTGCCGCTTGAGTACAACTGAAATGCCACGTCACCAGGTGCGGACTCAACGCCTGGATCAGTTGCATCGCCGCTTGCCGAGAAATCAGCAAACGATGGGTATTTGCTGTGACCACCAATGACAATGATTGTCTTGACATTGGGAAGATCGCCAGCAATTGCATCAAGCACCGGAACAAAGTCAGGACCAACAATAAGAACCTTGGCAGCCGAGTCATTGGCAATGAACGCCACCTCTGGTGGTGCAAGTCGCCAGTTAATGTCCACGCTGACGGCATTGAGCAAACCGCACGCATAAAAAACTTCAAAGTGCTCGATGCCGTTCTTATCAAGAAATGCAACGCGGTCTTGTGGGCCAACGCCGGCCAACTTCAATGCGTTTGCAACTCTGCATGAGCGCTCGTACAACTGACCCCATGTTTGGGTTTTGTCGCCTTGCACGAGGGCGACTTTGGTGGGCTGTGTTGCGGCATGCGAACGGACGATGCCTGCGATGCTGTTGATCTCAATTGTCATAGCCAAAAACTAGCAACCTTGCCAACATTCCGCAAAGGAATGAACATTCATAAGTTCCATATAAACCAAGTATCTTTGAGCGTAGAAAACAAAATTTGTGACAAAAACATCGACTCACCCTTCGTCGGAAGGCATTCAACTCGCGGTCTACGACTATGCCCCAGAGTCGACCGAACAGGCAGTTTTGCTCTCACACGCGACAGGATTTCACGGCCGAGTATTTGACCCTGTCGCCGAGCACTTACACAGTTTGTATCACTGCTACTCGTTTGATTATCGCGGACATGGCGACTCGAGTTTGCCTCAAGACTGGAAAGCAAACTGGAGTGGTTACGGCGATGATGCGCTTGCAGTTGTACGCGTAATTGCAGCAGCACAAACGTCTGCAGATGCCCCAATCATTGGTGCTGGGCATTCGATGGGAGGAGCAGCACTTGTGATGGCTGCGCTTCGTGCGCCAGAATTATTTCGCGCTCTCATTCTCTACGAGCCAATCATTTTCCCTCCCCAAGTACGAGTTGGCATGACCAATGCAGGAGTCCCTAGTCCGCTCGCCGACGGAGCGCGTCGCCGCCGCAGCATATTTACTTCGTTTGACGAGGCGATTACCAACTACTCGTCAAAGCCGCCACTCAACGTGATGCGACCAGATGCCTTACACGCGTATGTAATCCATGGTTTTCGTTCCCAGCACGACGGCATCTCAATCAAATGCTCTCCCGAACACGAGGCTCGCACCTATGAGATGGGAGCGATTCACGAAACCTGGAATGACCTGCCCAAACTTCAAGTGCCAGTGTGGCTAGTTTCGGGAGAAGTGAATCCGCATACTCCAGGAGCAATTGCCGCTCTCATCGCCAATGAAGTACCTGGTTCAACACTCGTGCAATGGAAAGACCTTGGACACTTTGGGCCGATGCAAGATCCGCAACGATTCGCACAACTCATCGCACAGGTAGATACGGCAACCAAATGATAGAAGTATTTTCACTTCCAGAAACATTGTCACCATCGGGCACGGGCACCTATCAAAATTGCCCATTACAGTTTCGATTTCAAAACATTCAAAAACTTCCGCAACCCCCCGGCGCAGCTGCGGTAAAAGGAAACGTGGTGCACCGCGCACTCGAGTTGCTTTTCCAAGTCGACGCGCCGCTTCGCACGCATGCAGCCGCCCATGATTTTTTGGCGACGGCCAAAACCGAATTTGAACCGACATACGACATTACTGGTCTCAACCTGACACCCGAACAAGCCACCAAATTTTGGGCAGACTGCACAACGCTTGTCGACAGTTACCTGCGCATGGAAGACCCAACAACCGTCGATGCAATCGAAACCGAAATGTGGGTGACTGCTCCGCTCGACAAAGTTGCATTGCGCGGCATCATCGATCGCATCGAACGCGATGCGAATGGCGGCATCATCATCAGCGACTACAAGACTGGAAAAGCCCCGCGCGACATTGATGTTGAAGGCAGGATGATGCAACTACAAATGTACGCATACATGCTGCGCGAGATGCGGGGAGAAATGCCAACATCACTGCAGTTGCTGTACATCAAAGACGGTATTCGCCACACACGTACACCAACAGAACAATCGATGCGTTTTGTACATACGCGTACCAATGCGCTATTCAACGCAATCGAGAAGTCGTGCGCCACAGCATTCTTCCCCACAAGGAAGAGCGGACTTTGCAACTTTTGTAATTTCAAATCTTGGTGTCCAGAGTTTGGCGGAGACCCAGCCAAGGCCGCAGTCGAAGCTCCAATCAAATATCCAAGGCCACCACAATGAGCACAGAGCCCAACGCGCCGCGCCAACTCTTACATTTGCGAATGGACGCCGCGGTTGACAACGCCCTCGAACACATCCGCGACAACAAAATTGTCATAGTCATTTTCTCGATCGCAAGTGCTGTCGGCGACTTTGGTTTGCTCTGGCACATCATCGGCCTCGTACGCTCAATCGGCAGCATTGACCGACTGCGTCAAGCACTCATTTTTTCAATTCTGATTGGGCTAGAAAGCCTGATCCTCAACCAGGGCATCAAGCGCTTGTTTAGGCGCTCTCGCCCAACCGAAAAAGGCGACACGAGGTTTGCCCTGCGCAAGCCCCGCACCTCAAGTTTCCCTAGTGGGCACTCGTCGTCCGCATTTTTCTCTGCACTCACACTCACATATTTCACAACGTGGCCATGGTGGTTGTTGTTCTACACGTTTGCATTCATCATCACAACGAGTCGCGTTGGTGTGCGCATTCACCATGCCAGTGATGTCATAGCTGGCGCATTCGCCGGCACGCTGATGGGAGTCGTTGGACTACTGGTGTTGCGCCACTACGGCGTCTAACAATTCTGCGATTTACGCTTCGCTGGAAGATGCAGCGTTTGCAGTTAACAGCAACCGAACATCGAGCAACAAGTCAGAAACTTCGATGGTCGATACCAACTCGCGATGCAGCATTTCGGCCAGTGCCTTGTCGATGACGGTCAGGGCTTCGGTAATAACTGCAGTTTCGCGTGAATCGGTCATGGCATGACCATACCTGATCGGTGTCACAAAATCGCGACACTGTGCGTAACATCACAGGCATGGAACTGGCTGGAAAAATAACTGTTGTAACGGGTGCCTCGGGCGGAATCGGCATGGCGCTGGCTGAACGATTCCACAAAGAAGGAGCAACCGTTGTCTTGGCCGACCGCGACCAAGCGCCACTGGATGCGATTGCGCAGCGCTTGAATGCCTTGCGGCCAAACTCTGCGCTTGCAGTAGCTGGCGATCTTGGCACCGAGTCGGCTAATGCCGTGTTGATTTCTACTGCTGAAAAAAACTTCGGTCCGATCGATTTATTTTTTGCCAACGCAGGTGTTGGCACGGGTTCCGATCTGACAACTGAAGAAGAAGTTTGGAACACGGCATTCGACATCAACGTCAACGCACATCGATGGGCGGCAAAGTATTTAGTTCCGGGTTGGCTAGCTCGTGGAGAGGGATATTTCTGTAGTACCGCATCTGCTGCTGGTTTGCTCTCGCAAATTGGCTCAGCTCCCTATTCCGTAACCAAACATGCTGCTCGCGCATTTGCCGAGTGGCTTTCGATCACTTACGGCAAGCGCGGCATCAGGGTCAGTTGCTTGTGCCCACAGGGTGTCAATACCAACATGCTCAAGGGTGGCGACAACCCTGCCGGCGGCGAAACCAACAATGTCGTACGCGTTGCAGGCGTAGTGCTTGAGCCAGCAGACGTTGCCCAGGTAGTTATCGACTGTATTCGAGCAGAAACGTTCTTGATTTTGCCTCACCCAGAAGTTGCGCAATACGCAACTCTCAAGGCATCAGAGAACGAGCGTTGGCTTGCCGGAATGCGCAAACTGCAAATGCGAGTGTTTGGCGTTTAGCTTTTAGTTTTTGAATTCAGGAATCAGCGTGGCGAGTTCTCGCCATTCAGCACTTGGCAGCGAAACCAAATCTTCGGTCAGCACCTGCACACAAACATGTGACGCACCGGCGTCATAGTGTTCTTGAATACGTTTACGAATGGTGTCAAGCGTGCCCCATGTACAGATTGCATCGACCAATCGGTCGCTCTGCACGCCGTGCTCATTCTTGATGTCCGCTTCGGTAAAACCGTGGCGCAATAAATTGTTGGCGTAGTTAGGCAATCGTGTGTACGTACCCATGTATTGACGAGCAATTGTGCGCGCCTTAGTTGCATCAGTCTCAAAGATCACTGCAAGTTCTGGCGCAAGAGTTGGCCCAGCACCCATGATCTCTCGCGCAACCGCGGTGTGATCTGGCGTAGTGAAATACGGATGCGCACCATCACTTCGCTCGCCTGCCAACTTGAGCATTTTGGGCCCGAGTGCTGCGAGGACTCGATGCATTGGAGTCGACGGCTGAGCTGCCATAAACATTGCGGAATCCATAGTGTCGAGGTATTCGACCATGTTCGAATACGGCCGCTCGTAGACCTTTTTGTGAATTGCTTTGGCCATGTGTCCGTGGCTTGTGCCGATACCCAGCAAAAATCGATCCGGGAATGCTTCAGTCAACGTTTTTTGACCTGCCTGCATCGTTGCCGCACTACGTGCCTGCATCGATGCGATGCCCGTACCAACAATCAGTTTTTTTGTTGCGCCGAGCAACAAGCCCGCATGCGCAAACGGCTCGCGGCCCACTGCTTCGGGGATCCATACCGTGGAAAAACCGAGCGACTCAATTTCGCTCACTGCTTCAAGCGATTTTGCCATCGGTTGCGCATCGAGTGTCCATGTCCACAGACCGAGCCGACCAATATCGAGTGGTTTTGTCATAGGAGCCACAATAACTGTAATCAAGACCACACAACTTGCACTTTTGACTAATAGCGGTACACATGAGTTGCGCAATGAGCAATGGTTCAACAGCCGTCACGCATCGAGTTGGTTATGTCTGTCTATCTCTATCTCTTTCTCTATCTCTTTTTGCGTGCAGTACCAGCACGCCCAAAAACCAACTACCCCAAAACTCAGATCACCCAATTGTCGCACCAATCGTCAAAGTCATCGATGGTGACACTGTTGACATCAAGCTCGATGGGCATACAGAGCGTGTGAGGCTCATTGGTGTCAACACCCCAGAAACAAAGCATCCGACAAAACCGATCGAATGTTTTGGGCCAGAGGCAAGTGCATATATAACGCAGCTGTTGCCGCAAGGAACAAAGGTGCGAATTGAGCGCGACATAGAAGCTCGTGATCGATATGGACGAATGCTTCTCTATCTCTATCGCGACTCAGACAATCTCTTCATCAATCTCGACCTCGTAGCTCGCGGTTATGGAACGCCCATGAGTATTGAGCCAAACACATTTCACTACAACGACTTCGTGCATGCTGCAGCACTGGCTGAGGCAGCAAAAGCAGGACTATGGAAGGCATGTCGCTAGTAGCGTTTGGGGTGTGAACAGCAGCCAACATTCTCTTGTCGAACGACTTGGGTACTCTGCGTCATCCAAACTGATCATTATTAGTTGCGACGACCTTGGCGCGTTTCATGCAGCCAACGTTGGCGTGTACGACGCATTACGAAAAGGTGTTGCGACATGCGCATCACTGATGGTGCCGGCTCCGTGGGCGCGACATGCAGTCATGGAATACTCAGGCGAGGACATCGGCGTGCACCTCACACTAAACAGCGAGCATCAGATGTACCGTTGGGGCCCGATCACTCATGCTCCTTCCCTGCTTTCGGGCGAGGGTGGTTTTCCTCGCACAATTGACGATTTATGGGAACATGCAGATTCGGCGGAAGTACTGCGAGAGTGTCGCGCACAAATTGCGAGCGCACTCGAATGGGGTATCGATGTCACTCACTTGGCGCCACATCTCACATCGATCACACTGCGCCCAGAATTTTTTGATGTGTACATGGAACTTGCAGTGGAATACAAACTGCCCGTGAGATTGCCGTCCACAATCACCGAGCAGCAAGCTGGTTTTCCATTTCGTACACTCGCCGCAGAAGAGGGCGTGCTCTTCCCCGACCACTTCAATCATGACTGGCGCGAAGGCAGTCGTGAGCGCGTTTTAAATTCGTTACGCAACCTGCAACCTGGCGTGACCGAGATTCACGTGCAGCCCTGCGTTGATACTCCAGAAATTCGCGCACTTGGCGATGCCTCGAGCGGATGGATCGACGACTACGAACTCGTTGTTAATGACAATTCACTCAAGCAGGTGCTGGCTGATAGTGGCGCAACGTTGATCGGTTATCGCGAATTGCGCGATGCAATGCGAAAAATGTAATTAATAAACCCGCAACCGATTAGCCAACAACAAGTTCAACGAATTCCGTGAAACATATCGCTCTCAAATTCACCTGGCGGCAAAGGCGCGGTACGCACTAATGATTTTGCCAAAATCCAATCTTCAAATGGGTATACAGCCGCAAGTTCGTCATCGTTGAGTCCAAACCAAAACGATTCAGTCTCATCCACCTGTGTTTTGTGTGCACGCAACGCACCAGACCTCGCCCACAAAAACTTTCCGATCTCGAGCTTGGTCGTGATTCGCTCGTCTAGATCGGGTCGACTAAACCAATTCTCGTCATAGGGCGACTCGCCGCGCAACCGCAACAACTCTTCGTGCACAGCAACAAGTCGCTTTCTCGACCATGCCGAGTAATACATCTTGATCGGTTGCCACGGTTGGCCATGTTCCGGATACCACTCATCGTCGCCCGCACGATCAAACGCCAACACACTGATCTCGTGCACTTTGATGTGATCTGGGTGCGGATACCCGCGTTGATCGTCGCCATATGTGACGAGCACTTGTGGCTTCTCGCGACGAATGATGGCTACGAGTCGTCCAACAGCTTCATCCATATCGGCCATATGGAAACACGCTGGGTTGTTGTTTGTCGGCGAATCAACCATGCCGGAATCGCGGTAGCCAAGCATCTCCACATGATGGAAGCCAATTATTTTTACCGCAGCATCAAGCTCGCTTGGTCGGAGTTGCTCAAGTAGCTTTTTTTCGGCCGCAGCATCAAGCCCATGAAATGGTTGTCCAACTTCTTTGAGTGCTGGATTATTTACATCGCCCTCTTCGCCACCGGTACAACACACCAGCACAGTGCGCACACCTTGCGAGTTGTACCACGCCATCGTTGGCGCACCTTTTGATGCTTCGTCATCGGGATGGGCATGCACTGTCAAGATGCACAGTTGCTCAGACCCAAAACTCATCTCTTCAGGCTAATAGTCGTAATCTAGGGTCATGCAACCGCGACACTCTCGAGCAATACTCGCACTGGCCTGCGTCACATTGTTGGGCGCGTGTTCACGCGACGGTCGCGACATGCAAGAACCTTCTGCCAATCAACAAGAATCAATTGCGGTCACAACAACCGTAGGTGCAGTGATGACCCCAGTTGGAGGCTTTGCCCTCACTCCTCCATGGGCAGAAGGAGCCCAACTTGATACGCGCTTCACGTGTGCTAACGGCATCTCTCCAAGCCTCACATTTCAAAATGTTGCGTCCGACGTTGTCACCTTGGCTCTGAGCCTCGTCGATGAGACAGCCAATAATTCGGTGCAGTGGATTATGGCCAACATTGAACTCACCCAAACCATCGTGGCAGAGGGCGCGGTACCTACAGGGGTTATTGAGGCCACCAACTCACTCGGCACCATTGGTTTTGGTGCACCCTGTCCACCTGCCGGCGAAACCCATACATATCGCTTAACGGGTTACGGGCTTTCGCAACAATTAGAGCTCGAAAACGGTGTCGATAGCGAAACGCTCATGCAAGCGATCGAACTCGCCGCCCTCGATGTGCAGTCAAGTTCGTTCATCGTCACGTCGAACTAACAATCAATCTGATCTGTTACGTCCCACTTCGCACAATGGGCTCATTTGCCCCTCTCGACCTGTAAAGATATGAAGATTGACCGTTCGATAGCTTCCCTCCCCATTGGGGTATTTGAGACCGATATCAATGGTCGTCTCACCAGTGCCAACGATGCCTTCCGTATGCTCGCCCTCGGTGGTGGCAGCATCACTCAAGGTGCCGCACCCTGGGTCAACGCACAACCGGCGGAGCGATCACTTGCCGAGGCAGCGTGGCAGCGTGCACGCGAAACAGCCACTCCATTCACATTTGAATTTCGATTGTGGAGACCAGATGGTGAGGTGATGTGGGTACACGTATCGACGCAACCGCAACTTGACACCAACTCCGTAATCACTAGCTATGTCGGCACCGCACATGACGTAACAGACGCAGTTGTCAAGCGAGTACTGAGCGAGCAACTTGTTGGCTTGCTCGACGTGACAGCAGATGCGGTATTGGTGTTTGACCAACATGGTGCGCTGATGTTTTGCAATGACGGCTCACGCGAACTCATCGGCGTCAACGAACAAACAGGTCTGAATGACGCAGCAGCACAAATGTTTATTCAAGCAATTCGCGACCAAGTGCCACGGGAAGTAACAACATCGTCCACAAGCAATCGCTGGGAAGGCGAACTGGGTTTTAGAAGTCCTGATGGGATTATGCGCACACTCTCGATTGTGTTGCAGATTGTGCGCACCGCAGACGGAGTCATTTCGCACTACTCGGCTATTGCCCGCGACATCACCGAGGCAAAACAATTACAAGATGAACTCACTCGTCAGGCAACACACGATGCAATGACAGGATTACCAAATCGGGTGCTGTTCTTGCGCAAGCTCTCTGAAGCACTTGAGCGCAGCCGCACACTCAAGCGTGGCGTCACCGTCTTGTTTGTCGACCTCGACAAACTCAAAGACGTCAACGACAACATCGGTCACGGAGTTGGCGACCAGCTGCTCAACACCATCGCTAAGAGATTGGTCAGCGCAACTCGACCTTCAGACGTGGTTGCTCGCATCGGCGGAGACGAATTTGTTGTGCTGTGCGATGGGCTAGGCGACGAGCATGTCGCAATGGATGTTGCAGACCGCGTGCGCCAGGCAATGACGGGGCAAGTCATTTTGCAAGGCATAGAGATATTTACTAGTGCGTCCATCGGTATCGCAATGGCAACACCGGCATTGTTGGCCGAGGAATCACCAAATGATGCAGCAGTCACATTGCTGCGCAACGCAGATACAGCCATGTACCGGGCAAAGCAGCGTGGACGAGGTCGATGCGAAATGTTTAGCGAGGAAATGCGCAAGACCGATCGTGAGCGTGCTGCTCTGTCGTCTGAACTTGAGCGCGCTCTTGCCACCAACCAACTATTTGTCGTGCATCAGCCAATCGTTTCAACGCACACCGGGCGCGTCGCTGGCACAGAAGCGTTATTGCGCTGGAATCATCCCGAGCGCGGAGTGCTCACGCCTCCGGTGTTTCTCGAAATGGCTGAAGAGTCTGGCGCCATTGGGCCAATTGGCGACTGGGTTATCCGTCAAGCGTGCACCGATGCACGCTCGTGGATGGACACACATGTAGTGGACGGATCATTTGTTGTACACGTCAACGTGTCGGCACGTCAGCTCAGCGACTCTGGTTTTGTCGAGCGCGTAATGGGTTCGCTAAGAGACATGAAACTTGAGCCGTCTCATCTTGCGCTCGAGATAAATGAAACCACGATGCTTAACGACAACCCCGCGATCATGCGCACGCTTACTGCACTGAAGCGCCTTGGCGTCAAACTCGCAATCGACGATTTTGGCACCGGTTACTCATCGCTCGCACACCTTCGTGATTTTCCAGCCGACTTCCTCAAACTGGATGGAACACTCGTGCGTGACATCGGGGTGCAGGGGTCGGATGATCCAATCGTTCGCTCAATCATCCAATTGGCACACTCGCTCAACATGTCGGTGATTGCCGAGTGGGTGACGACCGATGTTCAATCACAACGGCTACGACTGTTGGGCTGCGACTTCGTGCAGGGCAACCGAATTGGAGAACCAGTGGTCGCCGCAGAATTTGCTCCTCTCGTACAATCGCGCGCCACGCACCAGTAAGAATTAACATGTGTCATGGCTCTTCAGCGTGATCTGAAATTTGGGTGGTTGTCCCCCGTCATTGGTAACCGCTGGAGCGACCACGAGCCAATCGTGATGTTTCAGGAACGCAATATTTTGCCAACCGCGTTGCAGCATTTTGATTCGCTTTGGATCGCCGATCACTTTTATGGGTTCGATGCAAAAACCGACCCTTTCATGGAGGCATGGACAACTTTGACGTGGCTTGCCGCCAAATTTCCCAATGTTTTGTTGTGCCACCATGTACTCGGGCAGGGCTACCGCAACCCTGCACTCACGGCAAAGATGGCAGCGACATTGCAGATGCTGTCGGGCAACAGATTTATTTTGGGTATTGGGGCTGGCTGGCGAGATGATGAGTACAAGGCGTACGGTTACGAATTTCCGCGTCCAGCCGTCCGCTTTGCAGAACTAGAAGAATTGATTCAGATCTGTCGGTTGATGTGGACTCAGGATGCTCCAACATTTGTCGGGAAACACTTTCACATCACCGAGGCCGCAGCGCCGCCCAAGCCCGAAATAGTGCCACCCGTGTGCATTGGTGCATACGGCGAGCAAATTGGTTTGCCAATGGTGGGCAGATTGGCCGACATGTGGAACGCATCAACGCAAGGCAGCGTGGATCGATGGCTCATCAAGCGCGACATTGTGCGAGCTTCTGCAGAAAAATCTGGACGTGATCCGAACGAGATCCATCTCTCGCTCACCGTTGAAAAACCGCTCCCCTCAACCGATGCCGAATCGGAGATATTGCGAACCGAATTGCAAATCATGGCCGACCACGGCGTCGAACATTTTGTGATGGACTTCGGTCACCCACAGTCAACAGAGCCAGTTATGCGCTTTGTCGAACAGGTCATGCGGCCAATGAAGGCTGCACGTAAATAACTAACCTGCTGACTGGGTAACAGGCCGTGGCCCGCTGCCATTGAAGAATGCAAGCAGCTGCGCAGCGTCCTCACCCAATTGCAACACAGAGTTTCCATTGATTGTGTCGCCATATACGGCGAGCGGAAATGATGCAATATTTCCGCTAGCTGCTGGTCTCATTTTTTTTGCAAAATCAATCAAATTAAGTTGCTCGTCCACAACAATCGCGCCTAAGCCACCGCTCATTACTTTTCCAACCGAAAAGGGATTGCTTGCAATACCAAGCACAGCACTTTTTGCAAGCGCTTCGACAAATGATCGTTGTCTCGCTGTGCGACCGATGTCGGACGAGCCATCGATCTGCCAGTTGCCGTCGACCTTTTGCTCAAAGAATCGACTCCGGGCAAATGCAAGCGCTTCCACTCCATCCAAGGTTGAGCAACCTGGTTTCATAAACAAGCCAGTGTGCTTATCGCGTGACGGATAGTCGACACACACCGAAACGCCGCCGACTGCTTCAACAATTTTTTTGAAACCCTGAAAATCTATTTCAACATAATGGTGTATCGGAACTCCGAGCGCACTCTGCACGGTGCGCACAAGCACATCGGTGCCTGCCTGATAAGCGGTATTGATGCGTTGATGGTCTTCTCCACCGCCAATCGCAACCCACAAGTCGCGAGGTATCGATAGCAACGAAACCGAACCAGATTTTTTTACATAGTGCATCACCATCAATGTGTCGCTGCGCTGACCACCGATGTCCCCCTCTGCGCCTACCGCATTGAAGTCTGCATCAGATGGGTCTGCTCCAGCACGCGAGTCGGAACCAACCAGCAAATAGTTTTCGAACGACGGATCGGGCGGCGACAGTGCGCTCGTTGCAGTTATCTCACGCCGAATCCCATCCAGTTGGGCATGCACATTTCGTACGATCCCAAACGAACCCGCGACTGCCGTAATGAGTGTGGCAACAGCGGTGATGATTAATCGTGTTGAGCGCTTGCCACGAGTTCGTGTTTTAGGACGATGTACCACCACTGTTAGACGGTAGTCGCTCTTGACGAAAGAGCATGATCACTGTGCCCGCAGGTGGACCACATCACCAGTATCAATCTGATGAGTTTTCCCTATGCCATCAACGACCTCGAGCCGACCGTCCATGAGCACGTTTGATGCACGGCCTGTCACCACTTCCATGGCCATCTCTACTCGAACTTCTTGGCCAAGCGTCATGAGTTGCGACACATATCTCGCGTGCAGTTGTGCCGGATCAAGAGCCTCGAGAACATCAATGTGCCCCAACATCGCTCGCAGCAAATCGGTAGGTGTGGTTTGCGCGTTACGAGATGCATTGTTGAGCGAAACCGCATCTGGTGGTGCCCACCCAACGTTGACGCCAATACCAACGACAACAAAATCGGCTGCACCTTGTGCCAAAATGCCCGATACTTTTTTGCCATCGATCAATAAATCATTTGGCCATTTCATCTCCGGCTTCACAGCGACAAGTTGTTCGCTCGCGAGCGCAGCCGCCATTCCCACCATCTGCGTAAATTGATGTGTTGGTCGCGTGATCGTTGAGTCAAAACGAAACAACAATGACACCAACAAATTTGATCCTGGCTCTGCAACCCACGTGCGATCAAGCCTGCCCTTTCCTGCACTCTGAAATTGGGCCATCAAGACGCTGTGATGTGCAGCACCGCCATGTGCGCTCGCCAGTAAATCTGTGTTGGTACTGCCAGTTTCAGAGACAACTGAAACCCGCCATCCATTGGGCCATGAGCCCGAGTTTTCCGGCTGGTTGGGAGAAAGAGTATTCATCAGGTAAAGATAGTAAGCCGTGTTGAAAAAAATCCTGATAGCCAATCGAGGCGAAATCGCCGTTCGTGTCATCCGTACCGCCCGTGAAATGGGCATCGCCACGGTTGCCGTGTATTCCGAGCTCGATCGCAATGCCCTGCACGTGCGGCTTGCTGATGAGGCCTATGCCCTCGGCGGTCAAACTGCTGCAGAGAGTTACCTCAACACCGAAGCCATCCTGGACGCTATTCGTAAGAGCGGTGCCGATGGCGTACACCCCGGCTACGGATTCTTTAGTGAAAATGCCGACTTCGCTCAGGCCATTACCGACATGGGCGTGGCTTTCATCGGACCACCTCCAGCGGCAATCGTCGAAATGGGTGACAAAGTTTCATCGCGCAAAGCCGCACTTCGCGGTGGCGCACCTATCGTGCCTGGCACCACAGAGTTCACCAAGAGCGCCAATGAAATTACCGACTTCGGAAACGAGTTTGGTTGGCCAGTAGCAATCAAGGCTGCCTTCGGTGGTGGTGGACGCGGAATGAAAGTTGTGCAGTCTGCGGACCAAGTGCAAGAGGCAATGGAATCGGCGCAACGAGAATCAAAAGCTTTTTTTGGTCGCGACGAAATCTATGTAGAGCGTTACCTCACCTGGCCACGGCACATTGAAGTACAACTCGTTGGCGACAAGCACGGCAATGTTGTGTGGATTTCTACACGCGACTGCTCTGCACAACGCCGTCACCAAAAGCTGATCGAAGAAGCTCCAGCGCCTGGTTTGCCAGACGGCATGGAAGAAGCAATGGGAGCAGCCGCGGTCAAAGCAGCCAAAGCAGTTGGTTATTACAACGCCGGCACCGTCGAATTCATCTACCAAGACGATAATTTCTTTTTCCTCGAGATGAACACTCGTTTGCAAGTCGAGCACCCCGTCACTGAAGTGATCACGGGCATCGACTTGGTCGAATGGCAAATACTTGTTGCGTCTGGCGAAAAATTACCGATGACGCAAGAACAGGTTGCTGCTCGTCGCAATGGTCATGGCATCGAAGTACGTATCAACGCCGAAAACCCAAGTGGCGGAAAATTCTTGCCTTCACCTGGCACAATCACTGCTCTCACCACACCAGACGGTTTCGGCACTCGATTTGACGGCGGCTACGAAGCCGGCGACACCGTGAGTCAGTACTACGACAATCTTGTTGGAAAATTAATTGTGTGGGGCAAAGACCGCGACACCGCAATTGCTCGCACCATTCGCGCACTCGAAGAAATGGTGATTGTTGGTGTGCACACCACCATTCCTGCTGACTTAGCAATTTTGCGCCACCCAGATTTCTCTGCCATCACACACTCCACCAAGTGGGTTGAAGAGACGCTCGATTTATCACAACTTGTTTCGTCTGCTGGCGCAGCGCTAGCAGACAACGATCAAGACTTAGTCGAACGCTCGACCACTGTTGAAGTCAATGGCAAACGATTTGACGTCAAGATGTGGGTGCCCGAATTTGCAGTCGGCACCGCCAAAAAGTCAAAGAAGCTAACACGAGGCTCGGGTGGCGCCGGTGGTGGTGCAGCAAGCGGTGCGGTCTCAGCTCCGATGCAAGGCACCATCGTCAAGGTCATGGTTGAGGTCGGTCAGATAATTGCCGTTGGCGATGCTGTCGTTGTGCTCGAGGCCATGAAAATGGAAAACCAAATCACCGCCGAAAAGGCTGGAAAAGTCACCAAAGTCAATGTGACTGCAGGCGACAAAGTTGGCTCTGGAGACGTTCTCGCAGTTATTGAGTAGCGAAACTAGTTAACGAAACTAGTAACGACGCCTCTAGCCCGCGCGACTAGTTTGTGAGCGTGACATCTAGCCCCGAATCAGCCGAAAACAGCGACAATCTCGATCCAATCCAAACCTCGAGTGGACTCGCCGCCGAGATGGCTCGACGCCTTGGCAGTATTGCTGCGCTCAGGGCCCAAGGCACCAACCCATATCCGTATCGGTTTGATCGCACTCACACCCTTGGCGAAATTCGCGCCGCGCACGGTGCGCTCGAGGCGGGTAGCGAAACTACCGAGCACGTCACCATCGCAGGGCGCATCATGCTCAAGCGTGATCAGGGCAAACTTATTTTTTGCACACTTCGGGATCGCACCGGCGACATTCAGTTGTTTGTGTCGAAAGCGATTGTTGGCGATGACGGGTTTGATGCGATCAACAATTTTGACCTAGGCGACTGGGTTGGTGTGAGTGGCTTGGTGATGACAACTCGCAAGGGTGAACTGTCAGTCAAAGTCGACACCGCGCAATTGTTGGCAAAGGCCGTGCGCCCAATGCCCGACAAATGGCACGGCCTCACCGACGTTGACACGCGTTATCGCCAACGCTATGCAGACCTCATTATTAACGAAGAGGCGCGTCGCACATTCGAGATCCGTCACGCAACAATCGCCAGTTTCAGAAAGACATTGCACGACAATCAATTCATCGAAGTAGAGACACCGGTGTTGCACATGGAAGCCGGCGGTGCCCACGCTCGCCCGTTCGTCACCCATCACAACACTCTCGATATGCAATTGTTTTTGCGCATCGCTCTCGAGTTGCACCTCAAACGCTTGATCGTTGGTGGCATGGAGCGCGTGTTCGAGATCGGTCGCGTGTTTCGCAACGAAGGCATCTCTACGCGCCACAACCCAGAGTTCACGATGATGGAGAGTTACCAGGCATTTGGCGACTACAACGAAGTCATGGCTCTTACCGAACAACTCATCACCAATGCCGCACGTGAAGCAACTGGAAGCTCGACAGTAATTATTAATGGACACGAGTTTGATCTTGCTCAACCATGGCGCAAAGCACGCATGATTGACTTGGCTGGCGAAAAAGTTGGCGAAACATTGCATCCGTCCATGGATGTAGATGTTGTTCGTAACATTGCTGCCAAGCACAAGATCAAAACCGATGCTCATTGGGGCTCAGGACGCATCATCGAAGAGATTTTTGCTGAACTCGCAGAAGCCGAATTGCAAGAGCCAACATTTGTGACAGGACACCCTGTCGAGATCTCGCCACTTGCCCGAGCCGACCGCAACGACCCGCATCTCACCGAGCGTTTCGAATTGTTTATTGGTGCACGAGAGATTGCCAATGGCTACAGCGAATTAAATGACCCTGTCGAACAACGCTCGCGCTTCGAAGAAGAGCAAAAGGCAAAGGTTGCCGGCGACAACGAGGCTGGCAGCATGGACGAAGATTATTTGCGCGCACTCGAGTATGGAATGCCACCAACAGCGGGCCTTGGCATCGGCATAGACCGCCTTGTCATGTTGTTGGCTGCTGCTGGTTCAATTAAAGACGTGATTCTGTTTCCAACACTTCGTCCAGAGGCCAAGTAGTCGTGGCTGCGACATCTTCTACCCCAGCAAGCGCATGGGGCGTTGGCCTTGCAACGATTGCCGCAGATGGCACCACGCTCGACACCTTCTTTCGCCACCTCGGTCTTGGAAATGCTGTGCCAGCCGAAACACCATCCGAAACTCAGTCAGCGACTGATCAACGCCGCGGTGTTGCAATCGTGCCTGCATCTCTCGTCATCGACACTCAGGCCGCGCCAACAAGCGCAACTGATGTCTACTTGCGCTTGCATCTGCTCTCGCACCGACTTGTTGAGCCACGTACGATCAATCTCGACGGAGCATTTGGTTTACTCACCAACGTTGCTTGGACATCTATTGGCCCAGTCGCTCTCGACACGCTCGAAGATGTTCGCTACAACTTGTTGCGCCAAGGCCAGCACCTCGTTGTGCACGGCGTCGATAAGTTTCCACGCATGACCGATTACGTAGTGCCCTCTGGCGTGCGCATTGCCGACGCCAGCCGTGTGCGCCTTGGTGCGCACTTAGCAAGTGGCACCACAGTCATGCACGAAGGTTTTTGCAACTTCAATGCCGGCACACTCGGCGCATCAATGGTCGAAGGCCGCATCTCGGCCGGCGTTATTGTTGGCGACGGATCCGACATCGGTGGCGGAGCATCCATCATGGGCACACTCTCTGGTGGCGGTAAAGAGATGGTGACTGTTGGCAAAAAGTGTTTGCTCGGCGCAAATAGCGGACTTGGTATTTCTCTTGGCGACGAATGCATCATCGAAGCAGGCCTTTATATCACCGCTGGCACGCAGGTGAAGTTGCCAGACGGCACTGTGGTGAAGGCACGCGAACTTTCCGGAGCGAGCGGCTTGCTGTTTCGCCGCAATAGCCAAAGTGGTGCAGTCGAAACCGTGCAACGCACAGGCAACTGGGGTGGACTCAATGCCGCTCTGCATAAAAACTAAGCCATGAAGTTTGATGACTTTGCGCATCTTGTGCGCACCCGAAGGTCGCAACTAATTGTCGACCAAGAACGCGACGTCGAGATCGATCTGATCAATCAGTTGTGTTCGGTTGCGACATGGGCCCCCAATCATCAACAGACGTGGCCATGGGTGTTTGGTGTGTTTACGGGTGAGTCGCGTCGTGGGCTGAGCAATGCAACTGCAGACGCGATGCAGCGCAATGGTGACTCAGAAATGAAAGTAACCAAAACTCGCACTAAATATTTGCGCGCACCGGTCGTCGTGGTTGTCGGTTCTGCTCCAGGCGAATCCGCACTTCAGAATGAAGAAAACCGTGACGCAGTGGCTGCAGGCATTCAAAACATGTTGCTTGGAGCAACCGCACTTGGACTCAGCAGTTTTTGGTCAAGTTGCCCAAAGGGTTGCAACGATGATGTTGCACGTCACTGCGGTTTTGCATCAGGCACGCATGTCACCGCAATGTTGTATATCGGCTGGCCCACAAAAACTTTGCCAGCCATTGAGCGCCCAGCTCCAGCGATCACCTACTTCAACTAGTCAATTCACACCAGGGTGACCGAGCCAACAGGGTGTGGTCCGATCACCCAAGAATGCACGATTTACTTGGGTACCGATTTATCAAATAGTCTCTATTTATTAAACAACATCTTGAATATAACTAATTATAGGAAGTATTGTCAAGCCATGAAGCCACGCCACGCAACCAGCAGTGAATCTCGGTCAGACCCAGTGGCTCGACGTGCGCCCGCAAAGCGAACCACTGCCAATACCGCTGCCATCCTCAAGGCACTCACCCAAGAGGCAACGGCAGTTGGGCTCGACGGCATTGCAGCAAGCTCAATCGCCAAACGCGCAGGTCTCACGACCGGCGCAATTTATAATCGCTTTGAAAACAACGACGAGATGCTCGTCGCTTTGTGGGAGCAAGTCGTCGCCCAAAAGTTTGGTGACCATGTTCGCCAAACAATTCATTACCTCACTGCACAAGAAAAAATCAGTCTCGATCCAGACCTCATCGCACGACTTGAGCGACCATCGGCCACTCTTGCTCTAGCAGCAGAGTTTGTCGTTGTCGCTCAACGCAACGAGGTGGTGGGTGAAGTCGTAATTCCGCAGATCACCCAGTGGCTCTACGACGCAGGACTCAACAAAAACAGTTCACCAATTGAGTGCGCAGGTGTCGCTCTTGGAGCCAGCATGGTACTTGGATCAATATTGCGTTCATTTATCACAACAACGAATTCCAATCTTGGTCTTGTGCTGCGTGGTTTGCGCCAGGCATATCTGACAGCACAGCCAACAACAACGGCACCTCCGGTGCCAAAGCCGCGACCAGTTGAAGCCAACACAGGCAATGCAGTGCGCGATGCGTTAATCAACGCAACAGCCGAAGTGATGGCAAAAACTGGGTTTGCTAGTGCCACCATTTCGCGAATTGCCCGCAAATCCAAACTGACAAGTGGCACGATCTACAACGTCTATGACGACAAAGAAAAACTCATGAATGATGCAGTTGTCGAGCTGCTCAAGGCAACGCAATATCAAAACCTTGTTGCAAAACAAGATGCGTCTCAGGACCACCGGCCCAACTTTGGCCTCACCGATAGTTTTCAGTTTGCTCTGATTCCAGAACGACGAACATGGTTGCAATTTCGTCAAGAATGTATCATTGCCACCCGACACCATCGCAGTACACACCGCCAGATGCGCAAAGTAGTGAACGATCTAGACCAACGGATGATGGCTGCATTTCCAGAAATAAATCCCGACGTCATCACTTTGCTGAGCGCTGGCGAACAGACCATCGGCTACGGCTTTAGTTCAATCTTTGCCTATACCGACCAGCTCCCACGTTGCGATTTCAATGCGATCATGGTGCAGGTCACAAAACAAAATATCAGCTAGGTATTGCGGCTCAACTTGGGCGGTAAACACCAAACACGTCGCGTAGCGCGTCGCTGACTTCGCCAAGAGTTGCATTAGCCCGCAACGCTGCCTTCATCGGAATCAACACGTTGTCCGTTGACTTTGCAGCAGCCCGCAAGTCATCCAAACACGCAGCAACAACAGCCATATCTCGACCCGACTTGTACTGTGTCAACCGTGCGACTTGTTCTTTTTCGAGCATTGGGTTTGCAGGAGTGATCTTTGGTGCTGGTTCGTTGTCGATAGCGAATTTGTTGACTCCAACCAACACGCGTGACTTGTCATCGATCGATTTGGTGTACGAATATGCGGCTTCTTCGATCTCGTCCATCTGGAAGCCGGCTTCAATTGCTTGCACTGCCCCACCCATTTCGTCAATGCGGGCAATGTACTCGTAGGCCAATCGCTCAACTTCATTGGTCAGTGATTCAACAAAGTACGAGCCGGCGAAAGGATCTGGCGTGTCGGTGACACCGCTTTCAAACCCAATGATCTGCTGAGTGCGCAAAGCAATTCGTGCCGCATCTTCAGTTGGCAAACTTAACGCCTCATCAAATCCGTTCGTATGCAAACTCTGAGTGCCACCGAGCACCGCGGCCATACTCTGAATTGCCACACGCACAACGTTGTTGAGTGGTTGTTGTGCGGTCAGTGTCGAACCGCCTGTCTGCGTGTGAAAGCGCATCAATTTGCTTGCTGCCTTCTTTGCACCAAAGCGCTTGGTCATGATGTCATGCCACATGCGTCGACTTGCACGAAACTTGGCGACTTCTTCAAAGAAGTTGTTGTGACCATTCCAAAAGAAACTCAGCCGTGGGCCAATGTCATCCACATCGAGTCCGGCATCGACCGCTGCCTGAACGTAGGCAATCGCATTGCTGAGAGTAAATGCAAGTTCTTGCACCGCTGTCGAGCCAGCTTCACGAATGTGATATCCAGAAATTGAAATTGTGTTCCACTTGGGCACGTTGGCTGCGCAATATTCAAAAATATTTGTGATCAATCGCATCGACTGCGCTGGCGGATAGATATATGTGCCGCGCGCAATGTATTCCTTCAAGAGATCATTCTGAATTGTTCCGCTAATGGCAGTTGCTGGCACGCCACGCTCTTGCGCAACCAATTCGTACATCAACAACAAAATTGCTGCTGTCGAGTTGATGGTCATCGACGTAGTTACTTTGTCGAGAGGTAAATCTGCAAGCAATGTGCGCATGTCATCGAGCGAGTCAATCGCCACACCAACCTTGCCCACCTCGCCCGCCGATCGTGGATGATCGCTGTCGTAACCCATCTGCGTAGGCAAATCAAATGCGCAACTTAATCCTGTTTGGCCCGCCTCGAGCAAAAACTTAAACCTTTGGTTGGTGTCGGCTGCGCTACCGAAACCTGCATATTGGCGCATCGTCCACAAACGGTCGCGATGCATGGTGGGGTAAATGCCCCTGGTGTAAGGGGGCTCGCCCGGAATACCGATTTGGGCGGTCGAGCCAGCAATCGACTCTGCCGTATAGAGCGGCTCAATAGTGATCCCAGAGTCTGTCTGGCGAGGGGTGTGAGATTCGGCCACGGTTACAGGCTACGAGATCCATTGCACTGGACAAAGATCCGTGAGACAAATACGGCAGTTCTCACTCTTGGCTAGCCTTGGCTTATGGCAATCACCGAGAGCACAAAGAAGATCGACGGTCGTGAACTTGTTCCCCAGACGCTTGCAACACTTGGACGTCCCACCTACGACAACGTTGAAGACGAGCGTCGTGCCCGCAAGATTGGCTTAGCCGCATCTCTTCGCGTGTTTGGTCGTCTCGGCTACGGCGAGGGTGTGGCAGGCCACATCACTGCACGCGACCCAGAGTTCACCGATCACTTTTGGGTCAACCCGTTTGGCAAAAGTTTCCGCCACATGAAGACAAGCGATCTGATTTTGGTCAACCATGATGGCGATGTGGTGTACGGCAACCAACCTGTCAACAAAGCAGCATTTGTGTTGCACGCAGCAATTCATAAGGCTCGCCCCGAAGTTATCGGTGCTGCGCATGCGCACTCCACTTATGGCAAGGCTTGGTCATCGCTTGGTCGCAAGCTAGATCCAATCACGCAAGACTCGTGCATTTTTTACGAAGACCATACCCTCATCTCCGAGCAAGGTGGTGCAGTGGTATTTGAAGCCACCGCAGCGGAAGAAATCATCTCCAAGTTTCCAACTGGCAAGGCTGCGATTCACCAGAATCACGGTTTGTTTACGGTCGGCACCACAGTTGAAGCAGCTGCGTTTTGGTTCATCACCATGGACCGCAGTTGTCAAGCACAGCTGCTAGCAGAAGCAGCTGGCAAACCAATATTGATCCCCCACGACATGGCGCTGTACACGCAGCAGTTGACGGGATTCGCCGATGCTGGCTGGTTCCAGTTTCAGCCGTTGTTTCAAGAAATTTGCGCTTCAGATCCCGAACTATTCGAGTGAGCAAACAAACACCAGGTTCTGCTTCTGCACGCATTGGCACATTGCCACCCGAATTATTTTTTATTTGCTCCGCATCTGCTCAATACATTGGTGCGGTCATCGCGTTCAACCTATTTGACCGACTTGCGCCAGCAAGCGTGGCATGGCTCCGTGTCATTAGTGCCGCGTTAATCCTGCTCATCTTTTCCGTCCGTCGTCTGCGCACCCAAGGCGCTTGGACTAAAGATGAATGGGTTTCGGCAGCAAGCTTTGGCGTCGCCGTTGCATTTATGAATCTCACGTTTTATCTAGCGATCGACAGACTCGATCTTGGTAAAGGCGTAGCAATCGAATTCATTGGCCCAATCTGCATAGCTGCTTGGCAAACAAAATCTCGACGCAACGCCGGCGCACTCGGGCTCGCCACACTTGGCGTCGTAATTCTTTCGGGATTTGAACTTGGCAACGAACCGCTTGGCCTGCTTTTTATCTTTTTAGCTTCGGCATGTTGGGCTGCATACATCGTGATTGGATCGCGTGTCGCTCAGCTCAATAGAGGAGTCTCAGGACTTGGCGTAGGCCTTGCAATTGGCGCAGTCGCTATTGCACCGTTTGGCGCACCACAAAGTGGTCCAGCGTGGTCATCACCATCAATCCTGGTTCTATGTTTACTCGTCGGCCTGTTTTCAAATGCACTTGGATACGGCATAGAGCAGTCAATTATGCGCAAAATTCCTGTGCGTAGATTTTCTGTACTGCTCGCACTCTTACCGGTTACGGCCGTGGTGTTTGGATTTTTGTTTCTCGATCAGACTCCAACTTTTATTGACATGATTGGAATTTCACTAGTACTTACAGGCGTGGTTGTGCAACAGCGTGAAACACTGACATCTACGAGTGAAATTTCCTAAAGCATTGCGCAATCCCGCCGATCACTCTCGGTAGAATGGTTTTAAAGCGAGCGAGGAAGATCCTTCAGCATGCGCATACCCCCAAAAACGAAAATGATGAGTGCAGTTGGCATTATTGTCATCAGCCTGTTCGCCACGATGTTGCCAGTTGGCCCAGTACGCGCCGATGACGGTTTGTTACCCAATGCAATTGTGATCAATGGTCGCGGTTACGGACACGGGCGCGGTATGAGCCAATACGGTGCATATGGATGGGCCACGACTGGCTCTACGTGGGATCAGATTCTTAATTTCTATTACGGTGGCGCGACCGGCAATACGATCGGCTCGCTGGCCGATCCCGGTCAAGAGATGACCACCCATCTTTCGGCAATGGACGAACAAGTAACATCGGTAGTCGCCGATGCCAGCAACGCAGTATTTGTTCAAGACCCGATCCCTGGCCGACTTTGGACTTCACTTGTCGCAATCGAGATATCACAACGCGTATACCGCGTGTGGGGTTCGATGGAACGGAAATGTGCAGTAACCGCAGACCCTGCCAATGAAGGTTTCACTCTAATTGCCGACGTGCCGACGGTTGCGTCGTTCACCACGACCGTTGGCGCAGACCCTGCCGCCGGTGCAACTGACGTCATCGGCTTGTGCGAGCCGCGCACCAGTAGCAGAAATAAGATTCGTTACTACCGCGGAGAGATCCGCGCAGTCAATAACTCACGTGGTGCTAACAGAACAATCAACGCCACCAATATCGAGAGTTACCTACGAGGTGTCGTGCCCCGCGAGTCTCCAGCCGACTGGGGCAAAGCTGCAGGCGGACTTGGCATGAACGCACTGCGGGCTCAAGCAGTTGCCGCGCGCTCGTATTCGGCAACCGAAAATAGATATGCAGGATTGGCCCGCACATGCGACTCGCAGAATTGCCAGGTGTATGGCGGCAGCGCATTGCGCGAGTCAGTGAACAGTGGAATCATTGCACTCGAGAACCCACTCACCGATCAAGCCATAATCGAAACTGCGGGTGTTGTGATCGTGCAACCAAATGGAAAGCCTGCGCGCACAGAATTTACGTCAAGCAATGGTGGACGCACCGCAGGTGGCACCTTCCCCGCACAAGTCGATCCAGGTGATCTTGCGAGCGAACCAGTCAATAGTTTGTTGGTCTGGACACGCATTATTTCTGCCGAACAGTTAATGACGAAATATCCGCAAATCGGAACACTCACATCAGTCATCACTACGCACGACGGACTTGGCGGAGACTGGAATGGTTATGCGACCTCAGTCGCCATTAACGGCACCGCATCCACTGTCACGATTAAGGGCTACGACTTTAAGTCCATTTTCGATTTACCCGCTCCGTGGTATGAGACATCATCTCTCTACGGTGCAGCATTCGATGCTGGTCCGGTTGGCGCAATGTTGTTTATCGGCGACTCGGTAGGAGCAAGCATTGCCAGCACATTTGCCTCCGTTGTTACTCCCGCATACCCAGCCATGAACTACCAGGCGCTCACTAACCGCTGTCTCGTAGGCCCAAGCTGCGTGGCCGCAGCAGTTGGATCACCGGATGCAGCCACAATCATCAATGCGCTCACACCAGAGCAATACCCCAGTGTGGCAATTATTCAGTTGGGCTACAACGATGATCCAAATACATTTCAGTCTGATGTTGATCAAGTTGTCAATGCGCTTAGCGCTCGTGGCGTGCAGCGAATTGTGTTTATCAATCTTTCAACCCGCCGCACATCCCGCAATTACGCACTCTCCAACGCAGTTCTCGCAAATGCTTCAGTAAGTTATCCAAACGTTTCACTACTCGACTGGAACGCAGCTTCATCTGCGCCTTCGCAAAACCGATGGTTTAGCGACGACGTTCATCTCACAAGCACAGGCCGCAGCGAATTTACGCTATTTATTCGCAACCAATTGGACGCACTGCGGGGGCAAAGCATCATCACTAACGGAGTCGCAACGGTGCTCCCACTTGGTGTGCCGATGGCCAAGGGAGACCGAGGCAACAACGTCAAGGCTCTACAAACTTCACTCAATGCATATTTTAAGCTGAAAAAGAAAAAGCGCATTGCTGTTGATGGCGTGATGGGCAAAGGAACTGTTGCCCTTGTGACCAGGCTCGAGACCAATGCTGCCCTTCCGGTTGACGGCATCGCCGACGAGGTCGTGCTGAGCATGTTGGGTATCAATCCCGCATCAATCGTTCTTTCTAAGGGCACCAAACATGCAACTGTTGCAACAGCACAAACTGCTCTCGCACGCGTACTCAAGGTCAAGGTTCGCGCTGACGGCATCTATGGTGCAGGTACTACTCGCCTCGTTAAACGTTTTCAGAAGAGTATCGGCATTAAGCAAACAGGAAAAATCAATCGCCTCACGTGGCAGGCGTTGCTGAGCGCTTCAATGCAGAAGTAAAACGCTCTTCCCACGCGGCGTCGCTTACCATCGCCGGATAGGCAGCACGATATTCGCGTTTCAGCCGCTTATACGACGTAGCGATCGCAAAGATTGACTTCACTACTTCGCGCAAGAGTTTAAAAAATCTTTTCATATCGCGTTCGACTGTGTATCCGTCGGCGATACGGTCGTGGCGATACAAGATTCGGTTGCGCAGTGTGGCCACCCCCACGGCGCGAGCATCGATAGGTCCAACACCATATTTCTTGAGTCGCAACGGCTTAGGAATGATGTACCCACCCACAAACACGATGGCAAACAGAAATCCAAAAGCGCGCAATGCTTTATGTCGTGGTTGGCGTGGTCTGATTGCGGCAAGCTCGGCCGACAGTGGCGCTGGCTTTTCTTCAGCACATACCCGCAATTCGTCGTGCAATGCAGCGTGATCGATCTTCATCCATTCGGCTGGACCAGCTAAATATGCATTGAGTCCGCGCAGCATGTACTCGGTCGATGCGTAACGCATCGAAAAGAGGTTGCGAAACCCAAATGACGAAAATCGATAGGCCAGGTTCCACCATCTGTGTTTATCAAACACCAACGTGTCGACAAGTGCCAAGTTGCGCGATTCATAAAAAAGCGATGACGGATTATTTTTTAATCCAAAATCGGCATGCCACACAATCACACCGTTGAGTGTGATCGAGTGCTCTCCAGTGTGCATCAAACCAAAAGCAACGTCGTCTCCGCGCACAAACACAGGCAGTGGATTTTCGTTGGTGATGTTGATTGGAAATGCGGTGTACCACCACGCCGTGTAGTCAAACGGAACTTCGGCTGCGTCTTGCACAGCAACCGATCGTTCACGCATGTCGTCTTCACGACCAAGTGCTTGCAACGGATAGATCGAACGCCACGAATACTGCGACCCAGCCTCAAACTGCAGCCATGGACGCTCTTCGGAAAGCATTGCTCCATGCACACAGAGCCGCGCATCTTTGGCATATGCAAACAATGACATCGTGCGCACAATTGCTTCTGGCTCAAGCGTGATGTCGTCATCCATGAACAGCACGTGAGTTGCCCAACCTGCTTTACGCAGTTCGATCAGACCACGTGCGAAACCACCGGCACCACCCAAATTGCCGTTTGGAATAACTGTCAGCGGAGCATCTGCGGCCGCATCAAACATCACATTTTGCGCGTTATCGACGACGAGCACTTGCACTTTGCCATTAAGGGCATCATTGTTGCGCACCAAATCGAGCACATTATGCACGGTCTTACGCACATATTCTTGACGATTAAACGTTGTGATCGACAATGACATACGCACTTCGTGCTGCGGAGCATCCCGGGTGACCCACTCGCCACCTGTCATGCATACTTCGCCGCCAATTGCTGATACCCGAACGTAATATGTACCGTCTGTTGACGTTTGCAAGTTGGGAACTTCGAGCGTCACGCTTGACGGCGACCCTTCGCCGCGTGGCAACTGCACAGTTGATACAACCGATTCCGTCTTGCCGTTTACCACCACAATTTCGGCAACACCCATTCCAGAGGCGCGCACGCTGACACTCAAATCGTTAACGTGACTCACTCTGCGCCAGCGACCAGCGGCAAAAACACCAAACGTTGTATCGAAACTGAGCGTGCCACCTGCTTCGAGTACCGCGCCATTGTCGACCATGCGCACATCGCCGCTCGTGCGCACATACAACAGCGGCTCTGGAGTTGTTGGCGCGGGCAACACAAGTCGTTGCAACAAATTTGCTGATTGCATCAGTGCTTTGTCCCGCCCAGCGGGTCGGTGAAAAACGGTGGGATATCTTGATTTTCGTCGAGCGCTTTCAACATTGCTGCAGCGGCGGCCAATGCCTCGTGAATAGTGACGTCCATGTCGAGATAACGATAGGTGCCAAGGCGACCCAAAAAAGTGACGCCCTTCTGAGCGCGAGCCTGTTGTACATAATTGACTAGTTGATCAGTCTCTTTCACCAATCGAATCGGGTAATACGGAGTGTCGTTATCTCCACAAAGCCGAGAATATTCGGTGTAGGTCACCGTTTGATCATGGTTCTCCCATGGCGCAAAATGTTTGTGTTCGGTAATTCGCGTGTACGGGACTTGCTCGTCGCAGTAATTCAAAACCGGACAACCCTGAAAATCTCCATCAGATACATGTTGCTCAAAGTCGAGCGTTCTATATGCAAGACGCCCATGTTCAAAACCGAAATATGCATCTATCGGGCCAGTCCACACCACATGGTCATAGCTGCTCGATTGCGCGCGCTCGAATCGTGTCGATAAGTGCACGCTGATATTTTCGTGGTCAAGAATCGCCTGCACGATCGGTGTGTATCCGTGCTCAGGGATTCCTTGATGTGGATGATTGAAGTATGAGTCGTCTGCGGTAAATCGAAGCGGCAGGCGTGCGAGGATGCTTGCAGGTAACTCGGTTGGGTCGACACCCCACTGTTTTTTTGTGTAGCCCGCAAAAAATGCGTCATACAATTCGCGTCCAACAAACCGCAAGCCCTGATCTTCAAACGAAACAGGATTGGTAATCGTTGAGTCAGCCTTGGTGGCAATGAATGCCTCTGCTTCTGCTGGCGAAAAGTCGGTGTCAAAGAACTCGTTAATCAAAGTCAAGTTCATTGGCATCTGAAACGCCTTGTCGCCAACCATCGCCCGCACCCTGTGGCGATACGGCATCATCGACCCAAAGCGCGTAATGAACTCCCACACATGTTCGTGCTGCGTATGAAAGATGTGTGGCCCATATGTGTGCACCATGACACCAGATTCATGGCGCTCGGTATGACAGTTGCCGGCCACGTGATCACGAGTATCGAAAACGGTTGCGGTATGACCCGCCTCGGCTATCTGCCTCGCTACTACGGCGCCTGAAAATCCTGCGCCAACGATGGCAAACGATCGTGCTAGCACGCCTTAAATACTACGCAATTAGTGCGAGAGCCAAGGTGCACAGAGGCCATCTAGATCACGCACTTCAATGCGTTCACGGTTGGCATATGTCACTTCATTGCTTGGATCCGAGCGCAATTTGAACGTGCGGAACTCCATTTCTGTCGTATCGATCGCAAGTATCCGACCGACCAACGATTCACCCAGACTGAGCAACAACTTGATCGTCTCAAGAGCCTGAATTGAGCCAACAATTCCTGGCAAAACTCCGAGCACACCTGCTTCCGCACAACTTGGCGCAAGTTCGGCTGGTGGTGGCTCTGGAACCATGTCGCGATATGTCGGACCATTCTTCGGATCAAACACTGTGACCATTCCTTCGAACCTAAAAATCGATCCATGCACGACTGGAATGCCAAGCTTGACGCTTGCGTCATTGAGCACATAGCGACTCGGAAAGTTGTCAGCACCATCCACAATCACGTCATATCCAGCGATGATGTCCATGATGTTGCTCGCATCCAAACGCGTGTCGTAGGTAACCACATCAACATCTGGATTGAGCATGGTCAGTGTCTTTTTTGCAGAGTCAACCTTGCGATCACCGATGCGATCGATGTTGTGCAAGATCTGACGCTGCAGATTGCTGGCATCCACTTCGTCCATGTCTACAATGCCGATTGTGCCAACACCGGCTGCAGCCAGATATAGGGCTGCTGGGCTTCCAAGCCCACCCGCACCCAACAACAACACTTTGCTGGCGAGCAGTTTTGCTTGACCTTCCACACCTACTTCTGGCAACAAAATATGTCGCTGATAACGATTGCGCTGCTCTGCAGTCAACGAAGCAGGTGTGCTCCACTGACGACCTTCGTCTTTCCACTTACCAAAACCACCAGCCATTGAAACAACGTTTGTGTAGCCAAGCTCCTGCAATGTCTTGGCGGCGAATGCGCTTCGCACTCCACCTGCGCAATACACCACGATCGGCGCATCCTTATCGGTGATCTTGCTCTCGATCTGAGCTTCTAGATGACCGCGAGGTATATGAATGGACAACGGCAATGTACCCTGCTCAAATTCGTCAGGCTCGCGCACATCAAGAGCCAAAGTTGTACCTGTGGCTAGGCGCGCAGCGGCTTCAACGGTATCTACCTCGACTATTTGTGATTTTGCTTGTGCAAGTAAGTCTCTGAAACCAACCATAAATGTGACGAATCCTCCGCCCAATACCCTACCGTTCTAGTCGGGTTTTGATACTCAGAGCGAACGACACACCATGGGCAGTACTTCAGAGATTCCAGCATTGATCACAACATCGGCTCGATGATCCATCTCGGTCGGCTGACCATTGACGATGATCAATGCCGCTCCTGCAGCCTTTGCCCTCGGCACAGCATTGGCGGCAGGATACACCGATAGCGAAGTACCTACAGCCAGCAATACATCGCACTCTTCGCTCGCAGTCAACGCTCTTTCAATCACATCAGGTTCGAGCGCCTGCCCAAATAAAATCGTGTCGCTTTTTAAGATGCCACCGCACAACTCACACCTCGGATCCACGTCACCCGCAATCACGCGCGCCAAAGCATCAACCATCGGTTTGCGGTTCTTGCACTTCCAGCAGCATGTGCGATGAATAGTGCCGTGCACTTCTAGAACATTCATCGGATCATGTCCTGCGCGCTGATGCAGCTCGTCAACGTTTTGTGTAATGATGGCGACCAGAACACCGCGGCGCTCAAGTTCAAGTAACGCAAAATGTCCTGCATTCGGTTGAGGATTATTATCGATCCAACGCACTCTGTTGCGCCACGATTTTTGTCGCAGATCATCATCTTCCAAATAATGAGTCAGGGTTGCCGCGCGTTCTGCATCCGGATCCTTTGTCCATAATCCGTTTGGACCTCGAAAGTCTGGAATACCGGAATCTGTCGAAATACCCGCGCCTGTCAACACGGTGATGCGCTTGGACGCCTGCAGAATTACCCGTGCCTGATTTATTTTTTCTTGTAATTCTTCGTTTATCACACTGCCATCTTGCCAAACTCGCGCACACAAATGGGCATGAACGAACTTCGCGTTGATTCAACACTTGTTGTGGTGCCCTGGACAGACCCGATTGTCGATGAAGTCGGGTTTGATGTGTTCTCTCGGTATGCCGAAATGTTTTGGCTTCCCATCATGGGGCCAAGTGCGCTGTGGATCATGCGACGCATAGTGATGGGTTTCGCCGAGTTTCCCGGCGGTTACGAGATGGACACTCAAGAGATTGCACTCGCAGTTGGTCTGTCATTCACTCAAGGCGCCAACTGTCCCTTTACTCGTGCATTACGTCGCTGCCAGTGGTTTGGTGCCGCACAAAGCGTGCAGGGTGGCCTGGCTGTGCGGATCAAACTTCCACCGGTCTCACGTCGCCAGATACAACGCTTCCCTATTTCACTCAAGCAATCCCTCGCAGCGTGGCCGGTTGAATCCACCGACCATCAACAACTTGTTGAGCGAGCAAAACTTGTTGCAAGCGCGCTGATCACCACTGGTGACGACTCCGATTTGTTGGAATCCCGACTTACGCGGATCGGAATTCCAGTTGGGATTGCGGCTCGTGTTGCGGGCGATCTAACTGGTTCGATGATTGCCGGCTCAGCCACGGCACGAAGTTCTCCATAAACGCCCAGCTCGTGCGATGCAGCGCCGAAGGCCCATACCCCTGTAGCGCGGTTCGGTGTTTTGGGCACGGGTAACCCTTATTTGTCTCGAAGCTCCACAGCGAATAGTCGTTTGCGTACTCTCGCATCATTCTGTCTCGCGAAACTTTTGCCAGCACCGAAGCGGCCGACACCGACAACACTGATGCGTCGGCTTTTACTTGTGTCATCACCTGTGAAATATGTGGAGACACAAAGTCCCACCGACCATCTATCACTGCAGTTGCTTTACTGACGTCAATTTGTTTCGCCAAACTTTCAATCGCCCGTTTGGTGGCCAATCGTTGGGCAGCATTCATGCCCAACGCATCGCATTCGGCATGAGTCACGTACCCAATCGACCATGCAGCACACGTTGCGGCCACATGATCAAATATTTCTTCGCGCTTTATCTCAGACAGTTGTTTCGAGTCGCGCGCACCGCCCATCAGTGCTGCTGCATCGTCACTCGCAATCACATCTCGCGACAACACCGCAGCCCCGACCATCAGTGGTCCGGCCCACGCACCTTTTCCTACCTCATCAATACCGATCACAATCGACGAACCCTTGCGCAAAAGCACTCGCTCCAATTGAGTCGTTGGTGTTTCTTTCACTGCAATGAAATCTGCACTACACCGTCAATGAAACTACCTGCACGCCACCAAGCGCCGCTCTGCAGCAAGGCTGCCGCAGTTGGTGCATCTACTGCAGCGAGCAAGCCACCAGAAGTTTGGGGGTCAAAACATAGTGCGGCCGCTGCATCATTATTAGCAATATCTACAAAGTTGCCCTCTACATAGTCACGGTTGCGTGGGTCTCCACCAGTGCGCACACCACGTTGTGCTGCTTCTCTCGCGCCCGGATACGCCTGCAATGTGCTGGCTTCAATAACGAGGGCTACTGCACTGCGTTCTGCCATCTCCCAACCGTGGCCCGCAAGTCCGTATCCCGTCACATCGGTTACCGCGTGCACACCGGTACCAAAACTTTGCAGTTGCTCAGATGCAACACGATTCAATGTGCGCATCCCTGCAATAGCAGCAGCTTTGTCGGCATCTGATCCACCTGCAAGGGCCAAACCAGTGCCAAGCGGCTTCGACATCACTGCAATATCACCAACTCGTGCACCACTCTTGCGGAAAATTCGTTGCGGGTTGACAACACCTTGCACGGCCAGACCAAAGATCGGTTCGGGATTACGAATGGTGTGACCACCTGCAATGCTTCCGCCTGCCTCTGCAACCACCAGAGCTGCTGCTGCAAAAATCTGAGCGATAGCGGTTGGAGGAAAGTGCTCAGGAAATGCAGCAATGTTGACGGCCATCACCACGCGGCCACCCATTGCAAATACATCGCTGCATGCATTGGCAGCGGCAATCGCACCAAAATCGCTTGGGTCGTCAACGAGGGGAGGAAAAAAATCGGTTGTGCTCACCAAGGCCACATCGTTCGTTACTTGGTACACAGCCGCATCGTCAAAAGGTGCGAGACCAACCAATAACGCTGGATCAAGTGATGCAGGAAAGTCACTCACCAAGTCGGCAAGCAATGTTGCACCCCATTTGGCCGCACATCCTCCACAAGACGTCCATTCGGTGAGGCGCAGCGGTGAGAGGCTCGGAGAGTTGCTCATTAGACAAAGCCTAGAAGGAGTGTCTCACCTGTCGATTCAATAGAGCTCCAGGTTGGATCACAGAGTCCAGCACTGAGTTTGACTCCAGCAGGTCCGGCAACTTCCCATAGCAGTGCAGGCTTTTCGCCATGCCACCGAATACCAAAACTGACGGTATGAAGCGGGCCTGCAGAGACTCGATGACATTCCAAGTTGGCCCCAAGCCACAGTCGCGGAATACCACGTCCAAAAATTTGCACCGACCCATCGCGCTGCACTGCAACCATTTTTTCTTCAACCCATGCAATTGCACGAATATCCGTTGGCATTACGTTTGGCGGTTCGGCGGCACCACTCAAGCGCAACTGAGCAGCTGCCACATCATCGGCCGCGCGATTCTCGCCCATGCGCGCAAACACAAATTGGGCCGCAAATAAAGCGCGCTCTACGTCCCACGGCAGTATTGACGCTTTCTTATTATCTTTCAGCAGGGTTTCCACACATTGTGCAAGGCGCGCGGCGTGATCAACACGTATATGAGTTAATTCGCCGGTGAGTTTCTCGCCCATGCGCAACAATTCCTGCAGCGTCAAGATGTATGCAACCGGATCATTGGCGCAATCCCCGCCCGCACCGATACCCCAATCTTCAATTTCGTATCCACTTAAAATCAACGCGTCGCTGCGCAAGCGCGCAACAAGCGGGGCAACTGCGCCTTCAGGCACGATCACATACCCGGCTTGCTCAACAGCCTTGAGCCATCCCTTTTGCAGCTGTTCATACGACGGCAAACGTTCTACATCGATATTCGCAACAAGATTTTTTGGAGCGTGCATCGCAACCCGCAGCGTGCTCCCATGCGCAACAGGAAACACCACACTGCCAGCTGGCAACTCGATGCCTTGTGCGCCACGCGGGCTTGGAGTTCGAGAAGAAACCACATCTGGCCGAGTGAACGCCACTGCGATAGGCAATGTCGATTCGTTTGTGATCTCGATAACAACAAGACCACCCGCATCTGCAACGGCGTACACGCGCTGAATCGCATCGCCGCCAGGTATACGTAGACGAGTTTCAACAACAGGCACGCCAGCACGGCGTATTTGTCGCACGCTCGGCTCGGTCGATGGATCGTGCCAGCGGTCATCAGCGGCAATGTGCCAGTCAAGGACTGGCGATCCATCATTCAATCGAACAGACCCCCGCTCATTGACAATTGCATTCCATCCGCCACCCCTTACACCCAAAACATGGGCCGCAGGTCGCACACGTGCGCTTAGCGAAATTGACGAGACAACACCTGGAGTATTGGACATTATTCAGACCTGCTTGATCGCGACATTAAATCCCGCAATGATTCTTCCGCGCTTTTTGCACCCTCGCATACAAGTGCAACCTGCTCGGCAATCGGCATTTCTACTCCATGATGTCGTGCAAGTTTGACAACGGCAGATGAGCTTTTTACTCCCTCAGCAACCATGTTCATCGTGCCCATGATCTCTGCAATCGATTCACCTTTTCCCAACCGCACGCCCACCTGGGTGTTGCGGCTCTGCATCGAAGCACACGTAGCCATGATGTCGCCCATGCCCGCTAGGCCCGAAAAAGTGACTGGTTGTGCGCCAAGCGCAACGCCAAGCCGCGACATTTCTGCCAAACCACGAGTAACCAGAGTTGCCTTTGCGTTGTCGCCAAAGCCAAAACCCTGCGAAATTCCTGCTGCGATCGCAATGACATTTTTTACTACTCCGCCAACTTCACAGCCGACCACATCACGATTGGTATACAACCGAAACGTTGGACGCGAAAACAGTTCTTGCAACATCAACGCAACCGCATCATCGACACAAGCAATAACGCTCGCAGCTGGTTGACCTTGCAGTATTTCGTGAGCAAGATTTGGTCCACTCAACACCGCGCGCGGATTGTTTGGCATCTCACTAGCCAGCACTTCACTCATCCGCAACAATGTCTCGCTCTCTAAACCTTTAGACAAACTCATAATCGGCACATCAGCCGCCACATGCTTTGCCACCTGCCGTGCAACATGACGAAAACCTTGTGCAGGCACTGCCATCGCAATTACATCTGCGTGTTTTACCAACTGTTCAAGATTTATCGACGCCTTAATCCCAACGGGCAATACATAGTCACCGAGATACGCGCTGTTTGTGTGTTGGTTGTTGATCTCTTCAGCCAGTTCCAAGCGTCTCGTCCATAGTGAAGTCATAGCGTTCTCGGACACAAGTGTGGCGATTGTGGTGCCCCAAGATCCTGCTCCCACCACACAAACTCGAGTCGTCACAGACGCCAAGGTTAGGCCAGCATGGCCGATTCAGCACAGTGCATCAAGATCTTCATGTGTCACCAATAGGCTACGAAAATGGTCGATTCACCCAAATCGTTCGCGCAGTCCGTATCTTCCATCGCAGTCGTCATCCCGATTAAGGCTTTCGAGCAGGCCAAAGATCGACTCTCAAGTGTGCTCAGTACGGATCAGCGAAAACTCCTCGCTCGTACCACTGCCCTGGGCGTGATCGAGTCCGTACGGCCGGCATCATTCTTTGTTGTTTGTGACAACCTCGAAGTTTCCCAGTGGGCAACATCGCATGGCGCCACCGTGGTGCATCAGTCCAAACCAGGATTGAATTCAGCCGTGCAGGCGGGCATTTCTGCGACTCAGAGTTTCGAGAGGGTCATGATTGTGCATAGCGATTTGCCCTTGCCCCGCAGACTTCGCGATTTATTCGACACAACCGTTGCAAACAACACGGTTTCAATTGTGCCCGATCGACATCACGACGGAACCAATGTATTGATCATCCCCTCAGGTGCGCAATTCGAGTGCCACTACGGTGCGAAAAGTTTTACCGCCCACGTGGCCGAGGCAACCAGACTTGGGCTACCACTGCAGATCATTGAGGATGATGAGCTCGCACTCGACATCGATACACCGGATGACTTAGCAGCTCTGCCTGCTCAGTGGCTTCAGCAACACAACATCACTCTTTACTGACATAAAAAAAGATCGAGGGGCTAAAAGCCCCTCGATCTCACAGTTCTCCGAACCGATTTGTTTTTTGGCTAAGGCCTTATTTCTTTTTTGCTGCCTTTTTTGCCTTCTTGCGCTTGGCTGGGGCCTTCTTAGCGGCCTTTTTTGCCTTCTTGCGCTTTGCTGGTGCCTTCTTGGCTACTTTTTTTGCTGCCTTTTTACGCTTTGCTGCCATGATTTTCTCCTTGGTTAGGTATTACTTTTTACGGTTTGGATTCAATTCACTCTTCAGCGTTGAGCTTGAAGTGAACTTCATTGCTGTACTGGCTGGAACTTGAACCGGTGCACCCGTTTGTGGGTTACGGCCAACTCTTGCCTTACGGTTCGAAGTGCTGAACGAGCCAAAGCCCGGCCATGCAACTTTCTCACCCTTAATCGCTGAGGCTACGACCAGTTCAAAAAAAGCACCGATTGTCTTCTCGGCTTCCGCCTTGGAGACTCCTGCTTTTTCTGACACTGCATCTATGAGCTCTGCTTTTGTCATTGCTTACCTTGCTTTCTCGGTTTCGGAATACCGCTTCGTCATATATTTGACTAGGTCTACAGACAAATTGCAAGCATCTAACGCTTTTGCATCCAGTTTTTGAAAACGAACTCCAAAGATCTTCTGTGCCGAAAAATTTGTCTGCATCGCAAAAATTTGTCAACATTTGGATCCAAATTTCTCATTCACGAGTCCCCACGGGCCGCTATAGCAACGCTGAGCGCACTGATGACGTATTTCCCACAAACATGGGATAGCCCTTATGGGTATTGGGTTTGCGGACCACCAAAATTGATGAATCCCCATTTTCATAGGCATTATTTCATCTTCAACACCTTGTCACAATGTTCTTGTTACCAGCACAGGCATTCAGGGGAACTCAACTCCAAGAAAGCTTTGCATCCTCGAAAATTTCGTAAATTTCCGGCCAAAAAAATATTTTGAAAAAATTTCTTAAAATTTCCGAAAATTGGCTGAGATTTCTTGAAATTGCGAAAAAGTTGCCAGAAGTCCTCTCGGAAGAAAACTTGCAAGTTTAATTTTTGATGACAATTTTGAACCCCGCATCTACAACGGATTACAACTAGATCCGAGAAGCGAGCATCCACCATCCTCTCGAGTTGACACAGCACAATAAGCAATGTTGCTTACACACGACTCACGCTCTGATCAGAATCTTGCACACGGCGAAACCGATCGCCTTCTGCCTCAATCTGATTACGTAACATCTCGAGCCACTCGAGTTGTACTAGATACTTCTGTTTTAGTTGCTGATCCAATGAGCATGCTCAACTTTGTTGGTTGCGATGTTGTGATTCCGCTCACTGTGGTTGAAGAGTTAGACGGACTCAAAACTCGCATGGACGATGTCGGTCGATCTGCGCGTACCGCACTTCGCACAATCGAGGAGTTGCGTAAAAAGGCTGGCGGTTCGCTGGCTGAGCCAATGCGGGTCCATGACGAACCCGACTATGGAACCGTGCAGATCGAGGTCAATGGCATCCAGCGCCATCTCCTCATTGAGCATGGTTTAGACCCTGAAATCCCTGATAACCGCATCATCGGTGCTGCCCTTGGCCAGGCCAGGGTTGCGCCTACACGCATCATCTCCAACGATGCCGCCCTTCGTATTAAGGCGGCCCATCTGGGACTTCAAGCTGAGGAACACCAGCCGGTCGGTGCCGCTCAATCAACTAGGCCTATGGGCTGGGTCACTATCGACACCAGCGTCGAAAACATCGACTCGCTCTATAGCAGTGGCGGTATCGAGGTTTCATCGCTCAACACCCCTGGCTCGGTTGTCGAAAACAATTTTGCAGTGGTTCGCAGCGGATCGCAATCTGCACTCACTCGTTGCGTCAATAATGAGCTCAAAGTTCTCGCCCACAATGCACCAGAGGCATGGGGACTTCGGGCTCGCAGTAAAGAACAGCGCTTCTCACTCGAATTGTTGCTTGACCCAGAAATCACAGTGATTGCGCTCGACGGCCGAGCAGGCACAGGCAAGACCGTCATGGCAATTGCGGCAGGTCTTGAACAAGTTGTCGAGTCACGTCGCTACGAGCGACTCGCGGTGTATCGCCCACTCGTACCTGTTGGTCGTGCCGATGTTGGTTTTCTGCCAGGCGATCTCAATGAAAAACTCGATCCATGGATGGCAGCAATTCATGATGCGATCGTTGCACTCACCGATCAACGCTCAAGTCGCGATGCCGTCGGACTCATTGACGACCTCACCGATCGGGGGCAACTTACCCTTGAGTCGGTCACCTTCCTGCGCGGTAGATCGCTCCAACAACAATTCGTAGTAGTTGACGAAGCACAAAACCTCGAGCCAACGACCCTCAAAACAATTCTTACCCGAATCGGCGAGGGCACCAAAGTGGTCTTCACGGGCGACACCAGTCAGATCGATGCCCCGTATATGGGCGAAACCAATAACGCGCTAGCCGTTTTGATACATGCCTTTGCTGGTCAGCGATGCTTTGGGCACGTGACCCTGGCTGCCTGCGAGCGCAGCGAGGTGGCCAGCCTGGCTGCTGAGCTGCTCTAGCCAAGCCAATTTGCGCTGATTCAAATTCTTTTCTAAAAATATTGATCTCAACTAGACATTATTGGTATATGACCACTTAGTGTAAAATAACCAGATGCAAAGCAATGGAGGTTTCCATGAGCGACGTGTACCAAGATGGCGATAATTTCAGTGCTTACGACACCGAATCCGAGTCGTCAATCGTTCAAGGAACATTGGACGGGTGGGCGCATCTCGCCAATTGCAAGGGTTATGCAAAGCTCTTTTTTGGCAAACCTGCCGAACGCCCGCAAGCCAGAGCACGCCGAGAAGTCAAAGCCCATTCACTTTGTATCTCATGTGCTGTGAAGCACAACTGTCGCTCGTTTGCACGCAATAATCACGAATACGGGTTCTGGGGAGACGAAAACGAAGAGTCACGACACGAAGCCGGCTTCACTCTTTCGTCACCGATTGGTGTGCACATCACACCAATCGTTGTGTAGCAACAGCCGCCTCATCAACAACTACTGCTATGTCGGTTTGAACATGACAAGCCTGCCAAACTAGAAACATGCCTGTTCATTCCATTGCAACAAAAGACATCACCAACCCTGGCGACTACGTCACTCGCTTTATCGAAAACATTGAGCAAAGTCATTTCACTGCAGCAATGGACATGGTGTCGGATGACTGTGAATACGACAATGTTCCAATAACCAAGGTATTTGGCAAAGAGGCAATGATCCAGATCTTGTCCGACTTTTTGGCCGCTGCAACCAAGGTGGAATGGCTCATCCACCATCAGGTCAGCAATGGCGACATGGAACACGGTGTGGTCATGAATGAACGCACCGACCGCTTCGAGATGGATGACCGCTGGATCGAACTTGACATCGCCGGACTCTTTGTAGTGAGCAATGGCAAAATTGCTTTGTGGCGTGACTATTTTGATCGCGAATCGTTTGCCAAGGCACTCTCCACTAAATAGGGCCCCAAGTCGCTAAGCAGAAACTAGGCGCGGTTATATATAGCGCTTCAGCATTCGGGCAGCCGTTCGCTTACCCAAGTCTTGCATCGCAACAGGATCCTGAACCTGCACGCCATCACCCGCTCGCAATAGCAACCTCGCCAGCCAGTGCTCGCTGCCAACCGCCATCGTCACAAGCGTGCTGCCATCTGCATTGACTTGGCGTGACATATACGGGTAAGACTCAACAACCCATCTTGCTGAAGGGTCAACTCTCAGAGTCACATGCAGATCCGCGTTATCAAACCACAAAGAACCGTCGGCCACTCTCTTGGTCGTTGCATCCGGCGCGGTGAAGTCGCCTGTCACCGACAGTTTTTCGATTCGATCAATCCGAAACTCACGTAGCTCGCCTGACTTGTCGTCATCCGCCGACACATACCAGTGCCCACCGCGCTCAAACACACTACGAGGAATAATTGTGCGCTCAGATCGAGCAGCTGAAGCTGGCGTAAAATATGTGATCAGTAGATGCGCGCCGGGCGTAACCGCATTACGCAATTCTTCAAGGTATGCAACTGGCTTCAGGTCAACTACAACCACTCCGTCGTCGGATGGCAATAATGGGCGCAATTTTTTCAACGCTGTTGCAAGTGGACCATTTTTATCGGCACCTGGCAAGCGCAGTGCCGCTTTGCCCATCACTGTCAAAGCAAATACTTCAGCCGAGTTCAGCTGCAATGGTCGAGAAAACATCAATGGGACTTCAGCTACCACCTCGTCTTCGTCCACAAACACATCGATCAGCGCGTCGGGCGAATACGGCGGCACGCCGCACACCGAAGCCATCATGATGTCATCAACCAGTTCTGCTTCAGACAACTTGAACTGTTTTGCCATGTCTGACAATTTGACGCGTTTGCGCTCTACAAGCCATGGCAGCATGACCATCAACCCAGCCACACGCTCAGCGGCTCCCCGTGGGCCTCGGCGAGATCGACGAAGCGCCATTAGTTGCTCAAGGCGATCTTCTGCAGGTGACTGACAATATGTTCTCTGACGCGTGGTGGTTCCAATACTTCAGCACGATCTACCATCGCAAACAACCAGATCCGAAATGCATTCAAGTTTGCACACGGGATCGCAAACTCGATTGAACCATCACTTCGTTCGCGCAATACAGCGCCGTCACCAAATTCTGCTTTCACACGTTGTGCCAGCGCGGCATCTACCAACACTTTGGCAACTGCGTCATCACCATCACCCTCGGCCAATAAATCCAGTTCAGTTGGCACTGCTTTTGCGAGATCAAAACCCTCTGGTCGGCTAAATGATTGCGCGTCTCCATTGGTGATTTCGCCGTCAATCCGATCAACCCGAAACACCCGTTGGGCGTTACGTAAGTGATCAAAGCCAACGATGTACCAGAAGCCGCCGCGCGATAACAACCCGTACGGGTCTACTTGGCGTTCTTGGCCTTTATATAAAAACTTGAGAGTTCGATGCTCGACCACACCAGCGGCAAGCGCTGGCATTTGTTTATCGTCCATCTGAATATTGACGCTCGTCGAAGGCCGATCGAGTGCGCGCTCTCCGCCCAGCTTCCACAGCGCCTCGTCGCCATGGCTCGCACCAATACGAACTGTGGCAATTGCCATCTGTAAAGCCGAGCGCTCGGCTTCGTTGAGACCTAGATCACCAATTTCAAATTGCCGACGATCAACGGTGTACGCACCTTCACCAGCCTTGTCACCACCCAACGTGACCATATCCATTGGGATTCCAAGTGCGCGCAATTCGGCTTTGTCGCGCTCAAATGCTGCACGCGCAGCCGAGTCACCATCCGGATATTGGTTGACAAGCTCCTGACGAATTTGTTTCAGCGTGAGAGGTTGAGCGCGCTGAACGAGCAGGGCCAACAAGTTAATCATGCGCTCGGGTTGCGGTGTCTTTGCAGCCATGCCTGCAACATTAGATGTTTTATTGGTGTTTGAGATACCACTGTAATAATTGCGAAGTCGAGGCATCTTGATCGCTGCTTGGCGCGCCTTGTGCAATTTGTTGGGATATGTTTTGTGTCAATTTTTTGCCCAATTCAACACCCCATTGATCAAAACTATTAATACCCCACACGCAACCCTGCACAAACACGCTGTGCTCGTAGAGCGCAATAAGCGCGCCCAGAGTTTGTGCCGACAACTCGTTTGCCATCAGTACAGTCGACGCACGATTACCAGGCATGGCCCGCTGAGGTTCGGTCGATTCTGCACCAAACGCCAACGCTTGTGCCTGAGCAAACATATTGGCCATTAACGAGTCATGCGCATCTCCGTGAGTAGCTTGTGTTTTTGCAAAACCAATCAAGTCCACCGGTACTACAGAGGTTCCTTGGTGCAACATCTGCATAAATGCATGCTGCGAATTGGTGCCAATGCTGCCCCATACGACGGGCGATGTTTGAGTTGCAACGGCAACATTGTCACTACTTATTTGCTTGCCGTTGCTCTCCATGATCAGCTGCTGCAAATACGGAGCAAACAAGCGCAACGCTGTTGAATACGGCACTACGGCCTGAGTTTCACGACCCAAAATCGATCGATTCCACACACCGATGAGACCCATCATCACGGGAATATTTTTGGCTAACGGTGTTTCGACAAAGTGTTCATCGACGGCGCACATTCCACTCAAAAAATCATCAAATACGTTAGAGCCAAAAGCGACGATGTTTGCCAAGTTGACAGCAGATGCAACCGAATACCTGCCACCGACCCATGGCCAAATGTCGAACGAGTGAGCAAATGCAATGCCAGCCGCCGTGGCTCGCTGCGGATCTACTGACACGACTGCGCAGTGTTGCGCTACTCCCGCCTCGCCTACTGACGCGGCCAGCCATTGCTGAATAATTCGACCATTTGAGAGCGTCTCTGCAGTTGAAAAAGTTTTTGAGCACAGTACGACCAACGTGTGTTGTGCATCGTGTTGCTCGAGCACTTTTTCTACATCGACCGGATCAATGTTTGAAACAAATGAACAGTGCAACGATGGCGTGAGGATTTGCGAAAGTGCATCCCACACCAGTGCTGGACCAAGATCGCTTCCTCCGATACCCACATTGATGATGTGTGTGAATTGCTTTCCGGTTGCTCCAACAATCTTTCCGTTACGCACGCCAGTGGCAAAGTCTGCCATCAAGTGCCGCACACGTTGCACCTCTTTCACCACATCTATTCCATCGACAACAATTTTGTGTGTGCTCGGTGCGCGCAACGCAATATGCAATGCGGGCTGACCTTCCGACGTATTAATTGGCGCTCCTGCAAACATCGCGTCTCTGTGGCTCGACACAGATGCTTCATTAGCCAACTCAAGCAATGCGTCCACAACTTCAGGGGTGATGTTTTGCTTGGAAAAATCAGCGATTATCGATCCGTTGCCGAGGTTGAGATAAAGAGTATTACGCGCGGCGCGTTGGGCATCGCTCAGAAACAACCCGCTCAGGGTTGAATGCGGTGCCTCTTTGCCTAGAGCAACAAGCTTCTTCCACGAAGATGTGGTAGTGATCACTGTGTACAGGTTATCTCGCTCTCACGAGTAGCGTCTTGCACCGTGATTACGTTATGACACCAAACGCCGCGGCAACGCAACATGATGCGTCGCGGCGCTTGCCCCAATCGGGTGTAACCCTCGGCTTTAGCGCATACATCATCTGGGGTCTTGTCACCATTTTTTGGAAGCACCTCAAGGACTTCGATTCGTTTGAGCTCATCGGTTGGCGCATCACCACATCGACAATCTTGCTCGTTGCGTATATGACAGCAACCAAGCGAATGAAGCCGCTACTAACAACGATGCGCGACCCGCAAACATTAGTGCGACTCATCGTGGCCAGTATTTTGCTCACCATCAACTGGACAACCTACGTGTGGGCGGTTGTCAACGGCCACGTCATTGAAACTGCACTTGGATATTTCATTGCACCGTTGTGCACGATGGTGCTTGGCGTATTTGTTTTGCACGAAAAACTTCGAAGACCCCAAATAGTTGCGGTCTGTTTCGCTCTCTGTGGCGTGGCTGTGCTCACAGTTGGATACGGCAGAGTGCCATGGATTGCGCTCACTATTGCGTCTTCATGGACTTTTTACGGATACCTCAAAAAACAAGTGCAGCTCCCGCCGCTCGAAAGCTTGACCGGAGAAGTAATTGTCGCGTGCATTCCCGCTCTCATCTACGTCGCGGTGTGCTGGAATCACACCAATAGTGTCTCTAACACTGCCTCATCAACGCAGTGGTTACTCATTGCGCTCACAGGGGTGGTCACCACCATTCCATTGCTGTTGTTTGCGGCTTCGTCTCAGCGCATTCCGCTCACGCTCATAGGTCCAATGCAATACATCGTTCCCACAATTAATTTTCTGCTTGGTTGGCTGCTCTACAGCGAAGAAATCACAACAACCAGAGTTGTGGGGTTTGCACTGATCTGGATCTGTTTGGCGATCGTATTGTTTGACTTATTTATCTGGCAGCAGCGTGCCGTGCAGTCCCAGCAACAATCCGCTTAAGCCCTTCGATCACATCTAGTCCACGCTGTTGGTCGTCAACGGCAATGGCAAACCTCGACAAACCTGTGAGCACCACATTGATGAGGTCTTGCAAAACCTGAGCATTTATTCCTGGAACAATCTCGCCACGCGCAACCGCATCAGTGCACATTTTGGACAAAAACTGTCCAAGCCCAACGCGAAGCGGAGCAATCGCTAAGGACAGCTCGGGGTGACGCTGAGATTCGGAAGCAACCCCAACAACAAAACTTGCCAACGACGGATCTTTGGCGCTCATCACCGCTATCGAATCTAAAATTGCCGAAAATTTATCGGTAAACGTCTCATGTCCCGCAGCTGCTTCTTCAAACGTACCCTGCACGATCTCTTGCATTTCGGCGTATGCCGCCACATACATGTCCAGCTTTGATGGAAAGTAATGGTAAATCGCTCCGGTAGTAATTCCCGCTGCTTGCGCAAGCGCACGATTGGTCGTTGCGTCATAGCCAACGTCAGCAAATGAGCGTCGGGCTTCTTTCACCAATAGCTTTCGAGTCTCACCAGCGTCGGTGTCACACGGCCGACCGAGCTTCTTCGCCAGAACCTTCATGAGGTCAGGCTAATTCGTCGGTCTGGGGCTAGACGAAGCAGCGCAAATGCGCTGCCAACTCAATCGGACGATCGCCCTGCACGCTGTGCCCTGCGCCGTCAACCACAACGATCTCGGCAGTTGGGTAGTGCTTTTTTACGCCTTCGATATCCTCGTCATCAACAACCGGGGAAGCTCCACCGCGCACAACCAAGAGCGGACATTGGAGTCGAGCAATGGCATCCCACAATGCCGAGCGTGGTGATTCGGTTTCAAGATTGGTCTTCTCTGAATTAATTTGACCCCGTCGGTCGTAACGCCATTCCCAGCTTCCGTCTGTTAGCTGATGTGCATTGTGCAAAATACCTCGGCGCAAACTTGTGGCAGACCGAGTTGGGTTGTGCTCTGTAGTACGAGCCAGTAGATCATCAAAACTGGCAAAACTCTGTGGGCCATTAATAAAGTCGAGCACGGCTTTGGCTTTTTTGCTTGTCACACCCGGGGTGATATCCACCATTACCAAATGTCTCACCAACTGCGGATATTTGTCAGTGAGCACCAAACATGTGAGCCCTCCGAGTGACATGCCTACGACTGCTCGAGCATTTGGTGCCAGTTGTTGCACAACGACCGCAACATCATCTGCCAAATTTTGTGGCGTATACGTAGCGTCATCTCGCCATGACGAGTGACCGTGACCCGGCAAGTCAACTGCCAACAATGGGCAACCAAGAGCCAATGCAACCGTGTCCCATGTATGCGCATTTTGTGCGGTGCCATGCACCAACACCAATCGTGGTTCGCCTTCTCCCCACTTGAGCGCACTCATATTTCGGCCATCGGGCAATTGCACACTCACTCGTTGCACCATTGGTGTTGCGCTCGCGCTGATCGAGTATTCAGCGATGTTTTGACCAAACATTGAAAACTCGTCGTAGGGAACCATCTCTGGGGTGTTCATGTGCGATTCTCCTACGGTGCAGTAACAGAAATTGTTGTTGGTGATCCAGCAATTGTCGTGACGACCACTTTGGGCAGAGTTGACTCAGGAATTGTGGTTGGCACTGTCGTGTAGTCGGGATCTGGTACGTCAAATGGCGGCACAGGAGAACCGTACTCTTCTGGTTCTTTCACACCGTCAAAAACATAGACGCGGTCGCCATAGGCAACGATTGCTTGAAAATACCTGGCCACCGACATAGGAATGCGAATACAACCGTGCGATGCAGGCTTGAGCGGCACCAAGATGGCACCGTGAATTGCAATGTTGTAGTTGAAATAGACGGGGTTGTACATCGTCCCTAGTTTTGACTCACGCATTCCCTGACGACGATTGTAGAAATAGAAAATACCTGGAGGCGTAATTGCTTCTCCACAAATACCGCGCTTGATTTCAACATCGGTATTGTTTCCATCTTCTCCAGGACTGATCGCTACTTCTTCACACCAGTCTTCATTCGACCCAGTGGAAATATGTGTAATCACCACAGGCACGCCGTCTTTAAACACAATCATTACTTGCTCCGGCAGATACACCTCTACATGCGTTGCGGTGTCGGCATCGCGACGAGGATTAATCTGGATATCCGACTGCATTATCGACCAAGTTGATGGAGTAACCACCCCTGTTGCACGTTCTCGTGGCGTACTCATTACCAGTTTTTCGAAGGCCCACACTGCTTGAATGGTGTTTTGCCCAAACACGCTGTCTTGCGGGCCCGGATCAAAGTGCAATGCAGCTAATCGCTGTTGCACTCGTAACACGTCGTCGCCTTTCATTCCAGGTTTTATTGTTCGCGTGAGTGGCACCGTCACTAATGGAACATTGGTCGACTCAGTAACGACGTTTGGGTTGCTGACAATCGGCTCCGAATTGTCGCCGTTGGCCACAACCGAGATTGCCACAACCGTAAGCAGCACAGCAATTGCCGCCATCGCTGGTCGCCAACGGTCGTACAGACTGTGCCGCGTCTGCAACTGATCTAGATCATCGTCGTCAAACAACACGCCCTCGTCAATGAATTCGTCTTGATCAAAAAAGTCGTCACTCATGTTTCTTCATGCACCTGTGGAACTACTTCTTTTTCGGTCCTAGAGCGTTGAGATGACCGCGCAATGTCCACGCTTCTTTCAAAATCTTGATAATCACTGAAGGAGAACTGAGCGTAGATACGCCACGCGTTCGCGGAAAGTAATCAACGCCAAACTGCACGACGCTCATGTTCAGCTTTCGCGCGCTCACCATAAGTTCCGCATCGATAAACGATCCTTCACTTGTGAGTTCGATTTGCTCAAGTACCTTGCGGCGTACCAATTTAAATGCAAAGTTGACATCTCTAAAGCGACAGCCAAACAGTGCACGCACCATCAAGTTGTAAAAGAACGAATACACCACGCGCACATAACCCTCACCTGTTCGATCAAACCGGTAGGCAGCGACAATGTCGGCTTCATATTGGTACATCAAACGCATTGCCTTATGTACTTCTTTAAAATCAAATGGCAAGTCGGCATCGGTGTACAACACCACGTCACCTGTTGCGGCACCAAAGCCAGACTTAATCGATCCACCCAATTTGCGGTTAGTTGGATGATGTACAACTTTTACCCGTGCGTTACTTGCTGCCGCTTCGTTAGCGAGTCGAGCTGTCGCATCTGTCGATGCATCATTAACAATAATCATTTCGTAGTCGCCGATTGTTTCAGCCGCAATCAATTCGTCGCCCAGTTCTATCGCTGCATTGAGTGCACGCTGCAAATATTCCTCTTCGTTCCACATGGGGAAAAATACGGAAAATCGTTCGAAACGTGGATTCGGCATGCCCAAACAGGTTAACTGCGCGTGTCGGATTTGAGATCCGACCACAGCCTCAACGCCTGTAATGTGCAGGCTGTGACTGCATCTGCCAACAACCGTTCAGGTCTGACCAGTACATGGCGGACTGTCGTAGTGGTCTCGTGGCTTCTGGTCTTCTTTGCGATCATTGCCGTTGCCGTCACAAGTCGCAATATTGGCAAGCCAACTTGGTGGCTTGGCCCCCAGTCAAATCCATCGTTCGTCTTACTGTGGGCGCTTCCGTTTGCGGCACCAATCGCCAGCATCATCGCTGCAATCAAATTCGGACATATCGCAAGTTTTGTCGGTCTCGGCGCAGCACTTTTTCTTGGCGCGATCGGAGTCGCCGACATCAGTAACACCCCTGGTGTTGCGCTGATCGAATGTGCTATTGCAATTTCGTCGGCACTGATAGCCATTGCCACATTTGCAGGACGCGCAGCAGTACCTCGCCCGTAAAGTAGTCGCTCTCGACCCACCAAAGTAAGTACCGTGGTTGTATGCCCGAGTCAAATACATCTGCTTCAAACGCTAAAGTTCTCTCCAGCCTTCCGGTTGGTGAGCGAGTAGGCATCGCTTTTTCTGGTGGCCTTGACACATCTGCAGCAGTTGCATGGATGCGCGAAAAAGGTGCTCTGCCCTTTGCATACACCGCCAACCTTGGTCAACCAGACGAACCTGATTTAGACGGAGTTCCTGATCGCGCAAAGCAATATGGCGCAGAAGGTGCACGACTCATTGATTGTCGAACCGAACTCGTACATGAAGGTCTCGTTGCTTTGCAATGCGGAGCGTTTCACATCACTACTGCTGGCAAAACATACTTCAACACCACTCCACTCGGTCGCGCAGTTACTGGCACATTGCTCGTGCGTGCAATGAAAGAAGACAACGTCGACATCTGGGGCGACGGCAGCACATACAAAGGCAACGACATCGAGCGCTTCTATCGCTACGGGCTACTTGCCAATCCAAACTTGCGCATCTACAAGCCATGGCTCGATGCAGACTTTGTGCGCGAAATGGGCGGACGCTCCGAGATGAGTGCGTTCTTGGCAGCAAAAAAGTTGCCATATCGTGACTCTGCCGAAAAGGCGTACTCCACCGATGCCAACATTTGGGGCGCAACACACGAAGCGAAAACTCTTGAAGAGCTTTCAACAAGCATGCACATCGTTGCACCGATTATGGGTGTTGCACATTACGACGAAAACATTCAGATTAAAAAAGAAGACGTCGTTGTGCGCTTTAAAGAAGGCTGGCCAATTGCACTCAATGGCAAAGAGTTCGATTCACAAACAGAACTCGTCAACGAAGCAAACATCATTGGTGGACGACATGGCCTCGGCATGAGCGACCAAATCGAAAACCGCATTATCGAAGCAAAGAGCCGTGGTATTTATGAGGCTCCCGGTCTCGCACTGCTGCACATCGCTTACGAGCGTCTCGTCACGGCAATTCACAACGAAAATACCATCGAAAATTATCGTCAGATGGGCCGACGCTTGGGCCGCTTGTTATACGAAGGTCGTTGGTTTGACCCACAATCGCTGATGCTGCGTGAGCCACTCATGAATTGGGTTGGCTCACTCATCACGGGCGAAGTCACGATCCAGTTGCGTCGTGGTGACGACTATTCCATCCTCAATACATCTGGCCCGCACCTCACGTATGCACCAGAGCGCCTGAGCATGGAGCGCGTGGAAGACGCAGCATTTGGCCCGCTTGATCGCATTGGTCAACTCACGATGCGCAACCTCGACATTCAAGACACACGCGCCAAAATCGACGAGTATCGCGCAGCCGGCACACTCGGTAGTGGTGGTAATAGTGGTGGTTTACTTGAACTCGAGTAATGCTTCGCTGTCCATCAATTAGCTATTTACGAGTGCGCGAGTGATCGCGGCAGCCAGCGCGGCACGCTCGCCCATCTTTGAAATCTTGATGTATTCGCTATCTGCATGCGCACCACCACCACATGCGCCAAGTCCATCCAGAGTTGGCACGCCAATCGCTGCAGTGAAGTTGCCATCCGAACCGCCGCCTACTGCAATGCCTTGCAGATCAGAAATGCCAATACCTGTAGCAACGCTCTGTGCCACTGCATACAACGCGGTTGCAGCCGATTCGTGCATCGGTGGTCGATTGATTGTCCCGCTCACGCTTATTGTTGCTCCAGCAACAGTTGGTTGCAGCGCACTAAAGGCAGTTTCAACACGTGCTTTTTCAGAAACTACATTGACGCGAACATCAACTGTTATCTGCGCCGCAGCAGGCACTACATTTTCGGTTGTTCCAGCTGTGGCAATTGTTGGTGTCACCGTCGTGCCTATCTCGGGTTGAGCAATTGCAGCAATCGCTTGCACTTGAGCCGCAAGCTCCATCAATGCATTGATTCCTTTTTCGGGCTCGAGACCTGCGTGAGATGCGCGGCCAGCAATGTCGACAACAAACGTGCCGACGCCTTTGCGCGCAATCTTGAGCGCGTCACCATTGCCACTTGGTTCAAACACCAGCACATTTCCAGTTGCCTTGGCGCGCGCCTCGATGAGTTCGCGAGAAGCATATGAACCAATCTCTTCATCCGATGTAATCAAAATCTCGGCCCCACATGCCTCACGTATTTCGCTCAGCCCATAAATGGCCTGAATAATTCCTGCCTTCATGTCAAAAATGCCTGGTCCGCGAGCGATGTCTCCATCGATACTAAAACCGCGCTTGGCTACGGTGCCTTTCGGAAACACGGTGTCATGGTGTCCGACGATCAACACCTTCGTGTCGTCGCTGCCCTTCCAGTGCACATGCGGACCTTTGTCGCTCGCAATAATTTGTGGGGCCTTGCCAAGTACTTCGGTCATGACCTTTGCCAAAAACTCGGCGCTGCGCTGCAACATCTCTGGCTCATTGGATGGAGACTCGATGTTGACAAATTGCTTCACGTGCTCGACCATCTGGGCCGTGCGTAAATCCAAGTTGGCGCGCAACTCACTCGGTGTCGGTGTCCCGTTCGGCAAACTCATCTCTCTATCGTGCCACGCAAACTCATGCTTTTAGTGCCCGGGATCGGACTCGAACCGATACAGCACTTTCGTGCCAGGGGGGTTTAAGCCCCCCGCGTCTACCATTCCGCCACCTGGGCTAGCCGTTTTAGGCTACGCGCGTTTGGGTCTGATCCGACCGCATACTGGCGTTGGCGTCTGCAATGAAATCGGTAGAAATAAAACCGCGTATGGAAAGAATGGCCCACAGGGCTGTGCGTACCTGGTCGGCGACCGGGGCGACGAGGCGATTGACCACGATGACGCCTTCGATCATGTCGCCCAACACCGCAACAAACGGACGGTCGCGAAGGGCTACTGCCACTACCCCGCCATGTTCGCGACGGCGCACTGTGCGGTCAACACCAACAACTCGTGGTGGGCTGCGAAAACTTGGTGCATCGAGCCCAAAGCGCTGCGATTCAGCATTCAATAAACGCGCTGCAGCAGCAAATTGCATTGTCAAAGACCCCGAGTTGTTTGAGAACTGCCCGGTGGTTGCTGCTTCCATAACGGCATCGTGACACACCCCTGTGACACAGTGATCACTCATGCCAAGTACATCTACACATTCAGTTATGACTATGCAGCAGCCGCTTCACCGTTCTCTTAACCCAATGCAACAACATGCCTTGGACTCACTTGCAAAGCAGCCAGAGTGGACACCAATTTCTCGCGAGGTGGTTGAGGGTATTCGCACTCAATTGCATAACGGGCTCGCCGATATCGCAGAAAAGCTTGATCCGCAGCGCGCACTTTGGGTGAGTAAACACAAACTCACAACGGTGCACGGTTGCGAAGCACACCACATGGCCGGACTTACCGATTTTGCATGGACTGTAAACAATGTCAAGGGCACTGTGCTACACAAAGCAGTCGAGCTAGGTCTTAATTGGCAAGGTGCTGTAATTCCCGCAGATATTGTCGACATCGCACTGAATCAACTTGCCGACGATGACATGGCAAGTGCTGGGCCATTCATCGAGCAATTGTCGCCAAGCGAACGAGCCCAACTTCGCAGCTCTGCAATCGATCTCTACACAAAGTTCGACGAAAGTTTTCCACCGCTAAAAGCATCATGGCGTCCGGTGCTCGAAAGCAGCGCAAGGTACGAGATGTACGGCCAACGAATCAATCTTTCAACACGAGCCGACCTCACACTCGGTGCACCTGGCTCAAAAGTAATCGTCGACCTCAAGTCTGGACGCATTCAGCCAAGCCACCGTGAGGAGCTACGTTTTTACGCTCTCGTCGAAGCAATGCGTACTGGCCAAGCACCGCGACGTCTTGCTACCTACTCACTTGTTACAGCACGCGCCGAAGTTGAAGATGTGACTGAGGGAGTGTTGCAAGCAGCGGTGCGCAAAACCATCGATGGCATTCATCTACTATTCGAGCTGCAACGCGATCGTCGCGAACCAACTACTAGGCCTGGCTCTTCATGCAATTGGTGTCCGCTTGCGGCAACATGCGCTACCGGCATCAAATATTTAGCCCAGCGAGACGACCCAGACGCCACACTCGACTACTAGCGCAGTCACCCAGCATTTTCAGTTTGTGTCTTGCCCCATCAGAGCAAGTGGCACGCCTAGCCCAAGCGAACTTCTAAAAGTTGCAATCAACTTTCCGGTCTGCACAGCAGGTTTCGGAATGCTCAGCACGTCTGGTCCGACATGGCTTGCAACGGCGTAAATGTCTTTGACATTTAATACAAAGCCCCACAATGACGCCGGCCCTGGATGCATCGTTGGCGCAGTAACGATTTCCACAACAACGCTTCCCAACCGATGAAAACCTTGTTGCATATTGTTGCCCGCATCTCGCACACGTTTGAGTGACGCACCTGTTGCCGCACTTAACGCGTCTGATGTGCGCATCAAATCTGGGGTATTAATCACAACATGGTCTACGCCAATGACACCCAGATCAAAATCTGAATGAACATCGGCGATACTGCGCGATTCATCAATCACATGAAATGTGGCAACCCCATCGATGCTCGATACCGAGACGTCTGCTCCATGCAGAACCCATGCATGCAATCCGGGTTCAAGCGAGGTATCCAAGCGCAACGAAACATCACCGAGTGCAGCACGATTACTTACGTCAAACGAGATTCCGATGAGAGCCCAATTTTGGGCCCCTCCACCAACAACTAGTTCACCAATTCGTGCCTGATCAAAAAGAGGCACAACTGAAACTTTTGTTTAGCCGCGACCCATGTTTGGACGCTTACCGTGATTGGCCTTTGAGCGGCGCATACGCGCTTTTTTCTTCTTTGTTTTCTTCGACATAGTCCCGACACGCTATCGGCAGACTCGGCTAATCACGCCTCTATCCCTGCCGCCACCTTGCTCGACCATCAGAATATGCCACCCCACGCTTACTGGTTTTTGCACACACATACGACTTGCCATTGACATATTTGCCCGTTGCACCCACCGGCTTGCACCAAGCACCCGGGTACACAGAGGCGCCCTTGTATGCAGGCAAAGTCGCAGCAGGCAAAGTAAGCATCGTGCCCATCAGTGGTGCTTCAGACCACGGCGCGATCGCCAAGCCCGCGCACGATGAATTGAGCAGGTTTTTAATTCGTCCCCACTCACTTTGATCCATCGACAAGTTCCATCGGGCTTTTATCGAGATCCAATTTCCAAGATATGTGCACACATACGACTTCAGTGGTGGCACCCAATTCGAGGGATCCTTTGCGCTTTTTTGTTGATTCAGGTTGTCTGTTACGACCTGCAGTGTGCGACGGTCTGTTGTGTCATTGGCATACGCCTTTCGCGTGGCAGCCGACCACGCCCATGCGCCAGAGTCCCAAGCTTCTTTGAGAGCAACAACGTGATCGATATCGACATCAGTAGGGTCTGACCACTTTGCACCGTCATAGGGAGACAACCAATCACCAGCAATCACCTTGCATTTATAAGGGTCCACTTGGGGCAATGTCACGCTGTCACGTTTAAGCACTTGCTCTCGCGAATTACAGCCATCGCCATCGATATCTCGCCAGTGTTCAAACAATGCACGCGCGTATCCAGTGGGACGTTCCTTCTCGATGCGAATAGTCTGCAAAATACTCAGCCCCGCACCTCCGCCCGACTTCACCGAGTTTGATGCATCTGTTCGACTTGCGGAACCGGCAATAAATGTTGCTCCAAGCGAAAGCGTCACAGCAAATGCTGCACCATTTGCAACAATGCGCCAGTTCATATGTTTACTGTACTGAAATTGATTCTTTAACTTTGCCGAAGGTAAAACCACCCACTAATTCTTCGTCATCAATCTCGATAAAGATGCACTCGCCAGGACACACCTCGGCGGCTTGCACTACAGCGAGATGATCGCGTTGCTCCACGTATGCAAGGCTTCCAGAACTACCTGGGTCATTCAGCGCAACTCCGCGCTCAGCTACGTAGGCAATGCCGTCTTCAAGTTGTACAAATGCATCTGGACAGTGGTCGACGCACAGCCCATCACCAGTACATAGGTCTTGGTCAATCCAAACTCGCACGACTCAAACGATAGAGGCAACAAGCAGTGCGATAAGCCCCACATTTCGGGTGACATTCGACCAACCAATGGGGCGAGTCGAACGAAAGCTAAAACATGCGCACGGTGGGCGCTCACCTGCTGCCAGGCGAGCAAAAAGCAATGCCGTGAACGAACTGAGTAAAACAATTGACAACATACGTACAGGTATTTCTTGCACACCTGCTATCAGTAATCCGCCCACCACCAACTCGATATAGGGCACCATCGGCACGAAGGGTTGGGCAATTCGTGGCGGTCGAAGTTGTTTTGCCTGCACAAGCCATTCGATACCAGCAAGCAATTTTTGAATTCCAGCAAAAATAAAAACTACGCCAACAACCGAGGCGCACGCCCAAGCAAAGTTAATTTCCATCAATTGCGACGCCACCAACTTTGCCCTTATAAAAAATCATCGCGTCATGTGTTACTTCGGTTACGTTCAATGACGTCACTTGAGCAAGTACAAATCGATGATCCCCTGTTGGCGTCACCGATTCAACGGTGCAGTCGATCGATGCGAGGATGCCGGACAAGATCGGCATCCCATTCGAAGATTGTTGCCATTCAAGACCATCAAAACGATTTGCCGCCCCCTCGACAGGGTCTTTTGCAAATCTCCAACACAATTCGGTTTGCGCATCGCTCAACACGTTCGCGCAAAATAAAGTGCCACTTGAGATATCTGGCCAACTACGCGATTTTCCAATAAAGAAACCGACATACGGCGGATCAAGTGACACCGAAACGAATGAACCGATAGTGACACCAACAGGTTGTGCCTGAGCATCCATTCCAGTCACGATTACAACGCCTGTTGGTAGATGCCCCAGCACTTGCCTAAATCGAACACCATCAAAGTTCGCTGTCATTCAAATGATGTTACTCAACTATGGTTTGGCTATGGCCTCACCAATTTCGTCGAGCACCGTTACTGCCAATTCAATTGACTTCACTTATCTCGAATGTGGAACTGGACCCCTCGCATTGTGCATGCATGGCTTTCCAGACTCTGCCCACACGTGGCGACATCTGTTGCCAGCACTTGCCGACGCAGGTTTTCATGCAGTTGCACCCTTTATGCGCGGATACGCACCAACAAGCGTCGCCCCAAATGGCGCATATCAAACTGCCGCTCTCAGCGCTGATGCAAATGCTCTGCACGCAGCACTTGGTGGTTCGGATGACGCTGTGATTATTGGGCATGATTGGGGCGCACCTGCCGTCTACGGTGCGGCGATTATCGCTCCCGATAATTGGAGCCGTGTAGTCGGCATGGCAGTACCGCCGTGGGGCGCAATGGGAGCAGCATTTATGGGCAACCTCGCGCAATTGCAGCGCAGTTGGTACATGTTTTTCTTTCAACATGGACTGAGCGATTTCTTGGTATCAGCCAACAACTTCGCGTTTATCGACATGCTGTGGGCTCAGTGGTCGCCAGGTTTTAATGCAACGGATGATCTGGCGCACGTAAAAGCCTGTCTCACAGACCCAACACACCTGCAGGCAGCGCTTGGTTATTATCGTGCAACTCTTGGAGCTGGTTATCGCGACCCTGCACTTGAAGAAGCTCAAACCCTCGCCCAAACAGAAACCCCAACACAACCTGTTTTATATCTGCACGGTCGCAACGATGGCTGCATCGGCACCGAAGTTGCGATGCACGCAACAAGTGTTGCGCCGGCAAATGCCCGTGTCGAAATCGTCGAGAACGCGGGTCACTTCATGCAACTCGAGCAGCCAACCGCAGTCAACAAACTGATCATTGATTGGATCACCAAGAATGCCTAGCTCTGGCGCTGAAAGCACGCTGCCAGATGGTGTGCATGTAATAGTTAAGCGCGACTGCGCAACATGCGTGATGGTTGCTCCGCTATTGACACAACTGCAATCGTCACATGGCATCACGATTTATTCTCAAGACGATCCATCGTTTCCAGATGGCGCCAAGGTCATTCACGACGCAGACTTATCGCTCAGTTGGCACAACAACATCGAAACCGTGCCAACAGTTATCAAAGTCGTCGACGGCGCAGAAACTGAGCGCATAGTTGGCTGGCTCCAAAACGAATGGTCACACATGTTTGAATTACCAAACATCGGTGATGGACTCCCCGCTTATCGACCTGGTTGCGGCTCGCTCAGTGTTGATCCCGACAAAGTGGATGCACTACGCGCCAAATTTGAGGGCTCATTGCTAACTTCACGAAGAGTCGAAATCGCTTCATTAGAAGACGAGATGGAATCTCTTTTTGCCCGTGGCTGGACAGATGGATTACCCGTAGTACCACCCACACAAGAACGAGTGATGCGTATGCTGAGCGGTACTTCGCTTGCACCATCTGACATTGTTGCAATTGCCCCACCAGATTTAGTTGAACTCACCGTCGAAAAGATCGCAATCAATGCGGTAATGGCAGGCTGCCTGCCCGAATATCTTCCGTGGGTGATTGCGGCACTGCAGGCTGTATGCACCGACGAGTTCAATATGCACGGAGTGTTAGCAACCACGATGCCGGTCGGTCCAGTAATTGTTTGTAGCGGACCAGGCTCGCGGGCTATCGGTATGAATAGTGGCGTCAACGTGCTCGGCCAAGGCAACCGTGCCAACATGACCATCGGTCGCGCAGTGCAACTCACCATCCGCAATGTTGGTGGTGGTCGTCCGGGTGAAATCGATCGTGCCGCGCATGGCATGCCTGGCAAACTCAGTTTTTGTTTTGCTGAAGACGAAGTGGGATCTCCTTGGACTTCACTAGCGGTTGCTCGCGGTATTGCCTCGGACACCGATGCTGTAACAGTGTTCGCGGGAGAAGGTCCGCGTTGTGTCACCGACCAGCTTGCACGAACTCCAGAACAACTCGTTACTTCACTTGCTGCCACCCTGCTCACTGTCGAACACCCAAAACTTCCACTTGCTTATGACGCAATGCTTGTTATCGGTCCTGAGCACGCGCGCGTGTTCGGTGATGCAGGTTGGAACCGCGAGCGCGTTATAGAAGAGCTACACGCACGCCTACAACTCAAAGGAACTGACATCGTGCGCGGCAGTCACGGCATGGCCGAAGGCGTATTGCAAAAGTACGAACAACTCACCGTGTCAAAGTTTCGACCAAATGGAATTTTGCTTGTCCATGCCGGTGGTGCTGCAGGATTATTCTCTGAGATCATTGGTGGCTGGGCCAGTGGCGCCGTCGGCTCCGAACCCGTCACGCAACTAGTTACTAATGTGGGTACACGATGACAACAACGATGACAAGCATCAATGCAACACGATTTGTGCTCGACCCAACCAGCGAACGCAATCCGTCGCAGCGCCAAATACTTGCGCGACCAAGTTCGCTCAAGGGTCTCACCGTTGGCTTACTCGACATCTCTAAAGCCCGTGGTGATGTATTTCTCGATCAATTGGAACAACGGCTGATTGGTGTTGGCGCTTCAGTGAAGAGATTTCGCAAGCCAACCTTTACCAAACCCGCGCCTGTCGACTTGCGCCACGAGATTGCCATCTCTTGCAATGTCGTTATTGAAGCACTCGCCGATTGAGGCAGTTGTACGTCGTGCAGTGTGCACGACATCGTTGATCTCGAAACTCGCGGCATTCCGTCGATGTTCATTGCTTCGTCCGAGTTTCGTCAAGCAGCCATCTCCCAATCTGTTGCACTTGGCATGCCAGACGTGCAACGCATGTTTGTTCCCCACCCCATTCAAGATCGCACCGATGCCGAAATGGCTGCATACGCCGATCAGGCTTTTGACGAAATACTTGGCATGATCACGGCTGTTGATACCACCCATTAACTTGCGCGATCAGACCATCTTCTAAAAGACCTCGCACAATCACATCACTACGTTCTTGGTGTTCCATTAACCCCATCACCTTCGCGGCATCGGCGATGCGCACTGCACCCGAAACCAATGCCTTCATTAATTTGCCACGCGCCTGACGATCAGACCCTTCAAAACGAGATTGGGGTTTACTCGTACCAGCAGTTGCAGGGGCCGGATCATCGCCACCAATTTTTCTCCAGCCACAGTGGTCATTGATGATGCAACTCGCACATTTCGGCGCCCGGGCACTACACACCGTTGCGCCAAAGTCCATCATCACCTGATTCCACTCCCATCCAAGACCTTCGGGCACGATGGCATCGGCAATCAACTGCACTTCTTTTTTTCCAAGCACTTTGTTGTGTACGCGAGCAAGCACACGCGCCACGTTCGTATCCACCACACCAACGTCGGCATGATCAGCAAATGCCATCACTGCTCGCGCCGTATAGTCACCAACACCGGGCAGAGCCACAAGTTCTTCGAGCGTTGCAGGAACTTCGCCATTATGGCGTAACACCATTACTTTTGCTGCTTCATGCAAGTTGCGACAGCGACGTGGGTAACCAAGACCTTGCCAAATTTCTAATAACTCACCGAGCGTTGCACCCGCGCACACCGTTGGCGTTGGAAACTGCTCGAGAAAAAGATTGAACTTGGGCACCACACGATGCACTTGAGTTTGTTGCGACATCACTTCACTCACCAGCACGTGCCAGCGATTATTTGTTTGCCTCCAGGGAAAATCGCGTAACTGCGGAAGCCCCCAACCTAATAGTGGATCAACGATCTCGATGATTTCGACGATCGCGACGTTTGCGTCTATTGACCCCAGACGTCTTGACCGTCGTAGGGGCGGTTGCGAGTTGGAAGCGCGGAATGTTTCCACACCATCACTCGGCGACGGAAATAACACACCTCTTTGCCATCTTGGTTAAAGCCTTTGGTTTCGACAGTGACAACACCTCGATCATTCTTTGACTTTGACTCCTGCACATCAAGCACACGGGTCTCTGCATGAATGGTGTCGCCATGGAATGTTGGAAATTTATGCTGCAGAGTTTCCACTTCGAGGTTTGCAATTGCCGCGCCACTCACATCGGGCACGCTCATACCAAGCACCAACGAATACACCAAGTTGCCGACGACCACATTGCGACCCTGCACACTTTGCTCGGCAAACCAATCATTCGTATGAAGTGGATGATGATTCATTGTGATCATGCAAAACAAATGATTGTCTGCTTCAGTGATGGTCTTGCCCGGCCAATGCCGATACACGTCACCAACAATGAAATCTTCTAGGGATCTGCCAAATGGTCGCTCGTGCGTTGTCATATCAATCAACGATACAGATTATTGACTCGCTCAGATTGGAGGGTCATCAGTATCGGCGGAATATGAGTCCTTAAAGTCAGGAAGCGGAAAATGACCAGTACGGTCACGCGGTGCATAGTGCTCTGCCCAGTTGTATTTGTTGCTCGGATGTTCTGTTGCATCCACGGCCACTCTTCGGAACGATTCGAGTTTCCCTGTTCGATCCATTGCCCATGGGCCAACCCGCAAACTCAAATACACAATTGCACCGACTATGAGTGGCATCCAATATTGCGCAAGTCGATAGCTCAACACGCCAACGGTTGCCACACTTCGCGTTAAACCAAAACCAACAAGAGTTGGAATATAAATACTCTCAACGATGCCAAGCCCACCTGGCGTTAGCGGCACCACGGCCATGATGTTCGCAAGTCCGAATGCAACGATCAGTCCACGCAAGTCAACGTGTGCGCCAAAAGCAAGCAAGAACACCCAAAGTGCTGCCATGTCGAGCAACCAATTGAGAAGCGCCCAAATGAACACTCGCACTAATAGCCCACGTTCGCGCGCGAGACCTTGCAAACGAAAACCAAGTTGACGCAAGACCTCGGCAGCATTGTCTGGATTCATTCGCATCTTTGTTGCAATCCATTTGATACTTCGCTCAGCCCGACCCTGCCCGTCGATCAACCCAACGACAAGTCCAGTTGCAACCAGCATCAAAATCACTCCAACAAGAGCCGCAGATCCGTAGGCGGCGTTGACACCTCGACCCGGAATAGAAGCAATTAGTCCAACCCACAAAATAAGATTGAGTACAACGGCCGATCCGAGACCTGCCGTTGCAAGAGCGAAACCAGCATCAGGCCCAGGCACACCCGAACTTGTGAGCAACTTAAAACCAAGTGCGCTGCTCGCAGCGTTACCGGCGGGCAAAACCTGGCTCACTGACTTGGTGCTCAACTGAATACGGAACAGTCGCCAAATCGAAATTGAGTGACGAGATTCACCGAGGGCTACATGGGTTAGCGACGAATACGCAAACAATGCTGCAAATTCAAGACCGAGCCCACACAGGAGCAAACTTGGGCGCACTCGAGACAGTTCCGTAAACGCTTTGCCGAAACCTGGTATCAGTGGCAGAACAAAGAAATAGATGATGATGGCGAATATCACCCACTTGAGGGCCACGAGGGTTGACTTCAAGCCACTCTGGATTGCCATTAGTAAATCCTATTTGCTGAGCGTCCCCGAGTTGTGCCTCTGGTCCCAAATGTAACTAGCGTTTAGTGCATGTCAAGCACAAGCGATCTCGCCCAAGCCGCGCAGGCAATCGAAAAAGCCAAAAAAATTATTGACACAGGTGTCGCATATCTCGCATCTACTGGTGGCCCTGATGTTCATCAACAACTTGCATATGATCTCGCGCATTCTGCTGCGGCAGTAGAGACCGCGCGCGCGATGCTTGACTATGGATCCAAGGGCGAGACTGAAGCACTTCTCACTTGCGCATTCACCGCCGACATGATCTTTGAAGTTTCTTCGCGTCTATTGGGCAGAGAACACCTGTGGGGCGTTGAACCCCACCCACTCGAAGGCGCATACGATTTTATGGCAACGTTTCGTGATCCAGTATTTGTCGCATCACTTGCAGAAAAATCTGGACCACGACATCTCGATGATGACTTCGAAATGGTTCAAGACACCTTCCGAAGTTTTGCCAGCAAAGTTATTGCCCCGCGCGCTGAACATGTGCATCGCTTCAACGAAGATGTTCCCGAAGAAGTCATTGCAGGACTCGCAGACCTCGGCGCATTTGGTCTCTCGGTGCCCGCAGAATACGGAGGCTTCTCCGAAGGTGGCGACGGTGAATACATGGCCAACTGCATTGCAACCGAAGAATTGTCACGCGCTTCGCTAGGTATTGGTGGCTCACTCATCACTCGTCCCGAGATCCTCACACGCGCACTTGTCAACGGCGGCACTGAAGCACAAAAACAATACTGGCTTCCAAAACTCGCAACTGCCGAAGTCATGGCAGCAGTTGCCGTGACCGAACCCGACTATGGCAGCGACGTTGCAAATATAAAAGTCACGGCCGTTAAAGCAGAGAACGAAAAAGGCGAAGCCGGCTACGTCATCAATGGAGTTAAAACTTGGTGCACATTTGCTGCGCGCGCAAACGTGCTGATGCTTCTTGCCCGCACTGACCCAGATCGCACTAAGACACATCGCGGCCTCAGCGTGTTGATCGTGCCAAAACCGCTTGGCGATGCACACGGCTTTATGTTCGATCAGCCTGGTGGCGGCAAAATGGAAGGCCGCCCCATTGACACCATCGGTTATCGCGGTATGCATTCATACGAAATAGCTCTTGAAAATTGGTGGGTTCCAGCCGATCACTTAATCGGTGAAGAGGCGGGCCTCGGCAAAGGTTTCTATTACCAAATGAGTGGTTTTGAAAATGGTCGCCTGCAAACAGCAGCACGTGCAGTTGGCGTGATGCAGGCTGCATACGAAGCAGCGCTCGCCTATGCCAATAATCGCAAAGTTTTTGGTAGCAACATCGCCGAATATCAACTCACCCAAATCAAGCTTGGGCGCATGGCAGCCATCATTCAAGCTTCACGACAATTTAGTTACGTAGTTGCCAAACTGATGGGCAAAGGTGAAGGCACAATGGAAGCAAGCATGGTCAAGGCCTACGTATGCAAAGCAGCAGAATGGGTCACTCGAGAAGCGATGCAGATTCACGGTGGCTTTGGCTACGCCGAAGAATATTCGGTGAGCAGATTATTTGTCGATGCACGCGTACTCTCAATTTTTGAAGGCGCCGACGAAACACTGTGTCTCAAGGTGATTGCTCGCAAACTTGTTGAAGAGTCCAACGCTAAATAGAAACTAGATAAAGGCAAGTAGTTCGTGAAGCGAATGAATTCGCTCACATGTTTCATGCGCACGGTGATCGTACGGGTCGAGCAGTATTGGTACGAGTCCAGCATTTTGAGCACCACCAATGTCGTTCACATACGAGTCGCCTACATATGCAATGCGATCGTTGGTAATTCCCTTTCCGTTCATTAAACGTAAAGCGTCAGCAAAGATTCCAGGGTGCGGTTTGGCCACACCAATTACGTGCGAGTCGGTCACGATATCGACAGGCACTCCCGCACCAGTCCCCACTTGGCATATGCACTGATTGGCAAGCGTTGCCTCAACCTGTCCACTTGCATTTGACACGATCCCAATCGGTAATCCTGCAAGATGCATCTTCCACAAGGCGGCAGCCGACTCGAGTAGAGGGAATCGCCACAAAAATGGCGAGAAAACATTTCGCAATTTGACGATTGCAGTTTCAATATCATTTTCTGCAATGCCTGCGCTCAACGCATACCCACGTCGATATCCGTCCCAGCTAAAGGCATCTATCGATTTGCCTTGCTCTCGCTGAGCAATCACATCTATTGCTGCCATGCCTGCGTAATGCGCGCGAGTGCAACTCTCAATACTGCCGTCACCACCTAGCGTGCGAATTATTGCACCCAGTGTCACTGGGTCTGGCAGTAGAAAGATGCCACCTGCATCAAACAGGATGGCGTCAAAACGTTTTGTCACGCTTGTGGTGTGCGAGTACGACCTGCGAGCTCACCACGAGTGATGAACTTGAGAGCCATCTTGCGACTTGCTTCATCGATCATCTCAAGACCAAACATCACGGCACCCTTGCCATCAGTTTCTGTCGCCTGGTTGTACGCATCCAAAATCTGCCACGCCTTGTCAAACTGTTCTTGTGTTGGCGAAAATACGTCGTTAAGCACATCCACTTGGTCTGGGTGCAATGCCCACTTGCCGTCGTAGCCAAGTGTGCGCGTGCGTTTTGAATATTCGCGCAACGCATCGTTGTCGCGCACATGCAGGAATGGTCCGTCAATAACTTGCAGTCCGTTTGCGCGACCAGCCATCAGAATCTTGCTGAACACGTAGTGAAAGTGATCTCCTGGATAGTCAGCAATCTGCACGCCACCGGTGAGCACGGGCATTTCCATACTTGCCGAAAAGTCTGCTGGTCCAAAAATGATGGTCTCAAGCCGAGGGCTAGCTTCACAAATCTCTTCCACATTGATGAGCCCACGTGCAGTTTCAATTTGCGCTTCGATTCCAATGTGGCCAACTGGTAGCCCACTTGCAATCTCTACCTGGCGCAGCAGTAAATCTGCAGCAACTACTTGCGCTGCATTTTCTACTTTTGGCAACATGATTTCGTCCAAACGATCTCCTGCATTACCGACAACTTCCAAAATGTCATAGGCAGTCCACTTGGTGCTCCAGTCGTTGATGCGAACGCACAACACTTTGTTACCCCAGTCGTTGCCGCGAATTGCGCTGACAATGCGGGCGCGCGATGCTTCTTTTTCTTTTGGTGCAACCGCATCTTCAAGATCTAAAAACACCATGTCGGCATTGGTGCCAGGGCCTTTGTTCATCATCTTTTCGGATGAACCAGGAATTGCGAGACAGGAACGGCGTGGGAGGTTGCGTGAACGTAAAGACATAGCTCTTAGGCTACATCGCGCTTCGTACCAGCATCTCGGTGGACGCTGGGCATTCGCCAACAAAATTTTGCACTGTTTTTTGTGCGTTATTTTGCCCGGTATCTATATCAAAGTTCGAAATACCCGTAGGTCCGATAAACCGCCCAAGTAGTTGACGGGGAATCACATCTACGTCGCTGCGCCACGGTGCATCGGCATCACGATTGGCCAACTTCATCGCATTCCATAACTCGATCGGCAATCGTGTGCCAAGCCGAGTCACAGTCCACGCCGGCAAGTTGTTGCAATATGCGAGTGCCGCGACTGCATGCGCGCCTCCAACACTCAGCACTTCGGTGCCACCGCAACCAAGTGCATCAATGATCACGACATCACTCATCTGCACACCAATTGCTGCATGCTCCAAGGTCACTCCCTGCACCTCAATATCAAGTCGCTCAAGTGCATTTACCGCTGCGTCACCAGTACCAAAAGAGTCGACGATGATTGCGCGACAATCGCCACGCCGTGCAATCGCCTCAAGCGCAGTTGGGCTCCACCCAACCATGCACACAGTCGCATCTGCAGGCAAAGTATCTATCAAATAATTTGTGGTTTCGTCTGCGTCCATGCGGTCACTCAGCTCTTGTGCTTTTTCAAAAGGGTCGGCTGCTGCGAGCACGCTTGCACACAACCACCACAAGGGTGCACATGTGGGGTGTCGCTCAACAATTCGGCGGGCCGCAAGTACCAACCCTGCGGGCTCAGATCGCAGTCCTCGCAGGGCCTGAGCCGTTTCGACGACTAGCGAAACTGGGTCCGCCCCAGTGGCACGTGCCACATACCGCAGATGCTCAATGGGGTGCATTTCCCAAACGATAGTGCCGACTTGCTACCGTCAAATGTGTGACAACTTCACCTTCTCTCGACACCATGCTCCAACCGCTCACGGGCAACGCCCGACCTCTTCGCGAATGGCTCACCACTTTCCACCTCGCATCCGTGGTCATCGACCCGTTCACCAACGAAAGCGCATGGATCCTTGAAACCGCAGCGCGCGTATTGCATCAATTTGCCGACGCCGCAGTTCGGGTCAACTTCATTGTCGCCGGTTCACCATCCGAAGCAAAGCAATTTCTTGGACCACTCGCCGATCAGTTTCTGACCTTTTCAGATCCAGATCGCATCATGATTAAACAGCTCGGCCTCAGCCAATTGCCTGCTTTTGTCTTCATTCAAAGCGATGGCACAGTGCCAGCATCCGCCGAGGGTTGGAGCCCAGCGTCATGGCGCACAGTTGCCAACCAAATTGCACTAACCGTGCAGTGGCAGCAGCCTCAGTTTCCAGTGGCGGGCGATCCAGGCTCGTTTAAGGGCACACCAGCGCTGGCGTAAGCCATGCGTAGCGTGTAGCTATGGCCAAGCCACCGCAAGAGCCGTTCACACATTCGGAGTTGCTTCCGCTCGGTCCGGATACAACCGAATACCGACTGCTGACAACACAGGGTGTTTCTACTTTCTCGACCAGCGAAGGAACCTTTCTTAAAGTTTCCCCAGAAGCAATCACGCATCTCACTGAGCACGCAATGCGAGACATTGCTCACTTACTGCGCACGTCGCACCTACAACAATTAGCAAATATTCTGAAAGACCTAGAAGCCAGTGACAACGATCGTTTTGTTGCGCTCGACCTGCTGAAGAATGCCAGCATCGCCGCAGGTGGCATTTTGCCGATGTGTCAAGACACCGGAACCGCAATAGTAAAGGCAAAAAAAGGTCAGCGCGTGTACACCGGCGGCGGTGACGATGAAGCCATCAGCCGCGGCATTTACAACACATACCAAACCAGCAACCTTCGCTACAGCCAGCTTGCACCGCTTTCAATGTTTGAAGAAGTCAATACAGATACCAATCTTCCAGCTGAAATCAAAATCGCTGCGGTTGACGGTGACGAATACAAATTTTTATTTATCGCCAAGGGTGGTGGATCAGCCAATAAGAGTTATTTGTTTCAAGAGACAAAGGCACTGCTCAATGAAAAGACATTGTTGCCGTGGCTGTTTGACAAAATGAAAACACTCGGTACTGCGGCATGCCCTCCGTATCACTTGGCAATTGTTGTTGGCGGCACGTCAGCAGAGTTTGCAGTAGAGACCGCAAAACTTGCAAGCACTCACTATCTCGATTCGTTACCTACGTCAGGCAGCAAGGCTGGTCACGCGTTTCGCGATATTGAATTAGAAGCCAAGGTGCTCAAGCTTGCACAACTAACAGGCATCGGTGCACAATTCGGTGGCAAATACTTTTGCCACGATGTGCGTGTCATTCGGCTTCCACGTCACGGTGCAAGTTGCCCGATTGCAATGGCTGTGTCGTGTAGCGCCGATCGCCAAGCGCTCGGCAAGATCACTGCAGACGGAGTTTTTCTCGAAGTGCTCGAAACCGACCCTGCGCGTTTTCTTCCTGAAGTCACCACCGACCAATTGGCTTCTGAGGTCGTTGCGATTGACCTCAATCAATCAATGTCCGAGATCCGCGACACGCTGTCGAAGTACCCAGTTAAGACTCGCGTGATGCTGAGCGGGCCAATGGTGGTGGCACGCGACATTGCGCACGCCAAGATCAAGGAGCGCTTAGATGCCGGCGAAGGCTTGCCGCAATACATGAAAGACCACTGTGTGTATTACGCAGGCCCAGCAAAAACACCTGAAGGTATGGCGTCAGGTTCGTTTGGCCCAACTACTGCTGGTCGCATGGACAGTTACGTTGCAGAGTTTCAAGCCGCAGGTGGAAGTTTCGTCATGCTCGCAAAAGGCAACCGATCCCGACAAGTCACTGATGCGTGCAATACCTACGGTGGTTTTTATCTTGGCTCTATCGGTGGCCCAGCAGCCAGGCTCGCCCAAGACTGCATCACCAAAGTCGAAGTACTCGAATACGCCGAGTTGGGCATGGAAGCGGTGTGGAAGATCGAAGTACATGACTTCCCTGCTTTCATCGTCGTCGACGACAAGGGCAATGATTTTTTTGATGCTGTTAACGCCACAAGTGGCGTGCAAATCAATATTCGCTAATTAGCGCTTGAGCAGGCTCTTCAACACTTCGCGTGTGTCGTGGGCTTCGTCTGGTGTTCCACCAAACTCCACACCACCAAAGTCGGTCACGCCAAATTCTTGTAGCGCTGCCACTCTGTCAAACACTTCGCTCGCCGAACCGATGATGGCTACATCTTCTGGGCCAGCAACGCCTTCATGGTCGAGCATTGCGCGATAGCTCGGTAATTGCCCGTAGACAACAAATGTCTTTGCCGCTCTGGCCTTTGCTTCAGCAATATTTTTTGTTACACACATTGGTAGCGCTGCAATCACGCGTGGAGCAGGACGACCAAGTTGCTCGGCTGCTTGCACAATCGTTGGCACAGTCAGTGTGCGCAATGTTTCTGGTCCTGTGCACCATGTCAAAGTTCCTTCGGTAAAAGCAGCAGCAAGTTTGAGCATCTGTGCACCAAGGGCCGCAACAACTACGCCACAACTTTGTGGCTTACCAATAGTTAATTCGGCATGAGTGGTCAGTGCCTCACCAGCAAAAGAAACCTTTTGATTATGAATTAGCGGCATCAAGATCGACAGATACTCCTTCATATGGCGCACAGGCTTGTCAAACGACATGCCCGTCATACCCTCGACAACAACTTTGTGTCCCAATCCGATTCCAAGAGTGAGTCGACCACCTGCTGCTTGATTTGCAGTCAGTGCCTGCTGAGCCAACATCATTGGATGACGCGGATATACGGGAATCACGCTCGTGCCAAGTTCGATGCGTGGCACTTCACGGCCAACAACGCTCAATGTGGAAAGTGCATCCAATCCAAAAATCTGTGACTGCCAGTATGAAGCAAATCCGTCCTTCTCCGCTTGAGCCGCTTCAGCGACCACACCATCAATCGTGCTGTCATTGTTTGACCCAAATATTCCGATGTTCATACGTTTTGTCATGCGATAAAACTACAGGCAGTTCTGCCCTATGGCAGAGTCGTAGAAGCAATAGGTAACTCATCAGCATCTGGTGTTGAAGTGTCTGTACTAACTGGCACTGTCTCATCGGGCATGACATTAGGCACTGGTGCATCTGACTTGAAATAAATCGGTAGGCATTCACCTTCTCGTGTTGGTGCAAACTCAAGTGCTCGAGCAATTGCCGCGGCAAACACCGACCTACCATCTGCTGTCAGGTGAATTCCGTCTTTGCCTATCAAACCATTGTTCGCAGCGATTGCTCCCCAGTCCAACACCGTCACGTTGGGAAATTCGGATGCAAGTTTCATAATCACGTCATTTACTTCTTGTTGTCGCGGCTTAAACATTGCTGTCGTGAGTACTACAAATGGCGTTGGTGCCAATCCCTCAAAAATCTGGCGCATCTTCTTTTCATAATTTTTCTGATTGCCGTCGTAGTTGGTGCCCAAAAAGACAACCGCAGTGTCCCAACCATCTTCCAACCTTTGACCAAGTACTTTCAATCCGAATTCAACAAAACTTCCCGTTTGCGCCTCTACTTCCACCTTCCAACCAAGTTGCGTCAGCGTGTCGCATATCTCATTTCCGTAACGGCTTGATGTGCTTGCCATAATCGAGTCACCGATCATCAAAACTCGTGCACCACCAACCTGAGGACCCATCATTGGTCCGAGTAATTCAGGAAAATCAATTACCACGCCCTCAGGCAATGTCACCAGACTTGCAAAGTCTCCGCCTGGAATACGCCCGACTCCATCGACGACATTGCTCCCATTTGTCAAAAAATTGACAACACCACAACCGGTCATAGTCAGGCTTAAAGCACAGACGAGGGCGGTGATCTTGAGCACTCGTCGCCACGGGGGGGTTGGGCGAAACATCTCCCTTATTCTACGCGATTGTTGCGCAACTCATCTCGGATCGAGGCGAGTAATTCATTTGTCGTCTCAGTCGTCAGCGCGTTCTCATCAGCTCGAAAACGACCGTAAGCCTTAATCACAAAAAACATCACAACGCCCACCATCACAAAGTTGAGCGATGCTGTGAAAAGCGATCCGACCGGAATAAAACTTCCATTGATGCTGAAACCTTTATCGTTGAAGTTTGGTTGTGTGCCACCAAATACGGCGCCGACGAGCCCGCCCAACACGCCTTGATTATCTTTGCCATCACCAGCAACAGCATCAACAATTGTCTTGAATGCAGCGCCCATCACAAACGCAACGGCCACATCCACCACGCTGCCACCATTGATAAACAACTTAAATTCGTGGACAATGCCAAACTTTTTTGGTTCCTTAGATGCCTTCAACCCTTGAGTCATAGAAAAAGATTACTTGGTGGCAAGTTTTTTTATCTGCACTCGGGCGTCGTTAAAACACGCTCCGTCTGCCAAATCGGAAAACGTGTCTGGCACAAAAGCATTTGCTGTGAGTCCGCTTGTAATACTGCGACGCCATAAACCTTTGGGCATCGCGCATACGCCTTGGCGCATCGATGCATCGACTTCGACCTCCACCGAAATCGTTGCCCGATCGTTAAACATCGTCACAGTTTCGCCAGTCACGACACCGTGCATGCTTGCGTCGGTTGGGTGCAGTTTCAGTACGGCCGGTGGCGGCAAGGTGTCTCCAAACATCGAGTTAATCGTGAACGAGGTTGCGGGTGTAAGCAGAGTGAGCGGATGTGCGTCATCAACCAACTGTTCATACTGTGGTCCAGGCTTGTCGCTTTCCATTTCCCAAATACGCATGCGTTGATCGTTTAGCGATGGAAACACATCACGAAACTGAATTGTGCCGCCCTCGGGTCGCACAGGGGTTGTGCCGCACATCGATTCACCAACAAGAGTTTCAATCGCTTGCCGCGACGCATCAAACTCGTCTGCCGAAAAGCCGAGCGCCACAGCAAGTGCCTCTGCCAATTCGCCATTGCTTCGCGACTCACCCACCGGCTCAATAACACGACGGTTTTCTTGAACGACATACGCCCCATACGAGCCCACAACGTCGTGAATCTCAAAGTGCGTTGTCGCGGGCAGCACAACGTCGGCCAACATTGCAGTGTCGGTCATCACCTGCTCGTGCAGCACCACGAATACGTCTTCGTTTGCTAATCCCTCGAGCATTCCCTGCTGATCAACTGCTGTCACTGCAGGGTTCGCTCCTTGAATCACCAACACCTTGGCTGGCACATGCCATGCACCAGACTCACCGCGCAACACGCGACCAACTCGATTCATGTTCAACTTCTTTTGCGGTGGTCGAGCAACTCCTTGTGGCCATTGTGCCAACACGCTGTTAGGGAAACCTCCAGATGTCGAACCATAAATTCCGCTGCCCAACGTGCCAAAGTTGCCAGTCAAAGCCCACATTCCAAATGCAGCCAAATACGCACTTCCGCCATTGCGATTGCGTTCCATTCCCAAACCAACTCGCAGCGTCGCAGGTTTGATGGTTGTCACCAATTCGGCAAAGCGCTCTATGTCGGCAACACTTACACCACAGATTTCGCTTGCGCGCTCAAGAGTCCACTCATTGGCTGCCAATAAAAATTGTTCTGCCCCAGTTACGTGCTGTGCCACAAAATTAATGTCAACTCGATTGTGCTCATTGATCCACCGAGCAACCGCATATCCGAATACCACATCAGTTCCGGGCCGCAGCGCAATATGTAGGTCGGCTCGATCAGCTGCGCTAATGCGTCGCGGATCAATCACTACTACGACCGCGCCATCCTTCTTCGCTTGGGCGATGATCGGCTGCAAATGCGTATTACTCGCACCAGGATTCGCGCCCCACACCACGATCAACTTCGAATGCACTAGATCCATCGGATCACTCGACAACATGTCACCGAACACTCGCTCCCATGCTGCAGCACTCGTTCCGGCGCAAATAGTGTGCTCAATCTCGGGGCACCCCAATCGCTCAAACAGGTGCGGCATCAAACGTTTCTTATCTATACGAGCCGACGAAGAGTTATAAAGATATGGGAGAACGCTGTCGGGGCCATATTCGCTGATCGCACTCGAGATTTTGCCTGCCACGAGACTCATTGCTTCGTCCCACGTTGCGCTACGAAATTGTCCAGATCCTTTTGCACCACTACGGATCAACGGCGTCATGATTCGCTCTTTCGAATACACGCGCATTGCATGATGCTTCACTTTTTTGCAGATCCATCCAGCGGTCAACGGATTTGCCTGCTCGCCAACTGGCGCCGCATCTATATCAACAATTTTGCCTAGTTCAACTGTTACTTCAAGCGAACACGAGTCGGGGCAATCAAGCGGACAAGCGGTGATGACTTTCATACAGGATTTTCTGGCGCATCCAAATCACTAAACATGTCAATGTCTCTCAACGGTTTAAACCCAAACCACCAAACGGCCACGACACCAAGAGTAGCGACACCTCCACCGATCACGGCTGCAGGGGTACCAAATGCTTGTGATGCGACGCCAGACTCAAAGGCTCCAAGTTCATTTGTTGCACCAATAAATACATTCTCTACGGCCGATACGCGTCCTCTTTTTGAGTCTGGAGTCACTAATGGAACAATTGTCCCTCGAATAAACACGCTCACCATGTCTGCAGCACTCAGTATCAACACTGCAGCAAATGCGATCCAATATGTATGTGTTACGCCTAACACAATCGTGCCTACACCGAATACGCCGACTGCTAGAAGCAGCGCCTTGCCAACATTTCGACGCAAAGGCTTGAATGACAACAACAATGCCATCGCTGCCGCTCCGATACCAGCAGATGCTCGCAACCATCCATAGGCAACGTCACCTACATGCAATTGCTCTTCTGCGATTACTGGAAGCAGTGCAATTGCGCCACCAAATAACACCGCAAAGAGATCAAGTGAAATTGCGGCCAACAATATCGGTGTGCGTCGAATGAAATAGAGCCCTTCCATTGCCGAGCGCAGTGATGCTTTCTCGCCTGGGTCACGCGGTGTCGGTTCCCGTGCAAACTGCACACGCATAATTCCGATAATGCCGATAAAGATCAACGCGGTTGTCGTCGCATATGCAACCCACGGAGCAACCGAATACAAAAATCCTGATGCTGCTGGACCAATGATCATCGCCGATGTCCACACACCAGACGACATCGCAATGATTGGCGGCAAACCCCCATCGGGTGCAACCATCGGGTACATCGCACGGGTTGCTGGAGATAAAAATGCGCGAGAAACTCCGAATACAACGGCAATGAGGAAGAACGGCCATACAGCAGTCGGCTTGCTCAACGAGTAAACAACGAGTGCGATTGCACAAAACATCTCTCCCACAAGCGCCAAGGCTGCGACGTGCTTGCGATTGAATCTGTCTGCAACACTTCCACTCACCAAAACGAGCAGAGCGATTGGTCCAAATTCGGCCAACCCCAACCAACCAATGTCGATGGCACGACCGGTGACGTCAAAAATATGCTTTCCGAGAGTAGCCGCCTGCAGGGAAACGCCAGTATGAAATGCAAAGCTACTCCCCAACATGCGACGAGCATTCGTAAATCGCAGTACATCGCGTGCTGTAAGTTGTGTTGGCCCGGAAGAGTTACTCATCAGCGCACAACACTAGGGGGTAATGATGGCTTCGATAGCACATGACACGCAATGGCTCGACGCCACAGATCAAGCACGCCTCATACAAGAGGGCGAAGTGACTCCGCTCGAGCTGCTCAATGCAACGCTCGAGCGTGCCGACAGACTCAATCCGGTCATCAACGCACTTACCTACCGATGGGATGATGATGCACGCAAGGTTGCGGCCTCACTCCCCAACGATAATTCGATGCCGTTTCGAGGCGTTCCATTTATTTTGAAAGACCTCAACGCAACACTCAAAGATCAGCCAATCTCCAACGGCAATATTGCACTCAAGAATGCCAACCACATCTCTTCGTACACCACCGAACACGTAAAGCGATTTATACGCGCTGGGCTTGTGATTTTTGGTCGTGGAAACTCGCCAGAGTTTGGAAGTGTCCCCACCACCGAGCCAGAAGCATGGGGAGCAACTCGCACTCCGTGGGATACCAGCAGGATCTCTGGTGGATCGAGTGGCGGCAGTAGCGCAGCAGTTGCTGCAGGAATCGTTCCAGCAGCACACGCCACAGACGGTGGTGGATCCATTCGAATCCCTGCCGCATGTTGTGGTCTAGTCGGACTCAAAGTCAGCCAAGGTCGCATAACTGCTGCCCCCATGAGAGACGAAACAAATCTTGGTGTCGAACACGTAGTCACGCGCACTGTGCGCGACTGCGCCGCACTGCTCGATGCAACGCACGGGCCGGGTGTTGGCGATCGAGTTATTGCGCCTACCCCATCGCGACCGTTTCTTAGCGAGGTCGGCGCACCTGTCGAAAAACTTCGCATCGGCTTTCTCGATCATCACCCACTGGCCAGAGGCATTGACGACGAGTGTGTCGAAGGTGTTCACATTGTCGCCAAGCAACTCGAGCAACTTGGCCACTTTGTTGATGCTTCGTGGCCGACCGCACTCGAAGACGCGTCTTTCCCTCCGCGCTTTACTGCTATCTGGGGAACGAACATGTCTGTTGCTTGCGAAACAACTGCAGCGCTACTTGGTCGCGAAGTGACGAGTGAAGATTTCGAACTCGTCAATTGGACAATGGCGCAGTACGCAAAAAATACTTCGGCAACGACTTATGCGAGCGCAATTCTCGCCACCTCCCACTATCGACGCGCGGTCGCGCAATGGTGGGCAGATGGTTGGGACATTCTCGTTACTCCAACAGTAAGTCGTGTGCCACTCAAGGTTGGGCAGTTTGCCAATGATCCAAAAGATCCAATGAAACCAATGAAAGTTGCTGGCGACTTCGTTGCGTTTACTGCCGCATTTAATACGAGTGGTCAACCAGCAATCAGTTTGCCGTTGCATTGGACACCCGAAGGAGTTCCGATTGGAATTCAGTTAGTGGCCGCCTATGGCCGTGAAGACATTTTGTTGCGCCTCGCCGCGCAACTCGAAGTTGCTCTGCCCTGGGCACATCGGCGACCTGCAATGAAAGATCTCTAACTACTCAATTGTTCTGGCGATACTGCAGTGAGCAGCCCCAACGGGATTCGAACCCGTGCCGCCACCTTGAGAGGGTGATGTCCTAGGCCACTAGACGATGGGGCCAAGTAGCAATGCAAGGCTATCGCGACAAAAAGCAACGCAAAGCAGGCGCTTCAGCAGCGTGATGCGTTGGGGAGCAAGGAATCGAACCCTGAATAACAGAACCAGAATCTGCTGTGTTGCCAGTTACACCACTCCCCAGAGTGACGGCTTAAGGATATCGCCGTACCTAAAATCACCACACACTATTTGTTCAGGCGCTCCAGATTTGCAAAACCAATGAGATGTGCAACAGCTATCCCGAGCGCTTCGCGCACATGCCGCGACACCTCGCTCGACCCTCGCAATGGAGAAGTGCGGGTGGGAGAAATATACGCAACAAGTCCCAAGTCTTGGGCAATCAATCGCGATCGCAGCGAATGATACGGATCAGTGACGATGAGGACACTGTGCAGCCCACGGTCCTGCATTATGTTGCGTACTCCAATGAGCGACTCTCGCGTGGTTGACCCACTATTTTCTTGCACGATTGATTCGACTGGCACTGCAACACCCACTAATCCTTCTATTAAATAGTTTGCCGATGTCTCGGCTTCGGTAAATCTGTCGCCCGGCTGGTTTCCCCCGGTTGTGATAACAAGCGGCGAGAGACCTTCTTGCCACAGTTCCAATGCATGGTCGAGGCGTGCTCGCAATTGCGGTGATGGTCGGCCGTCGTACTGTGCAACTCCGAGAACAACGATGGCATCAACTGCTCTTGCTTGATCACTTCGACCAACCCACCACACTTGCGTCAAGTTGATGCATCCGTACATCAACGAGATGATTATTAGTGGACCAACCACTCGCATGAACCTGCTCACAGTTGCCTAGCCCTGTGCGCGAGCGAGTGCCGACTTGATGCGACGTAAAGATTCTTCACGGCCAAGCAACTCGATTGGTTCAAATAATGGTGGTCCCACGCTTCGTCCCGTGATGGCGATGCGCAACGGTCCTTGCAACTTGCCGAGTTTCACGTCGTGCTTCGTCCCTACCGTTTCAACTGCAGTCTTCAGCGATTCTGCATTCCATTCAACAGTTGCGAACGATGTAGCAATCTCAACCAAAGTTGGTAATGCAAAGTCGGCACTAAATGCTTTCGTAAAAGCGGCATCGTCAATGGGCGCTTCTGCAAGAAACAGGAAGTCGACAAGGGCGCACACTTCGGCCATCACCACAATGCGTGTTTGAACGAGTGCTGCCATTGCTCTAAATAACTCTGGCTTGTACCGTTCGGCAGGCCACGGCGCGGCACTCGAGGTCAGTACTGCTTCTGCTGCGGTAATAAAATCCTCAAGCGGCATCATGCGGATGTACTCTCCGTTGAATGACTGCAACTTTTTGACATCGAAGAAAGCTGGCGAATGATTGACGCTTTCAAGCGCAAACTCTTCAACAATCTTTTGCCAAGGCACTATCTCTGTATCGCCATGTGGCGCCCACCCAAGCGTCATCAAATAGTTGACCATGGCCTGAGGCAAGATTCCCTCATCGCGATATTGCTCAACAGCAACTTTGTCGCGCCGCTTCGACAACTTCTTGCGCTGCTCATTAACCAACACAGGAACATGCGCCCACACTGGTGGTGTTACGCCAAGTGCGTTCCACAACATCTGTTGCTTAGGCGTATTTGGTAAATGCTCTTCGGCGCGTAACACATGTGAAATATTCATCGTGATGTCATCAACTACGTTGGCCAGCAAAAATACTGGTGTTCCGTTGCCGCGTAGGAGCACAAAATCTTCAATGGTCGAGTTCTCAAATTCCACTTCACCACGCACGGTGTCGTGCACGATGGTTTTTCCGACTGGCACCCTAAACCGCAGCACGTGCCCTTGACCAGGTGCGAGGTTACGGTCGCGCGAATAACCGTCGTAACCATTAAGACCCGCGGCTTTGGCGCGCTCCTGAATCTGCTCCGAGGTCAGGTCGCAGTAGTAGGCGTTGCCCGACTCAAACAACTTCTGGGCTGCAGCCACATGCTCAGCGGCATATGTTGACTGAAAATATGGTCCTTCAAAATGAGGGTCGTTGCTGTCGATGCCTATCCAAGCAAGCGCATCAATAATTCCTTGTGTCCATTGCGGTTCATTGCGTGACTCATCGGTGTCTTCGATGCGTAAAACAAATGTGCCGTTATTTTTTAGTGCAAGCAGCCAGTTGTACAAGGCTGTACGCGCGCCGCCCACATGAAAATATCCGGTTGGTGATGGAGCAAATCGATAACGCGGTGTGGCAGTTGACATCTCTACTCAGGCTATCTCGGCGTGCCGATCTGCGATGAAGTCCACTACCCTTCACCCAATGGCCGACACCACTCGCACTAATCAAACCAATGTTTACGGTGAAGCACTCGATAGCTGCTGCACCTCTCCAATGACTGGTTTCTTTCGCACAGGTTGCTGCGAAACAAGTGGTGACGATGTTGGCGTTCACACTGTGTGCGCCATCATGACAACTGAGTTCTTGGCATTTTCAAAGTCAGCGGGCAACGATCTTTCAACGCCAATGCCTCAATACGGTTTTGATGGGCTCAAATCGGGCGACCAGTGGTGTCTGTGCGCGAGCAGGTGGCAAGAGGCTTTCGAGGCTGGTCACGCACCGCGAGTCAATTTGCGCGCAACACACGTGCGCACACTCGAGTTTGTTGATTTAGCCGATCTAGAAAAATTTGCGATCTAACTAACGCGACATTGCGGTAATTGTAATTATGCGCCGGTAAGCGCGCGCCACGACATTGGCATTGACTTTGTCAATTGGTCGTTTGTCAACTGATATGTGGTTGCCGGCACCATATCTACGAGCAGCCGAATCTCGGCGTAGTGATGAGTTGCATGGCCGAGCCCACTGAACAAAACACGACGCTTTGCCACCAAATCGGCTGGTGGCGAGTCAAGCAACCATCCCCAAATGGTGAGCGCAAATGTCAGATCGTGCATCACGGGAGCACGGCCAAACTGTGAAGCCCTGCTCAGCGCAATTGCAATAGTCCCCTGAATCGCATCATCAACTGATTCTCCTTCTTTGATGCGCACATTTTTACGAACACGACGAGCAAGTGTCAGCACATACCCCTGGTCTGGCCCCTGATTGCCAAGGCTTGTACCGCGCGGTTGGCGTCCGTCCAACATTCCTGGTCGATCAACTGTCCAGCTGCCAGGCACATGCTCTGGTGACGTGTAGATGCGCGGGTTATTAGTTGGAAGAACTGGGGTGTGTTTTGGAGCAGCCATACGGCCAAGATCCTAGTTGTTGGTCGAGTGCAGCAAGCCGAATACGAGCGACTCTTCGAGCGCGCGCCATGAAGCTTCGATGATGTTGGCCGACACGCCAATAGTTGTCCACGTGCGATCGCCGTTTGTTGCATCGATAAGCACTCGTGTTACTGCGCCGGTGGCTGACCCAGAATCAAGGATGCGTACTTTGTAGTCAGTTAAGTGCACTTTTGAGAGTTGCGGGAAACTCTTTGCAAGTGCAGCACGCAGTGCCGTGTCAATCGCGTTAACCGGGCCATTGCCCTCTGCGGTAAATACTTCTCGCGCTTCGCCGATCCACACTTTGACAGTTGCTTCGGTAGTGAAATCACCATTGGATGATTCGTCCGTGATCACTCGCATCGAATCCACCTTGAAAAAATTCTGTTCCCATCCAGTGGCACGACGCATCAATAATTCAAGCGATGCATCGGCTGCTTCAAAGTGATACCCCTCGTGTTCGAGGCGCTTCAAGTCATCAATTACTTGGTTCACCGCTGGTCCGTCCATCGCAAGGCCGAGTTCTTCGGCCTTCATCGTGATAGTTGCCCTTCCAGCCATTTCCGAAACCAAAAATCGTGTTCCATTGCCAACCAACTCGGGCGAAACATGCTCGTATGCATCTTTTACGCGAGCAATTGCCGACACATGAAGACCGGCCTTGTGTGCAAATGCACCAGAGCCAACGTATGGCGCTTGCGGGTTCAGGGGCCGATTCAAAACTTCTGCCACATAATTACTCACCGCAGTGATTCGATCGAGTCTGCCGTCTGGCAAGCAGGTGTACCCAAGTTTGAGTTGCAGGTTTGGAATCACCGTGGTCAAGTTGGTGTTACCCGTGCGCTCGCCTAATCCGTTGAGCGTGCCTTGTACGTGTCTCGCGCCACTATGTACTGCAGCGAGTGAGTTGGCAACCGCGCATCCTGTGTCGTCGTGGCAATGGATACCGATGATGACGTCATTGCCAACGTGTCGTTGGACCGCTCCAACAATGTCTTGTACTTCAAACGGTAACGACCCACCATTTGTGTCGCACAGCACCAAGTGAGTTGCGCCGCTGATGATTGCAGCTTCAAGCGCGCGCATTGAAAACTCTGGGTTGCTCTTGTAGCCGTCAAAAAAATGTTCCATATCAACAAGCACTTGTCGACCAGCACCGTGCAAATATTTCACCGAGTCACCAATCATGGCTAAGCCCTCGTCGAGTGTTGTCTGCAATGCCTGCTCTACGTGATAGTCCGATGATTTTGCAACGATACATACCGCAGGAGTATTCGATTCGATCAAGTTGCGCAGTGTTGGATCATCGTCCACTTTGCCAAGCGGACGCCGAGTCGAACCAAATGCCACCAGTGTTGACGTCGTCAGTTTTAATTCCTTTTGGGCACGAGCAAAAAACTCGATATCCTTCGGATTCGCGCCTGGCCATCCTCCTTCGATGAAATGCACACCTAGATAATCGAGCTGCTCAGCAATGCGCAATTTGTCTTCCACGCTTGCCGACACGCCTTCTACCTGCATGCCGTCACGCAGGGTCGTGTCAAATACTTCGACCGATGTGTTTTTCTGTGCTGCTTTCATTTTTTCTCTTTTCAAAGTTTTGGATTCTCTCGGGGATTAAAAAAGCCGCCCTTAAGGGCGGCTTGGGCGAACGTCGAAAGACGTACGCCTAACTAATAATGATGATCGCAATACTTGTTGAGGCTGCTCCGAAGTAACTCACAGCCTCCAGTATCACCCCGTTGCTGATGATTCGCCAACATCCCTCAAGAGAGTTTGTGGAAAACATTGGGGACAAGGTCCCCAAAGCCATACCCCATCTGTGAATAATGCTGGGGACAAGTCTGTGGATTTCAATGGGGATATCCCCCTTTTAGTCACACGCTTGTTATTTAGACCAGTTCACACCAGTCGATGTATCGCTCATCTTGGCCACGCACGGCTTTTGCATAGACGGCAGCAATTGCCCGCGTCATAGGGCCAGGGCACGGGATCGTGCGCTCATCGACCGAACTTACCGAGCCAACTTCGGCTGCTGTGCCGCACGCAAAGATTTCATCGGCGATGTATAGATCACTTCGCGCAATGTTGTCGACACGAATGTCGTAGCCCAAATCACGCGCAATGCGCATAACGCTATTTTGGGTAATCCCTTCGAGCGCTCCAGCCGATGTCGGTGGGGTCAAGATAATTCCGTCGCGCACACAAAAAATATTCTCGCCTGTGCACTCTGCAATCAAGCCATTTGGTGCAAGCATGATTGCTTCGTCGTATCCGGCCTTAAGTGCTTCTACTTTTGCTAGCGACGAGTTGACATAGTTGCCAACAGTTTTTGCGGCGGGCGGCATCGTGTTGTGATCGTGACGTGTCCACGAAGAAATCTTCATCCGGACGCCTTTTTCTACTGCGTCATCGCCCAAATATGCCCCCCATGGCCAGCAAGCAATGGAAATATCAACCTTGCAGGGCAACGTATTCAATCCCATTTCGCCGTATCCGTAATACGCAAGTGGACGGATGTAGCAGGCTGGCAGTCCAGTCGACTTCACCGTATCTTTTGTTGCTTGAACAATTTCTTCAACCGAGTACGGCATGTCCATGCCCATGATCTTTGCCGAGTTATAAAAACGCTTGATGTGATCGGTGAGTCGAAAAACGGCTGGACCATTCTTCGTCTCGTATGCACGAATGCCCTCAAATACTCCAGTGCCGTAATGCAACGTGTGCGTCAACACGTGTACTTGCGCTTTGTCCCAATCGACAAGTGTGCCGTTCATCCAGATTTTTGGTGTAGTAGTTATTGGCATGATTTCCTCTTTTGTTATCTGTGTGCTGAACGTCGTTCCAAACTATCGCTCTTACTTGGCCACTCTGGCACTAATTTCGTCGCCCATTTGACTTGTTGAGCCACTAGCTGGTGCTTGACATGCCGCGCGTACGCGCTCAGCCATTGCGTTTTCGCCTAGAAACTCAAGCATGTGTGCGGCCGACAAGATAGCCGCAACGGGGTTTGCCTTGCCAGTACCCACGATGTCGGGTGCCGAGCCGTGCACAGGTTCAAACATCGACGGACCCGTGCCTGCGGGGTTGAGATTCGCAGACGATGCGATACCGATGCCACCACTCACTGCTCCACCCAAGTCGGTAAGGATGTCGCCAAACAAGTTGTCGGTCACGATTACGTCGTATCGATGCGGGTCTTGCACAAAATAAATACATGCGGCATCGACGTGATTGTACGCAGTTGCAACCTGAGGAAATTCCTCTGCAACGCGGATGAAGGTGCGCTGCCACAAATCACCAGCAAAAGTGAGCACGTTTGTCTTGTGCACGAGCGTGAGATGTTTGCGATGCCGAGTTGCCGCCAACTCAAATGCGTAGCGCACGCAGCGCTCTACACCGTGTGCAGTATTGACGCTGCCCTGTGTTGCAACTTCTTGTGGCGTACCTTTGCGCAATACACCACCTTCGCCGACATATGGTCCTTCGGTATTTTCGCGAATCACAATGAAGTCGTGAGGCGTGGTGTGTCCAGGCGCCGTGCCTGCAAATGGTCGACGATTGATGTACAAATCCAACTCAAAACGCATCTTGAGTAACAGTCCGCGCTCAATCACGCCGGGCGGCACGCCAGGCGTACCCACAGCGCCAAGCAAGATGGCATCAAAATTGCGCAACTGTGCCAGCGTCTCGTCCGACAACACTTCGCCGTCGCGTAAATACCGAGCGCCACCCAAATCAAAATCGGTTGTCTCAAGTTGCGCACCAGCAGAGCGCAATACTTTGAGCGCCTCATTTACGACTTCGGGGCCAATGCCGTCACCACCAATGACCGCAATGCGATGCTTCTTGCCAGATGGTGTTGTTGTTTTTGACGTTGCCATACCCCTATATCGTAGGGCGCAATACGCACCGCTAGCCTTTGTGCGCATGGCAAAGCACCAACTTTCTCAGGCGGCCCATGACCGCTTAACCACCGAATTCACCGATCTCACCACACGTGGCCGTATTCAAGTAGCCGACAAGATTGAACGAGCCCGAGAAATGGGCGACCTCAAAGAAAATGGCGACTACCACGCAGCCAAAGACGAGCAGGGTCACATGGAGGGTCGTATCCGCCAAATCGAATCATTCTTAGAAGATGCCGAAATTATTCCTCCGGCACCGGATGGTGTGGTCGGTCTTGGCACCATCGTCACCATTGTGTATGACGGTGATGCCGACTCTGACGCAGAGCGCTATTTAATCGGTCATGTTGAAGAGCGCCCAGAGGCTGGCGACGTCAGCGTTATGAGTCCAAGCTCGCCGCTCGGTTCAAGCTTGCTCGGTGCCAAAAAGGGTGCAACGGTTTCCTACGAAGCGCCTAACGGCAAACTCAAAGTCAAAGTGCTTGATACCGAATCTGCACGATAGAAAATTTCAACTCACACAATGTCACTCCCTCCAGGTCGTGCGCTCGAGCTACCGGGTCGTGGTCAAACATTTATTCGCGAGGTGCAAGGGCCACCAGGCGCTCCAACCATCTTTCTCTTGCACGGCTGGACAGCAACTGCAGACCTCAATTGGTTCACCGTGTTCGACACGCTGGGCGAACATTTTCGAATCATTGCGCCAGATCACCGCGGTCACGGCAAGGGCATTAATTCTAAAAGTCCGTTTCGTTTAGAAGATTGTGCCGACGACGTCGCCGCGATTGCCGATGTGCTCGGTATCAATACGTTTATCCCAGTTGGTTATTCCATGGGCGGCACCATTGCCCAATTGGTCTGGAAGCGCCACGAATCTCGAGTACGCGGACTCGTGCTGTGCTCTACGGCAGCAAGTTTTGCTGTGTCGCGCGAGGAGCGACTGTCGTTCTTGGGCCTCACAGGGTTGGCGGTACTTGCGCGCCTCACATCTAAACAGACAATTGAATGGCTCACCGAGCAGTTGTATATGCAACGCAAAGGTGAGGGTCTCGAGCCATGGGCCATCGAGCAAATGGCCTCGCATGATTGGCGCAAAATTCTTGAAGCAGGCAGCGCAATTGGCAACTTCGATTCAACTTCGTGGCTCAAGGATGTTGATGTACCAGCATCGGTTGTGATCACTACTCAAGATCAAGTTGTTGCAGTTGATCGCCAGCAACGACTTCTTAATTTACTTGACGATGTAGATGCGCACTTTATTGATGGCGCACACAACGCCATCTACACCGATCACCCGACGTATGTACCTTTGTTGCTATCGGCTATTACGAGTGTTCACCAACGCTCAAAACTTCTGCTGTAAAAACTGCTATAGATCGGCTATAGATCTAGCCCGATGTCGAGGACTTTGGCGGAGTGCGTAAGTGCACCCACCGAGATGTAGCGCACGCCAGTGGCGCCCACTGCTGCGGCTGATTCCAACGTAAGTCCACCGCTCGCCTCCAAGACCACATCGTTACCAGTTGCAATTCGATGTTTGGCAGCAATCGCCACTGCTTCTTTCAGCATTGCCGGCGCCATGTTGTCAAGTAATACCAAATCGGCACCTGCTGCAAGTGCAATCTGCAATTGGTCAAGCGTGTCGACCTCTATTTCAATTGCGATATTTGGTGCATAAGCCTGCACCAACGCAAATGCTTCGGCCACTCCACCCGCTGCAGCTATGTGATTATCTTTCACGAGCGCGGCATCTGACAATGACATGCGATGGTTAATTCCCCCGCCGCAGCGCACTGCATATTTCTCGAGTGCGCGCATGCCTGGCGTTGTTTTGCGAGTGTCGCGAACTTGTGCGCCAGTATTGACAAGAGCATCTACCCATTCGCTGGTTGCAGTTGCAACACCACTCAATTGGCAGAGCAGATTGAGCGCGGTGCGCTCCGCGGTGAGCAATCCGCGTGTGGGTCCATCAACACTCAACAGTTTGTCGCCGGGCTTAACCCGAGCACCATCGTCAACATGTTTTGTTGCAACAATGTTTTCGCTTCCACACACCATCTCAAGCACCGAAACTGCCACGTCAAGACCTGCTATGCATCCGTTCGCACGAGTCGCAAATACTCCAATGCTGCGCTGACTTACAGGCACTGTTGAATTGGTCGTGACGTCATGACCATTCTTTAAGTCTTCATCGAGCGCCACAGCAATGAGGCGACGCACGTCATCAAGCACAAGTTTGTTTACCAACAATTGATGGGCGGTTGCATCAGAGAGCTGGTGGTACTGCATCGCTACGCACTCTCTGTCGGCAGATTGCTGATAGTCAATTGATTATTGCGCAATGAAACTTGCAAATGTCGCAGCCAAATTTCACGTGCCTCAACTGTGTCGGTACGCCTGTGACACCCTCTACTCTCGGTGCGGGCAAGTGCTGAAGCAGCAACCGCTGTAGCTACTGTCAAAATATTCGTCGCCTCAAAGTTGCGTCGCGATGCTGGTGTCTTGGCATCAATCTTTTCAGCTGCGACGTCCAGTGCATCCATCGTGGCTTGTAGGCCGTCTGGTCGACGCAGAACACCAACATGCTTCGACATCGTCACCCGCACGTGCGCGCGCAACGAGTCATCCAACAGTCCAACCGTGTTGTTCGCCTGCGGGTCAATCACATCGATTATTGGTTCAACGCGAGTCGGCATCTTCCATGCCAAGTTGCGCCCAACACGCGTGCCAACCACAAGGCTTTCAGTGAGGCTATTTGATGCCAGTCGATTGGCGCCATGCACGCCGGTGTAAGCCACTTCACCAACGGCGTACAACCCTTCAACCTCAGTTGTTCCGTCCATGTTCGAGTCGATACCGCCACATGTGTAGTGGGCTGCTGGAGCAACTGGAATGCGATCGTGCTGTGGGTCAATGCCTGCTGCGTTGCACGCTTTGGTGATGAATGGAAACCGAGTTGCAAAGCGTTCGCCAATGTGAGTCGCATCCAAATAGACATGATCATCGACGCCATTAATGTTTTGCGCCATTCGCGCGCTGATTTCTGCGGCCACCACATCTCGTGGCGCCAAGTCTTCTTGTGGATGCACGCCTTTCATGATCCGTTCGCCGGCAGCATCAAACAACACCGCACCCTCACCACGCACTGCTTCCGAAATCAACACTTGTTGAATCGTCGACCCAACTTCTTGCCACAATACCGTTGGGTGAAATTGCACAAACTCCAGATCGCGCAGCGTGAGTCCTGCCCGCAGAGCTAGTGCGTGACCGTCGCCCGTAACAGCAGGTGGGTTCGATGTGCTCGCAAAAACTTGACCGTACCCACCCGTCGCAATCACGATCGCACGCGCAGTAACCACTCCAACACTTTCAACCGTGCCATCACCATTGAGCATTGCAATACGTATGCCAGCGACTTGGCGTTTGCCTGATGCAAGGTCTGGCCCAAATACCAAGTCGAGAGCAAATGCATTTTCCAAAACTTCTACACCTGCGTTGACGGCATTTTCATCGAGTGTGCGCTGAATCTCTGCACCCGACTGATCGCCACCCGCGTGTACGATTCGCGACCTGGAGTGCCCGCCCTCGCGGGTCAACGCACGTGAACCATCTGCACTCGGATCAAATGCCGCACCCATTTTTTCTAGATAATCAATTGCGGTTGGAGCATCGCGCACCAACGACTTCACAGCATTCTCATCGCAAAGACCGCCGCCTGCATCCAACGTGTCGCGCACGTGTTCGGCAAACGTGTCGGCCGGATCAAAAACTGCAGCTAATCCACCCTGAGCCCATGCAGTCGACCCGGCGTCGAGCGTGTCTTTTGTAACGATCAATACATCGCGTACTGGCCGAGCGGCAAGTGCGGCAGCCAAGCCAGCAGCACCAGAGCCAAGCACCACAACATCGGTGTCTCTTGTCCATGACACATCTGGTGCACTTAATGCCGCAGGCAATGCAACTTCGCGTGTCGTCACGACTATTGCTATTCCTTTGTCCTTGACGGTGTCCCTATCGCAATCATGCGCTCAACCGACAACCGCGCTCTATCAGCAATATCTCGCGGCACGGTCACTTCGTCTTTGCCTGTGCGCAGCGCCTCAAGCAGTTTTTCTGGCGTATTCATTTTCATGTACTTGCACACCGCCGCACGATTGACTGGCTCGAAAACAACGAGCGGATTGGCCTTTCGTAATTGATGCAACATTCCGGTCTCGGTTGCAACCAACACTTTCTTGGCCCGAGTTTCCTTGGCGGCAGTAATCATTCCAGACGTCGACAAAATCTTGGTGCGTTCGGCCGGCACTGCGCCACTCGAGGCTAAATACATTGCCGAGGTCGCGCATCCACATTCGGGATGAATAAATAATTCTGCATCGGGTTCGGCAGCAACCATGGCTTTCAAGTCTTGACCATTAATACCCGCGTGTACATGGCACTCGCCCATCCAGATGTGCATGTTGGTGCGACCGGTCACGCGTTGCGCATGTGCTCCCAAAAATTGATCCGGGCAAAACAAAATTTCTGTGTCTATGTCTATCGACTGCACAACTTCGACAGCGTTCGACGACGTGCAGCAAATGTCGGTCTCGGCCTTCACTGCCGCCGTCGTGTTGACGTAACTCACTACTACAGCACCAGGATGCTCGGCCTTCCACATGCGTAGCTGTTCGGCGTTGATGGTGTCTGCAAGCGAGCAACCCGCTCGTGCATCAGGAATGATCACCGTCTTGTCGTAACTCAAGATTTTGGCGGTCTCGGCCATAAAGTGCACGCCACAAAAAATGATTGTCGATTCTTTAGCTTGAGCTGCGATACGCGATAGCGCCAGCGAATCACCTACATGGTCAGCTACGTCTTGTATCTCGGGCAACTGATAATTGTGCGCCAAAATAACGGCGTCTCGATCTCGAGCAAGTTGTCGCACTTCTTGCGCCCATGTACTCACACCTTCAAGATATCGGCAGATCAACTACCTACTAGGTCGCGCTACTAGATCGCGCTACGTGGACTGGGCTATCGAACCACAGGTTGGTTACCGCATCAGCCAAACTGCCGCGCGCTGAACCAGCGTCGGTCACAATTTCTTTGGGCGTATCGGCAAATCGCAATACCGATCCCACACCCTGATCCCCCACCACCACCACCAGCCGCACTCGGCGACGTTGCGGGTGCTGACTCGGCGGAAGATTTTTATCATCATCATCCTCATCATCCTCCTCATCATTCTCCTCTTTGTCACCACTATCACCGCTCCGATCGATCGGCGCAGCCCATCCGCAGGTCAACACCACCGCGGCGTCAAACATTCTTGCAATGGCGCTCGTCGGAGCATCGATCAACTCATACACGTCACCGTGTTCGGCAAGAAATGTGATTCGTAATGCACCGTCCTCGAGACGATCGACACCACCCGCGTCCACCACGCTTATGCCATACAGACGGGCTCGCTTCAGATCAAATCCGTCGAGCGACATGTGCAGGCTCTGTTCAACGCAGGTTGCTAGGGCTACTGGCGTATTCGTGTGTCTTGTCATGCCCCGATGTGTGCGTGAAGCAGCGCCAAGTGCTGTACAACGGTGATTTTTTAGATAAATCAAGGCAGAATAGAGGAATGGTAAATTCGACCTTGCGCCCACTGACCTTGCCGCAAAAAGTGTGGGACCGTCACATGGTCAACAACGCTCCTGGTGATGCCGAGTTGCTGTACATCGATTTACACCTTGTTCATGAAGTAACCAGCCCGCAGGCATTCGACGGTTTGCGGATCAACAATCGCAAAGTTCGTCGTCCCGATCTCACGGTGGCAACTGAAGATCACAACGTACCGACCAAAGACATCCACCTGCCAATTGCCGATCCGATCTCAGCAAGACAAATTGATGTAATGCGCGCTAACGCCAAAGAGTTTGGCATCACGCTCTACCCAATGGGTGATCCGAAACAGGGCATCGTGCACGTCATCGGGCCCGAGCAAGGTCGCACACTTCCTGGTATGACCATCGTCTGCGGCGACAGCCACACCGCGACTCACGGTGCATTCGGTGCACTTGCATTTGGCATCGGCACAAGCGAAGTCGAACACGTACTCGCTACACAAACACTTCCTCAAACCCGACCAAAGTGGATGAGCGTCACAGTCGAAGGCACGCTCTCGCCCGGCGTCACTGCAAAAGATGTGATCTTGGCGATCATTGGTCAAATCGGCACGGGTGGTGGCATTGGCCACGTAATCGAATATCGCGGATCCGCAATTCGTTCGCTGTCGATGGAAGGCCGAATGACGGTTTGCAACATGTCGATCGAAGCAGGTGCAAAGGCTGGTCTTATTGCACCCGACGACATCACGTTTGACTACTTAAAAGGTCGCGAGTACGCACCATCTGGTGCAGCATGGGACCAGGCGGTTGCCGAGTGGCGCACGCTCGTTTCTGACGATGGTGCTGCTTGGGATAAAGAAGTTGTTATCGATGCAGCAGGCATCAAGCCCCAAATCACGTGGGGTACCAACCCTGCTCAGGTACTTGGCATCGATGACCGCATTCCAAACCCAGACGATTATGCCGACGCGACCGCACGCGACACCGTTGCGCGCGCACTCACCTATATGGGTCTCACTGCTGGCACCCCTATTCGTGACATCACAGTCGACACCGTGTTCATTGGTTCGTGCACCAACAGCCGCATCGAAGACTTGCGTGCTGCTGCCTCGGTATTTGAAGGACGCACCGTCACTGTTAAGCGCGTGATGGTTGTGCCAGGTAGTCACCAAGTCAAAAAGCAGGCCGAGGCCGAGGGTCTCGACAAGATCTTCATTGCGGCTGGTGTTGACTGGCGCGAGCCTGGTTGCTCAATGTGCTTGGCGATGAACCCAGACAAGCTTGCACAAAACGAGCGCAGCGCCTCTACATCTAACCGCAACTTCGAAGGCCGCCAAGGCCGCGGCGGCCGTACACACCTTGTTTCACCTGCAATCGCAGCAGCCACTGCAGTTGCCGGTCACTTCGCTACTCCAGCAGATTTGAAATGAGCACCCGGTCATGAAAAAAGTAAGCATCATTAGTGGACGCGGAGTTCCTCTCAAGCGTTCCGACGTCGACACCGACCAGATCATTCCTGCAGAGTGGCTCAAGCGCGTCGAGCGCACGGGTTTTGAAAAAGGTTTGTTCTCCACTTGGCGCGATGATCGCAACTTTGTTCTCAACGACGAGCGTTATGTTGGTGCATCGGTTTTGGTTGCTGGTCCAAGCTTCGGCGTTGGCTCATCACGCGAACATGCTGTGTGGGCGCTTCAGCAAGGCGGATTCGATGCCGTCATTGCCCCTAGTTTCAGCGACATCTTCCGCAACAACTGCACAAAAAATGGTTTGTTGCCGATCGTTCTGTCAGAGCCAATCGTTAATCGCATTTGGGCTGTCATTGAAAATGATTCAACTGCTGAAATCACCATTGACTTGCACCGGTTCACTGTCGAAATTCCAAGCGCAGGGATTACCGAGAAGTTCGAGATGGACTCAGAGACTCAGCAGCGTTTCATTAATGGTCTTGACGACATCAGCATCACGTTGGCTGACGCAGATGCGATATCCAAGTTTGAGGCTTCTCGCCCAGCTTGGCTAGCTTCTCGATAACTAGTCGCCTAGGAAACCCTTACCAGATTGATGATTTATCAGGATTTGCAATTTTTTCTATATATGACTAAAATGATCATAATTATCGTATATCAACCTATAAGGAGCACATCATGTCAGTTCTCAAAGAAGTCCTCAGCGCGAATGATTCCTACGTTGCGTCATTTGGTGACAGAGGCACTCTTACCCTCCCACCAGCTCGCCAATTTGCAATTCTGACATGCATGGATGCTCGCCTTGACCCAGCAAAATACGCCGGACTTTCCGAAGGTGATGCCCACGTCATCCGAAATGCCGGTGGCAGAGCAACCGATGACGCAATTCGATCTCTTGTAATTTCATACAAACTTCTCGGCACCAAAGAATGGTTCGTCATTCACCACTCCAATTGCGGCATGGAGTTTTTTACAAACGACGTGATGAGCGGCTTGCTGCAATCAAGTCTTGAAACAGCGGCCCTCGGCGCAGATGGTTTCACCGATATTGGCAAAGGACCGGGTTCATCTGAGGGCAAATACGTCAACTGGCACACCATTGCAGATAATCCAAAAAGCGTTGTTGAAGATGTAAGCAGAATTAGGAATCACCCATTGGTACCGAGGAATATCCCGATATATGGCTACATCTACGACGTGGCGACTGGTCAGCTTATTGAAATAGCTGATGCCACGAAGGCGGGAAAGGCCTCCTAAGAAACGTTTCTATACGTTTTCAAGAAAACTGAACAAGTCTCGCAAGCGCACATCGTTTGAAAACACTTCAATCGGTGCCTGAATGTCGAGGCGTAGACCACGCTGAATAATGCGACATGTGGTGTGTTGGTTGTATTCGGCCATCGTCACTGCCCAACCATCTTTGCCGGCACGTGCTGTGCGTCCAGAGCGGTGCAAATATGTTTTTACATCGAGCGGCGGTGCGTAGTGAATAACGACCGCAACGTCGTCGATGTCGATACCGCGCGCAGCAACGTCGGTAGCAACCAGGATCTTGAGTTTGTTGTCAGCAAATTTGCCCAATGCTTTTTCGCGCGCGTTTTGCGGCATATCACCATGCAGCGCTGATGCATCTGCGCCAAGTTTTTGCAGCGCTTCCGCAACTTTGTCACAACTGCGCTTGGTGTCACAAAACACCACGGTCTGTCCTGCTGCTGCAGCGATATTGGCAATCACGCGATCTTTATCCATGTGATGCACTGCTAAAAATAAATGGCGCATCGTGCCCACCGTGTCGGTTGGCGAATCAATCGAAACCTCAACGGGGTTCTTCATGTATCGCTTTACGAGGTTGGCAACTTGCCCATCGAGTGTTGCCGAAAACAACATCGTTTGGTGCACGGCCGTGACATGGCGCATGATCCACTCAACCTGGGGCATAAACCCTTCGTCTGCCATGCGGTCTGCTTCGTCGATTGCTACAACCTGAATCGCGCTCAAGTCACACTCCGAAGACTTCATCAGGTCGATCAGGCGCAACGGTGTCGCGACAACAATCTCGATACCCTTCTCAATCTCGACTACTTGTTTTTGCCTGTCGGCACCGCCATACACAGCGAGTACTCGCACCCCACAATGCTTGCCTATCGGCCCCAACACTTCCGACACCTGCAACGCGAGTTCGCGCGTTGGCACGATCACCAAACCGTGGGGTTTGCCAGGAGTGGCAGGCGCATCAATGCGCGCCATCATCGGTACACCGAATGCCAGAGTCTTTCCAGAGCCCGTACGGGCCCTGCCCATCACGTCTTCGCCAGCTAGGGCAACCGGTATCGCCTCTGTCTGAATGGCGAATGGTGCCGAGAATCCGGCTGCAGCGAGGCCAGCATCAATGCGCTCAGGTACACCAATATCGGCAAATCCTGTTGGTGTTTTCACTTCGGGGGTCGTCATCTCTGCTGTCACGCTACCAACCACAGATCTCGAGCGGCGGGACATCGCTCGGACAACTCTCTGAGACGTCTCGAAGGAAATTCTGGAAATAGTAGACGCAGCCTCCAAAAATCTGTATGGTCAAACTTCCGCATTCAAACCCCAAGGAGGTGCTCATGTCCACAGATAACGCTTCGTCGTCTATCTCCATTTTCTCATCACTCGAGAATCGCCATACCTGCGACGAGAGCGCCTTCACTGGTCGCAAAGGGATGCGGTACGACTGGCAGCAAATGCTTGTGCCTTCAGATGCAATTTTTGAAGCAAGTCTTCAAACTCTATTGAGCTCGTTTAACACTCAGCACATCGATGCGGGCGATCAGTATTCGCCGGCAGCAATGAAGTGATTTCACCAGCTTCCGCAACATACAAACTTCCGCGTCGCACATTGGTGCTGGGCTGTGGATCTGTTGCGCAATGTGCGTTGCCATTGATGGTTCGCGATCTCAAGTTTGATCCGACGTCTATCCATATCGTCGACTTCCGCGATAACCGTTCGCGTGTTGGTGACCTACTCAAGGCTGGAGTCACCTACGAGCAAGATCGCGTGACACGAGAAAATCTCGACACGTTTCTTTCTGCGCGTATTGGAGACGGTGATTTGCTACTCGACTTGGCCTGGAATATCGATGGACCAACGATTATGGAGTGGTGCCGCGATCACAATGTTCGTTACCTCAATACTTCCGTCGAGTTGTGGAATCCATATGACGACATGGCCTCCACTCACCCACTCGATCGCACGTTATATGTTCGCCATCAAGCAATTCGTAAAATGATTGAGCGTTGGGGTTCCAACAACGGTGCATCTGCAGTCGTTGAGCATGGCGCAAACCCAGGCATGGTAAGTCACTTGGTTAAGCAAGCACTCACCGACATCACCACCCAATTGCTGGCCGATGGCAAGGCCGGTTCGCGTGCAACCGCATTACAAAGTGCACTTGAGGCCCAGCAGTTCAATGTGCTCGCACAACTCACTGGAACCAAAGTCATTCATATTGCCGAGCGCGACACGCAAGTGTCAAGCAAACCAAAACTCACCAACGAGTTTTGCAACACGTGGTCAGTAGAAGGCTTTTACGAAGAAGGCGTCGCGCCTGCCGAGCTTGGATGGGGTACTCACGAAAAGTGGATGCCAGCCAATGCTCACTCGCACACAGATGACGGCCCACGCAACCAAATATGTCTTGCACAACCTGGCATGGAGTCGTGGGTGCGCAGTTGGGTTCCATCTGGCGACACGCTTGGCATGATCATTCGCCATGGCGAGTCATACACGATGACACATCATCTCACTGTTAAAAATGCTGACGGCACCGATGCATATCGTCCAACCGTGCACTACGCGTATCATCCGTCTGATGCCGCGATCAACAGTGTGCTCGAGCTGCGTATGCGTAATTGGGAAATGCAACCAACAGAGCGCATCCTCAATGACGAAATCATTGATGGCCGCGACGAACTTGGCGTGCTACTCATGGGCCACGACTACAAGTCATGGTGGACAGGCTCAACGTTGTCGATTCATGAAGCACGCGAGATTATTCCTCACCAGAGTGCAACAACCGTGCAGGTTGCTGGCTCGGTTATAGGCGCCATCACCTGGTTGCTCGACTGCCCGTCGGAAGGTGTCCGGGTGCCCGACGAATTGCCTTGGAAGAAAGTGCTCGATGCAACACGGCCTTACATCGGGCCAATTCATTCAGCGCCTTCCGATTGGACACCGCTCAATAATCGCAATGACCTCTTTCCCGGTTATGGCAATGACACGAGCCTGCTCGACCACTCGGATCCGTGGCAGTTCGCCAATTTCTTGGCTCCAACACCGTATTAATGACGCGGCTGATCACGCTTGCATTGCCCCGATATGCTTGATCGTGTTATGACATCAACAGCAAGCAGCCTCCTACTTACTTAACGGCGACAGCCTCATAACCGCTGCCGCCGAACCCTCTGAACCTTAAAAAGGTCAGGGGGTTTTTTCATTATCACGAAAGACAAAACCATGGCACCAAAGCCCACACAACCAAAGAAGATGCATTTCGAGAAGTACTCTCCGTTTATCCCGGTCGTGCTTACCGATCGCACGTGGCCAAACAACGTCACTACCAAGGCGCCGCTGTGGTGTTCAGTTGACTTGCGAGACGGCAATCAGGCATTGATAGACCCAATGGACCCAGAGCGCAAACTGCGTATGTTTAAAACTCTCGTCAGGATGGGCTTCAAAGAAATTGAAGTTGGTTTCCCGTCGGCAAGTCAGCCCGACTACGACTTCGTTCGCCACATCATCGAGCAAGATCTCATTCCCGAAGACGTCACTATTCAGGTGTTAGTGCAATGCCGTGTCGACTTGATCAAGCGCACCTACGAATGTTTGCAAGGCGCACCACGTGCCATTGTGCACTTTTACAACTCCACCAACCCGTTGCAGCGCCGTGTGGTGTTTGGTCTTGAAAAGGCTGGTGTCATCGACATCGCTGTCAAAGCTGCGCAGTTGTGCAAAGAACTCGAGCCAACGCTTAAGGGCACCGATGTGCGCTACGAGTATTCGCCAGAAAGCTTCACGCTTACCGAGCCAGATTTTGCAATCGAGATTTGTGAAGCGGTGATGGATGTCATCAAACCAACGACAACGACTCCACTGATTTTGAATCTGCCTGCAACTGTCGAGTGCTACACACCAAACGTGTACGGCGACGTAATCGAGTGGTTTATTCGCACGATCAAAAACCGCAATACTGTTTGCGTCTCGTTGCACCCGCACAATGATCGTGGTTGCGCAGTAGCAGCTGCCGAGTTTGGCGTGCTTGCAGGAGCCGACCGAGTGGAAGGCACGCTGTTTGGCAACGGCGAGCGCACAGGCAACGTCGACATCGTCAACTTGGCAATGAACTTGTTCATGAACGGTGTTGACCCAGAACTTGACATCACCGACATCGATGCCTTGCGTCGCGATGCCGAATACTGCAACCGACTTCCAGTTGCCGAGCGTCATCCATATGTAGGCGACCTGGTGTACACCGCGTTTTCGGGCAGTCACCAAGATGCGATTAAGAAGGGCCTCGAGGCATTGCCTAATGATTATGACCAATGGGGTGTTCCATACCTACCTATTGACCCAAAGCATGTTGGACGTTCATACGAAGCAGTGATTCGCGTCAACAGCCAGTCGGGCAAGGGTGGTGTTGCATACATCATGAAAACCGAGCACGGGTTTGATTTGCCACGCCGTTTGCAAATCGAGTTCTCACAAAACATCCAACACCTCACCGAAGATTCGGGTAGCGAGATTTCGCCGATCATGATGTGGGATGCATTCAAGAATGATTATCTTGCAGATGTTCCGCGCTATAACTTGGTGAGCCACGAACTCAAAAGTGAGTCGGTGACTGGCAATACTGAAATTACCGCGCAGATCGATATCGATGGCAAGCGCCAGACATTTACAGGCAAGGGCAATGGCCCTATCGATGCATTTGTGCACGCCATCCGAGCCGAGTTCACGGGCAACATCGACGTCAAGGACTACACCGAACACGCACTCGGCCAGGGTTCGCAAGCAACTGCAGTTGCCTATGTCGAAACCGGTGACGAAACTGGCAACACACGTTGGGGTGTCGGCATCGACCCAAACACCATCACCGCGTCATTGCGCGCTGTGCTCAATGCATTTGAGAGGCACGAGGCCAAGCACACAGCACACCCCGGCATAAAATGACTCAACTAGTCTGAGCACATGCAAATAACTGTTGACTTCGATATGTGCGCCGCAACAGGTGGCTGCGTCAACCAGGCGCCAGAGGTTTTTGAGATTCGTGACGACGGTTTCTTATATGTCCTACAAGAAAATCCTGACGAGTCATTGCGGGCAAAAGTCAAACTGGCCGAAGAGTTGTGCCCTACAGGCGCTATCACCATCACCGAGTAAGACACACAACCACTCGTGGGCTTCACTTCCAAACTCAACTCTGCGTGGGCCACCAGCAATTCTGCATTGTGCGTCGGCCTAGACCCCGACATCGACAAGCTTCCCGCTCATTTGCAAGCTGACCCGCTTGGTGTGCAAAAGTTTTGCATCGACATCGTCGATGCCACAGCCGACACGGTGTGCGCATTCAAACCGCAGATTGCATACTTTGCAGCTATCGGCGCCGAGGCTCAATTGCAGGCAGTATGCGACCACATTCGCACCCAGTACCCACATATCGTGCTCATTCTCGACGCCAAGCGTGGCGATATCGGAGACACAGCATCGCTCTATGCACGCGAGGCTTACGAGCGATACCAAGCCGACGCCGTCACTGTTAACCCTTATCTCGGCACCGATTCGCTCGAACCTTTTTTGCGCACAACTGGTAAGGGCACCATCGTGTTGTGCCGCACTTCGAACCCTGGCAGTGCCGAGTTTCAATCGCAACTCATTAATAACGAGCCGCTCTACCAAGTGATCGCTCGTACCGCAGCAACCAAGTGGAACACTGTTGGCGATTGTGCGCTTGTTGTTGGCGCTACATACCCAACCGAACTAGCCGAAGTTCGCGCAATTGTTGGTGACATGCCACTGCTTGTTCCTGGCATTGGTGCACAAGGAGGCGACGTTCAAGCCGCAGTTACATCTGGCCGCACCGCTAATGGCACAGGACTCATCATCAACTCTTCGCGCGCAGTCTTGTACGCAAGCAATGGCACCGATTTTGCACATGCAGCACGCACTGTGGCACTCAGCACACGAGATGCCATTCGTCAATTCTCCAACTAAAGTTCTCTCTATGCAACACCCGTTTTTGTCAGAAGAGTGGATTACAGAGGCGCGCATAATTCGCGCAAAATACGAAGGACAAGTTCCCAAAATCCCCATCTCTATTCGCATGAACCAAGTCATCACTAAAGTGCCATTTGGTAACGGCGACATCAACAGCCACATCGATACATCGTCTGGTGTATTAGTCATGGACTTAGGCCATATCAGCGAACCCGACCTCACTGTCACTACCGATTACGAGACTGCCCATAAGGTCTTTTTTGATCAGGACCCGCAGGCCAGCATGCAGGCATTCATGTCGGGTCGTATCAAGGTTGAAGGCGATGTCACCAAGATGTTGATGATGCCATCGGTTATGCCAGTGAGTGACCTAGCTGAGCAGGTTGCTGCCGAAATTCTCGGCATTACTTCGCGCCAATAAATTTAGAGCGTCTTTGCAGTGCGATCTACCGAGCGCACCAAACTTGCAGTAATAATTGCCAAAGCTGTGGATACAACTCCTACAAGCAAACCGTTGGAGTAGCTCGCAACTTTTCCAGAACTCTCAGTGATGTCGTGCACACTGATCATTAAAGCTCCGCCCATCACAGCACCCATTTGTGACATCAGTTGCTGCATTGCGCTTGCCACTCCCATATCGCTTGAATTGACCGATGCGGCGAGCAATGCCGTGAGGCTTGGTGCAGCAATTCCCATTCCCAAACCAGTCAAAGCAAGGCTGAAGACAATCACCCAATCGTGCGTCCCCACGCCAATGCTGTGCATCATGATCATCGCGATCAAAATCGCTCCGGCACCTGCCATGCCAGTATTACGCTCACCTGTTCTGCCAACGATGTATCCGGCCATTGGCGCGATCAACGAAAATGTCAACGGTCTCGCAATCACGAGCCAGCCGATATGTGAAGGTTTATAGCCAAGACCATTTTCGAGCAATTGTGGCAGAAGCAAAAAACTTCCCATGTACGCCATGTTCATAAGACCCTGTGTGGCAATAGGAAACGCTACGTTGCGAGTGCGCAGCCACTTGACTGGAATTAATGGGTCTGTTGCAGTTTTCTCAACTCGATAAAAGATCAGTAACGCGGCGATACCAGCAAAGCCGCTAGCCAATGTTGCTGCGCTTTGCCAACCCCACGAGTTACCACGGTTAATCGTCAGCAAAATCAGCACCGACCCCGCGCCAAGTGTTACCGATCCCCTCACATCAAATCGCACATTCTCCTGGCGATCAGTGTCGGGTAACAACTTGAACGACACCAATGCACCCAGCGCACACAGCGGTGCCTGCACCAAGAAGATCACTCGCCAACCAAAAATCTCTACGAGCGGTGTGCCCAGAACAACGCCGAGCACTGGTGCTCCTGCAGTAACAAAACTCCAATATCCGAGTGGACGCACTCGTTCGTCGGCACGAAACATGCGGTTGATGTATGCCATTGCCGAAGGACCAGTTGCTGCACCAGCCGCAGCCGACAGCGTACGAAAAACAATGAGCGAAACCGCGTTCCAAGCAAAACCACTAATCAACGAAAAGATTCCAGCAAAAAGCAACCCACCGACGAACATGCGCTTGTGACCCCACAGGTCACCCGACTTTCCAAATGCTGGCCCAACCACGCCAAATGCCAAGAGCGGAGCGGTAATTGTCCAGCTCAATACGGTCACGCTGCTACCAAGACTGTCGGCAACAGTCTTGAGTGACACCACCAGCAGGGTGATCGTAAAACTTACGGTAAATACTGATGCCAACAATACGGCGAGCGTGGCCTTGCGATGCGTGAGACCAACCGTCTTTGCAACTCTGCCTTTGAGTAAGCGCGACCAAGGGATAACCGAAATTTCGTCAACACCACCAGAGTCGATAATTCCGACTTCGTCATCGAGCGACTTTGCGAGGTGCTCGTTCTTTTTCACCCCTCTACGATAATGCCGCTATTGCATCAATCCAGTTGTCTTAAGGGAAGACAAGATTGATTGTTGCGCCGCGAGGTACCTGATCACCATTAGCAATCGCTTTATCACCCACAAATGCCTTGCGCAATTTGTAATTTGGTTTACCTGTGACTTTTCCCACAACGAAACCAGCTTCAAGTAGTCGAGGTTCTACCGTCGCAAAACTATTTCCAATGATTCTTGGCATCTCTACTAAATCTGGTCCGAGCGAAAGTGAATAGGCCACCTGAGAGTCCCGTGCAATCTGTGTTCCCGGAACGACAGATTGCGCACCAATCAAACCTTCCGCTGCAGCATTGTTCTTGGCCGCTGGAGTTTCGACCAGCGCCAAGCGCAAATCATTCATCACTGTTTGTGCTTGTTCAAGCGACAAACCAATAAGAGATGGCATCTCGCGTGGTGCTGGGCCTGTCGAAACCAAGACGTCGATCGCCGTTCCGCGCAACACTTTGTCCCCTGGTATCAAACTTGGTTGCTCTGGAACCAACCATGAAATCACAGAGCCTGCAGCAACGTCTTCACTCGGCGAGTCCTTTTGTGCAGGCACCAGCTCAAGTGCTGTCAGTGCATCGACGGCTTCTTGCAGAGTCTCACCAACTAAATCTGGCAATTGCGCAAGCGATGGTCCTTGAGAGATAACAAGAGTTAAAGTTTTACCCTCTTCCAATGATGCACCAGACGCCGGTTCGGTGCGAATCACGTTGCCAGCAGGCACTTCGTCGCTGCGCTCAGCTGTCACAACAATTAACCACTTCAAGGGCACAACTAAATTGCGAGCTTCACCTTCGTTCAACTCGGCGAATGTAGGCACATTGTGAGAATGCTTTACAAATACTCGATATGAGATGCCGCCGGCTATCAACAACGCCACTACTGTCCCTATGACCACAAACCGTTTGTGACGCTTGATCTCGTCTGGATTCACTACATAAATCGGCTCGTCGGAGTTGTTTATAACCATTCCCTGTTCCGACGCAGTAGCGGCAACGACTGGTCGCATCATCTCACCCGTTCGATCAACAGTCTTTTTCTCCATTACTGCCTCAAAACTCTTCGACTCGAGCGGTTCTATGGGCTGAGGCATTGGCATCTTGTCGGCAATTGCGGCCAACGAGCGACCGAAGTCGATTGCACTAAATCGTTCACCCGCATCTGGTCGTCCTGCCCGCTCAAGTGGCGCGGCAATTGGCCCCAAGTCAGCCGATACTGGTAGCAATTTATCTATTCGTGCGGCAAGCGTAATTGCCGCCGTGTCACCCACAAATGGCAGTCTCCCCGTAATCATTTCAAGCAACGTGAGTGCAAGCGAATACACATCACTCTGTTCAGTTGGTTGTTGCCCCTTCGCGATTTCTGGTGCTGCGTAACTGCTTCGCTCTATGCTCATTTTCTCAGAGTGCACCACGCGCTTGAGTCCCAATCCTGCAAGCCTTACTCGCGAGTCTTCACCTAAAAATATATTTGCGGGCCGTACGTCTCCATGAACCCAGCCTTTGCCGTGCAAAAAATGCAACGCTCTACATACATCAAGCCCCACAGCCAATGCTTGAGAAGGCGTGAGTCTGCGAGCACGATCCAAAATCTCGCGCAACGTACCACCCGAATAATGTTCGATCACCCTGAAGGCATACAACGTTCCACCAACTTCTTGCGTTCCCCAGTCTTCTATCGAGGCAAGTGAAGGATGCGACATGCTCGCAAGCATTTGCGTCTGCCGTTTAAACAATTCAACCGCATCGGCAACAAGCACGACGCCGCTCTCTAGGTCAATGAGAGATTGTGCGGTCGACACACGAATCACCACACGTTTCTGGCTACGCACGTCGGTGGCGTCATATACCGACGACTCGCCAGACCCCCCACTTCGGGAATCACCGATGCGATAACGATTGGCGAATAGTGCGCCAACCAATGGATCTTGTCTACTCATGAGCCTTTAAACCTAGTCCAGAAATGACCAATCTTGCGAGTGTCATGTGACTATTGCCCCAGAACTCTTGCACTTTAAGTCGGATCGGCGAGAATGGAACAGTGAAAAAAATTGACTACAAATTGCTCGTCATCAGTGTCGGAATTTCTGCTGGTCTCGTATTGTTCGTTCTTGGCGTGCGAAGCGGACTCTCCGGCCGTGATGCAACAAATCTTCCCGAAGCAATAGAACAAATTTCTCCTGGTCAAGGTGAACGCGTACTTCGACAATCACAAGTCATTATTGACTTCATTGAGGGATATACCGCAACATTGACAATCGATGGCATCGAGTTGCCAACAACTCGCCTCGACGAAGTTGTCGCTACCGGAAAACAGATTGCACCTGGCGCACAAATCAACTTGCCCCCAACTGCAATATTTGATGCGGGAAATTACATCATTAGTTATCTACCACAACCTGGTGCTCCAATTGCCGAACTTGCTCAGGGCCAACACACAGGCAGTGTGCGCTTTTGGCTGATCAAAGACGGTGAGAATTCGTCGCGCACGTATTCATGGACTTTCTTTACCGATTGAATTGCTCAGCGTTATTGTGTCAGTGCCCGATACTCATCTACTGACATCAAACCGTCAAGCATCTCGTTGTATGCGAGTTGCACTTCATATAACCAACCGGCGCCAAACGGGTCTGAGTTAATCAACTCGGGTTGCCCAGCAAGTAATTCGTTTACAAGCACTACGGTGCCACTGACTGGCGAACCGATGTCGCTCACACTCTTGCTGCTCTCCACTTCGGCAACAGCTTTGCCCGCAACAACTGTGTCGCCAATCGAAGGCAATTGCACATCAACAATTTGTCCGAGTGCGTCTTGCGCGTGATCAGTAATACCTACTCGCGCCGACTCTCCGTCGACTAGCACCCACTCATGACTTCGTGAGTACAAGAGTCCGTCAATGATCTTCACGCCACAACCCTAATTCCTTAACTAGGTCGTGGGCAGCTGTCCGATGGCAGTTGAGATCGCCTTGGCCAATGCCAGTCCACCTGTGGCATTCATGTGCACCGAGTCTGCAGCAAACCATTCGGGGTGACCGTTGCTCAAGTCGCACCAGCGCAAGATGTAGAGGTTGTCAATCTTTTTTGCCAGCATCGACAACTGCCGGTTGTAGGACAGGCTCTTCATGCGAACATTGCCTGCTTGTCGATAGGTCAGCCACAGCACTTGGACACCCTGCAATTTTGCTTCGCCCGTGATCTCGCGCACGGCTCGCGCAAAGTTGGCATCATCGAGGTCGTTATATCCAGTGCCCACCACCACGACATTTGAGAACTTGCCCTTGTTCATCTGCAACATCTTGAGCGAACTGTCTTTGGCAAATGGCTTGCAACCTTTAAAGATCAAGCGTTGGCATGGTACTGAGCGCAATAAAAACGGATGCTCGCGCTCGAGCAATGTGAGTGCAGCATTGGTGTGCGACAAGATCGACATCACTGAGTCACCCACCAGTAGTGCTTCTTTTTTGGAAGGTCGTACAACTTGCGTTGCATCAACGCTTGGGGCTACCAGTAGCCCGAGCACCAACCCGATTGCACCAAACATATTTCCCATAAGTGGGTCACGCTACTTGCCATCGCCAGCAAGATGCCAATCAGCGAAAAGAGCGAATAGGTCGAACTCTAAACGGATTTGCGGGAGGCAATCTATTGCCACGCAATGTTTGCACCCGATCAAACTGTTGGCCGTCCATAAAATATTCAGTCCACGCCGTGACGTTGTTGTAATCAGTCGATGTCCAGTAATAACCCTTGTTAAAACCGCCAAGCGGAGTGTCTTTTCCTCCTTCGCGATTCTGGGCGATGTTGTTATACGCCAAGTCGAGTTCATCCTTAGACGGCAAGAACCAATCGTCTTTCCCGTTACAGGTTGAATCCTGTGCAAACTGCGCGGCATAGCTTCCAGTGCCAAATGATTGAGTAATCACTTTTGTATTGGATTTGCCCATTCCAACTCGTTTTGCAATGAGTCTCTGTTTTACAGCTGTTTCCCAATTTTTATAAACACGTGCTTTGCCCACACGCCACGGCAACTCAACACCTTCGCAGGATGCTGGCGCGATTTCTAAGTACCGACCCCATGGCAAAGTTTTTCCTGCGTCATAGAAAACTATTCCCCCACCTGGGCCGATGTCTCCAATCGTGCATGAAGTTGCGCTTTGCGCGCAGGCATCATTGAATCGAGTCACAGTCGGCACAACTACTGGTGTGGGCGCGACTCCGGTACTTGGAGGAAAAGCACGCACTGGTATCACTCGAAACGGGCTTGAAGCAAAGTTGGAACCAACATGAAGGTGGCTTGCTGCATCCGACTTGTTGCCAGTTTTCAAAGGAATAATTCCGTTGGCATCAGTAAATTGCGTTCCATCTTGAAAAAGTTGATACCACGCAAACGAGTCACTTGCTTCTGTCGACGTCCACATTGGCGCAGCACTAAACGTTCGTCGCAAACGGTTGATTTTCCAAGAGTCAAACAGTGCGTTCAACTCATCTTTTGATGGAACAAACCATCCTGCTGACTGCAAGTTTGGGGGCAATAACTTATTAACCATTAATGATGTGTTGATCTTTCCCATCCCGATCTGTTTCGCTCGTTGTCGTTGCTGAGCAATAGTCAGGCCACCATTTCCCTCGATATATCCCTCTACATATAAGGATGTTTCGGCGCCCCAAGTAGTGGTAGTTGCGCGATCAGGCTTTGCTTCCAAAAAGCGACCCCACCACTGCATTGATCCAGCATCATAAAACACGATGCCGCCACCGGGGCCAACAACGCCCACTTTGCAGTTGGAGCCTTCATTCGTGCAAGCAGCCGCACTTGCGGGAGCAGGGCTAAAAGCCAGGAGTGATCCACTCAATATCAAACCCACAATAAGTAAAACCAAACGACGATTCATTTGTGATTATTGAGCGACTACTTCATCCCCATCCAACGACCGAGTTTGCTGCGTCGGCCTTGTCGCGTGAGTGGCACACCAGTTGCCCTAGAAATCTTGCGTTTGGCTTTTGTTACACCCAATGCGCGCTTCCATGAGAAGGTAAGTCCTGGTCCGAGTTTCATGCTCTCAACCTATACCCGCCTTGTTGCGCGGTACATAAACTCCGAATCCATCTCCACATCTGAGCCATAGACACTTTTCGGCCTTTTCACGACCGTCAACATATGTTGATAGACTCATGACATCAATACATCGCAGTGCATACAAACATGGGGTTACTCCAGACGAGATGTTTCACGCAATGCGTTTGCACCTACGACGCTTCAGTAACGGCAATATGACAATCAGCATCGGCCCAGACTTCAGTGGAAATTTATTGGAGATCGGCACATTCGAAGAAGGCGACAGTTTCATCATCGTTCATGCAATGCGAGCACAAGAGAAATACCTGAGGTAACAGATGTCTAAAACGATGAACCATAAAAAGTCTAAATCCACGCGCGATTATTCAGCGATGTTCGAGAACTTTGATATCAAGAACGCGCATCTACTGACTCCATCAGAAAGCGCTCTCTTCCAAATTCGATTTGAGAGGGCAATTTTCGAAGATCAGATTCTCGAATCGGTGAAGACTGCCCGCAAAGCCAATGTCTCTTGGCGCAAAATCGGTATCGCCATGGGGGTCTCGGCCCAGGCCGTGCACCGCAAGTACTCGCCGCTTATTTAGCGCAGGTGCGACGCCTCGTTAATACTCACAATTGATCGTTGACCTGAACGAGCCGCCATCACTCGATGTATCGACGTATATTTCGGATAGAAAAAACCAACATGGGTCTCGATGCCCAGTACATGCGCCAAGTATTGGTTGATCACTCCGCCGTGACACACCACCACTACACGCCCACCTGGGTGCCGCGCAATCAGGTCTTCAACTGTTGCCACCACACGCGCCTTAAATATCGACGGATCTTCGTCCACTCCGTCCCACTCGCCACGCAACAACTTTTCCCAACGCGGATCATTGGTGGCCCGCAACTCTTCCACTGGTACGTACTCGCGCGAGTTGCGATCAAACTCGGCAACACCTTCGCTCACCACGGCCTCAAGGCCTAACACTTCGCACAACGGACGCGCAGTCTCTAGTGCTCTGCGCAGTGGGCTCACATAAATCGCTTCGACATCTTCAATACCCAAATACGCAGCCATCTTGGCTGCCTGCTCGTGACCCTCGGCCGCAAGCTCTGGGTCGGCAATGCCCGTTTCTAATTCAACACGCAACGGCAACGCATGCCGAACTAAAACGATTTCCACGTGACGAATCTAATTGACTGAAGTCGAATTACATCAACTCTGCCAAGTTGAGTTCGCGCACGGCGCGGTCAAATCGCTCGTTCATCATCTCTAACAGCTTGCGTTCTCGCGGGTTATTCAAATCCATGCCACGTGACGCAATCACGGGGTAAGCCAAGCAAAACAACGCGCATCGTCGATACTGCAACCACAAGTCATCGGCATCCACAACTAATCCAGCAGCCGTCAAACCTGCAATCCACCGATCAAATAATTCGCGCTCGTACAGCGAAGCATCTTGCATGCTCAAACTTTGTGTCACAAAGTACGCCACGTCGTATGCTCCGGTGCCACTGCCGAGCAACTGAAAATCAATCACCACTGGCTCACCCTGTGCATCAAACAACATGTTGTCGGCGCGGTAGTCACCGTGACACAACGTGTTTGGCCCTGTCACTAACGATTGCAACAAAGACGGCAACCTCTCTGCAAACTTTGGCCCAATTTCCATGATTGAAGCCGGCAACTCCATTTCCTTTGTCAGTTTTTCCCAGCCTTCACCAAACACAAATGGCAGCACTGCTGGATAAATCGGGTCGCCCAAACTGATTGTTGTTCCTGCCGCCGACAACTCGTCTCCTCGCCCCCACCACTTGGCGTGTAACTTTGCCGCAGCGTCTATCGCCGCGCGCGCATCAGTAATCGACATGCCTTCGTTTTGATCAACGATTCGCAGTTCACCCAAATCTTCCATCACCACAACAAACTGACTGGTTGCCTCATCAACACGCGCCAAGTACGCCACCGGCACACCAATAGGCATCTCGTTGCACAGCGAATCAAAAAAGTTTGCTTCTCGTATATACATGCGCAACATCGTGCTCGTAAACACGGCCGCCTCATCGAGTGCTGGCAACTTCACGACTACTGACGACGGACAATTTGCTCCACGTAATTTCAGTCGATACAACGCACTCGATACTCCGATGCCAGCACCAATCTGCTGTGCATCCACCGAGTCGATGTCCCAACCCAATTCACTCTTCAGCCACATCGCATCGACGTCGCCAATAACCCCCGGAATTTGTGCCACCACAACTACCCCCTACGGACATACATTACATATATAAGGCAAACTAAAACGTAGAGCGCACGTCCCACAGGTCTGGAAAAACAGGCTTAAATAAGGTGCTCGCCAAATACGATGCGCCAGATGAACCACCGCTACCAATCTTGTGCCCAATAGTGCGCTCAACCATCTTGACGTGCCGATATCGCCACTCCTGCAAACCTTCGTCGATATCAACAAGTCGCTCAAGCAATAACGCAGTCTCAGGGTCTGAACGGTAGGCGTTGGCAATAGCACGCTGCACATCTTTATTTGCAACATATTCGATAGTCATATCTCGATTAATTATTTCATCAGGCACGTGATGCCCGCGTGCAATCAAATACCGAAGCACAGAATCCCACAACGAACGGCGCTTCATTGCTGCACTCACACAATCTCGCTGATCGCCAACTGGAAGGTGGTCAATCATCCCATCATCACGCCGACCAAACACGGCTTCGAGTTCGCGAAACTGCGCAGACTGAAACCCACTCGCAGCCTCAAGACGATCGCGAAATGAATTGAATTGCAATGGCGTCATCGTTTCTAAAATGTCTACTTGACTAACCAACACTTTCAAAATAGTGCGAACTCGCCCTAGTAACCCGAGTGCAGTGTGCGTGTCACCTTCCTCAAGAACATCTTGCGCACGAGCAAGTTCGTGATGAATTGACTTAAACCAAAGCTCGTAACTTTGGTGAATAATGATGAACAACAATTCGTCATGTTCGGGACCATTCGAAAGAGGCTGTTGCAACTGCAAGATCTCTTCAATTTTCAGATAGGAGGTGTACGTAATCGCTGGCTGCGTATTTGGCATACGATGAGCGTATGTCATCGAGCAGCACCAACTTTACGTCGAGAGCATTTATTGAGGGTCTAGACGGCTCCGACCCGCTCGCAAGTTTTCGTAATGAATTTTTGGTCACCGATGAAGACGTGTGTTACCTCGACGGCAATTCATTGGGCCGCCTTCCCCTAGCAACCATCGGCGTGGTCAATGATTACCTGCACAGTGAGTGGGGCGCCCAGATGGTCTCTGGATGGCACTCCTGGATCGACGAGGCTCAAAGCACAGGTGATTTGATTGGTCGAGCAACGCTTGGCGCCGCATCTGGACAGATACTGACAGTCGACACAACGAGCGTCAATTTTTATCAACTCTGTTATGCAGCGATCACTGCTCGACCAGGTCGACACAAGATTATTAGTGATACAGCAAACTTTCCGACTGACCGCTACATCTTAGAAGGCCTCTGCCAAGAATTAGGTTGCGAATTGATACTCATCAATGACGAAGACGGCGAAGAGTACGTGACACCAGAAATGTTGGCACCTTATTTAGACGATGATGTTGCTCTCGTTACATTTTCTGTTATTCAATACCGCTCAGGAGCACTGCACGACATCGCCCGTATCTCACAAATGACCCGCGACTCTGGTGCGCTTTGTGTTTGGGATGCAAGTCATGCAGTAGGTGTAGTGCCATTGCAACTTGATCGTGACAATGCCGGTCTGGCAATCGGTTGCACTTACAAATATGGAAATTCTGGTCCTGGTTCACCTGGCTGGCTCTACGTCAGCACGTCACTGCAACAAGAGTTGCACGTCCCAATTCAGGGATGGTTTGCCCAAGATGACCAGTTTGCGATGGCTCAGGGTTTTGACCGCTCGCCCACAATTCGTGGGTTTCAGATCGCAAGCCCGTCAATCATCGGACTACGTTGCGTACAGACTTCATTTGCAATGATCGAACGTGCTGGGCTGCAAGCAATTGCTAAAAAGGCTGCGACTGGAACTGAAATGATGCTGGCTCTACATGATGCGTGGCTTGCGCCACTTGGATGCAGCGTGGTCACCCCTCGGGACGCCAGTAAGCGCGGAGGTCACATCACTATCCGACACCCAGAAGCGAAGCGCATCTCACAGGCACTTCGAGAATTTTCAAATGTCATCCTTGACTACCGAGAACCAGACTGCATTCGCGTTGCCATGTCGCCGTTACCCACCAGTTACATAGAAGTTTGGAAGGGATTTGATCGTATTAGAGAACTTATTAAGACTCGAAAGTACGAGGAAGTGGTGGAGTCTGACTCTCGTGTGACCTGAGAATACCCAGCAAGAGTATTGGATGATCTAGTCTGTATCAAGCAAAGTTGCTGAAAGGAACAGTATGACAATGGCGTCATATAAGACCTACTCAGCACTCGAAGCGGCCGAACTGCGAGTTCGTGAGGCCGGCGAGTGGCTGAATTTGGAAGATGGCTTGATCGAGACGATCGTTACGCCAAGACGAATCATTGAAGTGGCAATTCCATTTCGACGAGACGACGGATCACGAGACCAACTCGTTGGGTGGCGCGTGCATCACAACACCACTCGAGGCCCAGCCAAGGGGGGTATTCGTTACCATCAAGAAGTCAATCGAGATGAAGTGGTTGCTCTTGCGATTGGTATGTCACTCAAGACCGCGATTGCCAACCTGCCACTCGGTGGCGCAAAAGGTGGTGTGCGGTTTGATCCAAAGCAATATTCAATTGGCGAAATTGAACGCATCACGAGACGATATATCTCAGAAATCGCCTCATTTCTTGGCCCAGATCGCGACGTTCCAGCACCAGACGTGGGCACCAACTCGCAGATCATGGCATGGATCATGGACCAATACTCAACCGGAGTCGGTCATGCAACACCAGGTGTGGTCACTGGCAAACCGATTGAACTCGGTGGATCACTCGGTCGCGAATCATCAACTGGTCGCGGTGTTGTTGAAGCCGCTGCATTGATACTCGAGAAGATGGGCGATTCATTGGCGGGTAAAAAGATTGCGATTCAGGGTTACGGGCAAGTGGGCTCATGGGCGGCACGACTTGCATCGGCTCGCGGCGCGCTCATTGTTGGGCTCTCTGATGTTGGCGGAACCATACATTCCGACAACGGACTTGACCTTGTACAGATCGATAAAGCAATGCGCGAAGGTGCGCGAAGCGTTTGCGATACAGGCGTGGGTCAAGTTGTAGCGCGAGGCCAAGCTGGTTCTGTCGCAGTCTTTGGACTTGATTGCGACATCGTGATGCCATGCGCACTTGGTGAAGCAGTTGGCGAAGCGGAAGCAAACGGTATGAAAGCAAGGATTATTGTTGAAGGAGCCAATGGTCCACTCACCCCAACTGCCGACCTCATCCTGGCCGACAAGGGCGCTATCGTCATCCCAGATGTTTACGCCAACGCAGGTGGTGTTACTTGTTCATACCTCGAGCAATGTCAAAACTTTGCCCACCTCACATGGGATGAAGATGAGGTAAATGCTCGAGTCATTGATTTGATGCGTAATGCATTTGAACGTTTTTATGCGTTCACTCAGGAAACGAAGTTGCCAAACCGATTGGCAGCAACAGTTTTGGGCGTCAAGACGATTGCTGATGCACACCGCATGCGTGGTCTGCACCCATAAAGGTTTTTGGTACTTGACAACCAGAGCAACATTTGTGTAACGATCTGAGAAATGACGTCACATTTACAAACTCGCGTACACATCCCTTTCGAGAACCACCTTCGAAAGGCCGATATATGTCAACTAGCGCAATCCAGAGAGTTTTCCCACCAATGAATAATTCAGCGGGAAATGACGACCACGAGTTTGTTACCTACTCCGAATTCAGAGGTTTCGTAACCGAAACTCGCACTGGATTTGTGCACCTTGAATCAAAAATTGATTGGCTGCAAAGCACAATGAACATCAGGTTTGAAGCCATAGACAAACGATTCGATGACCACACCGCCAACATCAACAAACGGTTTGAAGAATTCACCGCCAACATCAACAAACGGTTCGACGATCACACCGCCAACATCAACAAACGGTTTGAAGAATTCACCGCCAACATCAATAAACGGTTCGACGATCACACCGCCAACATCAATAAACGGTTTGAAGAATTCACCGCCAACATCAATAAACGGTTTGACGATTTGAATAAGCGGTTTGATGACTCGAACGCCAAATCTCATCGAGAATTTGTAGGGATAATGCTCGGGTTTCTCTCGATCAACCTTGTAATCATCGGATCAGTCGTCGGACTGATTGCAAAGACTGGTTAATTATTTAGTGTGCAGCGGCACGCGTCTCGGAGACGCCACCAGCAGCGGCAAGTCGTGCATGCGCACGACGTAAAGCAGATTCAATCGTTGCGTCGTGCTCGCCACGCATTGCTTCTTCGGCACGCTGTTGCGCTAGACGCGCACGATTGACATCAATGTCTGCAGCAAGTTCTGCCGAGTCAGACAAAATCGTCACATGATCTGGAGCCACATCAACGAATCCACCATGAACAGCAAGGTCTTGCACCGTGCCGTCACTGAGGTAGATACGTGTGTGGTTCTCGACTAGTGCACCTAAAAATGCGGTGTGTCCTGGCAAGAAAGCGATTTCTCCACCATCAAGCGTGCGGGTAATGACCTGACGGGCATCACCTGTAAACAGCACACGCTCAGGTGAAACCACCTCTACGCGAAGGACACTTCCCTCAGCCATGATTAAGCGTTATCCGCCAAAGTCTTGGCCTTAGCCAACACCTGATCAATACCGCCGACGTTCAAGAAAGCCTGCTCTGGAACATCGTCCAAGTCGCCCTTAATGATCGACTCGAAGCTCTCAACGGTGTCCTCTGTCTTGACGTACTCACCCTTCAAACCGGTGAACACTTCGGCAACAAAGAACGGCTGCGACAAGAAACGTTGCACTTTGCGTGCACGAGACACAGTCTGACGATCTTCTTCCGACAATTCGTCAAGACCAAGAATCGCGATGATGTCTTGAAGTTCTTTGTAGCGCTGCAAGATTTCTTGCACACGACGAGCAACGTTGTAGTGACGATCACCAACAACTTCAGGCGACAAAATTGTCGACGTTGAAGCAAGTGGGTCCACTGCTGGGTAGATACCCAACGATGCAATCTGGCGTGACAACTCGGTTGTTGCATCCAAGAAAGTAAAGGTTGTAAACGGAGCTGGGTCGGTGTAGTCGTCAGCAGGCACGTAAACGGCTTGCAACGAGGTAATCGATCGTCCACGTGTTGACGTAATGCGCTCTTGCAACTGACCCATTTCATCGGCAAGTGTTGGCTGATAACCCACAGCTGAAGGCATACGGCCCAACAGCGTTGATACTTCAGAACCAGCTTGCACGAAACGGAAAATGTTGTCGACGAACAACAACACGTCTTGGTTTTTTACGTCACGAAAATACTCGGCCATGGTGAGTGCCGAGAGTGCAACGCGCAAGCGCACGCCTGGTGGTTCGTCCATTTGGCCAAACACGAGGGCGGCTTTTTCAAACACGCCAGACTCTTCCATTTCCATGCGCAAGTCGGTGCCCTCACGGGTGCGCTCGCCCACGCCGGCAAACACCGACACACCACCGTGGTTTGATGCCACGCGGTTGATCATTTCGGTGATGAGAACGGTCTTACCTACGCCTGCTCCACCGAACAAACCAATTTTTCCACCAGCCAAATATGGGGTGAGCAGGTCGATGACCTTAATTCCAGTTTCAAACATGCGACGGCTTGGCTCGAGTGCTGCAAAGTCTGGCGCCGGACGGTGAATGTCCCAACGCTCAACATCTTTGAAGTCGTCGTTGTTGCCATCGAGGCAGTCGCCCCAAACGTTCCATACGTGACCAAGTGTCTTGTCGCCCACTGGCACTTGCAGACCATGACCGGTGTTGCGCACTGGTGTGCCACGACGGAGTCCGTCTGTTGGCTTCAAGCACACTGCGCGCACACGGCTATGACCCAACTGCTGAGCAACTTCGGCGAGGATAAAAATGTCTTTGCCTTCCACGTTGACGGTGAACTCGAGAGCTTGGTTGAGCTCTGGAAGTGCACCGCGAGGAAACTCGACGTCGATAACCGGACCAGCAATGGCGACTACTCGACCATCCTTAAGACCTGTTGGATTCTGTGTTGCTGTGCTCATGTTGTGCTCCTGTTTTTGATCTTTGTATGCAGACTTACTTAGAGCCGAGTGCTTCGGCGCCGCTAACGATTTCCATAATTTCGGTTGTGATTGAATCTTGACGCGCGCGGTTCATGATGCGCGAAAGGTTTTTGACGAGATCTTCAGCGTTGTCGGTCGCCGCCTTCATGGCGCGCTGGCGAAATGCGTGCTCGCTTGCTGCAGCATTCAGCAGTGCCGCATACACGCGGGCTTCTACATAACGTGGAAGCAACGTTTTCAGGATCACTTCTGGATCTGGCTCAAACTCGTAGCTGCTTGTGGACCCTGCAGGCTTGCCGTCACCACCTGCAACGACAGATTGCTCGAGTGGCACGAGTGGACGACGCACGAGTTCTTGTGTACCGGCCGAAACGAAACGTGTGTAGACCAATTCGACGCGATCGATCTCGCCTTTGACGTACATGTCGACGACGTACTCGCCAATGCGCTTGGCATCGGCATAGCTTGGGCCATCAGAAAACCCTGCAAAACCAGTGCCCATCTTGTAGCCACGAAAGCGGAAGTAACCCTCTGCTTTGCGACCAACCGGCACTACTAAATAGTCTTTGCCAGCCAACACATCGGCTTTGATTTCGCCCTCGGTTGCACGCATCACTCCAGAGTTATAACCACCGCACAAACCACGGTCGGCAGTGATTGCCACGTAGCAAGTGGTACGAATGTTTTCGCGTGGCTTCAGAAATTCGCTATTGAGCCCTGCGCCACCTGCTGCCAAATCTTTGACAACTTCGGTAATGCGTTCGCTATATGGCACGGCGGCGATCACACGTTGCTGGGCTTTGACGATGCGTGAAGCAGCGATCAATTCCATTGCACGCGTAATCTTTTTTGTCGCCTGAACGGACCGAATTCGTCCGCGCAGAATGCGCTCTTGACCGCCAGCCATGTATTACTCCGTTGCGAGAGTCTTGGCTGAGGCTGCGTCGCCGACTTCACCGGCATCGGTGCGAGTTGGGTCGGCTGATGCCGTGGTGGATGTAATACGGAATGCATCTTTGAATGCGGTGACAATCGATGCAAGATCTTTTGGCACATCGGCCTTTGGATCTTGACGAATGCCTGCAAGTACTGAAGCATGACGACTGCGCATGTGCTCGAGCAACTCATTTTCAAAGCGACGCACATCGGACACTGGAATGGTGTCGAGGTAGCCCTTTGTGCCAGCGAAAATCGAAACAACTTGCTCGTCGATCGACATTGGGCTGTTGAGCGGTTGCTTGAGCAACTCAACCAAGCGGTAACCGCGCTCGAGCTGTGCTTTTGAAATTGGGTCGAGTTCAGAACCGAATGTTGCAAATGCTTCGAGTTCACGGAACTGCGCCAAGTCGAGCTTGAGTGTTCCTGAAACGCTCTTCATTGCTTTGATCTGTGCAGCACCACCCACGCGAGATACCGAGATACCTACGTCAACGGCCGGACGAACACCCGACTTGAACAAGTTGTCTTGCAAGTACACCTGACCGTCGGTGATCGAGATCACGTTGGTTGGAATGTATGCCGACACATCGCCTGCTTTAGTTTCGATCACTGGCAATGCAGTGAGTGAACCTGCGCCGTTTGCGTCGCTCAATTTTGCTGCGCGCTCAAGCAAGCGGCTGTGTAGGTAAAACACGTCGCCTGGGTAAGCCTCACGACCTGGTGGGCGTCGCAAGAGCAATGACATCTGGCGATAAGCCTCGGCTTGCTTTGACAAGTCGTCGTACACAACAAGTGCATGCTCGCCGTTTTCCATCCAATGCTGACCAATTGCACAACCCGCGTATGGCGCGAGGTACTTAAATGGTGCTGGATCGGATGCAGGGGCAGCCACAATAACGGTGTATTCGAGTGCGCCGTATTGACGCAACACTTCAACAGTTTGTGCGATGGTCGAACCCTTTTGGCCGATGGCCACATAGATGCACTTCACACCCAAACCGCGTTGGTTGATGATGGTGTCAATTGCGATTGTGGTCTTGCCGGTCTTGCGGTCACCAATGATCAACTCGCGCTGTCCACGACCGATTGGGGTCATGGCGTCGATGGCCTTGATGCCTGTTTGCAATGGCTCGTGCACTGGCTTGCGGCCCATGATGCCTGGCGCTTGCACTTCTACACGGCGAGAAATTGAACCAACAATGTCTCCCTTGCCGTCGATTGGCGTGCCGAGCGCGTTGACAACGCGTCCCAACATTGCGTCACCAACTGGCACCGACAAAATTCGACCAGTTGCTTTTACTGGTTGACCTTCTTCAATCGAGAATGCTTCACCGAGCACAACGGCGCCGATGGAGTCTTCGTCCAAGTTGAGGGCCAAGCCCACAACGCCGCCTTCAAACTCGAGCAACTCATTGACTGCGCAATCTGGCAAGCCGCTGACGCGAGCAATGCCGTCACCCACTTCGGTCACGCGACCAACGGTGCGAGCGATAGTGGATGGCGTGTAGCCATCGAGTCCTTTGGTAATCGCTGCCGCAATGTCACTTGCGGAGAGTGTTAATTCAGCCATGTTTTTGTCCTTTCAGAACGAAATCAGATTCGGGTCTTCAACTGGTCGAGACGGGTGCGCACGGTGTCGTCGATGACTTCGTCACCAACTACTGCAACCAAGCCACCCAACACGCTTGGGTCGATGACAACTTTGAGATTTACTGGTTTGCCCGTCACTTTGGTGAGGGCTGCAGTGAGACGTGTTTTTTGATCATCGCTCAATGCAACTGCACTGCGAACTTCGGCAACTTCTTGTTGCTTCTCGCTCGACGCACGCTTAACAAGCGAATCAACAATGGCTGGCAAGTCACGCGCCTGGCCACTACCAACAACCAACGACACAAGTTGTGTTGTGGTGTTGGATGCCTTGGCTCCAAGCAATTGCTCGGCTACTTGCTGACGGCGATCTGCCGGAATTGTTGAGTCACTCAATGTGTTGCGTAATTGCTCGTTTGACTCGAATGCACGAGCAACACGGAACAATTCGTCTTCAACAAGTGCAAGTGTGCCGTCGGCTTGAGCAATCTCAAACAATGCGGTTGCGTATGCCTCAATTTTTACTGTGCTCATCGGCCTGCTCCCACACTTGAGATGAATGACTCGATCAATTCGTTTTTGGTTTGATCATCGAGAGTTGCTTGCACAACTACTGGAGTTGCGATTGACGCAAGCAGTGCGATTTCTGCGCGCAATTCATCACTCGAACGACCGCGTGCCGAGTTGAGATCAGCTTCGGCTTTGGCTTCAAGTTCAGCAACCTCTGCAGTGATGCGCACACGACCTTCAGTCAAGACTGCTGTGGCTTGTGTGTCTGCTTCTGCCAACATGCGAGCGCGCTCACTTGCAATATCGCCAAGTGCTGCACGAATATCAACTGCCTCTGTCGAAGATGTGGTGAGTGCGTTTGCTGCGTCGTCCAATTGCTTCTGAATTTTTGCAGTCCGACCATTCATCGCTTTTTTGGCCATTGGTCCAGCGAACTTAATAAGTCCACCGATCACGATGACTGACGACAAACCACCATAAATAATTTCGGCTGTCTCTGGGAATAACCAGTGATGAGTGACGTTTGGGTCTTCACTCGCTAACAACCCAATTAATTGCGCAATCATGAACGTCCTCCGGTTTGCATTGCTTGTTGCACTGCTTGGGCGACAACACTTGCGTCTGGCTTTTTGCCAACTGCAAGTTGCGCCGTGCGCTCCGTAACCGAGGCAACTGCTGCGGCAACTTGATCTCGCACTGCAACTCGTGCAGCACTGATCTCGGCTTCGGCGGCCTGGCGCTTTGCTCCGTTTCGCGCCGTTGCATCAGCCATTAACGCAGTGCGTTCTTGGTCGAGTGTTTGACGGGCCTTGTCAACACGGGCAGCAGCTTCGGCGCGCACTCCAACAAGCGCAGCCTCATATGCAACCACATCGCTTTTGGCAGCAAGACGAGTTGCGTCAGCTTGCTCAAGGTCCTCACGGATTCCGTTGTAGCGAGCATCCATGCCCTTCTTGATCTTTGGAAACATGTACAAACGCATCAACACCAAAAAGACCAGGAATGATCCTGCTCCCCAAAGTAATTCCTTGGGTTCAGGGGCAATCGGGTTAGGGGCAGATGTTGCTGCTTCGGATGTAGACGCAGCAGAGTCAGTTTGCTCTTCTGTGGCTACGCGAACCTGTACAAGCTCACCATGCCACGTTGTTACGTGGACGATCATTGCTCAGGCGTACTTCAGAAGAATGAAGACGACGAAGCCGATGAGCGCGAGCGCCTCGGTAAATGCAATTCCCAAGAACATGGTGGTGCGAACCATGCCAGCCGACTCTGGCTGACGTGCCATTGACTCGATGGCTGATCCGAAAATGAGACCAATGCCAATTCCTGGTCCGATTGCGGCGAGGCCGTAAGCGAAACCTGCAGAACCGGCTGCCGCATTGTTCTTGGCGTCAGCTGCTGATGCGCCGGCAGCAGCAGCTACCTTTGCAATCCGTGCTAGTGCTTCCATTGTATTTTCTCCTATATGTAGTTGATTTGTTGGATAGTTGTTTTTGCTAAAACTTTGTTCTTAATGCTCTGGGTGTGTTGCGCCTGCAATATAAACCGCCGCAAGAATCGTGAAGATGTAGGCCTGCAAGAAACCGACCAACACTTCAAATGCGGTGAGGAACAACAACATGAATAAGGGCAAGATGCCGACAGGAATCAGGATCTTGTCACGTGCCTGCAAAAGGGCTTCTGATAGCAAGGCAAAAATCACGAGAAGCAAGTGACCTGCAAGCATGTTGGCAAAAAGTCGAACTGCCATCGAGAACGGACGAACAATCAATGTTGAAATGAATTCGATTGGCGTAACCAAGATGTAGAGCGCTTTTGGAACGCCTGGGGGAAACAGCACATTCTTGAAGTATGTAAAGAAACCTTGGTGTTTGATTCCAGAGAAATTGAAGATAACCCACACCAACACAGCAAGAAACATTGGGATCGCCATACGCGCAGTTGCTGGCATCTGGAGTAACGGAATAATTCCAGGCAGGTTGCACAAGTAAATAAACACAAACAATGTCAACAAGAACGGTGTCCATCCAAGACCATCTCGACCCATTGTCTGCATGATGATGTTGTCTTCAATGAACTCAACAGCAACTTCAGCCAGGTTGCGCGTGCCTGTAGGTGCAACTTTTGGGTTCTTATTTGCTGCCGACATGAATACAAAAATTCCGATAAGTGCTGATGCGACCGCGATCAGACCAACTTTGTTGAGACTGCCAGCAGCCCACACATCTTTCCAACGAAGCAGTTCGTTGATCGGTGGAAATTCAAAGGCAATGACGTTGCTCATCATGATTAAACAGTGCTTTCGTCTTGGGTGGAGAAGGTTGATTGCGAATTTTTAAGTTTGGGCTTGAGACCCGGGAATGCAAGAGTCAAAGAAACATAGCGTAATTCCCAGAACAATAAACCGATATGCGAAATAATAATCGTCAGGCCTAAAGGGAGCAACTCGACCCACGAAAGATTGCGTACGAAAAATATCGCCGCAGAAACCAATGCGAGTCGGAAAATATAGCCAAATAAGGTTGCGGCCATCATCAAGGCGTACGAGATCCGAGCAGCACGTGTGACCAAAAGCGCAGCAATAGTGAAATTGGCTAACACAATGACGATTCCATACCCGCAGGACAAAGCGCCATTGGTCCCCCAAATTGCGGCGCTTCCACCGATGAGTACAGGAGCTGCGATCAGGCCGTGCTTTACTAAATCGCGAGTAATGGCTGCTTCGGGAGCAGGTCCAGTATCACGCATCGCAAGAATGGATATGGAGTCGACTTGGTTCATGTTGCCGAAGCCTCTTGCTGATGCGCGGTCGGCATGGCTGCGCGTTGACGCTCTTTCGTTTCCATTTGCGCCGAATAGACGTAGTACATCTTGATGAATTGCACAATCATCGCGATGATCGTCAACAGAACCATAAAGACTGGCGCAGTTCCGAGCCATCGATCAACGAAGAATCCAATCGCGAACAGCACTAATACTGTGCCGGCGATCTCAATTCCCTTCGTCATGGAGTCATCCGAGCCAATCATCGTTACGTCGCTTTTTGGGCGCAAGATCTCGGCGGGGCTTTTCGCTTTCACGGGCACTGAATCCTTTGACTACTTGCTATTTTGGGCGGGCAAACTCACAATGGAGAACCTTGTGAATTGATGAACAAACTAGACGGAATCGGGTAATAACCGCAAATTGCTCGTGCAATTGTGCGTCCAAGTTGGCCGTTATTCCGCTGATGCCGACTCGCTACGGCGCACCAGCCGAGGGTGATAGATGCTGAACCCTGTCAGCAGCAACGCGGCGCCCAACACCAGCCACAGGTTGGGACTCTTATTGGTCAAAGCCGGATAGAGGGCAAAGGCCGAAAACAGGCCAGTCCATGCCCACAAAATGACAACAGCGCGGCGCGGTCCGTGACCGAGCGCGATCAAACGGTGGTGCAAGTGCCCGCGATCGGCGGTTGCTAGGCCCTGACCACTGAGTGTGCGCCTAAATATGGCGAAGACCACGTCAATGATGGGCACCCCAAGAATTAACAACGGAATGAACAGTGGGGCAATAAAGAAATACGTCTGGCCGGTGAAATCTTGAGACTGCGGGTCGGCGCGACCGCCGACAACACTCGTTGAAACCGCCATCAAGAGTCCGAGCATCAGAGCACCCGAGTCGCCCATAAAAATTCGTGCTGGGTTGAAGTTGAACGGCAAAAAGCCAAGACAAATACCCAGAGTGATGATCGAAATCAGTGGACCGATATTTGGTTCAGATAATAGGCCGACATCACCAAGGTGTTTGCTGTACACAAAGAAAGATCCAGCCGCGATGGCGACAATGCCGCCCGCAAGACCATCGAGCCCATCAATCAAGTTGATTGACTGCGTCATTCCCAATAACCAAAACACTGTGAATAACGGAATCCAGTCGTTAGGCAAAATGAATACATCAAGAAACGGGACACGAAAGAAAAACATTGTGACACCAAACGCAACAAGCGCAAGTGCTGCAACCACTACCCCGGTTACTTTCATCGGCGCGGATACTTCGCGAATGTCGTCAAAGATCCCCAACACAAAAATGACGACGGCCGCAATCAGTACCCCAATTAATTCGGAGTTACTTTGAAACAATCCAGAAAAACGGTCCATCTGCGATGCAAGTCCGAGCGAAGCAAGCAAGCCAATAAAAAACGCAATGCCTCCAACATCTGGTGTTGCGACAGGATGCGATCGCCTCTCGTCCGGTTCTGCCATCCAACCTTGCCTTCGAGCAACGTAAGCAACGATCGGCGTTGTTGTAGCAGTAACAACAGCGGCACAACCTCCAACAATCAGGTAGCCGTTGAGGTCAATCACAGATTATTTGCTGACAGTTGGATACACCGGAAACTTGGCGCACAATGCAGCAACTTTTGCGCGCACTTCTGCAACAATCGCAGGGTCATTACGACCGCGCAGTGTTGTTGCAATGTATTCGGCAATCAACGGCATCTCGGCTTGAGTCATTCCCTGCGTTGTTACCGACGGAACACCAATGCGCACACCAGATGTAACGAACGGACTGCGAGGATCGTTCGGGATGTTGTTTTTGTTGAGCGTGATGCCTGCTTGATCGAGCACCAACTGAGCTTCTTTCCCTGTCAATTCGCTGTCAAACGGCCGCAAGTCAACGACCATCATGTGCGTATCAGTGCCACCAGAGACAAGACGAAAGCCCTGATGAGAAAGTGCTTCTGCAAGTGCCGATGCATTAGTGACGATTTGGTGGGCATATATCTTGAAGCTCGGTTGCATAGCTTCATGAAATGCAACGGCTTTGCCAGCAATTGCATGCTGGAGCGGACCACCCTGGCTGCCTGGAAACACTGCTTTATCAATGGCTGCTGCATGTGCGGACGTAGTGAGAATGCAACCGCCGCGAGGGCCGCGCAATGTTTTGTGAGTTGTAAAGGTCACGACATCGGCAAACGGAACTGGGTTTGGATGTGCTCCACCAGCGACCAGACCAGCAATGTGCGCGATGTCAAACATCATCAATGCCCCGACTTCATCGGCAATCGCTTTAAATGGTTCTGGCTCAAGTCGGCGCGGATACGACGTTGTGCCAGCAACAATCATTTTTGGACGATGCTCGAGAGCCAGCTCACGAATTTGATCAAAATCTAAACGCTCATCAGTGGCACCGACGCGAAACGATTTGAAGTTATACAAAATTCCACTGGCATTGACGGGAGACCCGTGGGTGAGGTGACCACCGTGGTCGAGGCTCAGACCCAAAACAGTATCGCCGGGATTCAAGAGTCCTAAGTACACGGCCATGTTGGCACTTGCGCCAGAGTGCGGTTGTACGTTTGCGTGATCGGCGCCGAAGAGTTTTTTAACACGCTCAATAGCGAGTGCCTCGATCTTGTCGACAACTGCGTTGCCGCCGTAGTAACGCTTTGTTGGGTAGCCCTCTGCGTATTTGTTTGTGAGCACCGAGCCGGTTGCGGCCATGACGTCTGGCGACGTGAAGTTTTCACTCGCAATCAACTGCAGACCTGTATTTTGACGATTGCGCTCTTCGACGATGTATTCAAAGGTTTCAGTATCTCGAGCTGTTTCAGATGGCCAAGGCATTATCGGTTTCCTTCTTGTTCTTCGATTTCAGTTAATTGAGCGACTCGTCGTTCGTGTCGACCACCTTCAAAAGGTGTCGTGAGAAATTTTTCTATAATCTGATCTGCGAGTTCGAACGTAACAACCCGCCCACCCATCGACAGCACATTGGCGTTGTTATGTGAGCGCGCCATTTCTGCCAGGTATATGTCATTGCACAGTGCTGCGCGAACTCCGCGTACTTTATTTGCCGCAATTTGCTCACCTTGTCCACTTCCACCCAACACAATGCCCATGTCGGCTTTGCCATCTCGCACTGCCCGACCAACAGCGGCACAAATTGGTGGATAATCGACCGAGTCGGTGGAGTACGTACCTTGGTCGTCTACTTTGTGACCAGCCTTCGTCAAAACCTCGACCAGGTGTGCCTTGAGTTCGAAACCCGCATGGTCAGAACCAATTGCAATCGTGCGTATCTGTGGGCTATTCACTGCGCACGATCCTAGATCACGAGCAACCCAACCAATACTTTGCTTATTTCTCTAGATATATACAGTTGACCTAGTGACATCTGGCCAAAACAAGATCGACCCACGCACCCCGATCCTTGTCGGACAAGCACAGGTCATACAACATCAAGACCATCTCGAGAGCGCAGCAGGCCCAATCGAATTGATGTCGGAAGCAGTGCGAGAAGCATTTGCTGATGCCGGAGTGAACAATGTGGGCATTAAGAATTCGACAGCAATTGATGCGCTACGCGTAGTTCGCTCGTTGTCCACACGAAACACAAACCCCGCTCGCGATCTCGCATCCATGCTTGGAATCAGCGCGAACGAATATGGTCTTACACCCCACGGTGGCAATATGCCCCAATATTTAGTCAATAGCGCTGCACTACAGATTCGCGATGACGGCGCGCAGATGATCGTAATAACAGGCGGAGAGTCGTTTAGATCTCGTCGACGAGCGCGAGCTGCGCAAATAATGTTGCCATGGATGGACATACAAGACGGTGCAGCACCAACTGCGCTCGGCGAAGACCTCGTCATGAACCATGAGATTGAATTAGCGCACAAAATTATGCTGCCAATCGAGATCTATCCAATGTTTGAAACCGCACTGCGTTACCGCGACAAACGAACAGTTGCAGATCACCAAAAGCACATCAGCGAGTTGTGGTCACGATTTAGCGAAGTTGCAGCAATCAACCCACATGCATGGATTCAACAGATCTACACCGCGGAATCCATTCGTGCACCATCGCAAAATAATCGAATGATTGGTTTTCCGTATACAAAGTTAATGAACTCCAATAACGATGTTGACATGGCTGCCGCATTGGTGATGTGCTCGGTTGAGCGCGCCGAGGCACTGGGGATCGCGCGCGACAAATGGATATTTTTGCATGCCGGAACCGACTGCCATGAACACAACTTTGTTTCGCATCGCCACACATTTACCGACACACCTGCAATACGCATTGGTGGTCGGCGCGTCCTGGATCTTGCCGAAAAATCAATCGATGAAATTGAGAATATTGATCTTTACTCATGCTTCCCTTCTGCTGTACAACTTGGAGCAGAGTCACTAGGCGTTTCGCTCGACCGACAACTCACCTGCACAGGCGGGCTCTCGTTTGCAGGTGGACCATTTAATAATTATGTGATGCATGCAATTGCAACAACCATGACTAGGTTGCGAGAAAGGCCACAAGAAACTGGATTGATATGGGCCAACGGTGGTTACGCAACAAAACATGCATTTGGTGTGTACGCAACGACTCCTCATGTTCATGGCTTCCAGCACGAGTCTCCGCAAAACGAAGTGGATGAACTTCCTCGACGCGCTGTAGCAACAGCAATCGAAGCTCAAGGACAAGCAACGGTCGAGGCATACAGTGTGATGCACGACCGCAATGGAAGTGTCGAAAAAGTGCGAGCCTCTGTGCTTTTAGCCGATGGTCGCAGAGCGTGGGCGACGAGCGACGACACACAACTTGGTCAAGAAATGTGTGAAAACGAATGGGTTGGTAAAGCTGTCACGCTTGATGCAACCGGCGACATTCTTGTCTGAAACATTTCCGCGGCAGTTTGCTCGCACACAGCGACTCACCGTTGGCGAACCGCGCAACATAGTTGTGTCGCCCGATGGCGCACGCGTAGTTTTTTGCAGGTCGCTCGGTGGGTCTGATGTAGTCAACTCGCTGTATGTATTAGACGTAGCAACGTCGATAGAAACCTGTGTTGCCGACATGCACGCGCAACACTCAAGTAATACCGACCCAAAATTAGATACGTCGGCTGAGCAATCTCGACGCGAACGCGCCCGCGAAGGTGCATCAGGAATCGTTGGATACTCGTGCGACGATGAGGTACTAAAATCTGCATATTGCGTTGCCGGGCAACTCTTTATCACCAACTTCATTACGGCCGTCACTCACAAGATAGAAATTTCCGATGCAATCTTTGATCCGCGAATAAGCCCAAACGGAAAGCTTGTTGCTTATGTGCGAGACAGCAAATTGTGTATCTGTGACATGTCTGGAGCCGAAACTATTATCGCAACAGAGGCTGACCTCAATAACGACGTCACTTGGGGCCAAGCCGAGTTTGTTGCCGGAGAAGAGATGGGCCGACAGCGCGGTTATTGGTGGTCTCCAGACAGCACTGCAATAGCGGCGTGTCGGGTAGACAACTCGCCCGTTGCCATTACATGGATCGGTGATCCGGCCAACCCGATGACCCAACCACGACCACATCGTTACCCATTTGCTGGCACCAACAATGCAGATGTTTCATTGCATCTGTTCAGCGTCGATCACGCGAATAACTCTCTTCGTGTTGATGTGCAATGGCAGCAATCGCAACTTGAATACCTCACCAATGTTCAGTGGACACGCAACGGATTGATCATTGCTCTGCAAAATCGTGAGCAAACGAAACTCGAGGTTTGTGCAGTAGACACAAGCACGGGCGCATTAAGCACGATTCGCACCGAAACCGATGAGCACTGGATTGATCTAGTGGCCGGAAGCCCGGCATTACTTGCAGATGGTCGACTCGCAATGTGCTGCGAACGCAATGGTGTAAGGGCGCTTACTGTCGACGATCAAGTCGTTACAAGTAGCGACATTCAGGTTCGAAACATCATTGCCACTACACCGCACGCAGTTTATTTTTCGGCAAATCCGCTTGCAGACGCAACAGTGCTGCACGTGATGCAGTGCAACCTCACTGATTTGACAGTCAGTTGGCTCACCACCGACACTGGCGTGCACACTGCTGCAGTTGGTGGCGACACTGTCGTTATTCGCAGCGCAACCCTGAAAGACATTCGCAGCACTACACGTGTCAACGGCACACATCAGATTGAAAATAATGCCGAGACATGCCTGCTCACACCAAATGTGACAATGCACCGCGTTGGCGCAAACAAGATTGCTACAGCAATTGTGCTGCCCAACAATCACGACGGCTCACCATTGCCCGTTTTGTTCGACCCATATGGCGGGCCGCACGCGCAGCGAGTGGTCTGCGCATCTAGCGCATATTTCGCTGCACAGTGGTTTGCCAATCAAGGCTTCTGCGTTGTTATTGCCGACGGTCGTGGCACACCGGGGCGTGGCACGCAGTGGGAACGCGACGTGCATCACGATCTTGCAACCAAGATCCTTGATGATCAAATTGAAGTGCTGCGTGCGCTTCCAAGCCTTGTGCAGTGCGCAGACACAACGCGAGTAGGTATTCGTGGATGGAGTTTCGGTGGATACTTGGCTGCGCTTGCTGTGCTTCGTGCCCCCGACATGTTTCATGCTGCAGTTGCCGGCGCTCCTGTAACTAAATGGGATTTGTATGACACTCACTACACCGAGCGCTACATGGGCAACCCAAACACGCATGCTGCCGACTACGAAGCAACTTCGCTTGTCGCACATGCACACCTACTTGAACGGCCGTTGCTGCTCATTCACGGGCTGGCCGACGACAACGTACTTGCAGCGCACACTTTGCAATTTTCAACAGCACTTTTGCATCATGGCAAAGTTCATGAACTACTTGCTCTGAGCGGAGTCACACATATGACACCCCAAGAAGTGGTCGCAGAGAATCTGTTATTACATCAACTTCAATTTTTGCAGCGAGCCCTAGCCAAGTAGTTGACCAATTGCGATGCGGTCGCGACCGGACAAATCTTGTTTGATCTCTGCAGCAACAAGACCAGATTCGGACATCATTGCAAGCACATCTACACCCTGTTGATAACCGATCTCGAGCACCAACCAACCCGACCGCTTTAGCCATGTCGAAGCACCCTCAATCACTGTGCGCAAATCTGCCAGCCCGTCATCTTGCGCATACAAAGCCGAATGCGGCTCATACATATGAACGTCTGGCGCAACTTCGCTCGAAGCATGAGCGATATATGGCGGATTACAAATTGCAATATCGATCATTCCTGACAAGTCTTGAGGCAACGCATTCCACCAACTGCCATGCGCAATGCGCACGTTTGCTGCTGCCCTGCCAATACCAATCATGTTTGCGCGAGCAACATCGAGTGCACCAACCGATGCATCGGTGAGCCACACATGCGCGGCTTCGACGCCAAGCTCGAAAGCCATCGACAGACCAATCACGCCACTGCCAGTGCCCAGATCGACAACCTGCAAAGGAGTTTTGCCCGACCGTGTTCGTGCAATATCTAGTGCGACCTGCACTACTTGCTCGGTCTCCGGTCGCGGAATGAGAACTCGCTCGTCGACCATCACGTCTAGGTGCCTAAAAGCCCAGCGCTTCATGACATATTGCAATGGCACACCTCTCAATCGATCGAGAATCATTGAGTGCAGACTCTTTGCACAGGCAACTGTCACCAACTGATCTTGTTCGGCCGAAAACTCGGCAGAGTCCATGCCACTCGCGTGTTCACACAGCCACCGAGCTTCTTGAGCATTGCCCAACTGCTCAACGGTCGTAGCAAGCATTTCACGCCACGAAACTGTGTCAGCCACCTCGGTCACTTCGCACTACCCGTTTAGTGAACTTCAACGGAAGCGCCAGCCAACTGCTCGATCTCGAACTGCGCAGTGAGCGCATCGATCACTGGATCAAGATTGCCCATCAACACATCTTGCAATTGGTACAACGTAAAGCCGATGCGATGGTCGGTGATGCGATTTTCTTTGAAGTTGTAGGTGCGAATTTTTTCGCCCCGTCCGCCCTTGCCAACCTGGGCCTTGCGTTGCGCAGACATCTTTTCGGCTTGCTCGTCTTCACGCAACTTGAGCAAGCGCGAACGCAATACAGTCATTGCACGTAAGCGGTTTTGCAACTGGCTGCGCTCGTCTTGCATTGCAACAACCAAACCAGAAGGTTTGTGCGTGATGCGCACCGCAGAGTCGGTGGTGTTTACACCCTGACCGCCAGGGCCGCTTGCGCGATACACATCAATATGCAAATCTTTTTCGTCAATCTCGACGTCGACTTCTTCTGCTTCGGGCAACACCATCACAGTCGCAGACGAAGTATGAATACGTCCTTGCGCTTCGGTGACTGGCACGCGTTGCACTCGGTGTGGCCCGCCTTCAAAGCGCAACTTCGTCCACACCATGTCACCTTTGGCCGACACGGTGATCTGATTGATGCCGCCCATTGGTGAGTTGTCGCGCGACAACACTTCCCATGCCCAACCTTGCCTTGCCGCAAATGCGGCGTACATCTCAAACAAGTCTCCTGCAAAGAGATTTGCTTCTTCGCCGCCTTCTGCACCACGAATTTCAATGATGATGTTTTTGCCATCATTCGGATCGGATGGCAGCAACAACACCTTGAGTCGTTCTTCCAATTCGGACAACTTGATTACACCAGCATCTATCTCGGCTTGCAGCTGCTCACGCTCTTGGCCATCGGCATCGACCAACAACTCGCGAGCGGCCTCGGTGTTACCTTCTGTATCGAGATACTCGCGAATGCACAACACGAGCGGTGTTTGTTGCTTGTAACGACGCGATGCATCGCGCAACTTTGCCTGATCGCTCAACACTTCTTGGCTAGCCAAACTCTCTTCAAGTGCGCGATAGTCGGCATCAATTTGAACGAGTCTGTCTAACACGACTCTTAGGCTACGACTTTTTTAGCGAACAACAGGCGCGACTTCAACGAATCGTGCAGGAATACGCAGTGATTTTGCCAACTTTGCCAACGACGGTGTCACGTTATTCGTGTGGGTTGCGATCACAAGTTGCGCATCGGGTGCAACACGAGCACGAGCATCTGCCGCAAAAGAAACAACGTCTACGTCTACCGACGCGGTGCACACAACAACAATCTGCTGACCGTCGGTGGTGATGCCTACCGCACAACAAGGCACCGCATCCTTGACGTTGAGACGTTGCACTGGTGGCTCGGTTGCTTGCAACGACGAAGCACCAACCAATGACGGCTCAACGATCAAACGATGTCTCAGCAATCGTTCGGCAGCAAGCCTGTTGAGTGGGTGATGCTCAGAACCACTTTGACGGTGCCCGCGCACGATATTGACAACTTTGACAAGTGATTCAACTGTGGCAACTTTGCCATGCAGCATTTGGAATGTTTCGCGGTCGTGAGCACCGACTCCGATCTCGAGACGAGGAGTGTTGTCATTTTCGTCGACAACGACTCTGCACACCTCAAGACCCATTACTTCGCCACTCAGCACGCCGTGTTCGCGAACAATATCGGCACCAGACTCACCAATAATCGAGACAAATTGCTCGTGCGTGTTGGGTACTACTAAGGCTTGATTTATAGGCTCGGATTCAGCGCGAGCAACTTCTTTGTCGGCAACAAGCCAGACGCGAATGTCTCGATCAAAAAACTGTGAACGCCGCGACACGAGGCTGGCATCGGAGACCACAAAAATATCGAGAGATGTGGCATCAAACTTTTGAGACCACAACAACACCGGACCAAGCGAGCGCTCGCATTGTTCGAGCACCACAACCCAAGCGTGGTTTGCACTTATGGCACCCGCACCGAGCGCAAACTCGACAAACTCGGGTTGCGCATCTGCGCCGATGCTTGCCATTGCATTACGCAAGACGAGTTGTGCCACACGACTTTTCTGATTGTTGTTTTCACTCATGCGAAAGAAAGTCAGAAAAAGCCGACGAAGCAGTTGACGATATTCAGTCGATGATTAGGCGTTTGGTTGCTTGGCTATTTCAGACAAGAACTCATCATTGTTCTTAAATGTCTTCAATCGATCAATCAACAACTCGAGACCCGGAGCAGCGTTGCCACCCTCGGCCAAACCGCTCAATACTCTGCGCAGTTTCCATACCATCTGCAATTGCTTGCGATCAAACAACAACTCTTCGTGTCGTGTGGAGGATGCATCAACGTCGATGGCAGGATAAATACGGCGCTCCGAGATCTTGCGATCGAGACGAAGCTCCATGTTGCCCGTGCCCTTGAACTCTTCGAAAATTGCATCGTCCATGCGGCTGTTTGTCTCGACCAATGCTGTTGCAAGGATCGTGAGACTGCCACCTTCTTCAACGTTGCGAGCCGAACCAAAGAATTTCTTTGGTGGATACAGAGCACCTGCGTCGATACCGCCGGACATGATTTTTCCGGTTGCTGGTGCCGACAAGTTGTATGCACGAGACAAACGAGTAATGCCGTCCAAAATGATGACAATGTCTTCGCCCATCTCGACCATGCGCTTAGCCTTTTCCAGCACCATTTCGGCCACTTGTGTGTGCTCTTCCGACGGTCTGTCAAAGGTAGAAGCAATTACTTCGCCCTTCACTGTGCGCCGCATATCGGTCACTTCTTCAGGACGTTCATCGATCAACAGCACAATCAGTTTTACTTCCGGGTGATTGCGTTCGATTGAAGTTGCAATCGTCTTCATCACCGTTGTTTTGCCGGCTTTTGGCGGTGACACGATCATTCCACGCTGGCCCTTGCCAATTGGCGAGATCAAGTCGATAATGCGTGCGGTCATGTTGTTTGGGTCTGCAGAGTTTTCGAGTCCAAGTTTGGAATCGGGAAATAGTGCAGTGAGGTCTTCGAAACGAGGACGCGCCTTCACTTGGTCGGCAGCAACACCATTAATAGTTGCAACATCGAGCATGGCTGGGTTCTTTTCATTGCGCCCTGCTGGCTTGCACATACCGGTGACGTGATCGCCCTTGCGCAGACCGTATTGACGTGTCAAACGAACAGCCACATATGCATCGCCTGCACTTGCCAGGTATCCATTAACGCGCAAGAAACCGTAGCCCTCGTCGCGCAGATCGAGATAGCCAGAAACCAATACTGGCTCAGTCGAAATTGGTTCATTGCTTACCTCTGGCTCGAACGATTCGTAGCGATCGTTGCCCTGTGGGCCCTCATCGCGCGGACCTTTGCCACGTCGTCGACGATTGCGGTTGCGATTGCGGTTTGGACCGCCTTCGGCTGCGTCGCGCTGAAAACTATTTTGGCGATCTGGACCGCGATTTGGGCCACGATCACTATTGCGATCGTTGTTTTGATTGCGGTTCGGGCCACGATCGCTATTTCGATCAGAACCCGCTGGTCGCTCACTTGCACGACGTGCATCCGGAGCAACCGGAGTGCCTTCATGCTCGGCCAATTCGATTTCCCAATCGGCGAGTGGCTCGCCGTCGGCACCAAGTGCTGCCTTGGCAGCGGCTGGAGCAGCTTTCGACGCAGCAACCCGCGATGCAGGCTTGGTGGCAACAGGTGTCGGTGTTGCAGGCTTTGTTTGTTCAAGAATCATGTCAATGAGTTCTGATTTTTTGGCACGCGACGCAGACTTAACGCCAAGTGCCGAAGCAATTGCTGTAAGTTGCTCGCGATCTTTAGCTTCTAATGCTGATTTTTCAAGGGCTCCACTGGCCATTGGTCCTACTTTCAAGGGCGTTCACACAAATGTGATTTGCCCATCTGACCGCAGATGCGTCACGCGAAAATCAACGTCGCAGGTTTGCGGGGGCTTCACTCGGGAATCCGAGCCAGATTCAGATTAGCCCCTCTGGCTCTCTAATTACAACATGCAATGTTGAGGTGGCTGAATAATCAGCTTTCTATCTGCGCTGGCGTGAGGCGACAAATGCCTCAACTGCCTGCAAATCGTTAGGCAGATCAACAATTCGCTCGTTTCGTTGCATCAGATCTGCGAGGTGTTCTGGTAACGGTGGCACTACCCCAGTTGCCTTCTTGACTGCGTCGGGAAACTTGGCGGGGTGTGCGGTTGCCAATGTAATTGTTGGTATGCCGGGCTCGGCGCAATGCTCTGCCGAGGCAATGCCAACTGCGGTGTGTGGATCGACAAACATGCCGTGATCTTGATACATGCGTTTCATCACCGACAAAGTCTCTGCATCATCACTTCGGTGTGCACGGAATATTGGGGCTATATACGACGCGTATTGATCTGGTTCAACCGACATCATGCCCTGTGCACGAAACGCGTCTAGTTGTTGAGCAGTTGCTCCCCCATCACGATCATTCATTTCGAACAGTAAACGCTCAAAATTCGATGACACCTGTATGTCCATACTTGGGCTCAGTGTTGGCACAACAGAGGTCATCTGCATTGAATGCGTATCAAAGAATCGAGTCAGAATATCGTTGCTGTTTGACCCGACAATGAGTTTTTCGATCGGTGCACCCATCTGTTTCGCGATCCAACCTGCGAGAACATTGCCAAAGTTTCCGGTTGGCACACTAAACGATGCGCTACGTCCGAGCGATTGCAATGCAGTGAAGTAATAAACAGTTTGTGCCATTACGCGCGACCAGTTGATGGAGTTGACGGCTGACAAATTGTTGGCATCACGAAATGGTGCATCATTAAACATGGCTTTCACCAAGTCTTGACAGTCGTCAAACGTGCCGTCGATAGAAATTGTGTGCACATTTGGTGCATCAACGGTGGTCATCTGCCTGCGCTGCACATCACTTACTCGTCCGCGCGGATACAAAATCACAATGTCGACGTTGTTGCATGACTTCACGCCATCAATTGCCGCACTACCGGTGTCGCCACTAGTTGCGCCAACGATCATTACTCGTTGATCGCGTTGACTCAACACGTGGTCAAACAATCTGCCAATTAACTGCAAGGCAACATCTTTGAAAGCAAGGGTCGGGCCATGAAAAAGTTCGAGCAGGTAATGTTCTGGAGCAATTTGTACAAGCGGTACTACATCTGGATGCCTAAACGACGAATACGCCTCGCGGCTCAGTCGCTCAAACGTGGCTGCATCAATCTCGCTGCCAATAAATGGTTGCATGATTGCCGCCGCACGGTCTGCATAACTACCAGTGGTTGGCGCGCTCACATTTGGCCAAGTCTGCGGCACGTACAGTCCGCCATCGGTAGCGAGACCAGCCAGAAGTGCGTCACAAAAACCTAATTCCGGGGCACGACCGCGTGTGGAGATGTAACGCATACGAAAAAATATTTTAGTCGGCGATTACGCGCAGAAGGCCGCCCACATGCGCGACAACATCGAGTTTCTTCAACTCGGCAATACAAGACTGCATTGCAGCCTCATTTGCTTGGTGTGTAAGAAATACGAGTCGCGCGCCGTGGCCGATGCCATCTTGTTCCGCTGCGCGAATACTCACGTCGTTGCGTGCGAAAACACCAGTAACAGCATGCAAAACGCCCGGCTTGTCCGCAACTTCAAGAGGTAGTAAATACTCACACGACGTGTCAGACATCGGTTGCAACCTTGGTGCACTCAACACACCAAGCGTTGCGTGCGCACCCTTGTTGAGATTAATTGCAGCATCAATGACATCACCAAGTATCGAAGATGCTGTTGGGTCGCCACCTGCGCCGCGACCGTAGAACATGAGCGAACCCGATGCTTCGCCGTCGACCACAACCGCATTAAATGCTTCGCGAACCGATGCAAGCGGATGCTGCATCGAAACCATCGCAGGGTGCACACGTACCGATATCGCACCCGATGCCTTATCGATCTCGGTGATACCCAATAACTTGACGGCATACCCCAAGCGCTTAGCAATCGCAATATCTGCTGCGGTGATCTTCGTGATGCCTTCGCTGTGCACATCACCCGCAACAACGTTGCAACCAAACGCGATACTTGCGATAATCGAAATTTTGGCCGCGGCATCCAAGCCCTCAACGTCTGCTGTCGGGTCTGCTTCTGCGTAACCAAGCTTCTGTGCTCCGGCCAACGCTTCGGCGTAGCTCGCACCGTCTTCACTCATTTTAGTCAGAATATAATTTGTTGTTCCGTTGATGATGCCAAGCACACGCCTAATTGGTTCGCCGCGCAGGCTTTCGCGCAATGGACGAATAAGCGGAATACCACCGCACACTGCGGCCTCAAATAGCAAATCGATACCTGCGTTATCGGCTGCTGCAAATAACTCGGCCCCATGAGTCGCAATCAATGCTTTATTGGCGGTTACTACTGGTTTGCCATTTGCTAATGCCTTCAATATCAATCCACGTGCCTGGTCGATGCCACCCATAACTTCGACCACGAGATCGACGGTTGGGTCATTAACCAAAAACTCAGCATCGGTTGTGAGTACTTCGGCAGCCAGCGAATTTTGATGCGCATCAATGTTGCGCACGGCAACACGAGCAATCTCAAGTTTTACCCCACTGCGTGCGGCAATGGTGTCGGATTGTTGTTTGACGAGTTGTACAAATGCGGCCCCCACAGTGCCGTGGCCAATAACACCGATTCGCACTTGTGCTGCAGCCATACCTTCACGCTATTGGCTCAGTCGCCTCAATCTCTAGCGAATATCGAGCCTGGTCAGATCCTCATTGGTTTCACGGCGTACAACAAGGCGGGCTTTGCCATTTGCGATAAAAACCACTGGCGGTCTTGTCACTTTGTTGTAGTTGGAAGCCATCGAGTGGCCATATGCACCAGTTACTGGAGTTGCTAGAACATCACCAATTTTGAGCCCAGCGGGCACAAGTGCCTCGTTAATCAACACGTCGCCACTCTCGCAATGTTTGCCGACAAGGCGCACAACTTCGGTGCGATCGGCATTGGCTCGTGATGGCAAAAATGCTTCATAACCACTGCCATACAACACAGGTCGTGGATTGTCGCTCATTCCACCATCGACAGCGACATAGGTGCGCACATTGGGAATATGTTTTATGGTGCCGACTGAATACAGAGTGATAGCCGCAGACGCAACGATCGATCTTCCTGGCTCAACAAACACGGTGATGCCTTCATTGAGATGCACGGTTGCGGTGTGGAGGTGCACAGCCCATTCGGAAATCGTTGGCGCATGCTCGGATGCAACGTATGCGACGCCAAGGCCACCACCGAGAGTGACCTCGTCTACGGCAAGTTCATTTGCAAGGTCAACCATGATTTTTGCAGCCAGCGTAAAGTTTTCGGCAGCAAACACATTTGACCCGATATGACAGTGGATGCCAACGAGCTGCACTGAATCTGAAGTTTTGGCACGTTGCGCGGCCTTGCGAGCGTCGCCATTGCCAAGATTGAAACCAAACTTTGAGTCGTCTTGCCCCGTCGACACAAACTCGTGCGTGTGCACATACACGCCAGGTGTTACGCGCAACTGCACTCGCGGTGCTGGCAGGCCTTGAGCATGCAATGCATCCAATCGATCCAGTTCATCGAAATTGTCTACAACGATGTGTCGAACCCCTGTTTCAATCGCAGCACGTAATTCATCTTCGCTCTTGTTATTGCCGTGCATCACACAGTGGCCAGCCGGTACACCGGCATTGAGCGCCACAAACAACTCGCCACCTGTGGCTACATCGAGCAACAAACCTTCTTCGTGCGCAAGGCGCGCCATTGCAGTGCACAAAAATGCCTTCGTTGCGTACACCACTCGTTCGCGCCCAAACGCTGCTACCGCTTCGCGACAACGAGCACGCAGATGCTCTTCGTCATACACAAATACTGGCGTACCAAACTCGTCAGCAACATCTGTCAGTGCGCATCCACCAATACTCATCTGACCATCAGAGTCAATGACAGCATTATCTGGCAACAAGTGCTTGGCAACTGCTGTCACATTTGCTCCGGAGTCTCGATGCCCAACAACGCAAGACCTTGCGACATTACGCGCGCCGTAAAATCGCACAGTGCAAGGCGGCTCGTGCGCTGCTCGTCATTTTCTGCACGCATCACTGGGCAATGCTCGTAAAAGGCGCTGAATTCACTGGCCAAATCATACAAATAGGTGCACAATCTATGCGGACTGTATTTGTCAAGCGTGTCCCACACCGCGGTGTCAAACTGCAACAGGCGAAGTACGAGTGCACGCTCGGCCTCGTGTTCAACAAGCGGTGTTACGCCACGAACGCTTGCGCGGTCTACACCAGCCTTGCGGAAAATACTGCAAATACGAGCATGCGCATATTGCAAATACGGCGACGTGTTGCCATCAAACGAGAGCATGCGCTCCCAATCAAATACATAATCCTTGATCCGATCTGTCGACAAGTCGGCGTATTTAATCGCGCCTATGCCCACCTGCTTGGCAATTGCATTGTGTTGAGCATCCGACCAGTCAGGGTTCTTTTCGCGAACCGCATCTTTTGCGCGATCAACAGCTTCCGTTAAGAGTGCATCAAGCTTGACAACTTCTCCGCTGCGACTCTTCAAAATCTTGCGATCATTGCCAAGCACGTTTCCAAAAGCAACGTGCACCATCTGCGTCGAAACCGGAACCCAACCGGCCTTGCGCGACACCACGCCAACCATCTCAAGATGTTGGGCTTGTGGTGCGCCAACGATATACAAAATAACCGTTGCGCCAAGTCGTTCGACACGATCGATCACGCATGCCAAATCGCTTGTCGCATAGTTGTAGCCACCATCTGTTTTGCGAATGATCAGAGGCAACGGTTCGTTGTCGCGATTCACGAACCCATCCACAAACACAACTTCTGCGCCGTCACTCGTCTCGAGCATCTTTGCCGAGCTAAGTCGTTCGACTACTTGGGCCAACAAGTGGTTGTACGCACTTTCGCCCATGATGTCATCGGCAGTGAGCAAGACGTCAAGCGACCTGTATACGCGATCGAAATAGCGAGTACTCTCACCCACCAACAATTTCCACATCCGCAATGTCTCTGCGTCACCACCCTGCAACAGCACTACTCGTGCGCGTGCGCGTTCTTTAAAAGAGTCCTCGGCATCAAACTTTGTGCGCGCCTGTTTGTAGAACGAATCGAGGTCGCCAACAGAAAGCTCGTTTGCGGCTTCAGTTTCGCCAAGATCAATCAAATGTTCAATGAGCATTCCAAACGGCGTGCCCCAGTCACCAATGTGATTTTCACGAATAACTTTGTGACCAACAAACTCGAGCATGCGCACAATTGCGTCACCGATCACCGTTGAACGCAAGTGCCCGACATGCATTTCTTTGGCCACGTTCGGTGCCGAGTAATCGATGACCACAGTTTGTGTAACGGTTGCGCTCGATACACCGAGCCGAGGGTCTGCTGCTGCGCGGGCAAGTTCGGCTGCTAAAAACTCTGGTGCAAAAGTGATGTTGATAAAGCCTGGCCCCGCAATCTCGACTCTGCTGCACACACTCGACAAATCAGCTTCGTCGAGTACAAGTTGCGCGATTTCGCGCGGGGTCTTACCCAATTGTTTGGCGAGTGCCAATGACCCGTTGACCTGAGCATCTGCGCGATCACTTCTGCGAACGACCGCGTCAGCATCGGCTTGAGAAATGCCACCGATACGCGCAAACGTCGGCTTCAGCCGTTGCGCAATAGTGATAATCGGATCGGCCATAGTCCTTCTATTGTTGCCGACCCGAGGGTGCTTTGCCCTATACCTTTCGAACCACGCTCGATTTTAGGTACATCGCACCAAACCCATCTACTTTGCAGTCAATATCGTGATCGCCGTTGTCGCGCACCAAGCGGATATTACGCACCTTGGTGCCCACCTTGATCGACACTGGCCTGCCCTTGACCTTGAGATCTTTGACCACTGTGACTGTGTCGCCATCTTGCAAGATGTTGCCCGCGGTGTCTTTGATCACCGAGAGTTCATCACTCGCCGCTCCTGGCGAATCTTGGTCTGCCGAAATGGCAGCCCACTCATGCCCACACTCGGGACACGCAAATAATTCACCTAATTCATATGTATATACGCATGCACAATTCGGACACGGCGGAACTTCACCCATCCACCAACACTACGATAAGTGCGATTGCCCTCGTAGCTCAGTGGATAGAGCGTCGGTTTCCGGAACCGCAGGTCGCATGTTCGATTCATGCCGAGGGCACTGGGTCATGCCGAGGGCACTGGGTCATGCTCTCCTAGCCAAGTGCAGATTTAACAAGTGCAGCGATTTTTTGGCCGTCGGCACCAGACCCAACTCGTTCGCGCACCGCCTTCACCACTGCACCCATGGCTTTGCCACCGGTGGCACCAGCGGCTGCAGCATTGGCAACTTCCTCGGCAACGATCTTTGCAACATCGTCATCAGACATTGCTGCCGGTAGATACGCCTCGATCACTGCGCATTCTGCGCGCTCTTTTGTCGCTGCGTCGGCACGACCTGCATCTGCATAGATCTGCGCACTTTCAGCGCGCTTTTTTGCTTCAGCGCGTAAAACAGCAAGTGCTTGATCATCGCTCAACACAATCGCCTCGTCGCCAGCAACCTCGGCATTTTGAATTGCCGACAACACCATGCGTAGTGTCGAAAGTCTCAATTCGTCGCGTGCCTTCATTGCTTCGCTGATATCGGCTTTAATGCGTTCTTTAAATGTTGTCACCCTTCTATTCTGCCCGATCTCTAGACTGTTACGAGCCATGAATAACGAGACATTTGAACTGTTTTTTGCCATGCTCAGCGTGGCACTACTTGCGGGAACAGTTGTCGTGCTCGTCACCCGGTTGTTGTCAGGTTCACAGTCGTGGGCTCAAAACACTCTCACGGCCTTTTCGCCATTTGCACGACCACTCGCAACCGCTGTTGCCACCACGTGCATGCTCGGCAGTCTGTACTTTTCGGAAATCGTCAACTACAAGCCGTGTCGCTTGTGCTGGTTTCAGCGTTTCATGATGTATCCGCTCGCAATCATTCTGATCATCACGCTGATCCGCCGCACCAAGAGCATCTGGAAGTTCACTGTGCCGCTGGCCCTGATCGGCGGCACAATATCTGCGTACCACTGGTTTCTTGAGCGTTTTCCAAACCTCGACGCTGGCGTGTGTGATGTCAAAGTGCCATGTGAGTTCGTTTGGTTCGAACACTTTAGTTTTGTAACGTTGCCATTCATGGCCTTCACGGGTTTTCTTGCAGTCATTGTATTTACTACCCTTCCTACACCACACCAATCGGAGCAAGCATGAACACGTCAAAGAAAAAATCAACCTCGGGTAATCGCAACGCTTGGATAGTTGGAGGTGTGATCGCCGCTGTCATCGCAATTGCTGCAGTAGTCGCGATTTCTTCGTCGAGTAACAAAGATTCAGTCACAGTTGGATCACTCCAAGAATTTAGTGAAGTCACGGTAACTGGCGATGTGCTTCCAGCATTTGATGAAACTGCAAACCCAGACCCTGCTGTTGGAATGCTCGCACCCGTGTTGTCGGGCAAAGGTTTCACTGGCAACGTTGTCACTACCGAATCAACTGGCACGCCGACGTTGCTCGTGTTTCTTGCCCATTGGTGTCCTCACTGCCAACGCGAAGTACCACTCCTTGTCGAGTGGGAAAAATCGGGCAAGATGCCAGCAGGCATTGACATCGTCGCGGTAGCTACCGGCACCGACTCTGCTAACCCCAACTTTCCGCCATCCGAGTGGTTGACCCGCGAAAACTTTCCAGCCACCTGGCCAGTCATGGCAGACTCAGCAGACAAAGTTGGCGGCGACGCTTTCGGTCTTACTGGATACCCATACTTTGTACTTGTTGGCGGCGACGGCAAAGTACTTTGGCGTACGAGCGGCGAAGTGCCAATGGACGAACTTACTGCCACAATTCTCGCGCTCACAGGAGCCTAAAACCCAAGTTGGGAATCATTCTCAATAGTGATACATTCACATTATGAGAATCATTCCCAAAATACTTATTGGAATTTGTCCAGCCCTGTTTGCTCTTTCCGCATGCTCTTCCAGCGATTCCACTACTGAGGCAGACTCCGAACGGCCGACCGTTGTTGTCGCCTACTCCGTGCTTGGCAGCATCGTGGAACAACTTGTTGGCGACGCCGCAACAGTGACCACTCTCATTCCAGACGGCCAGGACCCTCACGAATTTGAGCCATCGGCAAAAGACATCGAGTCGTTAAACAACTCGAACATTGTTGTATCGAACGGTCTCGACTTTGAAGAAGGTTTGGAGGAGACACTCGAAAATGCAAAGACTGCTGGAGTCAGCGTCTTTATGGCAGGTGACCACATCACCGTTCGCGAACTCAGCGACGAGGGACATGATCACGCCGACGAAGCAACTACGGACACGACTGTGGTCAAGGAAGAGGAACACGATCACGGAGCATTTGACCCGCACCTGTGGCTTTCGCCTGCAGCGATGCTTGAAATGTTGCCAGAGCTTTCCAAAGCAGTTGGTGCCGCAATTGGTGCAGACCTCTCGGTACAGCTCGAGACACTTGTTGCCGAACTGAAAACGTTAGACGCCGAGATACAAGAAATAATTGGTGGTATCAAATGCGAGCTGGTGAGTGGGCATGATGAAATGGGTTACTTCGCCGATCGTTACGGTTGCGAAGTGATTGGCGCAATCATCCCATCGCTTTCAACCACATCAGAAGCCAGTGCTGGCGAACTTGCCGACTTGAAAGCTGAAGTAGAAATACACGGCGTACCTGCAATCTTCACTGGTCTTGGAACATCGCCCGCTGTTGCCCAACAACTTGCAACCGAACTGGGTGTAAAAGCAGTAACGCTGTCAACACATTTCCTGGACGGTGCGGCGAATTACCAAGAGTTCATGTTGCGGATGACAAAGCAAATCGCAGAAGCACTCGGCTGAGATCTGGCATTCGCGTATCCTCAATGTGTGGATTGGTTTGACAACAACGTGTTCATTGAACCATTTCTGAACAATGAGTTTCTGCGCTACGCACTAGCCGCGGGAATACTCGTGGCGATTACGTGTGCTGTTGCTGGAACTTTCGTGGTCCTGCGCGGTCTTGCATTTGTTGGTGACGCGCTCGCGCACGGCGTGCTTCCCGGAATTGCAACAGCGCTGCTGTTAGGCGTGTCCGGCATCGCTGGCGCTGCAGTAGGTGCAGTGGCGATGATGGGTGGAGTGAGCCTGGTAACTCGCCGCTTTCGACTTTCAGGCGACACCGCAATTGGTTTGCTCTTCGTCGGCATGCTCGCACTTGGCGTCATCATCACCTCGCGAAGCGATGCGTTCGTTGGCGATCTCACACGGATTTTGTTTGGCGAATTGCTTGGTGTCAGCCGATCTGATTTGTTGTTTCAATTGTGCGCACTCGCCTTGGTTGGCTTAATTGCTTTCGTCGGCCGTCGCCCATTTCTATTGCTTTCTGTAGACGAGGGTCTTGCCCGCACCTCGGGTTTCTCCATTCGCCTCTTTCACAATGCAATGCTGACCATGGTTGCCATCACTGTCGTTGCCAGTTTTCAAACGGTAGGAACACTGTTGGTGCTGGGCATGCTGATTGCACCCGCTGCAACTGGTGCGCTCTTCGCGCGACGAATCTCCAGCATGATGACTATTGCCGCCATTGTCGGAACTCTTTCTACATATATAGGACTACTGCTCAGCTATCACTTCGATGTAGCAGCAGGCGCAACCATCGTGTTTACGGCCGTCATGTTCTTTGCTCTGACCGCACTGTTTACCGAAATACGGAAGGCACTCAGTAAACCGAACGACAGCGAACACGAACATCCACACGCTCATGGACACGTACACATCTAATGAGCACATCAACTACTGCTGCGCACTCTCCGATTAGCGCCGATCACCTCTGCGTTGGTTATGGCAAACGCCCCGTAGTCGAAGGAGTAACTCTCGACATGCAGCCGGGCGAACTCTTGGTGCTCATTGGCACAAACGGTTCAGGCAAATCAACATTGCTCAAGACTCTTGCAGGACTCATTAAGCCAGTGCATGGTGACTTACATCTGCTCGGCGAACACGCTGGGCAATTACCGAAGCGCGTTGCTTATCTTCCACAACATCCAGTGTCATCACACACACTTCCGTTATGTGTGCGCGACATGGTGGCCATGGGTCGCTATGCACATCTCGGATTAGTAAAGCACGCAAGCCCCCGTGATCGAGAAATTGTTGAAGAGTCGATGGTGCGCGTAGGCATTGATGCTCAGGCTGCTCTGCCTATTCGCGATCTGTCTGGAGGTCAACAACAACGCACCCACTTGGCACAAGTGCTTGCCCGCCAAGCAGAAGTGCTTTTGCTTGACGAACCAACTGCTGGTCTTGACCTCAATGGTCGAAAACTCGTGGCAGATCTTGTTTCAGCCGAGCGCGCACGCGGAGTCACTGTGGTGATGGCTACTCACGAACTCCTCGACGCCGAACATGCGACTTCGGTACTGCTGCTCGCCCAACGAGTTGTTTCTGTGGGCCCACCTGATGTGGCTTTGCGCGATGAATACCTACGCGAATGCTTTGGATTTACTCAGCCTCACTAACGCCCTCGAGCGCCAGCAATTGCTTTTTCATTTTGAGTCCTAAGGAATAACCACCGAGCGAACCATCGCTGGCTACAACCCGGTGACACGGCACGATGATGGGGATTGGATTCTTGCCATTGGCAGAGCCAACTGCGCGAAATGCTTTTGGATTTTTGATGTTTTTTGCTTGTTGACCATAAGAAATCGTCTTTCCAAACGGAATCCGGCACAGTGCACGCCACGCCTGCAGTTGAAACTCGGTGCCAACAAGATCGAGGGCCACATCAAACGTGGCACGTTTGCCTGCAAAATACTGCTCGAGTTGCTTTTTGGTTTCTATCAAAATCCCCTGAGCAGACGCATCTTTTGCGGTGACGACTCGCTTGGCATTATTGCGAACGTCAATCGCAACAAGACCTTTGCTCGATGCCACGAGCGTAAGTTTCCCAACAGGTGAGGACATAACAAGTGTGTTACGCACTGTTTGATTACTTGTCATGCAGATGAATCTAACCAATGAATCCAACCAATGAATCCCGTATGTAACGACAACCTGTCACACTGGAGAGATGACCACAACAATCATGATGGACATTGAAAGCCCAGCGTCAAAGCGCATTGCCCTTGTTGCTCACGACAACATGAAAGACGAAATGCTGGAATGGGTCGCACATCATCGCACCGAATTGTCCAACCACGTACTCGTGGGTACGGGCACCACTGGTCGGCTTGTGCAAGAACACACCGGACTCGAAGTCGAGAGACTGCGGTCTGGGCCACTTGGTGGCGACCAACAAATGGGCGCGCGCATCGCCGAGGGCAAAATTGACATCTTGATGTTTTTTTGGGACCCGCTAGAGCCTCAGCCGCACGACCCAGATATCAAAGCACTCTTACGTATCGCAGCAGTATGGAATATTCCTGTTGCGTGTAACCGTGCTAGCGCAGACTTTATTATTTCTTCGCCACTGATCTCTCAGGTGTATCAGCGGCGAGTGCCCGAATACTTGTAGTCAGCTTCTAATAAGCAGGCGGTGCCGGTGGTCCGTACACATTCATGTCTGGATCGCTGCGTTGCAGCGCAAAAATAAATCCAACAATCGGAATAATTGACCACCAACCAGCACGACCCGTGTCGTGCATGCGACGCCACCCAAAAGCAATTGACGGGACGATCATTGCAATTGAAAATAAAACCCCAATTGCCGAAAAAATTGCCGACGTTAAATTTGCAGCAATAACTACAAACAATTCCCAAAACCAATAAGCCGAGCGTGAAGATCTGCCATTGAAGTTTGCATAGTTTTGAAAACCAGACTTAATGGCTGTTTGAAAATTCACTCTTAGTTTCCAGCTGGCTTTGGCTCTTTTGGCAAGCCCAACACGCGCTCACCAACAATGTTGCGTTGGATCTGGCTTGTGCCACCCCAAATGGTTTCAGAGCGCGAGAAGAAGAATGTCGACATCATCGAGCTCACGGGGTACCCGTCACGACGCTTGTCGCGCAATGCACCTGGCCACGTGCCATCTGCAGGGCCCGCATTAATCAACATCGAGTTGGCGCCATTTATATCGAGTGCAAGCTCCATTGCGCGCTGGTGCATCTCACTCCAATACATCTTGTTGCTCGCGCCAAGTGCAAGCACACCCATGTCCTTTTTGTTTTCGAGTGTGGCGCTGAGCGAACGCAGGCCGTTATAACGCAATATCTGAATCTTGGTGTAGTACTGCATTAAGCGCTGGCGAATGGTGTCGTCATTGATCGCTCCATTTGCTTTAGCTGCAGCCGACATCAATCGAAATTCTTCTTCAAATCGGCGATAACCAGTGGTCGCGCTCATACCGCGCTCAAACGCGAGTGTGCTGTTTGCAACTTTCCAACCATTGTTGACTCCGCCAACAACATTGTTTTTTGAGCATCGGGCATCTGTGAAAAACACTTCGCAAAATTCTGCTGTGCCATCTGGCTGCACGATGCCGCGTACTTCTACACCTGGTTGACGCATCGGCACCAACAAGTACGTGATGCCTGCATGCTTAACCACTGATGGGTCTGTACGAGTGAGCAAGAAGCAGTAGTCAGCATGATGACCGCCGGTTGTCCAAACTTTTTGTCCGTTGATAACCCACTCGTCACCGTCGAGCACTGCTGTGGTCTTGAGGCTTGCCAAGTCGCTACCGCTGTTTGGTTCACTAAAGCCCTGACACCAACGCATCTTGCCATTCAGAATCTGTGGCAAAAATTCTTTCTTCTGTTCCTCTGTACCCCACTGCAACAATGTTGGGCCTACCAGTGTGTCGCCAAAAAAATCGGCTCGCATCGGAGCCTTTGCATTTGCAAACTCTTCTGCCAACACAACGCCCTGCAAAGTCGACAAACCCTTGCCGCCGTATTCGACTGGCCACGTCGCACAAATCCAGCCACCTTCAAACAACTTTGTTGGCCACGCTTCGTTAAACGCTTTGCGCTCGGCCGACGACATCTCGAAATCTTTGTCGAACCATCCCTGAGGGAGGTTCGTTGTTAGCCATGTTTGTACTTCAGTTCTAAAGGCCTCTGCCTCGGGGGTGTATTCGATCATTCCTCTATTCTGCCCGCTCACGAGCACTCAAGTCCAAGCGCAAGTTATATCAATGCAGTACTGAGTTAACAGTGCTGTGACAATCGCCTTGTAGAATTCCACAATGATCAATTCAATTATTGGCAGCGCCAGCGAGACACTCAATGTTGGGCGCATTCTGCTCGACTTAACGATTATTTTGCTTGTCGCCAAATTGGCTGCCGAGATCTCTGACCGCATCCATATACCTGCAGTGATTGGCGAGATCACAGCCGGGATTCTGATTGGTCCGTCAGTATTGGGTCTCGTTAATACCAGTGACATGCTGTTTTTTCTCGCCGAACTCGGCGTGATTTTGCTGTTGATCCAAGTTGGGCTCGAGACCGACATCGTTGAACTCAAGAGCGTTGGCCGCGCAAGCATCTTGGTTGCAATCATTGGCGTCGCTTTGCCAATGGCACTTGGCTTCGGAGCCAGCTCAATGCTGGGCGAATCAATCAATACTTCTCTTTTCGTTGGCGCGACGCTCACTGCCACATCTATCGGCATAACTGCTCGAGTTTTCGGAGATTTGCGTGCCCTTGCGACTGTTGAAGCACGAACGGTGCTGGGTGCAGCAGTAGTTGACGACGTACTCGGCCTAATCATTCTTACAGTGGTGACTCGCGTAGTTGAACAAGGCAGCGTTGGAATCGGCACGGTCGCATCGACTATTGGACTCGCAGTTGGATTTCTTGCAGTTACGAGCACAGTTGGCTTCTCCATCTTCCCTCAACTCTTCGCACGCATCACAAAAGGTGCACGTTCGGCATCTACCGTGTCGGTGGTTGCAATCGCGATCGCGCTTGGTTTTTCGGTGCTTGCCGACAAAGCGCACCTCGCACCAATCATCGGCGCGTTTGTCGCCGGTCTTGCCCTGCGGCGCATCGCTACTCACGAACGTGTTGAACGCGATGTCACATCAATTGCCCAGATATTTGTACCGATCTTTTTCTTAAACATTGGTATTTCCACCAACATTCGTGCAATGGCAGATACTCGGGTTATCGGAGTGGCATTAATACTTTCAGCCGTTGCAATCGTTGCCAAAATTGCAGCTGCGTTAGGCGCAATTGGCTCACGCGGCGACAAATTAACAATCGGCTTCGGAATGTTGCCTCGCGGTGAAGTTGGTCTCATATTTGCAAGTATCGGACTTAGCGTTGGAGCACTCTCAGAAGAGTTTTACGGCTCAGTACTCGTCGTAGTGCTCCTCACCACACTTATCGCGCCGCCATTATTGCGCTGGAGGCTTGGAAAGCTGGCTGAGTCCGTTGGAGATGAAAGCATTCATACAACAAGACCTCTCGAAGGTTGGGTGTCAACCATTGATGGCCAGATTGTGCTCAATGGTTCTCCGCCCGTTCAATCGCTTGTAGAAATTGGATTTGCAAGCGCATTGCTCTCAGTCAATGCCCGCCCTAGTGGCCAATTACTCGACTGGTTCGCGCTTCATCGCAATGCAACATTGAGTTGGAATGAAGATGCAACGATTGGTTTGTTGCATGTCTTGCGAAATGGTTCAGCCCGTTCGTGGAGATTTCTAGAAACCATCGGTCTTATCCAGCGTGCATTGCCTGAATTATCTGAAGCAATGGCTGCGCGATCTAGCGACTCTACTGAACTTGATCCAACACACTCATTGCAGTTTCCTACCGTCGAAGCTATTTGTTTGGCAACACCTGCACTTGCCAGTACCGATGATCTCGTGCTTGCAGCGTTTGCAAAAGACGTCTCGGATTCCGGAGCCGATGGATCTGGAGCAATTGCCCGACTTGGGCTTGACTCGTCGACAAGTAAATCAGTATTGATGCTTCTTGACGGCTCCCAACTATTACGCAGTATTGTGCAAAGCGAACCATTGCAGATCACGCCGCGATTGCTTGCACAAATAGCAAATCACCTTGAGACCCCATTACTTGTTGAGCAGTGCCGACAACTTGTTACCGCAAGACAAGATTTAAGTGATACTCAAAATTTGGCATTGGTTGGCATAGTTGCAGATGTCCAAAAAGTACTTGCCCACCCAGACCTCGTTGATTCAGAATCAAACACGCTTGTAGGGAGTCGCCTACAAGCTGCACTCGAGCTCACATCAGATGAAACTATTCGTGCTCGCATCACGCATGCTTCTGCGAGTTACGCGCTTGCCCACACGCCCCAACAGCTACTAGAACATGCCTTGCTTATAGAACCAATGCCACGATCGGGCGAAGCACGCACCGTCGTACTGCCCACGCAGAATGGCGATCAATGGACGATCAATGTTGCTTGTCGTGATATGCCGGCGTTGCTTGCTCGTTTATCGGGTGCGCTGTCTTCACTTGAACTAAATGTGATACACGCAGATGTTGCATCATGGGCAGATGGCGCAGTGCTTGATACTTTCACCGTGCAATCTGCAGTCGAACCACAACTTGGCATGGTGTCAGAAGCGATACAAAGTTCGTTGCAAATACGAAATGTAAAGACCTCAGGCGGTCCATACGAATTGACAGTCCGAACCAATCACTTGGCACACCCATGGCACTCAATAATGCGGATTGAGGGTGAAGACCGTATTGGTTTATTGCGTGACATCACCGCAACTCTGTCAAAACTGAAAGTAACTATCCACCATGCTCGAATAGACGCCGATCAGGGTCGAGCGCATTGCGTGTTTGAAGTTTCTGATGCGCACGGAGAAAAACTTTCGGTGAAAGCTACCGACAAGATCATTCAAGCGTTGCGCTAGCAACACCATCTTGCCCGCGAGTGAGCCATGCCTTAGAGTATTCGCATGACCATTACAGAGACAGCCCCTGCGGGAATTGAGCGTTGGACCCACCAGTGGAAAGAACTGTACGAAGAAGTCATCAATACAGGCCTGTGCACCGGATGTGCTGGCTGCGTGATTGCGTGCCCTCACGAAGTGATCGGTTACAAGCACGAAGAAGGCAACTACAAGCCATTTCATATTGAAGAAGAATTGGGTCTTGACAATTGCGGTCACGGCGAAAAGGGTTGCACGAGTTGCACACGAGCGTGCCCACGCTTTCGCACTTGGGAACCGGACGCAGATATGCATCTTTTTGGCAAAACACGCGATGACAGCGCGATGTATGGACAGTACAAGCAACTACTTCTTGTACGTGCCGCCGACGACAACGTGCACGAAAAAGGTCAAGATGGTGGCTTCGTTAGCGCAATGCTCATTTGGCTTATGAAGCACGATTACATCGACGCAGCACTCACCAGTTTCATGGAAGGCGATGGCACCACGTGGAAAGCCTTGCCAGGCATTGCCCGCACGCCAGAAGACGTGCTCAAGGCCGCAGGAAGTCGTTATACATATTCGGCAAACACTCTGGCACTTAAGCAAGCACAAGAAGAAGGCCTCAGCCGATTGGCACTTGTGGGCATGAGTTGCCAATCGTCCGTACTTCCAATCATGTGGAAGCGCAAAGTTGGCAAGACCGGTAAGCCATTCCTTTTCAACATCGGATTGCTGTGTTCAAAAACATTTGATGATGCGATCTTCGAAGAACTCTTCTTGGCAAAGTACGGCCTGAAAAAAGAAGAGATGGTCAAGATGAACATCAAGGGCGCCTTCCAGATCTGGATGAAGGACGGCTCATTCCACGAAATCGACTTGAAAGAATGTCATCAGTGGACACGCGAGGGTTGCAAAACCTGCCCAGACTTTGCGGCCGAGCACGCCGACATTTCAACAGGTGGAATTGGTGAAGACAATGCTTGGACACTATGCATCGTGCGCACAGCACTCGGCGAAGAAGTGATGAACCGGATGATTGCCGACGGCAGCGTGATTGCACGCCCAGCCGAGGCTGATGCAACGGCGATGAAGCTTTTGAAGTTGCTGAGCACTGTCAGTCGTCGACGCTGGCCGGCAACTGCCAACCCTGCCCCACTTGTTGGTGTGCCGCCGCCGAAAAAGAAGGCTGACGGAACGGTTCCTGCACCACACTGATTCACGAGCGTGCCGCTATCACACGAGCGTGCCGCTATTTGTTAGCCAAGCGCACAGCTTTCGCAAATACATCATCCAACATTTTCTCGGTGAGTTTGCCAGTAAACGTATTTTGCTGACTCGGGTGATAACTGCACACAAGTGAATATTTGCCAGCCTGCACGACAACACCGTGACCAAACTTTGGCCGTGGCTTCACACCCAACTCGTCACACGCTGCCTGTAGCGCAAATGCGCCAAGACAAACAATGACTTTTGCGTGTGTAAGCAACTCGAGTTCGCGCTGCAGAAACGGAGAGCACTTCACACGTTCGGCTGGACTTGGTTTGTTTTGAGGGGGCGCGCACTTCACCGCTGCAGTCACCCACGCATCATTGAGCACAAGACCGTCATGGACATCTACCGAAGTTGGTTGATTGGCCAAACCTGCAGTGTGCATTGCTCGATACAACCAGTCACCACTGCGGTCACCAGTAAAAACTCTGCCAGTTCGATTTGCTCCGTGCGCACCAGGAGCCAACCCAAGCACAATGATGTGCGCATTCTTATCGCCAAACCCAGAAATCGGTTTTCCCCAATAGATCTCGTCGCGATATGCGGCGCGTTTTTCGACCGCCACCTTACGACACCACTTGACAAGGCGCGGACACTTTTCACATGCGTGCACTTGCGCCTCTAGATGGCGTAATGAAGAGCTGCTGGCAGGTCGTGACACTGCATGGCACGATAGTTTGTGAGTGTCATGTCTCGCACAAAAAGCACCAAACCAACCCTAATTTTGATGGTTCGCCATGGCCGCACCCCAACCACAGGCAAGGTATTACCGGGTCGTGCAAAGGGTTTACACCTAGCCGAAAGTGGCGTGCTTGAAGCCAACCGCGTCGCCGAGCGCTTGTCGGAAATCAAGGGCATCACCGCCGTTTATGCGTCGCCACTCGAACGGGCACGGGAAACAGCTGCGCCGATCGGCAAGATCCTCAAGCACAAAGTACAGATCCATCAAGGTCTACTCGAATGTGATTTTGGTAAGTGGACTGGTGCGCAATTGACTGCGCTGATGAAAAAGCCAGAGTGGACAACGGTGCAAAAGGCTCCAAGTATTTTTCGTTTTCCAAACGGTGAAAGTTTTACCGAGATGCAATCTCGCATGGTTGGTGCACTCGATGACATTCGCGCAAAGCATCCTGGCGAAATTGTTGTATGCGTCAGTCATGCCGACCCAATCAAGGCTGCTGTTGCGCATGCAATGGGTACCCATCTCGACTTGTTTCAACGCATTGTGATCAGCACGTGCTCGGTCAGTGCCGTTGCATATTCGATGAGCGGCCCAGTTGTACTCACTGTCAATTCGACTGGCGGGTCACTGAGCGAGTTGCGTCCATCATGAGTGCGTTTTACGAATTTGATCAAGCCGATGCTTTTACAAGTGGCGCAATTGGCGAGCCGGGTTCACGACTGTTTGTAATTCAAGTGCGAGCTGACGGACAACGAGTGACGATGAAGTGTGAAAAACAGCAAGTGGCCGCACTCGCTCAATACATGCGTCAACTGCTCGCGGACGCGCCTGATACATATGACAGACCGATTGTTGATGCAATGCAACTCTCTTCCCCAATCGACATTGAATTTGTTGTTGGCACCGTGGGCATCGCCTATGACTCACGCAACGATCGCATGGTCGTGCAGATTGAAGAACTTGTGCCCACCAACGACGACAATGAGCCGATCGATGACGCAGACCCAGGCCGTTTGCGTGTGCAAATGAGCCGTGGTCAAGCAGCAGCATTTTGTGAACATTCAGACGACGTGGTGGCAGCTGGACGTCCTCCCTGCATATTTTGTGGCCACCCGATTGATCTTGACGGTCACGCATGCCCACGAATGAATTAATAGAGATCCTGCTTCACGGGCAGGTAGAAATTGTTTCGCGTATGCCGCACAGCAGCAACGCAACTTTCCTAGTAACTGTTACTTGCAATGACAAGGAAGTTCGCGGTATCTACAAGCCCCTCAAAGGCGAACGCCCATTATGGGACTTTGAACCAGGTTTGCATCGCAATGAGGTTGCGGCTTACCGACTCTCTGAAGCAATGGGTTTAGGAATTGTGCCTCCAACGGTTTTACGTGATGGTCCATTTGGAGAAGGCTCTGTGCAGCTTTTTGTTGATGTAGATGTGCAACAACACTATTTCACCATCTTCGAACAACGCGAAGATTTGCATGACCGACTGCGAGCTATGTGTGCTTTCGACATTGTTGTAAACAACACTGACCGCAAAGGCGGTCATTGCCTTATCGATGCCGAAGACCACATTTGGGCGATCGATCACGGCGTGTGTTTCTCCCCCGACTTCAAACTTCGTACTGTGATTTGGGAGTTTGGTGGCGAAGAATTACCAGTAGATCTTCGCGCCGTCATCGAGCCTCTTATTACAACCGTGCCTCTCGATGTTTCGGCTCTTCTCAGTAGCGAACAAGTTGTGGCTTTGCAAGAACGAGCACAGTGGATCTGCGAAGGTGGCGCATTCCCCATCGATCGCAGTGGCACAAGATACCCGTGGCCACTCGTATGAGCGATTTCAATCAACTCATCGATCGAAGCGACCTGGACGGTTTGGTGCGCACGGTTGATGACCTGTGCTCAAGTCGCGACTGGTCATCGCTCTTGCAACTTCGCAACTCGTGCAGGCTTGCAACAGCAAGCGGCAAGCAACTGTGGCCAGCTTCGACACTTGCCGAATACCGCATAGCCCTTCTCGCTCCTTCGCGCATCGCCGCCCAGGTACTTGAAGAGGGTTCTGGAAGGTTTACTCTCGGACCACTCACTGAAGTAATTGCTCAGAACCATCAGTGGTCAGAGTTGCAACACGAGTTGCCTCATTCACCAATTGCTTCATTCATTGCACACGAGTGCGCACTACGTGGGCAGCAGATCGAAAACCCTAGTGAAGTTTTTGCTGCACTCGAAACTCCGCTCGAGTTGCAGCCATGGGAACCCAACTATGAGCTCGCCGTCTATCGCGATAATTCCGCAGAGTTTCCCTCGCCTGAGCTTCCACCTACGTCGACTAGTCATGTCGTAGTCACAGCCAATGCACCAGAGGCTCGGCTCGACGACGATCATGGTGTCGCAGATGCAGCACATCAACTTGTAGGTGCATGGACAACGTCATCCAATGGCATATTGCAGGTCGGTTCAGTACGCGGTGATGAAACGCACGCGCTTGCGTCTCTCGGCATTGCTTCTGCAACACTGCGCGCGCTTCAACCAACCCAAGCATTGGCATTGTTGGCCTGGGCTGGCGCAAGTGGTGGCGCATTCGGTCGACGTCGTGGCGCTGCAGCAGGGCGCGACAGTGCATGGTGGTTGCTCGGCGCACTCTCGGGACGGGCACACCAATGGCCGCTCAGTAACGATGAGATCGGTGATGTGCTGCATTCGTTAACTTGGTCGTGGTTTGATGCCGACCAGAGTCCAACTGGTTGGCAATTGCAACTCGTGATTGCTGACGACCAGCGCGGTTTGTCTTGGGCCATCAGTGCTCGAGACTCGGTTGCTTGACAACCAGAGCACGACCTGTGTAACACTCCATTTCGACAGCATTTTTCGAACTCAGCCGTACACATCGTTGCAATACAGACAACGACAAGGAGTCACGGTGACGGCATTAATGGAAGACAAACGAGCGGAGTACCTAGTGGAAGAATTGTTTACCGAAAACTTGGACAGGAACGCGACTGGCAATGACATGCGCAAACTGGCCATAAACATAGACAAGCGGTTTGACACAGTAGATAAACGATTTGACGCGGTGGATCGCCGATTTGACGCAGTAGATCGCCGATTTGACGCAGTGGATCGCGCATCCAATCAACTACGCCACGAGATGAATGAAGGCTTCAATCGAATTGAATATCGCCTCACCCATCACTTGATCAACAATGTCGGTTGGATGATCGCCACGAACATTGCAGTCTTTGGCACTGTCATTGCCTCGCTTGCATTCCTCTCCACCCACCTCAAATAGGTAGGTGCCTCAAAGAATTAGCCGCGTGACTTGAGCAGCTCGATGAGCTGTGGCAACACTTTGTGCACGTCGCCCACGATGCCAAGGTCAGCAACACCAAAGATCGGCGCTTCTTTGTCCTTGTTGATGGCAATGATGTTCTTTGAACCCTTCATGCCCACCATGTGCTGCGTTGCACCCGAGATACCTGCTGCGATGTAGACAGTTGGTTTGACAACCTTGCCGGTCTGACCGACTTGGTAGCTGTATGGAACCCAGCCGGCGTCGACGATTGCGCGTGATGCACCAGGTGCACCCTTAAGCAATGTGGCGAGCTCTTCAACAAGTGCGTACTTGCCTGCTTCGCCCAATCCGCGACCACCAGAAACAACGATTGCTGCTTCGTCAAGCTTTGGACCACTGCTTGCCTCGACATGCACTGCCAAGACTTTTGCGCTGCCTGCAATACCAAGGTCTGGAATTGGTGCGGCAACTACTGGTGCTGGTGCACCACCTGCCGACTCTGCAACGAAACTCTTTGGGCGGAACGACACCAAGTGTGGGCCGCTTCCGGTGAAGGCTGTGGCTACAAGTGAGTTACCACCAAAAATTGGTGTTGTTGCAATCACGCCGTCTGCAGACTCTGCAATATCGGTGTTGTTGGTGAGCACAGTTCGATCCAGCTTGACCGACAATCGGGACATGATGTCGCGGCCTTCGTAATTCTGAGGAAACATGATCACGTTTGGTGTGTCGCCACCATCGATGATGGCTTTCATTGCGGCCGAAACCGCAGGGCCCGATAATTTGCCAGCTAAGTCTCCGGTTGCGTACACCTTTGTTGCGCCGTGCTCACCGAGAGCACCAGCGATTGCTGCTGCGTCGCCACCCACGAATGCAGTGACTGATGCACCGATCGAACGTGCCTTTGCAAGCAACTCGAGTGTGCCGGTTGTTGGCACATCACCGTTGGCTTGTGCGAATACCCAAATGTTATTGATTGTCATGATGTTGTCCTCAGATCACTTTCAGGTTCTCAAGAAATGCGACGATCTTTTCAAATGCTGTTCCGTCATCTTCGACGACTTCACCGGCTTGACGTGCTTCAGCTTGTGTAACCGAAACAATTTTTTGTCCAGATCCTGCCCAACCAGTTGCGGTGACACCAAGGTCAGATGCAGTGAAAGTTTCTACTGGCTTCGACTTTGCAGCCATGATGCCTTTGAAGCTTGGGTAACGAGGCTCAACCACACCAGCTGTAACGCTGATCAGTGCGGGTAGCTGACATTCGACTTCGTCGTAACCTGCTTCGCTCTGACGATTAACTTTCAATGTCGTGCCCGACACTTCAACTTTTTTTGCAAACGTAATTGATGGCATGCCAAGCAACTCTGCAATTTGTTCTGGCACGGTGCCGGTGTATCCATCAGATGACTCTGTTGCACCGATGATCAAGTCGACAGGACCCATCTTCTTGATCGCTGCTGCAAGAACTTTTGCTGTCGTCAACGCATCGGAACCAGCAAGAACCGGATCGCTCACAAGCACACCCTTGGCTGCTCCCATTGCAAGCGCAGTGCGCATGCCCGACATCTCACCGTTAGGCGCCATCGACACAACACTCACTTCGCCGCTGCCAGCAGTGGTAACAAGTTGCAACGCCATCTCGACGCCATAGCCATCAGACTCATCCAAGATGAGTTTGCCGTCGCGCTTGAGAGCGTTGGTGGCGCTATCGAGAGCACCTGGGGTGGCTGGGTCGGGGATTTGCTTGACGCATACGACGATATTCATGCCTCTATTGTTACCGATGCGTAAGGCTTTTACCCAACCCTAAACCACGGAATATCTGCCTGTGACACGAGTTACCAGCAGTCGGCGGTAAAATTTATTCCTTGCGTATTCTGCTGATTGTCAACTCGTTTGCCTCGTCGGTAACGCCTCGCAACACCGTGCTGGTGCATCAGCACCTGGCCAAAAACCATGACGTACAGGTAGTCGAAACCAACGAACGAGGTCATGCCACCCGTTTTGCCCAGGATGCGGCGGCTCGAGGTCTTGACTGCGTTGTCGCGTTTGGTGGAGACGGAACGCTGAACGAAGTTGCCACCGGTTTGGCGGGCAGCGATACCGCTCTTGCAATGTTGCCTGGTGGATCGACCAATGTGTTTGTACGTTCGCTTGGAATCGCCAACGAGCCGATGGTCGCGCTTACTCAACTCACTACGGGTATAGAGCGCAACGAGATCGAACGTGTCAGCCTTGGTCGCGCGAATGGCCGCTACTTCTGTTTTCACACTGGTATCGGCTACGACGCGGCAGTTGTCGAGCAAGTCGAGCGAAGGTCGTCACTGAAGCGACTTGTTGGCCAGCCGCTATTTGCGTATGCCGCAATGCAGGCATGGTTTGTTTCGTATAACCGTAAGTACCCGCACTTCACGCTTGACGTTGACGGACGACATATTCCAAACGCATTTTTTACCGTGGTGCTCAACACCAACCCATACACATACGTTGGCAAACACGCCATCAACTTGGCACCAGCCGCAGCGCTCGAGAAAAAACTAACAGTCGTAACTTTCCGCAAAATGACTACGCCGTTGATTCTCAAAACGTTGTACAGCGCGTTGCGTAGTGGCGGAGTCCACACTTCTTCAGGAATCGATGTAGCAACTGATGTCGAAAAGGTTTCGTTGAGTTTCCCTGCACCGTTTCCTTACCAACTCGACGGCGATTACTTAGGTGAGACAACTTCGCTCGAGATTGAGCACTGCCCTGCTGCTTTGTTGCTTGTACGACCAACTATCGATTTCTAGCAATTACTTCAAGTGCAACATCTGGCTTGTTGGTGCACAAGCCATCGATACCCCATTCAAGTAGCTCGGCCATTCGCGCAGGATCATCAATCGTCCATGTGTTGACGCTCAGACCATGCAAATGCATTGTGTCGATCACATGCCGGGTGAGTGTTTTGACGAATGGATGAAGTGCGCTGTGCCCACTTGCACGCAACTCTGCAGCCACGTTTTCCGCTTGCGCATCATCAACAGTCATGGTGAGCCATGCAGTCGGCAACTCTGGCCACGATGCATGCATGGCGTCGATGGTTTGGCGTCTAAATGATGAGACCAGCCACTGATCTGGTGCGCCGCGGCCGCGCAACATCGCAGCAACCTTGTCCGCCAGCATTTCTGTTGGATCAAAGTCGGGTTCGCTCGGATCATTTTTGATTTCAATATTGACCCACATGCCTTCGCACGCGTCTAGTGCTTCTTCGAGAGTGCACACGTGGCTTGGCAACTCACCCTTGTTGAGCAAATTGATTTGGCGGCCATCGCCCAGCGCCGGATTGTGATGCACAATCATCTCGCCGCTCTGACATAAACGAACATCGAGCTCTACTGCGTGCGCGCCGATTTCTTTTGCACGATGAAATGCCAACAGTGTATTTTCGACTTCAACAGCAGATGCTCCGCGATGCGCAAGAACTTGAGGCGTATTTAACGAGCCAAAGGGCTTCCATTGTGTACCCACCACGACGGCAGGTTACAGCCACAAGTGTGAAATACAAGTACAAATAAAAATAAAAAAATAATCGCCAAGACTCTTGAAATTGCCCTCTGCCCTGCCTATCGTGACACCGTCTTACTGGCCTACTCAATGGAACCACAGGTGATCAACTTGTCAATACTTGCTACCAGTCTTGCTCTCGGATCTGCTGATTACACATGGCGCAACGAAGCGCTTTGTCGAGACACCGATCCAGAATTGTTCTTTCCGATTGGCACAACTGGCCAAGCACTCTTGCAGATCAGTGAAGCGAAAAACGTTTGCTGCGAATGCACCGTCAAGCGTGAGTGCCTCGAGTTTGCAATAGAGACCAATCAAGACTGTGGCATCTGGGGTGGCTTGTCAGAAGATGAGCGCCGCGATGTTCGACGCAAAATGGCTGCCGAGCGTCGCGCAGCCCGCGTAACTGCCTAAATTTTTACTCGGGAGCCCAACTAGCTTCTTGCCGAAACAGGTAAGCGCAGCTCAACCACTGTGCCCTGACCATCTTTGGTCATTGCCACTCCGCTCGAAACACCGTCGGCTTGAGTTGCTTGTCGCATCTCGATCGTGCCTGCGAGCTCAGTCGTCACAAGCGTGCGCACGATTGAAAGCCCCAACCCTGTTGCCTTCGCAAAGTCAAAATCTCGACTCAGCGCAATGCCATTATTGACAACTTCAATTCGTAATTCGTCTTCGTCGTGTGAGAGAACGACCATCACCGCTCCGCCTGCACTGCCTTCTGGAAAACCGTGATCAACTGCATTCTGTAATAACTCAAGAATCACAACCGACAAGGGTGTTGCGATTGTTGCTGGCAGTCGCCCGCCGTCACCCTTGGCCTGAAAAGTTACGGGTCTATCTGCTGACTGTAAACCCTCTTCGACAAGCCTCATTAGTGGTCGAACGATCTCGATAAACGAGATATCTTCACCAGGCTCGCGAGAAAGTGTCTCGTGCACAAGCGCAATTGTGCGAATTCGGCGCACCGACTCGGCAACTGCCTCTTTTGCCTCCGGAGATGTCAAGCGACGGCCCTGTAATCGCAACAACGAAGAAATCGTCTGCAGGTTATTTTTGACTCGGTGGTGAATCTCGCGAATAGTTGCATCTTTGGTGAGCAACAAGCGGTCGCGATGACGCAATTCGGAGACATCGCGCAGCAACAACACTCCACCTGTCACTTCGGTATCATCATTTGTCTGTCGTAATAGCGGAATACTGCGAGTGAGCAGCGTCACCTCGGTCGTCTGCTCTATTTCCTCAATCACCGGCTCTTTACGCTCGTACGCATTTCGCGCCGCGGTCTCTGCCACCCCAAGCTCTGCAAGTGTTTGTCCAATCGCGTTGGCGCTCACGCCCACTCGATGCAATGCAGACACCGCGTTTGGCGATGCGTATCGCACGCGCGTTGCTGCGTCCAACACAATCACGCCGTCGCCTACCCGCGGGGCAACACTTGCAGCGGCCACTCTGCCATCAAAAGGAAATAAACCTTGTGCAACCATCTCTGCAAATTTTGAAAATATCTCTGCATAGGTGGTTTCAAGTTGCCCAGGCCGACGAGCGTTGTCTACTACCCACTCTCGCGACAACACCGCGATGATGCGTCCTTCGTAGCGAACCGGAATTGCAAGCATGTTGGCTGAGCCATTGATGGCTTGCACAAAAATCTCGCCTTGCACCGTTCCATTTGATTTGATGCACTTATCGAGCAAAATTCGCTCCGTGTCACTCGCCCACGTATTTACATAATCAGAGTTATACAGAGTCTGACCAGTTGCTGCACGCACCTGAGCACTGATGAGCCAGCGTTCTTTGCCAATGGGTATGTAGAGCAACATGTCGGCAAAACAAAAATCAGCAAGCATTCCCCATTCGGAAACCAACGCCGCCAGATACTCGACTGCGCCCTGCTCGAGCTCTGTGTGCTCGTGGGCTAGTTCAATCAAAGTTGGCATAGGACAGTCTTATTCTGTCTCACTCCGGACCACCGAAGCTGTCAGCTGCCGAAACCCATTTTGCGCGCACCCTCAGGAGCACCAAATTCGACATAAGCGATCTTGGCAGCAGCCACCATGATTTCGCGTCCACGACTGTCAACAACAGTCAACGTCTCAGTCTTGCCAGCAAGCGCAGCTTCAGAAGCGGCTTTGAACTTGGACTGTGCCTTTTCGTCATCAATTTCGAGAGTGATTTCACGTGCTGATTGGATGATGCCGATTCGAATTTCCATAAGGTCGAGTCTAATTCACTTTCAGTGCTGCACTGAAAATCTTCTTCGGCTTCATATCTTCTGCGATGTACTTGGCTATTGCAAAAAACACCTTGCCGACTTCGCTGTCTGGTGCCACAGCCGCAATTGGGTGGCCATCATCGCCACCCTCTCGTAGTGCGTTTAACAGTGGGATCTGAGCAAGAAGTGGAACATTCAATTCGTCGGCCAAGATCTGCCCACCACCTTTGCCGAAGAGTTCGTAGCGCTTGCCGTCGTCGCCTGTAAACCACGACATATTTTCGATAATGCCGCGCACCGGCAAGTTCACCTTGACCGCCATGGCAGCTGAAAGACGAGCAACTTTTTGTGCGGCTTCTTGTGGCGTTGTCACTACGAGTACTTCGGCTCGCGGCAAATACTGACTCAAGCTCAACGCAATGTCGCCAGTGCCCGGCGGCATGTCAATGAACAAGAAATCCGGTTCGTCCCAATAGACGTCGGTCAAAAACTGCTCGAGTGCTTTGTGCAACATTGGCCCTCGCCACACAACCGCCTGGCCTTCAGGAACAAAGTAACCAATAGAAATACAACGCACTCCCCATGCCTCTGGTGGAAGCAACATGTTGTCGATCACTACTGGGTCGCGATCGGTGCCGAGCATGCGCGGAATTGAGTAACCGTAAATGTCGGCATCGACGATGCCAACTTTGTATCCGAGCGCAGCCATCGCAACAGCGATGTTTGTTGTGACGCTGCTCTTGCCAACGCCTCCCTTGCCTGAACTAATCAAAATTGGTCGCGTCTTGGAGCCTGGTTGGGCAAACGAAATTGTCCGTCCCTCTGCGTGGCCCTGTGCCGGAGCAGAGCCCGCGGTTGCACCAGGGTTTCCATTGAGCATCTGCCGCACTGCAGCTCGCTCGTCATCGTTCATCACACCGAAGTTGAGATTGACATCACTTACGCCGTCAAGTGCGCGCAGCGCAGTGTTGACACGGGTCTGAATCTCGTTGCGCAATGGGCAACCCGCAATGGTGAGTACCACGGTGAGCCCTACCGTGCCTTTTTTGTCGATCACAACATCGCGCACCATGCCCAAGTCGACAATGGACCGGTTTAGCTCTGGGTCCTGCACAGGGCGCAAAGCGTCTATCAGTTGGTCAATGGTGGGTTGTGATACTGACATTTGACTCCAATAAGTTGCGCAACATAATTTGCACTACGGCCATAGGTACAATACCTGTGTGCCAAGCAAATCGGCTAATCACACGTCGGGTTCTTTCACTGCGACCGTGTCAGCAATCACATCTGCTTTTGGCGATCCAACACGTCGTGCCGTTTACCTTTTTGCTCGCGACTATGAGACGGGCGTAACAGCCGCCCAAGTTGCAGCCAAGTTTGATGTGCACCCAAACGTCGCTCGACACCATCTCGACAAGCTTGCTGCTGGCGGATACCTCGAGGTTGCCGTCGACCGCGTTGAAGGCGGTGGTGCTGGTCGCCCTTCGAAGCGCTATCGCATTGTTGGCGACGGTGCCGAGTTTACGTTTCCCGTGCGCAGCGAAGATTTAGTTCTTTCGCTATTAGGCAAAGCACTTGCACTGCTGCCAACCAAAGATGCAGAGATCATGGCCGAACAAGTTGGTCAGCAATACGGCGCCGCGATGGCGGCAGGTTTTAAAGGCGACGACATCTCTGCTGGGCACCGCTCATTACGTTCAGCACTGCAGGCTGTAGCCGATGCACTCACCGCACATGGTTTTGCCGCACACACCGATCAACGCAATAATCAATTGCGCATTGTCAGTAACCACTGCCCATTTGGTGATGTTGCAATCGAGCATCCAGTTATTTGCGCAGTCGACCGCGGAATGGTCAAGGGAATGCTCACCGCAATTTACGGTGACACATCGCCCGAGTTGTCTGCATCGCTCCCACAGGGCGACACCTTTTGTGCAACTACTATCTAGTTAGATAACTAGCTCAAATCGCTAGCACGTTTTAGTCGCCCCAAAAACGCTGTTCTAAAAACGGATCTCCGTACATGTTGTATCCATTTTGTTCCCAGAACCCTGGTGCATCAGTTGTGCGCAACTCAAGGCCACGCAACCACTTGGGAGATTTCCAAAAATATAAATGAGGAACCAACAAACGCACTGGGCCACCATGAATTGGCTCAATCGCTTCGCCTTCGTACTCATACACCACGAGTGATTCGTCGAGCAGCACATCAGCCAGTGGCAGGTTGGCTGTGTAGCCGTGTTCGGCATGACCCATGATGTACGCAGCACCTGTTTGCATTCCAGCGCGCTCAAATAAATCGCGTACTCGCACACCCTTCCACGTGGTGTCGAACTTTGACCACTTGGTCACGCAGTGAATGTCGGTTAGCAATGTCACAGCCTGCATGCTCTTCAATTCATCCAGATTGATCGAGAATGGTTTGTCCACCAAGCCAAATATTTTGAGATCCCATTGACCTGGCTCGTACGTTGGTACATCACCAACGTGCAGAACCGGAAATCGCTCGGTCAAATATTGACCTGGCGGCAATCGGGAATCATCAATACCCTTATTTGCAAGTTGTTCTCGGTTGCGATCAAAAAAACCCATTGTTCTTATCTCCTGCATCAAGTCTGCCTCATTACATCGCTAGATTGACGTCGCATGCCACTCTTTTTAGTTCGACACGCCAAGGCCGGTAAACGTAGCAAGTGGCTTGAAGACCCCGCCAATGACGCTGACCGCAAACGCCCATTAGACAACAAAGGAATTCTGCAAGCAGTTGCACTCGCAGATCGGCTGGCAGACTTTGCGCCACCACGGCTTTTTTCTAGCCCCTATATTCGCTGCGTACAGACACTCGAACCGCTCGGAGCAACTCTTGCGATCTCAGTGACATCCGACGAACGTCTCGCAGAAGATAATTCCTTTGAGCCAATTCTTGAGCTGCTTGAGAGCTGTCCAGACAACTCAGTGCTCTGCAGCCATGGCGACATGATCCCTATGGTTGTCGAAGCACTTGAACGCCGCGGCATGGTCGTCACGGGCATGCGCGACTCGCGCAAGGCCTCGGTATGGGTGCTTGAGCGACAAAAGGGCATCATCGTGCGTGGTCATGCATGGCCACCACCAACTATTGATTAAGAGCGGTTGCTACTTCTGCTCGAATTGAATCGACGAACCCCAGCACTTCTACTGGTGGATTCATCGCAGCACAAATATCAAGCTGCTCTTTAGCTCCCGCCGCATCACCCGCAAGCCGAAACCGAACTATGCCAAGAAAGCAGTGTGCGTCGGGATAATCGGGCTCAATATTAATTGCGTGATCTAGTCCCTGAGTTGCTGCGGCAAGCGCAAGTATTTTTATATCGTCTGGGGCATCGCGCGCGACAAGCGCAATCAACCATGAGCGATACGTCAGAGCCTCTACATGATCTGGGTTGAGCGCCAATACTTTTGAATATAGATCAATTGCAGTTTTCGGTTCAGAAAAATTGAGCGCACGTGCTTGAGACAACATCGAAGCAGTGGAGTCAAGGACCCCACCGCTCAATGTTTGGCCTGGCAATCGTTGTCCTGACTCCCGTGCGACGAACCACCCTGCTGTACCCGCAATGAGCACAACAAAAACAACTGATCCAACTCTGCGCTTCATCGATGCGCGAGGTCGAGCCTCGCGAGCATCTATGCCCGCATCCAAAACCTTGATGATTTGAGCTGCACGGTGTACATATCCATTTTTAAGTACTCGGTAATCTTGATCGTCAATATCACCAGCCGCATACTCACGCTCAAGGTCGCGCAAAGATTCCAGCAAGAATCTGCGCTCTTCTTCCAGGCTCACCTGATCATCTGGATTAATCATGTAATCAAATCCGTCACGTGTTTGAATCCATCGCTTTTGTAGTCGACATGGCAGCATCCACCAATGCACTATCTTCGGCGCTTGGGTCACCATCATCGGCAGTACGCCATTTTCTAAACACCACGCCAAGTGCCGCCGCACCGCAGATCAACGCAGCAACCGGCAATGCCCACACCAGCGAATCAATGCCAGATGAGCGAGGCAGGAGCAATACCTGACCACCAAAGCGTTGCTCGATATAGGCAATCGTTTCGTCGTCGGTGCGTAAACCACTGCCAACCTGTCGTGCAACCTCTGCGCGAATTGCTTCTGCTGCAGATGCCCGAGACACATAGACACTCTCGCCCTGACACGTTGGGCAGGCAAGTCGCATCGTGATCGCATCAATGCGATCTTGTTGCGAACGTGGGCCACTGTCGCGTAAGCCGCCGAAAGTTAATAGTGCACTAGCAACTGCGCCCATCAATATCCACGAATACTTATTGTTGAGTTTGATTGATTTTCTCATGACCCGAACTGCAGTTTCAATAGCGACAGCTGCTCGTCGAGCAAGCCTTCCGAGAGTTGTCCGGCAATTCTCAAGCGCACGTAGCCGTTTGGATCAACGATCCAGGTCTCTGGCACCTTGGCAACACCAAATGCAACTGCAATGGCGCCATTATTGTCACGAATCTTTTGCCAGTCACCTTTGTTCTCTGCAAAAAATGCCAAAACCGAACTGTCGTTGTCATCATTAATCACCGTGTACATCTCGGCAGGATTATCCGTCGACAATTGATTCTGTGTAAATGCAAGAAGGAGCGGATGTTCGATCCGGCAAGGAACACAAGTTGAGTTGAAAAAGTTGAGTACAACCCATGATCCTTTGCGCCTAGACAAATCAAATGGCTTGTCTTCAAGTGTTGTTGTCACTACTGCCGGCGCTGGTTGCCCAAGCAGCGGCGAGTCGGCGTTATCGGACGGATTTGGTTTTGCGCTGACCAACACCCAGAGCAAACACACAAGCACGATGCCCACCACAGTTGCTGCGATTGGCGCAACTGGTTTTACTTTTTTCTCACTCAACATCGTTACTACCAATCAGTGCCGAGGTTGCATCAGTTGGCTTACGGCGTCGACCAGGAAAAGCTGCCAAGAGCGTGCCAAGAGCCATCAAAAAACCACCAATCCACAGCCACACAAGCAGTGGCTTAATGAATACTTTGATATGCGCCTCGCCAGAGTCTTGCTTAACAGGTGGCTCGAGCGTGAGATAGATGTCGCCGCGAATACCCGTGCGCACCGAAGGCGTACCGATGTTCATGCCAACCTTCGTGTACTTGGTAATGGCAGGAGAATATGCCTTGCCGCCATCGATCGAGATCAATGCCTTCACACTGATGGCACGATCGGTTGTTTCTTCGACGATCTTGATCAATTCAAAACTGTGTCCAGAGAAGTATGCGGGTGTACCAGTTTTTAAAAACAATTCTTGGCTGTGCGTAAAACTGTTTGACGCCGCGAGTGCTACTGCAATCAAGATGACGCCAACATGCACAATCATTCCACCGTTTGTGCGACCAACTAATCCGCGCAGGCCCTGCTTACGTGTAGCCAACACCACCTGACGCAATGCCGAACCACTTGCAAACCCGCCAAGCGCAAACGTGAGTAATGGCATAAACCCGGTTGCACCAACAACAACACTGATGCCCAATGCCCCGACGCCACACCATGCTGGCCAAAACAGCCGCGTGCTCAATAATTCGGCAGAAGCCTTGCGCCAAGGCAACACCGGCGCAATGGCCATGATCGTGAGTAACGCAACGCCGATTGGCGCAACCAGCCGGTCGAAGAACGGTTCACCAACAACGATGGTGCGCGACTGCAGTGCTTCAATAACAAGAGGAAAAACTGTGCCGAGCAATACAACAAATGCAAACAGGGCAAACAACACGTTGTTAATCAAGAACGCACCCTCGCGCGAGATCACCGAGTCGATGCTGCCCGGCGCATGCAACCTGTCACCGCGCCAACCGATCAAGCCAATCGAAACAATCACGATGGCGGCAAAGAATGCCAGCAACCATGGGCCAATGGCACTTTCGCTAAATGCGTGCACGCTGTTGAGCACACCGCTACGAGTAAGAAACGTGCCGAGAATCGTCAAACTAAATGTTGAAACAAGTAACGAAAGATTCCACACTCGCAACATGCCGCGGCGTTCTTGCACTAGCACCGAGTGAATGTATGCAGTCGCAGTGATCCACGGAAGCAATGATGCGTTTTCAACTGGGTCCCATGCCCACACACCGCTCCAGCCCAATACTTCGTAACTCCACCAACTGCCAAGAATGATTCCGAATGTGAGAAATCCCCACGCAAACAGCGTCCACCTGCGAGTGGCCAATAGCCAACCTTCACCAACCCTGCCCGTAACAAGTGCGCCAATTGCAAACGCGAACGGCACGGTGACACCCACATATCCCAAATACAACAGCGGTGGATGAAACATCACCAAGATGTGATTTTGTAACAGCGGGTTTGGCCCTGGTCCGTCAAACACTCCGGGTGCACCTACAGCAAACGGATTTGCTGGACCGAACGACAGCAAAAAGAAAAACGTCGAGACAATAAACATCACTCCCATTGCCCAGTTGGCCAACACGTCGTCTATTTTTTTGCGCAACCAAAAACAAACGGCCACTGTGTAGCCGGCCAAAATAAGTACCCACATTAAAAGCGATCCCTCAAGAGCACTCCACACTGCCGCAAAGTTGTACAGCGCGGGCGTTGCAGTCGAACCAACTTTTTGCACATACGCCATCGAAAAATCACGCGTGATCATCGCGTATTCCATGGTCGCAAACGCACCAATGGCTGCTGCAAAAATAAGAATTGCAAATCGTGGTATGAGTCGCGCAACTGTTCGGTCACGTGACCGTGCACTACTGATTGCTGCAATTGCACCAAATAGCGAACCGATGATGCCAACGAGCAAGAACGCTCGCCCAATCGAGCTACTTACCCCGCCTGCGGCGAACATACCTGTGCCTCCGCCTTTGTTAAGCGATCAGTATTGTCGGCGACATACGCATTGGAGTGTTTCACTTCAATGCGCGTTGCCTCAAAGACATCACCCACTAATCGACCTTGCGCAACCACCGGTATGCACTCCTGAAAAATGCCGCCTGGGTCGCCTTCATACACAACCTGAATTGTTTTATCGTTAAACATCATCACGAAGTTTGTGGAGTTATTGATTGACTTCAATGATCCCTTTTCAACTGTGCCCTGTACCCGAATGCGCCTGCCTGGCTCGCACCCAACACGGCTACCAATTTCATCAACATTGCAGTAGTAGTCAATTGCTGAAGTTAAAAACTTGGTGACGATGGTGCCACCTGCGACCACAATCACGACGAGCAACGCGATGTAACCCCATTTTGTATTGCGCTTGCGTGGTGCTAGAGGCGCGTTTACTTCAGACGTGCGTGGAGTTAAGTCCAAGGTTTGTCCTTGTCGGCAACTTTGCTCGCCAGATCACGGCCTTGCGAAAGAGTTCTGACAACGAGCGCGATAATAACGGCAAACGTCGTGCCGTACACCACTGCAATAAACCCAAGATGGTCCATTACTTCAAACCTTTGCTTTCGTCAGCGCGTTCCCGCAGTGCAGCATCAAGTTGCGTCATCTGCATCGCGTCCTGCATTGCGAGCACCCGCTGACGGTGTAACACCAACCAAGCAAATGTCATTGTAAAACCAATTACCCCCACAAGCAGTGTCGTCAGCATTGATCCGTCCATCTTGATATCGCCATCGCCACTCAGCACACTTGCCTTCTGATGCAACGAGCGCCACATCAACACACTGAAGTGCACAAGTGGAATTTCGAGAACTGCGAGCAGCGCAATTACTGCTGACCTCCGCGCACGTTGTTCGAGCGAGCCTCCAAGACCACGCACTGCCAAATAGCCGATATAAGTCACTAGAAGAAATGATGTTGTCGTCAGTCGTGGATCCCATGCCCAATAAGTACCCCACGTAATGCGACCCCATAGGCTGCCACTCAACAAAGTCATAGCCATAAAGACCACTCCGACTTCTGCAGATGCTCCTGCAACGCGGTCAAAACCCATCGAATGCTTACGACTGAGTAGCCAACAAGCTGACGCCACTGCAGTAACTATGAATGCAAGATATGCAACCCATGCGGTAGGCACGTGCACGTACATAATTCGCACTGCGTCACCCTGATCAACATCTTTCGGAGTGATAAACAATCCACCAATCACGACCCACGCCAATGACACAATTGCCATGGCACCGACTAATCGTGTTGTTGGAGTAGCAACCCGCGCATTAAATGTTTGTGCGTCCATCGATGGCTACTCCTCTATTCCTCTATCAGCGATCCGAATGACAAAATTCCACCGAGACCAAATACAGCAGCAAAGACAACGAGTACTCCAACCCATGGCCAGCCATCCGACACCGCTGCTCCTCCACTCGTAAACGCCGACTCAGTGGCGCGAGTTGCGCCAATAAGTACTGGTGCAACAACCGGAAGCATCAACAAGGGCAGCAATGTTTCTCGCCCTCGTGATCCGGCTGTCAAACCGCCATACAGCGTACCCACCAAGCTCAATCCCGCCGTCGCGCTCAATACACAAGTGACCAACAGCACTGCGCCATCGGCATGTAACTGCACTCGATACAACACAACTGCGGCAACGAACAACATGATCTCGAGGGTGACGAGTTGCACCATCACTGCAAGAGCCTTGCCAACGAATATCCCTGCCGGATCAAGGCCTGCAACACGTTGCGCTTCGAGCGCACCGTCGGCAGTGTCGACAGCAAACGACCGCTGGATTATGACAATCAACGAAAACAGCGTGGCGAGCCAGACCAGACCACCGGCAACTCTTGTCAATACATCATCATTGTCGAGCGCAAATGCAAACATCACCATCACAAGACCGGCAAATGGAAAAACCTGATTGACTACGACACGACTGCGCATCTCAATGCGCAAATCTTTTGCCGCAACCGCCCGCGCAACGCGACCGAGTGAAAGTTGTGTACTCATGACACCACCCGTCCAGCAACAACCGACACACTTCGTGTTGCAAGCCCACGGGCACGCTCAAGTTCGTGCGATGCAATCAACACTGTTGCACCTGCAGCGCATGCCTCGCGGATTATTGCATCAATTTCATCGCGTGCAGTTGCATCTAACCCGGCATGTGGTTCATCGAGCAGCCACAACTCTGCACGACGCACGACAAGACATGCCAATGCGCATCGACGTTTTTGACCCGCCGATAATTGCATCACTTTTTGCTCAGCCAACCGCCCGTCAATGCCAAAACGCTGCAGCGTTGATGCAACTTCTGCCACTTTTGCACCAACCATCTGCGCCCAGAACAAAACATTTTCGCTAATAGTTAGATCTGCAAATAAACCGTTGGCATGTCCAAGCAAACCCACTCGTGGACGCACCGATTGGCGGTCGACACACAGATCAACCCCCAACACACTTGCTTCGCCGCGCACGATCGGCAACAACCCGGCACATGCGCGCAGCAGTGTTGTCTTGCCTGCACCGTTTGGTCCCTGCAACAACACAATCTCACCTCGTCGTACTTCAATCGAAGCTTCGGCTAACGCGGGAAATCCGTTAAATACGACGACGGCATCACGAAAATCAACGACAATACTCATGAGCCGGTGAACCTTGGCTTGCGCTTTTCGGCAAACGCCGTACGGCCTTCTCGTGCGTCATCAGACAGCATCGCCTTTTCGCGCGCTCCTCGTACCAATTCGTCGACATTTGGCGAACCAGCTGTCGATTCGAGTGCGATCTTGTGTCCCTCAATCGTCAGCGGTGCAAGTTGGGCAATTTCATCTGCCCACTCAAGCGCATCACTTAACGAGCCGAGGCGATGCACCGATCCGAAACTTGCCAATTGTGCGCCTGTATATGTGGTGGCAGTGAGCAACATTGCGCGAGCAATGGGCCACGACAATTCGTGCACAATGCGCTCGACAGTCCAATGATTGACAACTAACCCAAGTTTTGCTGCTGGCACACCAATCACACTTGAAGGCGTCGCAACCCGAACATCGCATGACACGAGTAGTTGAGCGCCCGCACCAAGCGCTGGTCCGTCGACAGCGGCCATTGTTACAAATGGCAACTGTGTAAAACCTCGTAGCACCACCTGCAATGCTTCATGAAATTCGTCTTCATGTACTCCAGCCAAATCGGCCCCAGCACAGAATGCTGGCGCTGCACCAGTAAGAACCAATACTCGTGCCGAACGTGCAAGCGCATCAAGTTGAGCTTGTCGCAATGCATGCAACGTTGCGACATCTACAGCATTCCGTTTATCTGGGCGATTAATCGTGACGACAGCCACTTGGTCGCGCCAGTCGAGCGAAACAGTGATGTCTTTATTCGCTCGTGCGCCCTCTACCATGGGTTTGAGGCTATGACATCAACACCACAAACTCCTGATCCAATCCGCCGTCGTCGCAGCCTTATTGCTGTATGGACGAAACGAGCCAATCGCTTTGGATATCTTGCGTTTGGGGTGTCAATTGTCGCAGTTGCAGTTGGGCTGATCGACACTTTTACACCTCTCATTGGCCGCCTTGCTACCGCTGGTCTCGTAATTGGTTCCATCCTGCTCGCCCCAGCAATCGTTTTGGGATACGCAATTAAATCTGCCGAAAAAGAAGACAGAATTAACGGCGTCTAGGGAACGAATAGGCGCACTCCGACAACGCGAGTACGGTAGTAGCGATATGTCAACGCGACTTCCCGCTCACGAACGTAAAGATCAGATTTTAGATGTCGCCCTCAAGGTATTTGCAACCAAAGGTTTTCACGAATCTTCGATGAACGACATCGCCGAAATGGCCGGAGTGACGAAGCCAGTTGTCTATCAACATTTTGAATCAAAGCGTGCATTATTTCTGGCATTGATTGAAGACGCTGGCACACAAATGATCAATGAAATCACCAAGGCCACTGTGCAGGTCACTGGTGGCAGGCAGCAAGCCGAGCGAGGCACTGTTGCGTTCTTTCGGTGGGCCTCGGCAGACCAAAATCGTTTCAAGTTTTTGTTCGACAGTGGCACACGCAATGACACAGAATTTGCAAGTGCTGTACGCCGAGTGGTCGACAATTCGGCAAATGCAATTGCTCCGCTGATCGCAATCGATCTAGATGCCTCACATTTGCGCACACTTGCACATGGGGTCATCGGCGCATCCGAGGGTGTCGTACGCCATTTACTAGACAACAACATTGCATTCGATCCGGACGTCATCGGTAAGCAAGTTGCAGATCTCGTGTGGGCAGGACTACGCGGTGTCGGACGAGACTCGTCAGGAGACTAAGTGGCAACCACAGGTGAGCACCACCCAGCATTTGAGGAATACTGCGAATGTATTTTTGAGTTGCGCGAAGACCATATCGATGTCATTCAGGCTCGAGTTGCAGACCGTCTTGGTGTCTCTCGCCCATCCGTCTCAGAAATGATCAAGCGCATGGAAACCGACGGCTTGATTGTCATTCATGGCACAAAGATTTCGCTCACGTCAGATGGTGATGTACTCGCCGAACGGGTAGTTCGTCGCCACCGCATCGCCGAACGATTTCTTACCGACGTGCTTGGGCTCTCTTGGGCAAATGCTCACCACGAGGCCGGCAAGTGGGAACACATTATGAACCAGGAAGTAGAAAGTGCAATGAACCGAGTGCTGCACAACCCAACAACATGCCCACACGGCAACCCCATCCCTGGGTCTTCATATCGAGAAGAGCACCTCTCGAAACTCAGCGATGTTGTTGAAGGAAAGTTGTTCATTATTAATCGCATTCCCGAAGAACTCGAGTTCGCCCCCGGCATTCTCGAAATTCTCGAACAGGCCAACATCAAGCCAGGCCAAAGCGGCACGGTTGTCACCTCAAACAAAGACGGTTCGCGTGTCGTGCGAGTCGACAACAACGATGTGGCGCTAGACGAATTTACCAGCACACGTATTCTTGTACTTGCATAAATCAATGCTTAGCGCACGCCTCGGATTCTTACGAAAAGTATGCGCATCTGTATTTTTCGGTGCTCTCATATTTACTTCTACTAGTTGTGCAACGACAATCAACCTTGCTGCACCCACTACGCTCGCTCAGCCAGCCGTCACCACTTTGCCGACCGGTACCGTTACCGAACTGTTTGGTCAAATGAAATCCACTCTGTCCGAACTCTCGCTTGCCATCACTAACGAAGACAAGTCTCGGGCAAAAACCACGCTTGCAACTGTGCTCAATATCTGGGGAGCACTGCAACCCCAGATTTTGGCTGGAGGTGGCGAGACAGTTGATCAAACGGTTGAAGACATGCAGCGTATTATCGATCTTGCTTCGAGTTCGGTGCAGCGCACTCGACCAGCAGATGCCGACAAGGCACTGAGATTTCTTGATTTAGTAATTCAGTCTCAACAATAACGAGCAGCAATGATGTGCAGGGCAATTAGCTCTGCATTGCACTCGGCAACGGCTCGCTATGCACAACCGTTAAGCGTTGTGTCGAACGCGTCAGAGCAACATAGAGAGCTCGCAAACCGTGCACCTGGCTTGCCACGATGCGCGCGGGTTCGACCACAAGCACGCCGTCCAATTCGAGACCTTTAACGACACTTACCGGCACCACCGTAAGACGTGAGTCAAGTGCAGTGGTGTTTGCTCGCCCATGAGCCACGCCAGCAGCCGTGAGTGCACTATCAACGGCATCAGTCATATCGTCTGGGCAAACGATTGCAACATTGCCCTCACCCACATTTGTTAACAGGATCTTTGCTTGTTCGATCACTACATCAAGCAAGTCGTTGCCGCTTTTTACTTCAACGATGTCGGGCCCAAAGTCTCCTTCGCGAACCGATTGCGGGGCGCGCAACGACGGCGCTGCTTCAAGCATCACTTTGTCTGCTAGCGACATAATCTGAGCAGGTATTCGATATCCAACTGTTAGACCGATCACTTCTTGCTCGCGCTTCGTTGGTAAATACTGCAATAAGTCTGACCAATCATTCGGCGCAAAAGGTCCTGTCGCCTGCGCCAAGTCACCAACGACCGTCATTGCTCCACTCAGTGACCTGCGCGATGCCATACGCAACTGCATTGGTGTGAGGTCTTGTACTTCGTCAATCACGATGTGTCCGAACACTCTCACCTCGTCGGTCTCATCAATCTTGCCGTTCTTGCGTGGCCGTGGCCCCAACAATGCAAGTGCTTCGTCGAGCAATGCAACATCACTATCACTCCACAACACTTCGGCAATTGAGTTGCTTCGCCCGCGGACTAAGCATTCGTATTCTTCTTCGGAGAATTCGTCCTTGGCCGCTGACTTCACGAGCGCTGCAGAGCCAAACAAGTCATGCAACAATTCGGCTGGCACCAGCATCGGCCACATCCGTGCCAAAGTTGCACGAAACTCTGGAATGTCGCGTAGCGAATCGCGCAAGGTATCAATATCGGCATCCGGATTGCGGCTCGATGCAATCATTGCCGAAATTACTTCGGTTTCAACAAAGCGATGGGCTGCGTTGTGTCGACGAAAACGTCTGCGTGCATCGCGAACAATGCGTGCAGACTCCGCGGCTCGCAGTCGCATGTAACCCGCACCATAGGGAATCTCGACATCGTCGCGTACAGGTCGTTGTCGATCTTGAACTGCCTTTGCAATTACTTTTGCCATTCGAATGTCACCCTTGACACGCTTTGCGGCGTTGGTGTCGATTACTCCAATGCGATGACCCGGCACTAAGTCGGCCAGTACAACTTGTTCAACTCCTGCTTCGCCCAACGAAGGCAGTACCTGCTCGATGTAACGCAAGAAGACGCGGTTTGGCCCAATGACCAACACGCCCTGATCTTCTAGAGGGAACCGAAATGTGTACAACAAGTACGCGGCACGGTGCAAAGCCACAACTGTTTTGCCAGTGCCAGGGCCGCCTTGCACTACTAGCACTCCATTGTGACCAGAGCGAATAATCTGATCTTGTTCGGCCTGAATTGTTGCAACAATGTCGCCAAGTTGTCCTGTACGTCCGCGCGCAAGTGCTGTCAACAATGTGGAATATCCACGCAAACCGGTTGCGGTTTGCTCAACACCCGAAGCAACTCCTCCGCCTAGACCTTCATCGTGACCGACACCCAAATGTCCTTCGCCAAATAACTCATCTTCGATGCCCAACAATTTTTGACCGTTGACCGCAAAATGACGGCGGCGCGCAAGACCCATCGATTCCCGACCAGTTGCGCGATAAAACGGCTCGGAAACAGGAGCGCGCCAGTCGACAACCACCGGCTCGCGATGCTCGTCGGCAACAGCAAGCCTGCCGATATGAAAACTTTCGATCTCGCCTTCTACTTCACCAAATCGATCAATCCGCCCAAATACAAGCGCTGCGTCGCCCAGGTCTAATTGCGTCAGACGTAACACCAATTGTTCGTCGAAGGCATTGCGCTCGTAGCGGGCCTGAAACGTGCCACCCGTATCGGCTTCATTGAGGGTTCTAATACGCCACGCGTCGGTGCGGCTGCGCTCAAGGCACTCATATGCCCTGTCGATATGGGCCTGTTCGGCCGCGAGGTCTGGGTGATGCTGGCTCATTTTGGGGTTTAGCAATTCTACCGTCTGTTTTTGTGAGCACGATCTGCCCACCGCACTTTTGGGGTGTCAATATCCACATTCGGTCACAAACAAAGGACCTCAATGCCATTCAGAAAACTTAGAAAACTTAGAAAATGTTTATTCATCCCAGTGCTCTTTGGGTTGTGCTCGTGCGTCACTCAAGGAGGCGTGCTTCAACTCGATACTGGCAAATTGGTGTTGTCGCCAATGGGCGAAATGAGCATGGTGATGGATACGGTTCCGCCAACAATACATGCTTCAACAGACGCGCCTATTGACATGGTTGAGCAATTGCGCAGAGATTTCACTGCGAACGATCTGTACTACCACGAGTGCATGGTGGCGCCGAAGAAATGCGATGTCACACGCATTTCTGCACCAAACTCTCCACAGCGCGCAGACCTCACTCGGCGCGTGCGGGATTTTTCGGTCGCCAACATTCATTCCCGCACAGGTTCGGGTGTTGCACTTGTGCGCATTGACTCACTCAGCATCATTGATGCCAATAACGCGATAGTCAACACCTGTAGCTACAACTCGATTGTTATGGTCGATGGCAGGGCAACCGACAGTCCCGTTGACGACATCATCTTCAACGACGCAGTTGCCTCGTATTTATCGGCTTGGATGCTGACGATGGACCACGGCGTTTGGAAAATACATTCGTGGACATCCAGTATGACCAAATTCAATTTTGACCAATGCGGATTCACGAAGTGATCAAATCAATTACGCGACCAGACATGCGGAAAATCATTTCGATTATTGCCGTAGTGACTCTCTTGAGCAGCATCAGTTCAATCAGCGTGCATGCAACACAAACTCCGTTAATCGATGGATCAATAATCGATGTCAGCGGTTCCGCTCATGGCGACCAAATCATTGCAGGCGTCAAATATGGTTCGGCACCAGCAAGTGGCGGTGGTGCAGACTCCGAATGCGAATGGTCGGAGTCAATGCCCCGAGATGCAAGCGCAACCGGTCCCGGCCATGTTGTAACAAAACAAATTGGTTCTACCAACTACAGGTTGTTCGACTACACGTGCCCAGCCCGTGATCCGTCGACTACCTACCACTGGCTTCCACAGATGTCACCAGGTCGGCTTGCAGAACATGCCGCGTCCATTGTGTACGACAATCTCCCGGCGATGTGGGGCAACTTTGCACCACCCGCAATGCGCGGATTTGTCGATGTGGGGACATGGATTTGGGTCAACCCCTTGTTATGGATTCCCGTTGCAGTCACAGCATCCATCGTCACTCCGGCAGGCATTATTTCGGTTACCACTAAAGCCACACCAAAGAAACTTATTTTCAACCCGGGTGATGGCAACTTGGGCTCTGGCCCGCTCACATGCGACAACCCAGGATTAATTTGGATGTTGCAATTTGGAGACCGTATGCCTTCACCGTGCATGTACACCTATCGCCATTCTTCAGCGATACAAGCCAGCGGATTATTTGAAGCTGATGTCGCCGTGCAATGGCATGTCACATGGTCTACAAATTTGGGGGCGAGTGGAACTATTGGTGATCTGACTTTGCACACTTCACATCAGATGAACATTCGCGAAGTGCAAGCCCTCGTTAGTCGCTAGCTGTTGCAATCGCACCAAGGGCTGCGTGCAGCGCATCAATCAAGTCGGCAGCTCCAACTTCAATGTCTAAACCCCTACGTCCGCCACTCACAAAAATGGTTGTGTGTAGCACTGCGCTCTCATCAATCACCGTTGGCAACATTCGCTTCTGACCAAACGGACTGATGCCCCCGATGACATAACCGGTAATACGCGCTGCATCGCGTGCCACCACCATCTCGCAACGCTTTGCGTCCAGTACTTGCGCCAGCGCTTTGAGTGAAAGCTGCATATTCACCGGCACAATCGCCACCACAGGTCCATTATCCGACTGCGCCAAGAGCGTTTTATAGACCCGATTCTCTTCCACACCAAGAGCACGAGCCGCAGCCCTGCCATAACCAATCTCATCTGTGGTGGCTGCATTGTGGTCAAACGTGTGCGCAACATAGTCAATCCCAAGTTGTTCAAGGGTGACGAGGGCTGGCGTGGATGCCTTCATGGGCACATCATACGAAACAAGAGCCAAAATATGTAGTAACGGGGGCCCACACCTGACACACTGAAGCGTCGCCAAGACAGCGCAGAAAAGGAACTTCCCATGCCCGTTAGCAACTCCCGAGACACCATTTTGATTGAGCGCCGTTATGCGGCGGTTTTTAGCACATTGTCCGATGATTCGATCGTCAAACTTGCTGGAGCAGTTGAAGAAAAACTGCGCGACGCCCTAGCCAAGGTGCTCGCACTTCCAGCTGGTGCATTTACCGAACCAGCCACACTCGCACCAAAGATTCGTGAAGCAATGAAAGAGCGTCGCTCGTACCTCGACACTGGCGTGTTGTTCGGCGAAGGCGCAACAGATCGAGCCATTGAGCTGCTTGGTGATCAGTCAGAAGACCCAAGCCTCGAAGATCTGCAACTTGTGATCCCAGCACTCGTTGAAACATTTGGTCTTGATGCAGTACGCCTCATGGCGGTGCAATATTCGGTTTCACTTGGCGGTTTCCGCAAACTCATCAACACAGATGAGCGTTTTAAAATTCCAAGCGCACCAGTAAGCACCTCGAGTGGCGCAACCGGCAGCTCAACTGTCGACGCTGCCGCCCAAGACGAAAAGCGTCGTGCTCGTGCAGAGCGCAAAGACAAAGACCGACTCGATAGAGCAAAGTCCGAAGCACAACGACGAAGCGCTTACGGTCGCACCTAATTCACTACACAGAGATCAAAATGCCGCTCAAACTTGCATCGATTCAAGGTCGGGCGCATTTCGTCATTGGATCATCAAACGATTTTAGGGTTGTAGATGTTGAGCACTCCAGCAAAGGCTCGCTGCCAAGTGATGTGATGGCGTGCTTCTCGGTCTGGCAATCGCTTCGTGCACATGCTGCATCGCTTGCCAAGACGGATGGTGTTGCTTGCTCGATCGAACAACTCGACTGTCCCGTACCTCAGCCTCGACAACTGTTTGCTGTAGGTCTGAACTACAAAAAACACGCAGAAGAAATGGGTAGCCCACTACCAACCACCCCGCTCACGTTTGCCAAGTTTCAAAGTTCGATCAATACGCCTTGTGGCGACGTTCGACTCGTTGGCTCTACGTGCGACTACGAATCCGAGCTCGTCATTGTCATCGGTGCTGGCGGAATCAATATCGCACAATCAGATGCTTGGCAACATATCGCGGGTATCGCCGCGGGCCAAGACATCTCTGACCGCACACTGCAATACAGCGGAGTGCCACCGCAATTCAGCCTTGGTAAGAGTCGCACTGGTTTTACCCCGATAGGTCCGTGGGTTGCCGACATGGATGACAACGCAAGTCGCGACGATCTACGCCTCACATGCTCGGTCAACGGTGAGATTCGTCAAGACACCAAGACCAGCGACATGATCTTCGATATTTCGCAAATTGTTTCGTATCTGTCCGATATCTGCCAGCTGTTTCCTGGTGATGCAATTTTTACCGGTACCACTGCTGGTGTTGGTCATGGGCTTAAGCCACCGATCTATTTGCAGCGCGGCGACATTATCGAGACAACCCTTGAGGGCGTTGGAATGATTCGCAATCGCTGCGTCTAGTAGCGCGACTGGCTCATCTCGCATTAGATTCTCCGGTTATGCAAACTGGCAAACGAACTGTCATCACGGGAGCCAATTTGGTCGACGGCACCGGTTCACCAGCACGGCATGCCGATGTTGCATTTGTTGACGGCGTCATCACCGAGGTTGGCGAACCAGGCTCGGTATCGACAGCCCAAGCACATCGCCACATAGACGCCGATGGTTTACTGCTCACTCCGGGCTGGGTCGATGTGCACACGCATTACGACGCTCAGGCCACATGGGATCCATGGTTGACACCAAGTAGTTGGCACGGCGTCACTTCTGTAGTGATGGGTAATTGCGGAGTTGGTTTTGCTCCAGCAGCTCCCGAGCGCCATCAATGGCTGATTGACCTCATGGAGGGAGTCGAAGATATTCCTGGATCCGCAATGGTGGAAGGAATTAAATGGGAATGGACTTCGTTCCCTGAATACCTCGATGCTCTTGAGCGAACTCCCCATGTGCTCGACATGGGCACGCAGATTGCGCATGGAGCACTTCGAGCATTTGTGATGGGTGACCGCGGCGCCGCCAACGAAGACGCAACAGCCGATGACATCGCACAGATGAGCGCACTCACCGAGCAAGCATTGCGCGCTGGTGCGCTTGGTTTTTCTAGTTCGCGCACGTCGTTGCATCGCAGCAAGCACGGCGAGCTTGTGCCGGGCACAAATGCCCAACCAGATGAGTTGTTTGGTATCGCCGATGCAATGAAACGAGTTGGTCATGGCATCTTTCAGTTTTCTCCCGAACATTCGCGCGTGCCCGTTGACGAATGGCCGTGGATGCAAGAGCTCGCGCGCCGCTCTGGCGCCACTGTCAGCGTCAACGTCAATCAGCTAGATGACGGCAGCGAAGTTTGGCGCAAAACTCTTGCGCTCCTCACGAAGGCGCATACCGATAAAGAAAAGATCGTTGCTCAAACCGCCGGTAGGTCTATCGGCATCTTGATGTGCCTCGAGGGCAGCGTGCATCCGTTGCTCGCCCACCCCGCATATCACGAAATTGCTCACTTACCATTTGCCGAACGCATTGCGGCGCTGAAAGATCCAATCCGACGTGCACGATTTGTGAGCGAGATACCATCCGATGGCTTTTACAACGGGCTCGTCACAAAATCCTTGCATCGTATGTACCCCGTCACTACAGCCAACATCGATTACGAGCCGCACCCCAGTGCAGCAATAGGCGAAATATCAAAGCGAACTGGTGTTGCACCAATGCAATTGATCGTCGATCATCTGCTGACAAACGATGGCAAGGGCATCATCTACTCACCATTTTTTAATTACATCTACGGCGATCTTTCAATGACATACGAGATGATGCAACATCCTCAAACACGAAACGGTCTCAGCGACGCAGGTGCACACTGTGGCGCCATCTGCGACGGCGGTATGCCAACATTTATGCTCACGCACTGGGCGCGCGACCGCACTCGTGGTCCAAAACTTTCTCTTGAACACATCGTCTATCGCCAGACTCGACACACTGCAGAGTTGCATGGCTTGCTCGACCGCGGCATTGTTGGGCCCGGCATGAAAGCCGACCTCAACTTGATTAATTTCGACCAGTTGGGTTTCGATATGCCGTATATGGCCTACGACTTGCCCGCTCAGGGCCGCCGCCTTGTGCAAACCGCGCGTGGCTACAACAAGACATTTGTCAGCGGCGTGCAAACTGTTGAAAATGATGCGTTCACCGGAGAATTGCCGGGCAAACTCATCCGTGGTCCACAGCGCTAAACACAGCGCAAGTCTCTAGCTCGTCATTCCCCCAAGACCAACAAGCCCGCGCGCGAGTTCAATCTCGCCCATGTGTCGCAACCCGTGTTGATAGATCCAACACTCAACCGCATCCAACACCGTGATACCCACATCGCCCGCCACGCGAGCCGAGTATGTCGACTCAATCTGCGGTGGAAACGGACGGGCAATCACAACACGAGTCAGTTCGCTTGAATCCAATGTCTCGAGCCATTTATGTACGCGCCCAAAAACCAATTGCAAGTACTCCTGAAAAGCTTCGTAGTCACCAATGCGTTGGCCAACCATTTCATCCACTGTTTTGTGTTTGCCATGATCGGCGATGGACGGATTGACGCGGGCCTTCCACTCGTCGTTCCAGATCGGGGCAACGCCCGTGATCATCATGAACGATGCATCAATCATGTTGACAATGTGAAACAAACTGAAAGCAATCGGCATGACGCCCTCGCGCTCAAAGTGGTTGACATGGTCAATCGTCATCGTGCTCAATGCTTGGTCATAGAGCGAATGCAAGGCCTTCATGCGCCTCTGCAAAGAATCGAGAATCAGTTCGTTTGACATAAAGGTGTTATTCCTTTGCTGCTTCGGTTTTTAAAAATGCATCAATGTCTTCTTTGGTTGCTCGACTACGAATTTCAAAATGCACTTTAGAGATAGTTGAATTAAACGTAAATGGTGCAACGTAGTCACTGACCACAGGCGACAATTGATCGCTCCCCAAATCCATTCCCATTGAACCTAGTACTCGCACGATTTTCGGAATATGCACTGAACCGATGTCTTTGCCATCGACCATAAGCGTTATCGTCCCCGTTGAATCTTCGCGATCGAATCGAACAGCAATCTGATGATTGCCTGGTTTCAGAGATATCGGTGCACTTGCTCGCTGATGCTTACCGAGCGCGTTGTAGTCAAAGTGCAAAACAGAATCTTTGACGAAGAACGAGTGGCCGATGTTATGGGCGCCGCGTGCATAGATCACACCTTCAATCGGTTGCTCGCCTACAACTACGTCTGCAGTAATTGTCCACGCCCGACCGCTCAATAATGGGCACGCGTCTGATGGAATGTGTGCAACGGGTGGATAGTACGTATAGGTATTTCCATAGTGTGGCGAACCAGGACGCGACTTTGTACCAAAAATCTCGATGCCACGATCGTCAAGTGGCAGCACACCGTGTAATTCGGCTTGTTCCCACCACATCGCAATCATCTCTTTGAGCTTTGCTGGTTGCGTTACAGATAAGTCATGCATCTCCGAAAAATCTTCGTCGAGTTTGTACAAACCCCACGTGTCGTTTTCATACGGCACGTTCTGGTCATGAAATGTGACCGCCTTGTAACCATCGGCCCAAATCGCGCGATGGCCCATCATCTCAAAATATTGTGGTCCGCGCTTGGTCTCTCGCATTGCATTATCGAACGTATATGCCAGGCTCTCACCGTGCATCGGCATTTGTCTGTGCCCATTCACTTCGGGTGGAATAGTGATGCCGAGCGCGTCATACACCGTTGGTGCAATGTCGGTGATGTGGCAAAACTGTGAACGAATGCCTCCTGGTTGATCTATTCCTTTTGGCCACTGAATGATCAGCGAATCACGAATGCCTCCACCGTATGTTTGCGACTTGTACCAACGGCTTGGTGTATTACCCACTTGCGACCAACCCCACGGATAGTTGGAGTGAGCATTTTTGGTGCCGATGTCGTCAAGACGGTTGGCAACCATGTCATCCACGTCTTCCCACATGCTGTTAAAAAAACTAAATTCGTCAACAACACCTTGTGGTCCACCTTCACGACTCGCACCGTTGTCTGAAAGCAATGCAATCATCGTGTTGTCGGTCAGATTGTGTTGGTCAAGAAAGTCGAGCAGTCGACCGATCTGCACGTCTGTATGGTCGAGCATCGCCGCAAAAGCTTCTTGTAAACGACAAGCAAACAATTTTTCGTTGGTAGTCAGTTCTACCCATGGGCGCACGCCAGGGTTACGCGGCGAAAGCACAGTGTCTGGCGGAACAATGCCCATCTCGATCTGTCGCTTAAACCAAACATCTCGATGCACGTCCCAACCTTCGTCAAACTTGCCGCGCCACTTTGCCAAATAACTGTCAGGTGCATGATGCGGTGCATGTTGTGCGCCAAAAGCAAGATACAAATAAAACGGACGATCTGGCCGCACTGAAACAAGATCTCGAATCCATGTTGTTGATTGATCGACAAGATCTTCCGAGAGGTGATAGCCCTCTTCTGGTGTACGCGGCGGCAAGATGTGTTGGTTATCTTGAGTCAGCTCAGGATAGAACTGATCGGTCTCGCCATTTAAAAATCCGTAGAAACGATCAAAGCCTTTTTGCAACGGCCAGTTGGTGTGCGGACCTGCTGCAGTGCACTCTTCCATTGGTGCAAGGTGCCACTTGCCTGCACACAACGTTGCATAACCCTCAAGTCGTAATACCTCTGCCATGGTTGCTGCCTTTGGAGTGATGCCTCCGCGCATATTTGGAAAACCTGTATTCCAGTTGGATACGCCGCGCATGCCCACTGCGTGATGGTTACGACCTGTCAGCAAACTTGCGCGCGAAGGCGAGCACAACGCTGTCGTGTGAAAACCGGTGTAGCGCAAGCCGTTTTGTGCGAGACGATCGATATTGGGTGTGTGCAGTGTGCTTCCAAAACAACTTGGATGAGAAAAACCCATGTCATCAAAGACGATGGTAATGACATTGGCACCGTGCAGACCCTTTGGCAAGTCTGGCCATGCCGGCGTAGACGTCTGATACGACGAATCAATAGTTCCAGCAAAATGAGGTTCGTTTGGGTGCACCGACTTGTTTTGAGCCATCTCACTATTCCCCGTCTTGCAAATACTGCAGTTCCAATTTTTACTTTGACCAACTTTTCTCATAGTGTATGCAAAAAGATTGCTAAGTTTGTAATCGCACAAACTACTCAATAACTACTGCGTAACTACTGGAGATTTCATGGAAGTCATTTTGCTCGGCACAGGAAGCCCAATGCCAGACGCCAAGCGCGGAGGCCCAGCAACGTTGGTTAAAGCCGGTTCAACTCAAATATTGGTCGATGCGGGTCGAGCTGTTGTAATGCGACTCACCGGTGCGGGTTCGTTACCCATCTTCTTGTCGGGCGTGCTTATTACTCATCTCCACAGCGATCACCTCACCGATCTCAACGATGTCATTACAACGCATTACATCATGAGTCAAGCGGAGACTCCACTCCATATTTACGGCCCACCACGCACACAAGAAGTGGTCAATGGCATCCTTGCTTCACTTGCACCCGACATCAGCTACCGACTCGCACATCACCCAGACACTCTCTGGTGGCAACCACAAATAATCGTCACCGAAGTAACACCTGGCATGAGGTTCACACTCGGAGAGGCAGAGGTTTTGGTTGGCGAGACAAATCACGCACCAGTTGAGCCAACTGTTTCGTATCGCATCGAGCACGAAGGCAAGTCCCTCGTGCTTGGTGGAGACGGCATTCCCTGCCCAGCACTGGACGCAATCTGCAAAGGTGCCGACGCATATGTGCAAACCGTGTTGCGCGCAGATCTCGTCAGCCTTGTCAAAAACAAACGCTTCCTCGATATTTTGGATTATCACTCGACGGTCGAACAGGCAGCTCAAACAGCAACGCGCGCAGGAGTTAAGAAGTTGATTCTCACGCACTACGTACCAAGCATTCAGCCTGGCCAAGAACAAGAGTGGCGCGCACTTGCCGCCGCGCACTTCGCGGGCGAAATCGTCCTCGGTGATGATCTCACAGCAACAACGATCTAATACTGCAAAGGACAACAAGATGAAAACATTGCGCACACCAGATGAACGTTTCGCCAATCTTGACGGTTACAACTTTGAGCCCCACTATTGCGAAATTACCGACCTCGATGGCGGAACACTTCGCGTCCACTACATCGACGAAGGCCCACGCGATGCAGATCCAGTGCTGTTGATGCACGGCGAGCCATCGTGGTGCTACCTATATCGCAAAATGATTCCGACCCTGCTCGCAGCCGGACATCGAGTTATAGCCCCCGACTTGGTTGGCTTTGGTCGCTCCGATAAGCCAACAGAACAAACCGATTATTCATACGCCAAGCACGTTGCGTGGATGAGCGAGTTGATTTTTGACAAACTACAACTGCGCCACATCACATTCTTTGGTCAAGACTGGGGCGGACTTGTGGGCCTACGGCTCGTAACCGCAGAACCAGAACGATTCGATCGAGTCGTTGCCGGCAATACCGGCTTGCCAATCGGCCGCAAGACCGATTTTTCTTCAAATGACGCTTTCATGCAGTGGCGCAACTTCTCGCAAACCACTCCAACATTTCCCGTTGGCACCATTGTTAATGGTGGCTGCCTCAAAGCTCTTTCGCCAGCAGAGATCGATGCATACGATGCGCCGTTTCCAGACGAGACCTACAAATCTGGTGCGCGTATCTTCCCAACATTTGTTCCGATCACCATTGATGATCCGTCCAACCGCGACAACGAGATTGCTTGGGGCGTACTGCGCAAGTTTGAAAAACCATTCTTGTGCACATTTAGCGATCAAGATCCGGTCACAGCAGGCGGCGAAAAGCCATTTATGCGTGAGGTGCCCGGTGCAGCTAATCAACCACATGTAACCATTACTGATGCTGGTCACTTCTTGCAAGAAAACAAAGGTCAGCAACTCGCACAGATCATTGTCGAATTCATTGCCAAAAACCCGCGCTAACAAGCACACACGGCGGCAATTGAGCCGCAATAGATTAGTTGCGTGAAACTCGGTCAATTGACGTTTGCCTTGGCCTTCATCACAACAGGCTGCACTTCAACAACTTCTGGTACAACATCGTCGATAACTACGACTTCATCCGCGACGGCAACTTCGTCAACAACAACTACTGCCGCAAGTAACCCAACCAGCATCACGTTTGCTTTTACCGGCGATGTGCTGTCGCACACTCCCCTCATCGATCAAGCCAAGCGCACGGCGATTGCCAACTCAACTACCGAGATACAACTTGACTACGACTTTCGCCCGATGTTTCTAGACATCAAACCTTTGGTCAGTGGTGTCGACATTGCGGTCTGTCATCTCGAAACCCCAATTGCACCAGATGGCAAGGAGCTTTCGACCTATCCGTTCTTTGGTGTGCCAAAAGAAATCACCACTGCCATTGCCGATGCCGGATTTGATCGCTGTTCAACTGCAAGCAATCATGCATACGATCGTGGCAACGACGGCATCGACGCAACCGTCAATGCACTTCTTACAACCGGTGTTGAACAAAGCGGAATGGCTCGAACACCAGAAGAAATTGAGCCACGCATCTTCACGGTGAGGGGAATCAAACTCTGTCATTTGTCGTACACGTTTAGCTATAACGGCCTCACCATGCCCGATGAGACAAAATGGCGCTCTGCCATCATCAATACCCAACGTATTTTGCGCGATGCAAAGCGTGCCCGCGAGTTGGGTTCGCAAGCCACCATCGTGAGCATGCATTGGGGAACAGAAAAAGAATCCGCCGCAAATTCAATGCAGACGTCAATCGCGGACGAACTCACCGCATCCGGACTTGTTGACTTGATCGTTGGACACCACGCACACGTCGTGCAGCCAACCAAGCAGGTCAACGGCATCTGGGTGATGTACGGGTTGGGCAACGTGCTGTCTAATTTGCCCACCGACGAACGTTGGCCTATCAACAGTCAAGATGCCGTGATAGCTACGACTTCGCTCACCATTTCTTCATCCGGCAAAGCGGTCTTTGAAAAACCTGTGATGCACCCAACATGGGTAGACAAAACCCATGGCTGGGTGATACGCGACGTACAAAAGAGTTTGCAATCAATAACAACTTCTCAAGGTCTTGCACGAGAACTTGAGTTGTCACTGGGGAGGACAACTCAAGTTCTCGGCGACTTCATTAGTCCCTATCAGTCCCTGCCGTAGCCAAGGGCGCCATGCTCAAAAATATCGAGCCCCCCAATTTCTTCTTCTTCGCTCACTCGCAGACCGACTGTTGCCTTGAGAACTGCAAACAGAATTGTCGCAGTGATAAACACAAACGTTGCGATCGAAACCACCCCAATGATCTGACTCACCAGTTGGTCGGTTCCGCCGCCATAGAACAACCCCTTGGCAATAACGCCATCAGAGGACTCGTTGGAGAAGAGGCCTACAGCAATGGTGCCAAAGGCTCCGCACACGCCGTGCACCGAGATTGCGCCAACTGGATCGTCAATTTTTATTTTGTCAAAGAAGTTGGCCGAAAGAACTACAAGCAGTCCCGAGACTGCCCCAATAATTGTCGCACCAACGGTAGTCACGGCAAAACATCCTGCAGTAACACCAACTAAGCCGGCCAGTAAACCATTGCCAGTCATCGCAACGTCTGGCTTACCCTTCATCCACGTAACAAGCATTGCTACCGCCGCACCGGCAGAACCAGACAGCAGTGTGGTTAGTGCAATCCGTCCAATAATTGGATCGGCGCCTAGTTGCGAACCAGGGTTAAACCCGAACCAGCCAACAAACAAGATGAACACGCCAATCAGCACGAATGGAATTGAGTGTGCAGCAATTACGTTTACCTTGCCATCTGCACCGTACTTACCAATGCGAGGACCAAGCGCCTTCGCTCCTGCAAACGCCGCGACTCCACCCGTCATGTGCACGATGCTCGATCCCGCAAAGTCGTGAAAAGGCGTAGAGAGTTGATACAACCAACCCCCACCCCATTGCCAACGCACCACAATTGGGTAAATTAACGCCGAAATTACGATCGAATAGATTGCGTAAGATTTAAATTTCGTTCGTTCAGCCATTGCCCCAGACACAATCGTTGCAGCTGTGGCTGCGAACGCAACTTGGAACACAAAAAAGGTGGAAGGGGTCAGGTTGCCGTAAGTAGATGAACCCTCGCCCAAGAACCAACCCGAACCACCAAGAAATTTTCCAATTCCGGACATATCTCCACCAAATGCGATTGCAAATCCAACGGCAAAAAATGCAAGCGCACCGAGACAAAGATCCATCAAATTCTTCATCATCACGTTTGCCACGCTCTTCGCACGAATCATCCCGGCCTCAACAAGGGAAAAACCGGCTTGCATGAACAGCACAAGAGTCGCAGCCACCAAGATCCAGACATTGTCGAGAGTGGCCTGCAGGCCCTGAGCAACTTCTTGGATCGACGCTTCTTCGGCACCAAATGTCACAGTGGGTAATGCACTTGCCGCCACAGCACCAAATAGTGCTGCTCTAACAAACAGTTTTCGACTTACTTTCATGTTGCCTCCAATAGATGTTTTGAATGTGCTTATTTGCTGGAGGCCACGCTGCAAACCAACACCATGAGAAGTTAAGCCAAAGATATTTCCAAAGCATCTACACAATGTTTCGGGAGCGTTATTGTTTATGAACGCCCATGGCAACAAAACCGACGCAACCGAAACATGCAGTTAATAAACTTGAGTTGCCGCCGCTCGTTGCCGAACGTATTTCCTGCCCGCTCAGTAAATGGCAAGGAGAAATCGGGCGCTGTCACTGGTGCAATGAAATAATTACGGGCAAGCGACGCACCACCTGGTGCTCAGACAAGTGTGGTCGAACATGGCAACGTGAGCACATCTGGAGATTCGCTCGTTCGTCCGCGAAGCGCCGAGCCAAATACCACTGCATTCGCCCCAATTGCACCGCCGCGCGACGCGACTGTGAGGTCAATCACATCGAACCCCGTGAAGGCAAGGGATACGGACCAGGATGCCATCACCACTTACAGCCCGACAGTACAGGCAGAGGTGGACTCGAAGTGTTGTGTCATGCCCACCATGCCGAGATCACTGCGGCACAAGCGACCGCACGTGCTGCTACAAGAGCTAACGCGCGCAGTGAGGCTCAGGCCGCAACCGAAACTACGATCTGACTCATGGCTTTTCGAGACGGCGACGGATGGGTGATGTGCTCATGCGGTTACAAACATTGGGGTCTTCACGGTGCTGCAGGTTTGTTGCTCGTGCGCCTCGACAAATCTGAGCCTCACGTGTTGTTACAACTTCGTGCAGCATGGACACACGGTGGTGGAACGTGGGCTCTGCCAGGTGGCGCCCTCGACAGTCACGAAGATTCAGTGACGGCTGCTGGCCGCGAAGCCGCAGAAGAAGCAGGCATTAATAGCGACGACTATGTTGTGCGCGACGTATTTAGTGACGACCATGGCCCGTGGCGCTACGACACTGTAATTGCCCACACTCACGGTGATGCTGGTGCATTTGCGGCCAATTCCGAATCCGAAGACATGCAATGGGTCACGCTTGGCGAAGTCGAAAACTTCTCGCTACATGCGGGCTTGGCTGGTGCTTGGTCACAATTACACGAGCGGGTTTTGGCAACTCTCAACTCGTAATTCCCGCAGATTAGGCTGTTGCTATGACACTTGAAGCAACGAAAACACAGGCATATCTTGACGACCGCGCACATGTTTTCCATTCGTGGTCAGCGCAAGGCACTCTCAATCCAGTTGAAATTACTGGTGGCCTCGGCAGTTACTTCTGGGATTCAACAGGCAAAAAGTATCTCGACTTTTCGAGCCAACTCGTCAATCTCAATATTGGCCACCAACATCCAAAACTTGTTGCAGCAATTCAAGAACAAGCCGGCAAGTTGTGCACCGTTGCTCCACCGTTTGCAAACGATGCTCGCTCTGAAGCAGCACGCTTAATTACTGAACTCGCACCAGGCGATCTCAACATGGTGTTTTTTACCAATGGTGGTGCAGAGGCAGCAGAAAATGCTGTGCGCATGAGCAAACTTCACACTGGTCGTCACAAAATTCTGACAATGTATCGCTCGTACCACGGATCGACCTCTGGCGCCATCGCGCTTACTGGTGACCCACGCCGTTGGCCAAACGAGACAGGTGCATCGGGTGCAGTCAAGTTCTGGGGCCCGTACCCATACCGATCTGCATTTCACTCTTCGAGTGACGAGCAAGAGTGCCAACGTGCATTGCAACACTTAGAAGAAGTCTTGATGGTAGAAGGGCCACACACCGTGGCAATGATTGGACTTGAGTCAGTTATTGGTACGAATGGAATTTTAGTGCCACCCGCTGGTTACCTCAAAGGTGTTCGCGAACTGTGCGATCGCTATGGCATCGTGATGATGTGTGACGAAGTGATGGCCGGTTTTGGACGTTGCGGCGAGTGGTTCGCGGTGAATCACTGGGGTGTTACACCAGACCTGATTTGTTTTGCCAAAGGCGTGAACTCTGGTTACGTTCCACTCGGTGGTGTGATCATCAGCCAAAAAATTGCCGACACATTCAAAGATCGCGTATACCCAGGTGGCCTTACCTACAGCGGTCACCCTCTTGCGTGTGCTGCTGCAGTTGCATCTATCAACATCTTCAAAGAAGAAAAGATTGTTGAGAATGCTCGCATGCTCGGCACCGACGTCATCGGTCCAGAACTCGAAAAACTCAAGGCCAAGCACCCGTCAGTCGGCGATGTTCGTGGACTGGGCGTATTTTGGGCAATCGAACTCGTGAGCAACCGCGAAACGCGCAAGCCACTCGTTCCGTTTAATGCCACAGGTGCAGATGCCAAACCGATGGTCGACTTTGCCGTCGAGTGTAAAAAACTGGGACTTTGGCCATTCGTGCATTTCAATCGCACTCATGTTGTGCCGCCTTGCAATGCAACACCAGACGAAGTGCGCGAGGGCATCGCAATTATTGATCAGGCACTCGATATTGCCGACTCTCATTACGAGGGCTAACCAATAATCGCTAGCAAAAATAGCTAACTACAGCGTTGCTGTTATACGCACGCTACCAACCGGAATGCCGTGACCATAGATTGTTGTGTCAAAGGCTTGTGGGTCGACGCCTGACGTATCTATGCCAAGTGCCTCTAGCGCTACTTTCATCATTGGCGGACGAGCACGATTGGCGCCATCTGCAATCTTGAGAGCAACTGCTCGCCCATCGGGCATTGCAATCGCAAACACTCCCTCTGCGCCATCTTTGCCAAGTAGTCCAGGCACGCCTTGCATCAGCAGTGTCACGTCGCGCCGAGGTCCACCCACCATTTCCGGATGACTTCGCATTGCGTGCGCTACTTTGCCTGGAGCACTTGTCGGATCCGACATCACCACAGTGCGAAAGACACGCGCGAGTGCGGTAAGCGACATGGCGTGTGCTGGCGCACCGCAACCGTCGATGCCGATAAAGGCCGCGTCTTCACCGCTCAACTCTGGCACCATCTGCGTAATGCGCTGCTGCAATGGGTGCGACTCGTGTAGATACGTCTCGTCATGCGACCAGCCGTTGTGTACGCATGTGGCAAGCATCCCCGAATGCTTGCCCGAACAATTCATTTGTAACTTTGTTTTCACTCCGCCACCACGCAACACTTCTGCTGCTGCATCATCGTTTAGCGGGTAGTCCTTGGTGTTACCGAGATCGTCTTCGGTTAAACCGGCTGATAATAAAATTTCGCGTGCCGCTGCAAGATGCATCGGCGACCCGTCGTGGCTCGCGCATACAAGCGCCAACAAACGTGGGGGTAAGTCAAGTCCGCTTGCCACCATTGCTGTTGCCTGAATTGGTTTAGTAGACGACCGGGGATACACGATTGTCGATGGGTCACCAAGAGCAAACTCAATCGACCCATCTCGTGCCAAACCAACCACTGCCCCGTAGTGCATCGACTCGTCATGGCCATTTCGCGTGGTGACACCCAATTGCACAAATGCTTTGTCGAGCGGAGAATGCTGGCTCATACTTCGAGTGCATCCATCAGCATCGACATAAACACATCGTGTCTGGCGCTCGTTACTACAGAAGCGTTCGGTGTCTGATGCAATATGCCAAGCGTGTCCATCACCACCATGCCTTCGGTTGCTTGAGATTGAGTTTCGACAACGAGGTGCATTTCACGCACTTCATCGGCGACGCTCGAGTTAATGGCGTACGCAATGGCAATTGGATCCGGCAAGTCGAATCCAGCGAGGTGGGTTTCGTTTTCACAAAACTTTTCAAGAACTCGTTGAATATCAATGGTGAATGTTGCAAACGGTGTATCCATTGCCCGCAACATTGCTGACTCAGCTTGCGTGATCACTGCAAACTTGCGAGAAATATCCCATCCAACGAACTCAAGGTTCATTCCGGACTGCAACACCACGTCTACGGCCTCTGGATCGACCCACATGTTGAACTCTGCCACGGGCGTTACGTTGCCGATGTGATCTGCAACTGCACCCATAACGACGCAACGTTTGATCTTGGTTGCAATGCTTGGATCTTTTTTTAGGGCGAGCGCGATATTGGTCAGCGGTCCAAGAGTCACGAGCTCAAGCACCCCATCGAACTCGTGTGCCGACTTGATCAATTCGTCTATTGCACTTCCCGCATTTGGTTGCCTCCCCGTGAGATCGAGCCCGATATCCCCCATGCCATCCATGCCATGTACAAACTGGGCCGTTCGCAGTTCTCGCGTAAGCGGCTTGGCTGCACCAACGTAAATGGGGGTGCTTGATCCGCATAATTCACGTGTATACAAAGCGTTTTGGACGCCCATCTCGAGGGGGACATTTCCGGCGACCACACCAATGCCGACCACCTCTATGTCTCTGTGGCGTAGCGCGATGATGAGAGCAACGGCGTCGTCGCTTGCGGTATCTGTGTCGATAAAAAACTTTCTCTTCATCCTTCTACCGTAACATTTATGCGATCCGTACTACGCTCGGAATCATGCGTCGGAATTTCCGCACCACAGTCACGCTCTGCGTTGCTGCAACAAATATGCTTTTTGCATCGCTCATACCTACAAAATTACTTGCTACCGATAACGAGTCTGTCGTTAATGCAACAACGTTGCAGGTGTCTTATGTTTTTCCATTTTCCAAAGTTGCTGTTCGCTACCCGACCGATCATCTGCATTACCCTGCTGCCGATGTACAGGGTTGTTACGCCCGCGTGCTTGCACCAACCGCTGGAACCATTACCCAAACACGCACAATTGACAAATGGGTAAAAACAATTGATGCGCTCGGAACCCGCGGCGGCAAGACGATCACTCTTGTTGGGGACGACAACGTACGCTATTTCTTTGCGCACCTTGGCAGAGTAAAAGTTGCAACAGGTCAGCGTGTCAGTCCAGGTGATTGGATTGGCGTCATGGGTTCGTCTGGCAATGCCCGTGTTACCAGGTGTCACACACATTTAGGAATATCGCGTGTGTGTCCTGTGGTTGAAGCATTTTTGCTGCAGGGTGAGATTTGGCCACAAAAATATTTGAATGCGTGGAGAAAAGGAGATCAGCTCTCTCCGGTCAAGGAGTTAAAAAAACTAGTCAAACAGGACCCACTGGGTTGCACTCGCTCACGCGCAGACACCAGAGCGGCATTTGCTCAAACCTCGGGCTAATTCAAGTTGTAGATCAAGTCAAGTTTTAGATCAAGCCCAGTTCGTGAACAGCATCACGCTCTTCGATCAGTTCTGCAACCGAGGCATCAATACGTGTGCGACTAAACGGATCAATCTCGAGTCCTTGCACAATTTTGTACTCACCGTTTTCGCAAACACAAGGGAAAGACGACATCACGCCTTGCGGTACGCCGTAGCTACCGTCGGATGGCACCGACATAGAAACCCAGTCACCAACCGGCGTGCCCAACACCCACGAACGCACATGGTCTACTGCGGCATTTGCAGCACTTGCCGCCGACGAAGATCCGCGAGCCTTGATGACTGCGGCACCGCGCTTTGCGACAGTTGGAATGTAGGTCTCTTCAACCCATGTCTGATCGTTGACCAATTGCGCAGCATTCTTGCCGTCAACTTCGCAATGAAACAGGTCTGGATACTGTGTTGTCGAATGGTTACCCCAGATTGTCATCTTTTTAATCGATGACACGGGGCGCCCAACGCGTTGTGCCAGTTGGCTGATCGCACGATTGTGATCGAGGCGGGTCATTGCAGTGAACTGACGTGGGTCAATGTTCTTGGCGTTATGCATCGCAATCGCAGCATTGGTATTAGCGGGATTCCCCACGACCAACACCTTGATGTTCTTTTTAGCATTGGCGCTAATGGCAGCGCCTTGAGGCTTAAAGATGCCGCCATTTGCCGACAGTAAATCGCTGCGCTCCATGCCTTCTTTGCGTGGCATCGCTCCAACGAGCAAGGCAATATCGGTGTCACCAAACGCCACGTTTGGGTCGTCAGTCATCACTACGTCCACAAGGTTTGGAAATGCACAGTCATCCAATTCCATCTTCACTCCGCCAAGCGCACCAAGTGCTGGAGTTACTTCAAGCAATTGCAGAATCACTGGTGTGTCTGCACCGAGCATTGCGCCTGATGCGATTCGAAACAACAGGCTGTATCCAATTTGACCGGCTGCTCCCGTGATAGTTACTCGTACTGGTGATTTAGCTGAAGATGTCATAGCCCAAAGACTACTTTCCTATTACTTGCATGATGAGGTCGGCATACACAGCCCGACCCTCGAGGTTGAGGTGAATTTTGTCTCCGTACAAATATTCCGGATGAGCTTCGGCAATTGTGTACCAGTCAAGGATCTTGACATTGCCGTATTGATCTGGCATCGCCCGCAGCAGCAGATTATTTGGCTCTTGCCATTTTTTGCCAGGCACGTGATTCGTCATAAACACAACGGTGTCTATATCGGCCAAGGTAACCATTATCTCATCCAAAGTTTTTTGATCAACATAGTTATTTGTACCGAGGTGAATAATCACAATTTCACCAAGCCGGTTTACTGACTTGAGATAGTTGCAAATCTCAAGCGCCTGACGAAACGGTCTGCTCTTCAGCGCGTCTACCGTAATGCCACGCTCTGTCAGCACGTTGGCAGCACCCAACATCACCGAATCACCAATTGCAATGATTTCGATAACCTGTCCATCGAGTGTTGTTGTCGATGGCGAAGGCATGATGGTGTCTACAACACCGGTTGCACCCGACAAAGTAGTTAAGGTCGATGCGGCAACTGTTGTACTGGACATCACATTTACAACACCGCTCTCTCCATCAGCGAGGCTCTGGCCAATATCATCCAATTTGACTTGCGCCGTTGCAAGACTCACCAATGCGAAGATCGGTATTACTGCAGCAACGACGGCCACTGCAATGATGCTCTGTCGTTTTTCTCTGTCCGAATCGAGTCGCGAATGACGAAACTTGTCCCACGTCTCACGAAGTCTGCCAGAGCGCACCGGCATCTCGATATATCGATATGACACCTCGGTGACGAAAAGCGCAAGTGTAAACAGCAAAACGAACTCGATGACATTGAGCCCCCGGCCAGCAAACTGCCGATAAAACTGAAAGATAGGCCAGTGAAATAAGTACAAGCCATATGACCGCTGACCGATGTAAACCAATACTGGGTTGCCAAGGACTCGTTTTGATAACACGGTGTGAGGGTGCACTGCCGCCGCAATGATTGCAATGCTTGCAAGCCCGACGAGAAGAAAACCGCCCTGAAACAATGGTGCGTAGCCACTCGTGCCGCCATCGACACCGCCTTCAACCACGTCATGGAAACTCCACAACATTGCTCCAAGCCCAAGTACGCCCAACCAACCGACAATCGACACAATGTGGCGTTCCGAAGTTGGATGATCGATATGAAACATTGAGGGCTTCCACCAAAAAGCGAGGGCAGAGCCAATCAGCAAACCACCCGATCGCCCGAGTGTGCCCAAAAATAAGAAATCGACTTTTGAAACAGCGTGTCCGAAGATTGCGAGGTAGTGATCTGGGGTTTCGAGCACCGAGCCATTTGCTCCAGGCTCAAAGGTTTTTGCAACGTAGATAGATACCGCAATGGACGCGGTAAAAAACAAGGTCCCCAACAGCACGGGTCTGCGACCAAACAACTTGAGCACTACGGCGATCAGTACCGGCCACACTAAATAAAACTGTTCTTCTACAGCCAATGACCACAGGTGTCGAAGTGGTACAAAACCAAATGCGCTGAAATATGAGGTGCCAACCCAGATCTGAAACCAATTGAAGCCATACATAAATGCGGCCAACACATCTCCACGCAGGTTCCCCAGCGTGTCGCGCTCAAACAGCGCGCAATACGTGGTTACGCCAATCAGCAGAGTCCATAACGCAGGCAACAGCCTTCGCGCACGTCGCATCCAGAACGCCCTGAAATTGATCTTCCCATTTTCCTGCGATTCGTTGATCAGCAGCATCGTGATCAAATATCCGCTAATCACAAAAAATACTTCAACACCAAGGAAGCCGCCGCTCACCCATCTCTTATTTGCGTGATACAAAATCACGGCTATCACTGCAACCGCGCGCAGACCATCAAGGCCTGGCAGATACCTCAGTGATTGTTGGCGATTCATTTACTAAGAGCGTATTGTCCGAACGATCTCCGCCATCAATATTCCAGCTTCGGTGGGATTCAAGCCAATCTGTACACCAGCAGCACGCAATGCATCCATCTTGCCCTGTGCCGTGCCTTTGCCACCAGACACGATGGCCCCGGCATGGCCCATTTTTTTGCCGGCAGGCGCAGTCACACCTGCGATGTATGCGCTCATCGGCTTAGTCACATGATTGGTGATGAACTCTGCAGCCTCTTCTTCGGCCGAACCACCGATCTCACCAATCATGATGATCGCGTGTGTTTCAGGGTCTGCTTGAAACTGTGCGAGGCAATCAACGAAGGAAGTACCAGGGACTGGGTCGCCACCAATTCCAACGCAAGTACTGACGCCGATACCCTGCTGCTTCAACTCGTACAGCGCTTGATACGTGAGAGTTCCGGAGCGGGAAACAATTCCAACATTTGGTCCGCTCGCACTTGGCAGTTGCGCAATTTCGCCAGCGGTGATTCCAATGTTGCACTTGCCCGGACTAATAATTCCTGGGCAGTTTGGGCCAAGCAACCGCGTGGAGGGGTAGTCGCGTTGCAGCGTGGCAAACACACGGGCTTCGTCTTGTGCCGGCACACCCTCGGTGATGCACACAACAAAACCAATACCCGCACGAGCTGCTTCAAGAATTGCTGCTGGTGCCGCTTTTGGCGGCACAGCGATAAACGATGCGTTTGCTCCCGTTGCTGCAACGGCATCCGCAACCGAATCAAAAACAGGAATTCCCTCTACGTCTTGTCCAGCCTTTCCTGGCGTGACACCACCAACGACTTGAGTGCCATAAGCCTTGTTGCGTAGGCCATGAAAACGCCCCTGGCCACCTGTCAAACCTTGCACAATGACTTTCGTATTTTGGTCTACAAAAATTGCCATGGTTCGTTCTCCTACTTGGCCATCTCGACAGCGGCGCGTGCGGCTTCGAGCATGGTTGGTTGACTCGTGAGTTGCGATTCGGGAATTCCTGCATCAGCAAGAATCTTTCGACCTTCGTCGGCATTTGTGCCATCGAGGCGAATAACAATTGGGGCGCGTAGAGCAACTCGCTTCACTGCTTCGACAATTCCCTTGGCAACCTCTTCGCCACGAGTGATGCCACCAAAAATGTTGATCAAAATACTCTTGACCTTGGGGTCCGAGTTGATCACTTCAAGCGCTGCCGTCATCAACTCGGCATTTGCGCCACCACCAATGTCAAGGAAGTTTGCAGCCGATCCACCAACCTGATTGACGACATCGAGTGTGCTCATCGCTAAGCCAGCACCATTGGCGATAATGCCGACCGTGCCATCCAACCCGATGTATTGCAGATTCTTTTCGCGTGCAAGTAGCTCGCGTGCATCCAACTCTTCGGTCGCAGCATATTCGGCCCACTCCGGATGCCTAAACGATGCGTTCACATCCAATGACACTTTGGCATCGAGTGCATGAATTTCGCCTGTTGGCTTCAAAATCAGCGGGTTAATTTCTGCCAAGTCACAGTCGCCTTGGGTGAAACAGTTGTACAACTTGACGAGCATGTCGGCCACACCATCGAGAGCTTTGGCGGGAATCTTGGCATCAACACACGCAGAATGCGCTGTCTCGAGCGGAAGTCCATCGATTGGGTTGATGTGCAACTTCACAATCGCAGTTGGATCTTTTGCTGCAACATCTTCAATCTCGACACCACCCTGCGCGCTCAACATCAACAAGTGCTGCTTTGCTGCGCGGTCAAGAGTGAATGACGCGTAATACTCTTCGGCAATATCCGATGCGTGTTCTACCCATACGCGCTTAACAACATGGCCCTTAATGTCCATTCCCAAAATATTTTTGGCATGCAACCGCACTTCGGCTTCGTCGTTGGCCAGCTTGATTCCGCCCGCTTTGCCGCGACCTCCAACTTGCACCTGTGCTTTAACTACAACCGGATACTTCGCGATCAAGGCAACTGCTACGGCTTCGTCAACAGTTGTTGCCACTCCACCTGCAGATACCGGAATGTTGTACTTGGCAAAATACTGTTTGCCCTGATATTCAAAAAGGTCCATTCCTCTGCTTTCGTTTATTGTTCTCGAGCATCGAGCGTTTGCTCAAGCCATGTTGCAATTTCTTTCAGTGAAGTTCCAGGCCCAAATATTTCTCCAACACCCTGACTGCGCAACTCACTCGCATCGGCATCGGGAATTACTCCACCACCAAAAACGAGCACGTCTCCAAGATCACGCGAACGCAGTTCTTCCATCACTCGTGGAAACAAAGTGAGATGCGCCCCCGATAACAACGACAACCCAACGGCATCAACATCTTCTTGCAGTGCGGTTTCGGCAATCTGCTCAGGCAACTGGTGCAGACCCGTGTAAATCACTTCAAAGCCGTGGTCACGAAGGGCGCGCGTAATCGTCTTGGCGCCACGATCATGGCCATCCAGGCCTGGTTTGGCTACAACAACTCGGTAAGGACGTTTCACGACTACAGAACCTTACGCCCTCGGCAGTGACCTATTCCAACTCACAAAACGGTCGACTTCCCGTCTCAATCGGCCACACTAGAAGCATGGAAATACGCCTTCGCTCCCCACTCGCTCGCGCGGTTCTTCCAATCGCGGGAGGGCTCCTATTTTTTGTGGTTCTATTTGGTGTCACGTGGTTGATGGCGACATTTGCCACAAACCGCAGCGAGCGACAGGTGGTTCTGGGCGACCGCACATTTGTGGTGGGTCAGGTTTCAGATATTGCCGAATCGATCGCCAAAAATGGCCCAATTCTCTATCCAGATTTGCGTGACGTCAATGGCAAGCGATCGATCGTCATCGAGCACAACGGCACTGATCCACTCAAGGGCTGGCAGGTGTACTACGCATACCCTGCTGACAGGAGTTCGGAATGCTTAGTTGCGCAAGTCAAACAATCACACACCTTCACCGATTGCGACGGCCGAACCCTGCAGGTTGATCAATTGCAAAAACCGAGCGATGTAACGCCAATCATCGAAGGTCAGAGAACTCTGCTCATTGACCTGCAGGGTTAAAACCGCACGCATAAGTATTTCCTAATTTAATTTTTTAAGCGGAGCCCACGCCAGCGAGAGGTGCTTGGTTCCCACCAATCGAAAACGAATTGTCGCTTCCGCTTTTTCGCCTGAGCCACGAATCTCGATAATCACGCCTTCGCCAAATGTTGGGTGCTCGATGTCGTCACCAATTCGAAACCCGTGATTGGAATCTTGTTGTTGCGCGGTTGATACAGGCGCAACATTGGTGTTGTTGCGATTGAGGCGCTGCTGAGGCGCATAGCCACGATCAGCGTGCGAACGAAAGCTGTACCGCTCGGAGTCTGCGCCAGAGTCAACGCTGCCTTCGCGTTGAATCAATTCGTCTGGAATCTCACTCAAAAATCTGGATGGCGGGTTGTACTGAGTCGACCCATAGAGGCTTCTACTCCATGCATGACTCAATACAAGTTGTTCTTTCGCCCGCGTGATGCCTACATAAGCAAGACGCCGTTCTTCTTCCAATTCGACAGGGTCATTGAGTGCTCGGTTGTGAGGGAAAATTCCTTCCTCCACTCCCACGATGAACACCACAGGAAACTCGAGGCCCTTGGCTGAATGCAAGGTCATCAACGTGACATGGTTATCCGAATCGAGTTGATCGGTGTCACTAACGAGCGCAACCTGCTCAAGAAATTCGTCAACTTGGGTAAATTCCGCGGCAACACTAATCAATTCGTTGATGTTCTCTTCGCGTCCAGCCGACTCCACAGTATTTTCGGCCTTCAACTCGCTCATGTATCCGCCAGCATTTAGCGCGTGCCGCAACACCGCGCTAGGACCATCGACCAACAGTGCTTGACATTCATCGATCAGTTGATTGAAGGCGCTGATGCCTCGCTGGGCCGCAGCACCCACACCAGCTTCGGCGGCCTTGCGCAGTGCCAATGCAAACGAAATGCCACACTCGTTTGCATACACATCAACTTTGCCGATCGACGTGTCGCCGATGCCACGTTTTGGCACATTCAAAATTCGTTTGAGGCTTACTTCGTCGAGCGTGTTGTATGACAAACGCAAATATGCAAGTGCGTCTTTGACTTCACGACGATCATAAAACTTGGTTCCGCCGATGACTTTGTAGGTCACTCCGCGATGGATCAGTGACTCTTCAAGTACACGGCTCTGCGCATTAGTTCGGTAGAAAATTGCAAAATCACTCCAGGGTCGATGCTCGGAGTCGTGCACTTCTTTAAGTCGATTTACAACCCAGTTGGCCTCACCAAACTCGTCGTCGGCAAAATAGCGAATAACTTTTTCGCCCTTGCCCAAGTCAGTCCATAGATCTTTTGGCTTGCGATCAATGTTGTTCGTGATAACAGCATTCGCAGCATCGAGAATCGTTTGCGTGCTGCGATAATTTTGCGCCAACACCACTGTTGTCACTTCGGGAAACGCATTTTCAAATTGCATGATGTTGCGAAAGTCGGCCCCACGAAAGCGATACACACTCTGATCGGTGTCACCAACTACACACACGTTGTGGTGTAGCGCACCCAACATCAGCACGATCTCGTTTTGTGCCATGTTGGTGTCTTGGTATTCGTCAATCAAAATATGTTTAAAACGCTCTTGGTATGTGCGCAATACGTCGGGGTGTTGGCGAAATAGTCGGACCGTGTTGGTCAACAGATCGTCAAAGTCCATTGCACCGGCGCGCTCAAGTCGCTTCTGGTACTCGCGATACACATCGACATACTTTGCATCGATTGAGTTATCAACCAACGAAGCCGCATCGTGCGGAATGACCAACTCGTTTTTCCACAAGCTGATGCGTGCCTGCACGCCGCGCGGAGTGAAACGCTTGGGGTCAAGCCCCAAGTCGCGAATGCAATACCCCACCAGGCGTGTTGAATCGCTTTGGTCGTAGATGGAAAAGGTTTTCGGATATCCGATGTTTTCGGCCTGTGCGCGCAAAATACGTACGCATGCTGCATGGAAGGTGCTCACCCACATCTGTCTGGCCACTGGTCCAACGATTGCCGCTACTCGTTCGCGCATTTCTTGCGACGCCTTGTTGGTGAAAGTAATTGCCAAGATGTGCATCGGGTGCGTGCCCGTTGCAATGAGATACCCGATTCGCTGTGTGAGTACGCGAGTTTTACCCGAGCCGGCGCCAGCTACGACAAGTAAAGGTCCGCTTGGGTGCAGCACAGCATCGCGCTGGTCGGGGTTGAGCCCGTCCAGATCAATGGAGTGAGGGGGTTGAGAGTTGGTCACTAACTACGAGCGTTGCACAATACGTACCGGCAACTTGCGTGGGCCACGTACTTGCCCAAGACTCCACGTCACTGCATCAGCATTTGCTAGGTCAAACTTGGGAAATCGTGCGATAAAGACTTCGACGGCAACCCGCAACTCGAGCCGCGCCAAGTTTGACCCGAGGCAACGATGAATGCCGAGCCCAAAAGCAAGGTGGCGATTCTCTTCGCGGTCAATCACAACTTCATCAGCACGGTCAAATACTTGGGGGTCGCGATTGGCTGCAGGAAACGGCAGCAACACAGAATCGCCGCGCTTGACAGGGCAACCGCCAATAGTGGCATCTTTGCTCACTATGCGCGCCATTGTTACTGGTGCATACGCTCGCAACAACTCTTCGATTGCAGTTGGAAGAAGTTCTGGTTCATTCACCATGCGTGCCAAATCGGATGGATGCTGCGCGAGGTGCCAAATAGATGAACCAATGGCGCTCCATGTTGTGTCAATGCCTGCGACCATCAACAAGATGATGGTGCCAACAACGTGTGCTGGTGACAACGGCTGATCATAAATTTTTGCGTTGAGTAAAAATCCGATGAGATCATCTTTTGGATTTTCGATGTGATCTTGCACATGCTTTGACAAATACGCATCAAGCTTTTCAAAACCTTCACGTCGCTCACCAAATGGTGCGCCAACGCCCTCAAGCACCAAGTGCACGGTGTCGCGGAAATAGTCGCTGTCTTCTACTGGCAACCCAAGCATGCGGGCAATCACGTACACAGGAATATTTTGTGCGTACTGAGTTGCGGCATCGACCGTTGAGATATCTCCCATATTGTCGATCAACTCGTTGCAAAGACGCCGAATCTCTGGTTCCCATTCGTTGATCACTTGCGGGCTAAACGCAGGCAGCAACAGACGTCTTGCATCGGCATGAAATGGTGGATCAGAAGTGATCGGTGGTGCTCCGCCTATTGGGGCGTTGGAAACCCATTCGTCCATCGGTGGCTTGTTGGAGAGCACTGCGCCTTCAGACGAAAAATGGTCGGTGTCACGAGCAATTGCCGACACATCTTCGTGTCGCACTGGCAACCATGCCCCGCCGTAGCGATCGGTGTGGGCTACCGGGCAGGTTTCGCGTAACTCGTCCCAAATCTCATGAGCATTGGCGTTGTATGCGGGGTCGGCATGATCAAAATCTGTTGTCCAACTTGTAGCAGGTTTCACTTCGTACATGCCACAACTTTACTTGAGGGTGCGCCATACTTTCGTGTCGTGGCTTCGCTATTTATATTGCTCCCGCCTTCAGAAGGCAAGGCTGAAGGAGGGGCAATAAATAAGCCCTGGCGCGAATCTTCTGGCCCATGCGGAAAATCTTTAACCGCACAAAGAAAAGCGCTCGTCGATCGACTCCACACGCTTAAAGGTGGTGACGCGACATTGCTCGGGGTGAAGGGCAAGCACCTCGAACGAGCACGCCAAGCCAACTCTTGCCTGCGTGGTTCGCCATCACTACCCGCATTTCAGCGCTACACAGGCGTGGTTTGGGATCACCTCGATATTGCAACTCTCACTAGAGCGCAACGCGACCGAGCACTGAGCAGCATCATCGTGATAACTGGTCTCTTGGGTGCGGTTGGTGCCGACGAGCCCGTGCCCGACTACCGGCTCAAGATGGGGGCCAGACTTGCACCTTTTGGACTGCTTTCACGCTGGTGGCACGATGACCTCTCGGCCATGCTCAACAAAAAATTCAAAGGGTCAGTGGTCATTGACTTGCTCCCCCAAGAGCATCGGGCCGCATTTACTCTCGACACCAACATTGTGGCCAAACATATTGTGGTGGCAATCAATGAAAAATCGGGCAAGGCCGGTGGTCACGATGCAAAAGCCGCTAAAGGCCGGCTCGCTCGACACATAGTGCAAACCTGCACATCGCCCTCTCTTGCAACAAAATCACTGCAGAGTTTTCGTGATCCGCGCTTTGTGGTTACAAGTGATTTGGCTTGAGTTTTTGTTGTAAAAACTCAAGCACTCGTAGCACACCAGATTGTCTTACCTGCTCGGTGAGAACCGAATGATCACTCTTTGACGAAGACTCAAACTCGACAGCGATAAACGCATCACCAAGTAATTTTTGCAACGACGCAAACCTCGTGCCCACAAGTTTGTCGCCAGTGAAGCGCAAGCCAAGTACTTGACACCCTGCTTCTGCACGCTGCTTGACCATGATTTCGTCATCCAGGCTTAGACCCAAGTCGGCACCGCGAGCAGCACCCATCGAAAACGGCATTGAAGGCTGTGACAACACGGGCGCAACCATGATCTCGTCGACCATCATCCCGAGAGCAAAGCCGCCGCTGAAACACATGCCAATCGCACCAACACCGATACCGCCCACTTCGTTATGCACCTGCTTTGCCAATGCACGCAACCAATTAATTACAGGAGATTTCTGTCGCATCGCCAAAGTAGAGAACTCGCGCGAGATGCAAATTTTGCTCATCGATTTGGCCATGTACTTGCCGCTCGGTTCTCGACCAACTTCGCCAACCAACAGTGGCATTACGACCGTGAATCCCGCATCAACGACTCGCTCGGCAAATGCAAGCACGCTTGGAGTAATGCCAGGTATTTCGTGAACAACTACAACGCCAGGGCCCATACCTTTGCGGTACGTGGCATGCGTGATACCTGCAGAGGTAAATGAACCGCCTTGCCAACCTGCTGGAGCTACCGGAATCGAACCCATTTCGTTACTTTGGCCTTACAACGCCAACAACTTTTGACCACGATACTGCAGAAATTTTTACGACGTCACCCGTACGTGGTGCGTGCACATATTGACCGTTACCCAGGTAAATGCCAACGTGATGAATTGGGTAGCCCTGAAAAATCAAATCGCCTGGCTGAATTGCGGCAGTCGGAATGCGCGGGAGTCCTGCATATTGCGTTCGCGATGTGCGGGGAATACCCACGCCTGCCATTCCCCATGCCCACGAGGTTAAGCCAGAGCAGTCAAATGCACTGCCGGGAGACTTTGCTCCCCATCGATATGTCACGCCAAGTTGCGAGAGTGCAGCCTTAATCACAACCCCAGTTTTTGACGATGGTGCCGCAACATTTGTGTACTTCGATTTAGCAAAAATTGCCGCTTGCGATTTTGCCGCACCAAGAGCTGCTGCCTCCCGGCGTTGACGCTCCGACTTCAGCAGCGAACCAAGTTCGCGCGCTGCCGCTGCTTGGCGTGCTAGGTAATCGGATGCAAGAGCTTCAGCGGCTCTCAATCGTGCGATTGCATAGTCAGCCAGGTCGCTGGCTTTCTTCTGCTGCTTTTCAAGCTTCGCCTTCTCTTTAATCAAGTCGTCGATGAGGCCTTGCAAAGCGTCGGTATTACCCGCACCGGTATTAAGTGCAACTGAAGTCAGGTATTTCTTGCGCACCATGTCGCTCAGTGAATTCGTCGAACTCAAGATGCTCGACAAACTGTTCGACATTCCGCCGCGCACAAACGACTTCATCGCGACACCCTTTAAATCTTCTTGCATCACCGCAAGTTTTGCTTCGAGCTCCCCAATGTTGGCAATCGTTGCATTAATCTCTACTTGCAAGTCTTCTTGCTGGTTCGAAGCCTCGGCATAGAGTTCGTCAAGTACATCAATCTGATTACCGATTTTGTCCAACTCGGCAATGATCTGGTTGACGCGCTGTTGCTGGTCGCCAGACGACCCAGTTGCGGGGCGTAAGCCAAGCGCCTGTGCAGGCATGACAACAACACCTACAGCCACCGAAGTGGTGAGGATGATGGCGACCAAACGAGGCACGCACCGGCGTACACGCCCAATGGCGTTACGAATCATGATTCCCCCATTGTACCGAATTTTACAGGCTTATTCCCACTCGATTGTGCCTGGCGGCTTAGATGTCACATCGTAAACAACGCGATTTATTCCCTTAACTTCATTGATTATTCGTGATGACATTTTTTCCAATAAGTCATACGGCAGTCTCGCCCAGTCGGCTGTCATCGCATCATCGCTTGTTACTGCGCGAATAATTATTGGCCGACCATACGTTCGTTCGTCTCCCATCACACCAACTGAACGAATATCGGCGAGCACTGCAAACGCTTGCCAAATTTCGCGCTCAAGACCAGCCAAACGCACTTCTTCGCGCACAATGAAATCAGCTTCTTGCAAAATTGCAACTTTGTCCGGCGTCACTTCTCCGATGATGCGCACGCCGAGACCAGGACCCGGAAATGGTTGGCGCCACACAATTTCGTCGGGCAAACCAAGCTCGGTTCCTACTTTGCGAACTTCGTCCTTGAATAATGTGCGCAATGGCTCGCACAATTTCAGGGTCATGTCGTCTGGTAAACCACCAACGTTGTGATGACTCTTAATCACGCTTGCGGTGCCATCAACACCGCCGCTCTCGATCACATCTGGATACAGCGTTCCTTGCACTAAAAACTTTGCGTCAGTGAGCCCACCCGTGTGCTCTTCAAAAATCCGTACAAAAAGTTCGCCGATCGCTTTGCGTTTTGCTTCTGGCTCGGTGATGCCCTGCAATCTTTCAAAAAATCGTGCGCCGGCATCCACATGAATCAATTCGATTCCCATGTGCCTGTGAAACGTCTCGACGACTTGCTCGCTTTCGTTTTTGCGCATTAGGCCGATGTCTACATAAATACATGTCAGTTGCTTGCCAATTGCCTTATGTACCAGCGCAGCAGCCACAGCCGAGTCGACACCGCCCGACAAACCACAGATCACTCGTTCGCTGCCAACCAGTGCGCGGATTGCAGCAACTTGATCCTGGACAATTGATGACATCGTCCAGTCGCGTTTGGCTCCAACGAGACGATGCAAAAATTGTTCGATGATTGACTGTCCATGCTCGGTGTGCACAACCTCGGGGTGATACTGCACTCCCCAAATTTTCTTCTCAGGGTTTTCAATTACCGCCATCGGAGCATCTGGTGTGCTCGCCGTTGCCACAAAACCACTCGGCAAAACCGACACCGCATCAAAGTGACTCATCCAAACATCAATCTGTGCAGGAATATCGTCGTGCAGCAGCTGCGATTCGGCACCTGCAATTCGTTGCACAACGGTGCGACCGTATTCACCTCGGCCACCCCTCGAGACTTTGCCGCCAAGTTGCTCGGCAATCAGCTGAGCGCCATAACAAATGCCCAAAATAGGAATACCGAGTTCGTAAATCTGCGGATCGAGCACTGGCGCGCCATCCACATGCACGCTCGCTGGACCACCAGAAAGAATGATCGCGATTGGCTGGCGCTTAAGCACCTCTTGCGCCGAGATCTTGTGGGGCACGATTTCCGAATAGACCTGCGCTTCGCGCACACGGCGTGCAATCAACTGTGCATATTGGGCACCAAAATCAACCACCAATACGACTTGCGGGTCGTGAGCGAGTTGTTTTGCCATAGTGACCAAAGACTGTAGTTGAACAGTGGTATTTAGGCTCAAGAGATGGAACGATGGTGATGCATGCAAATCATCCAAACAGCTCGTGTTGTTTTTCCCGCAACTCTCCCTGGCACACTTCCGGACCCATACGGCGGACGTAACGCCAGTGACTGCATCGGGCTCTACCCAAAACCCGGGTGCGGAAGTGAGCCAGTGTTGTCTGGTGATCGGGGTGGCTCAATGCAGTACGCCACATTTGGCATCATGATTGCCGCGCTCGTCGTGATCGGCGTCCGGATCGCGAGAAGCATCACCAAAAATGACCGTGCACGCGACGAAGCACTGGGGCTCAACGACTAGTTTTGCTCAGTGCCTGCAAGCCAAAATGTTTTAAGAAACCAAGGCGTTTTAGGAATTGTGTTCGGGGTATTGAGTTCATCCCTGTACGGCATCACACCAATTTTTGTCTATCATGCTTTCAAATACGGGGCAGACCCATTTGGGTTAATGACATCTCGTTACCTCATCGCAACCATTGTGCTCTTTACGATTCGCACAGTGCGCTTTGGTCGCAGCAAGTGGCCGACACCTAAAACATCGGTCCAACTTTTTCTACTGGGTGCGATTGGTTTGTATGCCAACAGCGTGTGCATGTTTAACGCGCTTAAATATTTGCCGAGCGGTTTGTCGATGGTGATCTTTTACTTCTATCCAATTATTGTCGTGTTGTTTGGCTGGGCGCTCTACAAACACAAACCGCCAACCATTATTTGGCCGTGCCTTGCAACAACAATTATTGGCGTGATCTTGAGTGCTAGCGATGTTTCGGGCGGGCAAATGAAAGGCCTCATCTTTATTGTTGCTGGCGCATTTGCTTGGGCGTTTTATTCGGTCCTCGCTAGCGCAGTCATGCCGCGAGCCGAACTCACCACCGGATTGATGATGGTGTTTGCAGGCGCAGGCTTTTCATTTTCCGTTATCTGGTTACTCAATCCTTCAGGGTTGCCGACCACCATGCCGTACGTTGCCAACGTTTGGCTGCCCGCTCTCGAGATTGGGCTTGTGGGCACAATCGGTGCAATGGGTATTTTCTTTGCGGGGATGAACCGCATCGGTGCGAGCAAAAGTGCAGTAATTCAAACTTGGGAAGTATTGGTTGCAGGTCTCACTGGCATGTTTTTCCTTCATCAACAATTCACCTTCCGTCAAGTACTGGGTGGAGCTTTGATCTTGGGCGGCGTACTACTTCTCACTCGCGCCGAGATCAAACGGGGTGAAAACCTGCCACAATCTGTGCATGCCTAGAAGCCCTAAAGAACCCTTAGCCTTGTGGGTACATAGCAATTTGAGTATTTCTTGCAGGGTTGGGTGAAATCCCCTACCGGCGGTTAAAGCCCGCGAACCTCACGAGCAATCGTGGGGTTGATCTGGTGAAATTCCAGGGCCGACGGTCAGAGTCCGGATGGGAGCAAGAAGGCGAAAGTTGTGTTTGCGCGCATCACGGAATGCTCTTGTGGCATTTCTACTGCTGCTGTGCACGCATTGCGCTCGCCGTCCTTGCCCTGCCCTGCCTGAGGTGCCTGAAGCGCAACGACGAAAGAGGCGAGTGCAATGACTCTAAATGACGAACGCATGATGCGACTGGCAGTAGATACTGCCGTTGACGCACGCTTGCGTAGTCGTCCAAACCCTTGGGTTGGTGCAGTCGTTGTTGCAACCGATGGCCAAGTTTTTTGTGGTGCAACAATGCAGCCTGGTGAGGCACACGCCGAAGTTGTGGCACTCAACGCAGCAGGTCACAACGCTCATGGCGCCACGTTGTACACCACGCTCGAGCCATGCAGCCACACCGGAAAAACTGGCCCGTGCACACAAGCAATCATTAATGCAAAGATTTCTCGTGTAGTTGTAGGCGTCATCGACCCCGACAAACAAGTCGCAGGCAACGGCATCCAGCAGTTGCGTGATGCAGGCATCACAGTCGATGTTGGAGTTTTGCAATCAGAAGTTGAACGGCAACTTGCGCCATATTTACATCACCGTCGCACAGGCAGACCATATGTCATCTTGAAGATGGCCATGACGCTCGACGGTCGCGTCGCAATGCCCGATAGTTCGCAGTGGATTACTGGCGAGACCGCACGCAAGCGCGTGCATCAACTGCGAGCAGAGAGCGATGCAATCTTGGTTGGTGCAGGCACAGTGCGCGCCGATAACCCATCACTCACAACTCGCGACGTGCACGGCCCGTCACCGCGGCGCGTTGTGCTGGGCAATGTCTCACCTACCGACAAGGTCAACCCGTGCCTCGAGTGGACTGGGTCGCTTCCCAACCTGCTCGACACACTTGGCAACGAAGGTGTTATTCAGTTGATGGTCGAAGGTGGACCGCGCGTCGCCACTTCGTTTCACAACGAACAATTAATCAATCAATACATCTTGCATCTTGCACCAATCATTGCTGGTGGCAGCGAATCACCGAATGCACTTGCCGCTTCAACCGATATGTCATCAATGATGAACGGCCACATTGTTTCAACCCAAGTTCTCGACAACGACATCGAAATCATCCTCGAACCAACTTCTGCTGATACCTACTGATATAAAAGGAACCAAAATGAACACCACACAACATTCACGCGACAATGGCATGGCCCCCATCGAAGACGTCATTGCCGCAATCGCCCGTGGCGAGATGGTGGTGATGGTCGACGACGAAGACCGCGAAAACGAAGGCGACCTGATCATGGCTGCCCAATTTGCAACCGCCGAAAAGATTGCGTTCATTGTGCGCCACACATCTGGAGTGGTTGTTGCTCCCCTTTCTGGTGAGCGCTGCGACGACTTGCGCCTGCCGCTCATGGTCGACCACAACACCGAGAGCCACCGCACCGCATTTACTATCTCTGTCGATCTTTTAGAAGGCACAACGACTGGCATCTCAGCAGCCGATCGCGCGGCGACATTGCGCGGCTTGGCAGACCCAACTGTGACGCATGGGGCCTTTGCTCGCCCTGGTCACATCTTTCCATTGCGTGCCCGCGAAGGTGGGGTTCTCAAACGAGCAGGTCATACCGAAGCTGCGGTCGACTTGGCACGCATGGCCGGTTGCCAACCAGCAGGGATCATTTGCGAAATTCAAAACGACGATGGCACCATGTCGCGATTGCCAGACCTGCGCAAGTTCGCTACTGAACACAACTTATTGCTGTCATCCATTGCAGACCTGATTGATTATCGCCGCCACAACGAACAACTTGTCGAGCGCATGGGTTCTGCTGCTGTCCCCACCGAATGGGGCGGCTTCACGTGCGTCGCATATCGCAACACTGTCGACGACATCGAGCATCTTGCATTTGTTAAGGGCACTGTTGATGACGGCAAGCCCGTGCTCACCCGAGTGCATAGCGAGTGTCTCACTGGCGACGTATTTGGTAGCAGGCGTTGCGACTGCGGCCCCCAACTTGCCTTAGCAATGCAGCAAATTGACGCAGAAGGTCGCGGCGTTGTTGTGTACTTGCGCGGACACGAAGGACGTGGCATCGGCATTGGTCACAAGATTCGTGCATACTCATTGCAAGACCAAGGCTTCGACACAGTCGATGCAAACACCGAATTGGGTTTGCCTGTCGACAGTCGCGAATACGGAATTGGCGCACAAATATTGGCCGACCTCGGAGTGCGCAAGTTGCGCCTGATGACCAACAACCCTGCAAAGTATGGCGGCATCGCTGGCTACGGACTTTCAATTGTTGAGCGAGTTTCGCTGAGCATTGCAGAGACCCCAGAAAATGCTTCATACTTGCGCACCAAGCGTGACCGAATGGGTCATGTGTTTGACGGATCAGATATCGACAAAGTACAGAATCAATCAAACGAGAAGAGTAAATCATGACCATATTTGAAGGTTCGCACGACGGAAAAGGCATGCGCGTTGGCATTGTGTGCTCGCGCTTCAACGAGTTCATCGTCACGGCTTTACTCGATGGCGCAAAGCGTGGTTTGAGTAGTCACGGTGTGAGTGAAAGCAACATTGATGTTGTATGGGTGCCAGGTGCATTCGAGATTCCCATCGCCACAAAAGCCATGGCCACAAGCGGTCGCTACGACACACTCGTCACTCTCGGCGCAGTTATCCGTGGAGAAACCGCTCACTTCGAATACGTTGCCGGCCCGGTTGCCGACTCGATCGCACAGATACAGCTCGAGACAGGCATGCCGATTGGATTCGCTGTACTCACTGTTGAAAGTGTTGAGCAGGCAGTTGAGCGCTCTGGCCCAGGTGCCGGCAATAAGGGCGAAGAAGCCGCAATCGGAGCCATCGAAATGGCCAATGTTTTAAAGGCGCTGCGCTAAACATTTTTTGCACAAACGCAACTAGTGCGGCACACATCAACGTAACTCACAAGAAATCCCTTGTGGGTGAAAGGCGAACGTTATGGGCATTGTGCTCAGCATGCTCGTTGCGGTCACGAGCGTCTTGCCCGCCCAACTTCCCCCAGTTGTTGGCACTATTACACAACCAAATCCCGTGTTATCCACTGTTGAAGCGGTGCGCCACATCGAGTTTGATCTCGACATCGCCACATTCACACGACAACGATTTTCATTGCGACGTCAATACCCCACTCTTGATTGGACGTCCGATGGCTGCTCGGCGCCAATCGTGGGAAGCAAAGGGAGATCGTTCAACTTTCGATCGGCGTGTAATCGCCACGATTTTGGTTATCGAAACTTTAAAAATCTTGGCCTTTTTGACACCTCGACTCGAACATTGATCGACGAGCAGTTGCACCGAGACATGAATACCTTTTGCGACTCTCAGCGCCGCACATTTAAGGTGCGATGTATTGCGTGGTCAGAGATCTTTTACACAATGGTGCGTGCAGCCGGCGGGCCGTGATTAATCAGCAAGACCAATAGAAATGATCTGATACAGCATGCGGCCTGTGGCACCCCAGATCGTTTCGTCATCTAAGTAGAAAAAGTGAAGACTGAATTGATCTGGTGGTTCGCCCCACTGCTCTTCTGCATACGTATCCATGCGTACTAAGTCAACAACAGGAACCGTGAATACTCTGTCTACTTCGGCGTTGCACGCATGCAGCGAAGGTTTGTCTTTCAGAAAACCCACGATGGGCACAATGTGGCTCTTGCTCACATAAGTATTAAGCGGAGTGAGCTGACCGATGACCTCAACATGATTCGGGTCGAGATCGATTTCTTCATGAGCCTCGCGCAATGCGGCATCGAGTGCGCTCTCGCCACCGTCTAGGCGACCACCCGGAAACGAGATCTCGCCTTTGTGATTGGTGAGATCTTGTGACCTACGGGTGAGCACAAGCTCTGGCCCAGAATCACCGTTGAATATCGGGATCAATACGGCAGATGCGCGTGCGTCTTGTGCCGGTGACACGTGCTGCACCGTTGCAGAAAACTTTTTGATGCGTTCGACCAATATGTCGGTCGAGCGCAAAACCGAATGGTCAAGGTTGCTAAATGGATTGTTGGGTCGCACCCACACTGACTGGGGACGAGGAATTATTTGATCACCACCAGGTCGCATGGTGGCGTTGTTTATGCGGTTGGCTTCCAGCCAGTTGCTATGAGTTGCTTGAGCACTTCGTCAAGACCAGCAGTCTTCAAGTTGGCAAGGGTTTTGCCCGGCATCTCTTCGCCTTTTTCCCATGTTTGCCAAGCGAGCAACATCTTTTCCATATCTGGCTGTGGTTGTTCAAAACTCATGTTGTAGAGCCTAACGATCGCGTCGAGGCTTTTCGGCAAAGTTGGTGCCCAATACGATGATGCCTTCAACAAGCCCGAGCGCGATGAGTACAAGTCGTCCAACTGAGTCCAGATCTACGACCGCTGCGGCTACAAAACACATGACGATGATCATCCAGTCGATGTAGCGGTGCACACGTCGACTCACCCACTTAAATGCGCTGACGCCACCATCTGCGATTGCGGCGTTTATTAGTAACGCAACACCAAGTGCAACAGGTACTGCCGGTGCTTGTGATTGGGCCGACATCATAATCAAGCCGGCAGCGATGCCGTATTCAACAAGTTGATGAAACCAGAAGCCCCTACCCTGTGTAGCCATAAATTATGACTCTAGTTGTTGGTGTGAAAATAAAAATGCCTCGGGTTTTCACCCGAGGCATTTTTGTAATTCTGTAGTGCGTTTAGAAAATGATTTACATCATCCCCATGCCGCCGCCGGGCATGCCGCCGCCTGCTGGTGCGCCATTCTTTTCTGGCTTGTCAGCAACGAGGCACTCGGTCGTGATCACCAATGCTGCGATCGACGCTGCGTTTTGCAACGCTGCACGTGTCACCTTGGCTGGGTCGATGATGCCGGCCTTGACAAGATCGACATATTCGCCAGTTGCGGCATTGAGTCCGATTGAACCCTTTTCTGATTCGATGCGCTGGATGGCAACTGCGCCTTCCAAGCCTGCGTTGTCAGCGATATGACGAGCAGGTGCGGTCAATGAGTCATACACGCTGCGTGCGCCAGTTGCTTCGTCGCCAGTGAGCGACTCAACAACCTTAAGCACAGCTGGGCGTGAGCGGATGAGGGCAGTGCCACCACCGGCGACAACACCTTCTTCAATCGCTGCACGAGTTGCAGAAACAGCATCTTCGATGCGGTGCTTCTTTTCCTTGAGCTCGACTTCAGTTGCTGCACCGACTTTGATCACTGCAACACCGCCGGCCAACTTGGCCAAACGCTCTTGCAACTTCTCTTTGTCCCAATCGGAATCGGTGTTTTCGATTTCGGCTTTGATCTGGTTGATGCGTGCTGTTACATCAGCTTTTTCGCCCGCACCGTCAACAATTGTTGTGTTGTCCTTGGTGATGATGATGCGCTTAGCGCGGCCCAACAAGTCGAGGGTCACGTTCTCAAGCTTGAGACCGACTTCCTCGCTAATGACCTGTCCACCCGTGAGGGAAGCCATGTCTTGCAACATTGCCTTGCGACGATCGCCAAAGCCAGGTGCTTTGACTGCCGACGAATTAAATGTGCCACGGATCTTGTTGACAACGAGTGTTGCGAGTGCTTCACCCTCAACATCTTCGGCGATGATCACCATTGGGCGACCGGTCTTCATCACTGCTTCAAGCACTGGCAACATTGACTGAACTGTTGCAATCTTGCCCGCATTGAACAAGATGTATGCGTCTTCAAGCACTGCTTCTTGACGGTCTGCGTCGGTCACGAAGTATGGCGACAAGTAACCCTTGTCGAACTGCATACCTTCGGTGAACTCGAGCTCGGTGCCAAACGTGTTGGACTCTTCAACGGTGACAACACCGTCTTTGCCAACCTTGTCGATCGCATCGGCGATGACTTTGCCGATTGATGCGTCAGCTGCAGAGATAGTTGCAACGCTGGCGATGTCGCCTTTGTCGTCAACTTCTTTTGACTGGCTCTTGATCGACTCGACAGCGGCTGCAACAGCCTTTTCGATGCCGCGCTTCAAGCCCATTGGGTTTGCACCAGCAGCGACGTTGCGCATGCCGTGTTGCACCATTGCCTGAGCAAGCACAGTTGCTGTTGTTGTTCCGTCACCTGCAACGTCGTTGGTCTTGGTTGCAACTTCTTTAACAAGTTGCGCACCCATGTTTTCGAATGGATCTTCAAGTTCAACTTCTTTTGCAATCGAAACACCGTCATTGGTGATCGTTGGTGCGCCGAACTTCTTGTCGAGAACAACGTTGCGACCTTTTGGTCCAAGCGTCACCTTGACAGCGTCTGCGAGTTTGTTAACGCCGGCTTCGAGAGCACGACGTGCCTCTTCATTAAATTTGAGTTGCTTTGCCATAGTGAAATAAATCCTTTGGGATGAGTTGAGGGAAAATTATTGAGAAACGACTGCGAGCACGTCGCGGCTGGTGAGGATCAAGAGATCGTCGCCCTTGTGCGAAACTTCGGTGCCGCCGTACTTGCTGTAGAGAACTACGTCGCCGACTTTGATGTCGAGTGCGAAATGCTTGCCACTGTCGTCACTCCAGCGGCCTGGGCCTACTGCGAGAACGGTTCCTTGCTGTGGTTTTTCCTGAGCGGTGTCAGGGATGACGAGACCAGATGCGGTGCGCTCTTCGGCTTCGCTTGGCTTGACAACAATGCGGTCGTCTAGGGGCTTGAGGTTCATATCGTTTTGTCCTCCGTAGAGCATGGAACATGACGTCCCATGCGGTTGAAACTGGGTTTTTTACTTGCCACATAGGACTTGCGCTTGGTTAGCACTCGACCTCTGCGAGTGCTAATGATACGGGCCTAGGCCTCGTTTTTCCAACCACAATCCACTTGTGCCAGCAGGTTTGCAAGCAAATCCAGGGGCAAGCCAATCACCGTCGTCAGGCTGCCCTCCACGCGCTCTACCAGGGCTCCACCATCGCCTTGAACGGCATAGGAGCCCGCTTTACCCATCGACTCGCCAGTGCTCAAGTACCACTCCATCTTCTCGGGGGTGATCTCGAGCATCGAAACGCCCGCCGAATCGAGGCCGTGAGCTTGACTCAACATCGTTCCGTCATGTGCCAGGTAGACCACTGCCACCGCGGTGTGTACTTGATGCGTGCGACCCGAAAGTTCGTTCAGCATTGACCTGGCATCATGCTCGTCTACGGGCTGGCCAAAGATTTTGCTGTCAAGATCAACCGTCGTATCTGCAGCAATGATGACTGCGGCGTTATGGTGCCGCGCTGCAACAGCATGAGACTTTGCCACGGCAAGACGTTGCACGTGTGCGATCGGTGTTTCGTGAGCGAGTGGCGACTCGTCGATGTTTGGTGGATCGATTTCGAACGTCATGATCCCTTCACCAAATTGGTGCTCAAGAAATTGAGTCAACAAGTCAACTCGGCGTGGCGACTTCGACGCGAGAACAATATTTATTGGCAACTCCATGTGCTCATTAGCCACCGCTGAGTTGCATCACATGACCGTCGTCAGGAACAGTCAGGTCGTCGAGATCATCAAGATAGCCATCTGGCAACACCACACGAATTGGGCCGTTGGTGTGACCGCGCGCAATTCGCTCTCCGCCATCAACAATCGTCAACGTGTGGTCGAGTGCGCTGCACAACTCGCGCAAATTTTCGAGCGACATAATCTCACTGAACTTGCGTCGCGTCTCGCCGCCCACCGGATAGCCAGTGAGATACCAACCCGTGTGTTTTCTAAAATCACGAATGCCACGCTCTTCACCTAAGTGTCCACACAACGCAGTTGCATGCTCGACCATCACTTCAAGCACGTCACCAAGTTTTGGTGTTGCTTGAATTGGGTTGCCACTAAACGCGTCGATCAAGTCACGAAACAACCATGGTCGCCCCAGACATCCGCGACCAATTACTACGCCATCACAACCGGTTTGCTCAACCATGCGCAACGCATCTTTTGCTTCCCAAATATCTCCATTGCCGAGAACAGGAATACTCGTGACCGCCTCTTTCAGTTCTTTGATCGCATCCCAATGCGCACTCGGTGCATAGTGCTGACGCGCGGTTCGTGCATGCAGCGCTACCGCAGATGCACCTGCCTCTTCGCAAATCACGCCTGTTTGCACGAACGTAATGAGGTCGTCGTCGATTCCCATTCGAAACTTGCACGTGATTGGAATACCATAATTTTTACCTGTCTCGACCGCTGCCGTTACGAGAGCTCGCAATAACTGGCGCTTGAGCGGCACTGCTGCTCCACCACCGCGACGAGTCACTTTTGGTGCTGGGCAGCCAAAATTGAGATCGATGTGATCAACCGCATCTGCGCGACCAAGTTTGTCAACTGCGCGCGCAAGCATCTCGGGATCACTGCCATATAGCTGCAGACTGCGAAATGTTTCGTCACTTCCAAACTTGAGCATCGTGTCGGTTTTGCGATTGCCGTGCACCAAACCAGTTGCCATCATCATTTCGTTTACATACACAAGACCAGGCCCAAACTTGCGACACAACGACCGAAATGGTGCATTTGTTACACCGGCCATTGGCGCAAGCACCACAGGAGGCCAGACTGAATGCTCGCCGAGTTGCAGTGGCGCCAAGCGCCGCACAGTCTTTGTGCTGTTGTTGGCGCTCGTTTCGGCGCTGCTGATGTTGTTGGTCATGTGAGTTTGAGGTTTGGCATCGCGCCCATATCCATACTGGATGGGCCGTCGGCAACTAAACGGTACCAACCTGCCGATGCAATCATGGCTGCGTTGTCGGTACACATACCCATACTCGGCAACACCAATCTCCATCCCGATTCTGCGCACACTGTTGTCATTGTGCTTCGCAACAACGAATTGGCTGCAACACCACCGCCAAGCGCAACGGTCTTTGCTCCAATTTGCTGAGCCGCTTTGCGCGCTTTTGCTGCCAACACATCAACCACCGCGTATTGGAAAGATGCGGCCACATCTGCTGTTAACACTGTTGGATTCTTGCGCACGAAGTTGATAACCGAAGTTTTGAGACCACTAAATGAAACATCGAGTCCATCGTGCAACATTGCTCGCGGAAAATCGATTGCGTTCGCATTACCAGTAAGCGCAACGCGATCAATTGCAGGTCCTCCTGGATGACCGAGATCCAAAAATCGCGCGACCTTGTCGAAAGCCTCACCTGCTGCATCGTCAATTGTTTGGCCGATCACACTGAAGTCTCCGTGGCCCCGCATCTCGACAAACAAAGTGTTGCCACCAGAGACCAGCACAACGAGCATCGGAAACTCAACGTGCGGGTCATCAAGTAATGCCGCGTATAAGTGCGCTTCCAAGTGGTTAACACCAATAAATGGTTTGTCGAGAACGAGAGCAACCGACTTTGCTGCAGCAACTCCTACGAGCAGCGCACCAATCAACCCCGGCCCAACCGTTGCTGCCACTGCATCAATGCGCTCAATCGGCACTCCAGATTGCGTGATTGCTTGACGTATTACGACGTTCATTGCTTCGACATGAGCACGGCTCGCAATCTCTGGCACCACGCCGCCATAACGAGCATGCAAATCTATTTGTGTTGCAACAACCGACGACAACACATCGTTACCACCCATTACGACCGCAGCAGCTGTCTCGTCGCAGCTTGTCTCGATGCCGAGCACCACCGTACTGTCGCTAAACAACGTGTTTGCACTCATGGTCGCGACTGCACAATCGCGGCAAGCCGTTGCGAATATTCCTCGCTCTGAATTTCGGTGCACCACATAACAATTGCGTCGTCGGTGTTTTCGTAATACTTTTGGCGAATTCCAGCCGGCACAAAACCAAAACGTCGATACAACTCTTGTGCCGCAGTATTGGTGTGCCGAACCTCGAGCGTGAGGGCTGCACATTCGCGATTGCGTGCCTCGGCAGCCAACTCCAACATCATTTCGGTTGCCACCCCACGCAGATGCCAATCAGGTTTCACTGCGATGTTGGTGATGTGTGCATCTTCTTCGGCAAATAACAAACCGCCATATCCCACAAGCACTTTCCCAATATGGGCGACTACGTAATGACGCCTACCACGACCCATCATTTCAATTTCTTCTGCAAATACTTTCTCGGTCCACGGCCGCGGATACACCGCGTTTTCGATGGGCATGATGTCGCGAATGTGCTTGCGCTGCATGGTCGCAATCTGGAGCACCGGACTGTCGCCTCTCATGAAGCGCTCCGTGTTGCCCAGTTAATTTCGGCGTCTGGCAAGCGCAGATACTCGGGCACCAACGAGTCGGCATCTTGCCACTCTTGGCGCAATGCACGATCGTATGCAATCTGGGCGAGCACAACGGCCGAAGGCAACGCTGCCATCTCATCTGCAAACTCAAAGCTTGGTAACACTCCAGCCACTACTAATTCGATTTCGTTGCGATAACGGAGTGCGCCATTGCCCACAAAAAGTGTTGCCTGGCCACGATCAATCGTTTGCAATGCGCATTCTTCTACTGTGCTCGCCTGCGGCGTTGTTACCTGACGCAACTTGCCATCGATATTTCGGTACAGCGACCAATACACCTCGCCGCGCCGAGCATCGATCACGCATCCAATTACGTCTTCGGTATCGCCTACCGCAGTTGCCAAAATGTCCAAACTGGTTACACCAATTATTGGCACATCGAGTACTTGTGCGATTACCTTTGCCGACGCGATTCCGACGCGCATTCCCGTAAACAAACCTGGGCCGATATCGACAGCAACCGCCCCAACATCGCCAAACGACACGCCGGCTTGCTTTCGAACAAAGTCGATCATTGTCGTCAACACCTCTGCATGTTGTTTTTCGCTGCGCATCTCGCTCGATGCCAATACTCGAGCGCCATCAGATATTGCGACACTCACCCCCGCAGTCGCGGTGTCGATCGACAAAATAATCATGAGGTTGCCCAGTTCGTCAACGAGGTACGTAATTTGTCCCACCGTGTTTCCCATTGCAAGCCTCGCCAGTCAATATCGATCTGGCGCACGGTAGCCAAATCTTCGGCGTCGGCATTTGCGGTCGCCGCCAACTTGACCACGAGACCAGTTCCGAGCGCGTCACCCACAACATCGCCCCATTCAACCAACATCACACCGCCTGCTTCTTGCAACTCAGTCAAACCCAAATCATCCAACTCGCCTGTGCGCTCAAGCCGGTAGAGGTCGGCGTGATGCAACTTCAATCGGCTACCCGCATAGTTATGTAACAAATTAAATGTTGGTGAGGTCACAGGCTCCGTTACTCCAAGAGCGTGCGCAAAATGCTGACTGAATGTGGTCTTACCGCTTCCCATTTCACCAATCAAGACGATCATGTCGCTTGCGCGTGCAAGCATCGCGATTGCCGTCGCGATGTCTCGAGTGTCGTCGGTGCTTTGTGCGGTGAGTCGAATCATGTGAAGTTGAACGATTTAGCGTAGGTAGTTGCGTGGCACTCTTGCACTGATACCACACACAATCTCGTAACCAATTGTTCCTAACTGACGAGCCCAATCGTTGGCAGTTATCTGAATCTCACCTTGCTGGCCAATAAGCACGGCTTCATCGCCAATTTGTACATCATCGCTTTCGCAATTGATCATCACCTGATCCATTGTGACCACACCCGCAAATGGTCGCCGTTTGCCACCAATGAGTACCTCGCCTGTTGTCCACAATCCGCGCGGCAATCCATCGGCATACCCAATCGGCAATGTTGCAATGCACGAACGCTGATTGAGCGTGCGGTGCAGGCCGTAAGAAACTGCTTCGCCTTCGCCTAGCCATTGCACATGAGAAACGCGTGCCTTTAGCGACATCACACGCTGCAAGGCTTCGCCAGTTGCAACGCCAAACGAATTATTTTGTGCGTCTGCTGCAATGCCGTACATTGCAATGCCTACTCGAGTCATCGTCGGTGCATTTTTCATTTGGCCAGCAATGCCCACATGATTCATCGTTGCCGACGAGTTTGCAATGTGCACCCGACTTGGAAGGAGCCCAATGAGTTTCAGATCATCACACACCTGATCAAACTCAGCTATTTGCCGCGCAGTTGCTTCATGGTTGACAACGTCGGCAGTTGCGAGGTGAGTAAAAATTCCGTCCAATTGCAACCATGTTTGCGCCGCGATGAGTTGTGCCATCTCGACAGCCTGCTTTGGCTCAGTACCAACTCGGTGCATGCCCGTGTCAACCTTGATGTGTACAGCACCAACTACACCAAGTCGTGCAGCCACATTGGCGTAATACTCAATGGTTGCTCTGTTGTACAGCGTCGCAATGAGCCCGTACTTGATCATGTCCTCATGTTGATCTGCAGGTTGTTCACTCATTACCAAAATCGGTGCGCTCACGCCAGCTTGACGCAGTGCAATTGCCTCATCTGCAAGCGCAACACATAAGCCACTGGCGCCACTCTCAATTGCGGTTGTTGCACATTGCAACGCACCGTGCCCATATGCATTGGCCTTGACTACAGCCCACACTTCGCTTGGTGCAGATTCGGTTGCCAACACACGCACGTTGTGTGCCAATGCACTTAAGTTGATCTCGGCCCACGCCCATCGTTGTGTCATGCTGCAGCGACTACGGCAACCGCAAGTTGCGCGGTGTGCGACAACGATACGTGCCATTGCGAAATGCCTTTTTCGAGAGCAAGCGCGAGCGCCCGGCCAGTGACGAGCAATGTTGGTTGACCACTCACTTGGCGCTCAATCGACACATCGTGCATGTCAAAAGCACCAAGGCCAACGCCGAGCACTTTCATAGTTGCTTCACGCGCTGCAAACCTGGCGGCAAGGCTCGGCGCATCATCGTTTTTGCCAGTCAAGCCATGCAGTTCATCTGCAGTGAATATTCGAGTCCGAAAATTTGGCGTGCGATCGAGAGCACGGCGAAATCGATCGATATCTACAGCGTCAATACCAATACCAAACATGGGCGCTCTAGTTTCCCGTTGTTGGCGTGCGCCAATGGTCTGCTGTTTCGGTAATCGGTGAGATGAGCAAGTCGGCCACCGACACTTCGGCAAGACGATCTTCCCTAAATGATCCTTCAGTTTCTGTTACCCAGTCGACCAATCGATTAAAACGGTCGTCATACCCTTGCAACACTGTGCGCATCACGGCTGCGGGCAAACGATCGTGAAACAACACGTGCAACAGCGTGATGCCAGTGGTGAGCGAGCCCTTTGTTTCGGGGACAAAGATCACGGTGCGGCCGTCGCGTCTTCCACGCGCCACCAACACATTACGATCGCTCGCCACACGGTGCTTGGTGCCTACCAAGTTGCTGCTGTGATCCACTCGCGATGTAAGTTCTCGTGAAATTCCTCCACGATCCACCACACTGATCGCTGCATCATTGCCATCAACATCACCTTCAATGCTGTAACGAGTAAAACCGACGACACTTGCAACTGCGGCATCCAAGTCGGCAATGACCTTAAGGGTCTTATATGACAATCTGTCACGTGCTGCACCGGCATTAAGTACTGCCTGCACAAGAGCTCGATCGAGCAATCCTTCATCGCTACGCGAAATACCAACAGTGACGGTTTTTGCTTGATGCTTAATCGCATCTACTGGTCGAGTGAGTTCGTCTATCGAACGAGTGAGCGAACTAGTTAGATCGTCGAGCAATGCCTCGGGAGAACTGATCTTGCCAGAGTTGTTTTGAAATGATTGCAGCGGGTCGCTTGCCATCACATCACGCAGTATCGTCACTACTCGTACCGCCGTTGACGGCTCAAGGTTTCCGTCGTAATTACCGGTCGTGAGTGAATCAAAAAATCGGGTTGCTGGCACGCTGATCCCAGCACGCACTTTGATCAAGAGTTCGCTACCAATCCCACCACGCTCTACCGCATGCTCCACTACTTCGCGACACGCTCGCAGAGGCCGTGCAAGGGCGTCAATGGCAAGGGCTGCTTCGTAACCAAATATGTGTCCAACCATCACGCTCAAAATAAATGCGACGTTTGGGTCTACTTGTGGTACCGAAATCACTGCAGCTGCAGCATCAAAACGTTGTTCGCCTTGTGTTGCCACCACAATCGGCAATGCCTTATGCGCGCGGAAGATAGCGATCTCTTTCGCAACATCGGCGGCAGTACCATCTGACAAACCCGCAGCGCAAACAAAAATCATCGGCTCGCACGACAAGTCAATGTGCTTCTTATCTTCAGTAATGTCGCAGGCAATTGACTTATACGACAACTCCGACAACTTGATACGCACTTCCTCGGCAGCTACCGCGTTAAAGCCGTTACCCACAACTGTCCAATATCGACGCGCAGGTGCAAACTGTTGTGCGGCCTGAGCTATTTGTGGTCGCATCTCAAGTACGCGGTTCATTGCATCTGGCACAGTGCGCAATGCAGTCAGAAGTTGATGTCGAGCAGCGTCGGTGCCCGATCCAAGCGCACTCGACAACGCACACGACAGCAAAGCGCCAGCCGAAACTTGCGAATAAAATGCCTTTGTACTCGCAACACTCATCTCTACGTCACGTCCGTCAGAGGTGTACAACACGCCATCGGCTTTGGCTGCCAGTTCGCTACCCCGACGATTAACTATGGCCAGCACCGAAGCTCCGCGCGAACGCGCTAAATCGACAGTGCGGTTGGTGTCGGTCGTCGTACCACTTTGGCTAATTGCAATCACCAGCGTGTCCGACATGTCGAGTTGCAGTTGGAACCCAGACAGCTCTGTTGCTGGTAACGCATCTACTTGCACTCGACGATCAACGAGTGTGTGCAATAACTGCACCAAACTACGTCCGGCAATTGCTGCCGTACCCTGCCCGATTACTCGGATGCGTGCAATCTTGCCAGCCGACAACGCATCAATCACGTGCTGTGGCACTACAGATGTATCGAGCGAAGCAAAAAGATTTCCATCTCGTTCGCCGATCTTGCCGCGCAATGTCTTGCGGAAACTTGCTGGGGCTTCGCCTATTTCTTTTGCCAAGAAATGCTTGTGCTCGCCGCGATCAATGTCGCGCGTTGTCACCTCGGCTATTGCAAGATTAGATTCGTTCAACGCCAAATCGGTTCCGTCGTAGGCAAGCATCGACATGCCCTCAACTGCTCCTGCAAGGTCGCCGTCGAGAACGATCACTTGACCGCGACTAGACGGATTACTTGGGTCACTGAGCGCCTCGCCGTCCATTCGCACGTAGCTCAGGGTTTCTTCAACGACGCCATACGGCTCACTCGCAACAATAAAACGGTCTTCGGCAATGCCGACATACAAACCTTGTCCGCTTCCGCGAAGCGCAAGCAATACCTTGTTTGGTTCGTCTGCACTGGCCGTCGCAATTGCTACTGACCCATCAAACTCGCCGACTGTTTGTCTAAATGCGCTCACCAAGTCGGCGCCAGCCGCATTCTTGTGAGCAACAACAGTTGGAATCACTTTCGCATCGGTCGTAATTGGCTCGGCAATCTTGAGCCCATTGCGCACCTTTATATCGGCATGGTTATCAACATCACCGTTGAGCGCAGAAACCAAATATGGCATCGCAACGTCTCCATCAATTTCTTCGCTGTTGACTGGATGCGCATTTGCTTCGGAAATAATGCCAACACTTGCCCATCTTGTGTGCCCCAAAACAGACAACCTCGCGCCTGGTTGACTCACTAGCAAACGTAGAAGTGCGTCACCAGTAACTGTCTGACGCATCGCGCGTGTGTTGTCACCGAGCTCGCCAATTTCGGCAGCTGCTTTGTACACGAACGACCAAGCCCTCGCACCTGCACCAACGCGCACCGAACCAGATGTAAACAAATCGTCATCAGTTCGGCCCTTGAGCAGCGGCTTGACCCGAGCATCATTGGCGTCGAGTCCGTGTCCCCACACCAACAAGTTGATACCGGCAGAATCACGTCCTCGCACTTCCATGCGGTCGAGTGCCGAAAAGGACTGCTGAATCGAGAGATACGCATTTCGAGCACTATCGCTCGCGCTCTTACCAGCCAGTTCGCCCACAAGTTTTGCTGTGCGCAAACGATCATTGCGCAGCGACCATGTTGCATCGCGAAGCGCAATCAATTCGTTGCTCCGACGCTCAACTTCTTGGGTCGTCAATCCACTTGCTGTCTCCAACGCTTGCTCTGCCTGAAGCCCAATCGCATCCAGTTGATCAAGGCGCGAAACGAGCCCACCGACGAGTTGCAAATTATCCACCAAAGCTGCAGTGCCGGATTCACCGCGTAAAGCCGCATCGGTTTCGGCTACATGCGCTGCGCATTCAGCAATCGCACCAATATTGCCGGCCGCAATTGCTTTATCGAGTGCGTCGAGTAAGTCGGCCGCTAATGGGAGTGGCCGGGCCGAGGGCCGCGACACGATGCAAATAATGCCGCACATGTACTACAGGCTACCGAGATCCGCCAAGACGCTTGACCACACTGGCTGCCAACCGCTGCGCCACACTATTCGCAGTTTCTTCAAACTGAGCCTCAACCATCACTCGCACCAGGGGCTCAGTGCCGCTTGCACGTAACAAAACTCGCCCAACTCCATTGAGGTCCCGTTCGGCTGCAGCAATTTCTTGGGCAAATTCTGTTACAAGATCAGTTGCCACAGACTCAACACGCACATTGATCAACACCTGCGGCAAAGATGTCATTGCTTGTTGTGCGAGTTTTTGTAGCGTCACATTTTTGCGGCGCACTAGATCTACAAGGCGCACACCAGCGAGCAACCCATCACCCGTTGTTGCATCCTTGCGATAAATAATATGACCACTTTGTTCGCCGCCTAATGAAAAATTGTTTTCATCCAACGCAATTAACACACTGCGGTCGCCGACAGGTGTCGTCACTACAGAAATTCCGTGCTTGGCCATTGCTTCATGAAAACCAGCGTTGGTCATTACCGTCACAACCACACCATTGCCCTCCAACACATTGCGCTCGTGCATGTCAATTGCTGCGAGCGCTAGCAAGTGATCTCCGTCGACAACATTGCCTACGTGGTCCACTCCAATCACGCGATCACCGTCACCATCAAATGCCAAACCAATTGCCGCCTGATGCAGTCGCACGGCCTCGCCAATTATTTTTGGATACGTTGCACCACATTCTGCATTGATGTTTTTGCCGTTTGGATCGCAGTGAATTGCAATGACTGTTGCACCAAGTTGCGCCAATACGAATGGTGCAACATCGCTCATTGCGCCGTTTGCGCAATCAACCACAATCCGAATATCGGCAAACGCACGGCTTGGCACAAGGCTCTCCATGCTGTTGCGATAGTCATTAATTGCCGCAATTGATTCGGTGATTGCAGTGCCAGGCTCACTATTGCTTTGCTCACCCACGCTCTTTGCGTCGCTCGCAACCATTGCCGCTTCAATCATGCGTTCTTGATCGTCGGTGAGCTTGATGCCACTGATACCAAATATTTTGACCCCGTTATCTGCATACGGGTTATGCGATGCAGTTACAGCAGCGCCTGCGCAACCACGCTGCGCTGCAGCAAAAGCAATTGCAGGTGTTGGCGAAACACCCAACAGTTCAACCGTTGCTCCACCTGCGGCAAAACCTCGTGCGAGTGCTGTTTGCAAAACCAAGCCAGATTCACGCGTGTCGCGTCCAATCACAACGTGCTTCAGCGACAATACCTCGGCAGCGGCGCGTCCAAGGTCGGCAACATATTGTTCGGTCAGTTCGGTGAGGGCAACCCCACGAACACCATCAGTTCCGAATCGAAGCATCTACACACTTCCAATCCACGCAACCAAAGTCGCGTAGCAATACAGCGGATTAACGCTTTGTGTACTGTGGCGCCTTGCGCGCCTTTTTGAGACCGTACTTCTTGCTCTCTTTTTTACGTGAGTCACGTGTGAGCAATCCGGTTTTGCGCAACAATACGCGGCGCTCTGGATCAAGTTCGAGTAGTGAACGAGCAATCGCCATGCGCAACGCACCAGCCTGACCTGCAATGCCGCCACCCTTAATGTCGCAATCGACATCGTATGCAGTTGCAACTTCGGCAACATGCAATGGCTCTACTGCAACCATGCGCTGTACTGCGTTTGGAAAATAGTTTTCAAACTCACGACCATTGACAGTGACTTTGCCAGTGCCTGGTCGCAAACGTGCTCGCGCAACTGCTTCTTTGCGGCGACCCGTTGTTTGTGTAAGTGGCTTTGTTCCCATGATTGTTCCTTTATTCGACTTGTAGGTACTCAGCGCGCCTTGGCGTGAGCAATTTCGAGAACTTTTGGATCTTGTGCTTCGTGGCCGTGTTGTGCGCCAGCATGCACTTTGAGTTTCTTGATCATCTGACGACCAAGTGGACCTTTTGGCAACATGCCGCGAATGGTGCGACGAATTGCATCTTCAGGCTTTGCCTTCAACAAGGTGCCGTAAGTTTGCGTGCGAAGACCACCTGGGTAACCGCTGTAGTCGTGAACAAGTTCTTTTTCTGCTTTGCCACTTGTGAGCACGATCTTTGAAGCATTGATGATCACTACGTGGTCACCGGTGTCCATGTGCGTCGAAAACATTGGTTTGTGCTTGCCGCGCAAAATTGCTGCGATCTCGGTACACATACGACCAAGGACAAGACCCTCGGCGTCGACGATGTGCCACTCGCGCTTGACTTCACTTGCTTTTGGAGAATAGGTACGCATCAGATCTGCTTTCAAAACTTGAGAACTTACTTTGGAAACCGATTAATTAACCGTCTCCGTGAACCGTTTAAGGATAGGGGTCACTAGGCCCATTTCACAATGCCGAGACGGGGAAACCCACCTCCCACAGGCACAATCCTTGGGGTGGCGCCACGGGCGCAGCCTGCGAGCGATCTCCCGAAAGGACCAGCCCCCGCATATCACTTGGGGGTCGTTTGCCAAGGCCAATTTCGACAAATGTGCCCACAAGAGCCCGCACCATTTGGTGGCAAAAGGCATTGGCCCGGATCTCAAACCGCAGTACTCCGTCCCCCGTGTCTTTCCAGTCGGCAGACATCACACTGCGGCGCATCGAGTGCTCAAAGGTGTCAAATTCGTCAGCTGGTTTTGGCTTGCGACAAAATGCCGAGAAATCGTGATTACCAATGATCGCGTCGCATGCAAGTTGCATTGAGCGCACCTTGAGTGGCTTGATGATATGCCATGCTGTCTCAGTCATAAACGGATTACCGACTGGGCTATTGAGCACTGTGTATTGATATGCGCGCCACAAGGCCGAGTAACGAGCGTGAAAATCTGGGTCTGTCCACTGTGCATCGCGCACAACAATTGATGGCCCGCACAACGCATTTATTTGCTTCATCAACACTTCTAAATTGACTCTGTCTGCCAAATCGAGACTGATGACCTGACCCCATGCGTGCACACCTGCGTCGGTACGACCTGCCGGAGTTACTTGAACCGGCTCTTGCAAGATTTGTGCAAGCGCACCTTCAATTGTGGACGCGATTGTGTCAACACCTGGATTCGTTGCAAAACCGTGAAACTCGTCGCCCTTGTAGGCGATAGTCATTCGCGCGCGACGCACGATCGACCAAACGTTCTAGACGAGTTCGATGCGCGCCATTGGCGCGTTGTCACCGTGGCGTGGTCCGAGTTTAAGAATTCGGATGTATCCACCGTTGCGCGTGGTGTAACGAGGAGCAACAACATTGACGAGCTTGTTCGTCATTTCTTTGTCGTTCAAGTACGCCTGGATTTGGCGAATACGGTGAACACGCATTGGGCCTTCGCCCTGCGCTTTGATTGCCTTGGTGATCAACTTTTCGGCGATTGGACGCAAAGCCTTGGCCTTGCCTTCAGTCGTGGTGATGCCTTCAGCGGCAAACAGTGATGCAGCCATGTTGGCAAGGAGCAAACGCTGGTGGTGTGCACTTCCGCCAAAACTGCGTGAACGTCGTGGTGTTGCTGGCATAAATCATTGTCTCCCTAGTTGAAAATCTTAAACTATCTATTTATTGAGTTTCTTTGATTCTTAATTAGCAGTGATCAGAGTCGCAATGACAAGCCACGCTCGTCAAGCTTGAGCTTGATTTCGTCGAGGCTCTTCTGACCAAAGTTGGTGATGTTGAGCAAGTCTTCGTCGCTACGCAACAACAACTCACCGATGGTGTTGACCTGTGCGCGCTTGAGGCAGTTGCGTGGACGCTCTGACAAGTCGAGGTCTTCAATGCTCAAGTCGAGGTCTGGGGAACCCATTCCTGAAGTTGAGATTTCACCAAGCTCGAGAGCCATTGGCGCATCGCTCATCGTTGCAACCAAGTCAACCAACGAACGCAAGGTTGCTCCGGCTGATGCCAAAGCTTCTTGTGGTGCGATCGAACCGTCTGTCTCGATGTCGAGAATGATTTTGTCAAAGTTGGTCGACTGCTCTACGCGAGTCGGCTCAACGATGTAGGTGCAACGACGGACTGGTGAGTAAATGGCGTCAATTGGAATAACGCCGATTACTTTACGTGTGTCACGATCACTTGATGAATAACCTTTGCCGCGCTCGACAGTGATGTCGACAACCAAACGACCTTTGGCCGAAAGAGTTGCGATGTGCTGCGATGGGTTAAGAATCGTGACGCCTGTTGGGCACACGATGTCTGCTGCCGAAACGTCGGCTGGGCCTTTGACATCGACAGTGATCACTACTGGCTCGTCGCCATCTAACATCACAACAACGTCTTTGAGGTTGAGAATGATCTCGGTGACATCTTCAGTGATGCCTTCAATGGTGTCGAACTCGTGCAATGCACTCTCGAACTTGACAGTTGAGATTGCTGCACCAGGAATCGATGACAACAACATGCGGCGCAATGAGTTGCCGATGGTGTGGCCTAGACCTGGATCAAGTGGTCCAATTGAAAACTTCTGACGATTGTTGTCAGAAGTGCCGATTGCTTCTACTGATGGGCGCTGAATGACGAGCATTGGTGTCTCCTATTTGCCGATGTCTAGTTTGGGGTTACTTCGAGTACAACTCAACGATGAGCTGTTCGCGGACTGGAATATCAATTTGCTCACGTGTTGGAAGTTCGCGAACAGTGACTTGCTTGCCACCTTCGGCAGCATCGATCCATCCCACCATCCGGCGGTCAAGTGTGTCGATGTTGTGCTGAATGATGATCATGTTCTTTGCCTTCTCGGACAAGGTCACGACCTGGCCACGGGTGACGCTGTATGACGCAATATCGACGCGCTTGCCGTCTACCAACACGAGACCGTGGTTGACAAACTGACGAGCCTGCGGACGGGTTGAACCCCAGCCTGCGCGATAAACCACGTTGTCGAGACGGCACTCGAGTAGACGCAACAAGTTTTCACCGGTTGGGCCAGACAAACGGGTCGCCTCTTCGTAAGCCTTGCGAAATTGACGCTCGAGAACGCCATAGATGTACTTGGCCTTCTGTTTCTCTTGCAACTGCAAAAGGTATTCGCTGGTGTTTCCACGACGGCGTGTACGGCCGTGTGTACCAGGTGGGAATGGTCGACGCTCAAGAGCCTTCGCACCTTTCGCATTTTCAAATACGTTAATTCCGAGACGGCGCGAAATTCGCACCTTTGGTCCTGTATAGCGAGCCATGACTTACGGCCTCTTTCGCTTTGGCTGGAGGCAACCGTTGTGTGGAATCGGCGATACATCTTTAATGCCGGACACTTCAATGCCTAGTTGTTGGATAGAACGCAATGCGGTGTCACGACCAGAACCTGGACCCTTGACATGCACTTCTGCGCGACGGAGACCCTGCTCCATCGCTGCTCGGCCAGCCTTCTCTGCTGCCATTTGAGCGGCGAACGGAGTTGACTTACGTGAGCCAGAAAAGCCAACGCCACCCGACGATGCCCATGCGATGACATTGCCTTCAGTGTCGGTGATGGACACGATGGTGTTGTTGAACGAACTTTTGATATGCACGATGCCGGTCGTGATATTTTTACGGTCACGCTTACGCGTGCGACGAACTGGTGCTTTTGCCATGGTCTACTTCCTCACTGCCATCTTCTTGTTGGCCACAGTTTTCTTCGGGCCCTTACGAGTACGTGCATTGGTGTGGGTGCGCTGACCGCGGACTGGAAGACCCTTGCGGTGACGTGTTCCCTGGTACGAACCAATTTCGATCTTGCGCTTGATGTCGGTCTGAACGTTGCGGCGAAGGTCGCCTTCTACCGTCAAACCATTTTCGATGTACATACGAATCTTGTTGACTTCAGAGTCAGTCAAGTTGCGCACGCGAGTGTCTGGGCTGAGTTCGAGTTCTTTGCACATCTTGGCTGAGGTCGCACGACCGATGCCAAAGATATATGTAAGAGAGATCTCGAGGCGCTTTTCGCGCGGAATGTCTACACCTGAAATACGTGCCATAAGTGGTTCCTTTTAGCCTTGACGTTGCTTGTGTCGCGGGTTTTCGCAAATCACCATCACGCGTTTGTGCCGGCGGATGACCTTGCACTTTTCGCAGATTTTTTTGACGCTCGGTTTTACTTTCACTGTGAATGCCTCTGGTGGTTGCTTATTTATGTCGATAGGTAATTCGACCTCTGGTGAGGTCGTATGGCGTTAGCTCAACTTGGACTTTGTCCCCCGGCAAAATGCGAATGTAATTCATTCTCATTTTCCCGGAAATGTGAGCTAACACTGTGTGTCCGTTATCAAGTGCGACACGAAACATTGCGTTGGGCAATGACTCGGTGATTACGCCTTCCAGCACAATCGCGTCTTCTTTATTTTTTGGCAGAACTTTCTCCTCAAAACGCACGGACACAAGCCAAGCGGGCGGTAAACCTCCCAAAAGGCGAAGGGTTATGCTACCGCCGCATAATCCCACCCCAAAACCCCTAGACCACTAAACCACTGTCTATGGGTACTTTTTCTATAAATTCCTAGCCTCGAGCCGCTTTGACCGCAGAGGTCAGGCGCTTAAAGACTTCCTCGGTTGTGCCGAGGCCGTCCACGACCACGAGCCGCGATTTGCTCGTGTAGTAGTCGATTAATGGTGAGGTCAAAGAGTCATAGAGGTCAAGCCGATGGCTGATCGCCTCGGGTGTGTCGTCATCACGTTGGTGTACAAGACCACCACATTTGGCGCACTTCCAAGGCTTTGGATCATTGCCGTCTGAGATGTAGTTGGCATCACACTGCTCGCATGTGCGACGTGCCGACAATCTGCTCAACACCAGTTCGCGCTTGACTTCTAGGTTGATCACAATGTCGACTGGACGAACTTCGGTGATGTGATCAAACGAAACCGCTTGACCAACCGTGCGTGGAAAACCATCCAAGATGTAGCCATTGACTCGCGCATCTGTTTCGCCGATGCGACCCCGCACAAGGCTAACCATGAGTCCGTCCTCTACAAGATCCCCCTCGTCTAAAACTTTTTTGACTGCTCGGCCAACAACAGAGTCTTGCCTGATTGCACTGCGCAACATTTCACCAGTTGAAATATGTGGCGCACCGAAGTGCTCAGCCAACAATCGGCACTGTGTGCCTTTGCCGGCGCCCTGGCGACCAAGCATGATGACGCGTACTGCTGTTGTCATGGTGTCCTTGCTTTCAATGAAATTTCTGAAGGAGTTTCCTTTTTAGGAAACCGTCACTTCAAGAAACCCTCATAGTTGCGCTGCATGAGTTGGCTATCGATCTGGCGCATCAATTCGAGCGCAACGCCCACGACGATCAAGACTGTGGTGCCGGCAAATGGAAACGATTGCACGTCTCCAATCCACAAAATGATGTACGGCAAGATTGCAATAAAGGCAACAAATAATGCGCCAGGCAAAGTGATGCGGTTAACTGTCTTTGCGAAGAAGCTTTCGGTCTGCGGTCCTGGACGAATCCCCGGAATAAAGCCTCCCTGTTTACGCAACTGATCTGCTTGACGAATTGGATCGAAAGCAATTGAGTTGTAGAAGTATGCGAACGCAATAATCAACAAGAAAAAGATCGAGATATACAATATGTTTTGGCTATTAACCAAGTAGTTATTCACAAAACCAGCGATCGAACCGCGCCAACCCTCGGTGCTACCAAGCATGTTTGACATCAGCACTGGTAACAACAACACCGAGCTTGCAAAGATAATTGGCACAACACCGGCTTGGTTGACCTTGAGTGGAATATAGGTATTCTGACCACCGTACATACGGCGCCCAACAACTCGTTTGGCAAATTGCACAGGAATACGCCGCTGACCCAACTCAATACGAACAACAGCAAACAAAATGCCGACTGACACGGCTACGAGAATGATGAACGTGATGGTTTTTTTGCTTTGCAATAATGAGTAATAGTTGTATGGCAATCCGCTCACGACCGACGCAAAAATCATCATCGACATACCGTTGCCGATGCCGCGCTGACTAATCAATTCGCCAATCCACATCAGCAATGCCGTGCCCGCAACGAGTGACGGAATTACCAGCAATGCGCGTGGCATAAAAGGATCGAGCAACACCACATCTGGTGCCTGGGCTGCTGCACCGAAGAATGCCGAGCCGCGTCCCTGACCAAAGATAAATGTGAGTCCAGATCCCTGCAAGGTCGCTATGGCTATCGCTAAATAGCGTGTCCATTGCGTGATCTTGCGCTGACCAACTGCACCCTCTTGTTGCCACTGCTCAAGTTTTGGAATAACAACACCAAGTACCTGCATGATGATGCTGGCCGTGATGTAAGGCATGATTCCAAGAGCGAAGATCGAAAAACTTCCAAAGGCTCCACCAGAAAAAAGGTTAAGAAAACCAAGCGCACCTTGCGAGTTGGATGCTTCGTGCAATTGGCTCACAGCCTGAGAGTCGATACCCGGCACTCGCAATGATGCGCCAAAGCGATACACCGCGACCATCGCAAATGTAAACATCAACTTGTTGCGAAGATCTTCCACTTTGAAGATGTTTTTCACGTTGGACAACATCGTTGTGGCTCCTATGTTTTCGTATAGAAAGAAAGTACGTAACAAACAGTACTAGCGGTTGGTGAACTGGCTGCCCTTTGCGGCTGGGCGAGGACCCTTGTGCGGCAGTGCCACAATCGTGACGCTTCCACCGGCTGCGACAATTGCCTGTTCAGCGGTTTTGGAAACGGCGTGTGCCGAAACTTTGACTGCCTTAGTGATCTTGCCTCGGCCCAACACTTTGATCAGTGTTCCCTTGTGCGCAGCACTGCGTTGCACAAGTACAGCTGGATTGACTTCATCCAAGTTCAGAGCATCGATAACGTCGAGGTTGACGGCGTAGTACTCAACGCGGAACGGGTTATTAAAACCCTTCAACTTTGGTACGCGCTGCTTGAGCGGCATCTGTCCACCTTCGAAACCACGGGCAACCGTGTTACGGGCGTACTGACCTTTGGTACCACGACCGGCAGTCTTGCCACCTTTACCGCCGATACCACGACCGACGCGCTTTGGCTTTTTGGTTGAGCCCTTTGATGGGGCTAGTTGATCAACGCGCATGATTACTTGCCTTCCTTAATTTCAATCAGGTGAGGAACTCGTCGCAACATGCCACGAATCTCTGGACGATCTGGCAACACATTGGTGTGTCCAATACGACGCAAACCAAGTGCGCGCAATGTTGCACGGTTCTTTGGCTTGTTGCCGATTTCGGAACGCACTTGCGTCACAGTAATAGTTGGACCGGTGTGTTCAACCTTGACGCGCTTGATGCGCTTTGTTGAGGTGTTTCCCGATGCGGCTTTAAGTGCTGCTGCCTCGGCGCGTGCCTCTGCTGCTGCTTTCTTAGCCTGTGGCTTGCGGTCGCGAATTGTGCGACCAGGTTTTTTAAATGCACCCATGGTTAGTGAGCTCCTTGTGCGTTCTTGCGCTCATTAAATGCACGCAACAATCCTTTTGGAACAAATGACTCTGCAGGAATTCCGCGGCGACGAGCAATTTCATCTGGGCGTTGCAGATCTTTGAGACCATTGATCGTTGCACGTGCAACGTTGATTGAATTTGAAGAACCAAGCGACTTGGCGAGTACGTCATGAATACCGGCTTCTTCCAGAATGATACGGGCAGCGCCACCAGCGATAACGCCGGTACCAGGAGCAGCTGGCTTCAAGAGCACGCGACCAGCACCATTGATGCCGAGCACTTGGTGCACGATTGTCGAACCAGCAAGCGCCACGCTGAATAGGTTGCGCTTTGCTTCTTCTGTGCCCTTTTGGATAGCCAATGGAACTTCTTTGGCCTTGCCATAGCCCAAACCAACACGACCGGCTCCATCACCGATCACAACAAGTGCGGTGAACGAAAAGCGACGACCACCCTTGACCACTTTGGCCACGCGATTGATGTGTACCACGCGTGACTCGCGCATCTGACCAGGCTCGGTTACGCGAGGAACTGGGTAATGCGACTCTTGCTTGCGTGGTGGCTTGCCTGTTTTTTCCATGTTTGTCATTAGAACTCCAACCCTGCTTCTCTGGCGGCTTCTGCCGCTGCTGCTACACGACCGTGGAACAAAAATCCACCGCGGTCATAGACAACCTTTGTGATTCCTGCAGCCTTTGTGCGCTGACCAACAAGTTGGCCAATGCGAGTTGCTGCTTCTACTGTTGCACCCGAACCTTGCTTGCGCTGTTCTGGCTCAACTGTTGACGCCGATGCAATCGTGTGCCCATCCAAGTCATTGATGACCTGCACGGTGATGTGCTTGTTGCTGCGATAGACGGCCAAGCGTGGACGATCGGCTGTACCTGTGATCTTCTTGCGCACTCGTCGGTGACGACGCAAGCGACCTGTGTGGCGCTGGCTTGCTGCTGTTTTCATAATGTCAAAATCTCCAATTTACTTCTGGTTACTTCTTGCCGGTCTTGCCTGCTTTACGCAGTACTTTCTCACCCAAATAACGCACGCCCTTGCCCTTGTAAGGCTCTGGCTTGCGAATTTCGCGGATGTTGGCAGCAACTTGACCGACAACTTCCTTGTCTGGACCTTTTACGATCACTCGTGTCTGGGTCGGAACATCAAATGTCACGCCAGCTGGCGCATCAATTACGACTGGGTGCGAAAAACCAAGAGCCAACTTCAATTTGCTTGGGCCCTGAGCTTCTGCGCGATAACCGACGCCGATGATTTCAAGTTCTTTTGAATATCCGTCGGTAACACCAATGACCATGTTGCTCACCAATGTGCGCACCAAACCATGGCGTGCGCGTGAATCGCGCTCGTCATTGTCACGCGCAACAGTGATGTTGTTATCAACATGTGTAATCGAGACGCCAACTGGAAAATCACGCGTGAGTGTTCCCTTTGGCCCCTTGATCGTCACGGATAAACCCGAGATCTTGACGTCAACACCCGAAGGTACGACGACTGCTTCTTTTCCAATTCGAGACATCTGATTGTTCCGTTCTTCCGTTATTTCGCTGTTTCTAGTCTTTGCGTCTTTTTCCGCTTACCAAACGAAGCACATGACTTCACCGCCAACGTTGCGCTTGCGCGCTTCGCGGTCGGTCATGAGCCCTTGGCTAGTGGATAGAACTGCTACACCCAAACCGCCGAGTACGCGAGGTACGTCGGTGGCTGCGCGATACACGCGCAAACCTGGAGTGGACACGCGCTTGATACCTGAAATGGTGCGCTTGCGGTCATCGGAATACTTGAGATCAATTTTCATGATCTGCGCTGGTCCCGATGGATTTGGTGCGACGGAGAAGTCGGTGATGTAACCCTCTTTTTTCAGAATGTCAGCGAGCGCTGTCTTCTGCTTTGAGGCCGGCATCATTACTTCGTCCTTCATGGCAGCATTCGCGTTGCGAATGCGGGTGAGCATGTCTGCGATTGGATCGGTCATCATGACGGGCCTACCAACTTGCCTTTGTCAAACCAGGAATTTCCCCGGCATGCGCCATCTTGCGCAAGCACAAGCGGCACAATCCAAACTTCTGATACACAGCGCGAGCACGTCCACATTTTTGGCAGCGCGTATAGCCGCGCACCTTAAATTTAGGAGTCTTTGCTGCCTTGAGGACGAGTGATTTCTTTGCCATGTTGAGTTGGTCCCTCTACTTCTTCTTCTTTGATACAGAGCGCTTGGCTACTCCGCGTGATTTCTTGGATGATGCTGGCTCTTCGCCCTTGCGGAATGGAAAACCAAATGCATCGAGCAAAGCTTTTCCTTCCAGGTCGGTCTTGGCCGAAGTCACGATGGTGATGTCCATGCCGCGTGTGGTGTCTACTTTTTCGTAGCTCACTTCAAGAAACACCAATTGCTCGGTGAGTCCAAATGTGTAGTTGCCGTTGCCGTCCCACGACTTGCCTGGGAAACCTCGGAAGTCACGGATGCGAGGAATTGCAACCGAAATCAAACGGTCCATGAACTCCCACATACGATCTCCGCGCATGGTGACCTTGGCGCCAATGGCCTGGTTTTCGCGCAATTTAAATGAAGCGATTGCGAGGCGTGACTTGGTGACGATTGGCTTCTGGCCAGAAATCGCTGTCAAGTCAGCAACTGCGCCGTCAATCAGCGATGCTTGCTGCGTCGCACGACCAACACCCATGTTGATGACAATCTTTTGCAACGTTGGAACTTCCATCACATTCTTCACGCCGAGTTCTTTAATCAAGTCGGCACGAACGACGTCGTTATAGTGCGTCTTCAAGCGCGGTGTGTACAGAGTTGTTGCGGCCATTAGATTTCGTCTCCGGTGCTCTTGGCAACGCGCACCTTTGTGCCGTCATCCTTGATCTTGTAACCAACCCGTGTTGGCTTGCCCTTGTGCACGAACATTACGTTCGAGGCATCAATCGGCATGTCTTTGTCGATAATTCCACCAGTATTGGTGTCGTTGCCGCGCGCGGCCAAGTGTCGCTTGGCGGTGTTTACGCCAGCGATCTTGACTTTATTTAGCTTTGGCAAAACTGTTGAAATCTCGCCTTGCTTGCCTTTGTCTTTTCCGGCAATAACGATGACGGTGTCACCCTTTTTGAGCTTCATGGCTACAACACCTCCGGTGCGAGCGAAATGATTCGCATAAATTTCTTGTCGCGAAGCTCACGGCCAACTGGTCCGAAAATACGGGTGCCACGTGGGGTGAGATCTTCTTTGATCAACACTGCTGCGTTCTCATCAAAACGGATATAGCTGCCGTCTGGACGACGCTTCTCTTTTTTGACGCGAACTACTACACAACGAACAACTTCGCCCTTCTTGACACCTGCGCCAGGAATTGCGTCCTTGACGGTGCCGATAAAGACGTCACCAATTGATGCGTAACGACGGCGTGTACCGCCGAGCACTTTGATGCAGAGCACTTCTTTGGCGCCGCTGTTGTCAGCAACACGTAGACGGGTTTCTTGCTGAATCACTTTGCACGCTCCAGTACTTCAATCAGGCGCCAACGCTTTTGCTTCGACATTGGGCGAGTTTCCATTACGCGAACACGGTCGCCGATTTGGGCGTCGTTGCTCTCGTCATGTACATACAACTTCTTTGTGCGGGCCACAAACTTCGAATAACGAGGGTGTGGTACGCGATCAACAATTGAAATCACAATCGTCTTATTCATCTTGTTGGACACGACGGTACCTTCGCGCACTTTGCGTGCGTTACGAGTTTCGTCTGTCTCTGGAGTAACGGTTGAATCGGTCATGATCGTTTACTTCCCTGCCATTTCGGCAGCAGCGATTTCGCCCTGACGAATCAGCATGTTGATACGTGCAATTTGACGCTTAACCTTGCCCAACTCGGCGGTGTTCTCGAGTTGACCAGTGGCATGACGGAATCGCAAGTTGAGTGCTTCTTGTTTTGATGCGCGAAGTTCTTCCACCAAAGTGGAGAGATCCATCTCGCGCAAGTCTGCTAGTTCACGGGCCATGTCAGATTGCCTCCTCGCGGCTAATGATGCGGGCTTTGATCGGCAGTTTTTGTACTGCACGCTCGAGAGCTTGGTGTGCAGTCGCCGAGTTTGGGTATGACAACTCGAACAACACGCGACCTGGCTTTACAACGGCAACCCACAACTCTGGGTTTCCCTTGCCGGAACCCATGCGGGTTTCTGCAGGCTTCTTCGTTACGGACTTGTCAGGAAACACGTTGATCCAAACCTTGCCACCGCGCTTGATGTGACGGGTCATGGCAATACGTGCTGCTTCGATCTGACGCGCAGTAATCCAACCTGGCTCGAGAGCCTGGATACCGTATTCGCCGAAAGCGAGTTCGGTTGCACCCTTCGAGATGCCGCCGGTACGACCGCGGTGCTGCTTGCGATATTTAACTTTGCGTGGTTCCAACATGATTAGTCCTCTTTACGGAAGTGTGGGGTCTCATGCGAATCGACGATTCGACGTTGAATATCTTCTTCTTCCGCCAACAAACGCTCGAACTCTGGATCGGCTTCTTTTACGAGAGGAACAATTTCCATTTCGTCAACTTCTGCAACGCGTGGGCCTGCTGAAGTAACAACCTTGAGAGTTGCTTCTGAATGTCCGGAAGTTTGACCAACTGCCATCGCTGCTTCACGAGCAATGCGATCGTCATTCGGGCTCTTGTATGGCAAGATCTCGCCTTTGTAGACCCAAACTTTGACGCCGATGCGACCAGCAGAAGTTGCTGCTTCACGGAATCCGTAATCGATGTCGGCACGAAGTGTGTGTAGTGGAACGCGACCTTCGCGGTACCACTCGGTGCGGCACATTTCTGCTCCACCAAGACGACCTGAACACTGAATTCGGATGCCCTCTGCGCCGTACTTCTGTGCGTTTTGCACAGCGCGCTTCATTGCGCGACGGAATGCAATTCGGTTGACCAACTGATCAGCAACACCCTGTGCCACAAGTGCGGCATCGAGTTCGGCTTGCTTGATTTCAGTGATGTTCAACTGCACCTTGTTGTTGCCGGTGAGTTGTGTCAAACCTGCGCGCAATTCGTCGGCCTTTTGACCTTTGCGACCAATGACGATGCCTGGACGTGCAGAGTGCACGTCAATTCGCAACTTGTCACGAGTGCGCTCAATCTCGATACGACTGACAGCTGCGTCAGCAAGCTGCACAGTCAAATAGTCGCGAATCTTCCAGTCCTCGGTGAGGTAGTGACGGTATTCCTTGACACTGAACCAACGGCTCTTCCAGTCGGTGGTGATTCCCAGACGGAAACCGTACGGATTGATCTTCTGGCCCATCAGTTCTCCTCACCAGACTCTGTAGGATTTTGCGCAACTGGTTCGTCAACAACTGGTGCGCTGTCGACAGCAGCATCAGTAGCAACGGACTTTTGAACGCGATCGCGGCTTGCCGCAACACGGGCCGAACGGCTCGATGTCTTGGTTGCACCCTTCGCTTCGATTGATTGTTCGCGTGACGCCATTGCCTTTTCAGTCAGAGTGTCTACGACAATCGTGATGTGGCATGAACGCTTCAAGATTTGGCCGGCACGGCCCTTGGCGCGTGGACGGAAACGCTTCATGGTTGGACCTTCGTCTGCGAAGCATGCCTTGACGTACAAGTCGTCGGCATCTTTCGAGTCGTTGTTGACTGCGTTAGCAATTGCCGAAGCAAGCAACTTGCGCACGTCGTGTGCCGAGTCGCGCTGCAACAACACAAGTGTGTTGTCGGCTGACTTGACGTCGGCGTCGCGGATCAAGTTGAGAACAACGCGAACCTTTGATGCAGACATGCGCACGTTCATTGCACGAGCGCGAGTACCGCTTGATGAACCGGCGATGCGGTTCTTTTCGTTGAGCTTTGGGCCGGTCATGACTTAGCCGCCGCTGCTGCTGCTTTTTCCTGGCTGGCATGGAAACGGAAGGTACGGGTTGGAGCGAATTCGCCCAACTTGTGACCAACCATTGATTCCGAAATGTAAACAGGAACGTGCTTGCGACCGTCGTGAACAGCAAACGTGTGGCCGATCATGTCTGGAATAATTGTTGAGCGACGTGACCACGTCTTGATGACCTTGCGGTCGCCGCTCTCGTTCATTGCGTCCAACTTCTTGAGCAAGTGCTCATCGACGAAAGGACCTTTTTTCAAACTGCGTGACATTTACTTACCCCCGACCCTTTCCGGAACGACGACGACGAACGATGAGTGACTGTGAAGCCTTGTTGCGATTACGTGTACGGCGCTCTGGCTTACCCCAAGGCGATACTGGCGGACGACCACCAGAGGTCTTACCTTCTCCACCACCGAGTGGGTGATCGACAGGGTTCATTACAACACCACGAGACTGTGGGCGAACGCCCTTCCAGCGGTTACGACCTGCTTTACCGATCTTGATGAGTTCGTGCTCTGCGTTGCCAACTTCACCGATAGTTGCACGGCAATCGATTGGAACGCGACGCATTTCAGTACTTGGCATACGCAATGTTGCATATACACCTTCTTTTGCAACAAGCTGCACAGCCATGCCGGCCGAACGTGCAACCTTGCCACCTTGGCCTGGACGCAATTCGATGTTGTGGACAACAGTTCCGACTGGCATGTAACGAAGTGGAAGTGCATTACCAACTTTGATGTCGGCTTTTGCACCGCTCTGCACGATCATGCCAACTTCAAGACCCTTTGGAGCCAAGATGTATGCCTTCGAACCGTTGGCGTAATGCAACAATGCAATGCGACATGTGCGGTTTGGGTCGTACTCAATCGCAGCAACTTTTGCTTCGTACTCATCAGTGATGCGCTTGAAGTCAATGATGCGGTACTGCTGCTTGTGTCCGCCACCTTGGTGACGTGAAGTTACGCGACCATAGACGTTGCGTCCGCCGGCCGATGTCTTCTTTGCAAGCAGTGTCTTTTCAGGAGTGCTCTTGGTGATATCAGCAAAGTCAGAGACTGTCTGAAAGCGCATTCCTGGGCTGGTTGGTTTACGTTTACGAATTCCCATAAAAGTCCTTTAGTCGCTCGCTCTAGTTCTCAAACATCGGGATTTCATTTCCCGCCTGAAGAGTGACAATGGCCCGCTTGGTGCTTGGTCGTTGGCCGAGACGGTTGGTGCCGCGCGCCTGACGAAACTTGCCAATTCGGTTGAGTGTGTTGACGCGAGTGACCTTGACATTCCAAATGGATTCAATGGCATCGCGAATTTCTGGCTTGCTGGCATCTGGGCGTACTTCAAATGTGTACGTTCCTTTGTCCATCAATGAGTAGCTCTTCTCAGAAATGATCGGACGCAAGATGATGTCGCGTGGGTCTTTCACTTTGCTACCTCCACTGTCTTAGGCAGGCTGGCCTGTGTAAACACGAGCCAGTCGTTGCACAAAACGTCGTATGCATTGAGTTCGTTTGTTGTTACAACTTGCACGTTGGTGAGGTTGCGGAAACTCTTGTGTGCAACCTCGTCTGTGCGGTCGATAACCACCATGATCTTGCCGTCAACGCCCAATTGGTCGAGCAAAGCCGAAGCCAACTTTGTGCTTGGAGCATCGAAGCTCCACTTGTCTACAACAACAACTTTGTTATCAAGAGCGCGATCTGACAAAGCTGAACGAAGTGCAAGCGCAATCATTTTCTTCGGTGTGCGCTGCGAGTACTTGCGTGGCTTTGGTCCTAATGCAACTCCACCGCCAACCATGTGTGGTGCGCGCGATGAACCTTGACGTGCGTTACCGGTGCCCTTTTGGCTGAATGGCTTGGTGCCACCACCGCGAACTTCGGAACGTGTCTTGGAGCTTTGTGTGCCCGAGCGACGGTGTGCAAGCTGCGCTGTCACAACTTGGTGCATCACCGAAACGTTTGGCTCGATGCCAAAGAACTCTGCTGGCAACGAAGTTGTTGAACCGGTTTTTGCAGGAGCAGTCTTTGCTGCGGCTGCTTTCTTGGCTGGAGCTTTAGCTACCTTCTTCGCTACCGCTTTTGCGGCTTTCTTTGCTGGTTTTGCAGTTGCCATGTTGCTATTTTCCCTTCACCGCGTTGCGCACGATTACTACGCCGCCGTTTGGACCAGGAACTGAACCGCGTACCAACAACAATCCACGCTCGAGGTCAGCTTGAACGACTTCGAGGTTGAGAGTGGTTGTTTGCTCGTGACCCATGTGGCCAGCCATGCGAAGACCCTTGAATACACGACCAGGAAACGAACATGAACCGATCGAACCAGGAGCACGGTGATGCTTGTGGTTACCGTGACTGGCGCCTTGTCCGCGGAAATTGTGGCGCTTCATACCGCCAGCAAAACCCTTACCGCGACTGACTGCAGTGACGTCAACTTTTTCGCCGACAGTCAAAATATCAACAGCAATTTCTTGGCCAACTTGGAAACCATCTACAGAGTCAAGACGCAACTCGACAAGACGACGACCCGCAGGCACGTTTGCTGAAGCGAAGTGACCGGCCTGAGCCTTGGTCAACTTCTTTGGATCCTTTTGCCCGTAGGTCACTTGGAGAGCGGAGTAACCATCGCGCTCACCTGTTTTGACCTGTACAACACGGGCTGGTTCGATGCGCAACACGGTGACAGGAATGACGTGTTGAGCGTCGTCCCAAATCTGTGTCATGCCGACCTTCTCGCCGACGATTGCTTTTTGTGCCATAACGGCGACCTGTGCCCTTTTCTACTTCGTGAATATCGTGATATTCGTTAACTTCGTTATTTTCGTAAAACTCGATGTATTCGTAACGCCCATTCGTTCAATCGATTCCGGTAACGGAAATGCTCCGCCCGGCAACGCCGGCGGAGCACCGAAAACGTTGTTGCTGCAAGGTTCCTCGTTTTACCGAGGTACTTGCAGACGTCGATTGTGACGTCAAGTTGCTACTAATGACTTTCCCAGCACTGTGCCAAGAAAGTCGTGAATACGGACTCGTTACCCTATCGGCGCTTTTTGGCGACTCCAAACGCCCAACCACCAAGAATTACTGGCAAATTTTTGGACTTAGCCCAGGTCGCGAGCGACCAAAGTCGCCTCGACCGTGAGCCGTTTTACGCCCCTTAAAATCTCTATTTTGACGGTTTGTCCCGGCGCGGCATCTCGAATTGCGGCCACCAACCCGGCTTGGCCGTCAATTGGCTCACCATCTACAGACAAAACGATGTCATCCTGTTGGATTCCGGCCAAACCAGCAGGGGAATCGGGCTGAACACTGGTGATAATGGCGCCTTGACCCCCATCGGTGCGGGCTGCAAGACCTACCCCAAGAAAACCCTCTTGCCGTACTTCACCGCTGGCTTGGCTCCGCAGTTGTTCAAGAACTGGGCCAATCTCGTCTACCGAGATCGAAAAACCGACGTTGTTGGCCGCTTGGTTGACATCGCTGCGGGCGACGGCGGTATTGATGCCCACCACTTCGCCACGTAAATTCACGAGGGGTCCGCCCGAGTTACCAGACGAAATTGCTGCATCGGTTTGAATCAGACCATTGAGCGCACCCGACTCGGTGATGATCGTGCGCTTCAGTGCCGAAATGATTCCGGACGTCACAGATGGTCCGCCATCGAGTGCAAGCGCATAGCCGATTGCAATTACTTGATCTCCGATGCGAATGGTTCCGGGTTGAGCAAACGTTGCGGGCTTCAGGTTTGTTGCATCGATCTTTAAGAGCGCCATGTCATTGCCAGGGTCGCTGGCCAGCACAGTTGCCTTTCGTGGTTCGGTTTCACCGGCAAAACGAACAGTGACGCTTGTCGAACCGGCAACGACATGCGCATTGGTCAAGATTTCTCCATCTGCCGTGAGTACCACTCCTGTTCCACTGGCTTCACCTTGACCAGATGCATCATTGACCTGACTATTGATTGTGACAACACTGTCGGCCAACTTGTTGACAACTTGAGCGACCACTGTGGTTCCAAGACTCGGATCATCTGAGCCGACTTCGCTTGTAACGAGTGGTGCGTTCGATGATCCAGAAATTTTTGTCGAACCAATGGTGATGTCCCACTTGTCGGCAGCAATCGTTCCCAGAATGCCACTTCCAAATCCGGCTGCTACGAATACAAAAACAAGTGCAACTGCGCGTAATTTACGCCGACTCTGCACATTTGGTGACGAAGGCGGTGGCGGAGGCATTGGGGTTGAGATCATAGGAACAGCATCGGCATCGAGAGCGGCATTCAGCTCGATCAATTCATCATGCCCGTCGCTTGGCAGACCAGATAATTGCTCAGACTCGGTCAAGCGATCGACCTCTACTGGCTCATGATTTTCAGACATATGTGTTTTCTATCGTACAAACTCAGTCTCTGTTTCGTAATCTCTTGATTCTTGCCAAATTCTTTAATCCACCCTTTATTGGGGGGTCCTAGCAACTAAGTTCGCCTTTGTGAATCAGCCGAATACACCCAACCTGCGTATCCGCAGGGCACTCGTAACCGACGCGGCCGCGATCTGCGAAATTTATAATCACGAAGTGCAGTTCGAGACATCAACATTTGATCTCGTTCCCCGCGCGCTCGCAACCCAAGCGGCTTGGATTACTGCTCGCAGCGGTGCATTTTCCGCGATTGTTTGCGTCACCCCGAACGACGAAGTGGTTGGCTTCGGGGCCTTGAGTGAATACCGCGACCGTGCTGCCTACAGCACCTCGGTTGAAAACTCGGTATATGTCAAACGCGATTTGAGCCGACGCGGTATTGGTCGACTGATTCTGGCAACACTGCTTGAGCAAGCAGCCGACTCAGGTTTTCATGTGGTGATGGCACGCGTTGAAGCATCGGGTACTGCATCGCGTGCGCTACACGAATCGTGTGGCTTCACGCTCGTGGGTATTGAGCGCGAAATCGGTCGCAAGTTCGGTAGGTGGCTAGACGTTGCGCTGATGCAATGCGTATTGCACGAACGCAGCGCTAACTAGCTTTACTTCAGTAGTTCGCGCGTGATCGGATCACCGATCGCAATGTCTCTTCTGGCCATCGAGCCATCAATCGATGCAAAATCGTCTGGCATCAACCCGCCGGCCGGACGCACTGAGCGCACATTATGTGATGTGATCTTGTCGCCCGCTTTTATATCGGCAACCGCTCGCAGCGACCTGCGAAATTTCAAACTATTTTCTTCTGAAGCCGACGGGCCAAACCTTGCCGTGCCCAGAGAAAGACTCGCCTCTCGCACATCACGTACTAATGCCGCAAACTCTTGTGGTTCTAGCGAAAAAGCACCGTCTGGTCCACCGTCTGATCTACGCATGGTGATGTGCTTTTCCAAAATTGTTGCTCCAAGAGCCACGGCACCAATCGCGGTCACCGAACCCATCGTGTGATCCGACAATCCAACTGGAATCCCCCAACGCTTGATCATCTCAGGTATAGCGGCAAGATCCATTTCCGAACTCTTTGCTGGATATGTCGAGTTGCAGCGCAAAATCGAAACACTTGGCGCGCCAGACTCTGTAGCAGCTCCAACAGCCCTATCTATTTCGTCAAGAGTTGACATGCCTGTCGACATAATCATCGGCTTGCCCTTTGACGCCACATAGCGAATAAGCGGCAAGTCAATTAACTCGAAGGATGCAATCTTGTATGTCGAAATGTTGAACGTCTCAAGAAAGTCAACCGCCGAATTATCGAATGGGCTCGAGAGCCAATCAATGCCGACTTTCTTTGCTGCTGCAACAAGATCCTGGGTCCACTCCCACGGCATCATCGCCTCTGCATACAAATCTGCGAGTTGGCGCCCGTCCCACAGCGTGCCGCCACTCACTCGAAAGTCGGGATGGTTTGATCGAACCGTGATTGTCTGGTCGGTGTAGTGCTGAAACTTGACGGCATCGGCACCGGCTTCAGCGGCGGCATGCACGACTTCGAGCGCACGCGACTTACTGCCACCATGATTCGCAGACAATTCCGCAATGACATAGACGCCGTTATTACCCATCTAACGACACACCCTTCTCATTAAGTGTCTGCTGCAATCCATTCTTACTTAATTTCCATGCATTGCCCGATAACTCAAGTTTAACGATTGCCAGATTGGACTCACCTCGTCGCACAGCTTCTGCTTGTGTGGGTTGGGATACAAATCCAACTTGTTCGTACAAGCCAATTGCCCGAGTGTTCTCGGCAATGGCCTCACACCTCACCATTCCAAGATTCAATACATCAAAAGCAAAATTCAGGCTCAGCAAACATGCAGCCTGGGCAACGCCTAGTCCCCTTATCGACGATTTGCCTAGATATATGGCCCATGAGCAGGTCTGGTTAACCAAATCAATCTCATTCAACACAACAGCACCGACTGAGTCTGAATCAACAACAATTTTCCAATACTTGGTTGATTCATCGTTCAACATTTGCTCAAACCACGCCGAGTGCTCTGCTTCCGAGATGACGTGATTGGTATACATCCATTCCGAAACCTCTACAGAATTTCTCCACTGAAGCAACATGGCTTTGTCCGCCATCGATACCAGCTCAATCCGAACAATCACAAGTTTGGACCTATTGCTCGGAGCACCCGCGTAGATCCCAATTCATCAACTTCATTTCTTGCTGCAGTTCTCATTTTTGCCAGAGCGCCATTAGCTACAGTCAGTAAATTCTCAACATTCGACACGATACTTTCGTTGCAAAGATCATTTCGAACATCGAGCGAAATAGAAACTCCGCAACGATCTGCGCCACCAGACGCCCCAATTTGATTATCTGTAACGATGAGCCCGATAGATGGCACGCCGAGTGCCGCAGCTTCCCAAAGCGATGAACCAGCAGCGAGAATTGCCAGCGACGACGATGCAAGTTCTTTGATGTAATCAGCCTGACGAATCACTCGTGCGCGGGAAATCAACTTCACCGATTCTTCAATCTGTTTGCGCTGACTATTGGTAGGACCAACCGCAACACACAATTCAATTTCTAAATCCTTCAATCCACGGACAATTGGTGAAGTCAACTTCAAGAAATCACTTCCGCCCATCGCCACAAATACTTTTCCAGCAACCGGATTGATCAACTGTTTTGTGGCTTCACGAACTTCTCGTCGAAGCAATGCGTACTGAAGTCCAAGCAAGAGTTGTGGTTTGCCCGACAGATGTGCATACATCTCAGGAGTTGCATGCGGGTTTTGATTAATCACAACAGATGGAGCAAATGCCTTTGTCTCGACATTGTCGTCGATCACTGCAAAATTGCTTGTTCCATTTTCAAGAATTTCAAAGAACTCACGTTCAAACTTGTAGCCGTCAACAACAAGTACTGCTCCGTTGAGCGCAAGTGTTGCTAAGGCATCAGTAGATCCAAAAGGTTCACACTGCAAATCGACAACTGTGATCCCGCATTTACGTGCTTCTTCTCGCATCCCTGTTGGAAGATCAACGGATGCAAGCACTACATCAAAGCCGGCATCAAGTAATGCTTCGCCTAGGGCAAGTGAGCGCATGACATGACCAACACCAATTAGGCCAGAAGCATCGGCGCGTAAAACTGCAACCTTTCGGTCAACCATGTACCGCGCACCTTACTTGAAGCACGGTTCCCATTGAATGGGTGCTGAAACTAACTGTTTTGCAGTTTGATTTCGATGTCGACACCAGCAGGCAACTCAATGCGCTGCAGGCTGTCGATCGTCTTGGCATTTGGCTCGATGATGTCGATCAGACGCTTGTGAATACGCATTTCAAAATGCTCACGGGAGTCTTTGTCAACGTGCGGCCCACGAATCACCGTGTAACGGTGCTTGTCGGTAGGTAGCGGAATCGGGCCCCGTACCGTCGCATTGGTGCGAGCAACAGTCTCGACGATCTTCTTTGAAGATTCGTCGATGATCTGGTGATCAAACGCCTTCAGACGGATGCGGATGCTTGATGCCATAAGTGTCAGCCGGTCAGTTCTTTATTTCAGAATCTTGACGACGCGGCCAGCACCAACGGTGCGTCCACCTTCGCGGATTGCGAAACGAAGACCTTCGTCCATGGCGATTGGCTTGCCCAATTCCACGGTCATCATCACGTTGTCACCAGGCATCACCATTTCAGTGCCCTTTGGCAAATCAACAGTGCCGGTTACGTCGGTGGTGCGGAAGAAGAACTGTGGACGGTAGTTGTTAAAGAACGGCTTATGACGGCCACCCTCTTCCTTCGTCAACACGTACACCTGACCTTCAAAGTTGGTGTGCGGTGTGATCGAACCTGGTGCACAAAGCACTTGGCCACGCTCAACATCTTCCTTCTTGGTGCCGCGCAAAAGTGCGCCAATGTTGTCGCCTGCTTGACCCTGATCGAGAAGCTTGCGGAACATTTCAACACCCGTGCAAGTTGTCTTTTGTGTGTCACGGAGACCAACGATTTCGATTTCGTCACCGGTGTTGACACGACCCTGCTCGACTTTGCCAGTTACTACAGTGCCGCGACCAGTGATCGTGAACACGTCTTCAATTGGCATCAAGAATGGCTTCTCAAACTCACGAACTGGCTCTGGAATTGCTTCGTCACATGCACGGATCAAGTTCATCACTTGCTCTTGTGCATCGGCATCGCCTTGCAGTGCCTTGAGTGCTGAAACACGAACTACTGGAGCTGTTTCACCAGGGAACTCGTACGAAGTAAGAAGTTCACGAACTTCCATCTCAACCAAGTCGAGCAACTCTTCGTCGTCCACCATGTCGGCTTTGTTCAAAGCAACAACAATGTATGGCACGCCAACTTGGCGAGCGAGCAACACGTGCTCGCGAGTCTGTGGCATTGGACCGTCAGTTGCTGCCACTACCAAGATTGCTCCGTCTACCTGTGCGGCACCGGTGATCATGTTCTTGATGTAGTCGGCGTGACCTGGCATGTCGACGTGTGCGTAGTGGCGCTTCTCTGACTCGTACTCAATGTGAGCGATCGAGATCGTGATACCACGAGCCTTCTCTTCAGGAGCCTTGTCAATTTGGTCGAACGGAGTTGCGACAGCCAAACCCTTGGTCGCAAGCGTTGTCGAAATGGCAGCGGTCAGCGTGGTTTTGCCGTGGTCAATGTGACCCATCGTTCCGATGTTTACGTGTGGCTTGTTGCGCTCGAATTTTGCTTTTGACATGACTGCTCCTGTTATTTTGAAATTATTTGGTTGCTGTGATTATGGACGATTACTCAAGTTCGGGCTATTCGCCACGTACTCGCTTGATGATTTCTTGTGCAATTACTTCAGGGACTTGCTGGTAACTATGAAACTGCATCGTGTAAGTAGCACGACCCTGAGTGCGCGAACGCAGGTCTGTACTGTATCCGAACATTTCGGAAAGTGGCACCTGCGACTTTATGTTCTGCGCGTTTCCGTTGGCCTCCATGCCTTCGATACGCCCGCGGCGGCTGGACAAATCGCCCATTACGTCGCCCATGTAGTCATCTGGGGTCACTACTTCCACGGCCATAATTGGCTCGAGCAAGATCGGCTTGGCCATCTGTGCTGCCTTCTTAAACACCATTTGGCCAGCGATTTTGAACGCCATTTCGCTTGAGTCCACGTCGTGGTATGCGCCGTCGACCAGAGTCACTTTGACGTCGACCGTTGGGTACCCAGCGAGCACGCCATTGTCGAGGGCCGACTGGATGCCTTGGTTGACAGGCTGAATGTATTCGCGAGGAATACGACCACCCGTGATGTCATCAATAAATTGGTAACCGCCACCGATGCCCGACGACTCGAGGTCGATCTTGACAACTGCGAACTGACCCGAACCACCCGACTGCTTGATGTGTCGGTATTCAACGGTCTCAACTTTTTTGGTCACTGTCTCGCGGTATGCAACCTGTGGCTTACCAACAGTTGCATCGACACCAAATTCGCGTTGCATGCGATCGACCAGAATTTCCAAGTGCAACTCACCCATTCCCGAAATTACGGTCTGAGCAGTTTCTTCGTCGGTGCGCACGCGGAACGTTGGGTCTTCGTCCGACAATGACTTGAGCGCTTTGCCCAGCTTGTCTTGGTCAACTTTTGTTTTTGGTTCGATAGCAACGTGAATAACTGGCTCTGGGAAAATCATGCGCTCAAGAATGATCGGGTTGCCACGGTCGCACAGAGTGTCTCCGGTGGTTACTTCTTTCAATCCAAGACCGGCAACAATGTCGCCTGCCATTGCGGTGTCGATATCTTCGCGTTGGTTTGCATGCATCAACAACAAACGGCCGATGCGCTCACGCTTTTCTTTTGTCGAGTTGTAGACCTCGTCGCCCTTCGAGACTGAACCCGAGTAGACGCGAAAGTATGTGAGGCGACCAAATGGATCGGCAACAATCTTGAATGCAAGTGCCGAAAAAGGTGCAGCCTCGTCAGCAAGGCGTGTGATCTTTTCGTCCGAATCAGGCTTCAGACCTGGAGTAGGCGGAATGTCGAGCGGGCTCGGCATGTAGTCAACAACGGCGTCAAGCATTTGCTGTACACCCTTGTTTTTGAACGCGGAACCGCACAAGATTGGAACGAACGAAAATGCAAGTGTTCCCTTGCGGATACCAATTCGCAATTCATCTTCAGGAAGATCGTCGGTTGCGAGATACTTTTCCATCAATGCTTCGTCTTCGCTGGCAACCAAATCGAGCAGCTCTGCACGATACTTTTGTGCCTGCTCGAGATATTCGGCTGGAATTTCTACGTCTTCGTATGTCGAATCTTTTTCATCGCCGTCCCAGACAACAGCTTTCATCTTGACGATGTCGATGATGCCCTTGTAATTGCCCTCAGCGCCATATGGCAACTGAATCACGGCAGGCACTGCAGCGAGACGATCTTTGATCATGTCGAGTGTGCGATAAAAGTTGGCGCCTGTGCGGTCCATCTTGTTGATGAAGCACATACGTGGCACGTTGTATTTGTTGGCCTGACGCCAAACCGTCTCGGTTTGTGGCTCTACACCAGCAACCGAGTCGAATACTGCAACTGCACCGTCGAGCACGCGCAATGAGCGCTCCACTTCAATCGTGAAGTCCACGTGACCAGGTGTGTCAATGATGTTGATGCGGTGGTTGCGCCAGAAAGCTGTGGTGGCTGCAGACGTGATGGTGATACCGCGCTCTTGTTCTTGAACCATGTGGTCCATAACTGCGCCACCTTCGTGCACTTCACCGATTTTGTATGTCTTGCCGGTGTAGTACAACACGCGCTCAGTTGTTGTTGTTTTACCGGCATCGATGTGCGCCATGATGCCGATGTTGCGATAACGCTCAAGTGGATATTCACGCTGTGCCATAAGGGGTTCTTTCTCAAGTTTTCTTTGGCGACTACCAGCGGTAGTGAGCAAATGCTTTGTTTGACTCGGCCATCTTTTGCATGTCGTCACGCTTCTTCATCGACACGCCCAAACCATTGGATGCATCAAGAATCTCTGCTGCGAGACACTCTGCCATTGTTTTTTCACGGCGATTACGTGCGTACTCAACTACCCAACGAATGGACAGCGTCGTTGCACGGCGCGGACGCACTTCAACAGGAACTTGGTATGTGGCACCACCGACGCGGCGCGAACGTACTTCAAGTGGTGGCTTGACGTTGTCGATTGCACGCTTCAATGTGGAGAGTGGCTCCGTGCCAGTCTTGACTTCGATTGCTTTCATTGCTTCGTAGACGATTGATTCGGCTGTCGACTTCTTGCCGTGCAACATCACTTTGTTGACGAGTTGTGTAACCAAGAGTGAGCGGTACACCGGATCTGGTGACATCTCGCGACGCGTTGCTGGACCTTTACGTGACATGTTAAATACCGAGTTCTTTCTTACTTCTTCTTGGCGCCGTAGCGACTGCGGGATTGTTTGCGATCTTTTACACCGGCAGCATCGAGAGCTCCACGGATTACTTTGTAACGAACACCTGGCAAGTCACGAACACGACCACCGCGCACGAGCACAATGGAGTGCTCCTGCAAGTTGTGACCCTCGCCCGGAATGTAAGCAGTAATTTCGACACCGCTCGTCAAACGAACACGAGCAACTTTGCGCAATGCCGAGTTTGGCTTTTTAGGTGTGGTAGTGAATACACGTGTGCAAACACCGCGGCGCTGTGGTGAACCCTTGAGCGCAGGGGTCTTTGTCTTTGACGACTTGGTGCTTCGACCGTATCGAATCAATTGTTGGATTGTGGGCACGCATTTACCTTTACTGTTGCATTCATTGATGTAATAAAACTTGAGAAATCGCACGCTTTGGACGAGCCAAACCTCACGACAACTAGACGGGAAATGCTACGGGCGTTGGTCGCCATACGGCAACCTGCCAACCAATACCTGTCTGCCTTTCCTTGCGGAAAAACCCTTATTGAGCCAGTTCTGAGCCCTCTTCGGAGTCCGTCGCCACATTCGATCCGTACAAACGGGCCAACAATGCGGCTGGATCTTCCTCGAGATCATCATCAGCGCTGGAGTAATAAGCCATTGGTACGTAGTCAGGGGCGCTCACATCGAAGGCGTTGTAACGATCCATGCCTGAACCAGCAGGAATCAACTTGCCAATGATGATGTTTTCCTTGAGACCAACGAGGTTGTCACCCTTGCCATCAATTGCGGCTTCAGTGAGAACACGTGTGGTTTCTTGGAAAGATGCAGCCGACAGCCACGACTCGGTAGCAAGTGATGCTTTGGTGATTCCCATCAACTCTGGACGACCTTCGGCTGGGCGCTTGCCCTCCTCGACCATCGCACGGTTGGTGTCACGGAATATTTTTGCATCGGCTCGCTCGCCCGGCAAGAACGCAGTGTCACCTGGCTCTTGAACACCAACGCGGCGGGTCATCTGACGCACGATCAACTCGATGTGCTTGTCGTGAATCGATACACCTTGGTCGCGATACACCTTTTGTACTTCTTCGACGAGGTACACCTGTGTTTCACGTGGTCCCTTGATCTCCATCAATTCTTTTGGATCGAGTGGACCTTCAGTGATGCGATCGCCAGCATTGATGTTGTCTCCATCTTTTGCCAACAAACGGCTTCCGGTTGGCAACACAATTTCGTGCTCTAAACCTTGGTCGTCGATGACATGAACTGGAATACCCTTGCCGTCATCTTCGAGGATGCGCACAACACCAGTTGCGCGAGCCAAACGAGCCGAGCCACGAGGGTTGCGTGCTTCAAAGAGTTCAACAACGCGTGGCAAACCACCAGCGATGTCTTTTCCTGCAACACCACCAGTGTGGAAAGTACGCATCGTCAACTGAGTACCAGGCTCACCGATTGACTGAGCAGCGATAACTCCTACTGCTTCACCCATTTCGATTGCTTGACCAGTTGCAAGTGAACGGCCGTAGCACGTTGCACATACACCGACTTCGGCGTCGCATGTGAGTACTGAACGAACACGAATACGTGTCACCTTCGGATCGTCGCGCAATGCTTCCATCTCAATGTCACCGATGACAGTGTTCTTCGGGTAGACGTGACCGTTGCTCATTTCGATCTCGTTCAAGATCGCGCGACCAAAGATCTTGGTCTCGAGATAGCTGCGCGCATTGGCAGTATCTTTTTGCACGTTGTCAACCCAGATACCAAGTGTGGTTCCACAGTCGTCTTCGCGCACGATGAGCTCTTGCGCAACGTCGTGCAAACGACGAGTCAAGTAACCCGAGTCAGCAGTACGAAGTGCAGTGTCTACAAGGCCCTTACGAGCACCTGGCGTTGCGATGAAGTACTCAAGTGTTTCGAGACCTTCACGGAAGTTGTTCTTGATAGGGCGAGGAATCATGTCACCGCGAGGGTTGGCTACGAGACCACGCATACCGGCGATCTGACGCATCTGGGTCATGTTTCCACGAGCACCTGATCCGATCATCATGTCGACTGGGTTGTTCTTGAGTGCCTTGAACTCGATTTCCATTGCCTTCTGTACGTCGGCTGTTGCGTCTGTCCAAATGCGCACTTCTTGCTGACGGCGCTCGCCGTCGGTAATGATGCCGCGCTTGTACTGATTCTCAACTTTTTCGGCCTGCTTTTCGTAATCATCCAAGATTGCGCGCTTAGCTTTTGGAGTCTTGACGTCGTCCACCGAAACGGTAAGACCCGACTGGGTCGCGTAGCGGTAGCAAAGATCTTTGATGTCGTCGAGTGCGTTTGCAATCTCGGACTTAGCAAAGTGATCGCTTAAGCGCTCTACGATGACGCCAAATTCACGCTTGCGCAATGGCTCGGTGATATGGCCAAACTTGGCAACAAAGCCGGCTGGCAAACGCTCTTCGAACAACAAGCGTCCAGGTGTTGTCGTCACATACTTCTTGTTTGCCGACAAATACTTTTCGTCGGTAACTGAAGACTGACTCGGAACCTGAATCTTTGCGTGCAAGTCGATGTCTTGGTTGTCAAGCGCACGAATGATTTCGTACAACTGACGGAACACGCGGCCCTCGCCCTTCACTCCATCGCGAAGCTCGGTGAGATAGAAACCACCGATGACCAAGTCTTGCTGCGGCGTCACAATTGGTCGACCAGATGCTGGTGACAAAATGTTGTTTGCGCTCAACATCAACACGCGGGCTTCAGCCTGCGCTTCAACCGACAACGGCAAGTGAACTGCCATCTGGTCACCGTCGAAGTCGGCGTTAAACGCTGTACATACGAGTGGGTGCAACTGAATTGCCTTGCCCTCTACGAGCAACGGTTCAAATGCCTGAATACCAAGTCTGTGCAACGTCGGTGCGCGGTTGAGCAACACTGGATGCTCTTTGATCACGTCTTCGAGCACGTCCCACACTTGTGATTTACGACGCTCGACCATGCGCTTGGCACTCTTGATGTTTTGTGCAAGCTGTTGATCAACGAGACGCTTCATCACGAATGGCTTAAACAATTCGAGTGCCATCAACTTTGGCAAACCACACTGCTGCAAGCGCAGTGTTGGACCAGCCACGATTACTGAACGACCCGAATAGTCAACGCGCTTACCGAGCAAGTTTTGACGGAAGCGACCTTGCTTACCCTTGAGCATGTCGGAAAGCGACTTGAGCGGACGGTTGCCCGGACCAGTTACTGGACGACCACGGCGACCGTTGTCGAACAATGCATCTGATGCTTCTTGCAACATGCGCTTTTCGTTATTGACAATGATTTCTGGTGCACCCAAGTCGAGCAAGCGGCGCAAACGGTTGTTGCGGTTGATCACTCGTCGGTACAAGTCGTTCAAGTCGGAAGTTGCAAAACGTCCACCGTCCAACTGCACCATCGGGCGCAGGTCTGGAGGAATAACTGGAATGACGTCGAGCACCATTGCCTTTGGATTGTTGACCAAGCGGCCAGCATCGTCGCGACGGTTGAACGACGCAATGATCTTGAGACGCTTGATGGCCTTTTGCTTGCGTTGAGTGCTCAGCACCTTGCCGTTATAGCCATTGATGATCGCATCGCGCAGCAATACTTCTTCTGCTTCGAAGTTGATGGTGTCAATGAGCGATTTGATCGCTTCTGCTCCGGTGCCACCAACGAAATACTCGCTGTAGCGATCTTTGATTTCGCGCCACAACTCTTCGTCTTCAACGATCATCCGGGTGTGCATCTTGCCAAAGGTGTCAAGTGCGCGTTGTGTCAAGTCAATTTCACGTGCATAACGATCGGTGATCGCCTGCAAGTCTTTGTCGATCAACTTTTGACGAACACGAATGTCGGCTTCTTTGGCGCCAGACTTCTCGAGCTCTTTAAGTTCGGCTTCAGCATCTTTTTGACGCTGCTTGATTTCTTTTTCGCGGTTCTTGATTAATTGATCGCGATCTTCAAGCGATTCTTTTTCAAGTTCTGGAAACTCGGTGTGGCGCTTGTCGATGTCGACGCTCGAAACCAACCAGGCTGCGAAGTAAATGACCTTCTCAAGTTGCTTTGCCTTAATTTCTTCGCGTGGCTCGAGGCCGCCCAAGAGGTATGCAAGCCATGAACGGGTACCGCGTAGGTACCAAATGTGCACGACTGGTGCAGCAAGTTCGATATGGCCCATGCGCTCGCGGCGCACTTTTGAACGTGTGACTTCAACGCCACACTTTTCGCAAATGATGCCCTTAAAACGAACACGCTTGTACTTACCGCAGTAGCACTCCCAATCGCGGGTAGGTCCGAATGTCTTTTCACAGAACAGACCGTCGCGCTCTGGGCGCAAGGTGCGGTAGTTGATGGTCTCAGGCTTTTTGACTTCACCACGTGACCAGTTGCGAATGTCATCGGCTGTTGCCAAACCAATGCGCAACTGCTCAAAGCTGTTGACATCCACCTTGTTCTTGAATTCTGTTCCTACGTCAGCCATATCGTTTCCTCTTCCTCGTACTTGTCAGCGTCGATTCAAAAATTAATTAACAAAATTGGATATCTAGTAAGCCTTTTCGCGGCGTCGTTCACGGTCACGGTCGTCGGCATCTGAGCCACGCTCTGGGCGTGAGATGTCAATTCCCAGTTCTTGTGTTGCACGGAACACGTCCTCATCCATGTCGGTGAGTTCGATGTTCTTGCCTTCGTTCGAAATAACTTCAACATCCAGACAGAGTGCTTGCATTTCCTTCATGAGCACCTTGAAGCTCTCAGGAATACCAGGCTCTGGAATGTTTTCGCCCTTGACGATGGCTTCGTACACACGCACACGGCCAAGCACGTCATCGCTCTTAATTGTGAGCAATTCTTGCAAGCAATATGCGGCGCCGTAGGCCTCAAGTGCCCACACTTCCATTTCACCGAATCGCTGGCCACCAAACTGTGCTTTACCACCGAGCGGTTGCTGAGTGATCATGCTGTATGGACCAGTTGAACGTGCGTGGATCTTGTCGTCGACCATGTGGGCGAGTTTCAAGATGTACATGTAGCCAACCATCGTGGTGTTGTCATAGAACTCGCCGGTGCGACCGTTGCGCAACTGCGTCTTTCCATCACGACCGATCAAACGAACACCGTCTGAAGTTTCAGGGTTGAGGTTTTCCAACATCGACTGAATCGTTGGGTGTTGTCCTGCAGCCTCTTCTTCGTCCCAGTGCGCGCCGTCAAACACCGGCGTTGCAATAAATGTTGCAGGCGTTGTGTTGATGCGTGTCTTTGTCTCAGTGCCACGAATTGGATTGGCTCCGACAGTCTTGTTGTTCTTGGTATCTTCCCAACCCCAACGCGCGCAGTAGCCCAAGTGGGCTTCCAACACCTGGCCAATATTCATGCGGCTAGGCACGCCCAGTGGGTTGAGGATGATGTCGACAGGAGTTCCGTCCGCCATGTGTGGCATGTCTTCGATCGGCAAGATCTTGGAGATGACACCCTTGTTGCCGTGACGTCCAGCCAATTTGTCTCCAACGGAGATTTTGCGCTTTTGTCCGACATAAATACGTACGAGTTGGTTGACGCCTGGTGGCAATTCGTCACCGACTTCGCGGTCACCCTTGTCGCGTGACAAGACCTTGACGTCGATAACTTTGCCGCTCTCACCGTGCTTGACCTTGAGGCTCGTGTCGCGAACTTCGCGAGCCTTTTCACCGAAGATTGCGCGCAAGAGGCGCTCTTCTGGTGTCAGTTCGGTTTCGCCCTTTGGCGTAACTTTGCCGACCAATACATCGCCAGGTCCTACTTCAGCACCAACGCGAATGATTCCGCGATCGTCCAAGTCGGCCAAAATGTCTTCTGACAAGTTTGGAATGTCGCGTGTGATTTCTTCTGGTCCGAGTTTGGTATCACGAGCATCCACTTCATATTCCTTGATGTGGATTGATGTGAGTACGTCTTCTTTCACCAAACGCTCGCTCAAGATGATGGCGTCTTCGAAGTTGTAACCCTCCCATGGCATAAATGCCACGAGTAAGTTTTTGCCGAGTGCGAGTTCGCCCTGATCGGTCGATGGACCGTCAGCGAGCAAGTCGCCCTTCTTGACTGTCTGACCTTCGCGCACACGAATGATGTGGTTGATGCAGGTGTCTTGGTTTGAACGGCGGAACTTATAGAGCCTGTGCTCGCCATCTGACTTCTTCAAGTTGTCGTATGCAATGGTGATGCAATCACCAGTTACAGCGGTAACAGTGCCTGAATCTTTTGCAAGAATCAAGTCGGCGCCGTCACGTGCAGCACGTGCCTCGATACCGGTGCCGATGTATGGCGCTTCTGCGCGCAACAGTGGGACGGCCTGACGTTGCATGTTGGCACCCATCAAGGCGCGGTTTGCATCGTCGTGCTCCAAGAACGGAATCAACGCTGTCGCAACAGAAACGATCTGTCGTGGTGAAACGTCGATGAAGTCAACTTCTACTGGTGGCACATAACCGATGTCAGTTGTTGAACCGAAGAAGCTTTCTGCTTCGAGCATCTTCTTCAAGTCATCCAAGCTGGCTGCCTGTGGTGAACGACGCACGAGCACGCGCGCTTGCTTAAACGAACCATCGGCATTGAGTGGCGCGTTGGCCTGAGCAACGACGTATTTTTCTTCTTCGTCGGCTGGCATGTACACGATCTCGTTAGTGACCTTGCCGTTGCGCACGCGACGGTATGGGGTCTCGATAAAACCAAATGGATTGACACGAGCGAAGGTTGACAACGCACCGATCAGACCAATGTTTGGACCTTCTGGAGTCTCAATTGGGCACATCCGACCGTAGTGAGAAAAGTGAACGTCTCGAACTTCGAAACCTGCACGCTCACGACTGAGTCCGCCTGGTCCAAGAGCCGACAAACGACGGCGGTGGGTCAAGCCCGACAATGGGTTGACTTGGTCCATGAACTGCGACAACTGCGAAGTTCCGAAGAACTCTTTGATTGCTGCAACAACTGGACGCACATTGATCAATGTCTGAGGTGAAATCGCCTCGACGTCTTGGGTGGTCATGCGCTCGCGCACAACGCGCTCCATACGTGACAAACCAATACGTACTTGGTTCTGAATCAACTCGCCTACCGAACGAATACGGCGGTTTGCAAAGTGATCTTGATCGTCCAAGCGATAGCCAGGCTCTTGCTTAACGAGGTGCAACAAGTACGACATCGTTGCCAATACTTCGCAACGGCTCAATACATCTTGACCTTCTGTTGGAACGTCGAGTTGACCGAGTTCGGTACCTTTTTTCAAACCAAATAGTTGCTCAATCTTTTCGATCTCTGCACCAAGCTTGCGATTCAGTTTGTAGCGACCAACGCGTGACAAGTCGTAGCGACGGTTTTCGAAAAATGCAGTTTCGAAATATGCGCGTGCTGACTCGAGGGTTGGTGGCTCACCTGGGCGTGCGCGCTTGTAAATTTCGACGAGTGCTTCTTCGCGGGTTGGAGCGATTGGACGCTCCTTTTCCCACTGACCCTCAAGGAAGTCGAAGTATGCAACGAAGCGATCCAAGAAACCTGGAGCGTTAATTTCGTCATAACCGAGTGCACGAAGCAATGTAAAAATACCCAAGCGACGCTTGCGCGCAACACGTGTGCCGGCAGTGACATCTTTACCTGGCTTGTGCTCAACGTCGAACTCGAGCCACTCACCGCGGTATGGGTGAATCGTGCCCTTAACCAACTGGTGCTTCGACAAGTTACGCAAGCGATAGCGCTCGCCTGGCTCGAAGATCACGCCAGGTGAACGAACGAGCTGCGATACAACAACACGCTCGGTGCCGTTGATTACGAAGGTTCCCTTTTCGGTCATCTTCGGGAAGTCGCCCATGAACACGGTCTGCTCTTTGATTTCACCAGTCGGCTTGTTGAGGAAACGTGCGCGCACAAAAACTGGCGCGGCATACGTCATGTCGCGTTCGCGACACTCTGCAACAGTGAACTTTGGCTTTGGACAAAGATCTTCATCATTTGGATCAAACTCGAGCTCAAGCTGCAAGTCGTCGCTGAAGCCTTTGATTGGCGAAATATCATCGAAGGCCTCTTTGAGCCCTTCTTTGAGGAACCAGTCAAAACTCTCGCGTTGTACGGCGAGCAAGTCTGGAAGTTCGAGTGTTTCTGGAAGGGTCGCGAACGAATATCGTTCGCGTGCTGTCGCACGTGAGGTCACTAATTTACTCCTGATCGAGAAGCGATGAATACAAATCGACGCATCCCGTGAATGACCCAATTGGGAAACTCACAAGACAACGCACGGCAACCGACTAGGCTACCGCCGCTTTCGCGGTTTACGCCCAGTCTTTTAGCAGATCTGCGCGCTGGGACTGGTGTCCCAGACGCGAAAGACCTACAGGGATGGTGTTATTGCAACTCGACGGTTGCGCCGGCCTCTTCGAGTTTGGCCTTTGCCTTAGCGGCATCTTCCTTGCTGGCCTTCTCGAGAACTGGCATTGGAGCGCCATCGACCAAGTCTTTGGCTTCCTTAAGACCCAGGCTGGTCAACTCGCGTACTGCTTTGATGACCTGAATCTTCTGTGCGCCTGCGTCTTTCAAGACGACTGTGAATTCGTCTTGTTCCGCTGCTGCTGGTGCTGCTGCTCCGCCGCCGGCTACTGCAACTGCCGCTGGGGCTGCTGCTGTCACACCGAACTTCTCTTCGAATGCATCAAGGAGGTCCTTGAGTTCGATGACGGTCAATTCTGCGATTCCATCAAGAATCTGGTCTTTGGTAATTGCCATGATTATTTCTCCTGTTTTCTGTATTGATCTATTTGTTGGATCTGGTTGGTTAATTGGTTAATGAATTACAACGTGTGCTTTATGCGGCTTCTTTGGACTCGATAAGCGACTTGAGGCCGTAGGCAACCTTGCGCATTGGTGCTTGCAGCAAGTTGGCCGTCTTGTTGAGCGGTGCTTGCAACATGCCAGCCAACTGGGCGAGGAGGACTTCGCGTGGTGGCAAATCGGCCAACACTTTGAGTTCTCTTGCATCGACCGTCTTGCCGCCAATGACGCCGCCCTTGAGCAACAACAATGGGTTTTCGATGGCGTGATCGCGCAATGCTTTCGCTACCGCAGATGCGTCACCCTTGACAAATGTGATCGCGGTTGGGCCAATAAGCAAGTCATTCAAACCTTCAAAACCCGCTTCAGTTGCGCCAAAACGAGCAAGTGTGTTTTTGTAAACCTTGTATTCTGCGCCATGCACGCTCAATGAACGACGCAATTTGGCCAACGAACCTACGGACATGCCGCGGTACTCGGTTACCAATGCTGCGTCTGCGGCCGCGAACTTTGCTGCGACTTCCGAGACGACTGCAGCTTTTGCTGCATTTGGAGTTGTTGTCATGCTGATCCTCGTTTATTTGGTTCGTGTAGCGCGAGTGCTCGTTTGACGTGAAACGAACACTTCAAGCGCTGCAACCGACTTGCCGGTCGCGCTCTTCGAAGGATCCGCCTCGTTTGGTAGAACCGAAGTTCTGTTATTCACTCGCTTTCGCTTGTGAACCAAATGTCTGTGGCGAGCAACGCTCATTGTTGGTTTATTGCTGAATGAAATGAGTGCTGTTATGTAGGTTGGTCAGGTTAGCGGGGTGTTGTGGGTATTCACCCCGCCACCAGACCGAATATTTGTTGAGTCTCGTGAGGACTAATAGCTGCTGGTATCGACCTTGATGCCAGGTCCCATTGTTGAGGACACGTTGATCTTCTTGATGTAGCGACCCTTGGCCGAAGATGGGCGGGCGCGCTGCAATTCGTCCAAGACGGCCGAAAAGTTGGCTTCTAGCGCCGACTGCTCAAAACTGGCCTTGCCGATTGGAACTTGTACGTTGCCGTACTTGTCGGTGCGGTACTCGACTTTGCCACCCTTAAATTCGGTGACTGCACGAGCGACGTCCAAAGTTACGGTGCCGGTCTTTGGGTTTGGCATCAGACCACGTGGTCCGAGTGCACGACCCAATTTTCCGACCATCGGCATCAAGTCTGGGGTTGAGATAGCAATATCGAAGTCCATTTTGCCAGCTTCGATTGCTGCTGCGAGATCGTCGGTGCCAACAATGTCGGCGCCTGCATCACGAGCAGCCTGTGCTGCTTCGCCTGCTGCGAACACTGCAACGCGAACGGTTTTGCCAGTGCCCGAAGGCAAAGCAACGGTGCCACGAACTGCTTGATCGGCTTTGCGTGGGTCGAGGCCCAGGCGCACTGCGAGCTCAATAGTTTCGTCAAACTTGGCTGTGGCCAGTGACTTTGCTTTGGCAATTGCCTCGGACGATGGGTACATCATCTCGATGTCGTAACTGGCAAGTGCTGCTTTGTATTTTTTACCTAGTGGCATAAAGCCTCCCTCATTGTTATGTCGACCTGGCGAGGTAACCCAGATCAGACGTTGTTGTTTATAAAACTAAATCAGCCGACTGTCAGGCCCATCGAACGTGCTGTGCCACGTACTTGTTGCTTGGCGGCTTCCATGTCGTTGGCATTCAAGTCAGGCAGTTTGATCTTGGCTACTTCTTCGATGTCTTTTTCTGAAACCTTGCCAGCAATTTCTTTGCCTGGGTTTTTTGAAGCCTTGTCGAGACCTGCTTTTTGACGCAACAACACTGATGTTGGTGGAGTCTTGAGCACAAAAGTAAATGTGCGGTCTTCATAGATGGTGATGTCGACAGGAATGATCGTGCCGGCTTGTGCTTCGGTCGCAGCGTTGTACTGCTTCACGAAGTCCATGATCTGGATGCCGTGTGGTCCTAGTGCGGTACCTACTGGTGGGGCTGGTGTTGCCTTGCCTGCAGGAATCTGAATCTTGACGACTGCTTTAACGTCTTTTTTGGCCATGAGAGTATTTCTTTCTGTGTTGCGTTCGTATTGAGAATTAGAGCTTGGCTACTTGGCTGAAGTCCATCTCGACCAAGGTCTCGCGACCAAAGATGTTGACGAGTACTTTCAGTTTCATGTGATCTTGGTTTACTTCGGCGACTTGTCCGGTGAAGTCGGCGAATGGGCCTTCCTTCACGCGCACACCTTCACCAATTTCGTATTCAAACTTCGGCGCCTTGCGCTTCGGTGCATCTTGTCCGTCACCCTTTGCGGTCAAGAAGGTTTCGACTTCTTTGCGCGACAATGGCGTTGGCTTCTGACCCTTTTGGCTTTGACCAACAAAACCAGTTACGCCTGGTGTGTTGCGAATGCAATACCAAGTGTCATCGTCCATCTCACAACGAACGAGTAGGTAGCCAGGGAAAACTTTTTTCTGAACGGTCTGCTTGCGGCCGCCCTTGAACTCGACAACGTCTTCCATTGGAATAACAATTTCGTAAATGCGATCTTCGATGTGCATCGATGCAATGCGCGACTGCATGTTGAGTTGCACTTTCTTTTCGTATCCGCTCTGCGAGTGAACAACAAACCATTGTCCTGGTCGCAACCACGGACGATCGATCTCTTCTTCCTCTGCGTCCTCTCCGTCGGTGAGGTCAAAGGCAACATCGGGCGCGACCGTATCGGTCGTGTCGAGTTGATCGTGGGTAAGAGTTGCGTCATCAGTCATAATTTTTGCCGTTCAGTGCGGGGTCAGTCCTTGTAAAGCCAGCCAGAAAGTATGCCAAATACTGCGTCCAATCCCCCCACAAACGCTGTAATCACCACAACAGTGGCTAAAACAATGATTGAGTAGCGGCGGATTTCGGGCCATTTTGGCCAGGCAACCTTGCGCATTTCGTCGCGAACCTCGCGAATGTACTGGGCTGGACTGGTGCGCTCTTTGCCTTGACGTGGCGCGACGGAAGCACGGGCTTGGCGAACTGGTGCGCCCTGCTCGTTGACTTCGCCCATTTTTTGCATGGCGCGCTTCTGTTGACGATTGAGATCCATTGACATAGAGGTGTTTAGGCTATCGGCACACAATGCCTGCTTTTGCAGGGCAGGAGGGATTTGAACCCCCGACCATCGGTTTTGGAGACCGGCGCTCTACCAGCTGAGCTACTGCCCTATTTACTTTAGGTATATAGGAAATTTGAGGTTACCAGCCAATCGTGGCTGGCTTACAGCCGATTACTTAGCCGGACCCTGCTCATAGAGATGCTGCATAATCATGTGGCCGATGATCAGTTGCAAGTCTTCGGCGATCTGCATGTCGTCAATTGCAAAGTGGAGCGGATGTGAGGCAATCGACTTACATGCCCCACCCGAATAACCCAGCACAGCAAATGTGTGCATGCCGAGTGAATTACCCATCTCGAGTGCTTGAACTACGTTTTGCGAGTTACCGCTGCCCGAAAACACGACGAGCACATCGCCAGCATTGGCTTTGACTCGCAATTGCTCCGAGTAAATATTTTCGTAACCAACGTCGTTTGCAAGACACGTGATCACTGCTGGGTTTGCGCTGAGCGACTCAATGCGCAAGCCGATGCCATGACTCACTCCGGCACCGTAAGTAAAATCGTTTGCGAGATGGTTGGCGTTGCCGGCTGAGCCACCATTGCCGCAAATACAAATTGTCTGCTTGTTTTTCCAGGCAAGGCGAAATGCTTCTGCCAATGTTGGAACTTCGTCGATCGCTGGCAGCGCGAGCGAGTCGTTGTGCGTATGCGTTGATCAATTATTTCATTTAGTTTTCCCGTGGAAGATCTCTGGTTCGGCTAGTTACTTCGCTAAATGTTCCTTCATCAACAATACGCGCGTTTTCAAGTCTGTAGAGGTGATCACAATATTCCACTGTGCTCAAGCGGTGAGCCACGATGATTACAGTCTTTTCGCCTTGCAGGGCCTGCACGGCTTGCATCACTCCATGCTCGGTATCGGTATCGAGCGAACTTGTTGCTTCATCGAGTACCAGCACATCGGGGTTGTTGTACAAGGCTCGCGCGATGCCGATGCGCTGACGCTGGCCGCCCGACAAGCGCACACCACGCTCACCAACGATTGTATTCAAGCCTTCTGGAAGGCTCGCAACAAACTCTTCAAGTTGAGCCGAACGAATCGCCGACTTGACAGCATCGTCGTCAATTTGGTCTTTTGGTAATCCAAAGGCAACGTTGCGTCGCAGTGTGTCGTCAGTGAGAAAAATGGATTGCGGCACATACCCAATCTGATCTTGCCACCCGCGTAGATTGTCGTGAATATCATTGCCGTCAACAAGTACATGACCAGATGTTGGTTCGAGAAGCCCAAGCAAAATATCTACGAGTGTGCTCTTGCCAGAACCAGACGGACCAACGAGACCAACTGCTTCCCCACGAGAAACGGAAATTGATACATCTATCAGGGCTTCAGTCGAAGATGCCGCGTACGAAAAAGAAACAGCAGTGATAGAGACATCTCTTTTAAAACTCGAACGTTGGATACTTGTGTCACGAATCGGTATGGACAGGGTGAGATCTGAAAAAATCTCAGCGACTTGAGGACGGCTGACATTAATGAGCTGAGAATTGTTGATCATCCGATTAACTGCGGGCAGAAGACGGAAAGCCGCAGCACCAAATAAACCCAGCACTGGCAGGATTTCTGTAAGTCCCCTCCCCAATAAAACCATCGTCGAAACGAGTATCGCAAGTCCGATGATTGTTAAAACTTCAAGACCGAATCTTGGCAAGACTTGAGCAACAGAGAACCGACGCTGAGCGGCAGAAAACTGACTGAGATTTTCCTCATACTGGGAGACAAAATGATCTTCCGCGCCAAGGATTTTGACATCCTTTACCCCGCCAAATCCCTGTTGCAAATGTTGCAGAAGCATCCCCTTATGAAAATTCTGCGACTCTCCCCATCTCTTAATTCGGGCATTTGTGAACTTCCGAAATAGGACCGAAGTAATACCAAAGATCAGGACTGTCACGATTGTGCCGATTGGCTCGAGTGCAATGAGCAATGTAAAAAGTCCGGAAGTCACGAGAATGTCAGACGAGATAACCAAAATGGGATCGAGTATTCCTGCCATAATTAAAGCGCTATTTTGCGAATTTCTCATCAGCATCGCAGAATTGCGTTGAAGATGAAACGAATAGGGCTGACCAAGATACGTTTCGTAGAGTTTGGTTCCGATGCGAGTTGTGACCGACATTGAATAACCGCGTTGGACCCACGTTCCCCAAATCAGGAATGCAGATTTAACGAAATAAACAAACACAAGAAAAGACATAGCGCCTATAACGAATTGTGTCTCCGTTGGATCACCCAACAAATCATTAAGCCTTGGAAATTGCTCGAGATAGTTCGGTCGGGTAAGAAATCCGACCAGTGGCACCACAAGTCCGAGGCTCACCGTCTCCAAAACAGTTCCCACAAGCATGAGTAAAAGAATCCATCCGAGGCGACGACGTTCTTGCCTGTTGAGAACAGACCAAACCATCTTCGTTACGGGAGCATTCGGTTCATTGCTCAATGACACGACCTCTGCAAATTCGCATATTGCCAGACCATTCTGTAGCCGAGATTTCCAAAAACTTATCCTGTAGCGGCGGCCGGATTCGAACCGGCGACCTTCCGATTATGAGCCGGATGCTCTCACCAACTGAGCTACGCCGCCTAGATTACTGAGCCCTCTGTGGGAATCGAACCCACCACCTCTTCCTTACCATGGAAGTGCTCTACCGAATGAGCTAAGAGGGCGAAACTATTCTCAATGAATATTTAACGCCTACAAAAATCTTACCGTTTGTTGTCACCTCAAATAAGCGGACTACTGCTGAATTGGTGGGCCGGGAAGGATTCGAACCTACGTAGGCATAAGCCGGCAGATTTACAGTCTGCTCCCTTTGGCCGCTTGGGTACCGACCCACAAGCATGAAAGCCTATCGGCTTGGCTATTGTGTCGGTCATGCCAAGTTTTGATGTTGTTTCCGAAGTAGACCGCCAAGAGCTCAAAAATGCCGTTGATCAGGCGCAACGTGAACTCGCAAATCGTTTCGACTTCAAGAACACCGACTCGTCAATTGAGCAAAAAGAACTGGTTCTAACAATCCGTACGTCAAGCGAAGACCGACTACGCGCCCTCAAAGTTCTTTTGGAGGAGAAGTTCGTTAAACGTCAGATCTCGTTGAGAGGTCTCGAGTGGGGCAAAATTGAGCAAGCCAGTGGCGAAAGCGTTCGCCAGATCGTCACCGTTACTGTCGGCATCTCGTCAGATAAAGCGCGCGAAATAAATAAACTCATCAAAGAAAAAGCGCCAAAAGGTATCGCGAGCCAAACCCAGGGGGAACAATTGCGAGTGACCGGCAAGAAGCGAGATGACCTTCAAGCAACGATGGCCCTTCTTAAAGGTGCAGACCTCGGTATCGCAATTCAGTTTGAAAACTTCCGCGATTAATGCGGAGCTAATCCTCGCTCGGAGTTTCGGCAGCGCGGCGCTGCAGCTCGCTCACTACAGATGCATCTGCAAGTGTTGATGTATCGCCCAAGTTGCGACCTTCGGCAACATCGCGCAACAACCTGCGCATAATTTTGCCACTGCGAGTCTTCGGCAAATCTGGTGTGAAATAAATGGCTTTTGGTTTGGCAATTGGCCCAATTTCGGTCGCCACATGATCTCGTAACACTTGCTCGCTCACTTCCAACCCACCACGCAATGTCACATACGCAATAATTGCCTGGCCTGTCATTGCATCATTTGCGCCTACGACCGCCGCTTCGGCCACGCTTGGGTGCGACACCAACGCGCTCTCAACTTCTGTCGTACTTATACGGTGGCCCGACACGTTCATCACGTCATCTACTCGACCGAGCAACCACAGGTAGCCGTCATCGTCCAACTTTGCGCCATCGCCAGCGAAGTATTTGCCCTTGAAGCGGCTCCAATAGGTTTCACGGTAACGCTTTTGGTCTCCCCAAATACCGCGCAGCATTCCTGGCCATGGTTTTGTCAGTGTGAGGTATCCGCCGCCCTTGCTGACATGATTACCTTCTTCGTCAACTAGTTCAGCACCAACACCTGGCAATGCAAATGTTGCCGAGCCTGGTTTTGTAACTGTCACTCCGGGCATTGGCGAAATCATGATGCCACCAGTTTCAGTTTGCCACCATGTATCAACAATTGGGCACTTACCGCCACCAATATTTGCTTGATACCACATCCATGCTTCAGGGTTGATTGGTTCGCCGACACTGCCGATTAATCGAAGCGACGACAAGTCGTGTTTGGCAGGCTCTTGCGGGCCCCACTTCATGAACGTGCGAATTGCAGTTGGTGCAGTGTAAAAAATGGTTGCTTTGTACTTTTAGATAATCGACCACATGCGATCATTCGCCGGAAAGTTTGGAACTCCCTCATACATCACTTGTGTTGCACCATTGGCAAGCGGTCCGTAGACGATGTAGCTATGCCCCGTGATCCAGCCAACGTCAGCGGTGCACCAGAAAATATCGGTTTCGGGGTGGTGATCGAATACGTATTTGAAGGTATAAGCAACATGGGTGAGGTAACCACCCGTTGTGTGCATAATGCCCTTTGGCTTGCCTGTTGTGCCAGAGGTGTACAACAGAAACAATAATTGCTCTGCATCCATTGGTTCCGCAACGCACACGTCGTCAGCCGTAGCCATGAGTTCGTGATACCAGTGATCACGACCACTCTGCATCGACACGTCATTATTGCCACGCTTCACCACAACAACATGCTCGATTGTTGTCGTTAATTTAACCGCATCATCTGCCTGATTCTTGAGTGGAAACACTTCGCCTCTGCGCCAACCACCGTCGGCGGTAATCAACACCTTCGCTTCGGCATCATTGATGCGGTCGGCTAGCGCTTGCGAAGAAAACCCTCCGAACACAACGCTGTGTGCAGCACCGATACGGGCGCATGCAAGCATTGCAACTGCGGCTTCAGGAATCATCGGTAGATATATATTGACGCGGTCGCCCTTTGCTACGCCGAGCGTTTTCAGCACGTTGGAAAACTTTTGTACTTCGCTGAGCAAATCGAGGTAGGTCACTACACGTGAATCACCAGGCTCGCCTTCCCAATAAAAAGCCACTTTGTCGCCACGACCTGCCAACACATGTCGATCCAAACAGTTATAGGAGACATTGAGTTTTCCATCGGCGAACCATTCCGAATACGGAAGATCCCACTCGCACACTTGCGTAAAGGGCACTGACCAATCAAGCAACTCTCGTGCTTGACGAGCCCAAAAACCCTCATGATCGCGAGCCGCCTCGCCATATAAAGACATATCAACCGTATTTGCAGACTGAACAAACTCAGGTGATGGCGGAAACTTACGTTGCTCGTTTGAGAGCGCCTCGATCGCCTGCAGATTGTCACTCATATTGGTTACGGCTCCCTAGTTTGGCGGCAACTTTCCCAACTGCGAGACTAGTCACTTCGTATGAATAGCCCCCAAACCACAGGTGCTGATACCCAGGCGGGCTTTGGGTTTGTCGACTGGATGCTGTCGCTCGGAATGGCTCTCACGTGGGGTTCATCCTTCCTGTTGATTGACATCTCAATCCGTCACTTTCACACATCGGTCATACCATTCGGTCGCACTGGTTTTGGAGTTGCGGCACTGTTGTTGCTACCGAGCGCTCGGCACCGAGTTGCTCGCGAGCATTGGCCACGGTTGATCGTTCTCGGTTTTGTGTGGATGGCACTGCCCTTCTTGTTATACCCACTTGCCGAGCACACGGTCTCGAGCAGCATTACCGGAATGATGAACGGTGCACTGCCTGTCGTTGTTGCAGTTGTTACCGCAATTTGGATTAGAACCATGCCAAGCGGTCGTCGAATGTTTGCGGTACTCATAGGGTTCTGCGGAATTTTGCTGATCGCACTTCCATCAATTAACGATGGTTCTTCAGCAGATGTAAAAGGCATTCTGTATTTGGTTGCAGCACTTCTCTCTTACGCGGTCGCAATAAACATTGCGCGTCCGATTCAGGCCATCTATACGCCCGGAACACTCATGCTGCACGTAGAGATTGTTGCGTTTGTGATGTCGACACCATACGGCATTTGGGGCTTTAGCCACTCGACATTCTCGCTTGCATCGTTTAGCGCACTCGCGGTGTTGGGCGTCCTCGGCACAGGTTTTGCTTTCGTGCTCTTTGCAACACTTTCAAAGCGCACGGGTGCTGTTCGCAGCATGATCCCCACTTACTTCACACCAATTGTTGGCACAATCCTCGGCACCACGTTTAACAATGAGCCGCTGTTGATTCTTTCATTGGTTGGAATGTTTATCGTGATTATTGGCGCCTACCTGATGAGCAAACCAGATTCGCTGCCCAGCCAGTAGATCGTTGGTATCCAATCTTGGAAGTTCATATCGTGAATCAGACCCCACCTGCGCCGTTGCGGATTTGACCGTTATTGCTAAAGCACAATTTGTCTGTTTTAAAATATCGATTGTTATATCGTTGTATGAACCATACGGATAGCACATCACCCACTCCTCAGTCGATGCCCCTACTCCATCTAGAAATTGGAGTCCCAACTGAATATCCACAAGCTGATCCTCAGCAGACTCCCTATCGAGATGATGGTGCCGAAATCCATGACTACCAAAAAACATGCCACCAGCAATCATCTCCTTGATCTGCGAGGTCGTGACATACAAACTGCGGGCAAATGCATCCTCATCAGATGTCACAACCTGATTGAACAATTGGTTAATCAATAGCTTGCGGTCATATTCGGGCAATGCAAACTGCAGCATTCGTTTAGCAAATGCTGGCATCGGTCCATCAAATTGTCCAGGAGATCCATACTCCAGAAAATACTCGTTGAAGGATTTTCCAGTCTTGCTTTCAAGATCTTTCTCCACAAAAAGAATCTCTAGCAATTTATGCAATTGTTCGGGCTCCGTCGATGCAATGGTGAAATGGATCTTGTGCACATCCAGCACCACATGTTCCAAAATTGGTTGAGCAGGTGGAAAAAATGCTGCCGTCAATCCCCTTGACAAAAGTTCTGGAAACACCACCTCATAATGATCAATAAAACCATCATCAAACGTTAACCACGTTGCTCCATCAGGGAGATCTCTGCCGGTCATCAAACCGGCAATTACCTGTTCTGTTGTAACAATATTGAACTCAGATTGCAAATAGTCCAATTGTTGTTGGAAAATTTTTGTGTCTAGCCCTTTGATTTTTGGAAATTTAGAATTTTGTAGGTCACGAACATAGTGATAACTAATAATCTGAAGTGCCGACATTCAGAAATCAAATCCGTGTAGCAGAGACCACAAAAGACGAAGAAAACGGCAATAATTGATGCACATCAAAGTTATGGAGACTCACAGAGGCCGCCATGTGCAAATGCATATTTTTGTATTCTGGGTCGCTAAGCAGTGCACTCGGAAATGCGTGATAGTTGACCGGGTACAGGCACTCCACCTTGAAGCCAAATGAAACCAACTTTTGCACTAATTCAGAAGGAGAATACTGATATCTCGTGTCAACTTTAATTCCTGTTTCCGGGTGACTCACTGGATGTCCATAATTGTGTTCAAATTTTCCTAACTGTTCAATAGCATCTTCCTGAGACACAGCTTTCTCAATCAGGACAGCCTCCTCTGTTAGATGACCAAGCGTTCCGAGTTGTGCTTCCATCATCGTGTAGTCATTCAAAGAGAGCACATTAAATAATCTGTTGCGATTGCCTAGCGCCAAGACTCCTCCCACTTGCAGTACGTCGTGGGCGACCTTCAAAAAATCATGCAGTTGCTCAAGCGTGATGTACTCAATGAACCCCTGTGCACTCACAGCATCAAAAGACTCATTTGCAAATGGCGCTTCAAACGCAGACGCGCATTTGAATTCAGCTTTTGAGCCTGTGGACTGTGCATTTTCGACACATTTGGTAATCATTTCTGGCGCAAAATCAATACCAACCGATCGGGTGCCTAAGGCATCAACTTCAATACACAGCTGACCGGTTCCACATCCCACATCCAAGAAGTCTTTGACATTTCCATGCCGTTCTATGGCATGTTTTACCGCACTATGTCGATCCTCGATGACGTTGTATATATCTGCAGTGGCTTTTGATTGCCAGTCAGCCACATTGCTTCGGAAATAGTCAAGTGTCTGATTTTGTTGCCTGTTCGTATTCATAATCTCCAATCCAAACTATTTGAATCTTTCACCCTGCGCCACTTATTTCTCACAATATACATGTTCATGCCAGTATTTGGGCAAATATACAAAACTAGAAAATGCCACTCAGATGTTCGATTGGAATTCAGTCATTTTTCCACGAGAGCGCAGTAAACACACCGAGACCTGATGAATCAGTGAGAGATTTTGCCTCAGAAGAGCGACTGCGCATTTTCATTGCTGCGACATCTGGAGCATGCTTCATGTTTTCCCAATAGGCGTTACCTTCATTTACCAATTCTTCGATACCCCACTGCTTTAAGAAATCGGCTTGGGTTGACGAAGAGAAGCCTGTTGGTAATTGGTCGAGCATTACTTGCGCAGTGATGTCTTGTGAACCTGGGTCGGATAGATAATGCTTACCTCGACCTTGATCGCGATATGTACGCAACCACTCACGCCACAGAGTGAGCGCTATCTCGGATGTTGATGCACTGCAGTAGTCGAACAACAGCAAACGGCCTTGGTTGATTTTTGATAATGAGTTCCGCACCCATGAAGCCGCAGCATCTTGGATCGGTGCACGCGAACCAAGTGGTGCAGTTTGCGGCAGGCACGATGGAACTGTGTCTGGTGTTCGCAGCACTTCTACAAATTGACCACTAGAAGCTTGTGAAACAAATGCCTCCATCCACAAACCATCAAACACAAACAATCTGAAAGGCAAATTGTCGAGCAACTCGTTTGCCAAAATCACACCAGTGATAGGGCCATCTGGCATGGTTTGGCGAGACTCAACACCCTGTGGGTGCAGGGCTCGCTGCGAAGTTGATATCTCGACTGCAACATAATGCATCGCATCTGCACATTCGGGCTGAGCCGCCAAGATACTGCGCGCAAGTGTGCCAGGGCCTGCACCGCACTCAACCACATCGAATTGACTTGGCGAACCAAGTTCTTTCCACCATGCGTCAAGTGCGCGAGCAATTACTGTGCCAAACAGCGGACCGAATTCGGGGCTCGTGATGAAGTCGCCACCGCGTCGTCCAGCACGGCCGCCCGTTGTGTAAAAACCGCCTTGACCATACAACGCGAGTTGCATGTATTCGCTGAACGGAATTGCTCCCCCAGCAGCGGCAATGGCCGCAGTAATTTCGTCAGCCGCCGAAGGCACCAGTGATGCGCGCAATATCGCCGAAGTGCATTGCGATGCCTGGCAACACACCAAGCACCAATGTGGCTACGCCAGTAATGCCAAGTGCGAGGGCAAGCGAGCCAGGTGTACGAATAGGTGTGACGTCACCGTGTGGGGCAGGCTTCATCCAGATTTCGCGCATTACGTTTCCGTAGTAACCAAATGCGATCACCGAGTTGACTGCGCCAATAAGTGCGAGCCCGTAAGCCCAGCCAGTGCCTGCACTGATCAGAGTTTGAAATGCGGCGAACTTTCCAATCCATCCACCCAATGGTGGAATGCCGGCGAGTGACGCTAGGAATATTGTTGCAAGTGCACCGAGGCCTGGAGCATACGAGAACAGACCACCAAAGCTCGACACCGAACCACTACGAGTTTTGCGCGAGACGGCAATGATCACAGCGAACATACCCAAGTTGGTTGCGGCATAAATGAGCAAGTACACGACGACGGCACGAAGCGCCGAGTCGCCAACACCAGCCATGCCTGCAACGGCGAGAGGCATAAGCACGAAGCCACCTTGGCTAATGGACGAGTATGCAATCATGCGAACGACGTTGGTCTGTCGCAAGGCAACCACGTTGCCTACTGTCATCGTGAGAGCCGAGAGCACCCAAATGAATGGTTGCCACACGGATGCGGCTTCCGGGAAAGCGACAAATAGCAGCGTCACAAGAGCAACAAAACCCGCGGCTTTGGAGGCCACCGACAAGAAAGCCGTGATTGGGCTTGGCGCACCTTCATAGGTATCTGGCGCCCACGTGTGAAATGGAACTGCAGAAACTTTGAATGCAAAACCTACGACAACGAAAACGACGCCGAGCGCGTGCAGTGCGCTGAGACCACCGTTGACCGTGATGCTCTTGCCCAAGTCGACAAGCAGTGTGCTGTTGGCTGCGCCGTACAACAACGACATGCCGTACAACATCACAGCGGATGCAAATACACCTAACAAGAAGTATTTAACTCCGGCTTCATTACTCTTGATGTCGCGCTTGCGCCACGCCGCAAGCATGTATGCAGGGATTGAAAGAAACTCGAGTGCAACAAAAATGGAGATCAGGTCGCGAGCCGACGCCATCATCACCATGCCGAGAATGCTCGAGAGCAGCAAGAAGTAATACTCGCCGCGCCAATACTCACCTTCTTCGACATGATTCGAAGACAGAAGCACGACAACATAGCCAGCGATCAAAAACATCGCTTTAATCACGATGCTGAAGTTGTCGACTACATATCGACCGTCAAACATTGATCGCACGTTGACATCGCTGAGCCCAAGCGTGAGCACGGGCAATACAGCCGCAAGCAGTGTGAAACCTGCGAGAGACGACAACACCCACTTGCGAGACTCATCCAAAAACAGATCAGCCAACAACACCACACATAAGCCAGCGGCCAACACCATCTCGGGTGCAAGCGCGTGGTAGTCAACCGTTGGGTTGACCCAAGGAGTGGCGGCGTTAGATAACGCGGCGAGCACAGTAGTCAGCACGTGATTAGCCCTTAAAACCTGTGAGAACGCCTTGAACGGCTGGGTCGATGATCTTGAACAACAAGTTTGGCATCAAACCAAACACGATGATCGCGATGAGTAGTGGCGTCCACGAAATCCACTCAAACTTGTTGACGTCTTCGAGTGCATGAGAGTCACCCTGACCGTGATCGTCATGACTGTGATCACCATGACCATGTGCTGCGCCAGCGAACTCTGGTTTTGGCTCACCGAATGCGACGCGTTGAAAGAGCCATAACAAGTAGGCCGCAGCAAACACGGTGCCAATTGCGGCGATCACCATGTAGACGCGAAACACGGTCTCATTGAGGCCTGGTGCTGGGCTGTATGCCGACAAGATGGCTGGAAACTCGCCCCAGAAGCCTGCAAGGCCTGGTAGGCCAAGCGATGCCATACAGCACAAACCAAAGATCCAACCGAGGTGTGGCAACTGCTTGAGTACGCCACCCAGACGCTTGATCTCGAGGGTGTGATAACGCTCTTTGATACTGCCGGCAATAAAGAACAACATGCCAGTGATCAGACCGTGAGCAACCATTCCAAACATCGCGGCCGTCATACCAAAACTTGTCAGAGTCGAGATGCCAAGCATCACGAAACCCATGTGCGCGACAGACGAAAACGCAATCAGACGCTTCATGTCGGTTTGAGCCAAGCAACCGAGAGAACCGTAGATGATTCCAATGACTGCGAGACCACCGATGTATGGAGCCCAAGCTTTGGCTGCCTCGGGCAAGATTGGAATTGCGATACGCACGAAACCGTATGTGCCCAACTTGAGCAAGATTGCGGCCAAGATAACCGAACCCTGTGTTGGTGCTTGTGTGTGAGCATCGGGCAACCATGTGTGGAATGGAAACATTGGAACCTTAACGGCGAAACCAACGAACATGCCAGCGAAAATCCAGATCTGTACGTTGCGCGCAATTGCGCCACCGTTCTCAACCAAGTAAGGGATCGAAAAACTCTCTGCGCCAGTTTTGAAGAACAGTGCAAGAAATGCAACGAGCATCAGAGCCGAACCAAACATGGTGTAAAGGAAAAACTTGAGCGATGCATACTGACGGTTTTCGCCACCCCACACACCGATCATGAAGTACATCGGCAAGAGCACGAGCTCGAAAAACACAAAGAACAAGATGAGGTCTTGGGCGATAAATGTGCCTGCCATACCTGTTTGCAACACGAGCATCAAGATGAAGAACGCTTTTGGGTTACCTGGATCTGGAACATGGTTGAGGCTGTAGATCACGACGAGCAATGTGATCACCATCGACAAGATGTAGAGCGGCAAGCTGATGCCATCGAGACCGATGAGGTAACTGCTCTTGATGAGCGGAATCCACTCGTGCTCGGCAACGAACTGCATTGATCCTGCTTTGTCAAAATCAAATTTGGTGAGCGTAAAGATACCGACTGCCAATGTGGCGATCGAGGTAAGCAGTGCCACCATCTTGATCATTTGCTCATTTGCCTTTGGCACGCCGAGCAACAAGACCACTCCTGCCAACGGCAAGAATGTTCCTACACTCAGCACCCAATTTGCGTCACGGAGCATTTCCATGGCGTTGTCTCCCTCTTGTTGTTACGTATTGATAATGACGAGTACGAGTGCAGCAACGGCAGCCGCGCTAAATAACAGCGCGCCGTACTGACTCACTTTTCCTGATTGCACCGGTTGCAAAATGCCTCCGGCACCTCTTGTTGCTTTGCCTGAAGTGTTGACCGCACCGTCGACCACGCGTTGGTCGATATTGCGATACACCCAGCCAGCGATTGTTCTTGATGTGCCTGCAACTGCGTGCAAGATGCCGTCCAAAATGTGTTGATTAAACCAGTACGCCCCCGCTGCAATTGGACCAGAGATTGCCTTGACAATCACGTTTTCATACAATGCATCCAGGTAGTACTTGTTGTCGAGGAAGCGATAACCAGCCCCCAGTGCTGCATTGCGTTGCGTAAGCCCAACAAGGCGCTTGTCTTTGCGCGTGTAGAGCGCAACGCACAACAGCCAACTAACAACGAGCCCGGCAAAAACGATGATCAGCGACACTGCTGCTTTAGACCATGCAAAGGGGGCGTGCTTCAACTGCGGTGCATAACACAGACCATCTTCGGGGGTCTCGCTTCCACACGGCGACTCATGATGACCATCTTCACTTGTGCCTGCTTCGCTCGCCACCGCATCACCTGAAGCTTCTGACGAGTGACCATCTGATGATGCAGCCATCACCACTACTGCACTTGGCTCTACCCAGGTCTTGATGCGCTCCCAACTTTCGCCGAACGGTGTTGCGTTGAGAAAGCCAGAGCTGAACGCAAGCGTTGCCAAAATCATCAATGGCACAGTGATCAACAAACCGCTTTCGTGTGGGCCCGACGCAGCATGCGTGTCACCTTCGTAATGCGGAACATGCGGATCGTGTGCGGCGTGTGCATCATGTGCCGGAACATGAGCATCGTGTTCTTCGTGATGCTCGCCAGCTGCGGCACCTCGAGGCGTACCAAAGAACGTGAGGTACGTCGCGCGCGTCATGTATGCAGCAGTCATGAATGCTCCGACAAGGCCGACGATCATGAACGTGTTGTAGCCGTTGTGGCCAACGTTGTCGATGATCTCATCTTTCGAGAAGAAGCCCGAAAATGGAAACACGCCACACAATGCAAGCGTCGAGATAATCCATGTAGTGAAAGTGATTGGCATGAACTTGCGCAAGCCACCCATGTCTTTCTTCATATCAAACGAGTGATGTGATGCACTATGGCTAATTGATCCAGCACACAAGAACAGACAAGCCTTGAAAAATGCATGGGTGAAGATGTGAAATACCGCTGGCGTCCAAGCGCCCGCGCCAAGCCCCATCATCATATAACCCAGCTGACTCACCGTTGAGTACGCGAGCACCTTCTTGATGTCGTTTTGAACAAATGCAAGTGCAGCCGCGACGATGATTGTGATTCCACCAATGATCGTGATCAGGTTGCTTCCTGTACCAAGAATGTCGAAGCCCGTGAAGAACACTGGATACAGACGGGCTACTAAGAACACACCCGCAACAACCATGGTCGACGAGTGCAAGAGCGAACTCACCGGTGTTGGGCCCGCCATGGCATCGGGCAACCAGGTGTGCAGAGGAAACTGACCGCTCTTACCAATGGCTGCAATAAATAGGGCAATGGCCGCAATTAAAATAACTGTGCTGTTGGGCTCGCCCGACAGCGCCCAGGCCGAAATACCGCGGATAGAGAAGCCCGAAACTCCAAGCTCTTTTGTTGTCCACTCGTTAGATGCGAAATACAACATCGAGATGCCAACAAGTAAGCCAACGTCGCCAGTGCGCACGGTGAAGAACGCTTTTAGGGCAGCACGGCTATTGGCCTCTTCTTCCCACCAATGACCAATCAACATGAAGCTGCACAAGCCCATGATTTCCCAGCCGAGTAGGAAAAGAATCATGTCTTCAGCGACGACCATTGCGAGCATGCCTGCCGAGAACAATGTAAGCGCCGCAAAGAAATGTGTGTAGCGGCGATCACCGCGCAGGTATTCGAGCGAATAGATCTGCACAAGTGTGGAGATAAACGCCACGACGACAAGCACGATGATGGAGAGGCCGTCAATGGATTGACCGATCGTAAACTTAATGCCACCGATCTGCCACCAATTCCATACCCGAACAACCGGTGTTATGAATTGCCCTTCCGCTGCGCCGTTAACTCTTGAGATCCACTGTGATGCCGCGCCGGCGCTCAGCACCAAACTGCCGAGCATGGATAGCACGCCAATTTCGCTGCCCTTCATAGGTAAGCGCTTGCCAAACAAAATGATCAATACGAAACCGATCACCGGAATGACGGGGATGAGCCACGCGTGCTCGAGGAACCAACCCGAAGATAGGGCCGATACGACTTCGGTGACTTCCGAGGCTGCAAACATCGTTAGCCCTTCATCTCTGACAAGTCATCAAGCGAAATAGTTCGACGGTTGCGATAAATCAGCAACACGAGGCTAAGGCCAACGCCAACTTCGGCAGCGGCAACAGCAATTACGAAGAGCGCAAATGTTTGACCATCAACCGAACCATTGCGCATCGAAAACGCGACCAGGTTGAGGTTGACTGCATTGAGAATGAGCTCGATCGCCATCAACACCATCACGCCGTTTTTGCGGGCAATGACGCCGTACACGCCGATGCAAAACAGGACCGCTGCAAGGATGAGGAACTGGTTAACAAACATGTGGTCAGTCCTTTCTCGCCAAAACGATTGCGCCAATCACGGCAGCGAGTAACACAAATGAAAGAGCCCAAAACGGCAAAAGGTATGGCCCAAAGATCTGGTCGGAGATTTGCTGCGTGCTCACAATCGCGCCATCGGATGGCATCTTTTCAGAGCCGAACGAATCGATAAGCGCAATAGCCATTGCGGCAAACAACGCGAGCGCCACCGGAATACCCAGTTTCCAGTACGTATTATTGAGCCCACTGTCGCGGCCAATGCGCGACCGAGTGAGCATGGTGCCAAACAAAAACAGCACCATCACTGCACCGATATATACGAGTACTTGGGTGACGGCCACAAACTCGGCCGCCAACAAGATGTATTGCGCGGCCGCTCCTGCAAGTACCACCACAAGCCATAACGCACCATGCACAACATTGTTGGTGGTGACTACACGAATCGCACCAACAATCATGACTGCGGCAATGATTGCGAAACCGATGTTTTGAGCGATCAACATATTGGAGCCTTACTTCTTCTTCTTATCTGCACCGACTTCAAGCGCTGGGGCTTCAGGGACTGTTTCCATCCACTCGCTCAGCTTGGTCTTATCGTGCAACATGTCGGTGATGTTTGGCTCGGAGTATTCGTACTCTGGGCTCCAGAACAGTGCATCGAACGGGCACACATCTACGCAAATTCCGCAGTACATGCACAATGCGTAGTCGATGTCGAAACGGTCGAGCAGGTTAACTTGTCGTGGCTTACCGCCCTCGCGACGTGGTGGTGCAAGTTCTTTGTGAGCCTCGATGTAGATGCACCAGTCGGGGCAAGAGCGCGAGCACAACATGCACGATGTGCAGTTGTCTTGATGAAGGGCAATTACTCCGCGAGCACGAACTGGCGGTGCTTCTTTTTCGTGCGGATACTGCACGGTGTTTGAACCATTCTTAAACGTGCGCATCATCGTGCCAAACGTGATGCCAAGTCCTTTCAAGAGGCCGGGGAGTTGTGCCATTAGAACATCACTTTCAACACTGCCGTCAACATGATGTTGGCGAGTGATACGGGGATAAGAACTTTCCATGCAAAGCGTTGCAGTTGGTCTTCACGAAAACGTGGATAGGTAAATCGCACCCACATGATGAAAAATGTGAGCACCATCATTTTGGTGAACACGATTAACGGCCCAACTATGTTCATCCAGTTGGAAACGCTGTCCATCGATGTCCAACCAAACCACGAGAACGGCACTCCCCAACCACCGAGGAAGAGTGTGCTTGCGATCATTGCAAACACGCCTGCTGTTGCAAACTCACCGATGAAAAAGATGAGGAAGCGGAAGCCCGAATATTCGGTCATGTAACCCGACACCAATTCGGATTCGGCGATCGGCATGTCGAAAGGAGCCTGTGTCAGTTCGGCCTGAATCGCGATCATGAATACGATGAAACCAACGAACTGCGTGATCACATAAGGATTACCAAAAACGTCAATGCCAAACATGGAGCCAGCATTCTGTGCAATAACAATTTGCTGCAAGTTCATAGTGCCTGCCTGAATGACAACGCCCATCACCGCAAGCACCATTGGTAGCTCATACGCGATCAACTGACCTGCTGCGCGCAGACCGCCGAGCAATGAGTATTTGTTTGCACTCGACCAACCAGCCATCAAGATCCCGAGTACCGAAATGGATGAGACAGCTAGCGCATAAAAGATGCCAGTTTCAAGATTGGTAAACCATGCATCTGGGCCAAACGGAACGACCACTACAAGAAGGAACGTGCTCATCAATACAATGATCGGTGCCATCTTGAATACAGGCTTGTCGGCATTGGTTGGTTGAATGTCTTCTTTTTGCAGCCACTTGCCTACTTCAGCAACAAGCTGCAACGAACCATATGGGCCAGCTTCCATTGGGCCAAGTCGGCTCTGCATAAACGACATCATCTTGAACAAAAAGACATACACAATCGTGCCTGCAGGAAGTAATACGGCGACGAGTCCACCTAGAACGCGCAAAAGGGATTGACCCCAATATGGAATAACGACGCCAAGCAACATATTCATTAGCGGTCGATGTCGCCCAAAATGAAATACAACGAAGCAAGAATAGTGATGATGTCTGGCACGTAAACGCCACGCAACAACCATGGAGTGATCGAGATGTTGTTGAAACTTGCCGAGCGAATCTTGACCCTGAATGGACCGAGATCGCCGCGCGATACAACGTAGTAACCCATCTCGCCAAGTGGGTTTTCGGTGGAGACCCATGCTTCACCTTCAGGCACTTTGATGATCTTTGGAACCTTCGCCATTACGGGGCCGCTTGGGATTCCCTCAAGCAATTGATCGACGATCTTTGTTGCCTCGCGAGTTTCTTGCAGGCGCACCCAGCAACGAGCGAAACTATCGCCGTCTGGATGTGTCCAAACTTTGAAATCAATTTTGTCGTACACGAGTGGAATTGTTTGATCGCGACGCAAGTCCCAATCGACACCGCTTGCGCGCAAGTTTGCGCCAGATAATCCGTACTGCAGCGCAACATCGCGAGGGATCACACCGATGCCGCGTGTGCGTGACTGGAAGATCTCGTTACCAAACAACAGTGTCTCGATCTCGTCGCAGAAATTGCGCAACTTCTTCATCACTACTTTTGTTTCGTCTATCCAACCCGCAGGTAAATCATCTTTCAAGCCACCAATGCGATCAAAGTTTGGGTGAAAACGCCCGCCGGTTGCAGACTCGATGAGGTTGAGCACATATTCGCGATCGCGAAATGCCAAGAACACAGGAGTGATCGCACCCATCTGCACACCCAAGTCGCCAAGAAAGAGCGTTACGTTGGCGATACGTGAAAGTTCAAACAGAATCGTGCGGATCCACTGCGCGCGCGGTGGTGCTTCTACATTCATCAGTTTTTCTGCGGCCAGAATAAACGGAACCTCGTTGGCAAAACTGCCAAGCCAGTCGATGCGGTTAATCAGCGAAGTGACTTGTGGAAATGTGCGAACCTCGGTGAGTTTTTCGTAACCACGATGCATGTAGCCACATGATGGTTCGGCCCACACCACTTGCTCTCCATCGAGACGAGCGATAATGCGCAATGTGCCGTGAGTTGCGGGGTGTTGTGGCCCGATGTTGAGGGTCATGCCCTCTGTTTCGAGCTCGACATTGAGTCGTGCATCTGCTGCTTGCGAAGCGATGTAGCTCAGTTGTTGGCGACTGCCGAGTTTTGCTGAAACGGGATCATTCAGAATGGTCATGATGCACCTTCAACCTTTACTTCATCTTCACTTACGCCGTCTTTATCATCATCGGCGCCGCCTGGCAGTGGCTCGACATCGACAATGCCCGGCCATGGCTTGACCATACGTGCAAGCAGTGGGAAGTCTTTGCGCATTGGATAGCCCTCGAAATCGATTGGCAAATACATGTTGCGCAAGTCTGGGTGGCCAGTAAAACCAATGCCAAACATTTCGTGAGCTTCGCGCTCGTGCCAGTTTGCACCGGCAAAAACTGTGCAAATTGAATCGATAGTGAACGAGTCATTTGGAACATCAGCCTTGATGTTGATGCCCAAGTGCGTCACTGAGTTGACGAGGCGCACAAGCATTTGCATGCGAGTGTCGCCACCGGTGTAGCCGGGGCGAATCACTGTGTCGCGCACAGGTGCTGGCTCTGATGGATCGTCTTCGCCGCGACCATAAGGCGACGGCATCCAGTCGATGGCCGAGAGGAAACAGAAATAATCAAATGCGTGTGCAACTTTCAGCGCCTGAATGCTTGCGCACCACGACTCGGTCGTGACTCGCACCCAAATATCGTCGCCTGGCTTGACGAGTGTGTCGACAACAGCAGCGCCAAGTGTTGTACGAATTGCTGCAACCATCGCGTCACGCGTGGCATCAACTTTTACTTCTACAGCTGGTGAAGTGGCGGTTTCAGCGGGTGACGACAACGGGCTCACCTCGCCTTTCGGCTTCTGCGGATGCATTTACTGACGAATTCGCTACCGCATCAATTGACACAGTTCCTTCACCGCGCCAACGCGCGCCCATGTCTTCATTCTTAATTCGCTGTTGCAACAACACAATGCCTTCGAGTAGGGCTTCTGGACGGGGTGGGCAACCTGGCACATACACGTCGACAGGAATTATTTGATCGACACCTTTTGTTACTGAGTAGCTGTCCCAATATGGGCCACCGCAGTTTGCGCAACTACCCATCGAGATTACATATTTCGGTTCTGGCATCTGCTCATACAAGCGCTTGATGGCTGGCGACATTTTGTCAGTGACAGTTCCCGAAATAACAACAAGGTCTGCTTGACGTGGACTTGCTGGCAATGGAATAACGCCGAGGCGCATCACGTCGTAACGCGGTGAACCAAATGCTGCGCCCATTTCAATGGCGCAACATGCGAGACCCCACTGGTACACCCACAATGAATACGAACGACCCATGTTGAACAACGAGTTGAGTGGCTTGGGCAAACGCCCGCGATCTACAAGACCCATGTTGTTACACCCATCGCAATACGCCCTTGCGCCAGGCATAGACCAGGCCAAGAAGCAAGATAAATACAAAAATGCCCATTTCAACAAGACCAAACGCGCCATAGCGCTCGAGCTGAGTAGCCCATGGGAAAATGAAAACTGCTTCCACATCAAAAATCACAAATAACAACGCAAAGATGTAATAACGAACTTGACTTTGAGACCAACCTTCACCGATTGGGTCGACACCGCTTTCATACGACAACAACTTCTCGCGATTTGGTTTAGACGGTCGAATTAGTGACGATACCCAAAGCAATAATCCGGCGATGAGGACAGCAGCCAAACCAAACCAGACAATGGTGAGAAATGACCTGAGGAAGGTAGACATCAACCTAAAAAACTACTACTTGGGCGTAGTTTTGGGAGAAACCGTGCGCCGCTTTTTACCTTGTGAACAAGTGCCCGCGCGCCTTTGGCTTGGGCATTGGGGTGGTCGCGACATTATGCAAAAACCAGTCGACAATCAGCCCTGCAGCAGGACCCGATCGCTCGACCTCTGCTCGTGTGCGTTCAATGAGGGCGTTTGGAGTGATGTCAAGTGCGGCCAATTCGGCTGCCCCCTGCCCGCTCATCCAGCGAGAAATGATGGCCTCATTGGCTTCTGGGTGAAATTGGGTTGCAAATGTACGCCCCATCTGCATGGCCTGTGGGCCAGCATCGCTGAGTGCTAATACCTGGGCACCAGGGGGCGCAGAAAACGTGTCGTAATGCCACTGCATCCACGACCCAGCCAACACACCATAAGTAGGTGTGGCTATGACTTCGTGCCAACCGACCTCTGCTTTTTTAGCTCGCTCGGCACTACCGCCAAGAGCATGTGACATAATTTGCGCGCCGAAACAGATGCCAAACTGCGGAATTCCGCGACGATGGCCCTCGCGAATGACCTCGGATTCGGCGGCAACATTCTTTGCTACGTTGTCCCAGTAGACCGACCAGTTAGATCCGAGATAGAGAACGAGATCTATGCCGTCGAGCGATGGCCACTCGTGCGGGTATTCGCGGTGAACTGTTGTGAACGAAAAGTCGTAGTCCTCAAATCGTTGGCCGACAAAGCCTGCATCGGCATCACCCGAATTTGCCAGAAGTAAAGCGCGCATCAGAGGTACGGTAGTCGGTGCATGGCGACAAGCAAACCAACACCAATAGATATTGCGAAGGATGAGTTTGTTGCTGCTCGCGAACGCGGCAAAGAGGTAGTACTTCACACTCCCGTTTTGCCTTCTGCATATCTCAGCCAACGCTTCGGCGGCACCATCGTGCTCAAGGCCGAAAACCTGCAACGCACTGGTTCGTTCAAAATTCGTGGAGGCATGAACAAACTTGCCCAATTGGGTAATGCCAAAGAAACTGGAGTGGTCGCGGGCAGCGCGGGCAACCACGCGCAAGGCCTTGCGCTTGCCGCAAAACATTTTGGAGCAAAGTGCGAGATCTTTGTGCCTAAAGGTGCGTCGCTTTCAAAGATTGCCGCAACCAAACACTACGGAGCAACTGTGCTTGACGGTGGAGAAAGTGTTGACACAGCAGTTGCAGCAGCACTTTCCCGCGCCAAAGAAACCGGCATGGCGTTTTGTCATCCATACGACGATCCAGACGTGATTGCAGGTCAGGGCACGCTCGGCCTTGAGCTACTTGAAGACATCGATGATCTTGAGCTGCTCATTATTCCTCTCGGCGGTGGCGGGCTGCTTGCTGGTACCGCACTTGCGATTAAGCAACAACACCCCAACGTACGAATCATCGGCGTGCAGGCATCAGTTTGTGCACCGTTCATCCACGGCACCTCTCCCGACGGCAAAGTACTTACACTCGCCGACGGCATCGCCGTAAAGCAACCGGGAAACTACACCAAGCCAATTATTGATAAGTGGGTTGACGAGATTATTGAAGTTGACGAAGACTCAATCGCTGACGCGGTGGTTATCTTGATGGAACATACCAAAATGCTTGTTGAGGGTGGCGGTGCAGTTGGCCTTTCTGCGCTGCTCACCAATCAGATCACACCTGCACAAAATGGCACCACGTGCATCGTGCTGTCTGGTGGCAACATCGACATCGGCCTCATCCCCAACCTTGTTCGCCGAAATGAAACCAACGAAGGTCGCCGTCTCACTATCTTTGTGCGCCTACCCGACCGACCAGGCTCGCTGGCCAAACTTGTTGATGTGTGCGCTACCAATGACGCAAACGTCATTGAAGTCCAGCACATTCGTGAAGGCGTCAAGCTGCATCCTCGCGAAACTGGTATTCAGGTTGTGCTTGAGGTCAAGAGCCCAGAACATGCACATGCAGTTCTTGAGGCATGCAAAGCAAGTTTTACTATAGAGCTTGTCTCAGATCAGTCGAAAGCAACGCCTTGAAGAATCATCTCCCTTTATTAAAGGCATTAATAAAGTTTGTTGGTCCTGTTGTTGGTGTGTTGATGTTGTTGGCGGGTGTTCCTGCTTTTGAGGTGGTTCGAGTTGTAGCAATTTTGCTTGTGCAAATGGCTGCTGGTGTGATGATTTGGGGGGTTATCGACCCTCGTAGCTCTAAGTCAATGCCTCTCATGATCGGCGCCGGTTCAACTCTCGGTTTTTGTGCCAGTACTTTGGCGCACCAGTTATTGCGAACCACTCCGTTTAGTGGAATCGCGTGGCTGTTACCACTATTTGGTGTGCTCGTATTTGCTTTCTTCAAACGTGAGCAGAGCGACCTCAATACAACGAGTGAGATGCAGTTTGATCTCAAGACATTTTCGCCAATTTTGGTGATGTTCACGACTATTGGGCTCGGCGACCAATGGTGGTGGATTTATCCGATTGTTTTTCTGAGTGGATCTCTCGTCATTGCAAACTTTTTGCATAAAAATATTTTTAAAGTTGTTTTGATACTGTCTCCTTTTGCACTTTTGTTCAGTGTTCTCTTACGCAAAATGAATTACTTGTGGTGGATTATGACCAACGACATTCCATATTTGGAGTCACTTGCATACTCAGTTAACAGGTGGGGACCACGAAAAAATATCAGTGCAGTTGGAAGCGAACTCTCCTACCACTGGTTTGCACTCGCTTGGTCAGGGATGACCACACAACTTTCCGGTGCACAAAGTTGGACTGTTTTAACCATCATGGTTCCAATTGTTATTTGTATGACAATCGGGCTGCTTGTTTGGAGCATTCTTTACGAAGCGACTAAATCCTCGATACTTGCGACTATTGGTGCAGTAAGTGTCTTGTTGTTGCGAGATGTAGTCAGCGTTACTTCCCCTACACAAATGTTTTCATTCACCATCATATTTGTTCTCGTCCTCATGATGAAAAGATGGTTAGAAACACACACAATCACCCTGCAAGCGGGTATAACTGCAGCAGTGCTGCTGTTCTGTTTATTCGGATCCAAAGTATCAACAGGTGCAACCTTTATGGCTGGGGCCGGGCTAACAATCCTCCTCAATACCCAGACATCAAAACTCACACGAATCAAAATCCTCACGGCATCAGTCATCACATCGGCTGCCTCCTACACATACTTCTTTGGAAACAAACCTCGCGGCGCTCAACATTCATTACAAATCAGATTCCCAAATATTGGTGGCCTCTTGATAGCCGATCGACCCTTAGGGGGAGGAGTATTTCACATACCTCTCGAGATGTTCACTTTTTCACTAATCGCACTACCAATGCTCAGTCCGATTTTTCTACTAATTACCTTTAGAAATGATCTCGATAACAAGGCATTCGATTATTTCTTAAGCCTTACGATAATTTCAGGATTAATATTTAGTCGGTTTTTGGATGGTTCGGGAACAGAGGCATATTTCATCAGTACAACAATTCCTTTGTCGCTTATCTTTATTATCTTATTGCACATGAAAGTACGGGCCTCATTGCGTCTACCAAATCATTGGCGAGGCCCCACGGCGCTTCTGGGATGTGGATTAATTTTAGGATATTTAAGAAATATGGTTAGTGCAATAATTAAATCACACCAGAACTACTCTGTGGTTTGGCGATCCGCTCCGTATGTATTCGTATTCATCATAATTTTACTCATTTCGATAATCGTCAGCTCTGTTGTCGCGAAGCAAGGGCAGAAAAAACGATTAGCTATTTGGTCTATTTGTCTCCTCCTATCGTCATCACTCATTGGGGTCCAACTAAGCCAAAGAGTTAATTTTACCAAAAATGCTTTTTTGTTTTCATCAAAATCCGAACCGCAATTTTTAAAATGGAACCACTTAGCAGGATCGCCTGATCAGTTAAGTGCAATTAACTGGATACGCACAAATACCCCCAAAGATGACATAATCGCAACAAATCGAAGATGTTTGCAATTGGAGTTCTGTGGCGGACCGAGATGGCTTTTGCTTTCTGCCTTATCGCATAGACAGATTTTTCTAGAGGGAAACTTAACAGGACTTCCAACTGAGACCCCGTGGGTAGATGAACGGAAAATACTTTCCGAGGAGTTCGTCGTAACCCCAAATAGACAAATGGCAGATCGTCTCTACACGCTCGGAGTTCGTTGGCATTACGTTGAATTGAGTTTCCTAGAAACTCCGACGGGTTGGGAATCCCTCAAACTTGCCCAGAACCGAAATTGGGAACCATGGGCAAAAATCGTCTACAGAAACGAGACTGTATTGGTTCTACAGCTTATGCCGCCAGCGAACTAGATTTAAAGCACCGATGAAGAACACAGCATCAGTTGCGAGATTCTTGAGACGTCCGGTAGGCGATAAACAGATATTGAGCACAACTTTTGTACTCATATTGATATTGCTTCTTAGTGGTGTCCCGTTTAAATATTGCATCTTCTCAACTTTGTTGGTTATGTCCCACACCTTTATTGGTGTAAAAATACATCACAAGTTTGTGCCAAAGAATCAAAAGCTTCTGCCACTTGGCTCAGGTTTTGCGATTGGCTCTTTAATCGCAGTCACTCTTGATCAATTATTGGTTTCTACCCCCGTTAGGGACATCTCCTGGTTAACGATTCCCCTCATAGCAGTGATTATATTTATTCGTTCCGTGCAAACGTCACGACCTATTCACATACATAATGCTGCTCAAATTACAGTTACCACATTCGGCTTCTTGGTCTTGATTGGACTTGTCCAAGAACGCTATTGGCCATTCTGGATCGCAATTTCGATGCTGCCATTGGTGTTGATTGAAAATACAAATTTCCCTAAACTGAATCGCCCGCATATCATCACCTTGTGGGTTTTGGTTATGGGCACAGCCTCGCTAGTCATCAAGAATCGTCCAACACTTTGGTGGATTAAAACCCAAGATTTCCAGTTTTTTGAATCCCTTTCCTATTCTTTGGCACACTGGGGTTCACGTGATCAAGTATTTGCGACCGGAAATCCGATTCTCTACCACTGGTTTTCCTTTGCATGGACAGGAATGATCTCACGAATTATCGAAGCCCCAAACTGGCTTGTACTCTCGAAAATAGGACCACCAATTGTGATCATATTTCTCGTACACCTGGTAAATGAGCTATTGACACACTTCAACCTTTCGAAAAATCAGCGTATATTTGGAATTCTGTTGGTGCTACTGCTAAATGATCTCAATTTTGAGTCACCAAGCATGGTATTTTCATACATCTATTTGCTGGCATTTTGTATCTTTGTAATTCATTTCTTCGCGAATAAAACAATCCCAATTGCTCTCTTGGCAGCGGCTTTATCGGCTGGAGCACTCGCAGCTAAAAGTAGCAACATCGCTGTTCTATCAGGTGGACTCTGCGGAATTTTCTACTTTGGTTGGACATGGTCCGAGTTGAAACGATCTGCAATAACTAAATTGTCATTACTGATTGGGCTTGCGATATCCATAGTTTTCTTCATTATGTATTTCCGATCTCCATACGGTGGAAACATTGGATTGGGTACCGTCGGTATAGCACAAGATTTCTATGGAGATATAGCCACCTTGCCTCGCAATAGTTTTATCTTTTGGTCTCTATTTATCTTGCTTGATATAGCCGCTTTCAATCTCCTCATCCTCAGAGCTTCTTGGCTCACATCAAAATTACGCAATAATGTGTTGTTCTGGATTTTTTTGGGGTCAACGCCGTTCTCGATATTTGCATTATTGGTCTCAAAGAGTGTGCACGAACAAGAGGAATATTTTCAACATTCTTGGGTGATTATTGGAAGCATTTGTCTGGTGATTGTTCTATTTAATCTGAATGAACACTTAAATTTGAGAGCAAAAGTGTTAAACCGAGTGTTTCTGACTTCCATCTTTTTGGTGGTTTTTACTTGGACACTGCAATTACTGATTCCGATCAACAACAGCGGAACTTATCATGCAGTAAAAATGCGGATTTTGAACGGAGCATCAATTACTTTGTTGTTAACAACTGCTGTCTTAATTTTATCAATTACTCGCCTGCTTCGTCTACAACTAAGGCGAAGCGATCTGAGGTATGCGGTACTTATCGCTGGGACTATTGTTCTCGTGTTTTCGCTCAACGCTAGATGGCTCACAGATCAGGACAGATTTCGTGATGAAGTATCTGCCGTCTCGCATAACGCGTATATGTTTGGTGCCGAGCCAGTACAACAAATTGGTGAAGCCGTTTCGACACTTACTCCGGAGAACGCAATAATCGCTTCAAATTATTTCTGTGATGAAGTAGATTGCGAATTTGATTTATACGACCCACACCGACTCAATTGGTCTGTTGGCGGCGAGGCCTTGAACTTGGTTGTGTATTCTCATCGTCGCTATTTAGCCACTGGATACGGGTATCTATGGCAAAATGTCAAACCTTCCAACGAGGTTGTAGATCGAATAGAGCTTTCCTTGGGTTTTGGCGACGCACCCTCTGTGGAACTCCTAGACAATCTCCGTCTACGCAATGTTTCATACTTTGTTATAGACCTATCAATGACATCATTTCATGACTGGACCAGATTCGGTGAAATTATCGCATCTAATAAAAGATTTATACTGCTCAAATTGGACTTTGGTAACGCAACAGAGTTCTGACATTCGGAATACAGACGCCAATACGTGAATTTTTTACAAATCAGTATTTTCTTGGCCATCTTGCCGGCCAATCAAAACGAAATATTGACCCCCCATTGGGATCCAACGTAACATCCGCTCAAAAACGGGAAGTTTACGCAAGAATGACGGAAAGAATAGACAGTATCCACTTACAATTTTTCTGGTGTGAATTGACTCTCGGAATAATTTGGTGAGTTGCGATTTTTTCAACAGCGTAACCCCCTCGTCGAACTCGCAATTTGAAACAATGCGCCGAGTTATTGGATTGTATGGATTGTGCTCAAAGATGCACAATTGCCCCCCAGGGGACAGTGATTCAAATAGTGAATCCATTACCTCTTGTTGACTTTTTTCGGGAATGTGGTGAAATACACATGAAACAAAAATGAGATCAAAATGTTGTTTCGGTAATTCTGAGAGAGTAACTGTCTCGGTGTAGTCGAATCTCTGCCTTAATTTATGAAGTGACGTCAATGAGATATCAGTTGCCCAAATTTGAGAATTGGGGAAATTGTCGTGTAAATGAGGAATTGAGGTGCCAATTCCACTTCCATAATCCAGAATTGACTTAATTTCGCTGCTTGCAACAAGGTGAGCTAAGAGATCTATTTTGTATCGAGCAAAATAATTGCTTTCCTCTGCAAACACCCCAAGTGCATCTTGAAACTTCTGCTCATAATTATCTGCAAATGCATCGAAGTCGCCGATACTTTTATTCATTTTGGGTTCCTACTTTGCTGTCACCTATCAACAAGGTTCCCCTTTTGAAGTTCTGATAACAATTGTCGTCGAATCCGGTCAATACCAACTGCGAGAGTAGTGTATCTAAATCTTGGAGCGCTGATTTCTATAGTCGACCTTAACCTTAGGTCGACAATTTGGACTCCAGAATTCTTCTTTCTCGTCAATACGATTTGTGGGCGTTTCCAGAAAACCCGTGACGATTCACTGAGTAATTCACTTATGCTCGAATTGTATTCTGCTGCGATAATTTTGATGAGAGACCCACCAAAATCTTGATTGCTCATGTACGACACTGTGTTGGCAATATCGCATGCTGCATCATCTACATAAATATAATTTCTGATGGTCTCCAATGGAACAAAGATCTCAATTGGTTTGCATAAAAGCATCGACCTACATATGGTCGTGACTACTCCCTGACCTTTATGCCAATTTTGACTTGGGCCATATAGGTTTGCGATTCGACCGAGCACACTTGAGGTTCCGAAATCTTGCGTAAATCGAGAAAATAGCGCTTCGCACTGCATCTTTTGTAAGCCATAATTTCCAATTGGTGAAGGCACCGTTGCTTCAGTGAAAGGCGGACCCTTGGAACCAGCATAAACACCTCCTGCAGAGGATGCATAGAACAGGACTCCTTGGTGCAGAAACCTAGATGAACTCTGACTTAGTCGACTTAGAAAGATTTCAATTTTTTTAATTTCGCTACTCAAAACCTCAAGCGAACTAGAGACAACTCCAATTCCAGCACACCAATGAATAGACCACTTTTCTGATCCAACTTGCTCTATGAATTCACTTACCGATTGATCAATCTCAGCTTCAAATTCTGTTTGATCATTCCAATGAAATGACGTAGTTGGAGCCCAGGTTCTGCCCAGATCGTCCAAGCGTTGCTCTACACTCCTCCCAAGCAAACCACCACGCCCGATTACCCACGAAATCATTGAATTTGCATAGAGTTTCGGCTGCGCCGTAATGCCGTGAGATCTGGATCACTCACCGCGACATACAACGGTTTACCAATTGAAGCTCGAACAATCATTCCCAAATATTCAGCAAGTACTCCGAGCACCAAGAGGATTAGCCCTCCAATCAACATGAGCGCCGCAAACAGAGATGCCCATCCGGAAACTGCATATCCGTAATTTACTTTGCCAATAACTATCGTGGCAGCAGCAAATATTCCCGTGATAAATGCAGTTACTCCCATAAGTGCAGCCAATCGAAGTGGACGAGTCCCAGAGCTCAGCACGAGTCGCCAGAAATGGCTCGAAAGACGGCGATAGCTATACCCAGATTCTTTACGAGTTTCTTGTCGCAACTCGACAGGACATTGAGCCACATTTTGTACTATCCAGGTGAGAGCCACGTCAAGATAAACGCCATCCCCGACATACGCCGCCAGAGTGCGACCAACTGCTCCTGAAACCAACCGAAAGCTATTAAAATTTCGGTGTGAGCCATCTGTGAGCATACGAAAAATCGTGTTCTTAACGATCCAAGAAAAAGTGTTGCGAATTACCCCATGAGGTGGGCGATTTGTTGGCTTGGCATAAACAAGTGAAGCATCGTTCTCTATTGCAGTGTCGAGCAGGTTGCCGAAATCTTTCGGGTTTTGCTGACCATCCTCGTCAATAGTGATAATCCACTCAGACGTAGTGGCAGCCATTCCTGCAAGAGTTGCCGCGTGTTGACCAAAATTTTTTGAAAGCCACACCGGCTTAATCCAATCAAATCTCTGAGACAACTCCCGAATTACATTCTCGGATTTGTCGGGTCCACAGTCGTTTACTAAAACCACTTCTGTAACGAGAAATTCGATACCACGGGGTGATCGGCATGGAGTTATAAATGGTTGAATTTCTTCAATCAACGGACGCAGAGTCTGGCTTCCGAGATAAACAGGTATAACGATCGAAACCGTATGTTGAATTTGCTGAAAATTTGTCAATTCAGACATAGTCAGAGACTACAACTTCAAACCGCTAGCCCTAGTTCCATCTGTACGACTAATCTCTCCATATGCGGGAGATCCACGATTGACATGTTCCTTCGTTTCAGAGGCGTCTTAAAAACCCATAACCACCATTTTCAACTAATATTTATTTGCGTCAGTTTTGTCATTGGTTTTGCTATAGCCAATGGTTCGAACCTCTGGGATTCGTTTCGGATTGGATTAGTGATATTCATCCAATGGGTGGCTGGTGCACTCATCTGGTCACGATTTTCCAATTTGGAAACATCCTCGAATATCGAAACGATTGCATTGGGAGCCGCAATCGGTTTTGCACTCTCAACATTCTTAGATCAGATTTTTCTTCATACTCCAATTCACATCTTTGCCTGGATGATTCCCTCTATTTTCATCGCTCTCCAAATGCTAAATGGCAAGTCAACTATGAAAAGCAAAGCACCTGAGCAACCTGAAACTTTGGCAATAGTCTGCACGTTGATAACGGCTCTTGTCGGACTGAGTGCGTTCTACTACGTATATCTGTTCGGCTGTATCCCCTTGGTTATTGTCGCGTTATTTTTCGCTCGTTCCAAGTCCAAGACAGATCCATCTTTCTGGGTGGTGCTAACAACCATTATTTCGTCTGCCGCGGTAACAGCTATCGCAATTGCAATTAATCGTCCTCAACCGACGACGCTGATGCGTACAATTTACTATGACACAGATGACCAAATTTTTAGCGAGCAGATGTCTTGGTCTATAGCGAAGTGGGGTCTACACGAAAACTCTTCTGCCGTCGGTACGCCAATAAAATATCATTGGCTCTCCCTTGGGTGGTCTGGACTAGTTACTCGATCTAGTGGCGCAGGTCTTTGGATAGTCAATTTACAAATTGTGCCAGTTATTACATTTCTGATTCTTGGCCTCCTGATCCTCGCTGTGATCCTGAATACAAAGCGTGTTCGTTTCATCGCCTTGTTCGCACCACTAATTCTCTTTGCCACAGATGACTCTTCAACGGTCATCCGTTTTTACTTCACTAATGTGACTACGAATCTGTTGCCGCATATATGGCTTGCGTCATCAACGTACCTTATTTTCAAGTTTTTAAGCCACAGATCCATCTTTATCCGTTTGATCATCATCCTTCTTAGCGTTTCCACAATCTTGGGGAAAGGACCATACGGGATCGTATTGGCATCTGGTCTGGTGGTTTCACTTATTTTTGGAGTGATCTCTATCCGAAAAAACAGATCTTTGGTAATCACGATAATACTGACACTGTTTTCTATGGCTTTGGGCTACTACACATTTATCAATGACCAAAGTAATATTGCCATTTCCTACGAGCCAAATTGGCCACAAATACATGCACTGTTCCCATTTCCTTTAAATAGCGCTGTAGCTCCTGGCAGCCAATTTTCTTTCAGGATCGGCATAGTTTTTTTCCTCTGTTTTATTATTATGCGATTCACAACCCTCTTGACTCCGTTTGCAACATCAACACTTCGGTCGGTTCAAACATGGTTCATATGGGGATCGGTTGCTGCTGGCTCATTCTCATTCTTCTTGTACAACCTTGGTGGAACTCACTATTTCCTGAATGGATCACTTACAGTACTCGCTATTGGTAGTGCATTCTTCTTAGTTGAATACCAAGAAAAAATAAGCTATCAGGTGAGTCGTATCAATTGGTATCAGCAAACTGCAGTCCTTTTGGTAGTGACAACAACTTTGTTTTTAACTACAAAATATCTGAAGTACTCCGTTTTAACCTACGTTCTACCAATTCTTATCGTTATTGGCTTGTCAATGGTAAATATTCGAAGATTGCATTTTTCATTAGGACGTATAGCTGAGAATACATTCGTTCTATCATTGGTGATTTTCTTGTCATTTAACTTTCTGTCGTTTGTTCAACGAATCAACTTTTCTCCAGCGAAACCGACAGATTACTTCATTGAGCTTACTGCATCCGAACAAGAACTTGAAGCGTTGAGGTGGATTGACGAATCTTTGCCCGATAATTCAGTGGTCGCTACGAACCGATTACTGTGTTTAGATAACGTACTTTGTGGTGAGAACTCAGCATCGCATTTAGTCTCTGCAGTATCACGACGAAAGCTACTTCTTGAAGGCCCCAAATTTATTCCAAGAGCACGAACAGCAGTTGGCGAATACCAAGCGTGGGCTTCGCTACGAGCCCGTATATCAGTTGGATTTATAAATCAGCCTTCAGCGCTGTTTGTTCAACAATTGCAAAACTATGGAGTTTCAATAATCTATGTACAAAAGTCAGCAACAACTACAAATTCATGGGAGCCATGGGCGTCAATTGCATTCGAAAACGATTCTGCTGCAGTTCTTGTGCTGAATCCATAGCTGAGAATGCTAAATTTTACTATATATGCCACGAATTGGTCTTGACAGAACTAACTACCGCTTAGATATCCAGGGACTCCGTGGAGTTGCGGTAATTCTTGTAGTGCTTTATCACGCTGGATTGAATTTTGGTGGTGGGTTCCTAGGCGTAGATGTCTTTTTTGTCATTTCTGGTTTTGTGATTAGTGACATGATTATTCGTGAGATAGAGACGACTGGGAGCTTTAGCCCGTCGCAATTTCTTCTTCGGCGCATAAAACGTTTGTTCCCTGCGCTCGCATCGATGCTTGGATTCGTAATTGTCTACGTAACATTTTGGGAAAAAATACCCCTCGATAAGACCCGTACTACGCATTCAGCAATAGCCGCATTCTTTTCTGTCTCTAACTGGAAATTTGCGACAGACGGTTTCGGGTATTTTGAGCCAAGTAATGTTCTCAATCCTTTACTTCATACATGGTCACTTGGCATTGAGGAACAGTTTTATCTTATTGTTCCAGTTGTCGTCACTTTAGCAATTTTCGCTCATAAAAAATTTCATCTTAAAGTCACAACCATCCAAAGGATGTTGATCCTTGTTGCGATTATTTCTCTTGCCATTCAAATTCGATTCTCACTTTTTCTGGATCAAAACATCCAGAATCTCTCATCAATCAACCGCATTATCAGGTATCTCGGAGATCCATTTTATGGAACACCAGGTCGGGTTTGGGAGTTTCTTGCTGGTGTAATGGCATGCCAATTCATACATATAAAGCCAAATCTGATATCGAAATACCAATCACTCATTCAAAACTTTGGTGTTGTATCAATAATCACGATAGCCATAGCAACCCACAGCCAAACTCCTCGCGGGAGCATTCCCAATATCGCTGTAGTAATCGCAACCGTGGGAATTTTGGTTTTCGGTTTCAGAACAGACCAAGTAGAGGCGCATATTCAACCACTCACAAATCGCTACCTAGTATGGATCGGCGACCGCTCCTACGGATGGTATTTATGGCATTGGCCAATGATTGTATTTGTGATCAAAGCCTGGCCCGACCATGACTACATGACCATCGTTGCTGTCTTCGCTTCACTATTGATGGCCGCGGCATCATTTCGCTTTGTTGAAATGCCATGGAGAAAGCGCTTAATTAAACGACCCAAACTGGTACTGACTCTTATTGCTGGATCACTTTCAGTTTTATTAATTTCGGTGCCAAACATGACCACTATAGGACTAACGACTAAATCAATTGATTCAGGCAGCCTCGCTACTCCTGCCTGGGATATTCCATTTCATGACTGCCTCATACTCGAAGAGAACTGCCTAATTCATGCCAAGCCCAGTGAAACTGACATTCTTCTAATCGGTGATTCACATGCTGCATCTTTGGCTCAAGTTTTTGTGAGAGCCGCAACCGATGTCGGACTGATCCCCCAGATTTCGACTACTAAAGGTTGTGCACTTATTCGAAGTGACAGTATTTTTTATCTTTATAACTTTAAAAATTCAAATAAGATGACCGATACTTTCTGTGTAAGTTCTTACGATTTTAATATTAAATGGATCGAGAATCATCCACCTAAAGCTGTCCTAATTTCTCAGTACGCATCTTTTTATATTAATTCCCCAAGACTCAATGATCATTTTGAATTACGTGTTTCATGTTTTGCCGAGTCTGGTAACTGTAAAAACCTTCCTCGCTCAGCCGATAGAACTAATTTTTTTAAATCCCTACTGTCGGAAACCATTTCAAAAATAACTGCAGCAGGAACGGTTGTTGTACTTGTGGCTCCTCTCCCCGTCCAATTTCGAAACCTTGAGGAGATGACGTCAGTCGATCAAAATAGCGGTACTTCCCGAGTCTCTATAGATGATCAGCGATCTGACGTGCTAAGTGTCTATAAAGAGCTCTCCCAAAAAAATTCGTCCGTCATCTTGTGGGATCCCATTGATCAACTTTGCAACAAAATTATCTGTCCGAACAGCAGCGATTCGGTTTCATTTTACGTCGATAATGGACATCAGAGCATCGCAGGTGCCAATCGTCTTCTTAATTCATTTTTAGAGTTGCTTCAATCAATAAAAGCAAAATAGATTAAAGCGAAACGATGTTTTCCAAACCCAATAACAAATTTGGGAGGATGCCGATGAGAAGCGTTACGGCGACAGCCAATGTGATTGCCAGTCCAGCAGATTTTGAGATTGAAACCGGAGCATCGTCGACCGGATCGCTCAGCCACATGCTCACCATGATGCGCAAGTACAAGAATGCTGCGATCACCGCAGCGAGCATGGCTGCTACTGCAAGCGCGTAGCTCTCAACTGAGACCGCGGCACGAATGATGCCAAACTTGGCGACAAAACCCGAAGTAAGTGGCACGCCGGCCTGAGCAAGTAACAACACGGTCATGCCAAGCGCCAGCAAAGGGCGCTTCTTGCCAAGTCCCTTAAACGCGTCGAGCGTTGTCGCGTTGTCACCTTGGCCCGCAACAACTGAAACCACAGCGAATGTACCAATAACCAAAATTGAATAGATAAACAAGTAGCCCATTGCCGACGAGATACCAAGATGCGAATCACTATGACCGATATGTGATGCAGCTTCCAGACCAACCAGAATAAAACCTGCGTGGCTAATGGATGAGTACGCAAGCATGCGCTTTACATCGGTCTGCACAACCGCCAACACCGAACCAACAACAAGCGTGAGCAACGCCAACACAAGAATGGCCGGACGCCAGTCGTCGATGCGGCTTGGTAACGCAATCATGAACACGCGAATGAGTGCCGAGAATGCTGCAACCTTGCCGACCGAACCCATGAGTGCAGTAATTGGTGTTGGCGCACCCTGATACACGTCGGGTGTCCATACATGGAATGGAACAAGCGAAACTTTGAACGCAAACCCAACGAGCAAGAGCGCAATGCCGGCGAGCAACAACCCGTTGTTGGACGGCACCGTGACCTCGCCAGCAAACACCGTGGCCATCGATTGCAAGTTGGTAGTACCCGACGCGCCGAATAACAGCGCGACGCCATACAAGAAGAAGGCCGAAGCAAAACCACCGAGGATGAAATATTTGAGACCTGCCTCGCCGCTTTGTGTGCGGCTGCGGCTAGATGCTGTGAGCAAGTAAAACGAAAGGCTCAACGTCTCGAGACCAAGGAACAACACCAGCAGATCATTCGCTGAGACCATCACTACCCCGCCGATTGCGGCAGTAAGCATGAGGCCGTACACCTCTGGGCCATCTTCGCCTTCGCGAGTGAGATAGTCGTTGACGACAAGAGAAACGAGAGCAACCGAAACACAAATGGTGATAGTTGCAAACATCGCGAAGCGATCAAACGCAAGAGCACCACCCACCAGTGTTGACGGCTTGTCATCGCCCATCTGATTCCACAACATGCCGGTCAGTACTGCCGCAATAATTGCCGTGACCACAGACGCCGTGGCATACCAACCACGTTTCCACTGTGGGGTCAGCGAACCAACAAGAATCAAGAACAGTGCACCACCGAGCAACGCAAGGATTGGGCTGATCTTGAACCACGCAATTTCTGGGCCCTCAAATGCCGATGTTGCTGCAATCAATTTGTTCATCATTTGCTTGCCTCAACATGCTCTATCAGTGCCTTGACGCTTGGCTCGATGCGATCGAGCATCGGCTTTGGATACACACCCGCAAACACGATGGCTGCGACAAACACTGAAAGCAACAAACCTTCGCGCAACGTGATTTCTGGAAACGACTTGTTGTCATCATTTGGTTCGCCATGAAACACGCGCTGGTAAGCCCAGAGCAAATAGAGCGCTGCAAGAATTACCCCGACAGTGGCGACAACAACCCACCAGCGTGCGGTTTCAAATGAACCGATGAGCACAAGAAACTCGCCAACGAAACCGTTGAGACCTGGCAAGCCAATTGACGACAACATCACGATCATGAAAAAGCCCGCAAAAATAGGCGCGACGGCCTGAATGCCGCCGAGCTCTGAAATTTGACGAGTGTGGCGGCGCTCATAAATCATGCCGACAAGCAAGAACAACGCGCCAGTTGAAACACCATGGTTGACCATCTGCATCACACCACCCGTAATGGCTTGCGTGGTCATTGCAAATGTGCCGAGCACGATGAAACCGAGGTGAGCAACCGATGAATATGCAACGAGACGCTTGAGATCTTTTTGCATCGTTGCGGCAATTGCGCCATACAAAATGCCGATGACTGCAAGCGTGAGCAACACGGGCTTGGCCCAAATCGCTGCCTGCGGAAACAGATACACGCCAAAGCGCAACATGCCATACGTACCCATCTTGAGCAACACGCCAGCCAAGATGACCGACCCACCAGTTGGTGCCTGCGTGTGAGCATCCGGCAACCATGTGTGCAACGGAAACAACGGAACCTTGACCGCAAATGCGATCATGAACGCAACGAACAACCAGCGGCCAGTGCCCGTAGCGAAGTTTGCCTTTTCGGCTATCTCGACCAAGTCAAATGTGAGCACGCCCGTGTCGCGACGTGCCAAAAATGCTGTGGCAACGATACCGACGAGCATGAATGCGGAGCCAGCCATTGTGTACAAAAAGAATTTGGTTGCGGCATACACGCGCTTTTCATAACCCCAGCCACCGATAAGGAAATACATCGGAACCAACACGATTTCGAAAAACACGAAGAACAAAAACAAGTCGAGGCTGAGGAAACTGCCCATAACGCCGGCTTCGAGCAACAGCATCCATGCCAAGTACGACTTGTGGTCGTGGTGCGGATCGATGCCAACAATGACGAGCGGAAACAACACGCCAGTGAGCACGACCATGAATAGCGAAATGCCGTCGACACCCAAATGCCACGAGATGCCCCACTCACTGATCCATGCATGCTTTGATACAAACTCGAAACCAGCAGCACCAGTTGGAAACTTGACAAGCATCCACACGCTCATTGCACCAGTAGTGATACTCGATACGAGCGCAGCAAGCTTGACCCACTCGCCATGCTTCTTATTCAGCAATGAAACAAGAATTGCACCGAGCAACGGCATCAACACAAGCATCGTGAGGATCGGAAAACTTGCCGTGGCCTCACCGGCCTGTTCAACTGAAGCAAACATCAGATAAGCCCCCTCAACACAAACCATGCCAAGAGCACAACAACACCGACCGCGATAATGGCCGCGTATGCGCGAACAAAACCATTTTGGCTCTTGCGCACTTGGCCAGCCACCGCACGCACAATGGTGGCCGTGCCATTGACAGCACCATCAACAACATGCGCATCAATCCACGCGACGCCATTGAACAATGCGTTGCCTGGGCCACTCACCAACCTGGCTGCAGTGGCGTCATAGTTCCACGCCTGCTCAAGGATCTTTGGCTCGATGGCCTTCATTTTGTGTTTGGCATACACGGCTATGGCTGCAACGATGCCGAGCATTGCAACGACCACTGCAACACCAAGTAGCAAATACTTGTTTTGATATGCCCAAGTTTCCTTAATGTGGGCTTCAGATTCTTCAACAACTGGCGCAAGCCAATGTTCTAAAAAGGCAGTCTTCTTAGAGAACGGCAACTGCAGCGCACCACCAACCATTGCAAGACCGGCAAGAACAACAAGCGGCATCAACATAATGCGTGGGCTCTCATGCGGGATGAAGTCGCCATGCGCACCGTTTTCGGCAGCATGATCATTCCACTTTGCTTCGCCATAAAACACCATGATCACTTGACGGGTCATGTAATACGCCGTTAGCAATGCAGCTACCACACCAACGACATATAAACCGCGATTGTTGGCATAGACATAGAGCAAGATTTCGTCCTTCGACCAAAAGCCCGCAAACGGCGGCACACCAGCAATGGCAAGCCAACCAACAATAAATGTCATGGCGGTAACCGGCATCAGTTTGCGCAAGCCACCCATACGACGCATGTCTTGCTCGTGGTGCATGCCATGAATAACCGAGCCAGAGCCAAGGAATAAAAGCGCCTTAAAGAACGCGTGAGTGATCATGTGGAAAATAGCTGCGACGTAAGCACCCGAACCAATAGCCAAGAACATGAAACCAAGTTGCGACACCGTTGAGTAGGCCAACACTTTTTTGATGTCATTTTGCGCAACAGCAACCGTGGCCGCATACAACGCAGTTGCAGCACCGATACATGCAATGACCATTGGTGCCCATGTATATGACACATGCAGCACTGGGCTTATGCGCGTCATCAAGAAGACACCAGACGTCACCATGGTTGCCGCGTGAATCAGCGCCGAAACCGGCGTTGGGCCTTCCATTGCATCTGGCAACCAGAGATATAACGGCAACTGCGCGCTCTTGCCACATGCGCCGACAAACAACAACATCGCGATGGCCGTTGCTGTCACAGGGGCAAGCGAACCGTGATGAGCAGCATCATTGATGCCGCTATACGAGAGTGTGCCTACAGCGCTGAATGCCAAGAACATTGCGATCATCACACCAAAGTCGCCAATTCGGTTGGTGACAAATGCTTTCTTGCCAGCAACCGCAGCAGAGTCGCGAGTGTGCCAGAACGAAATGAGGAAGTACGAGCAAGCGCCAACACCCTCCCACCCGAGGAAAGTGACGAGCAAGTTTTCGCCAAGCACCAACATGAGCATTGAGAACACAAACAGATTGAGGTACAAGAAAAACTTTGAAAACTTTGGGTCGCCATGCATGTAGCCAATGGCATACAAATGAATCAGCGAGCCAATACCGGTGATAAATAGCGCCATGGTGATCGACAACGGGTCTGCCAACAACGCCATGTCGACTTGCAGCGATCCAACTGGCAGCCATTTAAACATCGTCACAACTTGATGGCGCTCTTCTGCCGGGCGCGAAAGCAGATTGAAAAACACCGAGACGGTAATGAGGAACGACCCAATGGTCATGAGCGATGCAAGCCAACCTGCTTTTGGTTCGCCCAAGCGTCGGCCAAGAACCATGATGACGAGTGCGCCAAACAACGGCAATACAGGCACGAGCCAGAGATGATCGATGAAGAAACCGGTCACGGCTTAGCCCTTCAACTCTGCAAGGTCGTCAACCGTGATGCCACTGCGGCGGCGCATGATCGCAACGATGATGCCGAGGCCAACCACTACTTCGGCTGCTGCAACGACGAGCACAAAGAACACAATTGCTTGACCGTCGATGTCGTTGAGACGACGACCAAGGGTCACAAACGTGAGGTTGACCGCATTGAGCATCAACTCGATGCACATAAACATGACAAGTGGATTGCGGCGTACCAACACACCAACAGTGCCGATAGTGAAGAGCACTGCCGACAACATGAGATACCAGGTTGTGGTTGGAACAACGACGAGTGCGTTCATGGCTTGCCTGCCACGCGGCGACGCGACAACAACACAGTGCCGACTACGGCAACAACTAGCAAGATTGATGTCACTTCAAAGGCCATTACGTAATCAGAAAAAATAGAAGAAGCCAGTTGTTGAATGTTGGCATCTGGATTATCGCCAACAACATTGCTTGCAATTCCATCACCGCGCGAAATGACCGAATCTGCACCGGTGTAAATGGCCGCTGCCAATAATCCGAGCAAACTCACACCAACAACTCCAGCAATCCAGCGCTGGCCAGCAAGTGGCTCGGTCTTAAGGTTTTCGACTTGGTCGACGCCCAACAACATGATTACGAATAAAAACAACACCACGATGGCGCCCGCATACACAATCACTTGCACTGCAGCCAGAAACTCGGCATGTTGAGCCACGAACATCACTGCAATTCCGAACAATGTGAGAACCAAGCTGAGTGCTGCATGCACTGGGTGCTTGCGCAACACAACACCGAGCGCGCCAACAATGATCATGGCTGTGGCACAAACAAAAACGAACAGTTCCATCAGTCGCTGTTCGCTTCTGGGGCACGCACGCCATAACCAAGTTCGCCGCTCCAACCCACTACTCCACTAAACGATGCATCACCAGACGCCGCTGTTGCGCGCATCCAGCCCGATGTGTTTTGGTCTTCGCCCGGGCGCCAGTCTTCCCACGGCATGTGCTGTGGTTGACCATCATCGCCCACCAACAATTCGTCCTTGGTGTAAATCGCATCTTGACGATTGGTAAACGAGAACTCAAACAACTTTGATTCGGTGATTGCTTCTGTTGGGCAGGCCTCGACACACAAGTCGCAGTGAATGCAACGCAGATAGTTGATCTCGTAAATCCAACCAAAGCGCTCGCCTGGCGATGTTGGATTGTCTGGATCGTTGTCTGCGCCGCGCACATGTATGCACTTTGCTGGGCACACTGCTGCACACAACTCACAGCCGATGCACTTTTCCATGCCGTCTTCGTAACGATTGAGCACGTGACGACCATGCAAACGTTCTGGCTTGTCGATCTTTGCGTCCATCTCTTGCGCGCGCTTACTCGCTTCGCCACTCTTTGACTTGTTGATCGACTTGCGGCGCACACGACCACCCGAATATTGGGTAGTCACCTGATTTTTCTTACCGCGCTGACGAGCGGTAACAAGGAAGCCTCCGAAGTAACCCATTAGAACATCGACCCTTCGGCTTCGCGCTGCTTGGCACTCACTTTGAATGCTGCTTGCAACAGCGCATAACTTGCGCCAAGCACAGTAACCGAGACTGCAGAGACAACCAATGTGTTCCAACCCTGGTCACGACCAAGACGCTGTGCAGCGATCAACATAAACCAACCAAGCGATGCTGGGATCAACACTTTCCAGCCCAAGTCCATCAACTGGTCGTAGCGGAAGCGCGGCAATGTGGCTCGGAGCCAGACATATATGTAAAGGAATACGAGCACTTTGGCAAACAGCCAGATGGTGCCCTCAATGCCGTTTGGAACAAACGGAATATCGAGCACTGTGCCGCGAAACGAGATGGGCTGTGGTCCACCAAAAAACAGTGTGACAATGAGGGCGCTCATGGTCACGGTGTTCATGAACTCTGCTAGATAAAACAATGCAAATCGGATGCTCGAATACTCGGTATTGAAACCACCAACCAATTCTTGCTCCGCTTCCACCAAGTCGAATGGAGGGCGATTGAGTTCGGCGGTTGCGGCGATGAGGAAGATTACAAATGGCACGACACCGGTAGCAACTACGTTCCAGTTGCCGATCGAACTTTGAGCCGCAACAATTCCGCTCGTTGAAAGTGTGCCTGTCACCAAGAAAACTGTGCCGAGCGAAAGACCAAGCGCAGCCTCATAACTCACCATCTGTGCCGACGCGCGTACCGAACCCAAGAGTGGATACTTGGAACCACTTGACCAGCCGGCCAACATGATGCCGTACACAGCAATAGCCGAGATGGCAAGTGCAAACAACACGCCAACTGGCGGGTCGGCAAGTTGCACGCGAGTTGTATGACCAAACCATGTCACCATGCCGTTATTGCCATCGCGGAAGTCACCGCCGAGCGGAATAATCGCAAACGACAAGAACGCAGGCACAAACGATAAGAACGGAGCGAGCTTAAACACAAAGCGATCCGAACGATCTGGAATGAGGTCTTCTTTGAAGAACAACTTGATGCCGTCGGCAAGTGTCTGTAGCAATCCGAATGGGCCGGCCTTGTTAGGGCCAATACGGTTTTGCATGCCCGAAATAACTTTGCGCTCGAACCAGACCATCAGCATCGTTGCCACAAGGCCTGTTACAAACACGGCGAGCACTTTGAGAAGCACAATGATGATCGGTGTCCACAGCAAATTGCCGTTGAGCATTGGATCGATTGCAAACATATTGCTCACGACATCTTCTCGATTTTGAGATCAATGACGTCTTTGGTGACGTCTAACAATTCACGTGCATCTGAGCCACTCAAATTGATTGGTAACCATGCGGTGCCGCGCAACACGTCGACAGACTCTTGCAACAACAACACCAATGTGGCTCGCTGCGAAGTGACGCGCACCGACTCGCCTACTTGCGCACCAATACGCGGCACGTCGAGTGGATTGACAATGACTGCCGCCGAAGTAGCAAGAGTTGCCAATGATGGGCTCTTGGCAGTGCCAATGGCATTGTCGTACAACTTGCGTGACACAACAGCGCGATAGTCGTACGAGTTGCGCTCATTGCTTGCGGCGTCGGCGCGTGCCAATGTTATTGGAGCCGGATGCGCGACGATCACTCCGTCGTGCTCCACTGCGTGAGTATCAACAGCCGGTGCAAACTCGCCCACTCTCGAAATCATTGCGGTATGTACTTCGTTATAAGAAGCAAAACCTAAATCGTGTGACGTTGCTGTACCCAACTCGACTGCAATCATCCAGTCTGGGCGCGCAGTGCCAACCGGCGTGATCGACTGCGCAACATTGCTGATGCGACCTTCAAGATTTGTTGTAGTGCCCTCTTTTTCGCCATAAGCAGCTGCTGGCAACACAATGTCGGCAAGAGCTGACGACTGCGTAATAAAGGTGTCGATCGCAATGATGTTACGCGCGCCAGAAATACCGCGGCGTGCCAAGTCGGCATCAGGAACATCGGAGAGCGGATCGGCGCCGAGCAGAATTAAGCACTCGATCTTGCCTGATGCGGCCGCTTCAAGAATCTCTGCAGTTGACTTTCCCCCATTGCGCGGCGTCAGACCCGCAGTGATTGCGCCACGAACATTGCCGCGACGCAACACCGGAAGCACTGTGGCTTGCGGTGCCATATGGAGCACTTCGGCAAGTGCATGCACCACAGACTCTTCAGACTCAGCCAAGTTCATACGACCGACGATGACTACCACCGAACCACTTGCGACTTGTGCTGTGAATGCAGCATCGGTAGCAAGTGCGCGCAATGCTGCTGCTGTCTTACCTGGCTCGACATGAACTTTCTTCCACGCCTTGCCCGCTAAACCAGTTGCACGTGGTGATACTTCAACAACACGACCGGTGCGCTTGGAAGCTGCATGGCGCACGCGTAGGTACAACACTGGCAACTCTTCTTTTAAGTCTGGAGCGAGCAAGATAATGGTCTTAGCCGTATCGATGTCGGCAATAGTTGCTTGAGGCAACGAGAACACTTGCGGAGGAAGACCATCTGCGAGTTGCGAGTCGCGCGCGTCGACACCCAGTGCATCGGCAAGTTGGGCCCATGCAAATGCATCTTCGTTGGTGCCGCGTGCTCCGCCAATAATGGCGACAGACTGCGGGCTTGACAAAAGCGCTGTGCGCAACATGCGAGCAGCCGAATCGATAGCTACCGACCAACTCGTTGCACTCAAGTTTCCACTTGCATCTTTGATTAACGGAGTCGTGAGGCGATCCTTTGAGTTGATCGACTCAAAATTGAAGCGGCCCTTGTCGCATAACCATCCCCAGTTGACTGGCTGGCTGTCAACGCCCTGATAGCGAACCAACTCGTCGCGACTGCTTTGCACCACTGTGCGACAGCCAACCGAACATGTTGTGCAAGTGCTCTCAACATGCTCGATGTCCCATGGGCGAGCCTTAAATCGATAAGGCTTTGCGGTAAGCGCACCAACTGGGCAAATCTGCACAGTATTGCCCGAGAAGTACGAGCTAAAAGGCTCGTCAGGAAATGTCATTACTTGCGTATTGTTGCCGCGGCTCGTAAATGAAATCAATGCATCGCCAGCAACTTCGTCGGCAAAGCGCGTGCACCGATCGCACAAAATGCAGCGCTCGCGATCGAGATACACATTGTCGCTAATGGCGATTGGCTTTTCGTAGTGTCGCTTCTCTTCAACAAAGCGGCTCTCACCAGGACCATGACTAAATGCTTGGTCTTGCAACGGGCACTCGCCGCCCTTGTCGCACACTGGGCAATCGAGCGGATGATTTGCGAGCAGCAACTCGAGCATGCCCTCTTGGGCTTTTTTAACGCCTTCAGTTGCAGTGTTGACTACTTGACCATCTGCAACTGGTGTCATGCACGACACCACCATCATTGGTCCACGCGGACCAACAACTTCAACAAGACACTGGCGGCACATGCCCACCGGTTCCATGCGCGGGTGATAACAAAAGCGTGGAATGAAATCGTCTGTGCGGTCTGCTGCCGCAATGATCATCTCGCCCTTACGTGCAGCAACGACTTTGCCGTTGATGGTGACGCTGACGGCGTTTGGATCTACAACTGGCTCTGGTGCTGTGGTGTTTGAATCGACTGTCGTCATGACTATGCCCCAACCTTTGCAGGGGTTGAAACTGCGGTAACAGGAATTGAGATGCGCTTGACCAAACGAGCTTCAAATTCGCTGCGGAATAATGTGATTGCAGAGTGCAACGGCGCAAATGCAGAAGGCCCGACGAAACAAATCGTTGTCATTTTGTAAGGAAATGGCACAGCCGTCAATCCTAATTTTTCGTTGGATGCGTGCGGGAAGTCTCCTGGGCAGATCATCGCACCGACTTCAAGAATTTGTTGCAAGTCGGCCTCTGTACCCGTGCCGTCAACAATGCGGGTGAGGATGCGCTCGAGCCACGTGCCACCTTCGCGACACGGCGTGCACTTGCCACACGATTCATGCGCATAAAAGTGCGTGAGCGTGAGTGCTGCAGCCGGAATGTCGGTGGTCGAATCCATCACCATGATTGCGCCAGAACCAAGCATCGAGCCCGCTGGCCCCACCTGGCTTGCTTCGAACGGCAAGTCGAGTTGATCGGCTGTAAACCAAGGTGCCGAACCGCCACCTGGCACAAATGCCTTGAGTTCATTGTCGTTGAGAATGCCGCCACAAAACTCTGCTCCGTACAACAAGTCTCTAAATGTTGTCGTGCCGTTGATGATCTCAAATACTCCAGGATTTTTGACGTGCCCTGACACTGCAACCATGCGTGTACCAGGAGAAGTCTTTGTACCAATTGCAGTAAATGCCTCGGAACCATTGACCATCAACCAAGGCAAGTTGGCAAGTGTCTCGACGTTGTTGACGATTGTCGGCTGACCGTACAAACCATTTGCTGCAGGGAAAAATGGCGGCTTGAGTCGTGGCATACCGCGATTACCTTCGAGGCTCTCGATCAATGCGGTTTCTTCGCCAACTACGTATGCACCAGCACCCCAGTGCAACACGATGTCGACCGAAAACTTGGAACCCAAAATATTTTTGCCAACATAACCGGCCACATAGGCCTCGTTGAGTGCAGTTGCCACGCGCTCTTGAGCGAGCGCCATCTCGCCGCGAATGTACAAGAAGCACTGCGACAATCCAGCTGCGTAACACGCGATGAGACAACCCTCAATCAGTTGGTGCGGATCGCGCTCCATCAGCAAGCGATCCTTGTACGTGCCGGGCTCGCTTTCGTCTCCATTGACAACCAAATATTTTGGAAAAACTTGTTGTGGAGTAAGACCCCACTTTGTACCTGCAGGAAAACCCGCGCCGCCGCGACCAAGCACGGTTGCACTCTTCACTTCTTCATGCACGTCGGTTGCTGCACGACCAAGCGCTTTACGCAAACCGACATAACCACCTGTGGCCAAAAAGCGATCGAGAGTAAACGAGTCGGCATGCTCGAAGCGTGATGTGACAATCTTTGGCCTGTCGCCTGCAACAAAACCTGTCGCGTGTGGATACCTAATAGCAGTTGTCATAATGCTGCCTTGCCGTCCATCCATGCAGGATTCTCGGTTACGAGTTCTGGAGCAATCGCACCAACGCCACGATCGGCCGGAATGCGCTGGCGAATTCGTGCGACAACACCATGGCTAGGAATCTCGTCGGTCAGCTTGCCGCTTTTTAGATCATCGATCAATGTGTCGAAGTCGCCGTTGGTGACTTTGTAGCGAAAGCGATAATTGACTTGCAGAGTTGGAGCCTCGGTGCATGCTGCCTGGCACTCTGCATGAGCAAGAGTAAACATTCCGTCTGTGGTCGTGCCGCCAGCCTTAACACCCAACTTGTGTTCGGCGTGATGCATCAAGTCGCCAGCACCCATGAGCGCGCACGACATGGTGCCGCAAATGTTGACAAGATATTTGCCAACTGGCTCAAAACGAAACATCTCGTAAAACGTTGCAGTTCCATACACCTCGGCCGAGGTAACGCCAACAAGCTCACCCAAGTGCACCATGGCTTCACGAGTGACATATCCATTTTGCTCTTGTGCAAGATGCAACAGCGGAATGAGTGCCGACTTTGGTCGTGGATAACGAGCAATGATCTCGAGTGCGGTCTTGATGTTTGCTTCGTTGAGTCGACTCATCTGTCAACCTCGCCCAATACTGGGTCTACCGAAGAAATCACTGCAACTGCATCAGCCACGAGTCCGCCACGCATCATGTGTGGCAAAGCTTGCACATTGACGAAACTCGGTGCACGCACGTGCATACGATACGGCGTTGGGGAACCGTCGCTAGCGATGTAACAACCGATCTCGCCACGTGGGCTTTCGATCGCAACATACACTTCGCCTTCTGGAACCTTGAAGCCTTCGGTAAAAATCTTGAAATGGTGAATCAATGCTTCCATCGATTCGTTGATACGGGCGCGAGGTGGTGGCGTGACCTTTTTGTTTTGAATGCGGTAGTCGCCACCTGGCATCTTGTCGAGAATTTGGCGAACGATGCGCATCGATTCACGAATTTCGGCCAAACGGATTGCATAGCGATCAAATGCATCGCCGTAGCTTCCAACAATCACATCAAACTCAAGTTCGTTGTAATGCAGGTATGGCATGTCGCGACGCAAGTCCCATGCCAGGCCAGTCGAACGCAAGATTGGGCCAGTGGCACCGAGTGCAATTGCTTCTTGTTGAGTAATGACTCCAACGCCCTGCAAGCGCTCGCGCCAAATCGGTTGACCCGTCATCAACGTGTCGTACTCTTCCAATCGCGGTCCAAGCATCTCGAGAATCTCGAGCACATCGTCGCGCCAACCCGCAGGCAGGTCGGCGGCAACACCGCCGGGGCGAATGAAGTTGTGGTTCATGCGCAAACCTGTGACTTTTTGAAAGAAACGCAATACTTCTTCGCGTTCGCGCCATCCGTACAACATCATTGACACGGCACCAATGTCCATCCCGTTTGAAGCCATGAACAACAGGTGACTGCTCATGCGATTCATTTCCGACAACAACATGCGCATCCACACGGCGCGCTCAGGAATATCGCCATCAATGCCGAGCAACTTCTCAGTAGCCATTGAAAAAACAAGTTCGTTGTTTAATGGCGACGCGTAGTCCATGCGAGTGACGTTGGTGCCACCCTGCATAAATGTGAGCGACTCGCCAGTCTTTTCCATGCCTGTGTGCAGGTAGCCAATGATTGGCTTGCAACGCAGTACTGTTTCGCCCTTCAACTCGAGCATGAGTCGCAAAACTCCGTGGGTCGATGGGTGCTGTGGACCCATGTTGATGATCATCGTCTGATCTTCGCCAGGGTCAGCCTCAACTTCGGCGAGCAATGCAACGTCGGCTTCGCTCATCCGCAACACTGCGCCAACTTCGCGCATGACTTCTTTGGCCGTGAGTTCGCTGCGTGAACGCAATTCCTGATTGCCTTCAAATGTTCCGGCAGAAACGACCGTGCTCAAAAGATCGCTCATGATGCACTGCCTTTGAACTGCACTGGAATCCGGCCTTGCGAATAATCCTTGCGTAGTGGGTGACCGTCCCAGTCTTCTGGCATCAAAATGCGTGTTAAGTCTGGGTGACCATTAAACGTGATGCCAAACATGTCAAACACTTCGCGCTCCATGGCCTCTGTGCCAGGGTACAAATCGAATGCCGAGTCAATTGACGCATCGGCTTCACTCACTTGAGTGCGCAGACGCAATCGATTGCGATCGCGCATTGACAACAAGTTGACAACAATTTCAAAACGCTCCGGAGCAATCGCTTCTGGCAAGATGCGTCCAGGGTGGGTCAGAAAATCGACGGCGGTGAGGTCGACGCACATTGTGTACGAATCATCGATCAATTTACGAAGCGTTGCGATATAACGATCTTTTGGTACGAATAACACGTTCTGTCCGTGTGATTGGCCCAATACGCAATCGTGCAACACGTCGGTTGTCATGGTCTAGCGCTTTCCAAGAACAACAGGTGTGTACGTGCCAGCTGCAATTTCTTGAATGTGCACATTGGCACCCGCACCTGTTGATTTGCGGCGGCTCATAATCTCGCCGTCCTCAATGAGTTGGTGCAATGTTTCGATCGCATGGATGAGTGTCTCTGGAGTTGGAGGGCAACCTGGCGCATACACATCGACAGGGACAATCTGATCAACACCTTGCACGATTGCGTAGTTGTTAAACATTCCTCCGCTGCTCGCGCATACACCCATCGAGATAACCCACTTAGGTTCCATCATCTGGTCGTAAACCTGTCGCAACACCGGCGCCATCTTTTGGCTCACGCGTCCAGCAACGATCATGATGTCGGCTTGGCGTGGTGAAGCGCGAAACACTTCCATTCCAAATCGTGCAAGGTCGTAATGCGCTGTGCCGGTTGCCATCATCTCAATCGCACAGCAAGCAAGACCAAAAGTTGCGCCCCAACTTGAACGAGAACGCGACCACTTAACTACATCTTCAATGCGTCCAGTTAAAAAGTTGTGCTCAAGCCCACCAAGACCATCGTCCATTACGTTGCGCGCGAGACCCATCAGGCTGCTGCCCCATTGTCATCTTCACGGCCCTCAAAACCCACGCGACGCACTGTACTCAACACTGTGCGGCTTGGCGATTTCATCTCATCATTGTTGCCCAGATCGAGCCGGACTGCCTTTTTAATCGGACCCCAATCGAGTGCACCTCGCGCAATGGCATATACGAAGGCAATGAAAAACACGGCGCTAAATGCGAGCATCTCGAAGAATGCATATGAGCCAAGTGCCTGACGGCTCACTGCGTATGGGTAAGCAAAAATAATTTCGATGTCAAACATGATGAACAACATTGCGATGATGTAGAAGCTCACCGGAAAACGCTCTGGTGCTTCGCGGCCTGGCACAATTCCGCACTCGTACGGTGCCGACTTTGCACTGTTGGGTCGTCGCGGTGCAAGCAACATCGATGCAACGGAACTTAAAGCACCGAAGATGATGGCAAGTGCCATCAAGACGATGATTGGAAGATACTGGCCCACGATACCGCTATGCCTTTGAAGGCAAAATCTCGCTGCTCATATTTATTCGCAACTGCAAGTCGCGACGATGAAGCAGCCAGCACAACATCAAGAAGATCAGGCCCGAGCCGAATGTGATCAACATGGCAGGTTGACGCTTTGCGCCAAGGTCACGCAACATGTGCACGTAACGATGTGGTTGCGCAGTGTCAATAACTGGTCGCGCAGGCGCACGACCTGGCTCAGCGCGCTGTGGCACAACGGGAGCAACTTCAACAAGTGCATATCTTGGCTTGTGAAAAAATGCAAAGAAGTCAAGTGAGTCATTGATTTTTGGCCAACGCTCGCCACCGCGGTCGTACACAGCAACCGACATATACGAACCAACCGAAAACTCTTTAGCTTCGTTTTGTAAAATCGCGTCAGAAGCAGCAACTGCCTGACCGCGCTGCGGGTCTGCTTCATCCAACAACTGCCATCCCTCTGCTTGAAGTTCAGTTGCTACCGACTCAGCATTCGCTACTGGATCGGATCCAAGCGTGGGCCCTGATAGAAGAATTTCAGCACCAACGAGCAACGACGAGTCACGCACAATTGTTATCGGTTCTGCGGGATGCCAGAACGGCTCTGGACCCTTGAGACCAATTCCGTATGTCCACCAAATTGCACCCATGGTCATCATCCAGCCGAAGAAGGCTGCAATAACAATCAAAAAACCAAGTCTTGCACCAACGTTGGTGCCAACCACTAGATAGGTCCCGCCAATGAGTACGGCTACAGAAATAAGTACAACAACAATGCCGCGCAATTCTGGTTGCCAATTAACCGCAAAAAGTGATGACAACATTTAGAGACCTCTCACATAATCGACAATGGCTTCAACTTGTGATTCGGTAAGCATTGCGCCGAATGCAGGCATACGACCGCTGCCTTGACCCTGCTCGCCATAACGCTTTCCATACTCACTGCCACCATTAATAAAGGCAACCATGTCAGATTTTTGTGGAAACTGCCGAACAGCCGATCCACCTGTGAGGTTTGGCCCAAATGCACCACCACCAGTGACTTGTGGATCGCCATATGACCAACCCTTGGTGTGGCAACGGGCGCATGAATAGTTTCCACTGCCCAAATCCAAGTTAAACAACGCTTCGCCAACTGTCTTATATGTACCCGCAGCAACCAAACGTTCGGCTTCTGCCTGAATTGCTTCTTGGGTTGCCTTTGGCAAATGCCCACCATCACAAGTTAAAGGATCGTCAGTAATAACTCGGCAATCTTCGCGCGGAATCTGAATGCCCTTTAAATATGTAAGCACTGTCTGAATTTGTTGCTCATTCATTGGCCCGCCGCCAACAAGACCCCATGGCGACATCGGTGAAAACGGGCGACCATAATTCAAAATGAAGCGAACTTCTTCTTCGCTGTATCGGTAATAAATAGTGTTGATTGCTGGTGCTTTCCAACTCACTTCTTTTACTTCACCAGTTTTTGGATCGGTGATCGCATATGCAGCAGCGCCACCAGGACCTTTCATGCCACCGTGACAACCTGCGCAGTTGTAACCACCATCGGCAGTTGCGGCAAATAACTTGCTACCCCAGTGATCGAATTGGCGGTCCCACATCTTGATTGCGCCGGCCTCGCGACCTGGCTCAAGAATCCAATACAACGGCAAACTGATGGTTACTACAGCCAGAAACAACAGGCCTATTAACTGTGTGCGCTCAATCTTCTTTCCTTCAAGAACCTCGTCGTCGTAATATGGCTTGCGGTTTGCGGCAAGCGTAATTTCGGATCCAATTTCGGCGCGACTGCGACGAATGTTGGTAAGTCCATAGACAATCCAACCGCCAACAGCGATTACCAAAATGATCCAAGCAATGTTAGAAGTGACTACAGCAATCATTAGTGGCCTCCGCCAACACAGTGTGGACCTTCGGCTTCTTGACCCGTGGTATTGGTGCCAATCGGTGGCCCACCAAAAACAGTTCCTGTATCAACAACAACGATGTCATTGGCAACAGAAACTCCAAAGCGATCCATACCGCGAGGAGCAGGGCCGCCCTTTTTTTCACCAACACGGTTGTACTGCGAACCGTGACATGGACACTCAAACCATTGCGAACTCACACAGTTGGGAACACGGCAACCTAGGTGTGGACACTTTTGATATAGGGCGATAATTCCGGCTTCCATGCCGCCATATACGGCCGACTGTGCACCGTAAGCAACTTTTGCTTTAGAGAGACCTTCTTTTGGATACTCAGTAATCCATGACCGAGCTTGTGGCACATAGAAAAAGCCTCTGTTGGCACGAATCTGACCGACCACTGTGTCGATGCTGCCAATAGTGATTTTGGAACCAAAACCACCGGACGAACTTGTCCACAAAAATGCGATAAGGGCTGCACCAAATGCACCAAGACTTGCGCCCAACAATGTTCCTGTTGCGCGATTCAAAAATTGACGTCGTGCTACACCAATAGCTTCAGCATCAGGTGGCGACCATGGCTCAACTTCGGCGCTTGGCCGTGTTGCGATGGCGGTATTTCGAGCAGCTACTGCAGCGCGCTCAACTTCCCGGCCAGACACTTCTTCTGGGTCAACTTTGCCAACGTCCTTGCGACGAGTCTCACGCTTAAGTGCGCCTACACCCCGTGAGTCATTGCGCTTGACCGAAGTAAGTACGAGCGCAAGACCGAGCACGATGAGTACTCCGACTGCGAGGGTGATGATGGTAGTTGTGTTCATATATATGTCGCCTTAGAGATCGAAAAAGATTCCGTCACGCCATGGAAACGTGAAGTTGAAACCCGGTCCGCGGAAGAACGAGCCAATGATCACGAGCACTGCCCAGAACATTAGGTGGACTGTGAAAATACTGGTGAGGAATTTACGATCTTCTGGTTTGTTGGATGGATTGCGGTCCATATATGGAGCGAGCATCAATGCAATGAGCGCAACACCAGGAATTGTCACACCAGCAATCATCGGGTGAAACATGGTGAGCAATTCTTGCAAACCCAAGAAGTACCAAGGAGCCTTTGATGGGTTTGGTGTTTGGTTAAAGTTTGCGGCTTGCAATAACGGCGCGTTAACAAACCACGAAAATAAAAATGTAAATGCAGTGCATGCAAGCGCAGCTACAAACTCTGGTCCGAGCAGGTGCGGCCAAGTGTGCACCTTGTCGACTGGTACGGCTTTTACATCTTGGATCGAACCTGATTTAACAACTGTCAATAAGCGCTGTGTGTGACCGCCGGGGCCAGTACCAAGCGGTGAATTTCCATTTGGCGCTGTGGTAGCAACGCCAGTTGCGACACGTTCAGCAACTACAACTCCACCTGCTGCTTTAGAACGATTGAGTAATTCTTCGGGAATACGCGAGTCTGATGTTGCGCCACTTGTTGCAGTGCCAGCACCACTGTCGGTAGCTGCTTTGTCGCGTGCTTCTTGCGCACGCTTGAGAAGATGTGCCGGAATCTCGGTCATAGTGGACCCGATATTCCGCCGTCTTTACGCACTCGCCAAAAGTGCACGGCAAGAAAGATGACAGTGATGAATGGAAATAGCAATACGTGCAGCACGTACCAACGCAGCAGCGTTTCGGCACCGATTTCGACTCCACCGAGCAACACAAATCTCACTTGAGAACCGATGACCGGCGAATAACCCATCATGTTGGTACCCACCGTTACTGCCCAGAGCGCAAGTTGGTCCCATGGCAGTAGATAGCCGGTGAATGAGAGAAGCAAAGTGAGGGTAAGCAGAATAACGCCGATAACCCAATTGAATTCGCGGGGCGCTTTGTATGCACCGTGATAAAAAACGCGCGCCATATGCAAGAACACACTGAGCACCATTAAGTGAGCACCCCATCGGTGCATGTTTCGAACCATCAACCCAAATGTCACTGATGTTTGCAGCGACTGAATGTCTTGCCATGCATTTGTGGCAGTTGGTCGATAAAAGAACATCAAGAAGATGCCAGTAACCGTGAGCAAAATAAACAAGAAAAAGCTCAATCCACCAAGGCACAACGTGTAACTGACCTTTACCGCGTGACGCTTTACTTTCACTGGGTGCAAGTGATAGAGCACCGAGTTCATGATCACATACGAACGGTTACGCGGTGAATCGGTGTAACCCTTACGGAAAATTGAGCCAGGACGGAATATCGAGTTCCATGCCTGGCTGCCCTTGAGCGACTGATTCAACTTCGTTGCGCGCTCTTTCGGAGTCAACTTTGGTTGCTCATCAATTGTTAGTGCCATAAAGATTCTCCGTATCAATCAGTCTTCTAGAGCCGCATCCCGTAGCCGTAGCCATGGTTTGCCGTACGTGTGTGAAAGTCTCCTGTTGCAACAGGTTCGCCAACTTTGCCCATAATAATTACGCCAGTTGGACAGCGATCAACGCACAATGCGCAACGTGTACAGACGTCGTCGTCAATGATGAACAACACGTTGTCAGATGGATCGTCGCCAGGCTTCTCGGTATTTTCGGCAACAGCAATTGCCTCGGGTGTAACCATGTGGATGCACTTCCAGGGACAAATATCGACGCAGCCTTCGCACATGATGCATTCGCTCTGATCAATGTGAATGAATTGTTTTGGCTTAACAGCCTTTGCAAGGTACGCAGCATCAACTTCAACGAGTTGATACTCATCCGACCATTCCGGCATCGGTGGGTTGGCGTCTGTCTTTGTCATTTGTGATCAGGCCTTGCGTACCAGTGGTCGACCGTATAAAGATGTCTCAACAACTTTTGTTTTCGCGGCTCCGCGCTTTTGCCACCATGCGAAGATGAGGCCCAGTATTACAAAGTAAAAAACGTGGATAACAACGACGATGATGTCGCGAATTGCTTCGTAACTTGCATCAAATGGAAACTGTCCTCCAAAGGATTTAGGCTTCAAAATATCGAATGGACCAAAAATAATTTTGTCCTTGCGCCACCCCAATTCTTTATCGGCATGGTCAATCCATTGGTGGGGCACGACACCAAACGAGATGAACATCACAGCGAAAACGTACGTTGATCCAAACATTGCTTCGCCCCATGTTGCTTTGCGATCTGCTGGGCGGCGCTGACCAACAACAATGATTGCTGCAATTAAAACAAGGGTGAGGAAAAAGGAAAACAAGAACGCTTGGTTCATGCCAGGCCACCTCAAGATGTCTATTGCCAGCATGGTTCTCGGGGGTACCTTTCCTTGTCTATCTCAGGTCAATTACTTTTCAATTCCAAAAATAAGGCTAGTCGGGCAAAGTACCGAGCGGCGAAAACTACCGAGTTCGTGCAATCGTGCGCCCTGTGACTTGTAACTACCTACTTTGGCTAGTTGTGAGGTCTGGCAAGTGCCTCCTTCGATTTCTTGGGCCGGCAAGCGATGCGTTCTTGAATCGGACCAAATTTGATTTAGAGTGTACGCCGTGACCGAGATACCCGAACACCTGCTCAAGCGATCGAAGGATCGCCAACAGTCAGGTGCAACTCCGTCCACAGACGTTGCGGCGACCACCCCAGCCTCGGCGCCTGCTGCAGTTGAGAAACCAATTGCGCCAGTTGTAACAAAGGTGCTTCCTGATCCTGCCTATGTCGCTGCTGCTAAGTCGCGCAAAAAGATTCCGTTCTGGGCAATGGCCACATTGAGCCTGCTTCCACTGTGGGCGTTTATGTATGTGGCTGCACTTAAGCCACAAGAAAAAGTTATTGAAGGTCCACTTGCTATTGGCGCAATTGCATACGGATCATGCGCAGGTTGTCATGGCGCAGAAGGTCAAGGTGGCGCAGGTCGAACGTTGTATCAGGGTGAAGTGATGAAAACTTTCCCAAAAATTGAGGACATGTTGAACTTTGTCTACACCGGCAGTCAGGCGTACGTAACTGCAGGACTCAAGGTCTACGGAGATCCTGAACGCGAAGGCGGCGCACATGCACCTCTTTCATATAACGGCAACCCCATGCCGATGCAAGGCGAAAAAGCTGGCGGCGCACTGACCGAAGCACAAATTCTCGGCGTGGTGTGCCACGAGCGTTATGCAATCGGTGGAACAGACCCTAAAGACGAAAAGTGGGCTGCCGAATACGAGACGTGGTGTTCACCAGAGTCTGAAATTTTTCTCGCCCTTGAAAAAGGCACCTCGTCGTTTGAAACTATTGATAAAGATTTCTCGATGCTGCCTGGTCCTCCTGCACACGTGGGTATTGAGCCTCGCGAATCCGGCAAGTAACAGACCGATTTTCCAACTGTGACCGTAGATGGCGATTGCCGTCACACCAGTGTTTAGTAATTGCCTTGTGAACGTACGATGAGATCATGAGTTCTGCAATGAACCGTTTGCCGACATTGGAGACCGATGTGCTTATTGTCGGTGGCGGTCCGGCAGGTGCTGCGGCAGGCTTTTGGCTTGCGCAACTCGGATACAAGCCAACAATTGTTGAGCGTAAACATTTTCCTCGCGAAAAAACTTGTGGTGACGGACTCACACCGCGCGCAGTAAAACAACTTGGCGACATGGGTCTTGCAGATGGGCTTACGCAATTCCATCGTTACGACGGACTGCGCGCAACTGCACACGGCAAGGCACTCGAGTTGCATTGGCCAAGTCACCCCATCTACCCGCAACATGGCTACGTTGTTCGTCGACGCGAACTTGATGCAATGGTGGCGCACAATGCGGTCAAGGCTGGCGCTGTGTTACTTGAAGGACACGAAGCAACTGCGCCAATAGTTATTGACGGTGTTGTCTGTGGTGCAACCGTGACAAGAAAAGACACGGACGAAATTTTTGAGATTCGCGCCAAGTATGTGGTGGTCGCCGACGGCGCCAACAGTCGCTTTGGCCGCGCTCTCGGCACGTCGCGCACCAAAGAATGGCCGTATGGCACGGCTATTCGTACCTACTGGCAAAGCCCACGTCATGCTGAGCCTTGGATCGAATCGGCACTCGATGTTAAAGATCGCAACGGTAATTCGATGCCTGGCTACGGATGGATCTTTCCAGTTGGCGATGGCACAATCAACGTTGGCGTAGGCCTGCTTTCAACTTTCAAAAAATTTAAAGACGTCAACACCACCATGCTGCTCGATAGTTACGCGCACATGATCGCCGATGATTGGGGCATTAACCCCGATACACCAGAGTGCAAAGCAACCAGCGGCAAGATTCCTATGGGTGGTTCGGTTGGCCCAAAGGTTGGTCCGGGTTATCTCGTTATCGGTGATGCCGCAGGAAGCGTCAACCCATTTAATGGAGAAGGTATTGACTACGCATACGAAACAGCTCGCATTGCTGCCGATGTATTGCACAGCGCGATCTCGAGTGGCGACTCAAAGGCCCTCGAGCAATACCAAATATTGATCGATGAAGAATATGGTCAATATTTCAAAGTGGCACGATTGTTTGCCCGTGTCATTGGTCGTCCTGTATTGATGCGCGAGTTATCTCGCGTGGGTATCCACAGCAGAACGCTGATGGAATGGGTATTGCGCATCATGGCCAACTTGCTGCGCCCAGACGAACTTGGCCCTGCAGAAGCCGCATACAAAATGGCCGCTGCCATTGTGCGTCTTGCACCAAACGCCTAAATAATTTTTGCTTGCTGCTTAATTGCTACTACAGACCACTTCGGTCACTTCGTCTGTGATCAAGTCGAGCATCGTTAAACTATTTTGCGAAAACTTGGTAATGAACTCGCGCAAGTTTGCGGTGTCAGACTCGGAGTTGCAGGTGCGCTTCACACCATCGCCGAGTTTCACAATCCAATCATTTTGCAGCACACCCAAGCTGCCGCCATTCAACATGTCAACAAGCGGTGGCAGGGTCAATATTTTTTGACTGGAAGCAGTACTCCCGTCTACTGGCACAAGAGCAAACCACACGACACCACCGCCCAGCATGTCGGCCAACAATACACACGCAGATGGATCGGCCAGATTGGTGCATGTGATCTCGCCCATCGTGCCTTCAAGAATTTCAACGACTCGACCGTCGTCCAATGTGAGAGTTGCGTTGCCCACCGTTTTACTGCTTGCAATTTGCCAGCCCTCTTGGGCTGCGAGTGAAGTAGCCACAGCAACCAGTTCAATATTGTGTTGAGTCGGAAGTGCGGTTGGCGTTGACGAGCCTCCGGATACAAGTGCGAATAAGCCCAATACAACAATGGCTGCGGCACTGAGGATTGCAAATGCCGCCCACAGGCGAGCCGACAAAAAGTGGCGCATGGCTTTACTCTATTTCGCTGTAGCGACTGCGTGTGCTGCACGATGGGCGGCTGCAGCCAGTTGTTCCATTACCGCATCTGTATGGCCCACTCCGACAAAGAGCGCTTCGTATGCACCTGGTGCCATGGCAACGCCTTCGTTGAGCATCGCATGAAAAAACTTTGCATACATCTTTTCATCCGTTTGCTTTGCTTCGTCAAAGTTGGTTGGCACACGACTGCCAAAGAACGCGCCGACGAGCGTGCCAACAACCGGAAACTGTGCGGTGATGCCAGCACTCGTACATGCGTCACGCAGCAGAGTGGCGAGTTGTCGAGCGCGCGCACCGAGTTCCATATATACGTCTTGCGTCAGTTCGTTGAGTGCGCTCAAACCTGCCGCAGTGGCAAGTGGATTGCCCGCAAGAGTTCCTGCGTGAAACACTTTGCCAAGTGGCGAAAGATTTTCCATCACTGCGCGAGATCCGCCAATTGCGCCGATCGGAAGCCCGCCACCAATTACTTTGCCAAAGCATGTGATGTCGGGACGTACGTCGTACTTTGCTTGCGCCCCGCCCATGCCAATACGGAAGCCGGTGATTACCTCGTCAAAAATAAGAAGCGCACCAGCCTTATCGCAGGCAGCACGAAGACCTTCTAAAAAACCGGGGGCTGGCGCAACGACGCCCATATTTGCGGCGATTGGTTCAACAATCACTGCAGCTACATCGTTACCAATTTCTGGCACAACGTTGTACGGCACAACAAGAGTGTTGGCCACAGCTTCTTCGGGCACGCCTGCTGTACCGGGCAAACCAAGTGTTGCAACACCACTTCCACCAGCAGCAAGCAACGCATCGGTTGCGCCGTGAAAGTTTCCGGCGAAAGTAATGATTCGCTTACGACCAGTGGCTCCACGAGCAAGTCGAACTGCAGTGCTCGTTGCTTCGGTGCCACTATTCATTAAGCGCACTCTCTCGCAGCTTGGTACTCGTTCGCGAATTGCTTCGGTGAGTTTCATTTCACGTGGAGTTGGAGCACCAAACGATGTGCCGTCAACTGCTGCGGCTTGCAACGCTGCAGTGATCGATGGGTGCGCATGACCCAAAATGATGGCTCCGTAACTTTGCACCAAATCGATATATCGCTTGCCCTCAACGTCAATCACGTGCGCACCCTCGCCACGAGCAACGATGTATGGCTCGCCGCCAACAGCCTTAAATGCGCGAATCGATGAGTTGACCCCACCAGGAATCACTTCGGCAGAGCGTGTGTACAACGTGTGATTAGACGGCACTCCCTTGCCCGTGCAAACTGTGGCTGTGCACCCTGCGGCAACACACGCAACTGGATCACAAAACTGAATGCTCATGCGTTAGCGATTATTTTCTGCGAACCAACGAGCAAAGTACGTGAGGATAATGTCGGCTCCTGCGCGCTTAACAGCGGTGAGTTGCTCAAGTGCCACGGTGTCGTGATCGATCCAACCGTTGGCAGCTGCTGCCTTGATCATCGCGTATTCTCCACTCACGTGATAGGCCGCCACTGGCACATCTACTTGCGCACGCACTGCCGTAATCACATCAAGATAACTCAACGCAGGTTTGACCATCACGATGTCGGCACCTTGTTCGATGTCGGCATGCACTTCGCGTAGTGCCTCACGAGCGTTACGCCAATCTTGTTGATAACTCTTGCGGTTGCCTCCGCCCTGAATCTGCACATCGACCGCATCGCGAAACGGGCCATATAGACCAGACGCGTACTTTGCCGAATACGCCATGATCGCAACTTCGGAAAAACCTGCTCCGTCAAGTGCGGCGCGAATCGCGCCAACTTGTCCATCCATCATTCCGCTCGGTGCCACCACATGTGCGCCAGCCGTTGCCTGAGCAAGTGCTGCGCGACAATAAATATCTAGTGTTGCATCGTTATCAACGTCACCATGCTTGTCGAGCACTCCACAATGTCCGTGCGATGTGTATTCATCTACGCACAAGTCAGACATCAATACCATGTCGTTCCCAACTTCTTTTTTCAATTCGCGCAACGCCACCTGCACGATGCCAGCCGGATCAAATGCTCCAGAGCCAACTTCATCTTTGACTGATGGAATACCAAACAAAATGACAGCAGGAACACCAAGTTCTGCAAGTTGCACTACTTCGCTGCGCAATGAATCGAGCGTGTGTTGCACAACGCCAGGTAGCGACGTGATTGGCTGGGCAGCCGAAATGCCCTCACGTACAAACAGTGGTGCGACAAGATCTTTGACACCCAATCGAACTTCTGCAACGAGTTCGCGCATGGCGGGACTCTGTCGCAGGCGACGTGGGCGAGATTGCGGAAACGCCATACCCGTAAGGCTACGGGCGCTGTTGTTCGAAAACCTCAACGAGTGCAGCCACTACAGCGCTGGGCGTTGTTTGTGCCGCAACGCTCGACACCCGAATATTGAGATTGCGTGCAACCCTTGCAGTTGATTCACCGATTGCGATCACCACGTTTGGAGTCTTCATCCCCATGCCAGATCGCCACGAACGAACAGCTGATCCAGAATAAAAAACAACGGCATCCGCTTCTGCCGCCTGCGCAACTTCTTGTTCACTCGGAGTTGCCGCCACCGTTTGATACGCCGCCGCCTCATCCACTAACCACCCGCGCTCAGCAAGTCCGCGTGCAACCGATGAGTCGACCGCACCACCCAGGTTTTCAACTTGAGCAAGCAATACTCGCCCTTCGCCATAGGGAAACTCGCGCACAAGTGTTTGGGCATTTGCAATGCTCGGCATGAAGTCTGCAGTGCAACCAAGTGCCTTTGCCGTTGCACCACCAACCGCCGCGATTTTTGGTCGTCGTGCGTCGCTTGCCAACAATGACTGCAAAAATGCTGCGATGCTCTGTGCCCCATTTGCAGACGTAACAACAATCCAGTCGTACTCTTCCACGTGCTCGAGCGCCGCCTGCAGCTTGCGACCTCCGTCGCTTGGTCCGACAATCTTGATCAGCGGTATTAATAACACATTGACCTCGACGTCGGCCAGCAATTCGGCAAGTTCACTCGACTGTTCAACTGGTCGAGTCAGTACAACTGTCTTTCCAGCAAGGTTGGTCATTGCAGTTTGTTTCGGCACTGCGTTGCGATGTCGCGAGCTAATTGCAATCGGTCTGCAACGCCAGCAACCGACTGCGTGTGCACAACATGACGATCGGCAGCGGTGTCACCCGTCGCCATAAATGCAGTAAAAACATCTTGCGCGTCCAGATGTGCACCGATCGGCATATTGCAACCTGCGCCCAACTCGGCCAAGAATGCTCGCTCCATTTCAACCGCACGTCTAGTTACAGCATGGTCGACCGCCTGCAGTGCAGTTTGCGAAGTTGCATCCCCTATTCGACACTCCACCGCCACACAACCCTGACCAATCATTGGCACAACAACACTTGGATCAAGAATTTGTGCAATCTGATCGGTGAGACCCAGCACCTCAAGTGCCGCAACCGCCATCACGATTGCTCCACCTTCAGGTACCTTGCCCAGCCGAGTATTGATATTGCCTCGCAAATCAATAAACGTGAGGTCGGGTCGCATGGTCAGCAACTGTGCACGTCGGCGCACTGAGCCAGTTGCGACTGTTGCACCTTGTCGCAGACCAGACAACGTATTGCCAACTAGTGCATCGCGAGCATCTCGACGCGCACACCATGCGCCAACAACAAGACCATCGGTTTGCGCAGAAGGTAAATCTTTCGCCGAGTGCACAGCCAAATCTGCGTTGCCATCCAACACGGCCTGTTGTACTTCCTTAACGAAAATGCCCTGACCACCAATTTGGTGCAAAGGCACCTCGCGTTTGATATCGCCGAGTGTTTCGACGAAAACGAGTTCGGTCCTTTCTCCGGTGGCCGTAGATATTGCATGAGCAACTACTTCAGCTTGAGTGCGGGCTTGTGCACTCGAGCGAGTTGCAAGACGAATCATTCGATGTCGAAGAGGTCACGCAGTGCCGCGGCGATGCGCTCACCTTGAGGCGTGCCTGCACTTTTTTTGAGTTGAATGGATGGAGTATGGAGCAATTTGGCTACGACCGACTTACTCATGATTTCCACTAATTCGCGCTGCTCTGGCGTCAGACCAGTCATGCGAGTCGCAAATCTTTCCATCTCAGCGAGGCGTATATTTTCTGCTCGCTCGTGCAACTCGGCGACCAATGGTGCGGCTTGCCGAGCAATTGATTCCTGGGTGAAGCGCTCAACTTCTTCGCCGATGATTGATCGCACTGCATCGGCTTCATTGTTGCGAGCATTAATTCCCACTTGCGCCCAGTCGCGCAAGTCATACAAATCGCGCAACGTTACATGTTCAATTTCTCCTACCGAATGCTCCACATCCCGCGGCATCGCAATGTCGACGATGAGCAGTGGAGATTGTGGCGAAATAGTGCGTGCAGAGTTCACCAATTCTGTAGTGATGATCGGTTCTGTTGCACCTGTGCATGTCAACACCACATCGGCCATGCCTAGAGCATTTGCCAACTCAGAAATTGGACTGACCACGGCACCAACAGTTGCGGCTAGTTGCTCTGCGCGTTGCGTATTGCGGTTCATGACTGTGACCGACGCAGCTCCTGCGCTCGAAAGTGCGCGCGCAATTCCTGCACCCATGTCTCCTGCGCCAACAACAAGAACGCTTTTGCTCTGCATTGTTCCCAGCAACTCTTTGGCCATCTCGACTGCAGCGTGCGAAATCGACGTTGTTGATTTACTTATTCCAGTTTCATTGCGCGCACGCTTACCGACTTCAAGGGCTTGGCGAAACAACATATTGAGTGTTGTACGAGAGGTCTGCTCAATTCGGGCCAAGTCCCATGCATCGCGCACTTGGCCAAGTATTTCGGTTTCACCAATCACTGCAGAGTCAAGACCAGATGCCACTTCAAAGAGGTGCGATACAGCAGCCTCATCGTGCTGGCTATAAAAATGCGGATGTAATTCGTCTGGTGTTAGCCCAGAAAGTTCGCAAAAGTAGTCGCGCACATCTGCATACGCACCATGAAACTTTTCGGCGACTACATACACTTCCGTGCGGTTACATGTTGAAAGCAACACTGTTTCTCGTACGTTGTCGCGCGACACCAAACTATGTAACGCCTTTGTCAGCGACTCTTCCGCCACGGCAACGCGTTCAATTACATCTAGGGGCGCCGAGCGGTGATTAACTCCGAGAACGACTATTGACATGCGACAGGCCTGTGGAGCTGTTCGTAATAACCAAGTATCTGAAGTTCCATGCCCAAGTCAACGCTACGGACCGACACCTCGCTAGGTACTGTCAGGACTGTTGCAGCGAAGTTGAGAATTGACTTGATACCAGCAGCGACAAGCAACTCTGCTGCACGTTGCGCCGATGCGGGTGGCGTTGCAATAACACCAATGCTGACCTTGTTGTTGTTGACGATTGACAACAGATCATCAACATGCTGCACCACTACTCCACCAATTTTTTTGCCAACCTTTGCCAAATCGATATCAACAACTGCTGAAACTTCAAACCCGCGCGAAGAAAACCCTGCGTAATTTGTTAACGCGTTGCCCAAGTTGCCCGCACCAACAACCACGACTTTCCAATCGTTCAGCAATCCCAGTTCGCGTTTGATTTGATAGACGAGATACGCAACGTCGTATCCAACACCTCGCGTTCCATAACTTCCTAAGTACGACAAATCTTTTCGAACTTTGGCTGCATTGAGTCCTGCCAAACCCGCAAGTTGATCGCTCGACAACTGCGAGACACCTTCTGTTATTGATTTGTTCAGAATCTGCAAGTACACAGGCAACCGAATAACTGCCGCGTCCGGAATACGCCGACGAAGTGCCTCAGGCCGTGATGGGGGTTTCACAAGATCTGTCACTCTGTAAAGGGTAGGCGTTCGTGCATGAATTCACGAAGTCTGTACCCCGGCGTGGGGTCTTTTGTTCACAAGACATTCGTCACCCGTCAGCGCTACTAGCCTGCGCCCATGATCTTGGCTCAATTAATAGATGCCCAATCGGCACATAATCAGATCAATTCGGGGCTGGCTGGTGCTTCAACCCTTATCGCATGTGCATTTACTCTGAGCACGTTTGATCGCTGGTTGAGGCGACGCCAGCCACACGAATTGGCGTGGACAGTTGCGATGGCGCTCTTCGCAGTTGGATCGGGTGCACTGTGGTGGGCCGAGAGTGCGGGATGGAACTTGATGGCATTTCGAATTTTCTTCTTGGCCGGCGCCGTGCTCAATGTGTCGTGGCTTGCACTCGGAACCATGTATTTACTGGTTGGTCTTCGTGCAGGAAATATTGCCCGTAACTGGCTCGTGTGGTTGTCGGGTTTTGCAACAGGAGTGGTGTTGATTGCGCCAACAAAATCGCAAATCGTTTCCACCGAATTTCCTGCTGGTCGAGAAATATTTGGCGTAGCGCCGCGCATTCTTGCGGCCGTCGGTTCGGGTGTTCCCGCAATGTTCATCATTGTTGGCGCACTGTGGTCGGCTTGGCGTGTAACCAGAAAACAAAACCCTGCGACTGCAAAAAGTATTACCCGAACGGTCACTTCTCCAAAGCGACTCGCAGGAGGCAATGTGCTGATTGCGGTCGGCACAGTCGTGTTGTCGGCAAGCGGCACACTCGCTGGCCGACTAGGTCAAGACCGCGCATTTGCAATTACCTTGCTCTGTGGCGTTTCAATTCTGTTTAGTGGATTCTTGGTAGCGAGCAACTCAACACTTAACGCATCATCAGCGACAAAACGCCTGCACCCAAAATTGCTGCAAGTAATAAACCCATAACAAGTGTTGTGGCGGGTCTCATGATCCGATGTTACGCCGCGAGAGAGAACGACAACTCATTTTTTTGGGCTTAAGCGCACCGACGTTGCTACTCCAGCACCAGCGCTTGGATCTTGAGCAATCACCACCATGTCGGTTGGTCCAAGTTGCAGTTCGGCTGCCGCCGACCCGCGGTCGACACACAACGCGAGCATTCCATACGAGTCAATAACAAGACCGATCCCACCACCAATGTCTGCAAAGTTGCGCACAACTGGTACTGAGCGCACAATCTGAGTGGTTGGATCTGATGCGCCGATAATGATTCGCAATGGTGTACCCCACTTGTCGATATCTTCAGGCCCAACATTTAATTGGCAGTTTCCAAATCGATCCACCCATGTCACTTCACTCAGCAATTGCCCGCCCTCTTCGCGCGGTAGCGGAATAACGCCTGGCAATAACAGGCTCGGGTCAATCTCATCGCCCAAATCGGTGAGAGCAACGCCGTTGCAGAGATGCGCAGCAGCTGGTGCAAAAATATCGCGCCCCGCAAACGTGTCGCCTGGTGAAGCCAATTGATACGCGGGATTGTTCAATACCACGGCCTGATCTGGCCCGCCTGCGAGCGCGACCGCTCCCGGCAAAAGACCATTATCGGGGCCAATAAATACACCCTTGCCACCACCAACAGAGATTGCGATTGCTCGCCGTGAACCGCCCACGCCCGGATCGACCACTGCAAGCACCACGCCAGTCGGCACGTAAGGAACACAGCGAGCAAGTGCGAGTGAACCGGCGCGCACATCAAACGGAGTTACATCGTGTACAAGATCAATCACATTGACATGCGGTGCGATGTCGGCGATTACCGATTTAACAACACCAACGAATTCATCTTGCGTTCCGTAGTCAGAGAGAAACGAAACATGAGAAAATTTATTCATCACAGAACACTCACGCGAAACAAAACGTCGTTATTAAAAAGGTCCTGAGATACACGAATGGACCGGTGCCAACCCCCCGACGGCACCGGTCCAAACGGCGCGCTCTTGCGAGCGCGACTTCCAGTTGGGGGGTAAACCCCTGCTGGAAACTGTGACCTAGGACATACCCTACGCACATTGTTGGATAGTTCAAGCATTTTTGACCGTGAATTTTCACGAACCCATTTCGCGACTTCGCAACAACGCGGCCTGCACTGTTGCCTCGATGGCGGAGCGAATACCGGCCTGCTCTAGAGCCTGTATCGCAGAGGCCGTAACACCATTTGGTGATGTCACATTTGCGCGTAACTGGGCGGGTGTCTCGGCTGACTGTTGTAATAATTTCGCCGAACCCACCAGTAACTGGCGTACCAATGCATCGGAAATTTCGGGCGACAAGCCGGCCCCAACCGCCGATGAGATCAGAGCCTCGGCAACTAAAAATATATATGCAGGTCCCGAACCGGAAATTGCAGTCACTGCATCCAACAATTTTTCGTCAACTCGCACCACAGTGCCAACACTGCCCAACACCGACTCTGCCCATTCCATGTCGGCCAGGACGCATTGCGAAGATCCACTGATAGCTGCTGCGCCTTCACCAACAAGTGCAGGAGTATTTGGCATTGCTCGCACAACAGCAGCGGTTGCACCCGCGGCAGATTGCAATGTGGTCAACCCGATGCCTGCGGCGATTGACAGCACTCGTGTTGCGCCGGCTTGCGCAAGTGCAGCGCATGTTTCGGCTGCAGCAGGTGGCTTAACCGCAATAACACCGGCTGTGCACGCACCAATTTTTTCTGAAGTAGTAATTCCTGGGTAGAACGAAATTAATTGCGCTCGTCTCTCACTCGAAGTTTCTACAACAGTAATCAACGATGCGGGCCAACCAGCTTTCAATAACCCAGCAACGAGCGCGGCACCCATATTGCCTCCACCAACAAATGTGATGGGAGTGCGAGCCGCCGAATTCATTGTGGTCAGGCTAGCGAGATGCGTCCGAGCCACTCAACCGACTTCCCCGACCGTTAATAGCTCGGACGCAACCCCATGTGTACGGTCAGTTGCCGAATCGGCTATTAAAAAGCCTGGCGAATCCAATCTGCAAGAATCCTTTAAAATACTGTTCTACGGTCGCATACAGGGTGCCAATTGCTCGATCAAGTTCCTTCTCGTTTAGCGATCCGATTGGCATCTCACCGCGTAAAAACACGGCATCTTCGGCGCCAATAGAGAAGTGAGCTCCAACGAGTTTTTCGTTGCGTCGCAGCAACGACTCGTACAACGCTTCGGCATTCTCTTCGGGGGCTGGCATTACGTAAGTTTCGTAACGCAAAGTTCGCTGACCCAATGTCAACCACACAGTTGTAAATTCCTTTTCTTCACCTTGCATGCGCACATACCACCGAATGTCGCCATCGACACTTCGATCGACGGCGAGTATCGCAGGGTTGTGCGACCGAAGATGCACCAACCACTCGTCTATTTGCTGTTCGATCCGAGCAAGTGCCTGATCGTCAAACAAATCGCTCACTACTTGCAAGCCACCAATTCGCGCTCAAGCAATTGCGCATACACGTTGCTCACAGTACTTGCTGCCGATTTCCATGAGTACGCTTTCGCCCGCTCTGCGGCAGCGGTGCCCATTGCAATAGCGAGTAACGAATCGTTGAGTAATTGTGCAGTGAACTTGGCAAAGTCGTCAACATCGCGACCGGGCACCAAAAAGCCGGTGCGACCATGATCAATCAAGCTGAGCAACCCGCCTACGCCAGTGGCGACAACGGGAATTCCGCATGCGCCGGCTTCGAGTGCAACCAAACCAAAACTCTCACTGCGCGATGGCACCAACACAACATCAGCAGCACGATAAAAAGTAGATAACAGGTGGTGAGGCTGTGGAGCAAAGAAATGCACACGTCCTTCTAGTTTGTTGTCGGCGATTATGCGTTGCACACGATTGAGTTCGGCTGCACCGTCTGCACCGCTTGCGCCACCAACTACGACAAGTTGCGCATCGCTGCGGCCGAGTTGCGCAAGTGTGCGCACCGCGACATCAAGACCCTTTAGTGGCTGTATGCGACCAACAAACAACAAAATTGGTCCATTGCCAAGCCCAAGAGCATGCCGCGCTCCGCGACGATCTCCTGGAGAAAAGAATGCTCGCTCCACACCAGGTGCAACAACTTCTATCGTCCCAGGAGCACTGCCGTATAACGACTCAAACTGTGACTGCTCTTCGGGGCAACTCACACAAATGGCATCAGCACAACCGATGATTTCTAGTTCAGATTTTTCGCGCACTGGAGACTCAATATCGCCGCCGAGTCCTTTGACGCGAGCAAACGTATGGAATGTGGTGACGAGAGGCAAATTCAATTCGTGCTTCAAGCGGTGACCGGCCATACCGGACAACCAATAATTGGCGTGTACCAAGTCGGCACCACCGTTTCGCTGCAGATGCCATGCAACCGAATCAGTAAATTCGTCGACTACACCGAGCAGCTCTTCTTTCGGCATATCAACATCACCAGCGCGCACGTGCACTACGCGATGATTCGGCTCGACCATGACTACTTCTGGAAGTCCAGTTCTCCATGCGCGCGTATAGGTAGTGCAATCCACTCCGCTACTGGCAAGCGCGGAAACGAGTTCGCGCACGTACACATTCATGCCTCCACCATCACCCACGCCCGGTTGGGCGAGTGGCGAGGTGTGCATAGACAGCACCGCAACACGTTGCATCACCCTTAAAACCTATCTGCGGGGTGCATTAATTTGCAGAGTTGGGCGATGAGCCATATTTCGCAGTGATCTTTAGGGGCTGAGCCCGGCATTCACTAGTCGTTTAGAAGAGCATCAACATTGGCGCCACCACTTTTGTAGCGCTTCACGAGAGCTGCAGTAAGAGCGTCAATGGTGTCAAACAATGAACGCCGTTCACTCGATCGCAACAACTCAAATTTAGCAAGTTCGTCAATAGCAGTGCGCAAACTTGTTTCGTCAAGCGTGCGAATCGAACCGAAGCCAAGATCTTCACAGAGGTGTTCAAGTTCGAGTACGAGTGGGTGATCGCCAGAGATAATTGTTTCGCGTGGAGGACGAGCCGAGCCGCCACCATGCTCTTGACCAAACACACCAGCAAGATTTGTAGCGACATCAAGCAATGGTTCGTTGTCGATGCGTCGGCGCAATTCGTCGCGCGCAATGTCCAGACGTCCCTGGGCTAACCGGCGCACAAACGAAATTGCATCTTCTTGGTGTTGCATCTCGGCACGTTTGGCACGCAGCTCGTCAAGAGAAAGTTGATCAAACATATTTGTCACTTATCGCCCCCAGACACTGGTGGAAGAATCGCTACTTCGTCACTGTCTCCAACGACCGAGGTGCCGTCAGCTGACTCGCCATTGACCCATACTCGACATGATTTCAACACCGTTGCAAAGTCTGCCCCAAATCGGGCAACCGCAGCATCCAATACCTGATCGACCGTGTCGCCGGGCATTGTGTCATGAGCAGTCCCGGCAGCTTCGCGGGCCGAGGCAAACATTCGCAGTTGAACCACATGCTCATCGTATCTTTTGCGACTACCCTGCGTCCTTATGTCCGCAAATGACGTCATTGCCCAACTGCTCGTCATCCGTCATGGCCAGTCCGAGTGGAATGTGCAAGAGCGCTGGCAGGGGCATGCTGATATCGAACTCACCGAGACAGGTATCAACCAAGCCAGACTTGCAGCCGAACGGCTTGGCACGTTTGACTACATCGTGTCGAGTCAACTGCAACGCGCGCTACACACTGCGCAGATCATTGCCGAGACCCATGGTGTTGGCCCAGTTGTTGTCGACGAGCGACTGCTCGAATCAGATGTGGGTCCTTGGCAAGGTTTGACTCGTCACGAAATTGAGATTGAGTGGCCTGGCTACTTGAAGGATCGACGCAAACCAGATGGCTTTGAGTCTGATGAGTCGATTGTCGCCAGATTAACTGCTGCATTTTGCGATATCGCAGCATCATGTGTTGCGAGTGCGAGCGAAAGTATCCCGACAGCACTAATCGTCAGTCACAGTGGAGTCATCCGTACAATGCGCCACACACTCGGCGCACACAATCCAAAGTTGCACAACCTGGGTGGCTGTTGGTTTTTTGTGCATCGCGACAATCGCATCACTACTGGTGAAATTGTTTCTGTGATCGGCGACGTCTTGGGCGATATCGCAATAACTGATTCGTTGTAGAATTACTGCACATGCTTACTCGAATCTTTGGTCGGTTATTAGACGATTCGTTTGAGCCAGAAATTCGCCACAATATTTCAATAGTCATACTCGGTCGACTAGTCGCAAATGCTTGCTACCGATTTGCTCCACCATTTTTGGCCATTATCGCCAAAGATTTCAATGTCTCGCTCTCCGACATTGGCGTTGCACTGTTTGTTTCCGAGTTATCGGGCTTCGCTTCACCATTTGCTGGCCGCATTGTCGACCGACTCACTCATCGAAACGCAATGGTGATTGGTCTAGTTGGCACATTGCTCGGCTGCGCCATTGCCGCAGCTGCACCAAGTGTTTACTTGTTTGCAGTTGGTGTCACCGTTCTTGCCCTCACAAAGCAGAGTTTTGATCTCGGGCTCGGCGCATGGATTGCCGATCACGTTCCATATCAACAACGTGGCCGCATCGTTGGCCTCACTGAAACTTCATGGGCACTCGGCCTACTTGTTGGCGTGTCACTTATGGGGCTCATCACTGCAGCCACCAACTGGCGCATTGGCTACATGTTTGGCATCATCTGCCTCGTAGTAGTTACTACTTCAATTGCCAAACGCGTCAACTCGAAGCCACGTGTTGTCACGCCACACGTACAAGGTGCAAAAACACGAGTACACGGTCGAGGCTGGCTCGTCGTAGTCACGATGTTTTGCATCATGTCTTGCGCACAAAGTTTGTTTGTTACGTTTGGCGCATGGTTGCAAGATCAATTTGGTTTTGGCGCTGCCCGCCTCGCGGCAGTTGGCTTCGCCCTCGGGGCTGTCGAGCTTTTCGCATCACTCAATAGCGCGCAGCGCACTGATGGTTGGGGCAAAGAACGCTCGATTGCTGCTGGTGCGCTTCTGATCGTGCCAGCTGGAATCTTGCTTGCGGTTGCCTCAAGCAACATCGTGCTCGGTCTCATCGCGGTCGGCGTTTACTACCTTGGCTTCGAATTTGCGGTGGTGAGTTTGTTGCCAATTGCTTCGCAACTCGTTCCGAATAGCCCTGGTGCAGGCCTTGGTTGGGTGCTCGGGGCAGGCACTCTTGGTCGAGCCATTATTGCCATCGTCGGTACACGCGCGTATGAAAAATACGGCGTAGATGTTCCTGCACTAATCGGTTCAGGCTTCGGCGTACTTGCAGCTATCTCAATCCTCACATACAAAAAATTAGGTGGAGCGCACTAGCCCCTATACGCGTTAGTGATTGGCAGACGTCGATCTTTGCCAAATGCTTTCAAGGTCACTCGTACACCTGGTGGACCCTGTCGCCGCTTGTATTCGCTCAAGTCAACAAGCCTGCTGATGCGTCGTACAAGTGTTTCGTCATGACCAAGCGCAATAATTTCAGCGGCTGTTTGGTCTTTTTCTACAAACAATTCAAGAATTGCATCGAGTACGTCGTATGGCGGCAACGATTGATCATCGCGCTGATCTGGACGTAGCTCGGCAGATGGTGGTTTCGTGATCACAACTTCAGGAATTACTTCGCTTTTATTTGTGGTGATCGTATTTCTGGTGTTGATATATCGACACATTGCGTACACACTTGTCTTGAGCAAATCTTTAATTACTGCATAGCCACCTACCGAGTCGCCGTAGAGCGTGAAATAGCCAACGGCGAGTTCGCTCTTATTGCCAGTGGTCAGCACCATCCAGCCAAACTTGTTTGACAACGCCATCAGCGTGGTACCGCGCACCCTGCTCTGCAGGTTTTCTTCTGTTAGGTCTTGTTGTAGACCAGCAAAACTTGTTGCAGTCATCTGCAAGTACGCTTCAAATGCTGGCTCGATCGAAATGGTTTGCATGTCGATGCCCAAGTTGTTCGCAAGTATTGCAGCATCGGTCCGCGAGCCTTCGCTTGAGTACCGAGATGGCATCGATACACCGTGTACATGCTTCGCACCAAGCGCATCCACTGCAATTGCTGCAACAAGCGCAGAATCAATGCCACCCGATAATCCAATCACTACATCGGTAAAACCATTTTTGCGCACATAGTCGCGCGTGCCCAACACAAGTGCCTCATACATCTGTTCAATGTCGCTCGTAGCTGCGGCAATAGTGCCCGTCAATTCAACCTCGCGCGGCGCAACAACCGGCAACAATTCTTTTATGTCTACGTTTGGGTCTCCGGGCGTGCGTGGCACGACAACATCAACGAACTGGATCTCTTCAACAAACTGTGCAGACTTTGCTAACAATGCTCCACTTGCATCAAACAACATTGAGCCGCCATCGAAAACCAATTCGTCTTGACCGCATACTTGATTGACATAGGCAATCACACATTTATTATCACGCGCACGTTCGCTCACCATTTGTTGGCGCTCACCACTCTTACCGCGATGAAAGGGTGAGCCATTAATGTTGATATTGAGTACTGCTCCTGCTTGAGCCTGCGTTGCAACTGGACCACTTGGCTCCCAAATATCTTCACAAATTGTTACGCCCATTAGTGCACCGTTAATTCGAAACAACGAAAAATCTTTACCAGCAGAAAAATATCGCTGTTCGTCAAACACGCTGTAGTTCGGTAACAGTTGTTTGTGATACACGTTGTGCACGCGACCATGCGCGCAAATTGCAGCAGCGTTAAACAGTTCATCGCCCACCCTGTCCACAAAACCGACCACCGCCACACACGATGTAGTGGTGGCTGCAAACGAGTGCAGCGCCTCAATGTTGTCTTTCACAAAGCCGCTCTTGAGCACCAGATCCTCTGGCGGATACCCAGTGAGAACGAGTTCTGGAAACGCCAACACCTCACAGCCACGGTCGATGGCATCTGCATAAATACGTGAAACCCTTGTGGCGTTTGATGCAATGTCGCCGACGACGGGATTGATCTGGGCTAGCCCGATGCGCACAGTTGCGTGAGTGAGGAGCGGTACAGCCACAGTCTTCAGGCTAGAGGGGCAATCCGACTGGCGTATCTTCACACGCCGTTCACAATTGGGCAACGGGATAGAAACGGCAGTTTGCGAGACTAGACATGTACCTGAGAGCGGAAATTGCAATTCTGCTCTCCCAACCGGAAGGACAAGCAATGCCATATCAGGCTGAATACATCTGGATCGACGGACATCAACCAACACCGATGCTTCGATCAAAAACAAAGATCATCAAGAACGGTGTCAAAGTTCCTCCAATCTGGGGCTTCGATGGTTCGTCAACCGGGCAAGCAACAGGCGAAGCTTCCGACTGCGTGTTGAACCCAGTGTTCACCTGTCCGGACCCGTTGCGCGGCGGAAACAATATTTTGGTGTTATGTGAAGTGTTGATTGCATCAACCGGCAAACCACACCCGACCAACACACGTGCAACATGTGCCGCAGCTGCATCAAAGTATGCAAGCCACGGAATGATCTACGGCATCGAACAGGAATACACAATGATGCGTATGAATGGTCGACCACTTGGTTTTCCAGAAACAACCGGTGAGCCAGGACCACAAGGCCCGTACTACTGCGGCGTCGGTGCAGGTCGTGTCATCGGTCGTCCAATTATTGAAGAGCACACGCAAGCATGTTTGGATGCTGGCCTAATGATCGAAGGAACAAATGCTGAAGTAATGCCTGGTCAGTGGGAGTTTCAAATTGGTGCTGCAAGCGCGCTCACGGTGAGCGATCACATGCATGTTGCGCGTTGGTTACTCGATCGTATTGCAGAAGATTACGACGTAGTGATCTCGTATGCAGCCAAGCCACAAAAAGGAGACTGGAACGGCGCGGGCGCGCACACCAACTTCTCCACCAAGGCGATGCGCAACGATTACTCTGCGATCGATGCAGCCTGCAAGGCACTCGGGTCCAAAGTGATGGAGCATGTCAGCAACTACGGCCACGACATCGAGAGCCGACTCACTGGTAAACACGAGACAGCTCCATACAACAAGTTCACGTACGGAGTTTCCAATCGCGGAGCATCAGTACGTATTCCTTGGCAGGTAGCTCGTGACAAGAAGGGCTACGCAGAAGATCGTCGTCCAAACGCCAACGTCGACCCTTATGTAGTGACGCGCCTCATTCTCGAGACTGTATGTGGCGCCGCCAAGGCCCCAGTTGCCAAGAAGGCGAAAACAAAATCAGTAAAGCCTGCACCGAAGAAATCAACCGCCAAGTCGGTCAAGAAATCAAAAGGCGCAAAAAGCTCAAAAAAGAAATAGCCATATAGGTTTCAACAGCACCGAGGATCCGGTCCTCGGTGCTGTTGATTATTTCTCACGGCAGACTGTTGAGGTGACTTCCATGCACGATCAGCAAAAAGATTACGTCCTTCGAACCGTAGAAGAGCGCGGTATCCGCCTAGTGAGATTGTGGTTCACCGATGTGCTCGGCAACCTTAAGTCGTTTGCAATTAGCCCTGCAGAAATGGAAAATGCGCTCAACGACGGAATGTCGTTTGATGGATCGTCGATCGATGGTTACAGCAGAGTGCAAGAGAGTGATGTGCTCGCGCTCCCCGACGCCAACACATTCGAAGTGCTCCCGTGGGCAGATGCAAAAGGTGCAGAGGCTCGAGTGTTTTGCGACATCGCCAAGTTGGACGGCACACCGTTTGATGGCGACCCGCGACAAGTGCTCAAGCGCAATCTAGGTCTTGCTCGCGACAAGGGATATTCGTTCTACGTTGCTCCCGATATCGAATATTTCTACCTTGCACCTCCAGACAGTAGTAACACGCCTGTCTTGCTCGACGAAGGCGGTTTTTTTGATCTCACCTCAACCGATATTCCAAGCTCGCTGCGCAAAGAAACTATTCGCACGCTCGAGACCATGAGCATCCCTGTCGAATACAGCTTTCATGAAGATGCTCCGAGCCAACACGAAATTGATTTGCGTCACACCGATGCACTCACCATGGCCGACAGCGTGATGACATTTCGTTTTGTTGTCAAAGAGATCGCGGCACTGCACAATGTGCACGCAACATTTATGCCAAAGCCCCTCGAGTCCATTCAGGGTTCTGGAATGCACCTCCATCTTTCGTTATTCAACGGCGAACAAAATGCGTTTTACGATGAGAACGATGGATACAACTTGTCGCCGACTGCAAAATGCTTTATGGCTGGTTTGCTACGCCATGCCGCCGAAATCACCGCAGTCACCAACCAAACGGTCAACTCGTATAAGCGACTTGTTCCTGGCTTTGAAGCGCCAGTGCACATCTCGTGGGCACGTAACAACCGCAGCGGCCTGATCCGCGTGCCGATCGCTAAACGCAATAGCGACTCTGCGACGCGCATCGAATACCGATCACCAGACCCTGCGTGCAATCCATACCTCGCATTCTCTGTCATCTTGGCTGCAGGATTGCGCGGAATTCAAGAGGGTTACGAATTGCCAGTCGAAGCAGACGCCAACTTGTTCGAGATGGACAACGACGTTCTCGAGAAGATGAGTATCCATCAATTGCCGCAGTCGCTCAACGAAGCACTGCAGGTAATGGAAAACTCGAGCCTTGTTGCCGACGCACTTGGCGATCACATCTTTGAGTGGTTCTTGCGCAACAAGCGTGCAGAGTGGCGCACTTACAAAACGCATATCAGCCAATACGAACTTGGTCGCTACCTGCGCTCGCTGTGAATAACCGCACTTCTGCAAACGAAAGCGTTGTCGGTCAAATGATCGCCGTGTTTCCAAACCCGCCATCTATTGACCTGGCACGCACACTCGACCTGGCCGGATATCGCTGGAAGGCTGTCTCATCTGCCGACGACGCAGCAAAGAGCGAGCCTGTCGAAGGTTGGGCTGGCGCAGTGGTGATGTGTGATGAGGACCCGGAGGGTGGTTGGGCACTTTGCCGATCGCTGCGCAAAAACGATAACCCTGTTGGCCATGTGCTTGTGCTCGTCAACGGCACCCAACTCGCCGATCTCGAATTGCGAGACGATTTGTTCGACGACTTCTGCCTGTCACCTTTTCATCCCCGCGAACTTGAGTCGCGTCTGCGCCACATGTTCTTCACTGAGATCCGCGGCAGCAGAGAATCGCTAGTCGAATACAGCGGCCTCATTCTCAACCTTGAGACATACCAGGCATCTTTCGGTGGTCAACCTCTCGACTTGACCTACATGGAATACGAGTTGCTTAAGTTCTTGGCTCAAAACCCTGGCAAAGTATTTTCTCGCGAAACATTGTTGTCGCGAGTTTGGGGCTATGAGTATTTTGGTGGGGCACGCACGGTTGACGTACACATTCGTCGCTTGCGTGCAAAGCTCGGCGAAGAACACGCCAACTTGATTCAGACTGTTCGCAGCGTTGGTTATCGCTTCGGACAATCCAAATGGTCTGCTTAGACCACAGCACTTACTAAAGTCACTATTCCGATCGAAGTAAATAGCACTGCTGCTGCTCGCTGAATTTTGTGCAGTGGCACTTTCTTTTGCAACCACCCACCTGCCAATACTGCTAGTCCAGACACACTTGAGAGAGCTGCAATTGATCCGATGCCAACGGCGATGGGGTCATCAAACCTTGCCGCGAAACCCGCAGTGGCGAGTTGCGTAAGGTCTCCAAACTCTGCAACCAAAATCACCGATGCTGCTGTCCATACAACGCGTGCGTTAGACATCGATGCCGACCACTTTGCGGTTTCATCGTGATCGGTAGACGAACCCGTGCGCCATGTCATGATGCCCCCAGTCAAGAACAACAATCCAACCAAAACATGGATCGGAGTTTTGGGAAGCTGGCTCAATGCAGTACCAAAAATCACGGCGAGCAACACATGTGCTGCATAGCCGAGAGTTACACCGCCCCACACTGGCAAGCGGCGATGAAAGTGTGTAGACAACAGCAGTGTTGCAAACATCGTTTTATCGGGTAACTCGGCAAGAAATATTGCGCTAAACGTGACAGCGAAATGTTGCAACATGTTGCTTCAGCAGTGCTTAGTCAGCAATGCGTTGCATGCGCTTTGCAAGTGTGCGATGTGTTGCCAACATCGAGTCAACTTTGTTGCTTACAATTTGGCCATTGTCTACCACCAACTTGCCGTGCACGATTGTGTGTTTTGCGCCAGTTGGACCACAGCGCAACCATGCTTCGATTGGATCTGCAACTGCTCCCGCAAATGCGACACCAGTCAGCGACCAAATTGCAAGATCGCCAACTGCACCGACACTGATTTCACCAATTTCGCCAACCCGGCCCAGGCAGCCTGCGCCACCTCGAGTCGCGATCTCAAGTGACATGCGAGCCGTGCCGGCTGCCGCACCGTTGCGCAACTTCACCAACAGCATTGCCTGTCTGGCTTCGAGCCACATTGAGCCTGAGTCGGCCGAAGATGAACCATCTACGCCAAGACCTACGTGTACACCAGCCGCGCGCAAGTCGACAACCGGTGCGATACCCGATGCCAAAATCATGTTGCTGCTTGGGCAATGAGCCACACCAATCTTTGCTTTACCTAACTGTTGAATTTCGTCATGGTTTGGCATTACGCAATGTGCAACCCACGCACGATCGGTACACCAACCTACGTCTTCCAAGTATTGGGTTGGTCGGCAACCAAATGTTGCGAGTGAAAACGCATCGTCTTCGGAATTTTCGGCGAAGTGTGTGTGCAAGCGAACATCAAGTTTTTCGGCCAGTTGTGCAGACTCTGTCATCAACTGTTTGGTCACGCTAAATGGCGAGCATGGTGCGAGCGCAATTCGAACCATCGCACCGTGCGAGGCATCATGGTGTTGTTCAACCGATCGTTGTGACTCAGCCAAAATAACGTCGTGATCCTGCACCACATTGTCTGGTGGCAACCCACCATCTTTTTGCGACAACGACATAGACCCACGAGTTGGATGAAAGCGCATCCCCAAATCTTTTGCTGCCGTGATCTCGGCCGACAATAAGTCGCCGCCGCCTGCGGGATGCACATACAAGTGGTCTGTCGAAGTTGTACAACCCGACAACGCCAACTCTGCAAGACCCACCCATGCCGAAACATTGGCGGCTTCTTCGTCGAGCGTGCTCCACAGTGGGTACAAAGTTTGCAACCAACCAAATAATGCAGCATTGGTCATCGGAGGAAATGCCCGCGTGAGGTTTTGATACATGTGATGATGCGTGTTGACAAGCCCAGGTGTAACGAGGCAATCAGTTGCATCAATGACGCGAGTTGCTTGTGGCTCAGAGCCTGCGGACCCAACACCAGAAATCAACCCGTTGGTGATTGCAACCCAACCGCCAGGTATTTCTCTTCGCGCGTTGTCTACGGTTGCAACGAGTGTTGCGTTGCGAACAACGAGATCGGCTGTTGCGTTCAGTTGTTTAACTCAACAAGTTCGCTGCCGGCGTTACGAATGTCTCCGTCACGTTGCAGAAAATAGCCGAGCAATGCAGCAATTCCAGCAGTCGACAAACCCACGACAATAGGAAACGAGAGCAATGCAATAACGATGATGACTACTCCAGGCATGTCATTTACCGTAGTGGCTTGAAAGCCCAGGCTTCAATCTCTACTGCCCCACCAAATGGTAATGACGCCACACCAATGGTGCTGCGAGCAGGGCGGCTTGTCACAAAACCTTCTACATATGCGGTATTAAAAGTACCGAACGTATCCATGTCGGTCAAGAAGCACAGCGTCTTTTTGACGTCGTTGATCGTCACGCCAGCACTTGCAAGTTGCGACTTGAGGTTGACAATTGCTTGTGCAGTTTGAGCGGCAACTCCGCCCTTGACGATCTTGCCATCAACCACACCGAGTTGACCAGAAACAATCACCCAGTCACCGGCACGAACCACTGGCGTATACGGGCCAAGGGGTGCACCAGATTTGGCTACTGACTTTTTCACAGTTTTTTTTGCTGTCTTCTTTGCGGTCTTTTTCTTGTTTGTGGCCATGACTCAATCGTACTATTGAGTCATGATTTCAAGACGCACATTTATTACAGGATCACTGGGTGCCATTGGCGCAACGAGCACTATTGGATTTAGCTCATTGCTTGTCGGTTGTTCGGGCGAGTCAACTTTGTCTACATCTGAGTCAGCTACGGCACTCGGCGACCTCCAGTTAGTGCAACGTTTCCCACAAGTGCTCGTGCCTGGAAGCGTTCGCCTTCCCATCTCACTTGCCAACCAAGCAGGGTTGCTGACTACAGACAGCGGAGTTGAGTTGCCAAACACACTCTCGGCACAACTCATCAATGCAGATACACAAGAAGTTGTTGCCGAGTCTTTATTGGCCGACCGACACGACACCGGACTCACGATTCCCTACTGGCCATTTCGTGTCAACATCGACAAGCCGGGTATTTACACGTTGCTCGTAAATGATGGCCCTGAAGCAGGTGCAGCCGTACAAGTGCTCAATGCGACAGAAGTGTTGATTCCACTCGTTGGTTCTCAGCTTCCTGGTTTTGACACACCCACGTTTGACAATCACCGTGGTGTCGAACCAGTGTGCACTCGTACACCCGAGTCATGCGAGTTTCACAACATCACTCTCAACGAAGCACTCGCGCTAAACAAACCAATTGCATATTTGGTTGGCACACCAGCACACTGCAGCACAGGCACATGTTCTCCTGCGCTGGAGTCGCTCATCAATGTAAAAAAATCAATCGGTGATGCGATGATATTTTTGCACACCGAGATTTACAGCGATGATAAAGCGGCCACTGTTGCACCGGCGGTGATCGCACTCAAGATGAATTATGAGCCAGCGATTTATATCACCGACGCAACGGGCAAGATTATTGAGCGACTTGATGCGGTGTTTGATGCAGATGAAATCAATGCTGCAATTGCAACACTCGGTTTATAGCAACCAAATTCAGGAAAAGCTATTGCCACAACCACATGAACGAGTTGCGTTCGGGTTGTTGATCTTGAAACCAGCATCTTGCAAACCATCTTGGTAGTCGAGACTTGCACCAACCAAAAGTTGTGACGATGCTGGATCGACAATCACGCGAATCTCGCCAAACGTAACTGTCTCATCGTCAGCCGCGACATCGCCGTCGAAAAACATCTCATACGAAAAACCTGAGCAACCTCCGGGACGAACTGCGACGCGAAGTGCAAGATCGGTTGCGCCTTCTGCTTCGAGTAATTGCTTAACCTTGTTTGCGGCTGATTCGGTGACCGTGATCATGGGAGCCTCTCTCTATTGTGTTTCGCGACTTAATCAAACTGATGAGTTCACACTACCGTTCATCGCCTTGTCTGTCACAGCTCGGGTATCGCTCTAGACCTGACGGTAGATTTAAGCCATGACTGGCAACAAGCCACAGACCGTGGGGGCAACACCTCCGAGCGTTGCAGAAGTCACCTTGCGCCTGAAAGCGGTTATGGACCCAGAGTTGGGTGACAACATCGTCGACTTGGGCATGGCAGCAGTCGATTCAATTTCTGCCGATGGCGTCGTAGCCATTGCAATGAAACTCACCATCAAGGGTTGCCCACTTCGAGTGCAGATTAAAAAAGACATCGAGTCACGACTCGAGTCGCACCCCGGTGTAACAAAAGTAACCATCGACTGGGGCGAGATGACTGCCGAAGAGCGCACAGCAGTCATGACTCGCGCTCGTTGGAATGCTCGCGAGCAAGCACCCGACACACAGATTCCTCTCAACACACGTATCTTGGCAATTGCAAGTGGCAAGGGCGGTGTCGGCAAAAGTTCGGTCACTGTCAACTTGGCAGCAGCACTTGCAAGTGTTGGGCACACGGTCGGAGTGTTGGATGCAGACATTTGGGGTTTTTCAATTCCGCGCATGCTCGGCATCTCTGATCGTCTCGAAGCTCGTCGTATCGACGGCATCGAAAAGCCACGCATGATTCCAAACGAGCGCGTGGTCGGAAAAGGATTACTCAAAGTCGTTTCGACGGGCATGCTTGTTGAAGACGAAAGCACAGCACTGATGTGGCGTGGCTTGATGCTCACTAAGGCTGTCGAACAGTTTCTTAACGATGTGCACTGGGGCGAACTTGATTATCTGCTCATCGACATGCCGCCGGGTACTGGTGATGTGCAAATGGGTCTTGCGCGCATGTTGCCTCGCACTGACCTCATCATCGTCACCACTCCATCGGTGTCTGCACAAAAAGTTGCAATTCGTGCTGCCGACATGGCGAGACGTAGTTTCTTGCGCGTAGCCGGCGTGATCGAAAACATGAGTGCGTTTACGTGTGAGCACGGCGAGTCATACCCACTCTTTGGTGCAGGCGGTGGCCAAACACTTGCCGACGAAATCGGTGCCGCACTCTTGGGTCAAGTTCCTATCGAGGCAGCAGTTGCGAATGGTGGCGATATCGGTGAGCCAATTGTGTTGACATCGCAGGGTCCAGCCGCCCAGGCGTTTCTCGCAATTGCAGCCAACATCATGAACACCACAGTTCCTGTTACCGAAATGGGTGGCTGCACTGCGCGCGACCCAGAAGCCGTGCAGGTTGCAATCAGCAAACGTAGCTAGGTGGAACCAAGAAAATAAGTCGCTTGCTAGTTGACATAGTCTGCGTCGCCCGGCATCGAGATGCCAATTACTTTTCCATCAGCGTTGGTTTTCAGTTGTGGCAAAATCGTAGTTGGCATGCCGATCTTTTTTGCTGCTTGCAATGCCATGTCGGCAGTTGCGTGCGGCACTAAAAACTCAAGGTTGCTTGTGGTCGGCGGAATCATCGCCAATTCGCCACGCTTGTGCATCGCTAGTGCCTCGGTTGGAGTAACCCACAAGCTCGCAATCGTTTCATTGTCGTCGTGCAAAGGTTCCTGCGCGTCTGGAGCTCGCGCAACAAAGAACCTTGTATCAAATCTGCGCGGCTCACCGATAGGTGTTATCCAGTGGCTCACATAATGAATGTTGTCGGTAACTAAACGTAGGTTTTCTTGTGCACACAAATCAATCAGCGACAACATGCCGTCATGTACTGCGTGACGTGCAACATTAAAGCGACCAATTTTTGTTTCATCATCAAATCGCACAACATCGTTGGTCTCAATTGATCGTGCGAGCAACACACCGGCTTCTTCAAAACATTCACGAATTGCTGCAACCCAAAAGCCAAGTCCTCCAGTTGGCATCCCAAGCAGTGCACTGGCCTCAACATCGCTCAACCCATCGCATACCGATTCCAAATCGTGTCCGTTGTCGACAGCATCTACTCGCCCACCCGGAAACACATACATGCCCTTCGCAAACACAGCTTGCAAAGTGCGTTGCAACATAAAAACCTCAAGCCCATTTGTTGAATGATCGCGCACCAACATCACGGTGGCGGCTGGGCGCACGGGCACAGAAAGAGGGTCAAAGTCGGTTTTGGCTTCTGACCTGTCGGCATTCATCTCTATGACAGTAGGTTGCAAGGTGTGAATCCCAACGACTCACAGCGCCCACCATCGGTCGATGCCCTCGCGCGTGACTTGGCGGTGCGCCACGACCTGCCCCATGCAGTGCTTGTAGATTGCGCAAGATCAGCCATTGCAGCCGGCAATCCCGCCGATGCTGACCGGCTTGCAGCCGAATTTCACACCAGTTTGTTGCGAGGTGTTGTCAATGCAACGGGCGTCTTGCTGCACACCAATCTCGGTCGAGCACCAATCAATTTTTCTCAACGAGCCAGGTCTTCGACACTTGAGTTTGATCTAGCAACGGGTGAACGCGGTTCGCGTCAACGCTCAATCGGAAGCTTGATAGCCACATTGTGCGGCGCAGAGGCTGCACTAGTTGTAAATAACAATGCTGCAGCCATCATGCTCGTGCTTGGCGCGCTTGCAGATGGAAGAGATGTTGCTGTGTCTCGTGGCGAATCAGTTGAGATTGGTGGTGGATTTCGTATTCCTGATGTGTTGGAGCAAAGTGGTGCACGACTTGTTGATGTAGGCACAACAAATCGCACACGCTTGCGCGACTATGCGAAAGCGGTTGACTCGCACAAGAACGACATTGCGCTACTTCTCAAAGTGCACCCATCCAACTTCATTGTCAATGGTTTTGTTGAAGAGACTCCAGTCAGTCAACTTGCAACTCTTGGTGTGCCAGTTGTTGCCGACATCGGTTCAGGGTTGATTGATGAAACATGCCCGTGGCTCAGTGGCCCAACCCCAAGTTGGTTGGCTGGTGAGCCAGCAGCAAAACAGGCGTTGCAAGCAGGTGCTTCACTTGTCACGTTTAGTGGCGACAAACTCTTGGGCGGCCCACAGTGCGGCATCATCGCGGGTAATGCAGACCTCATTGCAAAATGCAGTGCTCACCCGCTTGCTCGCGCACTGCGCCCAGGCGCACTCGTTATTTCTGCGTTGCAAGATGTGGCACTTGCATACCTCGATAAGCGTGTCACTACCGACATTCCATTCTGGGCAATGGCAACAACAACTGTTGATGAACTGCGCATTCGCGCACAACATATCGTCGATGCATCAGGTGTTGGCCAGATAGTCGAAACTGCAGCGCTTCCAGGTGCTGGTTCAACACCGGGCGCTTCAATACCCTCTGTTGGCATCGCAGTTGCAGGCAATCATCTCGCAATATTGCGCAAACGAATTTTGCCGGTCATTGCGCGAATGATTGAAAGCAATACTGTGCTCGACATGCGTTCGTGTTTTGCACACGATGACGACGAATTGATTGCGGCACTCAAGTCTCTACCAGTTCGGTAACTACAGATGCGCATAATTGCCACAGCGGGCCATGTCGACCACGGCAAATCATCACTTGTTCAGGCTCTTACAGGTACCGATCCAGACCGTTGGGAAGAAGAGAAACGCCGTGGACTCACAATCGACCTTGGTTTTGCCTTCACGCAAATTGCCGAGCAACAGATTGGTTTTATAGATGTACCTGGTCATGTGCGCTTTTTGCGCAATATGCTCGCTGGCATCGGCGGCATTGACGCGTGCATGTTTGTGGTTGCAGCCAATGAAGGCTGGAAACCTCAAACCGAAGAACACTTGCGCATTCTTGATGCACTTGGCATTACGCAGGGTGTCATCGTGCTCACCAAAACTGACTTAGTCGATGCAGATGCCCTGGCGCTGACCCTCGACAGTGTGGGCCATCACGTACGCTCTACATTTCTCGAAGCCGCTCCGGTCGTCCAGGTGTCAATACACGATTCTGCAACGCTCGACACACTTCGCAACACAATCAGCGACCTCATTGCATCACTGCCTCCGGTTATCAACACGCACCGACCACGTATTTGGGTCGATCGCTCGTTTGCTGCGAAAGGTTCTGGCACGGTCATCACGGGCACGCTCACTGGTTCTTCACTGAGCGTTGGCGACGAACTTTTGGTGCAGCCAACCAACATCGTGGTCAAAGTTCGTGGCATTCAGTCCAACGGAGTTTCACTTGACAAGCTTGAAGCAGGCAACCGATGCGCTCTCAACCTCACTGGCATCGATCATCTAGATATCAACCGCGGTGATGTCTTGGTTGTTGCTGGTCAATGGCTCGGCACCAACAAATTTGATGCATCGCTCAAAGTTTTGGAGTCAATCGAACACGCGGTTTCCAAACGCGGCAGTTACATGATGTATGTCGGTTCACGAGAAATCAAGGTCGTGTTACACACCATTGGTTCAACAAGTATTCAAAACGGTGAGACAGGTTTCATCAGAGTTGTACTTCCCGACATGATTCCGCTCGTACCTGGTGACCGTTTTATTCTGCGCGAATCTGGTCGCGATGAAACCATTGGTGGTGGCGAGTTACTCGACATTGAGCCAACGCTGCGCTCGTCGAAGGCCAGACCCAATAAAGAGATCCTGCGTTTGATTGCCGAACGTGGCTGGGTACAACTACAACAGCTGCACCTGCTTGCTGGCCGCAATGTTGATATATCCGAAGTCGAGCAGGCACTCGATGGCTGGGTCACCACCAACAACAATCTGGCTGAAGTGAGCAAAGAAGTAATGGCTCTCATTGATACATCAAAAGACCTGGGTGTCGATGTGGCCTCGCTTTCGGTTTACCAACGGCTCGTTTTACCGACTCTTACAAACGTCACCGTGCGCGAAGGTCGTGCTCGTGGCGCCGACGCAAACGACGTCGCATCGCACCCCATGGTCAAACAGTTTGCAGATGCCGGTTGTACACCGCCAGATAGTGCGTCTACAGACAAGGCAATCGTTCGTCAACTCGTGCAGCGCGGATTACTCGTGCACTGCGACGAGTTGTATTTTCACTCATCTGCAATTGACACTGCAATTACTGCAGCGCGCCAGTTACTGGTAGCCAATCCGCAAGGTTTTACTGTTGCCCAGTTTCGTGAACACCTCGGTGTGTCGCGCAAGTACGCACTACCGCTGATCAATCATTTGGACACAACGGGCTTTACTCGCCGCCGAGACGACGTGCGCATTGCAGGTGCAAAACTCTAAACCTTGTTAGCCCATCTTTCGGCGGCTACGGCTCAATACGTAAGCACCAAGCACTGCGACTCCGCTACCGACGATCGCAAGCCGTGCCACATCTTCATTATTCACAACAACACCAAGAGCAAGTGAAACTGCTGGCATTAAATACAAACTTGCTGCTGCACGCGTTGACCCAATACGACCGGCGAGCATCACCATTGCATAATGCGCAACTGCAGTGCCAAGAACACCGAGAGCGAGCACTGCAGCAAAGGCGGACCATTCAAATGGTCGATCGTTGTGCAAGGTCGAGTAGATGCCAAGTGGTGCAAGCATCACGACCGCAACGATTTCTGCACGCCACAAGACTGGAAGCGCTCCAAATTGTTGTTGCAGTGGGCTCGCAATATTGAGCGCAAACCCGTACAGCATCAGCGCACCAATAATCAGAGCAACACCAAATGAACTTGACGAACCCTCACGAATGCTCGGCAACGCAATCAGCACAACTCCTATACATCCAATCGCAAGACCAACAATCTGTCCCCATGGTGGTAATCGTCGCGCAATAACCCCAGCGACCATCGCCACGAACAATGGGGTTGCACCGTTGAGCATGCCTGTCACGCTGCTCGACACGTGCTGTTCGGCATAAGGAAACACCGTGAGCGGAACTGCGAGCCATACAAGTGCAAGTAACACAATGTTGCGCCATGCACTTCGCGGTACTGGAGCGCGAACACCAGGTACAAAGGTAAGTGTGATGCAACCGAGCACTACGCGCATAGGCGTGATCATGCCTGGCGCAAAAGACCGCAATGCAATCGAGATGAAATAAAAAGACGAACCCCACACCACGCCGGGTGTGAGAAATAAGAGCCAGTCAAGTGGTTGTAGTGGCGCTACTTCGGCAGCCGTTCTGCGGGCTGACGAATCGTTACTCACTGGCTGGTTTGCGCATCTCTCGATAGTCGCGCGCCGCACCTTCGAGTGGCTCGACTTCAAGAGTGATGCCATCAATAGCCGCGACTCTGCACGCCGCACCTTGCAACAATGGTGTCGATCGATTAGTGCGAGCATGCCATTGCGCGCTCTGCACAATCACAATTCCTTCAGGTGAGATATCAGATTGTGCAATACCTTCCATACCAATCATCCATTCGCGACCAATGGTCGGCGTTGCAAAGCGTGTGCGCACCATCGACGGCATACCCACAATGAACGCGAGCGTCATCATTGCGATACCACACACCAATGTGAGCCACGACATCCGCATAGAGCTTCCGTCGATTGGTTGATACAACGTCAAGGATGCAATCGTAAATAATCCAAGCCCAATGCCTGTCCACAACCGAGGCACACCAACTTGCACATCAATTGCAAGTGCAAACATCGAAAGCACAATCAGCGCAACTGCCCATAGGTGCACTGGTAGTGCAGCCAGTCCGTACACGCCGAGCACCAAACACACAGCTCCCACAAAACCTGCAATGCCAATGCCAGCTGTAAAAAACTCAAATACCAAAAGTGACAAACCAATGGCAAACAACAAGTACGCAACAGGTGGGCTCGCAACGGTGTGCATCAGCTGCCCTACTACCCCTAGCTTAAAAAATCGAGCAGTTGTAGCGTCGCGAACCACCAGACCGCTTGAGTCAAGTGACTCGACAATAGTGTCGAGTGTCTGGCCATCGATTGTTAAACCGTCTAGTGCGTACAACATGTTGCGAACCACTGGCACGCCTTCGTCGGTTCCAACATTTTTGAGCACTCCAAGTTTGCGTGCATCGCTAAAACCAACACTCGAGTTTGTCAATGTTGAGTCAGCAGAACCAAAACTCACTTGCGCGCCGCCCACACTCAACAACTCTCCACTAAAACCAATGCGTGCGCCAGGTGCCATCGCTGTTACATCAGCGACCGTGAGCAATTGCGCCGACAATCCATATGCGCGAGCACCGGTGGGGCCAACCCACACCGCAACCGGAATTGCTGCTGACGAAATCTTTTCCAAAACCTTTGCCATGCGTTCACGAGAAACAACTGCACCGCGCGAGTTGACTTGCAAAACAATTGCTTGTGCCCCGTTGGTTGTCGATCTATCAATAGCAGTCTCAATCTCTGCAACAACTACGTCGTCGAGCAATCCACTGACTGCCACAATGTCAACCGGTGCAAGCTGATCGGCAGATGGTGTCGATTCTGCAGATGCACCAGCATTCATTGACAACCCTGCTGCTCCAATGATCAGTGCGATTGCGCCGACACGCACCGTTTTCGAAAACTTCAGCAACTGATCCTCCGGGGTCATCTTTATCATTTATTACACAACTAATACAACTGAACAACTTACGGTATCTGCGTCAAACGCTAAGATTCATAGGATGCATATCTTGCTAGCCACCGATGCCCAATGGGTTCTTGACGAAGTTCTTGCAGCCCTTGGCTCGCCAGACACGTCATTTACGGTTTGTCGCAATGGCCGTGATGTGCCAGAAGCCATTGCCACTCGCACACCCGATCTAGCGGTTCTCGACTTACAGATCGGCTCGATGGGCGCGATGGCCGTGACCATGGATCTTCGACTCGACCACAGCGACCATCGCATTCCACATGTTCCGGTGTTGATGTTGCTCGATCGAAAAGCCGATGTTCATTTGGCTCGACGCAGTGGCGCAAATGGATGGATCATTAAGCCACTGGATGCGCTTCGGTTGCAGCGTGCAGCAAATGCTATTGCAAGTGGCGAATCTTGGCATGACGGTGAAATTCTCGCCGCTAACGCCTAAAACTTTCTAACTTTTTGTAAATAGCAGTCGCTCTGCGAAGCCTTCCTGCGAAACTGAATGCATGGTTGCCCCTGCCCTCACTGAGATCAAAATTCCTCAGCACCTCATTCCGCTCGACGGACGTTTCGGCAGTGGTCCATCAAAAATTCGCACTGAACAAATCGATGCAGTAGTACGTGCTTCGCGAAACATACTTGGCACATCACACCGCCAAGCGCCAGTAAAAAACCTTGTTGGTTCAGTGCTTGCTCAACTACGTCAGTTATTTCAATTGCCAGCCGACTGGGAAGTTGTTATTGGCAATGGTGGAGCAAGTTTGTTTTGGGATGCTGCAACTTTTGGACTCATCGAACATCGCAGTGCACATCTTGTATTTGGAGAATTCTCTTCAAAGTTTGCTCAGGCTGCGCAGCTTGCACCCCACCTTGGCGACCCAATCGTGATCGAGTCTGCTCCCGGAACTGTTCCAGCCATTCAACAAGCTGATGTTGATACTTATTGCCTCACACATAATGAAACCTCCACCGGCGCATCAATGCAGCTTTCTCGTCCAGCATTGCCAACTGAGGCGCTTGTAGTAGTTGATGGAACATCAGCAGCAGGCGGCATCGCGTGGTCGCCAACTGAAGTCGATGTGTATTACTTTTCTCCGCAAAAAGGCTTTGCATCCGAAGGTGGCACGTGGATTGCGTTGTGCTCCCCTCGAGCGGTTGAGCGCATCAAGAGGATCAATAACAGCGGTCGTTGGTGCCCACCATCTCTTGACTTGTCACTTGCGCTAGAAAATTCGCGGGCCAACCAGACGTACAACACGCCTTCTCTTTCTACGTTTGTAATGCTCAACGAACAACTGGGCTGGATGCTCGACAATGGTGGTCTTACCTGGTGCGCCAAGCGCACGCAGGAATCGGCTGACATCTTGTATGGATGGGCTACCAGCCGCGCATTCACCGATCCATTTGTTGCCAACCCACAACATCGCTCGCCCGTCGTTGGCACGATTGACTTTGTCGGTATCGATGCAGCACAGATCGCAACTGTGTTGCGCAACAATGGCATCGTCGACACCGAGCCATATCGCAAACTTGGTCGTAACCAATTGCGCGTCTCTATGTTTCCTGCAGTCGATCCCTCCGACGTGCAACTTCTTACATCCAGCATCGACTACATCGTGGAGCAACTCTCATGACCAAAGCGCGTATTGTCATTGCCGAAACCATTGCCGAAACTGGACTTGATCGCCTTCGCGCAGCAGGTTTCGAAGTTGACATTCAAGTCGACAAAACTCCGCAGCAATTGCAGGCGATCTTGCCAGGAGCCCGCGCGCTCATCGTGCGTTCAGCCACCATGGTTGATGCACAAATGCTTGAAGCCGGCAGAGATTTGATGGTCGTTGCACGCGCAGGCGTTGGTCTCGACAACATCGATGTCGAAGCAGCAACCCAGCAGGGCGTCATGGTGGTCAATGCTCCCCAGTCCAATGTGCTTTCAGCTGCCGAACACACCATGGCATTAATACTTTCGATTGCACGCAATGTTCCTCAAGCCCATCGCGCGCTCGTAGAGGGCAGATGGGAGCGCTCAAAGTGGGAAGGAATCGAACTCGCAGGCAAGACTCTTGGCATCCTTGGTCTTGGTCGCATTGGCACCCTCGTTGCCCAACGTGCACGAGCATTTGATATGCGCCTCATTGCATTCGACCCATTTGTCTCGCCCGATCGTGCTCGCGAACTCGGTGTTGACATGCTCACCCTCGAACAGGTTGTGGAGCAATCCGATGTGCTCACCATTCACTTACCCAAAAATAAAGAAACCAATGGCATTCTTGATGCAGCCATGTTGGCTCGCGCAAAACCATCTCTGCGTATTGTGAATGTTGCGCGCGGCGGCATCGCCAACGAAACCGATTTGGCCGAGGCACTGCGCAACGGCACCATCGCTGGTGCTGCAATCGATGTGTTTGTGAAAGAACCAACCACAGAGTCGGCACTCTTTTCACTCGACAACGTCGTCGTTACACCTCACCTCGGCGCGAGCACACGCGAAGCCCAAGACCGAGCGGGCGAAGTAGTTGCAGACATGGTGCAACTTGCGCTCAATGGCGACTTTGTTCCATTCGCTGTCAACATCGAAGTCGAAGACGCCAACGAAACGTTAAAACCGTTCGTCCCACTTGCCGAGCGCCTTGGTCGCGTATTTGCTTCACTGACCGACAACACGCCGACAAATGTCGAGATCACCACTTCGGGAGAAATTGGTGCCTATGACCCAGGCCTAATCGCAATTAGTGCGCTGAAGGGCTTACTCACTGTGTGGTCAAAAGAGGCCATCAGCCTCGTTAATGCCCCAGTTATTGCGCGCAGTCTCGACGTGGCCATCACAAGTGTTGCCACGACCACAACCACGCATCACGACTACGTCAACCTGATCACATTGCGTTCATCAACGCGCAGTTTGTCTGCCACACTCACGGGCCGTCGTCGCGAAGCACGCATCGTGATGATTGACGATCACCTCACCGATATTCCACCATCGGAGTTCATGTTGGTTGTAAAAAATGACGACCAACCCGGCGCTATCGGTCGTGTAGCCACTGTGCTTGGCAACGCCGGCATCAACATTGCAAATATGGATGTGGGCACAACCGAAACTGCGGGTAGTGCGTTGATGTGTATCGCCACCACCACTCAGGTGCCAGAGGCGATTATTGCCGAATTGCAAGCATTGTCTGGCATCTCGAGTGTGACGCCAATCGGCACCTAACTCTTTTTGCGCGATCGCTTTTGGCGCACAGGTTTTTCAGCAACACGAACAAGTTCGTCGTCAATTACATCGTGACGAGTGCCCCAACTGCTTGCAAGTGCCTGAATCATTGCTGAGGCCGGCAGTGCCATCACTGCGCCAAGCGGTCCAAGAATTGCACCACCAACCATGGCTGCGCCAAATGCGACAGCTGCATGAACTTTCAGGGTGCGAGCGGTGATGCGCGGTGCAAATAAATAATTTTCAAGTTGCTGATACACCAAAATAAAACCAACTACAAACAACGCTTTGAGCGGTGAGTCGAGGAATGTCAGTAACAATGGCAACACTCCTGCCAAGTACGTGCCGACAACTGGCAAGAACTGCGAAACGATACCGACCCACAATGCCATCGCCACTGGTGCAGGTGTGCCAATCGCTTGAAACGCAATCCAATGGAAGAACGCCGAGATCAGTGCGAGCAATGCTCGCGAATACAAGTACCCGCCAGTTTTTTCAATCGCTAAATCCCACGTCCTCAACACCGTGCGTTGTTTCGCTTCAGGCAACCTGCTGCAAATAGCACGTCGCATTTTTGGGCCGTCTGCCACGAGATAAAACGTAAACAACGACACTGACAACATTTGGAACAACACGCCTAAAGCACTTGTCGACAAACTGATAGCCCTGCCACGCTGATTATCAATAAACTTCTGCACTGGGCCATCTGGCTTTGCAATTGAAGCATTTACTTCTGCAGGGTCTATGTGGGTATTAAATGTGCCGTTGACAAAGTCGACCGTGTCGTTGACATATGTCTCGCTATTGGTGAGCACATCTGCGATCTGACTGCCAACAAGCGTGCCGATTGCGCCAATAAACACGACGCTAAACGTAAGTACTCCAAACAAGATCAGAGCAGTTCCACTCCCCCTGCGCCACCCTCGTCGCGCCAGCCGATTAACTCCAGGCTCAATGGCAAGCGCAAAAAACATCGAGACCAACAACAGCAAGATAAAGCTTGATAACTGATGAAACAATTCACGCGCAACTAATGCGCCCAAAAAGCCAAGCCAAAAAACCACAATTGCACGAGGTGCCCATTTCGGCATCGATGTATCAGTGTTTGTCGTCACGAACCCACATTACTCGGCATTCAATTCGTGTGGTTTGATCTGTTTGATGGCACGATGGTTACGTGGCAACAATTGATAAGCGAATCACCAAAATCCCCGCAGTGAGCGAATTGATCACTACTGTGCGCGACTCACTTGGCAGTGCGTTACGCGCTCGCGTAATTGGCCCAAACGGCGATGCTCGCAGTCAAGAACTGATGGATACACCGGGTCCACGATGGTTTGACGAAGATCGTCCTGTGCGACGCGTGCACTCCGATGCATCCATGTTTATTGGTGGCCTTCGCTCGCTCATGATTCAAACATTGCACCCACTCGCTATGGCTGGTGTTGCTAATCATTCAAATTACAAAACCGATCCGTGGGGTCGTTTGCAACGCACAGCAGATTTCTTGGCTTCAACAACATTTGGTCCAGCCGATGAAGCCCAAAAGATAATCGATCGCATCAAACATGTTCACGGTTTCGTTAACGGCACTGCCAGCGATGGCAGACCATATTCGGCAAACGACCCGCACCTATTGCGTTGGGTGCATGTTGTCGAAGTCGACAGTTTCCTCACCTCGCATCAGCGCTATGGCAAGGAACCCCTAGACCAAGCGGGTCGCGATGGTTATGTTGCCGACATGGCGCTCATCGCAGCAAAACTTGACGTGCCAAACCCTCCTACAACCGAAAAAGAACTCAGCGAACAGTTGCTCTCATTTCACGATGAACTCATGAGCACGGCCGAGTCTCGTGATGCACTCAAATACTTAATGTTCCAGCCACCGCTTCCTATTCCAGCGCGAGCAGCGTATTACGCACTTGTTGCTGCAACGGCTGCAACGCTTCCCGCGTGGTCTCGCCCAATGTTGCGCATTCCATATCTGCCGCTCACCGAGCGCTTTGCGTTGCGTCCACTCGGTTCAGGCATCACGAGCGCATTTCGTTGGATCACTGAGCCAACATCGCCTTATCAACAGGCTCAGGCTGCTCGCGAGGCCAAAACCAACAGCTGACCGTGCGTTAAAACGCACGTCGTGCGATATAGTGCATGGGGAGGAAACCCCGTGGACGTATCTTCGCCAATCAGCACCGTTATTCCAAGCCTAGATGGCCCTGTCCTTGCTTGCCTTGCTGCAACCACTGCACCTCTTGGGCTTGCCCAGATCCACCGCCAAGTTGGCCATGGTTCCAAGTCTGGTGTACGTCAAGTGCTGCTTCGAATGAAAAATACTGGAATAATTTCTGAAATTCCGGGTGGTTTTGTGCTCAATCGTTCACACATCACTGCACAAGCCGTCGAGATACTTGCTGATCTTCACGGCGAACTGATCCGCCGGATCAGATCAGCGATCAACACATGGAAGTCAGAGGTATTACTGGTGGGACTATTTGGTTCAGCAGCACGGCGCGACGGCAATTCATCAAGCGACATAGACATACTTATCGTTTCAGAGGCACAAGACCTCAGAGAACTTGCCGACCAACTCGCATCTCAAGTCACAGCGTGGACAGGAAACCCTGCACAAATTGTTGCCATCAATCGCAAAGAGATGAAGCGGCTTCAACAGGCCAAAGAGCCGATCGTTGCGGATTGGCAATCAGAACTTGTGGTTATTTCTGGTGATGTGCGCATACTCACATCATCGTCAAAATGACACGCACCACGTCCCGCACGAAAAAGTGCTCACGCAAAGACGCACATGTGCGACTCATGCAAGCAGAGTCATTTGTAGAAACAGCACAAATGATTGCTGATGAAACAACCGACGAGTTCAATCCTGGCGTTAGTGCATCGCTTGCAGTACTTGCAGGAATCGCAGCATCAGATGCCGCATGTTGCGCGCGCCTAGGGGTTCGTTCGCGTGGAGAAGCACACAGCGATGCAGTTGCACTTCTCGGTACTGTCCTTCCTCACGGCGCAAACATGGCGAAAGATTTGCAACGGTTACTCAACCGAAAAGATGATTCGCATTATGGGGTCACTTTCGTTTCTTCTGCCGATGCCTTACGGATGATCGGTTGGGCTAAACGAATTGTTGCGTCGGCCAGAGTGGCTGTCGAGGCCTAACGACTCACCGATTGAAGCGCGGCTTCTATAAAGGCGTTATACAAATTCTGTTGTACTGCATCCGTTTCAGCAGTGTCTTCGGGGTGCCATTGCACTCCAACCAACCAATGATCGGTGTGCTCGATACCTTCCAGCAAACCGTCTGGCGACCACGCAACAGCAACGCAACCTGGCGCAACTTGGTCAACAATTTGGTGATGAAACGAAGAGCCACGTATTGCGGTAGTTCCTAACGCGCGAGCAAGCCTGCTGCCATCTTGAATACGCACGTCGTGCACCGCAAACGGCGCACCTTCAGGAAAGTTCTCTGGCTTGTGCAGCACTTGTGTTTCGGCATTAGGCAGTGTGGCAATTTCTTGCACCAATGTTCCGCCCAACGCAACGTTGGTGATCTGTAGCCCGCGACAAATTGCCAATACAGGCTTGCCCATGCGTATTGCCGCCTTGACCATCGTTGATTCAAAAATGTCTTGCTCGGTCAAAATGCCATACACATACACACTTGGCTCTTGCCCATACAACGTTGGGTCTACGTCGCCGCCGCCCATCAAGATCAGTCCGTCGAAGCGAGCCATAAGTTCGTCGGCATCTTCGTCGGTCAATTGTTGTGGCACCACAATCGCTGGCTCACCACCAGCTCGCAACACTGCATTGGTGTAAACATCACCTGCAAAGTGCACCGCACTGCGCGATACACGGCTGGCAGGGCCAACTCGGCCAGCAATTGCGATGATTGGTTTCACTACTTCTTCTCCAAAGATTCGGCGTCAGCCAGATCCTGCAACCGGCCCGTAGCAAGTTTATTCGTCCGTAGATCATCTACTGAAACGAATGGAACTTGTACATCACCAACCGAAATCAAAACGTGGTTTTTAAACGCCTCAGCAAAATCGAGCCCAGTTGCAAACGTCAATATGTCAATTCGTTGCGGTTCACGGCCAAGTTGCACCACCGAGTCTGGCCTCTGAAAATCGGCTGCGGTCAGTCCTAATTCGCCAAATCCAAACTCGTCAAGCGCTGAAACGACTCGATTGGCGTTTTCGGGGTCAGTCCATACCCACACATCGAGATCTTTTGTATATCGCGGATGACCGTGGGCAGCAACTGCATAACCTCCGACAATCATGAATCGAACGTTATGCGAGATGAATAATTCGATAAATTCTTGAAAGTCTTGGTTCAGGTTCATTAGTCCATCCATGAAACTCTTTGCGAATTTTCTCTACTGCTTCCAACCGCTCGGCATGCGGCCGGGTGCGCCAATACATCCAAGGCGGATCTTCTTGACCTAAACGCTTAATTGTCACGACTTTTTCGATCTTCGACACATTCAAATTCTACCGCAGATTGATAATCAACTGGTGTTGGGCCACAACACGATTGCTAGTTCATCTGCAGCCAGGTCTACAGAATGCGAGTGGCGTAGCCATCCGTTGTAAATGGGTTGAGAATTTGACGCTCCCACATCCCATTGCGTTGTGCATCAGTGAGATGTGCGTAGTCGGCAACATCAATCCACTGTGTACGAATGACATGAAGTTGATGGTCAATGATCTGACGCGCTTCGGCCTCGTCTAATAAATATGTTTCAGCAGCGCCCACACAACCCGCAAGTTGACTGAGTCGGAAACCATTTCGACCGATTGCCATCGCCTGCGCCGCCTCGCCGCCAGAACGTGTTTGTGGACAGATGTCGTAGGCGGGGGTGAGTGTCAACATTTTTCCGTCCCAAAATGCTGCGTGATTTCGTGCATGATCGTCAGTATTGCCAACACAGATGTTGAAGACGATGCGAGAAAAGAGCTCTTGTAGCGTCTCCTTCGGATCAGTGAACCGTTCTCTGATCATGTCAGCCAATTCAAAATACGTGGCGTATCGACCAGTCATTTCGTCAAGTTCGAAAAGAGTAAGTGCAGACACCACCATCTTGCGTTGCCCAGCAGTAGTAGTTCGATCAAACCGTTCAATGAGCAACACATCATGACCGAGACTGGTGGTCAACTCGGTCGTTGCAACATTGAGCCCAACACGACGTGCTAGATCCATTGCTAGTGCTTCGGCTTTTACAACTGGATATGGATCAGTGCTTGAAGAAAACTTTGCAATGAGTTTGCGGTTGCCGTCGTCAAGAAGTGCTTTTGGACGAACACCACCAATGGATGAACCGTGGAGTAACGCTCCATCAATCGAAGCAGAGAACGGTTCACCGGCTTCCAATCTCTCTGCAGCACATCGAAGTTCTTCGAGGGTTCCATTGCCAACCCGAGATATATAGGAGTCGGCGCTGGTTTGAAAGTCGAGGGCCCCATAACGATCTGAACCAGATTCGAGCAAATAATCCACAAAGCCAATCTCGCGTGAGTAGTGCACGCCATCAATTTGACTGAAGTGTCGATGATCAATGACACGTTGACCCCAAGCATCAGGCGCACCGTCATTAATACAGCCAGCAACTTTTAACCCTGCTCGGGGTCTGATGCGTCCTGGTTGAAGCGGAAGCTCGGGCGTGTACAACGATATTGCGTTGTCTCGCGCGAGATAACTACGAGCGTAATTAAACACGAGTGTGTCGCCAACGGGTTCAAGTACTCCACAAACTATTGGGGTGATCGCTTGCGGCAACCACACCCATACATACGCTCGCGAGTGCGTGTCGTTAGAAGTCATCATGCACCATGGTGTTTGATTCGCGGACGCGAGTTGGAAGTAAAGCGAGCCGGTTCTGAACTCGCACAATCAAATCAGGCAGTGCGTCACGTTCGACACCAAAGAGGTGAACTCCTACAAGAGTCGCGACTTCGAAGACAGTTCCAAGTGCAACCGTTGGGTCGCCGCGTTCTACTTTGCGCAGCGTGACCGCCGTAATGCCAGCCCTTTCCGAGAGCTCGGCGGCTGTCCAGCGCCGCTCTTTTCTGGCACGTGCAACTTCTAGGCCGAGCAATTGCGCTGCTTCACTGGCTGTCTTTGACCATTGATGATGTGAACCCACCACCTACCTCCTTGACAATATAATACTATCGTTTAAGGAGTTTAACGATATTATAACGACTATTTCTTGTCAACGATTCAAGTCAGGCCAGGCCGCCAAGGCACATGTATTGGTTGAGCACACCACTGCATTGGACCAAATTAGCGATCTCGTCTGGTCCAAATAGGGAATCAAGACTGGTTCAAATAGGGAATGCCCCAGGCGTGAGCGGGTATATTTGTACCGTACCAACTACGTCACCCACGCCTAACTACCATCCCCGTATGGCTGACGCCCATATTGCGTCGCTCATCCATTTAATCTGAACGATGGTGTGGCTGAGGTGGATTCTCGTCGGCGGTGGCTTGATCGGCGCTTCGTGGACAATATTGATCGTATTGGCCAAGCGACTGCCGCCCGGCTTGGCGCGCGAACTGGCAGCGTTTCTTCCCGCGTGCGCGACGACAATGCGACGACTCCGCCGACATCCGGAGGTTCCACGTAGCGCACGATGGATGACAGTCTTTGCTCTGATTTGGGTTATCTCGCCGATTGATTTGATTCCAGAGTTTCTGCCGGTGATCGGACCGCTTGACGATGTGATCGTGGTGGCGCTCGTGCTGCGGTTCGTGGCACGACGTATCCCACCAGCAGTGTTGTTCGAAGCATGGCCGGGAGAGCCTCGTCTATTGGCTCGGCTGATTGGCCGCGACATACCAACATCGCCAAGTACGTAATCTAGGGTTTTACGATTGTGACTTGGTCCGCGGACAATCAAATCAGGCAGTGCGTCACGTTGGACCACAAAGAGGTGAATTCCTACAAGAGTTGCGACTTCGAAGGCAGATTCAAGTCAAGCCAGTTCGCCATTGCGCGTAGTTCGTTGTTTAAGGCGTCATTAATCGTTGCGCGCTTGATTCCTTTTTCGGTGTGCACGCTGTGCACTAGCAACTTCGAATTGGCGCGGTCGGCTTTCAAGTCAACCCTGCCCACCATTTGGCCATTCATCATGAACGGCAACACGTAGTAGCCAAACTTGCGCTTTTCTTTTGGCGTATAAATTTCGATGCGGTAATGAAAATCGAATAACCGCTCGTTGCGTGGTCGGCACCAGACGAGTGAATCAAACGGTGAAAGTAGCGCAGTGGCATGCAATTGCTTGGGCAGTTTGGCGCTGCGATGCACAAATGCTTTCTCGGCCCAACCATCAACAGCAACTGTGCGCAACTCGCCTTCTTCTATCAACTCAGCGATCAGGGGCTTGACTGCTGCTGGCTTTTGTCGGTAATAGTCGGCCAAGTCGCCAACAGTTGCCACACCTTGCGCAATAGCCGAACGAATGAGCAATCGTTTACGAGCGTCGTGTTCGGTTGGTGTCGGTGCATCTAATACCTGCCGAGGCAACACACGCTCGGGCGTGTCGTAGATGCGAGCAAAGTCAGTACCACGACCCCGCGACATCAGTTGACCAGTGAGAAATAAATATTCCAAGCCAACCTTTGCTTCGTCCCAGTCCCACCACGTCTTTTTATCTGCGCCACGCTTTTCAGTGCGAGTCGAAAGTTCGCGCGCAGTTGTTGGGCCATTTGTCTCGACATGTTTCAACATGCGCTTTACAAACGCCTTGTTGTCATCATAAAAACTGGTGAGCCCCCAGTGGCGTGCCTTGCCCAAGCGCGCTGCTTCCATTTTCCAACGAAATAGTGGATGAATCTCGACTGGCAGATGCGCTGCTTCGTGGCCCCAGTATTCAAAAATCTTTTGCGACTCTGTTGCTTTGGGTATTGCGTTACGGTCGTGATTACCGAGGCGCGAAAACAACGGCAGTTCTTGGCTGCGCACCAGCACATTGACCGAATCGATCTGAATAACACCGAGACGACTGATCAGTGAATTGACGTGTCGTTGTGTTGCCTTACTTGCAGGTCGAGGCGTATCAAAACCCTGTGCTGCAAGTGCGAGTGCTCTGGCATCTGCGATCGACAGTGCGTCGAGTCGCTTTGCCATAACCAATTAGTCGGCGACAGTAATTGCGACTGACTTAATCACCACGTCGGTCTTTGGACGGACGCCTGAGCCTGTTGCAACATTTTGCATTGCTTCGACAACTTCGAGACCCTTCACAACTTGACCAAACAGTGAGTATGCAGGTGGAAGACTGCAACCGCTTGGGCCGCTCACGATAAAGAATTGCGAACCGTTGGTGTTTGGTCCGGCATTGGCCATTGCAAGCGAACCGATTTGGTACTTGCCTGGCTTTGGCAACTCGTCAGCAAACTTGTAGCCAGGGCCGCCGCGTCCGCTGCCCTCTGGGTCGCCACCTTGGCACATGAAGCCGTTAATGATGCGGTGGAATACGACGTCGTCGTAATAACCCTGCTCGGAGAGGAACACAAAGTTGTTGACTGTCTTTGGTGCGGCGATTGGGTCGAGCGCAATCACAATCGAGCCGAGCGTAGTCTCCATCGTTGCGGTGTAGCGCTTAGATGGGTCAATGCTCATCTCTGGGGCTTGTGAATACTTCTTTTGATTTGGTGCCATGGCGCAAAACCCTAGCCCGATAAACGCGCAATCGCATATGCTGGAGCCCATGAGTGATGCCCTCGACCTCGACGCAATCGATCAAGACCTCACCGATGTTGAGACAGCATTACAGCGCTTGGACGCAGGTACGTATTTTGTTGATGAAATTACGGGTGCGCCATTGAGCCAAGAATTGCTCAACACCAACCCAACTGCACGCCGCGCTTAGCGGTTGCGCATTTTTGCGAGCAAGCGCAATATTTCGAGGTACAACCACACGAGTGTGACCATGATGCCAAATGCGGCAAACCACTCCATGTGTTTTGGTGCGCCTGCTGCTTCGGCTTTATCAATGAAGTCAAAGTCAAGCGCCAAGTTCATTGCGGCAAGACCAGCAACCAACACGCTGAAACCAATGCTCATCGTGCTCGATCCGGTTGGAAACATGTTTGCTCCAAATAACCCAACAATGAACGACACAAGGTAAAACGCCATCAACCCCATGGTTGCGCCAATGACGATACGACGGAACTTGTCAGTCACGCGCAAGATGCCAGTGCGATAGAGCACGAGCATTACTACAAATACACCGATGGTTGCGCCGACGGCCTGAACAACGATGCCTGGATATTGCACGTTGAACATTTTTGAAATTGCACCGACTACTGAACCCTGCACAATTGCATAGACGGGCGCGAGGATGCGGGCTGCAGTTGGCTTAAACATCACACCGAATGCGCAGATCAGGCCAATGATGACGCCGCCCATGACCCAACTTGGAATCGTGATTTGTCCGCTGTCAAGCGTTGTCACTTGTGACCAACCAAACGTGGCCGCCGCGACGAGCAACACCATCAAAAAGATGGTTGCCGACATTGCGCCATTGGCGGTCATGGTTTGGCCAGGCACTTTGGCCTGAATATATGGAGAAACTGGGCCATCCGAAATCGGTGGATTCCAGGTCGATTTGCCTTCCGGTGAGCCCCAACCAGCTTGGTCTGGAGTGCGCGTAACGGCTTTGGTGAATGCTTTTTCGTTTAACAGGGGGTTTGCCATACCCCGATATTAGAACATTGCTACGGAATTTCAATGCCAAACAGGTCACACCAAAAACCCCTAAACAGGTAAGAGTTTTACCGTTTTCGAGGTGGTGGGGCTTGACCCTGTCGGTATCGTTACCCCGTTCCCGCCAACGAGGATTCGAGGAGACGTAGTGGCCAAAGACCGTATCGATCGTGACGAAGAAGACCTAGTCCGTCTCTATCTCACCGACATCGGTCAGTACGCCCTCCTCACAAAAGACGACGAAGTTCGTTTGGCAAAGGCCATTGAGTCAGGCAAAGAAGCGACAGCCGAGCTCGAAAAGAGTGACAAGACGCTCACTCCAAACCGTCGCCGCGAGTTGCGCAAAGATCAGCGCGATGGCACAAAGGCCGAGCGTCAGTTCGTGCAATCCAACTTGCGTCTCGTTGTTTCGATCGCCAAAAAATATCAGGCATCGGGTTTGCCGCTTCTTGACTTGATTCAAGAAGGCAACTTGGGTTTGATGCATGCCGTCGAAAAGTTTGACTGGCGCAAGGGTTTCAAATTCTCTACATACGCAACGTGGTGGATCCGTCAGGCCATTACTCGTGGCATTGCAAACACGGGTCGCACCATTCGTCTCCCGGTTCATGCCGGCGACACACTTGCACGTCTGCAAAAAGCACGCTCGCGCCTCGAGCTCAAGTTTGGTCGTCCTGCAACTCTTGCCGAGTTGTCAAAAGAAGTCGAGATGCCAGAAGACAAAGTGACAGAGGCGCTACGTTTTGCTGCCGAGCCACTTTCGTTGTCAGAGCCATTGCGTGAAGACGGTGATGCCGAATTGGGTGACGTTGTAGAAGACCGAGCAGCAGAGTCTCCGTTTGAAGTTGCTGCAACAGCATTGTTGCCAGAAGAAATCTCGCGACTGCTTGCGCCTCTCGATCAACGCGAGCGCGAAATTCTTGCACTGCGCTTTGGTCTCGATCGTGGCGAGCCACGCACACTCGAAGAAGTTGGCGAAGCATTCAACCTCACTCGCGAGCGCATTCGCCAGATCGAGGCACGTGCAATGAGCAAGTTGCGCCACCCGTCGAGCGACACCGGCGCGCGCGACCTTCTCTCGGTCTAAAGCCGTCACTGGTTCGCCCGTGCTGTGCACGATCGGTGACCTCATTGAAGATGTTGTTGTCTGGCTCAATAGCGAGCCAAAAAACCAGCTAAATATTGGCAGCGACACCGATTCAGTGATCATGCGCACGCGCGGAGGTAGCGCGGCCAACGTTGCAATGTTTAGTGCACTGACAGGCACACCGTCACGATTTATCGGTCAGGTTGGCAACGACAATCTTGGTGAGCAGTTGTGTGCGTCGTTGCGCGAGTCGGGTGTCGAGGTGTGCACGGTAGCCAAGGGTCGCACCGGAAGCATCGTTGTTATTGTTCAACCCAACGGCGAGCGCACGTTTCTTACCGACCGTGGTGTTGCATCAGAACTTTCGGTTTTTGATGCATCACATCTTGCCGATGTTTCAATCGTGCACGTGCCTACCTACTCACTCGCTCTCGACCCACTTGCAACTACTGCTGTTCAATACATACGTGCCGCGCGTGCAACTGGCGCATTGATCTCGATTGATGCATCGTCAACATCGGTGCTGCGTAATTACGGAGTCGATCGCTATGGTGCTCTGATTGCGTCTATTGCACCAGATGTGTTTTTGTGCAACAGCGACGAGGCCGCTTTACTAAACCTTGACTCTGCGCACCCGATGCCAGGCGCTGAGCTCACCGTGATCAAGCGTGGCGCACTGCCAGTCATGGCTATTTCTGCTGCTGGCACTATTACTACCGCAGATGCTGTTACCGAAGTGGCGACACCACCGGTTGCCAAGATCGTCGACACCACTGGCGCGGGCGATGCATTTGCTGCAGGATTTTTACCAACCTACGCATCATCTCGCAATGTTGAAGAAGCAATAACACGCGGTAACTCAATTGCGGCGCGAGTATTGCGCTCACCCGGTGCCACACTGGATGCCGCATGACTCGTTCAACCACAACAGCAACTTCTTCAATTATTCGTATCAGCGATGAAGTGCGTGATGCACTTGCATCTCATCGCGCTGTCGTTGCTCTTGAGTCGACCATTTTTTCGCACCTCGGTTTGCCGTCGCCCGCTAATGCCCAGGCGCTGACCAATTGCATCGCCGCCATTCGCGAAGCTGGCGCTGTCCCAGCAATCACTGCAGTCATCGACGGTGTTGCTCGCGTTGGCATTAACGAGTCAGAACACGAGCGCATCCTTGGCCCTGCCAAAAAAGTTGGCGAACGCGAGATCGCTCTTGCTATTGCGCAGCATTGGTCGGTTGGTGCCACAACAGTTTCTGCATCGCTGTTGCTTGCCAGCCGCGCAGGGATTGGCGTGTTCGCAACCGGTGGCATCGGCGGCGTGCATCGCGACTCGCACCTGCACGGCGATATCTCGGCCGACTTAGGCGCTCTTGCTGCCCACCCCGTGGTCACTGTGTGTGCTGGTGCAAAATCATTTCTCGATTTGCCGCGCACGCTCGAATATTTAGAGACACTCGGGGTGCCTGTTGTGGGCATTGGTTGCAACGACTTCCCCGCATTCACTGTTCACTCGAGTGGCTTACCCATCCCTGCCCGTGTTGAAAACGTTGAAGAGTTGTGCGCGTACACGCAAGCTCACTTGGCGCTTGGTCGCACAGGTGGCATCCTTGCGTGCGTACCTGTGCCGCTTGCCGACTCGCTCGACAAAAATATGATCGATGCCGTGATCGAGACCGCACTCAGGGCAACTGCCGACGCAGGCATTGTTGGGCCCGGTGTTACTCCACACGTGTTGGGCGCAATTGCTGCTGCCACAGGCGGGGCAAGCGTCGTTGCCAACTTGTCGTTAGCTCGCAACAATGCAAGTGTCGCGGCGCAACTCGCAGTCGCACTGACGCGCTAATCCGCGCAACGAGTTTTGGCGGAGGCGGACGGGAATCGAACCCGCCGAACGAGGATTACTCGTCCCAACCGCTTTGAAGGCGGCGGAGTCCACCAGGCACCCGGACACCTCCGTTTATCACCGTATCTAAACCCTTGTAACTAAATCAACGTCACTTAGCGACAACTCCCGTACACATCGTGTCTAAACCGATTCGGTGTATTCGCACCGAGCGCAGAGTTGGAGGTTGTGATGATTGTTTGTTGGTCTGTCAAAGGTGGAAGCGGCACCACGGTTGTTGCAGCGGCATTGGCTTTAGTTTTGGCACAGCGTCACGAAGCCGGCGCACGCCTCATCGACATGTCGGGAGATACTCCCTCTGCTCTCGGAATGTCAGAACCCTCATCTGAAGGCATCGCCGAATGGTTGAACGCAACTGATCATCCAGGCGCCGAGGCGCTCAACAATTTGATGTTGCCAGTCACTGCGCACCTCGGAATAATTCCTCGCGGTCGCAGCGTCATCGTGCCGTCACTAGTGAGCCCAGATCGTTTGCGTGATCTTGCTGAGGTGATTGCCGAGTCACATTTGCCAACAATTGTCGATGCGGGCAGTGGTGCATCCATGATCCCAATCATTGAGCACGCCACTCGCTCGTTGCTGATCATTCGTCCGTGCTATTTGGCTCTGCGCCGTGCATCGCTGCTCACCACAAAACCACATGGCGTCATTGTCATTACCGAACCTGGGCGAGCGCTGGGTGTGCACGATGTCGAGTCAGTTGTCGGTGCGCCAGTGCTCGCCGAAATTCCATTTGATCCGGCAATTGCTCGTGCGGTTGATGCAGGGCTGCTCGCGGGCCGAGTGCCGACCCTGCTTGCCAAACACCTTGCAGACGTATTTCCAGCAGCTGTTGTCTAGACGCGCACAACAATCATGACAGCTGACATCACCACCGCTGCACTCCAGCATCCAGTTGACGCTCACACTCGAGCGCTTGTCGACACGTTGCAACAACACTTGCGCAACGAGCGTGGCGACTTGCTCACAGCGGCCCATGTTCATTTACGGAGCATCGCTCCACTTCTATCTCATCCCCTCCAACAAGCCATTGCGTCGCGTGCAGTGTCGGGGGTGTCGGGTCTTGGTGCACTCGATCACTATTTGGCACGAGCCGACGTGCGCGAAGTCATGGTCAACGCTGGAACAGATGTGTACATAGAAGACGCGACGGGTGTGCACTTGGTTGACAAACTTCCTGTCGGGGAAGTCGACGCCATTATCGAACGCATTTTGTTGCCGCTTGGTAAGCAACTTGACAGATCATCGCCAATTGTCGATGCTCGACTTGCAGACGGCTCTCGAGTGTGTGCGGTCATTGCACCAATCGCTATTGACGGTTCTTGTTTGTCGATTCGGCGATTTCATGTGCGACCGATCACGCTTGACGATTTTGGTGGAGATGCTACAACTGCACTGTTGACAGAGCTCGTGCAACGCCACTGCAATGTGCTCGTCACTGGTGCTGCTTCGACAGGTAAAACCACACTGCTCAACGCATTGTGCGCCCATATTTCTGCTCACGAACGTGTCATCACAGTGGAGGACACCGCCGAATTGCAATTGCAAGCAAGTCATGTTGTACGTCTTGAAGCTAGGCCCACCACCTCGAGTGGCATTGCAGGCATCTCAATCTCAGAACTATTGCGCACTGCGTTACGAATGCGTCCAGACAGATTTGTCGTTGGAGAAGTACGTGGTGCCGAAGTTGTCGACATGTTGGCTGCCATGAACACTGGTCACAACGGCTCATTTGCAACATGCCATGCCAACTCGGCAGACGATGCCCTGCTGCGGCTCGAGTCGTTGATGTTGCAACACTGTGGGCAATGGCCTCGCGAAGCGATTACACAGCACATTTGTGCGGCAATTGACGTTGTGGTTTTCGTCGGTCGCCACGCAGACGGTTCGCGCTCTGTTGTCCAGATCAGCGAAGTCGCTACGACTCCCGGATCTCAATGTCGCCCACTGTTACGTCAAGACATGTGTAGTGGAGTGCGCAGTGAACTCCGCATTGGTCAACTCACCCGGACACGATCATGATGCACGCCATTTTCAAATCGCTACTTCGGATCGTTGGCACTCTTTCATTTGCCGGAGCATGTGGACTCACCATTGCGCCACTACTCACCAAGCATTGGACACGTCGTTGGTTGCGCTTGCGACTCAGCAACACAACATTCATAAAGGGTCGCCTGTTTCATCGGCCCGTCGCAATAGCCAGTGTTGGTTCTACTGCGCCACCGCCGCTTTCCATCACCGATTTTCTTGATGCGGTTGCTCGCGACGTGCGCTCTGGGTTTTCGCTCGGAGCGTCTTTTGTGCAGTGCAGTGATCGACAACCAGTCCTTGAATCTTGGAGCGAACCCATAGCGCGGCGCCTAATGCGCGGCATAAGCCTGAGCGATGCGCTTATCGAGTGTGCGCTACCCACCTGGACTCCCGAAATTCGTTTTGCAAGCCGCACGTTGGCGATTGCAAGTGTGGGTGGTCCTGGCGTTGCCCCTGCTCTCGAGCACAGCGCGTCGATATTGCGCGAACAACATGGTCTTGCACTCGATCGCGATGTGCAATCTGCGCAAGCACAGTTGTCTACCAAAGTGCTGACATGGTTGCCCATTGTGGTATTCGCATGGATTTGTACAACAGACCCTGTCGCACGACTTTTCTTACTAAGTACACCTGCCGGCATTGGTTGTGTTGCAACAGGCATCGCGCTCAATATTTCTGGTCGTAAATGGATGTCTCGCGTTGTAAGGAAAATTTTGGTATGACCCTCACAATTATCCTCATTGCAGCTATCACCTTTGGTTTGTTAAAGCGCCGCAATCACAATCCGGTTGCCCAACAACTTGTACGCCAACTACCCGAATTTATCGACGCCGTTGTATTGCTCATGTTTTCTGGCAGCACGCCAGCACAGGCACTCATTGCCGCGCCAACCTGGCTTGAGCCACCCCTGCATCAGATTGTCAACGACGTTGCTCAGCAACTTTCTCGCGGCAATCGCTTCAGCGAATGTGTTACAGCTCTGCGTGGCCCTATAGGTCCGCCAGCGTTTCCTTTGGTCGAGGCATTGTTGTCGGCGGACCGAGATGGCCAATCGATCGCCAGCGTTCTTGATCGACTCTCCAATGAATCGCGCGCTCAACGCAGGCGCCAACTCGATGCCGATATCCGCAGGCTCCCTGTGCGACTCACGATTCCACTCGTGTGTTGCATCCTTCCCTCGTTTGTACTGCTCGGCGTTGTGCCGATGATCGCAACAGCACTCGTTCATCTTGGACGGTCATGAAAGAAGGATTATGAATCGAATATCTATCTACCTAATTCAATTGACACGGTGTATCCGTACATTTTGTGCAAACCGCGCAAACATACATGATGCTGGTCAGGCAACAACCGAATACGCACTTGTCTTACTAGGTGCCGCGATCATCGCGCTTTTAGTGGTGGCTTGGGCTACTGATGGCGGTGGTGCAGGCCGCATTGGTGAGCTCTTTGACAGTGTGATCGGGAATATCTTGGGTCGCGCCGATGCAGTCCAGCCATAGTCGCTGACATGCGCCACCGCCAGAGCGAACCCGACTCTGGTCAAGCAACGGTCGAGCTGGCACTTGTTATGCCACTAATCATCGGGTTATTGCTCATCATTTTGACTGTTGGTCTCGTGGTTCGCGATCAGCTTGCGGTGTGGCACGCGGCCAGTGCCGGTGCGCGTGCTGCATCGATTTCTCCAGATTCTCCCGATGTGGTGCAACGAGCAGTTGAAGCCGAGGTGCAACTTCGACCATTACATCTGAAAATTATTCGTGATGAACAACTCATCACCGTCGAGGTCCAATATCCGCGCACGATCAACCTGTGGTTGATTCAACACATCATTCCACCACTTACTCTGTCGGCATCTGTCACCATGCACGTGCAAGATGTTGGGTAGCGTGAATCACATGCAGTTGTCGTCGTCAATCATTCGTGCTGGCTCACAATCAGTACTTTTCTTTGCTGGTGAAATCGACTTAGCAACAGTTCCCGAATGCTCGGACATGCTTACCAAGTTTGTGGATGACTTTGCAGGACGCGATATTGCCATCGACTTGTGCCAAGTAACCGCACTCGACGACACAGGTGTTGGCGTCATTCTTGGTGCAGTTGCTCGCGCCCGCACGGCCGGCTCGCATCTTGCGCTCGTCATTGACGATCCTCAGATGCGTGCTCGTTTCGGTCTCTAACTTTTACGCAAAAACCAAACGGCCGACACTCAAGCATGTGCTCAAGTGTCGGCCGATTGTTATTCTCCCTCGATGAGGAATTAGGGGTATTAGGCGGTTGGGGCTGCTTTGTTGTTGTGGTGTCCACCGCGCATGCCTTTGCCACGTGTCGGTGGCAAGTTATTGACACTCTCTGTTACTTTTGCAGTCACATTGGCCAACTTGGTGTCGGCTTGAGCCTGAGTAATTTTACCAGAAGCAACTGCTTGAGCAATGTGTGCCTGCATGTCGGCAACTAACACATCGACAACCGACTGCACACTCACACCCTGAGCGGTAGCAATCTGCGCGAGCGTCTTGCCACTTTGCACCTCAGTCTTGAGTTCTGCTTCGGTCAAATTCAAGACTGATGCAATTGCTGCAACATTCTTGCCCGGACCTTGGTGTCCCAATGCGTTGAGCACAGTCCCCGAGCTCGACTTGACTGGTTGTGCTTGTGCACTTCCAATAACTCCAAGGCCAATGGTTCCCATCGCCACAACGACCGCGGTTCCCACGATCACCTTTTGTAATTGCTTATTCATGATTTCCTTTCGTTGTGTGCCGGGGGATCCGAACACGAGAGTGATCTTGCTGTGCGTTGGTAAGAATTTGATCATGAGAAGGTAAGGATTGATCAAGAACTCATACCCCCTTTATCCACAAGGGTTTTATCCGAGTACCGTCATCTCTATGAAGACCGCGACCAACGATCAATTCTCGATCGTTATTGCCGAAGATGACCCGTCGGTGCGCAAGGCAGTGCTGCGAGTGCTCGAACTTGAGGGCTACATGGTCACGGCAGTGAATGATGGTCAGGTGGCTCTCCAAACCATTCTTTCTAAGGCTCCGCATGCTGCAGTACTCGATGTGTCGATGCCATTTCTCGATGGACTGTCAGTGTGTAAGGAGCTTCGCCATCGCGGCAATCGCACACCAATATTGCTGCTCACGGCTCGTCACGAAGTTGGCGACCGAGTTGCTGGTCTCGACGCCGGTGCCGACGATTACCTCGTCAAGCCCTTTGCAGTCGATGAACTTCTCGCCCGCGTGCGTGCACTCTTGCGCCGACACATGCCATCAAATAGTGGATCAGCTATTTTGCAACTTGAAGATCTGACATTAGATGTCAATCGTCGCGAAGTACATCGGGGTCCTCGCCTGGTTGAACTCACCAAGACCGAATTTGATCTCTTACACATTTTGCTCGAACAGACCGGAATTGTCCTGTCACGCGAATATTTGTATGAACACATCTGGGGTTTTAACTTTGAAACCAACTCCAAGTCTCTCGACGTGTACATCGGTTATCTGCGTCGCAAACTAGAAGAGAGTGGCGAGTCACGCCTTTTACATACCGCACGTGGTGTTGGCTACGTGGTTAAGGCATCATGAGTCTGCGCACACGACTTTTGCTGACCACGAGCGCCATTGTATTCGTGATCGTTGGTGCGCTCTCGGTCGGTATGTCCACGATCATTTCGCGACAATTAATTCGCGAAGTTGATAACACACTTGATGCACGTATTGAAGCCATCGCAGCAACTTTGCGTGAAAGTCGAGTGATTTCACCGTTTGGCCGACGTATGCGTAACCCGCTCTCGGATGCACTCATGCCAACACGTTTTGACACCGTGACACAAGTGATTGATCCGGCAGGCACAGTCATTATCGCGCTTGGCGAAGTTGATTTGCCTATTACTCAGCGAGTACTTGATATCGCCAACAATTCCGAAGGTGGAAGTGCGCGCTTCACCACATCAATTTCTGGTGTTCGGTACCGCATGCTCACCATTCCCCTTGTCAACGGAGGTGCCCTACAGCTCGCAAAAGACATCAGCGAAATTGAGCAGGCACAACAACGCATTCGAATGCGACTGATTGCTACCGGACTTATTGGCATTTTCGTCGCAGCAATTGCAGGTTGGTGGGTTGCACGACGCACGGCGAAACCCATTCAGCAACTTGCAGATGCTGCAGAGCGCATCGCATTGACACAGAATCTCGATACCACACTCGATATTCATGGCGACCGCGAAATTGAGCAATTGGCCGAGAGTTTCAACACCATGCTTGGTGCATTGCGCCTGAGTGGCGAACAGCAGAAGCAACTTGTGCAAGACGCAAGCCACGAACTGCGCACGCCACTGACTTCGTTGCGTGCCAATACCGAACTACTCGAGCGCAACACACTTGATGCACCGACCCGTGACGCAATATTGCGCGACATTCGCGCTGAAGTCGACGAACTCACTTCGCTCTCAAGCGAACTCTCGGCACTTGCTAGCGACCAACGACTTGTTGAAGAACCATCGGCGGTTGACCTAGGCGAGGTTGCCACCGAAGTTGCCTTACGTGCTAGCCGACGCACTGGTCGTGCTGTAACAGTGGTTGCAAATGACTCCTTGGTGGTTGCTGTACGCCTCGGACAACTCGAGCGAGCGCTCAATAACTTGGTCGACAACGCACTCAAGTTTTGCCCAATTGCTCTTCCAGTCGAGATCATTGTGAATGGCAAGCGCATTGATGTTGTCGATCATGGTCCCGGCATTAGCGATATCGACAAGCCACTCGTGTTCGATCGCTTTTACCGTGCAGCGGCAACGCGCGCGCTACCAGGCTCTGGTCTTGGTTTGGCAATTGTTAAACAGTTTGCGACAGATCACAGCGCAAATGTTTCGGTATCGGATACTGCGGGTGGCGGCGCAACCGTCACAATTGTGTTTGCTTAATTTTTAGTTTTCTTGCGTGCACCCTTGCGGTCATACGCACGCTCGTGCACTGCTTGTTGTTCTTCAAGTTCAAGTTCTTCTGCTACGAGCATCTTCATATTGCTAAGTCGCTCGAACGACACATCGCCTCGTTCTACCGCTGCTTGCACAGAGCAACTTGGCTCGTCTTCATGCTTGCAGTCGCGAAATTTACACGACTCAGCGAGCGCAAAAATATCGCTGAATGCTCTCTCTATTCCATGATTACTCATCCACAAACTCACCGCGCGCAAGCCTGGCGTATCGATGAGCCAGCCACCATTCACGAGACGAACGAGTTCGGCTGCCGTCGTGGTGTGGCGACCGCGCTGGTCGCCTTCGCGCACCGCCCCAGTTGCTTGACCGTCGTGGCCAGACAAAGTATTAATAAGGGTCGATTTGCCTACTCCGCTGGCGCCCAATAATGCAATTGTCTGCGGCGAACTGGCAACGTTTTTTTCACTGTCATATATATACGTATAAGCACGTAACCCGTCGAGTCCAGCCCCAGTTTTGGCGCTCGCAAAGTGCAGTGGCACGCCAGCGAGCACGGACTCAACCCGACGCACCATGAGTGATAATCCTTCAGCATCCATTTCGTCGATCTTGTTAAACACCAACACTGGTTGTGCACCGCTATCAAAAGCCAACACAAGTTCTCGTTCGATGCGTCGCAAGTTTGGATCTGGTGTCGCGGCTTGCACAACAAGCACAGTGTCAATATTTGCTGCAACAGTGTGCGACTCTGCGCGCACGGTGTCAGACGATGCGCGACGAGTAAGTGCCGAACTGCGTGACAACACGAGATCAATCTTCTCTAAGTCATCAGAAATAATCACCCAATCGCCTACAGCAACTTCGGCGCCGATGTTGCGAACGCGTTCAACGCCGTCAACAGCCTCGTGCACTCCACTTGTCAGGATTGTGCTCCATCCGCGATCGATTCTGCTCACTCGACCAAGCCTTCGACTATGTTGCAACGACGTCATGTCAAATTTTTTTTCGATTAACTCCGTCGCAAGTCGCTCATTCCAACCGAGCGCAAGAACGTCTGCTGCATCATCACGAGTGGTGGCATTTGCCAAACCTTCATGTGGGTCATTGGTCATTTCAAGGTTCACGCTAGCGAAATTAAACCCTTACTGCATTTGGCTTTACGTGGATAGCCTTGACAAGACAGTGCAAAACAACGTAACGATGAAAAGTCATGTCTAAGCCCCTCGTCATAGTCGAGTCCCCCGCCAAGGCCAAAACGATCGCCAAATTTCTTGGTGATGGCTTTGACGTACGCGCATCTGTCGGCCACATCGCCGACCTTCCGAGCAAGGGCTTGTCGGTAGACGTCGACAACGGATTTAAACCGACCTACGAGCTCACCGAGCGCGGTAGCACCATTATTAAGGAACTAAAAAGCGTTCTCAAGACAGCGAGTGCCCTCTACCTTGCAACCGACGAAGACCGCGAGGGCGAGGCGATCGCTGCGCATTTATTTGAGTATCTCAAGCCGAAAAATATCGAGACCAAGCGCATGGTGTTTCACGAAATCACCAAAGCAGCAATTGATGAAGCCATAGCCAACCCGCGCGACATCGATTACAAACTTGTTGACGCAGCAGAAGCGCGCCGCATTCTCGATCGCTTGTACGGGTATTCGGTCTCACCAATTTTGTGGCGCAAAGTCAACCGCGGTTTATCTGCAGGTCGCGTGCAAAGCCCTTCCATTCGTTTGGTGGTCGAGCGCGAACAAGAACGCATGGCCCACATCTCGGCTGCGTACTGGGATATCGAGGCAGTCACTGCAACCTCGCCACAGTTCACTGCAACACTGCAATCGGTCGATGGAGTGCGCATTGCAACAGGTAAAGATTTCAATGAGAAAGGCATCGCCAAAGAAGCGGTTGTCGTTATTAATGAGGCGCGAGCCCAAGAGCTTTCGGCAGGCCTGCAAGGCGCAACACTCGAAGTGCGAAGTGTTGAAGAAAGGCCATATCGCAAGTCGCCGAAGGCGCCGTTTATGACGAGTACTTTGCAGCAAGAGGGCGGCAACAAGTTGCGCATCACCGCCAGCGAAGTCATGCGCGTTGCACAGGGTTTGTATGAAGCCGGTTACATCACTTATATGCGTACTGATGCAGTAACGCTTGGTGCCGAAGCACTGAACGCGGTACGCACCACAGTTGCAACAACGTACGGTGAAGAGTTTTTGTCTGCGATACCGCGCGAATACAAATCAAAGGTAAAGAATGCGCAAGAGGCTCACGAAGCAATTCGTCCGGCGTTGCCATTGCGCAGCCCAGAAGAACTAGCACCAGAATTGCGCGCCAACGAACTTGCGCTCTACCGATTGATCTGGCAGCGCACACTCGCATCGCAAATGAATGACACGTTGGGTACGACGCTCACTGTGCGATTGGGTGCAATCACGCCAGGCACCAACCCTGCCAACTGCGAATTTTCTGCGAGCGGCACCACCATTACATTTACCGGTTACCGACAGGCATACCAAGAAGTTGTCGAAGAGTCTGCTGACGATGCCGACGAAAAAGAAGCATTGCTGCCAGTGCTTAAGGTTGGCGACGGCGTTGCTGTTGAAACCATCAACGCGCTCGGTCACAACACTTCACCACCATCTCGTTTTACCGAACCAACGCTGGTGAAGAAACTTGAAGAGCTTGGCATTGGTCGTCCGTCAACATATGCGTCGATTCTTGGCACGATCATCAACCGCGGCTACGTGTGGAAGAAGGGTCAGGCACTTGTTCCATCCTGGACAGCGTTTGCCGTGGTCAAGTTGATGACCAACTATTTTTCGACGCTTGTCGACTACACATTTACTGCAACTGTTGAAGAAGAGTTGGATGAGATTGCCGAAGGCAAGCGCGTGCGCGATGCATGGCTTGCAGAGTTTTATTTTGGAAACGGCAAAGAGCTGCCGGGGCTCAAGCCACTTGTCGAGCACAACATCGAAAACATTGATGCCGCAACGCTCAACGCATTTCATGTTGGTCTTCACCCAGTAAGTGGAGACATGATCGAGGCCCGACCAGGAAAATTTGGTCCTTATATAAGGTGTGGCGAGCAAACTGCTGGAATCCCCGACAGCATGGCCCCCGACGAACTGACGGTCGAAACGGCAATCGAAATATTGGCCCGCCCAAAATTTGAAGAACCGATTGGCGAAAAAGATGGTCTGCCTGTTTATAAAAAAACTGGCAAGTACGGCCCGTACGTCATGTGGGGCACGCTCGACACTCCTCCACCGGGCATGGAAAAAGCAAAGATGGTTTCGTTGTTCAAAGACATGACCATTGAGGCGCTCACGATTGATGATGCACTTCTCTTGTTGTCGTTGCCACGCACGGTTGGTTTCGATCCTGCAGATGGCGAGATCATTACTGCGCAAAACGGTCGCTATGGCCCATACATCAATAAGGGCAAAGAGAGCCGCACGCTCGACACCGAGCAAGAGTTGTTTACATTTACGCTCGAGCAGTCGCTGGCCAAGCTTGCAGAGCCGCGCGTGTATGGCCGACGCGGGCCAGCAAAGCCACCGTTGCGCGAGTTTGGTGTCGACCCAGTGAGCGGCAAACCAGTTGTTGCTAAAGATGGCAAGTTTGGTGTGTACGTCACTGATGGCGAGACGAATGCGAGTCTTACTCGCGGTGACCGTTTGGAATATGTGACGCCAGAACGAGCATTTGAGTTGCTGGCTGTGCGCCGCGATGCAGACCCATCGCTCAAGCGCAAGAAGTCTGCCAAGCCAGCCAAAAAAGCTGCGGCAAAGAAAGTCGCCAAAAAAGTCGCAAAGAAAACCGTAAAGAAATCCGTAAAGAAAGTCGCCAAGAAAAAAGCCTCATGACTCTCGGCCGCTACATCGCCTTTGAAGGCCTTGAGGGCTGCGGCAAATCAACGCACGTGACTCGACTCGCCGAAGCACTTGGTGGCGTTGCAACTCGCGAGCCTGGCGGCACTGCAATTGGTGCGTCGCTTCGCGCAGCAATGTTGGATGCATCTAACACCATGCTTTCACCACGGGCAGAGGCATTGATGATGTCAGCCGATCGTGCGCAGCATCTAGACGAACTTGTGTTGCCAACGCTGCGTGCCGGCAAGCATGTGGTCAGTGACCGAAGTGCATTTTCATCACTCGCCTATCAGGGTTATGGGCGCATGCTCGATCTTGATGAACTGAAGCGTTTTAACAACTGGGCAATCGCGGGCAACTGGCCAGATTTGGTGGTGTTTATTGATGTGCCGCTCGAGCAATTGCTCGAGCGCTTGCAGAAGCGTGAGCTCGATCGTTTCGAGCGCGAAGACCGCGCATTTTTCGAGCGTATCTTCACGGGTTTCCATACCATGGCTGCATCCGACCCAACTCGTTGGCTCATCGTTGACGGCACACCGCCAAAAGAAGAACTCGCCGCGACTATTCTCACTCAGGTTTGCGAGCGCCTCAAGATCACATTGTCATGAGTGGGGCAATTGATACTGCATCAAAGGTGTGGCAGACCGTTGTTGGCCAATCGCATGCAGTGCAACAGTTGCAACACCTTGCAACACAGTCTGTACACGCCTATTTGTTTGTAGGACCAGAGGGTTGCAGCAAAGAAGAGGCCGCCCGTGCGTTTTCTACCTTGCTGATCACGGGTTCGGATGATGCGACAACCCGCGAAGCAAAACTGATTGCTCGAGGTGCGTACTCCGACGTAGTTGAAGTGCTGCGTGAGGGTGCTGCCGTTGACAAAGACGAAGCCGACAACATCGTGCGTCTGTCTTCAACAACACCCACCGAAAGCAAGGTCAAGATCGTAATAATCCACGAGTTGCACCTCATGAAAGATTCGGCTGCTGTTCGATTGTTGAAGACGATTGAAGAGCCACCGGAGCGAATGATTTTTATTCTTCTTGCCGACCAACTCGTGCCAGCTCTTGCGACAATCAATTCGCGTTGTGTCGTTGTCAATTTTGTGCGTCCCGATGATGCGCAAATTGCGGACGCACTTATTTCCGAGGGCGTCAAGCCCGATCTCGCAGCGTCGGTGTCTCGCGCAGCGTCGGGCAATCTTGGTCGAGCACGCCATCTTGCCACCGACAAGTTTTTGGTCAAGCGCCAGGAAGCATTTGCGTCGATACCGTCTCGCCTCGATGGCACTGGTGCGCGGGTTGCTGCGCTTGTTGAAGAGTTGTTTGAACACATTGACAAAGCTGTAGCACCGTTGCTCAAAGCCCATGTGGACGAATTATCCACCCTCGAAGAGCGTGTTGCGCTTACTGGTGAGCGTGGTAGCGGGCGTAAGGCACTTCAAGATCGCCACAAGCGTCAATTGCGCAAATTCAAAACCGATGAATTGCGTAGTGGTCTTGCCACAGTTGCAGGTGCATATCACGCGCTTGTTGTCTCGCAACCCACGCCATCAAATTCCGATGTCTACATTCAGGCAATCGAACGGATTCATAAGGCAATGGGCGCACTCGGACTAAACGTCAACGAAGAGTTGGTACTGCAAGCACTCTTCTTGCAGTGCCCATCGCTCATGCAAATGCCGCACATCGCACCAGTAAACTGACGTGTTCAATAGCTAAATACCCGCCCAGGTAGCTCAGGGGTAGAGCAACGCACTCGTAATGCGTAGGTCGTGAGTTCGATTCTCATCTTGGGCTCCACCTAACTATTTAAGAACTTCGCCAAGCCGCACAAATTGCACCGCGGCTTCGAGCTCGGGTGACAAAAAGCGATCTGGACCTGGGCCTGGAACTGTTTTGCGCAAACGGTCGCGCACAGCGCCCGTAACTTTTGAAGGCTTTAACGGCGCGCGCAAATCAAGCGCGCGCGCTGCAGTGAGCAATTCGATAGCGGCGATGCGCTGCATATTGAGCACCGATAATCGAAGTTTGCGCGCCGCGTTCCAACCCATAGACACATGATCTTCTTGCATTGCCGAACTCGGAATCGAGTCTGCACTGGCTGGCACTGCATGTCGCTTATTTTCAGACACCAATGCAGCTTGTGTGTATTGCGCGATCATCAGACCAGAGTCAACACCCGGGTCATCTGCCAAAAATGGTGGCAATCCGTTTGATCGTGCCTTATCGAGCATGCGATCTGTTCTGCGCTCCGACATCGAGCCCAAGTCGGCAAGCACAATTGCCAAAAAGTCGAGCACGTAAGCAACTGGTGCGCCATGAAAGTTGCCGTTTGAGCTCACTCTGCCGTCGGGCAACACCACAGGGTTGTCAATCGTTGACGCAAGTTCACGCGTTGCAACAAGTGTTGCGTGCGTAATCGTGTCGCGCACTGCGCCAGTTACTTGCGGCGCACAACGTAGCGAATATGCATCTTGCACCTGGTCGTCGTTCTCAAAATGCGAAGCAACAATTGGCGAATCTTTGAGCGCGTTCAACATGTTTTCAGCGCTGAGCGCTTGCCCTGGATGTGGACGAAGTGGCTCATGTAGCTCTGACTTAAAAACCGCGTCAGTGCCGAGCAAGGCCTCAACGCTCATCGCGGCTATTACGTCAATCGAATCGCAAATCACTTCCATGTCGGCAATGGCCAAAATCAACATGCCAAGCATGCCATCGGTGCCATTAATAAGTGCAAGACCTTCTTTTTCTTGCAACTCAACTGCCGTAATTCCAGCAGCCTTAAGCAACTCTGGTACTGGTCGCTGCGTTCCATCAGAACCAACAGCCTCACCCTCGCCCATTAATACAAGAGCGCAATGCGCAAGCGGCGCTAAGTCGCCGCTGCAACCAAGCGAACCAAACTCGAGAACGACTGGAGTAATGCCTGCATTTAACAATGCAGCCATCGTTTGGGCAATGACTGGCCGTACTCCGGTGCGACCAGACGCAAGAGTCTTGAGCCGCAGTGTCATGAGAGCACGCACCACCTCGCGCTCAACTGGTGCGCCAACACCTGCGGCATGCGACCGTATTAATGATCGTTGCAATTGCGCACGCTGCTCGACCGATACATATTTATTTGCAAGCGCGCCGAAACCCGTCGATACCCCATACACCGGGGTCGATGACGCAACAAGTGCATCTATATGACTGCGCGAAGCGGCCATTGCAGCAAGTGCACTATCGCTCAAGCGAACAGTTGCGCCATCACGGGCAATGGCAAGCACATCTGCCATTGTCATGCCCCGCTCATTGATTACGACTTCAGCCACTTAAGCCCCCTTAGACGCATAGAAATCTACCGTAGAACGAACAATGGTGCGCTCGGATCACTTGGCTACGATTGACCCCATGATCGCAGTCGTATGGCACTTTTGGTTGGGCTTGATTCTTTTAATCGCTGGCGTAGGCGCAGTCGTCAACGTAATCGTTGGCTATGTCGCCAAAGTCTCGTCACTCAAACACCCAAACCGTCGCCAACGCAACGCGCAAAAGTAGAGCGGCCGGGCTGATGCCTGCTGCGCTAAAGGATTTCCGCACACATCCGCTCGTTAACGAGTTATTAACCAAGTGCACATTTGCACCGAGCAACAAGACAATTCATTGCGCAGTATCTGGCGGTGCAGACTCAGTAGCACTGCTCGTGTTGGCAGCAGCGCACAGCGCCGACGTAATCGCATGGCATGTGGACCATGGACTCCGAGATGGGTCTGCTAACGAAGCACCGATTGTGCAGGAAATCGCACTTGCACTTGGTGCAAAGTTCGAATCGCGCACAGTTGTGGTTGAAACGGGGAGCAACTTGGAAGCGCGAGCGCGTGAAGCACGCTTTGCGGTGTTGCCCACAGACGTAGTGACGGGTCATACCGCCGATGACCAGGCAGAAACTGTGCTCGTCAACTTGTTGCGCGGCGCTGGCATGCGCGGAATGTCTGGCATGCAAGGCGGACCATCACATCCGATCTTGCAGCTACGGCGCAATGACACCGTCGCGTTATGTGATGCACTTGGTATCACAGTTTTTCACGACCCGAGTAACGACGACGAAAGATTTCAACGCAACCGCATTAGGCACGAAGTGTTGCCACTCTTGCAGTCAATCTCGCAACGAGACGTGGTGTCGGTGATTGCGCGCCAAGCCGAGCTTGTACGCGACGACGACGCATTATTGGATGAACTCGCGAGCGCCATCGACCCAACCGACGCCAAAGCAATCGCAGCAGCGCCCCAGGCGCTCGCCCGCCGAGCACTGCGTATGTGGCTCGCACACCCGTACCCGCCAGACTTGGCCACAGTCGAGCGAGTGCTCTGCGTGGCACGAGGTGAAACGCCTGGGTGCGATATCGGTGGTGGGCGTCAGGTAAAGCGCAGCCAACAACGCCTCAAAATTGTTGCTCTTTTCTAAACATCCTGAGCAATTATCGGTGTATCGTCACGCGGTGATGTTGAATATCGCGCACGTGCGCCAGAGTCGAAGTCGGAGTTAGCAAATGCCCCCAAAGTTACGTGGAAAGTGGGCGCTCGGGATCACCCCGCGCAATCTCACATGGATTATTAAAGACAAACTCGCCATCTGTGAACGCCCCGGTGGCTATGGCATCAACCACCGTCGGGTTCGCCGCCAAGAAGAGATTATTTGGCTTCGTGAAAATGATTTTGGATGCGTCATCTCGATCATCGGTGCACCACACAACTTGCACAATTACGACGAACTCAATCTCACCTATCGCCATAGGCCATTGGTCAATAGTGACGAGATTGATCCCTGGTTGCGTGTGTTTTACAAGGACATTCGCGAATTAATTGATAGCGGCACAAAGATCATGATCCATTGCGAAGAAGTGAGCGACAAGCTTGTTGGGCTCATGGGCGGATACATCAGGTGGTCTGGTCTTGTTGACGACACCTCACAAGCAATAATTCTCACCGAGCGCATTGGCGGCCGACAATTGGACACCGAATCACGCGAATTGATCTTGCGGGTTCACGAACTTCGTTAAAGCCTGCGAATTACCGCCGTGCATGTTGTAGTTGTTGGAGCAGGAATTGCCGGTCTTATGGCTGCGCAATCACTTTCAAATAATGGTCACGATGTGGTTGTTGTCGACAAAGGTCGTTCACCAGGCGGACGTTTAGCAACTAGGCGCATCGACGACGCAACACTCGATCATGGCGCGCAATTTTTTACCGTACGAGATTCGGTTTTCAAATCACATGTTGAAAAATGGATCGAATCGGGTGTAGTCACCGAGTGGTGCCGAGGTTTCAATAGCACTGCCCAAAATAACGATGGTTTTCCGCGATACCGCGGCGTGCGTGGCATGACCGATATTGCAAAGCACTTGGCACAAGGGCTTGATGTGCGATGCAACACGCTTGCATTTTCAATTGCTCGTGGCGCAACGAGCAAGTGGCAAGTCAATATTGATGACGGTTCAGCGCTCAATGCCGACGCAATCATCGTTACTTGTCCATTGCCCCAGACATACGCGCTGCTGGTCACTGCCGACATCGAACTACCAGAGTCAATGCTGCGCACCGAATACGACCGCACTATTTGCTTACTTGCAGTGCTCGATACACCATCTGTTGTTACCCAGCCAGGCGGCTTACAAAACCCAGATGAGACATTTTCTTTTATTGCCGACAATGCAATCAAGGGCATCTCGTCTGCAGTTGCACTGACCATGCACGCAAACCCGCAGTTCAGTCTTGAACATTGGGATACCAGCACCGACGATGTGCAACCCCTGTTGCTCGAACGCTCCAAACCGTGGATAGGCAATGCAACTGTAATTACTAGTCAGATAAAAAAATGGCGCTTTGCCACGCCACTCACTATCTGGCCCGAGCGTTTTTGGGCCAACGACATGATTGTGCTTGCAGGCGATGCATTTGGCGGACCAAAAATAGAGGGAGCAGCACTCTCCGGCTTATCTGCAGCAAACTACCTGCAGCAAATTATTTAGCGAATAATTGAAGCGAGTAGTGCAGCAGGTGCTGCGCGCAATGCAGCAGTCGCAACACCTTGCGGCATGCGATCACATTCAGTCTCAGCCATGTGCACATAGCTTTTTGCACTCTCGCTCGCACTCTGAATACCCGAATGTGTGCGCACGATAGCAAGAGCGCGCTCGCGTTCGGTTTGCGAAAGCGGCTTGCCAAGAAAACCTCGTAGTTCATCTGAGTCACTCGACTGTTGCGCAAGCGTTAACAACACCGGCAGCGTGTACACGCCTTCTTCCATGTCGTGTCCAGCGCGCTTGCCAATTTCGGCGTCAGTAGCAATCACATCCAAGATGTCGTCAACAATTTGAAACACCATGCCAAATGCGGTTCCGTATTTTGTGAGCGCGTCAACAACATCGGCATCGTGACCAGCCACGAGTGCGCCGATGCGAGCCGATGTTGCAAACAATGAAGCGGTTTTACCCTCGATACTCACAAGATACGACGGCACTGTGCGTGCCACCGAGTACGTGTGTTGCAGTTCTTCGATCTGACCCTCACACAACTCGGCAATCGTGCGAGCCAACAACCCAGCAATTTCGTTGCCCAACGATGCAGCGATACCCGATGCGCGTGCCAACAAAAAGTCGCCGGCAACAATCGCTTGCAGGTTGCCCCACTTAGCATTCACCGTGTCGACGCCGCGACGCATTGTCGACTCGTCCATTACATCGTCGTGATACAGCGACCCAAGATGCACGAGTTCGCACGCGATTGCCCCCTGAATCACTTCATTTGATACTGCACCATTGCCGCCTACCTGCGCCGCAGCTATAGCCATCACCGGGCGAAGCCGTTTTCCGCCCGCAACGATGAGATGCGACGCAAGTTCGGTCAAATATGCATCTCTGGTGCGCACTGCGGCTAGCAAAGCGGCCTCTACTCGTTCGCGGTCGCCATCCATGGTGGGCAGGGCGAGAAGGGGCGAGGCAAGTGCCATTCCACAAGGCTACGCAGGGTCGCTTGTGAAATGGCGAACGTGGCGCCCACTGTCACAGCATCTTGAGTGTGCTCCTCGCAGATACACTTCAACACAAGTTCACCAGTTTCATCTAGACGTGAAAAGGCGGTCTATTCAGTGTTCGAACGCTTTACCGACAGGGCCCGCAGGGTCGTAGTGCTGGCTCAAGAAGAAGCCCGCTTGCTCAATCATTCGTACATCGGCACCGAGCACATTTTGCTCGGCCTCATTCACGAAGGCGAAGGCGTCGCAGCCAAAGCTCTCGAGTCGCTCAATATTTCGCTCGAAGCAGTTCGTGCACAAGTCGAAGAGATCATCGGTCAAGGTGGCTCGTCGCCATCTGGTCACATTCCGTTTACACCTCGCGCCAAAAAGGTGCTCGAGTTGTCATTGCGCGAAGCATTGCAGTTGGGTCACAACTACATCGGTACTGAGCACATCTTGCTCGGACTCATTCGCGAAGGCGAGGGCGTTGCAGCACAAGTGCTCGTCAAGTTGGGTGCCGACCTGAGCCGTGTTCGTCAGCAAGTCATTCAATTACTGTCGGGTTACCAGGGACCTGCAGGCAAGGGCGAAGGTCAACCTGCTGGTGCCAAAGAAGAGCCACAAGAAAAAGGTGGCAGCCAGATTCTTGATCAGTTTGGTCGCAACCTGACGCAACTCGCGCGCGACAACAAACTCGATCCTGTTATTGGTCGTCAAAAAGAAATGGAGCGCGTGATGCAGATTTTGTCACGCCGCACCAAAAATAATCCTGTGCTCATCGGCGAACCTGGTGTTGGCAAGACCGCAATCGTTGAAGGCCTTGCACAAAAGATCGTGCGCAACGACGTGCCAGAGACTCTCACCGGCAAACAGCTCTACACACTCGACCTCGGTGCACTTGTTGCAGGTAGTCGCTATCGCGGAGACTTCGAAGAGCGTTTGAAGAAAGTGCTCAAAGAAATCAAAACTCGCGGCGACATCATCTTGTTCATCGACGAGATTCACACGCTTGTTGGCGCAGGTGCAGCAGAAGGCGCCATCGACGCAGCCTCAATTCTTAAGCCAATGCTTGCGCGCGGCGAATTGCAAACGATCGGTGCAACAACACTTGACGAGTTTCGCAAACACTTCGAAAAAGATGCAGCTCTCGAGCGCCGCTTTCAGCCCGTCAAAGTTGAAGAGCCTGAAGTTGCTCACACCATCGAGATCTTGAAGGGCTTGCGCGACAGGTACGAGGCTCATCACCGCGTCACGATCACCGATCAAGCATTGGTGGCTGCAGCCAACTTGTCAGACCGCTACATCGCCGACCGTCATCTACCAGACAAGGCAATTGACCTCATCGACGAAGCCGGCAGTCGTTTGCGCATCAAGCGCATGGCCACGCCTCCCGACTTGAAAGAGATCGAAGCCAAGATCAATGACGTGCAAGAAGCCAAAAAGAAAGCTGTTGAAGAACAGCGCTTTGAAGAAGCTGGTCGATTGCGCGATCAAGAGCGTGCGCTGCTCGAAGAGCGTCTCGAAAAAGAGACTGCTGTAAAAGCAAGCGGCATTGACTTGTTTGACGAAGTGGACGAAGAAGCAATTGCCGAAGTGTTGAGCATGTGGACAGGCATTCCTGTGTACAAACTCACCGAAGAAGAAACGGCCAAGTTGCTCAACATGGAAGCCGAGTTGCACAAGCGAATCATTTCGCAAGATGATGCAATTAAGGCCGTGAGCCAGAGCATTCGCCGCACGCGCGCGGGCCTCAAAGACCCAAAGCGCCCAAGCGGTTCGTTTATCTTCCTCGGCCCAACCGGCGTGGGCAAGACAGAGCTCGCAAAAACACTTGCCAACTTCTTGTTTGGTGATGACGATGCGCTCATTGCTCTTGACATGAGTGAATACATGGAGAAGCACACGGTCAGCCGCTTGGTCGGCTCGCCTCCTGGCTACGTGGGTTACGAAGAAGGCGGTCAACTTACCGAGGCCGTGCGTCGCAAGCCGTTCTCTGTCGTGCTGTTTGACGAAATCGAGAAGGCTCACCCAGACGTGTTCAACACGCTGCTTCAGATCCTTGAAGAAGGTCGACTCACCGACGCACAGGGCCGCAGCACCGACTTCCGTAACACCGTGTTGATCATGACATCCAACTTGGGCACGCAAGATTTGCGCAAGGCAAATGTCGGCTTCGGCAAAAATGACGAGGCACTGTCGTACCAGCGCATGCGTGACAAGGTCAACGAGGCGCTCAAAGGTCACTTCCGACCAGAGTTCCTCAACCGCATCGACGAAGTCATCGTGTTTCACGAACTTGGCATGCAAGAAGTTGTGCAGATGGTCGACTTGATGAGCAAGCGCGTCATTGCACAACTCGAAGGTCTCGGCCTCGGGCTCGAACTCACGCAATCAGCCAAAGAACTGTTAGCCAAGCGTGGATACGACCCACAGTTGGGCGCTCGACCATTGCGTCGTGCATTGCAACGCCTGATCGAAGACCCAATGTCGGAAAAACTCTTGAACAAAGAGTTCACCGCGGGTGAGATCATTGTTGTTGACACCGAAGAAGACCCAGAAACCGCTGGTGAGCGTCGCATGACGTTTACGGCAGTTGAGGGTTTTAAATCGCCAGCGGCAATTGAACTTGCTGGCGCCGGTGACGGCACTACTGCAACACCTGAGTGAACCCTTTGGTATTCAAAACATCTGCTCGCCCTCAGTTCGTGCGCGCGCTTGTTGTCGTTGCAACATGTGCGTTGTTAACAAGTTGTCGCGTCGATTCGGTTGTCACACTCGATGTTGAGCCAGATGGCAGTGGCACGCTTGCAATTGTCACTACTGCCGATGCAGAAGTTGTTGCAAAATATCCAAACCTTGCATCCGAACTCAGTTTTGAAGATGCCAAGGCCGCGGGTTGGTCAGTCTCTGACGTTGCAACAACACCCGAGGGTGCGATGCAGGTGCGTGTGGCACACCACTTCGTGAATCCAGAAGAAGCCACAGACCTGCTGGGCCAACTGAGCAGTGAGTTTGGACCATTTAAAGATCTTGTACTCACTCGCACTGGTAAAGACACCGATTCGACATGGAATCTCGTGGGCAAATTGCAAGTCAATGACGGATTAAAGGCGTTTGCCGATCCACAGCTGCTCACAACAATCGGTGCATCACCATTTCAAGCCACTCTCGCAAACTCTGGCCTCGACATTGGCCAAGCAGTTGGTGTCACCTTCAATCTCAAGTTGCCGGGCGAAATCGAGTCAACAACGGGTATCTCCAAGTTTGGGACAGTGCAATGGAATGCCGCATTTGACGGCAGCACACAAGACTTGACAACGACCACGCAAAATACTGCTGTCGCTGCCACTATCGCGCGCATCTTCTCACCTCTCTTGCGCTGGATACTGATCTCGTGGATCGTCGGCATGGCTGCTTTTTCGGCATTCGTCGCTCTATGGCGCTACAGGCGACACAGGCGCACACCCACTCTGTAGCGTTGGCGCATGGCTCGACTGCGCACGGTGTACAACTGCGGTGATTGTGGCGCGATGCATTACAAGTGGGCGGGCAAATGCTACTCGTGTGGAGCATGGAACACGCTCGTTGAAGATGTCGAAGACCCAAACTCGCACACCACACTTGCTGCCGGCATGGCACTCATTCCCCCAGGTGAAGCACAACCGATCGGCAAGCTCGATGCTTCAGTTGGTCAACCGTTGTCTACCGGCATCTCTGAACTCGATCGCGTACTCGACGGCGGGTTAGTACCTGGCTCTGTCACATTGCTTGGCGGCGAGCCAGGCATTGGCAAATCAACGTTGTTGTTACAACTACTCGCGTCTTGGCCCACGCGCTCGCTCTACGTAACGGCCGAAGAAAGCGCGCAGCAAGTGCGCTTACGCGCCGAGCGACTGCATGCCGTGCGCGACAATTTGTGGCTCGTCTCAGAGCCATCGCTCACCAACATCGTTGCTGCACTCGACAAAGTCAAACCAGAGTTGCTTGTGATCGACAGCATCCAGGCCGTTGCCGATCCAACACTTGGTTCTGCGCCAGGGTCTGTTGTGCAAGTGCGCGGCTGTGCACACCGCCTTGTGCAAGAAGCAAAGCGCCGCAACATTCCAACCATTTTGGTTGGCCATGTCACCAAAGATGGCGGGCTCGCTGGGCCTCGTGTACTCGAGCATGTTGTTGACACCGTGCTGTCGTTTGAAGGCGAACGACATCACGCACTGCGCATCTTGCGCGCGGTCAAGCATCGTTTTGGTTCTACAAACGAACTCGGATTATTTGAGATGACCGAACTCGGTCTTGTTGGTGTTCCCGATGCAAGCCAAATGTTTTTAGCCGATCGTCGCCCTGGCACACCGGGCTCGGTTGTTGTGCCAACACTCGAAGGTCAGCGCCCACTACTTGTAGAAGTGCAAGCACTGACTAATGCAATGAGCGGTAACGTGCCCCCACGACGTAGCGCGCAAGGCCTCGACCCTGGTCGGCTTGCCATGCTGCTTGCGGTGCTCGAACGCCGAGCGGGTATCAGTCTTTCGCAACATGAAGTGTTTGCTTCGGTCGTTGGCGGTGTGCGTTTAAGCGAACCCGGTAGCGACTTGGGTCTCTGCATTGCACTTGTCTCAGCCGTTATCAACAAGCCAGCACCAAGTGACTTGGTTGTGTGCGGTGAAATTGGCCTTGGCGGCGAAATTCGCCATGTCGGCCACATGTCGCGTCGACTTGCCGAAGCCGCACGCCTTGGCTTTACGCGAGCCATCGTGCCAACACACAGCCAGTCTGGCGCCGCCAACAAGGCTCCTGCTGGGCTCACCGTGCAAACCGCATCAACGCTGTCTGAAGCACTCGAGCTCGCCCAACTCAACATAAAAAAATAATTGCACTATTGTCTGCACGATGTCGATCGAACCGGACAATAAAGACTGGACATGGGTCCTTGATCGACCGTGCCCCGACTGCGCATATGATGCATCGCGCGTGGTGCCTCGCGACATTGGTTTGACCATTCGTGAGATTGCTTCGCAATGGGACGCAGTGCTCGTGCACCCGCAGTGCGTGATCCGACCCCGATCCGACATCTGGTCGGCTCTCGAGTACGGCTGCCATGTGCGCGACGTATTTCGGCTTTTCGACAAGCGCCTTGTGATGATGCTCACGCTCGACAAGCCAACTTTTGCCAATTGGGACCAAGACAAAACAGCCGTGGACGACCGCTATGACTTGCAAGACCCAGTAGTCGTTCGCCGCGAGATCGTGTTCGCTGGTGACCAACTTGCCGACCGATTTGACTCGGTGGCAGACGCCGAATGGGGCCGCAAGGGCCTGCGCAGCGACGGTGCGACGTTTACCATCGACACCTTTGGGCGCTACCTGCTGCACGATCCGATACATCATTTGTGGGATGTAGCGCACTAATCGACCACCTCGCGTACACATCGCGAGTATGCCTACACCTACAAAGCAATTCGACAACATGACCACCGTTAAACCTTCCCCCACATTCAAAGGCCCCGATGGGCTTAAACGCTGTTTTTGGTGCGCGTCCGATCCGATCTATGTCGACTACCACGACAATGAATGGGGTCGCCCCGTTACCGACGACACCAAACTGTACGAAAAGTTGTGCCTCGAGGGTTTTCAAGCTGGCTTGTCGTGGCTCACGATCTTGCGTAAGCGCGAGGCATTTAGGGCCGCATTTAAAGACTTTGATCCAATCAAGGTTGCAAGGTTCAATGACAAAAACATCGAACGCCTCATGAGCAACGAAGGCATTGTGCGCAACCGAGCAAAGATCGAAGCGACGATTGGCAATGCCAAAGCAACCCTCAAGGTGCAAGACCAAGTTGGTTCATTGTCAAAATTGATTTGGTCGTTCGCTCCAATGAAGCCAGGAAAAGCCCCAAAAACATTTGGTGACTTGCCTGCTTCAACACCCGAATCACATGCACTTTCAAAGGAGTTGTTGAAGCGCGGCTTCAAGTTTGTTGGTCCAACAACGATGTATGCAGCGATGCAGTCGCTCGGTTTGGTCAACGACCACTTTGCAAACTGCCACGCCCGCCACTCAAGTCCACCAAAATAATCTCGCCAGAACGTTGTATGACAATGTATACTGATTGTATGACAATGCTGAGTTTCCGAGTTGACGACGCTGAAGCATCCGAAGCACTTCGATGGGCCTCCAAATTGGGTATTGATAAATCCGAGTTGCTTCGCACCGCACTCCATAACTACATCGTGCGGCTCAAATCCGAAGATGATGCGCGTATTTGGCAAGAGATGCCTCTCAACGAAGATGAGCAATCACTTTTAGGAATTAATGATTGGGGTGTTGCCGAAGACTGGTCGGAGTGGGTTAATGAAACACGGTGAAATTTGGTTTGCCGCACTCCCCAGCGGCGACCGACCAGTGCTTGTTCTCACGCGTGATCCCGTTGCCGATCGAATCGGATCAGTCGTAGTTGCGGCATTGAGCCGCATTGAGCGTGGGCTTGTTTCCGAACTGAAACTCACTAAAAAGTCAGACGGTGTGGGAACAGATTGTGTTGTCAATTTTGACAACATCTATACCATTCCACGCCATATGTTTCGACGTTTTGTAGTTGAACTTTCACCATTTCGACTCACACAAGTGTGTGAACACATGCTCGACTCAATTGGCTGTTAACCAACAATTTTAGAGTGTAAATCGATAGACGTTGGTGTCACGTTGCACAAAGCCCAAGCGCTGATACAACCGATTTGCTGCTTCGCGAGACGGGCGCGAGGTTAAGTCAATAGTTGTTGCTCCGCGTTTTCGCGACTCGTTAATTGCAAAGGTGTTCAATGCTTCACCAACACCTGCACCACGCGCCGAACCATCCACAACCACGTCTTCAATCCAGGCGCGCAATCCGGTGGGAATCTGAAAGAGCGCAAGCGTGAGCGAGCCAACTATGCGGCCATCAAGTTTGGCGAGCAGCAAAAATGTTGCGTCGCTGGCGACGATCTTTTGCAATTGCTCTTGAGTTGGTGGAGGGTTGGACGATGACAATTGAGGAATGAGCGTGTTAAATGCAGCGACAACTTCATCGTCTACTACTTTGGCTACCTCTACCGTCAACGTCATGCCCTCTACCTTGCCATATGGCGTCCCTTTGGCGGGTGTACTGGCCGTTGGCTTGTTGTCTGCACCAAATCCGCACAACCGTAGAATGATCGGGTGAGATCTCTCATTGGCGACAGAAGCGTATTTGCCACCAAGCGACGAGTGGCCAGCGTGGTTGGCGAAGTTTTTCGTCTCGTGCCTTACCCGCGAGCTCACGGTCACCGCACATTGATGTACCACTCGGTTGGGCTCGAGCAAAACAGCACCACCGTTGATGGCGACACGTTGGGCATCTACTCGATGACTCTCGCTCAGTTCACTGCCCAGATTGATGTCATTCAGGCCATCAGCGCAGCAAAAGGTATTGCAATTGCGCCATTCGGGTCTGTACAACGCAACTCGTTATCGATCACCTTTGACGATGGGTACACCGACGCTCTCACGGTTATTGCGCCACTTTTATGTGCCAGACAAATTCCATTTCACGTATTTGTGTCTGCGGCACGAATGAATAGCTCAGACCGAAAGTACCTCTCGCCAGAACAATTAGTCGAGCTAACAAACATGCCTGGTGTGTCCATTGGAGCGCACGGTGCAACACATCGCTCGCTCACATCGCTTTCCACTTCCGAATTGGCTGCCGATTTACGAGCGAGCAAAGTTGACTTAGAGGCCGTTTTGCAAAAGCCAGTCACCACGATGTCATATCCATATGGTCATGTTGACGAATCGGTGCGCAAAGCCGCGCACGATACAGGGTTTACTTTTGCCGCAACCAGCAAGTGGGGCTTCAACGAAGCTGTACGTGACCCACTATTGCAACGACGTATCGACATGTGGTCTGGCGACACCAAGCGCACGGTAGAAAACAAAATTCTTGGACACTGGAATTGGTTTGGACTGCTCACATGACAAGTGTTTCGGTCATTATCCCTGCGTACAACTCTGCAAGCACAATCATTCGCGCGCTACAAAGTGTGGCCGCACAGACTCTTGCGCCTCTAGAAATAATCGTTGTTGACGATGCAAGCACCGACACGACTCACGATCTCGTGACAACTTTCGCATCATCTTCATCGATCCCGGTTCGAGTAGTTACACAAACAATAAACAGTGGCCCTAGCGCTGCCCGCAATGCGGGTTGGGATAGAGCAATTGGCGACTACATCGCATTTTTAGACGCCGATGATCAGTGGCATCCACGCAAGATCGAGTTGCAATACCCAATCATGCAAACTCAACCCGAAGTCACGATGAGTTGCCATGGCCACCACTTTTCGTCCAGCACAACCTGGACAGACATTCCCAACAACGACACCAAAGCGACTCCCGTTTCCTTTCGCAAATTCCTCATCCGCAACCGCTGCGCCACACCGACTGTGATGCTCAAGCGATTGATCACAGAGCGATTTGATTCTCGAAAACGTTTTGCTGAGGACTATTTGTTATGGATGCAGATCACCGCAAGCCATGGCCCAGCCTTGCGGCTTGAGGCACAACTGGCGCATTGTTCAAACCCTGGCTACGGAGGGTCTGGGCAGAGCGGACAACTACTCAAAATGGAGCTTTCGGAAATCGGCGGATTTGTGACTCTGCGAAAGTCAAAAGCGATCGGCTTTGGAACCCTTGGGACGGTCGTTATTTGGTCGTGGATCAAGTTTGGAATTCGGCTTTTCGATTCCAAAGTTATGAAGATTCGTAGATAGCGTTTCTTTCAAGATGTCGACAATGGATCACGTTCGCTGGTTGTCTAAGCCGTCACTCAAGCGACCCGTCATGGTCACAGCCTTCACGGGGTGGAATGATGCCGCAGACGCTGCCTCGAACGCAGTACGCAATCTGATCGAGGGTTGGAAAGCTCAACCACTCGCCGAGATTGACCCAGAGGAATACACAGACTTTGCAACTATTCGCCCGCATATTCGCCTCAAAGAAGGCGGCGCTCGCAATATCGTGTGGCCAACAGTCGGCATGTGGCACATGGCCGGCGCGGGTGGCGACGTGATCTTGGTGTTGGGTCCAGAACCAAGCATGAAGTGGCGTTCGTTTTCTGAGCAGATTCTTGGTGTGGCCGATCACTTCGGCGCATCAATGATGCTCACACTTGGTGCACTACTTGCAGACGTACCGCACAGTCGCCCAGTGCAGATCATCGGTACTGCCAACGACAACGACCTGATTGAACGTTTTGACTTGCAGCGTTCACGCTATGAAGGGCCAACTGGCATCATCGGCGTGCTTCACGACGTATGCAACACTCTTGCACTTCCGTCTGCCGCGCTGTGGGCCGCGGTTCCCGCATACGCATCACAAGTTCCATCACCAAAAGCTTCGTTGTCGTTGATGCGCCGTTCGTGCGAGATCATTGGCACGCCAGCACCAGTTGCATCGATCATGAATTTGATCGAAAACTATGAAGAGCAGATCAACTCACTTGTGAGCGACGATGAAGACTTGGCTGCGTACGTTGAGCGGCTCGAGACCATGACCGATAATGGCATGAGTCTCGATGACGAAGTTGACGACGGCCAGTTGCAATTTGATTTCGCGCACGACACCGGTGACGACGCAGCAGATGCCGCAACTCTGATGGATGAAGTTGAGCAATTCCTTCGCGATCAGGGCGACGGAAAATAAATCGCTGAGAAGATCAACGACGAGCGAGAACTAGTTAGACCAGTTCAACCAGTTCTTCAACTGGCGTAACAATTCCTACGTAAAACGAACCAAAGTCGGCGTACTTTGCCGATGCCTCATCGAAGCGCATTGTGTACACAACATCTTTTAAGTCGTCGGCGTGCACGCCAAACAGCGTCACTCCCCACTCGAAATCGTCGAAGCCTGCAGATGCAGTAACTAGCTGCAAGATGCGACCCGCAAATGTGCGGCCACTCTTGCCATGCTCCATCATCAATTCGCTGCGCTTCTCGAATGGCAACGTAAACCAGTTGCATTCTGGGTCGCGCTTTTTAGACATTGGGTAAAAGCACCATGCGTTCTTGCCGGCAGGTGGAAGCTGTGGGTACAGCCTTGCGTTGCGCATCTCTTCTGGAACATTGGCTGCGTACTCGCTCACTTCGGTCAGCGACACATAACTGTCACCAATGAAAACACCTGCGTGCTGTAACGCAGTCTGGAAAGAACGAAGCTCGCGCATGTCTGATGAAACAGCCATAAATGCCATGTCGCTCTTGTGGCCAAGCATCGAGACAGAAACAACTTGCACACCTTGGCTTTGCGCCGTCTTGACGGCGGCAATAACTGCTTCGCCATCGAAGTCTGCTGCTGGGTGTCCAAACAAATGGATAACGGCCATGCCGACTGATGGAGACATTGGTTCACTCATACAAGCAAGGTTATCTGTGAGTTGCGCCAGCAGCAGTGGCCAACACCGTTGCTGCCCGCGCCGGCGAATCGTCGCCGAGGTGCAAATACAGGCTTGGCTCGGTGAGTTCAACTTCCATGATCTCTGGCACACCATCAATATTGGTGACCATGTCGATCCGTGCGTACAAAGGCGTCGCTCCAAACTTCTTTGATAAAAACGTGATCACGGCCTCGCCGAGAGCACGTTCATCTGTGTTCGAAATACGCCCAGAGATTTCTTCCTGCACATGCACACCGTTGTGTACCTGTTCTGCTTCACCAAAAACTGCGTCTTTACCAAATGCATGACTGAACTTGCCCCCCAGATAAACCAAGCCTGTCTCACCAACCGAGTCGATCGTTGGCGAATACGGCTGCACCATCGCTACCCCACCGTTAGACAAAATGTGATCCAGTTGCGCGCGAGCACCAAATGCATCTTTGCGATGTCGTGCGGTGTTGTTTGAGCCTGCACTCACCACTGGCTTAATAATCACATCTTGCTCGATTAATTCTTGCGAGATGTCACTCGGTTGCGAAACAAACGTGGTCTCCATGACAGGAATTCCACTTGCGCTCAACTCTCGCAAATAACGCTTGTCAACATTCCAGTGCACAATTTTGGCTGGGTTGTGCAACTGGGTTTGCGTGCTGACACGATCAACCCAGGCAACAAATTCGTCGAGTCGCGCGTAATAATCCCAAGTGCTGCGCAACACTGCAATCGAAAACTGTGCCCAGTCAATAGATGCGTCATCCCAATTGACTATCTGCCATTTTTGATCTGCCACGTCAAGCGCAGCAGTCAAAATATCTAGGTCGTGATCATGGCCGCGAGCGGCTTGAGTGGTGACGAGCGCAATCACGAGTTACCTAATATGCGCTGTGATGTTGACTTGGGGACTAGTAGTCCTCCATGCCTCCGCCTGGCATTGGTGCTGCATCTTCTGGCTTGTCAGCAATTACAACCTCGGTTGTAAGGAACAAGGCCGCAATCGATGCTGCGTTTTGCAATGCAGAGCGTGTCACTTTGGCTGCGTCGATGACGCCCAACTTGACCAAGTCTTCGTACTCGCCTGTTGCAGCATTGAGGCCTTCATTGCCCTTCATGTTGCGCACTTTGTCGACGACTACGCCGCCTTCCATGCCTGCGTTTTCAGCGATCTGCTTGAGTGGTGCTTCGAGTGACTTGGCAACCAAACGAGCTCCGGTTGCTTCATCGCCCTGCAACGAGTCAGCCACCTTGAGCACTGCAGCTTGCGAACGCAACAACGCCACGCCGCCGCCAGGCACTACGCCTTCTTCAATGGCGGCTTTGGTGGTGCTCACTGCGTCTTCAATGCGGTGCTTCTTTTCTTTGAGTTCGACTTCGGTTGCAGCACCGACTTTGAGCACTGCTACTCCACCCGACAATTTTGCAAGACGCTCTTGCAATTTTTCGCGGTCGTAATCGCTATCGGTATTTTCGATCTCAGCTTTGATCTGTGAGATGCGGCCCTTGATGTCGGCATCCGAACCAGCGCCTTCGATGATTGTTGTTTCGTCTTTAGTCACAACGATCTTCTTCGCACGGCCCAACAAGTCAAGCGTGGTGTTTTCGAGCTTGAGTCCAACTTCTTCACTGATGACCTGACCACCAGTAAGAATCGCGATGTCTTGCAACATTGCCTTGCGGCGATCTCCGAAACCTGGAGCCTTCACTGCCACGCTTTTGAACGTGCCACGGATCTTGTTGACAACAAGTGTTGCGAGCGCTTCGCCCTCAATGTCTTCGGCGATGATCACGAGTTGCTGACCACCCTGCATTACTTTTTCAAGCACAGGTACCAAGTCGCGCACTGCGGTGATCTTGCCGCCGACGAGCAAAATGTATGCATCGTCAATTACGGCTTCCATGCGGTCTGCATCGGTGACGAAATATGGCGAGATATAACCCTTGTCGAAACGCATTCCCTCGACGAGATCCATCTCCATGCCAAATGTCTGGCTCTCTTCAACAGTGATAACACCGTCTTTGCCAACTTTGTCGATGGCCTCAGAAATCATCTTGCCGATTTCTTCGTCGGCTGCCGAGATAGACGCAACTTGCGCGATCTGCGACTTTGAGTCAACTTCTTTTGCGAGCGAGCGAATGCTTGCGACTGCAGCCTCAACGCCTGCTTCGATACCGCGCTTGAGGCTCATTGGGTTTGCACCCGCAGCCACGTTGCGCAGGCCTTCGCGCACCATGCTCCAGGCCAACACGGTTGCTGTGGTGGTTCCGTCGCCGGCTACGTCGTCAGTTTTTTTGGCAACTTCTTTAACCAGTTCGGCGCCAATGCGCTCGTATGGGTCTTCGAGGTCGATCTCTTTGGCGATCGAGACGCCGTCATTGGTAATCGTTGGAGCGCCCCACTTTTTGTCGAGCACCACGTTGCGACCTTTTGGTCCGAGGGTGACTCGTACAGCGTCGGCCAGTTTGTTCATCCCGTTTTCGAGACCTCTGCGAGCTACTTCGTCAAATGCGATGATCTTGGACATGTCATTTCCTCCCGAAAAACCTATGTTGATAAGCGTTAGCACTCTACCGCCGAGACTGCTAACTCAAACTGGGAGTTCGCCCACAGTCGGCTCGTGAGTTAGCGAATCTTGTTGAGCACCACGTCTGTGCGGGTTTCGGTGGCGCCTTCACGCTGCAACCAGCGCAAGAACGCGTCCAAGCCGGCTGTACCGTCGCAAGCCACAGCCAGGGTCACATCGGATTCTCCGGTCACGTGGGCAGCCCACAACACGTCGTCTCGCTTCATGAGGGCGTCGTCAAAGCCTTGGGTGTGAGCCATTCTGGCGTCAATCACTGCCTCTAGCGTGCGGCCGAGGGCGGCTTGGTTGATATCCACCCTAAAGCCCTTGATCACGCCAGTTTTGGTGAGTCGGCGAACCCGTTCGGCAACAGCATTGGGGGAGAGATGCACCCTGTCGCCAAGCATCTGCCATGAGATTCTGCCGTCAGTTTGGAGAATACCGAGGATTTCTCTGTCAATCTTGTCTATTGCTGTGATTTCCGTTGCCATATACCCCATTGTGCCACAAAATCAACGGTTTCAGTTGCTAATTACGCACGATACTGAAGCCATGCATAACGAAGCAACGTGGACATGGGTATTACTCGGTTTCGAGTTTATTGGCATCACCGGCATGTGGCTTGTGGGCGCACGCAAGTGGTGGGGCTGGGGCATGGTGCTCACCGGTTCGGCTCCGTGGTTGGCCTACGCAATCGTCTTCAACAAACCTGGCTTCATCGTGATGAGCCTGATTTGGATTACGACTCACAGTCGCAACATGTTTGTGTGGCGCAAACACGCATCGGTATCAACAATTACTGAGCGTGCTCCCGAACTTATTGCCGCCTAAGCAGCACTACTGATTATTTCAGCGAAATAGTTCAGCCGCCAGCGACGGCAGGAATAATCGAGACTGTTGATCCAACAGGAACTTTGGTGTTCAAGCCATCCATATAACGAACATCGTCATCTGCCACAAACACATTGACGAACTTGTGCAGGTTTCCGCTCGCATCAAACAAGCGCTCTGAAAAACCTGGGTGAGCATCGTTCAAACCTTTGAGCACATCGGCAAGCGTCTCGCCTTCTACTTGCACGGTTGATACTCCGCCAGAAAGCGGGCGCAGGGTGGTGGGGATTCGCACAGTAACGGTCATGCCACAAACGCTACCTGTACAAGTCGAGAATGCGATCAGACCAAACGCCACGAAACATACGCAGCTAAAGCCACCAATTCATCGCGGGCGACTTGAGTTATTGGGGCATTCTCAATTGCCGCAATCGCCTCGTCGGTTTTGTTTGAGATTTCGGCCTCAAGTTGGTCGAGTGCTCCGGTCTCACGAATCACGCGTTGTACATCAGCCACTTGGGCACCTGTGAGTCGCGCATGCCCGACAAGTTGCAGCACCTGCAACTGTGATGCGTTGGCGTGTTCGGTCGCAATCGCCATAAGCGGAGTTGGTTTGCCTTCGCGTAAATCGTCGCCCACTGGCTTGCCGGTTGTTGCAGTGTCACCAAATGCACCAAGCACGTCGTCACGCATCTGAAACGCATCACCGAGGGGGAGACCGTACGCCGAAAATGCCGTCATCAGTTCAGTTGCCCGATCGGGGTTTGCAAGCACAGCACCTAGATGCAGTGGTCTCTCGATCGTGTACTTCGCACTCTTGTATCTGCACACTCGCTCTGCTTTTTCACGGCTTCGTTCGCTTGTTGCCGATCCAAGCATGTCGAGGTACTGACCGACATTGAGCTCGATGCGCATTTCGTTCCACACCTGCCATGCAGCATGCGGCTCGCCTTGCAACAACTGGTCTGCATACACGTGCACCAAGTCGCCAACCAAGATGGCGATACCTTCACCGAAACGTCGCGACTCGCCCGCCCATTGCCTGGCTTGGTGTTGCTGAGCAAATCGCTCGTGGGTCGTTGGCTCACCCCGACGAGTTGCAGACCCATCCATCACGTCGTCGTGAAACAAAGCGCACGCATGCAACAACTCGAGCGCAGCACCGGCATCGACAACGCGTTGATCGGCAGCATCACCACCAGCACCAACAAACCCCCATGTACAAAATGCTGGGCGCAATCGCTTGCCTCCGCTGAGTACAAGTCGGCTGATCTCGGCAAGTGGGGGACCAAGGTCTTCATCAATCTCTGTCCAACGGGCATGCTCAAAGTCGAGCAATGTGCGCAGCCTCGTGTCAACTCGCGCAGCAATGTGTGCAAGCGATTGCGGAGCCTTTGGTGCAATCATTGCCATAACTCTCTACTTAGTCGGCTTCAAGCTGCGAGACAACTTCTTCAATGCGCAGTTTTGCATTGCCAATTCGTTCACGGCACAACTCAATCAGTTGCGAAGCGCGCTGCACGTGTTCTGCTAGCTCGTCCACGTCTACGTCATCGCTCTCGAGTTCGGACAAGATTGATTCGAGTTCTTCAATCGCTTGGGCATAGCCAGTGTTTGCATCGAGCGTGCTCGCGGTTGGGGCACTTGACGCAGGCTTTTTTGTTGATGCCACTATTTACCTTCTTTCTCAATCGATTCGATAGTGCTTTTTGCAGAACCGTCTGCAAATGATGTAACGAGTTGTTGCCCAACTGACAACGTATTAACACTGCGCACCACTTCACCCTTGTCGTTGCGGGTGATCGACCACCCACGGGCCATGGTATTGACTGGGTCAAGTAGTCGCACTCTGTCAGCAATCGCCTTCACTGTCATGGTTGCAATGCCGAGTACTTCTGCTGGTCGTCGTCGCACTCGGTCTGCCTTTACATCCAAATTGCTCAACGAGCGGGTGAGTGCGGTGGTCACTAGGTTTTTAACGCCGATGGCAGTCTCACTTAAATTGTATTCTGCTGTTTGCAACAATTCGCTTGCATTGCTCGCGATGTTTGCCCATGCCTGTTCGGTTGCTTGCACAAATGCCGTAACAACCTCAACTACGCCTGCGGCACACGCAGTTGGTGTTTTAAAAGCCCTATACGCAACTTCGTCAGCAATGCTGAAGTCAACTTCGTGGCCAATGCCCGTAAACACCGGTTTGGAACACTTGCCAATCGCGGCCGAGATCTCTTCAGAGTCAAATGCCAACAAATCAACTTTTGATCCACCGCCGCGCACCAGCATCACAATGTCGATGTCGTCGCGACGGCCCACGCGCGTAATCGCGTCCACAATTGTTGGCACCGCAGCATCGCCTTGCACGCGCACATCATGCACAAAAATCTCAAAACCAATCCCCGAATTTTCAAGTTCGTGCAATGTGTCTGCATGTGCTGCGCTACCAACGCTTGTGATCAGTGCAATACGCAATGGCACCACTGGCAGTGCAACTCGACGGTTGGCGTCATAGAGATCATTCTTTTTGAGGCGTTGAACAATTTCGTCCCGCTGACCAGCCAAATCGCCGAGCGTAAAGCGCGGGTCGATGTTGGACGCCTTAAAACTAAATGAGCCGCGCTCTGGGTAGATGTCGCCAACACCAAACAACCGCACCTTGATACCGTCGGCAAGCGTCAAGCGATGCTGATCGAGCAGCGGTTTCATTTTCTTTAAACTGAATTCCCACACCGCCACATTGAGCGAGGCCTTCTTGTCGCCACTGCGCTCGACGATATTGAAATAAGTGTGCTTGCCACGCCCATTAAATCCTTCAATCTCTCCCTGCACCCACACGCCTGCACCAAAGGCGTTCTTCAACACGCCATTGACAACGTCAATAAATTGACTAACTGACAGTGTTGGATCTTCTTCAGTCAGCAAAGTTACCTCCAGCCCGTACCTGAGATGCATAAAAGCCATTAAGCGTCATCAATTCGTCGTGCGTACCTTGCTCGGTAACGCGGCCTTGGTCGAGTACAACGATGCGGTCGGCATCACGAATAGTTGAAAGTCTGTGCGCAATCACAATAGAAGTACGGTTATGCATCGCAGCTTCAAGTGCTTGTTGTACCAATACTTCGCTCTCGTTGTCGAGATGGCTCGTTGCTTCGTCGAGGATCATTACGGCTGGGTCTTTGAGCAGCAGGCGAGCAATGGCAAGGCGTTGCTTTTCTCCACCCGACAGGCGATAGCCGCGCTCGCCAACAACGGTTTCATAAGCGTCGGGCAGAGAATTAATAACGTCGTGAATCTGTGCTTGCTTGCACGCGTTGATCATTTCGTCGCTCGTTGCATTTGGTCGTGCGTACAACAAGTTTGACTTAATTGACTCGTGAAACATGTGTGGGTCTTGAGACACCACACCGATTGCCGCACGGAGAGAAACACCCGTAAGGTCGCGCACATCGTGGCCGTCCAGGCGTACAACTCCGCTTGTCACGTCGTACATACGCGCAATCAACATGGCAAGTGTGGTCTTACCCGCGCCACTTGTGCCCACGATGGCCACAGTAGAGCCAGCGTCAACACGCAACGACACGTCTACTAATACATCTGTATCGGGGTCTGAACCCTGCATCACACCAGCCAACTCGAGCGAAGCAATCGACACGCTTACACCCGGTGGATACCTAAACGCGACGTGATCAAACTCGATGTTGCCAAGCGGTTTAACAATGTCAATGGCACGGGGTCGATCAGTTATCGCGACCGGCGCATCGAGCACTTCAAAAACGCGTTCAAAACTCACGAGTGCAGTCATCACTTCGAGACGAGCGTTTGTGAGGCCTGTAAGCGGCTGATAAATCCGTTGGACAAATGCGGCCATTGCAACGAGCGTGCCAATAGTGATTCCACCAGAGATCACCATAAAAGCCCCAATGCCATAAATAGCAACTGCACCAAGCGCGCCGACCAAACCAAGTGCTACAAAAAATACGCGGCCATACATTGCGCCGGTAATACCGATGTCGCGCACGCGCGACGCACGGCCACTAAAGGCATCGACCTCGTCGCGGTGTCGGCCAAATAGTTTGACAAGCATTGCGCCAGAAACATTGAACCGCTCGGTCATTTGCGTGTTCAACGCCGCATTGAGTCCCATTTGTTCGCGCGAAATGTCTTGCAGCCGCACACCAACGCGACGGGCGGGGATAATGAATACAGGCAACACCACAAGCGATAGCACGGTGAGCCGCCACTCAAGCGCGAGCATCGCGCCAAGTGTCGTTACCAACACCACCACGTTTGACACAACGCTGCCGAGTGTGCCAGTAACCGCGGTTTGTGCTCCAACAACATCGTTGTTCAGTCGACTGATCAGCGCACCAGTTTGTGTGCGCGTAAAAAAAGCGATCGGCATGTTTTGCACCTTGTCAAACAATGCAACTCGCAAGTCGTATATAAGGCCTTCACCGATACGCGATGAATACCATCGCTGCACGATCGACAAAATTGCGTCACCCATCGCAACGACAACCAGAATGATTGTCAGAATGACAATGCGTCGTTTGTCTCCGGCGGGAATGGCTGTATCGACAATGGTGCGAAATAACAGTGGGGGAATGAGCGCAATCACTGCCGAAACAAGGATTGAAATCAGAAATCCAACAATCGAATTTGAATATGGGCGAGCAAACACCACAACTCGACGCATTGATGTGCGGTTCACTTTCGTACCCGCAATCGCCGATTTATCGCCAGGTATGAGGTGGTGTGGGCCCATTCGCATGATGTCAGGCTAAGGCAATGTCGCTACTTCACTCGTGCGCGTGACAAGTCTTCTTCTAGGCTGAAACAATGAAATCTCACACGCAGGTGTTGCACAAGTTCACTCGCGTTGCAGTAATCACATCATTGCTCATACTGGCTAGCTGTAGTTCTAGTAGTGGACCAAACTCTGCCTCAAATGATTCCGCGCCAACTACTAATGCGTCTCCCTTTGTGCCAGCAAGTTTTATTTGGAAAGCCTGCGACGATTCTGCATCAACCACATCGGTCCAGTGCAGCACGCTCGACGTACCCTTCGATTACAGCAATCCGTCTGCGGGCACATTTTCGCTCTATGTCAAGTTGCGCCCCGCAACAAACCCTTCGCTTCGTGTGGGCTCGATGATGGTCAACCCAGGTGGCCCCGGCTTTGGTGGTAGTGCACTCGCAGACGATTCGTCGTATTACTTCAGCACCGACCTCACCGACCACTTCGACATCATTGCGTGGGATCCACGTGGCACAGGCAAGAGCTCCCCAGCCATTGACTGCGTCGACGACTACGACCAGTACTTTGGCATCGACTCACCACCAGACACTCCAGATGAAAAACAAGCGCTCATTGATGCGTCGCAGGCCTTTAACGATGAGTGCGCGGCTAATTCTGGTGAGATCCTCCCCTACATTTCTACACAAGCAAGCGCAACCGACATGAACAGCATTCGCCAAGCATTGGGCGAAGACAAGATTTCGTATTTTGGCTTTTCTTATGGATCAGAACTTGGCGCAACATGGGCAACCATGTTTCCTCAAACTGTCCGTGCGGCGGTGTTGGATGGCGCAGTTGACCCTCACGCAACTTCTGCCGAAGAAGGAATGGCACAAGCCAAGGGTTTCGAGAGCCAACTTGCAACGTTTCTCGCTGCGTGCAGCAAAAACAAGCTATGTGAGTTCTACAACGGTGGTAAATCTGCAGCGGCATTCGACGCACTACTTCTCGATCTTGATGCAAATCCACTTGTGGTGAGCGCCAATCGCACACCAGTAACTCAAGGTGTTGCATTCACTGCAGTTGCTCAAGCAATGTATTCCGACTACTACTGGCCGCAACTCGAAAAAGCATTGGCCGAGGCACAACAGGGCGATGGTGCAGGGCTACTTAAGTTGTACGACGATTACTACCAACGCAAAGACGACGGCAGTTACGGCAATGAGCTTGAAGCCTTTCTTGCAATCTCGTGTTTGGATGACCCAGGTGCAACAAGTATCGAACAAGTTGATGCTGCGGTGCCAGCGTTTATTGCTGCTGCTCCCCGACTTGGTGCCAACTTTGGATACGGGTACTCGTGCGCGCTGTGGCCAGTCAAACCCGCAGTAAAAGTTGACGTCACTGGTAAGGGTGCTGGCCCAATTGTTGTGGTTGGCACAACAGGCGACCCAGCAACACCACTTGCGTCAACACGCAAGATGGCTGCGGCACTCGAACAAGGCATCTTGTTGATTGTCGAGGCCAACCAACACACTGGGTACGGCGCCAATGACTGCATCAACACTGCGATCGATTCGTATCTCATCGATTTAACCTTGCCAGTGAACGAAACAACCTGTAAGAGCTAGTACGCCAACACCTTCTTCGGGCAACCCAACACAGGTAGAATTACCAAAGTGACAACGCTCGGCCATGTAACTCTTGTTGATTGCACGCTGCGAGATGGCGGCTACTACAACGACTGGGATTATTCGAGTGATGTTATTGCTCATTACGTCGACTCGATGGTGCGCGCAGGTGTCGATGTCGTCGAGATGGGCTTTCGGCAACTGAAATCTGATAGATACCTCGGCCCAACAGCGTGGACTACTGACGAATTTCTTGATCAACTGAATATTCCAACTTCCATCACCGTTGCGGTGATGATGAATGCAAAGGACGTGGTGTCATCGCCCGATGCGCGCCTCACTATTCAAAAGATGTTTACTGCCAAGAGCAAGTCTCGCGTCGACATGGTCCGCTTCGCAGCAATACATAGCGAAGTTGAACCACTTGCACCAGCAGTTGCCGAGTTGCAACAACTTGGCTACAAAGTTGCCCTCAACTTGATGCAGGTGTCTGACAGGTCGATGCAAGAAATCACAGCCTTCGGTGCTCAGTGCAAAAAAATGAAAGTCGACGTTGCATACATTGCCGATTCGTTTGGTGGTCTGCGTCCTCACGAGATTGCACCGATCATGACCGCGCTCGCCGAAGGCTTTCAGGGTCCTGTTGGTTGTCACCTGCACGACAACATGACATACGCGCTTTCCAGCACGCTTGCTGCTGTTGATGCCGGCGCAACATGGGTTGACTCAACGGTGCTCGGCATGGGTCGTGGGCCGGGCAATGTACGCACCGAATATCTCGCACCCGAACTCAAGCGCCTTGGCCGCAGCAATATTGATGTGGCTCCACTTGTCAACTTGGTTTCGCGCGACTTCACCGACTTGCAACGCAAACACGAGTGGGGCTCCAACCTCTACTACTTCTTGTCGGCAAACTATGGCGTCCACCCCACCTATGTAATGGAACTCACAAAAGATGGTCGCTACTCACCATCACAAATTGTTGGGGCTCTCGAGCACCTCAATGAACATGGCGGTGCACAGTTTGACCTCAAGCGTTTAGTTGGTATCACTGCTGGTCGCACCGCCAACTACACGGGTTCGTTCGATGCAACCGATTGGTGTGCTGGTAAGCAAGTTTTAATCATTGGTCCAGGCGAAGAAGCGCGTTCGAAGAAAGTTGAACTTGAACAATTCATTCGTCAACACAAGCCAATCGTTATTGGCTTGGGGGCAATATCGGCTGTAGACGCATCCTTAATTGATGTAGTTGCGGTATGCCATCCAGAGCGCGCTTCTGTCGAAGCAACGGCGCTTGCCCAACTGAAATGTCCAGTCTTTGCTCCTGCCAAAATGCTCTCAGAACTCGACATCAAAGTTGCACAACCACGCGATGTTGGTTTGTTGGTTAACGAAGGCTCCTTTGCTCTTGCCGGCAATCAAGTCACAGTGCCACGCCTTCTTTCCGCTGCGTATGCACTTGCCATTGCTGCTCAGGGCGGAGCAAAGGACATCATGATTGCAGGCTTTGACGGTTTTGCGACAGACGATCATCGCTTTAAAGAAATGGATGATGTGTTTCAGTCGTTTACTCAGCTCAAGGGTTCACCTCATGTCGTTTCTATAACACGCACCCGTTACAACGTCGAGAAGTCCTCGATGTCTGCCCCACTCTGACGTGTCTCAGTCAATAGACGACTTTCTTGTCGTAATCCCTGCGCGCTTTGCTTCATCAAGATTCCCGGGCAAAGCCCTCGCCGACCTCGGTGGCAAAGCGGTTGTGCAGCGTTGTTATGAGCAGTGCCTCAAGGCTGTGCCTGCAGAACAAATAGTTGTTGCAACCGAAGACCAACGCATCGTCGACTTTTGTGTTGCCAACAACATCAATGTCGTCATGACAAGCGACCAGTGCATTACTGGCACCGACCGAGTTGCCGAAGTTGCCACTCAACTACATGCGTCTTGGTACGTCAATGTGCAGGGCGACGAGCCATTCCTTGATCCTCAGAGCCTCACGCAAATGATCACTGCAGCTCAATCTGCAAACAGCGATACCCACATCATCAACGCCTACAGCCCAATCACCACAGAAGAAGATTTTCGCAGTGTCACCGTGCCAAAAGTAATTTGCTCACTTGATGGCCGGCTCATGTATGCAAGCCGCGCAGCAATACCGACTACAAAAGCTTTGCAATTCGTGCGAGCCAATCGCCAGATCGGCATGTATGCATTTACCGCCCATGCACTCACCATGTTTGCTTTACAGGGCGCCAAGACCCCGCACGAAGAGCTCGAAGACATCGAGATTCTGCGCTTTATAGAGATGGGCATGACCGTGCGGATGATTGAAGTCGACTCAGTGGGCATTGCAATCGATACACCAGAAGATTTAGAGCGTGCGAAGCAGTATCTCGCACGCAATCAGCACTAGTTGCTACGCAAGGCTCACCAAGTCGAGCCACTCATTGCTGAAATAATCCACTTGCCCGTCGGGCATGAGCAACACTTTTGTTGGAGCAAGTTGCTCCACAAATTCGGTGTCGTGACTGACCAAAATAATGGCGCCCTTCCATGCCGACAAGGCATCGGCTACAGCCTGGCGGCTCGGAGGATCCAGGTTGTTTGTTGGCTCATCTAAAAACAACAAGTTGTTGCGCCCAACCATCAACATGGCGAGCGCAAGTTTGGTTTTCTCTCCACCCGACAACGTTGCGGACTCTTGAAACACTTTTGTGCCCGACAATCCAAACATGCCAAGCATGCCGCGCAAGTCTGTTTCGGTAAGGCCCAGGCGCACCGGCGCATGCCTACGCATGTGATCAATCAGTGATGCTTCAGGGTCGAGGTTGTCGTGTTCTTGGGCAAAGTATCCAGTCGTTACTTGATACCCAAACTCAACTTCGCCGCCATCAGACTTGCTCTCGCCCGCAAGCATTCGTAGCAGTGTTGTCTTGCCAGCACCATTGAGACCAAGCACTAACAACCGCTCGCCTCGACCCAAGTCAAAACTCACGTCGTGAAAAATGTCTGGGCCACCAAATGTTTTGCGCAATCCAGTTGCTGTAATCACTGTCTGTCCAGCAGTTGGTGGTTCAGGAAAACGAACTTTGAGTTTTTTATCTTTTGTAGGGCCTTCAACTTTGGTGTCTTCAATGCGTGCAATGCGCTTTTCGATACTGTGTGCCATCGCAGCCTTCGAAGCCTTCGCGCCAAATCGATCAACGACTCCTTGTAGCCGTGCCATTTCCTTTTCCTGCATCGATGCCTTTTTCGCACGGCGCGCTTCATCCGCTGCGCGCGAAGTTAAGTACTGCGTATACGTACCGCGGTATTCAACAATTGACCCAACAGACTCTTCTTGCGGTCTGTCTAGGTGCAACACGCGCGTAATTGCTTCATCCAGCAATTCCAAGTCGTGGCTAATTACCAACAATGCCCCTCGATACTCGCGCAAAAAACCCAACAGCCAGGTCTTGGCATCGATATCCAAGTGGTTGGTTGGCTCATCTAACAACAATGTGTCGCTACCAGCAAACAAAATTCGCGCAAGTTCAACACGCCTGCGTTCGCCACCCGACAACACTCCAATAGATGCATCGAGTCGATCGGGCTTTAGCCCCAACCCAGCAGCGATCGAACGCGCCTCGCTCTCAGCTGCATAACCACCCTTCGACGAAAAATCGTCTTCTGCTTTAGAAAACTTTGCGATGTTTTGTGGCGTCGGCGACTCTTCCATCGACAATCGCAACTTTTCAATGCGCACCAAGTCTTCGTCAATGTTGCGACCAGACAAAACATGTGAAATCGCGGTATGTGATTCGCGTGCGCCAGGAATCTTTGGGTCTTGAGGCAAATACCCAAACCCACCTTTGCGTAATACCTTGCCTGCATGCGGCTCGACGGCACCACCGAGCACTTTAAAAAGTGTGGTCTTGCCAGCGCCGTTGCGCCCCACCAAGCCTGCTTTGTCGCGCGGCATCACCGTAAACGATGCATCTTCCACAACCATGCGTCCGCCAATTTCTACGGAGAGACCTTGGACTTGTAGCACCCACTAAGAGTGTCAGAGGTATGACCATCCAACAACCTGTATTGAAGAAATATGGCGGAAGGGGTGGGATTTGAACCCACGGTGGGCCTAAACCCACGACGGTGTTCGAGACCGTTCCATTCGTCCGCTCTGGCACCCTTCCGTTTTGGAAGGCTATCGGAGTTAGTCGGACGTGCGTTTCTGGGCGAAAAACTCTTTCAACAACTGCGTTGCCTCGCGTTCGCACACACCATGCTTGACAACCGGGTTGTGATTGAGTCGTGGATCACTACACACGTTGTACAAACTTGCGGTTGCGCCACCTTTAAGGTCCGCTGTCGCATATACCAATGTCTCGATTCGCGAATTGATAAGTGCACCTGCACACATCACGCATGGCTCTAAAGTCACGACAAGCGTGCAATCATGTAGTCGCCAGCGACCGAGTGCAGTGGCTGCATCACGCAATGCAAGAATCTCGGCATGCGCGGTTGGGTCGCCCGTTGCTTCACGCTCATTGTGACGAGCCGCAATGATCTGACCACCGTGCACAATGACAGCACCCACTGGCACGTCGCCAGAATTGCTGGCTAATTGCGCTTGTTGCAGAGCAACCTGCATGGCTTGTTCATAACTGATACTCATGGCGGAGGAGGTGGGATTCGAACCCACGGAGACTTGCGCCTCACACGCTTTCCAAGCGTGCCGATTCGGCCGCTCTCGCACCCCTCCTAAATAAAAACCGCCGTTTATTGCGGTGGTTGCAGGCTATCGCCCAGTAATCAACGCACGCTCTGGCGGTATCGTAACTGTGTTCGCAATATTTTGAATCCGTCTCCGTCGAGTGAGGTGACGGTCGGGTCCTGTGCAACGGACGCCCGAGAATCAGGTCAGAGTCGGAAGACAGCAGCCTTCATCGGAAACGTTTGAGTGCCGCAGACCACCTGGCCGTCACTTCAGTCGGCGGAGGCGAAAATGAATTCCTAGTAGCACCGTAGTCAGAACTTTTCCAATGAGGACGATTGACCGAAAGTTTCCTGACGACGATGTGCCGTGCAACCGTGGCGCCATTGCAACACCAATTTCTTCGATGTGATACCCAGCTCGCCCTGCTACGACCACAGCTTCGAACGTATCGCCAAGGTAATACGCCGGTAGATGTAGCGCGAGCTCACCGAGCAATGGTTGCCGAATCAAGCGGAACCCTGAAGTGGAATCTGTAATTTTGTTTTTCGTTGCGCGCTGTGCAACTTTTGAAAGCATCCACATCGCAAACCGTCTCAGCAAACTTGGTTCGTGCGTGGTGTTTTCGGAACCGAACCGGCTCCCAATCATCATGTGAGCATTAGTCGAATTTGCGGCGTCGACCAAATCGATAAGGTGATTCGGTAGGTGTTGTCCGTCGGCATCACACTGGATAACCGCTGCAAACCCGTTCTCGACTGCGTAGCGAAAACCGCAGCGCAGGGCACCTCCAACACCGGAATTCAATGGAAGTGAAACGACATGGGCACCATATTGGCGCGCAACGTCTGCAGTTTGGTCAATGCTTCCATCGTCCACCACAAGAGTTTGAAAACCAAAAGTAACAACTTGATCCACAACTTGATCAATGGATTCAACTTCGTTGAAAGCTGGAATGACTACAAGGACATCACTTACTTGCAGCACGGGAATCTTCCGCTGCTTTTTTCTGTAATGCCAAATCTTCATTCAGTTGTTGTAACTGTTTTTGCATACCAGAGATGCTGATGGAGAGCTGAATACACAATGCCAAAAGAATAATTATTGCGCATGCACCAATAAGCGCAAAAGCATCAAGTTGCAACTTTGTGGCAAGTGGTTTTATCAATGGAATCAAGAGTCCAGTGAACGCACTGACCACACAAAGAGTTAGCCAGCCAATTGTGTATCTGAAAGAGATCCGATTGGTTCGAGCGAGATAAAGAATTGATGCGGTAAAAATGAGTGCTATAGCAGCGATTTCAAAGGCTTGGGCGGCTTGCTGACTCATCAGCCAATACTACTTTTTCAGCCGTAACACGCGCTCAATGAGTTGCGGTGCGCCAAGTTTGTTGGCAACTTCCTCAAATCTGTCATTTGGCCCACGCCACAGCCAATCTCCAACATCACCTACTGGCACATCGGTGATGAGGGTCGCAAGTTGTTTGAATAGAGCAGCATCTTTGCGGTTGTCGCGCAATGTGGTTGCAAGTTTTTCGGCACTGCGAACGACTACACCATCGGCGATCCACTGATTGTGATCGTCTGGGATGTTGTCTATTAATTGGTACTTGGCCAGCACAGTTGATGCGCTCTTTGCGCCCCAGCCTTGCAGACCTGGAAAGCCGTCAGCAGTGTCGCCTACTAGCGCGAGGTAATCGATGATTGACGATGGGCCGACACCAAACTTTTCGATCACAGCAGCCTCATCGATCATGATGTTGTTGCGCCGATCAAACTGCACCACGCGTTTACCCTGCACGCACTGACCAAGATCTTTGTCGGGGGTAAGTATGAGCACTTTGTGCACCGTGCGGTCTTCGCACGCTTTAGTGGCTGCAGAAGCGAGTGCGTCATCGGCCTCATACTTCTCCATCGCCCACACCGTGACGCCCATGGCGCGAAGAGCGTCTTCGAGAATGGGAATCTGCTCGAGTAAAACGGGCTCCATCCCCTCGCTCGTTTTGTAGCCGTCGTATAAATCGTTGCGAAAACTCTCAATCACGTGGTCGGTGGCCACACCAATGTGTGTCGCGCCGTCTTGGAGCAACTGAATTGTTGATGTGAGTACGCCGATCGTGCCGGCAAACGGTGGCGGATCGGAATGCCGAGTGGCTTGACCAAAATGTTGGCGATACAACTCGTATGTGCCGTCAACGAGATGTATTTGCATAGCAAAAACCTACTGGACAAATAGTGCGCCGACGGCGCCGATGCACAAATATGGGCCGAATGCAATGCGAGTCGACGCGGATGCACGACGGGTGACAAGCATTCCTGTAGCCACAACACCGCCGAGAATGAAACCGCTACCAAGACCTATATATACGTGTGATGCGCCGAGCCAACCAAGAAACATGGCAAGCACAGGGGCGAGACGTACATCGCCACCACCAATACCGCCCTTACTGAAGGCGGCGAGCAATGCAAAGAGTGCAAGCGTGACAACGAAACTGGCAAACATGACGCCAATGCGGCCATTGTCGTCATTATTCATCGCTGCCAGAGTGAGCAGAGGGCCACCGACAATTGCGGCTCGAAAAGTGACGCCACGGGGTAGCCGATGAGTTGCGTAGTCGATGATTGATTGTTCAATGCACATTGCAATCATGAGGCCGAACGCAAACATCTCGAGCGAAAAACCAAACCGGCGATATGTGAGTACGCCAAGTAGCCCACCGAGAATTGCAATCGGTGCACTATTGATTGGCTTACGTAATGCGAGCGCGTCGAGTTTTGTAATTGTTCGCTGAGCCCGCCTGCTGCGACGCATCGCAACTAATGCGCCGACAAGTGCGCTCACGATGGTTGCGAGTTCAACACTCGCCGATGACACAACTATTCCTGAACGAGTTCGATCAGTGTGCCGAAGCTTCCCTTTGGATGAATGAACGCAACGGTGGTGCCGCGGCTGCCTGGGCGTGGTGCCTTGTCGAGCGGAGTGGCACCGGCTGCAATCATTTGCGCTAACGCATCGGCACAATTGGCAACACGGTAACCAATGTGATGTAAGCCTTCGCCGCGCTTTTCGAGCGACTTGGCAACAGGAGAATCTGGACGTGTTGGTGTGAGCAACTGAATGTAACTTTCGGCAACTTTCAGCAATGCTTCTTCCACACCGTCGGATTCGACCACCTCACGATGATCGACAGTTGCGCCGAATGCACGCTGGTAATAACTGATTGCAGCCTCAAGATCGTGTACCGCTATAGCAACATGGTCAATTTCGGTAAGTATCACAATTTCCTCCGGAAACGATTGATGTTTTCTTCGCCAACCTTGGCGCGCAACGCTGGGTCATCGATGCCCATGCCTTCGCGCGGGGCAAGACACAACACGCCGATCTTGCCCTCGTGCATGTTGTTGTGCACTTGATATGCGGCTTCTCCAGTTTGGTCAAGCGTGAACACTTGCGACATCACAGGGTGAATCATGCCCTTTTGAATCAGGCGATTTGCTTCCCATGCTTCGCGATAGTTAGCAAAGTGACTACCGATGAGTCGCTTCAGCCGCATCCAAAAGTGGCGGTTATCAAATTCCATCATGTAACCACTGGTGGCAGCACATGTTGCAACTATGCCACCGCGCTTCACCACATACATTGATGCAGCAAACGTTGACCGGCCGGGGTGCTCAAACACAATGTCTGGATCTTCGCCAACGAGTGCACGAATATCGCCACCAAAGCGGCGCCACTCTTTTTCGTTATGCGTGTTGTCGTCATTCCAAAACTTGTAGTTGGCAACCTTTCTGTCGATCACGGCTTCGCAACCCATCTCGCGCAAGATTTGTGCTTTTTCTGGCGAGCTCACCACACCAACAGGTATTCCGCCGCCATTTAATACGTATTGCAACGCATACGCACCGATACCACCCGATGCACCCCAGATCAGCACAACATCACCTTGCTTCATGTTTGCGCCGTTCTTCGACACCAGCATGCGATAGCTCGTCGAGTTGCACAACGCATTGACAGCCGATTCCTCCCACGAGAGGTGTGCTGGTTTTGGCATCAACTGGTTTGCTTTAACTACCGACAAGTCTGCGAGGCCGCCGAAGTTTGTTTCGTAACCCCAAATGCGTTGGTTGTTGCCAAGCATCGAGTCGTTGTGCGAAGTTGGGTCTTGATCGTCGACGTGATTGCAATGCACCGTGATTTTGTCGCCAGGTTTCCAGTTGCGCACAGCAGAGCCCACGCGCAACACAACACCAGAAGCATCGCTGCCTATTACGTGATACGGCAGGTCATGTCGCTTTGCCCATTCACTTTCGCGGGCAAGTCGAGTGAGCGCACTAAAAGTAGAGATCGGTTCAAAAATACTCGACCACACTGTATTGAAGTTGATGCTGCTAGCCATCACCGCAATGAGTACCTCGTCTGGTGCGATTTGTGGCACAGCAACATCTTGAATATGCATACTCTTACGTGGATCTTTGTTTGCAGACGTGACACCAGCAAACATTTCCTCTTCGCTCTTAAGCACAACCGCTGCACGGTACGTGACGGGGATTTCTAGTGCTGCAAATGTGGCTGAGTCAGCCCCATTTTCAATCGCTTCAAGGATATTTTTCATGAACATCAGAATACAGACCCCAAACCCCTACGCTGATACCCATGCCTGGCTCATATATCATCGCAGGAGCCCGCACACCAATCGGAAAGATGAGTGGCGCGCTCGCCTCTTTTAGTGCCGCAGAACTTGGAGGGTTTGCAATTGCTGCAGCCTTGCAACGCGCAGGGGTACAACCGCACGAAGTCGAACACGTGATCATGGGTCAAGTGCTCATGGCTGGCCAAGGTCAGGTTCCATCGCGCCAGGCTGCATCCAAAGCTGGCATTCCAATGAGCGTGCCGAGCATCAGCATCAACAAAGTCTGTTTATCTGGTCTTAACTCGATTTACTTGGCCGATCAAATGATCGCAAGCGGTGAAGCCGACATCGTTATCGCAGGCGGCATGGAAAGCATGACTAATGCGCCATATCTTGCAATGGGCGCACGTTCGGGTTTTCGCTTTGGGGATGTGTCGCTGCTCGATGCGATTCAAAAAGATGGTTTGTGGTGTGCATTTGATGCTTGCCTTATGGGTCTTGGCACCGACCGTTACACCGAAGGCAACATCAGTCGCGATGTGCAAGATGATTTGGCAATGAAGAGCAACCAACGAGCTGCTGCGGCAATCGCTGCTGGCAAGTTTGCAGACGAGATCGTTCCTGTATCGATTCCGCAACGCAAAGGCGATGCACTCATAGTTGATACCGATGAAGGTGTGCGCGCTTCGACAACGATGGAGTCGCTCGCATCGCTCAAGCCGGCGTTCGACAAAGCCGGAACGATTACTGCTGGCAATGCAAGCCAGATCAGCGACGCAGGATCGGCCATAGTGATGATGTCGAAGCGCGCCGCCGAGAAGCGTGGCATCAAGCCACTTGGCGAGTTTGTTTCATACGGCATGGTTGCAGGCCCCGACAACGCATCGCTCTTACACCAACCAAGTCGCAGCATCATGCGCGCACTTGAGCGCGCCGGCAAAAAAGTTTCAGATGTCGACCTGTTCGAGATCAATGAAGCGTTTGCTGCAGTTGGTATTGCGTCTATGCGCGAACTCGGCATCTCTGACGACATCGTCAACGTCAACGGTGGGGCGATCGCACTCGGTCACCCAATCGGCATGAGTGGCAATCGCTTGGCACTTACTTTATTGCACGAACTTAAGCGTCGCGGTGGTGGCATGGGTGCCGCAGCATTGTGTGGCGGCGGCGGACAAGGTGACGCACTCGTTGTACGCACGATCTAAAGAACTTACCTTTGATCTAGTTCTTGGAGTTGTGGTTGGCGTAGTAGGTGGTGGCGTGGCATACGCATTTTTGCGCACACTCAACTGGGTTAATGCCACTCGAAACGACAATGATCGCCTGATCTATTTTTTGCCTCTTGCTGGTCTCGCCATCGGTTTGACGTATCACCGCTTTGGTGAACGAACAGCCCATGGGAGCAACTTGGTGTTGGAAGAAATACATGAACCCGGCGCAGGTGTGCCGAGGCGTATGGCCCCTATGGTTTTTTTGGCAACTGCAATCTCACACCTATTTGGTGCATCGACTGGCCGCGAAGGTTCGGGTATCCAAATTATTGCGAGCATCTCCGACGGCATTGCCAGACCATTTTCTCCCTCGACGGAAACACGCAAACTACTGCTGATCGCAGCTATCTCTGCCGCAATTGGTGGTCTTTTTGGTGCCCCTGTTGGCGGCATGCTGTTCGCGCTTGAAGTACAAGAAAATGGCCGTATTCGTTACGAAACAATGCTTCCGGCACTCATTGCTGGAGTTATCAGTTACGAAATAGTAAACAACCTCGCCGTTGAACATTTAGTCACTGGCCATCTTCTGCAAACCAATCTTTCCGGGTCATTGTCATGGAAACTCGTGCTGCTCAGCAGTGTGTGCTCAGCCTTGGCCATCGTGTTCATTCAACTCACGCATTTCGTACATCGTGCGGCACGTTCATTGATTAAATGGCAACCGCTTCGCCCAGTTGTTGGCGGATGCATCGTGTTGTTTTTGGTGCTCGTGTCTGGAACTCGTGACTACCTTGGTCTTTCTGCACATCTTGCCGAAGGTGCATTTGCTGGTGCTGTTGGCATCGCCGTGGGTGCATTTGCTTGGAAGCTTGTGTTTACGAGTGTGAGTCTTGGCACCGGATTTATCGGTGGTGAAATGGTTCCACTTTTTATCATCGGCGCACTTGCGGGTGCACAAACAGGCCGACTGCTCAATGCCAGCATCCCATTGTTCGCAGCCATAGGCATGATGGCCACATTTGCGGCGGCAAGCAATACACCAATCGCGTGCACCGTGATTGGTATTGAATTATTTGGTGCTGGCGCACTCTTGCCACTTGCTTTTACATGTGTGTTGGCATATATGTTGAGTGGTCATCGCGGTATTTACCACTCACAAAAACACGCACTCATGACGCGCAGTTCTCGCCTCAGATAACTTTGTAAATCTACTCAGCCTGGCATTTCGCGCCGACCCTCAAGGGCGCGACCCAGTGTCAATTCGTCTGCATATTCCAAGTCTCCACCAACGGGCAAACCGCTTGCAATACGTGTGATCCGCAAACCAAGTGGCTTCAGTAAACGTGCCAGATACATAGCCGTCACATCGCCCTCAGTGTTTGGGTTTGTGCACAAGATCACTTCTTTTACTCCTTCTGTATCGAGTCGTGCAAGCAACTCGCGAATTTTGAGTTGCTCGGGACCAATGCCTTCTAGAGGGTTCATTGCGCCCAAGAGCACGTGATATCGGCCGTGAAACTCGCCAGTTTTCTCGATTGCAATGATGTCTCGCGACTCTTCAACAACGCAGAGCATTGAACCGTCGCGGCGATCATCGTCACAAATGCGACATATCGGTCCGTCAGAAAAATTAAAACAACGGTCGCAAAAACGCACCAATGCCTTTGCCTCAGTGATCGAATGCGCGAGCCGCTCTACATCGACAGAGTCACTCTTGAGCAAATAAAAAGCAATTCGCTGCGCACCTTTTGGGCCAACGCCGGGAAGTCGACCAAGCGCGTCAATCAACGCTTGCATTGGGGGGGTGTACGCAGAGTTCATAACGTGAGAAAAAGCGATCTAGGCAAAATTCTAATTTTTCTTTGGCTTCTCTACCAATTTGGATCCAGGAAACGCTTTGGCGAGTTGTTCTTCAACCGACGTAGTGGTGGTTGACTTGGTTGTTGGCGCGCTTGTTAATTGCGAAGGATCTACGTCTTCAAACACTGCTTCGGCAATCTGTTCGTCGGTTGCAACAGGTGCCTTTGCGCGAGCAGGTGCCGCTGCACCAGGTCTGGCTGTTGGCGCACTGAAAACGATCGTGATCGCTCGTCCGGTGATTGAAAACAACTGAGCCTCAACAGCCGCTACGTGTTCTTGGGCCTTGCGTTGGTGAGCATCATTTGGCGCACTTACGGTCAACACGCCATCGGCACAACCCACAGCACTCACCGCGCTAAATACTGCCCTTGCCAATGCCTTAAAGCCCGACACAACATCAGCCCATTGACTCACGAGCTGTTCGTCGGATAATGGCCCAACGTTTGGTGCGGCAACTGCCACTTTTGCTTTGCCGCCTAGTTGCACTTTGCCAGTTGTGGCATTGATTGGTGCAGGCCGCACCATTGGCGTACTTGCATCTCGGGTGATGCCGGCCTCGAGGCGTTCAATGCGAGCAATCAATGATGCGTTGTCGTTGGCATTGTTGATACTGGTGAGTTTGACGAGTGCAACTTCAATTAATAGTCGCGCATCTGGGGCGTGGCGCATCTCGATCAAAATTTCTCCGAGCACCTCGATGGCACGCACCACCGTGCTAGCGCCCATGCGACGCGCTTGGTCAGCAATCTGGGTTTTGCGTAGTTCTGGCAACTGCACTAAATCGGGGGCCATCAACGACAAGAAACATTCGCGCAGTTGGCGCACAATTTCTTCGGCCAACATTCGTGGGTCTGCTCCGCGTTGGATTGCGGCAGCAGTTGCCCCAAGTGCACGACCTGGGTCTCTGTCAATAATGGCTTCAACAAACTCATCGGGCGAAAGCTGTTCGTCTGCTTCGCCACCGCCTGCGGCCACAAGTTCGAGTGCCGACAGCGTGTCACGCGCCGAGCCACCGCCCTGTGTAAGCACCTGCGCAATTGCTGCTTCGCTCACTTTGAGGTTGGCATCTTTTATTACCCATCGCACATGCTCATCAAGGTCGTGCATTGGCAACAAATGAAACTGCAAGTGTTGGGTACGACTGCGAATTGTCTCGCTTACTTTTTGTGGATCAGTTGTGGCCAGCACAAACACAACGTGAGGCGGTGGTTCTTCAAGCGTCTTGAGCAACGCTGCTTCGGCCGGCTTCGACAGCATGTGCACTTCGTCCAAAATAAAGACACGGTGTCGGCCAGGGTTGCCGAGCGATGAACGCTCGATCAGGTCGCGCATGTTCTCAACACCGTTGTTGCTCGCGGCGTCAAGTTCGAGAACGTCGTAACTGTTACCGCTGTCTATTGCCCCACACGAATTGCAAATGCCGCACGGTTCTCCGTTTTTGGGTTCTTCGCAGTTGAGCACCTTGGCCAAAATGCGAGCGGTGGAGGTTTTGCCAGTGCCACGTGGACCCGAAAACAAATATGCCTGACCTTCACGATGGTTGATAACGGCGTTTTGCAGCGCGCGAACCACGTGCTCTTGACCCTTGAGCTCGTCGAAGCGGCGAGGCCTATAGCGGCGATATAACGATTGAACAGCCATCGCCTGCGAGCCTACCTAGACGGTGCCACACCCCCGAACCCTTTTGGCTACCGTTGTATGAGACCAATGATGACTTCACCACAACTGCCACGTTTTATAGCCAAGCGAATGGCCCCAATTATTGGGTTCGCTATTGCTTCATTCATATTTCTGAGTGGTTTTAGCGCACTTGGGGCGATGGCAAGTGGGGCGGCCGGCACAAATGAAGTCACAACGTCTAATCCAATGCGCAATCAAATCGTGCAGGTGCAACCTCCGCAAATTCAAATGGTATTTCGAGATTCAATAGCCGAAATTGGCAAGATGGGTCTGACGGTTGTGTGCAATAACGAGTTGGTCGGTATAGCACTACCGCAACTTGGCGCCGATAGCAAGACAGTTTCGGTTGCTCTGACCACTCCGTTTTCGGCTGGAGAATGTTTAATCAACTGGAAACTGGCTGATGGTTCGCAAGGTTCAATACCATTTACTTCGCAAATAGTTTCTGAAACAACAATAGTTTCCACCGACGGCCCTACGACCGACACCACCGTGCCAGCTGTTATTGGCGAGGTGGTAATGCAGTCTGCGGGTGGTGGACCACGGGTGGGTGGCTTACTTGGACTTCTTCGCATCTTTGAATATCTTCTTGTAGCCGCAATTTTTGGTGGCTTACTTACCGTGACGCTCGCGTGGCCAGAAGGCATTGACTACGGCGTGTGCTTACGCTTCTTTCGCATCACGTGGTTGCTTGCCTCTGTAACGATGTACCTGATTGTTGCCATCACTGCAATGCGCAACTCTGACAACACGTTCGTCAGTTCGCTCAATCCGTTTAGTTGGCTTGACACACTCAATGATGCGGCCGGTTTGGTATTACTGTTGCGCTTCGCCCTCGTTGTCGGTTCGTTCTGGGTCACATTTCAACCAGCGCGCGTTTTCGAGCCTGCTACCCAAGTTCCAGCGATCACCCTCATCACGGTGATGATGGCAACCTTTGGTCTCACACGAATTGGTCAACATGTTGCTCTTTTCACATACATCTTTGGTATTGCCCATGCATTGGCAATCGGTATGTGGCTCGGCGGATTGCTCTTGCTTTCGCGCACAGTGCTCAATGCACCGGGAGAAGCAGATTTACTCAATGCTGTTCGCGGATTTACGCGCATCTCTGGCGTCCTCATTATTGTCTCAATCGTTACTGGTGTGATGCAGGTATATCTGCTCGACAGTTTCAATATCTTTTCTACTGGTCATGGCCGACTCAACTTGCTGAAGCTTGTTGTTGTTTCTGTAATGGTCTGGGTCAGTTTGATGTTCAAGAATTTCACCATCAAACGACTGTCTAAAGAATCAGAACTCACAAGCAAGATGGCTTGGCGGCTCAGGCGTGCGGTGTCAACCGAACTTCTCGTTGGAATCCTCGTACTTGGGTTGACTTCATGGATGGTGCCGATGCACCCACCGGAGGCTCGTGCATCAGGTGCTGGCCCAACTGTGCCCTACGCATTTCGTGAAGACCTTGAAAATGATCGCTTTCACGTAATTATTTCGTTGACACCGAGCACAACTGGAATCAATGCAATGCGGATCGAGTTGCTTGAACCATCGCGCATCAACAACTTTGTTGTCAAACTCATTCCGTCAGAGATTGGTTATGCAGGTATTGCAATCAACGTGCCGCTCAAGCGAAGAGGTGCTGCGATTGTGATGGGTGATGGTTCATTCACGTTGCCGGTTGCTGGAGTGTGGTCGATCGAGATCAGTGGTGCAACTACAACTGGTGAATTGATTCCGCTTGCCACGACAATAAACATCAAAGAATCTACTGTGGTACCAACAACCACGATTCCAGCAGAAATAGCCCCTGCAACCACTCTTGCTGGCGGTTGATCGGTCGCTATTCTTTACGAGGTGAGTAACAACTCGATGGACGCAAAACTGCAGGATCTGCAGGCCCGCAAAGACCAGGCCTACAACGCCGGATCACCCCGCTCGGTTGAGCGCCAACACGAAAAAGGTAAGTTGCTCGCTCGTGAACGCCTGGCGATTTTGCTCGATCCAGACAGCTTTCATGAACTGGATTTGTTGGCTCGCCACCGTGCCCACTCGGCTGGTCTTGAAGAGCACCCTTACACCGATGGTGTGATCACGGGTTGGGGCACGATCGATGGACGCAAAGTATTTGTGTTCAGTCAAGACTTCACCGTGTTTGGTGGCGCACTTGGCGAAGTGTTTGCCGAAAAGATTCACAAGTTAATGGACTTGGCGCTCAAGGTTGGTGCACCATTAATTGGTCTCAATGACGGAGCCGGCGCGCGCATTCAAGAAGGTGTTGTGTCGCTTGCTAGTTACGGTGGCATCTTTCATCGCAACGTGCAGGCTTCGGGTGTCATTCCGCAAATCTCAGTAATCCTCGGCCCGTGCGCTGGTGGCGCTGTGTACTCGCCTGCCATGACTGACTTTATTTTCATGGTGCGCGAAACAAGCCACATGTTTATTACTGGCCCAGACGTTGTCAAGACTGTTACTGGTGAAGATGTCACGCTAGAAGAGTTGGGTGGCGCAATGAGCCACGCATCCAAGAGCGGCGTTGCCACTTTTGTAAGTGCCGACGAACAGTCGTGTCTACAAGACGTGCGTTTCTTGCTCAGCTTCTTGCCACAAAACAACATCACCGAGCCGCCAGTTGGCGAGATCACCGACGACCCTGCTCGTTTATGTGAGTCGTTGCGAACCATTCTTCCTCCGTCTGCCAACCAGCCATACGACATGAAGAAGGTCATTACAGAAGTAATGGACGATGGCGAGTTCTTCGAATACTTTCCGCATTGGGCAAAGAGCATCGTGTGCGGTTTTTCGCGTCTCAACGGTCAGTCGGTTGGCATCGTTGGCAACCAACCAATGATCTTGGCTGGCGTACTCGACATCGAGTCGAGTGAAAAAGCTGCGCGCTTCGTGCGCACCTGTGATGCTTTCAATATTCCGATCATCACGTTTGTGGACGTTCCGGGTTTCCTTCCTGGCGTCGACCAAGAGTACGGCGGCATTATTCGTCACGGTGCCAAGTTGTTGTATGCGTACTGCGAGTCGACAGTTCCACGCATTCAAGTCATCACACGTAAGGCCTATGGGGGCGCGTACGTGGTGATGAACTCAAAATCGATTGGCGCAGACTTGGCGTATGCATGGCCAACAGCAGAGTTGGCAGTGATGGGCCCACAAGGCGCAGTCGAGATCGTGTATCGCCGCGAATTACAAAATGCTGCTGACCCGGTGGCACGTCGTGCCGAGTTGGTGAGTGAATACACCGAAAAGTATTCAAACCCCTATGCAGCAGCCGAGCGTGGTTACATCGACGACGTCATTGATCCAGCAGAAACTCGTATCAAGCTGATCGCCGGGTTGTCGATGCTGCAATCAAAGCGCGAAGAATTGCCACGCCGCAAACACGGCAACATGCCGCTCTAAGGGCAACATTCATGCAACACAGCATCTCGCCACAGCCGTCCGAACAAGAAGCAATCGCGATTGCAACTGCATTAGAGGCGTTGTGGCCAAAGGTGCAACCTGCTATAGAACGTGAAGCGCCTAATACTTCGTGGAGATTTAGCGGCCGTTGGTGGAGTGACTCAAGTGTGATCCGGCGATCACGCCCTGGGTTCTAGTTTTTTGAACCCACCACTTTCAGATATTCGGGTAGTCGATATCTCGACAGTATTGGCTGGGCCAAACTGTGCACGTTATTTAGCGGACTTCGGAGCAGACGTCATCAAAGTAGAGCGACCAGACACCGGTGATTCGTTGCGCGGCATGGCGTGGCGTGACCCACGCGACGGTGAAGGCCTGTGGTGGAAACTTGTCAACCGTAATAAGCGCAATATTGCACTCGACCTCAAAGATGAAAGCAGCCGTGCGATCTTTTTGCAACTCGTCGATGAAGCACATGTGCTTGTCGAAAACTTTCGCCCAGGCACACTCGAGCGTCTCAATCTTTCACCTGACATGTTGCTTGAGCGCAACCCAAAGCTTGTGATCGTTCGAGTCTCTGGCTTTGGCCAAGATGGCCCTTACGCATCACGACCAGGGTTTGCATCAATAGCCGAGTCGATGGCTGGGCTAGCCGCGGTCAGTGGAGACCCGGATGGCCCACCAATGTTGCCCGCCATTGCGCTCACCGACGAAGCAACTGGAATCACTGCAGCGTTCGCAACCATGGTTGCGTTGCACTCTGGTGTTGGTCAGGTAGTCGATGTCAATTTGCTGACCACGGTTTTTCAGTTGATGGGCCCGGTTATTTCGTTGTACAAATTGAGCGGCGAGTTGCAGCCACGACTTGGGTCTGGCTTGCCGTATTCGGTACCGAGGGGTGTCTATCAGTGCAGCGACACAAAGTGGGTTGGGGTTTCTGCATCAAGCGATTCGGTCGCAGCACGTGTAATGGAAGTGTTGGGTGTTGGTGACGATGCTCGTTTTTCAACATTTGCCGGACGTATGGAGAATCGCGAATTACTTGAGCAATTAATGATCGACTGGTGCGCGGCACGCACGCGAGATGAAGTTGTTACCACTCTCGCTGCAGCAGAAGCTGCCGTTGGTCCTGTCTTCGACATGGCTGACATTGCAGCCGACGAGCATTATGCAGCCAGACAAATGATTCCTGTTGTTGGGTCAACCCCAATGCAGGGGCTCATTGCTGCCTTGTCAAAAACTCCCGGCGTGCTCGGCTGGGAAGGGCGACCGCTCGACGCAGACCGAGAAGACATCCTTAAGCGTGGATGGAAGCAATAGGGCACGAAACACCTGTGCCACCAATGCCGCAATAACCGTTTGGATTTTTCTCCAAATACCTCTGGTGATATTCCTCGGCCATAAAAAACTCAGTTGCTGCAATGATCTCTGTTGTAATCGCTGGATATGACGCAGCGCTCAACTGCTCGTTATATACATCTTTGCTCGCAAGAGCCTCAGTGCCTTGAGTTTCGGTCGTGTACATGATCATGCTGCGGTACTGAGAACCCACGTCGTTGCCCTGGCGCATGCCTTGGGTTGGGTTGTGTGACTCCCAAAATGTTTTCAACAACATCTGATACGTGATTTGGGCAGGATCAAAGGCCACTCGCACCACCTCGGCATGCCCGGTATCGAGATAACAAATGTCTTTATATGTGGGATTTGCGGTGTGGCCACCTGCATAGCCAACAGCAGTTGATGTCACGCCTTCAAGTTGCCATAACAGGCGCTCTGCTCCCCAAAAACAGCCCATCCCGAAGATCGCAGTTTCATTTCCAGTTGGCATTTGTGTGGTCATACTGTCAGGCTAGAGCACAATCATGAGCAACTTTCAGCCCACCACACGAAATATTGAAATTGCCGATTTGCCACTGGTGCTTGAGATCAATAACGCCAACACGCCTGGCGTGAGCGAACTAACGATGGCCGAACTCGAATCAGATTTGAACAATTCGTTACACGCTTTCGCAATTGACAACGAGCATGATGAGGTTTGCGCCTTCTGTATCACGTTTGCGCCTGATGCTCCTGATGCCGGCGCCAATCATCAATGGTTTGCTGAACGATACGAAAGTTTTGTCTATCTCGACCGTATTGCAATCGATTCCAACCACCAAAACCGAGGTCTTGGTGCATTGCTCTATCAATCAGTTGAGCAGCACATGCTCAACTCGGCGGAGCATTCACTCTTGTGTTGTGAAGTAAACCTAAAGCCACCCAACCCAGGCTCGCTGCGCTTCCACAAACGGATTGGCTTTACTGAGGTTGGTCGACACTCGCCACAACAGGGCTATGTTGTATCGCTGCTTCAAAAATTCATTCGTGATGGGTGACACTCATGCTCCCATCTTGTTTCGTTATTGGTTATCTTCTCGTTATTAGACTGTCTATATGAAGAAACTATTGGATGTTGAAAAAACGCGGAGTGAGCAGCACGCAGACAATCAGCGAAATTCAGTCCATCGGTCTTCACTGCTGGTTCCCGTCTTACCAAACAGTGAAGTGTCAATCAGTCTGCTCAATCATTTCTTAATAAAGCGAAACATCTCGTCGATTGGATGCAGAGTAACAGCAATCGGAAAAACCGGACAGCGTTTGGTCTCTCAACTCACCATTATTGATGAGCCCCGAGTGTATACAATGCACCTACAGCGTGATTTCAATGTAGAAGCCACAAGTTTTTTGGTTGAATTCTTCTCCTCTGAAAATATTTTTATTCCGTTTCCAGCAGTTATGGTAAATCACCGCACCAAAGATGCCGTGAGTGGCGTCCACTCATTTAATCGAGTTCTAGCCGATGTTTTTGAAGATGATGATGTAAATGCCATCCACGTACAAGAAGCTGCAATTGATATCGTCCGAAACCCCCACTTGTCTACATTCTTCGTTTTAACAGCTGGCCCATACGATCTCAAGGGCCCTGTTCGTCTTCGGCTGAACACCTGCGAAGAAAATCTTGAGCACGTTATTGATGTTGATATTCCACGATTCACGAATCAGATGTACGAACTTGAGCAGGTTGCACCCTCGTGGTCCAAACTCACAGGCACGCTTTTCATCGACCAACCAGAGCAAAAATTGTTTTATGGTCGCCTCTTCGTGGGGCAAGTTTCCAAGGATGGATCGTTCGTTGGCAACCATTCCTATTACGACAGTTCGCATGTTGAGGGTGAGTTCTGGAACGACGGCAAACCATCATTTCGTACATACCCAGTTATTGACAAACTTGACGTACTCATTCGTTTTTATCCAATCATGTCTCCATCCACAGTTGCAGTTCTGGTGATTTTCAACTCTTCAGAGGGCAACCAGCTCGGAGTTAGCCCCCAGAGAGTCATTGTTTCACCGAGCAATGATTGCTTTGAAATGGATATTCGTCGAGTGGCATCTGAGGTTGGAATTGACATTGAACTTGTCACTTCATTCACTGTTCAAGCAACCCCAGTTACTGGTTTCACACCGACCCGCATTAATCATCAAATTGTCTACAGGCAGTCAGCAATTGAGAGTTCAATTAACGTCTCATTACAAAATTACAATGTGCTTCATTCAAAATCGAAGGTACGAACATACTGGGGGCAGCTCGTCAATTCTCCCGAGTTTGAGACATGGTTGAGCATCACAAATGACGGTTATGAGGATCCAGTATCCACGGTTGAAGTAAAGATTTTTGACGAATATGGATTTGTGACGTCGGAATTCATATTTGTTCCAATAAAAACAGCCCAAATAATCAATATTACGCATCTGCTCAAAGATAAAGAATTGACACCACTGGGCGAATTTATCTGGTATGAGTTTGAATGTGCCAATCACTTCTTGACTGCATTTTCGGTTTCACGTAATCGCAACTCAAGCCACTGCACCGGAGAGCACTCTTTTTAGCAATGCACCGAAGGTTGCTTAACCAATAGATATTGTTTCATAATGTTTTTATCAATGTTTGTTTTAACATTTCTGATCTCGTTTGGTCATTGTAAAAGCTTCAATTTTTTTGTCGGCGTTATCATGGAAATATTTGGTTATTTAGTTCAGCTTTGAACAAGCGTTCTGATTCCTCTCTAGGTTTGGAACTAAAACCATGCTTCCAACAGACGAAAGATGTGAACCGTCTTCATACATAAGTTTGCCGATTTGGAGTTGTGAACACAGATTCGCATTGCAGAATTGACTATATAAATTCAAGACAGAGCGGCCGTCAAATACTTTCATCACTCCATTGGTGTCCATCCGATTTAAGATTTCGTAATTGCGCGAATATTTTTTGGGTTTCGTTCGCCCAAGCTACACGTGTCTGCCCAATTGGTGTGCCGGGCAAACCGATGTCTCGTACATAGAGATAATTGAGATTTGAGATAACTACTGCCAACGGTTTAAGGGTTCGAATTGCAGACCAAATACTACGGTTCCTGCTTTTACAAAATGTGCTAAATGGCGAATCAATGACCTGGAACGGGCAACCGGATCGTTGGAAAACCATTGCCTCGAGGCCCATATTATTTGCTGCAGTGACGAATCCATCGCTCAGTGATTTCGCCGTTGAGTCTCCAACCAAGATGACGAGACCATCGACCTTCTTTGGCCGATATCGACATGATGAAACTTGGCCAATAATGATTTTTTGTTCCGGGCATGGTTCATCTGTCACGTGTGTAATGAGTTGTTCTGGTGTTGCGCCGCTCAGTTTTATGCCAATTTTTGATGTAGAAAAATTCAACCCGACCATTAACACCGATGCGACAACCAGGAATGATACGACCAGTTTTATTACTTTTCCTTGAGGGTAAAGATGCCCTTTTCTAAATGGGTCTTCTACTAAGTGATATTGCACTGCTGAAAATAAAAGTGTTAGTAACAACCCAAACGATACAACCCAATTGTTTCTACCGTAGATTGAGATTCCAAAAACCCAAATCGGCCAATGCCAGAGATACAAGGTGTAGGAAATGTCGCCTATGTACGTCAAATGTCTAAACGCAAAGAGCGAATTTGTAAATGCTTGTCGATTTCCTGCCCAAAGCAATGCGGATGTGCCTAATACCGTCGAAATTACCGCCCATGGGCTGAGACCTGATGCATGGTTTGTTGATGAATCCCATACTCCGAAACAGTTCGAAATACCAAAAATCATCAGAGCTAATCCCCATATCGCAATGCAATGCGCTAGAGCAGTTCTCGAATTCTTTCTCAATGTCCGACTATCAACAAGCGCAATTCCTACTCCAGCCATGAACTCCCATCCGCGAGTGAAGGGCGAATAAAAAGCGAGGGTTGATGGAAAATAGCCATTTTCTGCGAGTCCCCTAAAACCAACCCAACCCATGATGGTTGATTCATAACGTGACATTAAGACAAATAATGCGAGCGAGCTCACAGCAACCAGAGCCCCACAGATAATTAATGCAACTCGGGTTGACAACGTATTGCGGCGTGCATTAATTGCAACTGCTGCAAGCACCACAGGACCCCACAAGAAATAGAACTGTTCTTCAACTGCCAAAGACCAAAAGTGAAGCAACGGATTAGATGCGGAATCAAGCGCATAGTAGTTGGACTTCATGAGAGCAAAATTGGTTGAATATGTTGCAACAGACATCAGCATGGTTGCAGCCTTTTGTTGTGGTCCAAAAGGACTCAGCGCAAGTAACGCAAATAGCGAACTGAGGATCGCAACAATTGCCGCGCCGGGAAGAAGGCGGCGAATTCGTCGACGATAAAAATATTGCCAGTTAAATCGCTTTTCGGAACGGATATTACGAATGGTTGAAAGTGAAATGACATAACCAGAAATAACAAAAAACATGTCAACACCCAAATACCCGTGAGGTAGACCGATGTTGTAGTGAAAAGCAATGACTAAAATGACCGCAATTGCCCGTAACCCCTGGATGTCAAGCCGTTGGTTCACGCTTTAAGTTTAATGGTGCGCTCGGCCGGAGTCGAACCGACAACCTTCTGATCCGTAGTCAGATGCTCTATCCATTGAGCTACGAGCGCTTAACAGTGACCAAGTCTACTTGCCGACGAGATAACGGCTACAGGAATTTTTCTACTTCCAAGGCCCCCAGCCGTTGTTGCGCTGATATATGCGGTAAGCGGCAACAGCATTTAAACGTGGATCAAGCAATTGATTGGCCGACGTCACTCCCACTTCGGGCAACCATGACTTGTGCCAGCGATAGTAAATCTGAAATAGGCCATAGCAACACTTACTGCGATTGATGACCCTTGGTTGATATCTACTTTCTCGATGTGCGATGAAGAGTGCGCGCTCCTCAAGGTTGTCTGGCCACGCATCTCGAATGATTTGAATAACTTCTGCTTGTGTGTACTTGGGGGAGGCGGGGGTAGTTGTAGTACGGGCTGCAAGGGCCGGCACACAAACTTTGCCACCAATCAAAATTTTGGTGCTTGTTTTTGCACCATTGAGTTTCAGTAAGCGATTAAGCGTTATCGAAGATTTCTTGGCAATTGCCCACCATGAATCACCGCGTTTAGCAATGTAGGTTCTCGGACAGGAGGCAGCATCAACTTGCTGTGGTGATACAACACTGCACACAAGTGCAACGGCACACAGAAGAACCAACTTCTTACGAACAACCATGGCGGAGAGGGTGGGATTTGAACCCACGGTCCGGTTTACCCAGACAACGCCTTAGCAGGGCGCCCCATTCGGCCGCTCTGGCACCTCTCCTAGAACAGCACCGACGAATGGTGATTGAGTGTACTGGCGGAACGGGAGGGATTCGAACCCCCGGGCCTTTTGAGCCGTCCGCTTTCAAGGCGGATGCGTTTGTCCACTCTGCCACCGTTCCGTTGAGGAACGCTAGCGCGCGATCCGCGCTCTGAGCGCGGTGACCCAATCATCTGCTTCACGCCATCGAGCGTCAGCATGCTCGCGAGCAGTATGTGCTTGCGCTCCTGCAGCTGGGTATGAGCCAAGAAATTTAACTGCTCCCTGCTTAGCATGCAGGTCTCGCAACACATCTGCCACCAACTCATTGGTTATATGTCCGTCACAGTAAATAATGAAACAGTAATCTCCGAGCCCACCACGTTTGGTTGGTCGTGAAAGTAGTTGCGACAAGTTAATGCGACGCGCAGCAAACTCTTGCAGAATTGAGATCAGACTTCCTGGTTCGTCTGCGCGCTGGAATACCACAAGTGCAGTTCGATCATGTCCTGTTGCGGACGGGATTGATTCTTTGCCCACCAACACAAATCGTGTTTGATTGCCCTCATGGTCTGCAATGTTGCTCGCAATGACTTCCAGATTGTAAATAGCGCCGGCATTGCGTGGAGCAACAGCCGCAAAGCCACTACTTGTTTCTTCGCTTACCAAACGTGCAGCTTCTGCTGTTGAATTAGCAGCATGAAGTTCGGCAGGTGCAAGATTGTTGCGAATGTATTCGTGGCACTGTGCGGTTGCAACAGGAATTGACAGCAAAGTCTTCACATCTTTTAAGGAAGTTCCCTTTTTGGCCAAAATACAATGCTCGATGTCGAGAACTACTTCTCGCTGAATAAGCAAATCGTGATCAAAAACAAGTGCGTCTTGAGTGAAGTTGACAGTGCCTTCAATTGAGTTTTCAATTGGAACAAAGCCAAGCGACACCTCGCCACGATCGACAGCATCCAAAACATCTGGCACAGTCCGATACGGAACCAATTCGCCAGTCGCCAAATCGGATTGCGTTAATAGTGCTTGTTCGGTAAATGTTCCTGCTGGTCCAAAATACCCAATGCGTTGTTTGGTTGGAGACACAGCGTCAAGATTAGGCGTACGAGGTGGTAAAACTTGGCTGATATTCGAGCTGTGATAATTGGATCACGCTCGCCACTAGCCTGAACATATGTACGAATATGTCGCATTTAACCCGTATAACTCAAGCCCAGAAGCGCTTGCAACTGAGTTGACAAAGAAATCGGCAGATGGTTGGGAAGTTGTCAACATTGTGCCAACATTTGACGGCAGGTACTGCGCCTTTTTGCGCCGACCAACGAATTCATCTACTGCAACTTCTGGCGTAACGAGTGACTCAGCAGCTCCCGCTACAACCGCAGCAACCCCAACTTCCGCTGCCACCCCAGCCGCCTGGTATCCAGATCCGTCTAAGCGTTTTGAGTTGCGCTATTGGGACGGTGCCGAGTGGACAGAGCATGTTGCTCGCGGTGGTCAGCAATTTACCGATCAACCAGTGGCCTAAAACGACATGAGGGCAACCTCCATCGGTCATGCCGGTATCTTGGTGCAAACGCGCCAAGCCACCATTGTTTGTGACCCGTGGTTTCTGCCAGCTTTTCTCGGTTCATGGTTTGTATTCCCACGAAACGATCAGTTGTCGCCAAAGTTAATGGCAGCGATCGAATCACCCGATTATCTCTATATCTCACATCAACATGCCGACCACTTAGACGAACCGTGGCTTGCAAATCACATAGATAAAACAACGAAGGTGTTGCTACCCAACTTTGCAACTCGCGAGCTCGAACGACGTCTGAGTAAATTAGGTTTCACAAATTTCGTGCGCACCGAAAATGGCAAAGAGACCAACCTGGGTGATGGTCTGATGATTGCAATCCATGTTGAGAGTGCAATTGCTGACGGCCCGGGTGGTGATTCGGCAATTGTGATCAGCGACGGTGAATCGCGCCTAGTTAATCAAAATGATTGTCGCACGGGAGACTTGGGTGCACTGACGGTGCACGGATCTGTAGACATGCATTGGTTGCAGTTCAGTGGAGCAATTTGGTACCCCATGGTCTACGACGAACCCCATGAATCGCTGATGCAACAAGCACGTTCAAAAGTTGAGAGCCAGTTCGCGCGCTCAATGAAATATGTTTCACGAGTAGACGCACGGGTTATTGTGCCGTCGGCCGGGCCTCCGTGTTTTTTGGATGAAGATTTATTTTCGGCAAACATGATTACCGGTGACGAACTCTCGATTTTCCCTGACCAAACAGAGTTCATCAAGCGTTTGGTAGCAAGTGGAAATGACCGAGCCGTGCTCAATATTCCTGGAACCACAATCGAAATTTCACCATCTTCAATTGTTGTCACTCACCCGACGAGTGATGAACTTGTACAACGACCCTTTGCGCACAAAGAAGAATATTTGCGTGAATATCAGGCTGACTGGTCTGAGTGGCTGCGTGATTACAAAGCAACATGGCCACAACAGAAAACCGATTTGTTAACTCAGTTGCAGGATTGGTGGCAACCATTATTGGCAATGGCTCCAACACTCCGAACCGCAATTGGTGGTGGATGTTTATTGAAAACAGATGATGCAGAAATGTATATCGATTTTGCAAACGGACTTGTGGTTCCATTCGCTGATCAGAAGTACCGCTATCGATTTGTGATTGCTCGGCCGCTTTTGGAAAAGACAGTTGCCGAGAGGGCTGTGGATTGGTCCAATTCGCTGTTTCTCTCTTGTCGCTTTACGGCATGGCGAGACGGCGCATACAACGAATTCTTATATAACTTTTTCAAGAGTCTGTCGGTTGAGCGAATGCGTCGTGCAGAAACGGAGGCAATTCGTCGAACCACCCCCGAAGGTGCTGCAACTCAGCTTTCTGAAGAAATTGAGATTGATGGATATGTGATGCAACGACTGTGCCCACACCGTCAAGCAGACCTCTCTGAATTTGGGCGAGTAGAAAACGGATTTGTTGTGTGCGACCTACATGGATGGCGTTTCAGTGTGGGAGATGGCAAGTGCTTAAATGCCGATGACCGCAAACTCAATATTCGTAAACGAACTAGCTAATTTCCCCATAAACAAGCACTTCGGTGCCGCGCAGCAAGATGTCGTTGTCCCAAATGAAATCCATAGCTTTAACAGTCACTCGCACACAGCCGTGAGATGCGGGATACGCAGGAACACTCATTGAGCCATGAATGGCAACTCCACCGATGAAATACTTCGGACGATAAATCTGGCCAAGGTCGCCAATCCACCAACCGTCAGGTCGTTCTCGGTTGATTTTGAACGCCCCAACTGGAGTCACCGCAGTTCCCTTGATCATCACGCCGGGGGTATTGGCATCTGGCTCTTCGTATCCACGGTCGTCGCCAGTGGATGTATTCATTACATAAGTGGTGATGCCGTCTTGAACCAAGAACAGCAGCTGTCGCGACTTATCCACCTCGGCCAAAGTGCCTTCTTTTGTTGTGGCTGAAGCGGGGCTTGACATTCGCTCAAGTAAATATGCGGTAGCAACATTGATGTTGCCGGTTGGTCGAAGTTGAAAGTATTTTTGGAACGCCATGACCGCTTGCGTAGTGGTGTCATCAAACTTGCCATTTGGATTTTCCAACCAAAAGCCAAGCTCGAGTAATTTTTTTTGCGAAGCCTGAGCGCTTGGCCCACTGCGTTGACCTGACGCACTAATCCCTGTCTCTACGAGGGTTGTGGTCGTGGACGGCGCAACTGTTGTTGGTGGAATGCTTTGGGCATTAGACCAAGTCCCACATGCTGTCAACGTGCTGAGCAGACTTACAAGTAGAAGTGCCGTGAGAATGTTGCTTTTTTTCATGAGAGTGAAATTGGCAGTTCAAACCAAATTGTGAGGCTGTACTTTACACCACTTGTGATTGGTGTGCTGCCATGCGGATGCGTCACCAAACTTGGCCATGCTAAAAGTGAACCAACCGGTAATTGTGCGTTTGTAAAGTTTTGGCGTGGAAAATCCAACAATGCTCCATCATAAGAGTCGTTGAGTTTGACGCTGGCCGATACTTGCGCGACATCGTGATGTTGTCGCAATTCTTCCTGCCCGCCCTTTTCATATTTAATGATGAACACATCGTTGATTCCGCGATAGTCAATGAGTGGCCAATGTTGTTGTAGTTGCGGCCAAATGCGCAAGCCCATGTCGTCTTGCACAGCTTCGAATAATCGAGGGCTAATTATTGCGAGCGAGATTTCATGACCGGGCACTGGGTCACCGGGTTGTGCAGAAAAACCTCCTGCAGCTTCAGCTGCTCGAATAAGTGCGGAACAAAATTGCGGCGTCCAACAAGACATCGCAAAAAGTTCATCAGCAACCTTGCTTATTGGTGCACTCTCATCAATCGCATCGGCATATCCGAGTATTCGTTCTAAGTCATCCACACAACCATCGTGACACGCCCAACCCCACATAATGATGAACCATTACCAAAATGTCGCGATACATGCCCGACACGCCACTTGGTAGGCTTAAAACCCATGGGGCCATTGTCTAAAGAAATCCCCGAGATTGACTTTCGTTCGATTCGGGACATCCTCCGCCTGCGTTGGTGGATCTTTCCACTCTGTGCAGTTGTCTGTGTTGGTCTGCTATTTACACAAGAAAGCAATCTTCAATCGGATCCAAGTTCGGTGCTTGTAGTTGCAACCTATGGCCCGCGTAATGAGATGGCTGGGCTGTCTCTGTACGGCATTGATCCTACTGCAGTTCGCGAATATCCAAGTTTTCAGAACCAATTAGAAAGTGTGCGCGAACAAGCGGCCGAGGCTGTCGAAGTTCAATTGGGCCAACCAATTGATGTAACTGTTGCACGGCCCGAACAACAAGTTTCATTAATCGCTGCTGCAGATACAACGGGCAAACAAAAGCTCACCATGCTGAATGTTGGTGAGCCAAACTACGTCCTTGTATGCAGCGCATCCACCCAAGAGTCTTGTGATCAAGCGATAGCAATTTATGTTAAACAGCTTTCGATATCTCGTGCCAATGGCATTGCAAATGGGCTACGCAAACTTGCTGACGACGTACAAAAAGTGCTCGACGCATCACAGGACAATCAATCACAACTTGAGTTGCAACGTAACGCCCTGTTGACGGCTTCATCTTCGGCGACCGGTGAGATGCAACTGGTGAGTGAACTTGTGGAGGCTCAAGGCGGAACCATCACAACTGTCAATAAGTCAACATATATTTTTGGTGCTTTGGCAGGTCTGCTCATAGCCGCACTTATCGTTTTGCAACTGACCTATACCGACGACAAAATTCGATCGTCTCGCAAATTGCAGACATCTGTATCATCCCCTGTTTTTCTGGGCGAGATTACCGGGAACAGCACAGCCGCCGAAGTTCGCCAGGTATTGGCTGGGTTAGTAACTCGATCTCGCGTTACAAACCAAACATTGATATCGCTTGTTCCTGTCGATGCCCATGTAGACATCGATCACATTGTTGGACTGATGAGCGATGACGCAAAATCGAACGGTCTTACGATAACGAAAATACCATCTATTAATGAAATGTCCGTTGCACAAATGATTGACAGTGCTTCGGCACTAACGGTGATTATTGCACGTAAAAATTTAAGTTCACTCACTGCAGTGCGCCACGCCAAAGAAGTGCTTGCCCGATCAAACAATAACGTTGGTGGTGTCATCTTAATGTCGACCTTAAGTTGATGAACAAATCTATGAAGATCAGCAATTTAGGGTTTGTGCGTGCTTTGACAAAGCTTGCTCACTCAAATTCCTTCTACCCAATAAGCTCGGTATTCCAATTTGTTCTTGACACGATTGCGTTGTCATGTACAGCAATGGTCGTGTCTTACTGGAGGTTTGTTTACCAAGTCCACCCAGATCCGATGGGTGCTACTAGGGAAACTGTCTTCCGCGTTATTCCATTGGTTTTTCTTATTCAAGCAATCGTCGGTTACATCGTTGGTATTTATCGTCGTAGATGGCGATATGGCAGTTTTGACGAAATCGCAGGTCTTTTCATTACTTCTGTCGTATCAATTGCAATTCTCTTATTCTTGAGGTTTTTTGATCATTCCTTAAATCCATACCCTCGAAGCGTCATTGTTATTGGTGGTTTGGCCGGAGTCTTTCTCATGGCCGCCAATCGCTATGTATGGCGACTGATACGACAACAGCTTCGCAAACCAACCGAACGGACTGCAACAAAGATTTTGGTTTATGGAGCTGGTGAAGGTGGTATTCAAATAGTGAATACATTGCTTCGAAACCCTGCATCTCAATATCTTCCTGTCGGATTTATCGATGATAATCCTGACGTGCATCGGCTTTCCATTTCTGGGGTGCCAGTTATTGGCGGGCGTAGCAGTCTTTCTGATGCACAGGAAAAGACTGGTGCGAAGACTCTGCTCATCGCAATTCCATCCGCTGATTCAGCTCTTATCAGCGAGATTAGTTCTTCTGCACAATCACTCGGCATGAATATAAAAATTGTGCCTTCGGTGCAGAATCTTTTTGAGCGTCCTCTTGATACAAGTGACATTCGTGACCTTACCGACGAAGATTTGTTGGGTCGTCGCAAAATTCATACAGATTTGCAACAGATTTCGGAATACCTCGTCAATCGCCGTGTTCTCGTTACAGGTGCCGGTGGAAGTATTGGCAGCGAGTTGTGTCGCCAGCTTGTTCGTTTTAATCCTGCCGAATTGATCATGCTCGATCGGGACGAGAGCGCTTTACACGAAGTTCAACTTTCAATTCACGGCCGAGCGCTCCTCGATACTCCGCAAACAGTGCTTGCTGATTTGCGAGATGCAGCCACTATAAATCATATTTTGGACACTCGCCGACCAGAAGTTGTATTTCACGCTGCAGCACTAAAACATCTTCCGCTTTTAGAGCGCTACCCTGGCGAAGCATATAAGACAAATGTTTTGGGTACGGCCACATTATTGAAGGCTGCACAGGACAATGATGTAAAAGTTTTTGTAAATATCTCGACAGACAAGGCTGCTAACCCAATCAGTATCCTTGGCTATTCAAAACGAATAGCCGAACGAATTACCGCATATTTTGGAACTCAATCAAGTTCGGCAAAGTTCATTTCTGTTCGATTTGGCAACGTGCTTGGTTCGAGAGGAAGCGTGTTGATGTCTTTCAGGGATCAAATTGAAAAAGGTGGCCCCGTTACCGTCACCCATCGAGGCGTTACACGCTATTTCATGACCATTTCCGAAGCCGTGCAACTAGTAATTCAGGCGGGTGCAATAGGAAGTAGTGGTGAAGTCTTGGTGCTCGATATGGGATCGCCAGTGAGTATTTATGATGTCGCAGCGCGTTTGGTTCGCAATTCTCAAAAAAATGTTGAAATTGAAATAGTTGGCTTGAGGGCTGGAGAAAAAGTACATGAAGAGCTTTTTGGTGACGGTGAAATAGACACCCGACCCAAGCACCCTCTTATTTCACATGTTCCAGTAAGTCCAATTAACACTGAAATGCTTTTAGCAGAGCCGAAAGATGCGAAGTCTTTCATGATCGAAGTGTCTAGCTCGTAAGTTCGTTCTCAGTCAACTTGTTGTCATATGCGCTTGCAGAAACTGCGGCAACAAGTAACATCCAAAGAAAATGATTTCCAATAATAAAACTTTCCTGGGTTGTTGCTCCTAAAACAAAAAACATGATTGCTGGAGTCCATTGACTTGCCGGGATAGTCGTCACGTGATCCATATGACGAAAAGTTCCCCATATCAATGCGCCGACAAACAAACCCCCACCAATAATGCCTCCGCCTAGGAGTACATCCATGATTCCACTATGTGACCACCCAGTATCAACAAATGACCACCATAAATCACGGTGCATAAATGGTGGAGTGCGCCATGCTGACAACCATCCCCAACCAATTAGCGGACGATCCAGAAATCCCGTCCAGCTATAGCGCCACATCGCTGAACGGCCATTAAATTCACTCACTTCACCAAAAATACCAAGCACAGTGTTCTGGGTTCTCACGGTTACATAACTCAGCAAGCTGACACCAAGAATGAACGATGGGAAAACAAAGCGAGATAGTGCATTTTCATCAATTCTGTTTCTGCGAATGAGTGATCGAACGACAGTCCAAAATGCCCACACCGCCGCAAACACCACTGCCCCGCCAATAGATGTGTTTGATCGTGAATGAAACAACATCACTGCGCCAAACAAAACAACATCAATCAAAATCACCAGCAGAGTGATGGGCAACTTTTTCCCACGACGCATCACGACGATCCATAACAGTGCGGTTGCTGCCAGGCAGCTAATCATTGCAACTGGTGCGAGGGAGTTGCGGTTGAAGTAAATACCTACCCAGTTACCGTTTTGATCAACAGAATTACTCCAGTTGTTTGCTATCGCATACCGTGACAAAAGCAATCCGGGTTGCATTGCCACAACAACAAGCGTGAGTTGCTCTAATAAAGAGAAGCTTCGTGCGAGATAGACACCAGTCAAAAACGTGATACACAATGTTGTGGATTCAGCAATTGTGTGTTGTCCAAGTGTTGCCCACAGAGTTGAAATCAACATCCAGCCACAAAATAGACCGAGTAAACCCACTGGACCAAATATCGAAGATCGCGGTAAACGCCGATATCCAAGAAGTAGCAGTGCTGGAATCTGAACTGCCACAAACGTAAGCAATTGTGCAGATGGCGCCTCGGTTGGGACTGCTAACGAACTTGCACGCCACATGCTGTACACAGGACCTTGCGTGAGAGCAAACAGCAGCACAACAACATACGTATATTCACACCATCGCAATAGCGTGTTGATGCGGTCGGTCGTGATCTGCATTGACTACAAATCTACACAAGCCCCACTTACCCCATAGCCGTTGAAAGTATGCTGTAAGTGATGACTAATGATCATGACGAACGCGATGGAGTCGATAGAGACCAGCTCATCAAAGAGCTCTTGGCAGAATCGTTCGCACTACGCACCAAATCGGAGCATTTAAGCCAGTACGTCGAGACCAAAATCGCCGAGTTGGTGAAAACTAAACGTGAACTGGACTCGATCAAGAACGATGATGAGATCGGTCGACTGCGCGCAGGGATTGAGGTAGCGAACCAGCAACGCAATGAACTCCAAGCCAAACTTGACGCACTTGTCGGTGAGCATGAGCATCTTGAAGAAGTACATCTGCAAATGACAAGCCAGCGTGACCGACTGCGTGAACGTATGGCCCAAGTTGATGCTTCACCCGAATATCGGCTTGCAAAGCGAGTCAAACGAATCTTTGGTCTAATCCTCAAGGACGACACCACGAAGTGACACGACAGTTTCCCGTCATCATCAATGTGCGCGATCGAATTGAGCCGTTGCGCGACCTAATTACATGGCTTGAACAACTGGGTCAGGAAAATATTTGGTTGTGCGATAACGACAGCACATACCCACCGATGGTTGAATTTCTTCGTTCAACCCCACACCACGTGCGTCTCAATGGTCTTAATCTTGGACACCGGGCTCCCTGGCTCAGTGGGCTTGTGACCGAACTCGGACTCGATTCTCATTTCATTGTCACTGATCCAGACGTTGTGCCGTCACACGAGTGCCCCGCTGACGTGCTTGAGTTGTTTTACGACACACTCAACCAGTACCCAGCGATTGACAAAGTTGGTTTTAGTCTGCGGTTAGACGACTTGCCTGAGCATTACGCCCACCGCGATGATGTTATTTTGTGGGAATCACAGTTTTGGAAGAATGTACACCCATCTGGATTTTTTACTGCCGAGATCGATACGACTTTTGCTATGTACCGACCCGGCGAACATCACCAAAATAATCATGCACTGCGTTCGGCGCCGCCCTACACAGCCAGGCATATGCCTTGGTACCAAGACTCCGATCATCCAACCGATGAGCAGACGTACTACCTAGAACACGCCGACTCGCTGATTATTAACTGGGACAAAAAAGTGCTATCGGCATCGCTGCGCGCACACCTGATGCAACTTCGAAACCAGCACTAGGCTCATTACTGCATGTCTCAACCAGCAATTGTTGTCGATTCAGTTTCTAAAAACTTTCGGCTATACCACGAACGCAACCGATACATCAAAGCAGCCATCTTGCGTGGTCGACGTGCAAAGTACGAAGAATTCTGGGCGCTCAACGATGTTTCCTTTGAGGTAGAGCACGGCTCGACTCTTGGCATCATCGGTTCAAATGGCTCCGGCAAAAGCACCATGCTCAAATGCCTAACAGGCATTTATCGCCCCGATAAAGGCAAGGTCTCGATCAATGGCAACATTGCCGCCCTGCTCGAACTCGGTGCTGGATTTCACCCAGAGTTATCTGGTCGAGAAAATGTGTATCTCAATGCTGCAATCTTGGGGTTATCAAAAAAAGACGCTGAACGTCAGTTTGACAGCATCGTCGAGTTTGCCGGGCTAGAACGATTTATTGACACCGCTGTTAAAAACTATTCATCTGGCATGGTGATTCGTCTTGGTTTTTCAGTTGCAGCTCATGTTGAGCCAGAGATTTTATTGATTGATGAAGTGCTCACCGTCGGCGACCAGTCATTTCAACGCAAAAGCAGTGAAAAGATTGAGCAATTTCGCCGCGAGGGTCGCACAATCGTTGTTGTGAGTCACGGCCTTGGAGCAGTGCAACAACTGTGCAAAGAGGTCGTTTGGCTTGAAAAGGGTCATCTTAAAATGCGCGGTCCCGCTGCAGAAGTGATCGCCGCATATACGGGTGAAAGCTATGTACAGCACACCGCCAAAGATGCCGACCTTCGCGAACGCTGGGGCACTGAAGAGGCTCGCATTGACAGTGTGTTGCTCACCGACATGTCGGGACAAGCAATTGAACGCGTAGAGACCAATGCAGCGATGCGAGTCACCACCCGTATTACGGCACAAATGCCACTTCGCGCACCGGTTATCAAGATCTATATCAGCAAACTTGACGGCACCATCGTGTGGTCCACCACTTCTCAACGCGCTAATTCATCGCTCGGAAATATTCCAGAATCAGTCACCGCAACGATCGATATTCCTCATCTTCCACTATTAGAAGGTACGTATTACATTTCGGTTGCGTGCACCGATGCGACAGGGACTACCGAATACGACCACTGCCAAAATTGGGTCAGGTTTGACGTGCACCAAAACGATTTGTTTGAAGAAGGTCTTGTTGCTGTTCCCTCTTCGTGGAACATTGAGCGCCACACTAAATAACGACTTATACCTCTTCGGCTAAACGCTTGGACAGTTTGACAAAGATTGCCCAACCGACAACAAAGGAAATCACAGAGACACACGCAAGGTAAACCACGTAGCCAAACTCTGGTGCTCGCCCGTCATAGAGCAGGTGACGAAAAGACAAAATAAACACCGCCATCGGGTTCCAATGGAAAATGAATTCAAGATATGGGTGCAGTTTTCCGTCCAAGCGATCTGGTGAATAAATAATTGGAGTCGCAAAAAACATGACCTGAATAAGAATTGTCCAGAGGTAACGCAAGTCTCGAAAGAAAACCGCACCAACCGACACTGCTAATGCAAACCCCGATGCATACACCGCGAGAAGCAGCATCATTAAAAAGGCGACGGGAATCCAAGGCAGAATCGGACTGCCAACGACAATCAGCACGACACACAACAACGACATTTCGATGCAGAACTGCACGAACGAAAATATGACTTGCGCAAACACCAGTGTCTCCCACGCAAAAAATACTTTGCGCACCAAACCTGCATTGCCAATGAGCGAGCCGAGACCGAGGTTGGTGACAAGTGAGAAAAAACCCCAAGGTAGAAGGCCAGAGAGCAAGTACAGCGCGTAATTGTCTAGCCCTGATGGGTCTCCCTTCAGAGCAACGGCTCCAAAAACCACACCAAAGACGAACCAGTAAATGAGCATGTTGGAAAGCGGATTGAGCATCGACCAGGCCCAACCTAAAAAGGATCGGCGATACTTGGATCTCAGTTCACGAAGCGTCAGATTTAACAGCAGGTTCTTGGAGCGACGAAGTTCGGATAGTTGATTCACGATTGCTAAAAACCCTACCAACTTCGGTTGTGGGCGAGGGGGGACTTGAACCCCCACGTCCTTTCGAACACTGGCACCTGAAGCCAGCGCGTCTGCCATTTCGCCACTCGCCCGAGAGACGCTATGACGCTAGCAATGAACGTTATTCATTACACCGCCTCATTCAGTAAATGAACTGAAGTAAGATAAACAACATGAGCGACAATGGGTCTCAAATCGTGAGCCCGTCAGACTTACACGATGCATCACGCGAGCGACTACTTGCGGAGATTGGCTTACTCCAGCACCAATATGGCCTTACCGATGCTGCACAACTGGAATCACAAATAGTGCAATTGAAACGTGAACTAGCGGATTCCGAGATGCGTTTGTTGCAGGCGCGAGACTATGCGAAAGGTTGCGCTGCCGAATTAGGCGAAGCCCAAGCCAACTTTGCCATTCATCAGCAGTTGGCCGATCGCCAAGTGCTCCAAGCACGCAAAAAAAATCAAGCTATCTATGCCACTCGCACTTGGAAGATGGGGCGTTTGGTCATGCTTCCCGCCAGGATTTTGCGTCGACTGCTAAACGTGGGCTGACACAGTCATGCCACTGTTTAGCGTTATCACACCCGTCTACAACCCACCAATAGACGCGTTTGAGTCCTGCATTGCTTCGATGCTTGCTCAAACCCACCTCGATTGGGAATGGTGTCTTGTTGATGATGCATCACCAAACGCAAAGGTTCGCGAGGTTATGGAGCGGTTGGCTCGAAAAGACAAACGCATCCGAATTGCATTTCGCAATACCAATGGTGGCATTGTCGCAGCTTCGCAAGACGCTCTTGATATTGCAACCGGTGAATTTATAGCACTGCTCGACCACGACGACACACTGCATCCAAATGCACTAAATCTGGTATCGGCAACACTTACGCAAGACCCAACGGTCGATTATGTCTATAGCGATGAAAACAAGCTTGACGAGGATGGTCGACCATACGATCTTTTTCGCAAACCTGCGTTTGATCCGATTCGATTGTTGGGTCAAAACTATTGCAGTCACTTTTCGGTTATTCGGTCAACACTTGTGGATCAAGTTGGTGGATTTCGCACAGGATATGAGGGCTCTCAGGATTACGACCTGATCTTGCGTGTTACAGAACGTGCCCGCACCATCGCCCATATTCCAGAAGTGTTGTATCACTGGCGGGCCATACCTGGTTCGGCCGCAAACCAACTAGACGCCAAACCATACGCATTGATTTCGGCTGAGCGCGCCGTGAAAGATCATTTGAAACGCATCAAACTAGATGCAACTGTTTCGGTCTCTGATGCTGGGTTTATTCAGGTACGACCAACAATTAGTTCGCCTCCGCCAAAGGTGTCAATCATTATTCCTACTCGAGGTGATGGTCAGCGAATTTGGGGAGTACATACCTGCTTAATCGAAAATGCTGTAGCAAGCATTCTCAATAAATCAACTTATTTGAATTATGAAATCGTTGTAGTTCTCGATGTAAAAGAAAGTAAGCCACTGCATCCGGTTTCCCTACCCGATGACCCACGCATTTCTGTTGTGCATTACGACTCTCCATTTAATTTTTCCGACAAATGCAATATTGGAGTAAAAAACTCAAACGGCAAGATAGTGATCTTGCTTAATGATGACACGGAGGTAATTGATTCTGGCTGGATTGAGACACTGGTATCGATGCTGCAATTTCCGGGTGTTGCCATGGTTGGTCCAATGCTTTTGCTCGAAGACTCGCGCATTCAGAGCGCCGGCCACACCAATATTCCTTCGCCACACAACATTGGAAGTGGCTTGTCATCCAACCAAACGGGAAAATTTGGAATGTTTGGTGTGACGCGTCGGGTCAGCGGTGTGACTGCAGCGTGCGCTGCGATTCATCGCTCAATTTATGAAGAGCTCGGTGGTTTTTCTATCGACTTCCCTGCGTGTTTTAATGATCTGGATTTTGGGAACAAAGTACTTGAGGCGGGATATCACATTGTGTGGACTCCACTCGCCCGTCTGTTTCATTTTGAGTCACTGACACGAGACCCAGCGGTCGCACCGCACGAAATGGCCATGCTTGAAAAACGCTGGAAGCGCTATTTCGGTAGAGAAGACTATTCTCGACAACCTGCATAGATCATTTGGTCGGCTGTAAAGGCGTAGAATGGTGGAGTGTTAACACGCGCGCGACGCACTGGAATTCGACCAATTGAAATCGGTCGTCAAATCATCGCAGCAATGGACGACCAGGCTGCGACACACAATGGTGATGTAGCTCAACGATATGTAGTTGGTCTCCATAAATCCGACTTGAGTGCATTGAGAGATTTTTCCAAGGCGTTGTTGAGTGAACTGCGTCAGGCAATAGCCAATCATGCAAAATTTGAGGGTTACACCATTGCGGGTGAAGCCGATGTGACGCTTGAAGAAGATGTGGCTCTGCGCATTGGATCATGCGTTGTCACCCCGGGCGAAGCTGCAGCCAACCAACAAGCTGTATCTGCCCACAGTAAGCCGATTGCACAACCACATCAACACGCAGCACTTCGTGCTGTTGTGGTGCTTGCCGACGGTTCGCGCCATACTCTCGACGGAGATCTCGTAACAATTGGTCGCCAGGCCTCTTGCACAATTATGATTGCTGATAACAACCTCAGCCGTGTACATGCGCGATTTCGTACCGGGGATGACGGATGGACCATTGAAGACCTCGGTAGCACGAACGGCACAAAAGTGAATGGTGTGCTTATCAACGAACCAACACTTCTTACTTCTGGACAATCAATCGCACTTGGGTCATTACAACTAGTTTTTGAGCAGGCATAGTTGCCTCTTAGTGCCATGTTGACTCTCGCTATTGGTGCGGCTACCGATACCGGCAATCTGAGAGATCAAAACGAAGACTCACATATTGCAGAACAGGGACTATTTGCAGTTGCAGACGGCATGGGTGGACACAATGCGGGTGAAGTTGCAAGCGCAATGGCAATTAAACACCTACGAAGTATTGCGCTCAGTGGTGTTTCGTCGGCAGAGGCGTTTGCCCAAATGGTTCGCGATCTCAACAGCGACATTTATGCAGCTGCAACCTCATCTACCGATCAGCGTGGTATGGGAACAACTCTGACTGCAGCTGCGTTGCTTGAATCAGTGGGTGACGTAGATCAACCGTCGCAAATTGTGATTGCCAATGTTGGCGACTCTCGTACATATCTCTTGCGTTCTGGAGAGTTGCGACAAATGAGTGTTGATCATTCGTATGTGCAAGAACTTGTCACCGAGGGTTTACTCACAGTTGACGAAGCGCGCACTCATCCGCGACGTAATATCGTTACTCGCGCACTCGGCATTGACGCACAAGTTTCGGTTGATACATGGACAATACCCATGTTTGAAGGTGATCGCTTTATGTTGTGTAGCGATGGACTCGTAGACGAAGTGCCGCTTGATGAGATTACCGAGATGATGCTAGAGCACAGTACGCCACAACATGTCGCTGAGCGATTAGTGGCAGCTGCAAAACAGCATGGTGGACGCGACAACATAACTGTGATCGTTGTGGATGTCAACACAAACATTGAAGCAGTGGCACCAGAAGTGGTTGCTGGTCCAAGTATCGATTCCAAAAGCACCCCTTCAATCAAAAAACAGATTTTTGCACTCGTTGTTGTAGCGGTGCTGGGCATTGGTGGGTTGGTTGTACTTCGCCACCAACGAAGTGGGTATTTCGTGGCGTTCACCAACTCTTCCTCGTCGGCATCAATTGCTATTTATAAGGGTCAGCCTGGTGGGTTGCTATGGATCAAACCAACCGTTGTTCAAGTTTCAACTATGAAGCGACATGCGATGCAATCAGTGTTTCAACGAGAAATAGACAGAGTCCAGCGATTTGATTCGGTAGATAAAGCTCGTTCGTATCTTAAAATATTTGATGCTGTGGTGAACTCACGTGGTTAGCAATATGCCTATTGTCAACAATCGGTACCGCATCGAGCGCAATGTTGGCCGCGGCGGCATGGCAGAAGTGTTTTTGGCACATGACCTCTTACTTGATCGCCCTGTCGCTCTAAAGGTTTTGTTCGCTGAGTATGCCAATGATCCAAACTTTGTTGAGCGCTTTCGTCGAGAGGCTCAGTCTGCTGCTGGGCTCACTCATCCCAACATCGTTGCGGTATATGACTGGGGGAAAGTCAATAACACCTACTTCATTGCAATGGAGTTTGTGCAAGGACGAACACTGGCGAGCGTCTTGAAAGAAAAATTGCGTCTCGATGCCCGACAAGCCAGTGATATTGCGGTTGATATCGCAAGCGCTTTGGGTTTTGCACACGAAAATGGTGTAGTTCATCGCGATATTAAGCCGGGAAATATCTTGATTGGATCCATGGGCCAAGTGAAAGTTGCTGACTTTGGTATTGCGCGAGCGCTCGGTGCCGCAGTTGAAGACGGCCTGACACAAACGGGTTCGGTGATGGGCACTGCTACATACCTCTCTCCCGAACAAGCACAAGGTTCGCAGCCAGATCCGCGAAGTGATATTTATTCGCTTGGAGTGGTGATGTACGAAATGGTCGCGGGGCGAGTGCCGTTTATTGGTGATAATGCAGTTGGAATTGCATACCAACAAGTGCACGGGGTGCCTCCTGCGCTGAGCGAATTTGTCACTGATGTCCCCCCAGAATTCGAAGCGATCGTTGCCAAATGTATGGCCAAATCTGCAGAGCGTCGTTACGCAAAGGCTGGCGCACTGCGTGATGATTTGCGCAGATTCAGCGCTGGAGAAGAAGTTGTTGCACTTACCGATGTTCGTGGCCGCAAGAATAAGTCTCAGTCAGCCGACACCATGGCCATACCTGCAGTTACAAAAACTCAAGATATAAAAATCAACCAAAGTAGTTCCGGCAAGAGCGACCGCAACGAATACGAGGATTCGTATGACGAAATTGCTCCTCGACGAGCAGCGTCATATTTGTTTGGTGCACTATTTACCGCAGTTGTTTTACTGGCGGCCGGAGTGTTTATTTATAGAACTATTGATCGTGGGTCTACAACCGCTCTCACGATTCCAGATGTCACCAACCGGACTCAAGCCGAGGCAAGCCAACTACTACTCGATATGGGGCTCACACCAATTCCTAATGCAGTGATAAATGATGCTGTCGATGATGACATTGTGTACGCACAAGACCCACCTGCCACCGCCGCTGGTCATCAGGGTGACGTAGTCACCATCACGTACAACCCTGCGCGACAACTGCAAACGGTCCCACCCATTCAGGGTCTCTCTGTTGAAAATGCAACCAAGATACTCGCCCCTCTTGGGTTCCAGTTGGTGATTCTCGAAGTTCGAAATGATCCGCTCGTGCCGTTGAATCAGATCATTACTCAAGAACCATTAGCGAACGAACAGGTTCGCTCTGGATCTGCAGTTTCTGTAGTTGTCTCTGGTGGTACTGGTGGAAACAATATTCCAAATATTGAAGGACAAGTTTCGTCGGCCGCCGAACAGTTGCTTAAAAGTTCTCCCTACAACTTCATTGTCAAAATTACGGTCGAACCGAGCGCAACAGTCGAACAGGGTCGTGCTATTCGTACCGATCCAGCCATTGGCACACCTCTTCCTGCTGGTTCGGCAATCTCGCTCATAGTTTCTAGTGGATCACCAACCGTTATTGTCCCCGACGTGACAGGCAAATCTGAGGGTGAAGCACAGATCGCAATAAATGCTGCCGGTTTAATCACTGAAATCAAATATCAAAATGTGCCTGTTGGTGATGCGAACGATAATCGTGTCATTTCTCAGAGCAGAGAGGCTCAGTCTGCGGTTGCTCCCGGCTCCACAGTCATACTTGTTATCGGTCAATCAACCACGCCGTAATCGCGTTTAGTTTGTTGTTCGTTTTGCCTTCTCTACAAAAACTTTGAGTAAATCATGTCCCAGTGTTGTCAAAATACTTTCTGGATGAAACTGCACGCCCTCAACATCGAGCGTGCGATGTCGTACCCCCATAATCATTCCGTCCTGGGTTTGTGCCGTTACCACCAACTCGGGTGGAAGTGATTCACGCTCAATAATCAGAGAGTGATACCTGGTTGCAGTGATGGGAGATGGCGAACCAACAAATATTCCCTCACTGGTGTGATGCACCTCTGATGTTTTGCCGTGCAGAAGTTCTGGCGCACTCACCACTTTTGCCCCATACACATGACCAATAGCTTGATGTCCTAAACACACACCCAGCACAGGCACCACCCCAGCAAATGCGGTAATCGCATCACACAACACACCAGAATTTTCGGGTCTTCCGGGGCCAGGAGACAACAACACTGCAGCTGGCTTGAGTGCAACGAGATCTGCAACACTCATCGAATCATTACGCACCACGATTGGCTCAGCGCCAAGCTCACCAAGATATTGCACCAGGTTGTAGGTGAAACTGTCATAGTTATCGAGCACAAGTATGTGAGCCACCCCGTAATACTGGCAGCCGATAGGGCGAGGCGAAACCTTATTTACGATCTACACTGGAAAACTCATGGCACCTTCAAAACGACGCACCGGTGGTCGCACCACACCAAAGGGCACTAAGCCTGGTCATCTGCACGAAACCCACCGCTTGGACCACTCAGATCCGACATCGATCCAGGGCAATACCGTTGCCGAAGCATCATCGCGATACACGCCCCCTGTGGCCCGTGAGGTGAAGGTCAGTCCGCAATGGGTTCCAGTGTTGATGTTTACACTGCTTGGCGTCGGCGCCCTCATTATCTTGTTTTACTACCTGGGTTTCGTACCTGGTGGTCGCAGTAATTGGTACCTGTTTGCCGGTCTTACTGGTGTTTTGGGTGGTCTATTTACTGCCACCAAATATCACTAGTTTTTTGCTCACTCAATCGGAGCAACAAAATCCATGTCTTCAAGACAGTGCCGTGGTGGCGGTGGGTCTTGATCAGGTGCCATCACCATTCGTAATTCAACACCACAAACTCCACAGCGATAACGCACGTTAATACGTCGCATCTCTCCTGCTGGGGGCGGCGCAGGAAGTGATGAGGTCATGCTCTTCAACATGCCAAGACCAAACTTCCAGATACCAAAAAAGAGTGCGACGCCCAAAAGGAACCAAATAGTGGTTCCGAACGACATGTTGAGTTACGTCTTAGAGACGTTCGATGATAGTGGCATTGGCCATGCCGCCACCTTCACACATTGTTTGTAAACCGTAGCGACCACCGGTGCGCTCAAGTTCGTTTAACAAAGTGGTCATGAGGCGTGCGCCAGATGCACCGAGTGGATGACCGAGTGCAATTGCTCCGCCGTTGACATTGACTTTGCTCATGTCTGGGTGTAATTCTTTTTCCCATGCCAAGACCACCGAAGCAAAGGCTTCATTGATCTCAATCAAATCGATGTCGTCCATGGTGAGACCAGCACGCTCAAGAACTTTTTTGGTAGCCGGAATTGGTGCGGTCAACATATAGCGAGGGTCTTCTGCAGCCATTGCAAAGTTGACGAAGCGTGCGCGTGGGGTCAAGCCCAACTTCTTTGCTCGCTCTTCGCTCATGATCAACAATCCGGAAGCGCCATCGGTGATTTGCGATGAGTTGCCAGCAGTAACACGGCCACCCTCTTCGACAGGTTTGAATGCTGGCTTCAATGAAGCCAATTTTTCGATTGTTGTTTCGCGGATACCTTCGTCTTGTGTCACCATGTTGCCATCGGCACCCATGACTGGGTGAATTTGACCTTGAAAACGACCTTCGCGTGTAGCGCGAGCAGCAAGTTCTTGCGAACGAGCACCAAATGCGTCCATGTCTTCGCGGGTGATGTTCCACTTATCGGCAATCATCTCAGCAGAAATACCTTGACCAACCAAGCCACCTACCGATTCGTAACGAGCTTGCACTCGTGGACCAAACGGAAAACCAAATGTGCGGTCAGACAACGATGCACCCATTGGTACTCGTGACATCACTTCAACACCCGCTGCTACAACAATGTCGTAAGCACCGGCCATAACGCCTTGCGCTGCAAAGTGTGCAGCTTGCTGGCTTGAACCACATTGACGATCGACCGTTGTGCCAGGAACACTGTCTGGCCAACCCGCAGCCAAAACTGCGTTGCGGGCAACGTTGAGGCTCTGTTCGCCAACTTGCATCACACAACCCATCACCACATCATCAATAGTTGCTGGGTCGACGCCGTTGCGCTCAACAAGCGTCTTCATGATTTCGGCTGCAAGGTCAACTGGGTGCCAGTCTTTTAATTTGCCATTTCGCTTGCCACCTGGGCTTCGAAGTGCATCAACAATCACTGCTGTGTTCATGATCTGCTCGCTTTCATATACACGAATGTGTTTTTTCAACGATATCTAGTGGAGACGATGGGACTCGAACCCAAGTGATTACCCGTGAGAGCCCAATAAATAAAGGCTTTCGGCTGGCGCGGTACGCGAAAAGGACGCAAGTATCTTTGGACAAGAAAAATCTCATCGGAAGTTCTTTGTACCCTTAGCCACCTTTGTACCCTTAGCCACCTTTGTACCCTTAGCCACCTTTGTACCCTTAGCCACCTTTGTACCCTTAGCCACCTTTGTACCCTTAGCCACCTTTGTACCCTTAGCCACCTTTGTACCCTTAGCCTCCGCTTGTTGGGCTCTGATTCTCTCTTCGGCCTCTTTCCTATACCAATTAGTTCTAGGCAGCCACCTTTGTGACCTTAAACCCTTATCCGCCCTAGGATCCTCCCACTCAAAAAATGCATCAGAGAGATTTGCGCCTTTGAAACTAGCGCCTTCGAGATAAGCGCCTTGGAAATACGCCCCTTTTAGTTTGGCACGTCCTAAGTCTGCCTGGAAAAGATCAACATATTGAAGGTTTGCCCCTTCAAGATTTGCCATGAAGAGGTTAGCGCTTTCTAGATTTGCCTCGATGAAGCGGACTTTTGAAAGATTTGCCCCTTTAAGAAATGCGTTTTTGAGATTTGCTAGCCAAAAATCTGGCATATCAAATATTGCATCTTTGAAGTTTGCGTTCTCGAGATTTGCGCTGTTAAACCTTACGCCTTGAGGTTTGAAACCGGGTTCAAATGTGTACCTTCCGATACTGGCATTTTTAAAATCGGCATCTTGGAGGTCTGCGCATATGAGATTTGCTCCGTCAAGTTCTGCTGACGCAAAGGTCACCTTCTTGAGCGTTGCATGAGGAGCTTGTGCATGACGGAAGTCTGCGCCTACGAGATTTGCACCGTTCAAATCTGCCCTTTCAAGGTTTGCGCCTACGAGATTTGCGCCGGCGAAGTCTGCGCGCTCAAAACGTGCCTCTTCAAGGTCTGCGCCTTTAAGGTTTGCGCCTCGGAAATTTGTACCGGGCCCCCCGCTTGCTTGGTAAAGGATTGCCCTTTCAAGGTTTGCTCCACTCAGATTCGCCTTGTAGAGTTTCGCTTCCGTGAGATTTGCTCCCATGAGATTTGCTCCCATGAGATTTGCTCCGGTGAGATCAGCATACGCGAGATTTACGTTTTGAAGATTTTCATTTTTTAATATTGCACCCCGGAGATTGGATCCGGGAAAGATGTCGGAGCTTTTAAACCACATTTTATGATCATACAAAGTCTGGTCAAATTGAAGTTTTTATCGGCATTGCATTGCACCCATTGCCCGTAACATATAGCTCGCTGAACTAAGCTCAAGCCGCGCTAATTGTTCGCGATCTACGCCAATGAGCACGAACTAGCCCGAATTGAACTAGCCCGCGACAAAAAGTTGATAGGGGGCTCGGGGTCAGAGGGTTTACCCCTAAAAAATGGGATTATTCGCTGACGTGCGCGTGAGTGTCCGCAGGTGTTGTCGTCGATAACGCCAGGCTTGTAGAGGTGGAAGTAGTCCACGTAGATGTAAAGGAACATGAAGATGGTCCATGCGGCGGCGAGCTTGGCCTGCACGGGGCTCGGGGTGATTAGGAAGCTCTATAAAAATGTCAGCCTCGTGGCTTCCGTTTTCCTTAACGGGCTTGAACTAGTCACAGACCCGTAGTGCTTACGCCATATTCAGCTTGGGCAGTCGTGAAGCCTTCATATTCCAGTTGTTCGATCAAACCCGACCTGGAAAACGCCGAATATTTAAGATAGCTCGCAGCACTTTTTGCTGCTTGCTCGTTCCAGTTAGCGCCCACAGCGTCAGAACCACAACGGTCGCAAGAGCAATGAGGGACCTAAGAACTTTTGCCACAGCGCTTCGGCCCGCTCACTATCGTCCTTGGGTGCGACGCGACAGCCACAGCAGCGCGCCCGCACCAGCTCCCGTTACCAGCAGCAAGCCGATCACCCACCACAGCCATGTCATCCCGCTGGAGGTGGTCTGCTCAGCGCCGTTCATCGCTTCAGTTGTGGGCTCCACCACGGTGACACCCAGGTTTGCTGCACGAATGAAACCATCTGCTCCCACACCCTGGATCTGCAATGTGTGATTACCCGTGGCCACATCGACCACAAACTCCGACGAGAATTCCCCCTCGTCGTTGACCTCGAGAGATCCGGCCAGCGTCGGGGTGGAGAACAGCCAAATGTCGACTCGAGTGCCCGGCATGAACCCTTCCCCAGCGACAGTATTTGCTTCGCCCGGAGTGAAGTTCAGCCCCTCAGTTCCTGGGTCGCCATCGCCCACAGCCATCTGCCAGTCAGCTCCGGTGATGCTCACACCATCGGCGCTCGCTTCAGACACCATATTTTCTGGGGCACCACCATTGAAGGCGACCAATTCGTTCACGCTCAGTGCTGGGCGATCCCCGGAGAAGCGATTGACCTCGGGGGCGGGGTCGGGCTGCCTCACCTCAATGGGCACATCAACGACTATTTCGTTGTCGTCCTCATCCTGACCAACAAACTGCAGCGAAAAAGCTCCGATTGGGAGCGGTCTTTGCGACCCGGGTGTATCCAGGCTCAGGTCCCCAGACACGGACCCATCCTCTCCAACAGAGAAGGAAGGCAACTCCGCAAAAGACCCGTTACCGAAGGGAAAGAACACCCTCAGGGATGTCTCTGGCCTCAAACCGGTCATGTCCAGAGCCACGCTGCCGCCACGCTTCACGTCTGGCGTAGGCGCACCAAGATTTGAGCCAATTGCGCCCTCATCAGCGGCTACGCCCAATCCGAGAGTCACGGAACCCACTTCAAATGTCGCTTTCTGCGAGCCTTCCACTGAGCTCGTCACGGCAACAGGTTTTCCGCCCACCAGTGCCTGGGCAGCGGATCTCTCCCCGGCAAATATCTCGGGCGCAAACCTGGCGCTCGAGGGTGTCAGCGGAACCTTTACGCCCGCAGAGGGAGCCACAACGACCGGTGCCGCGGCCGCGGCACTACCACCGCCCGATGCTGGCGGGGTCGTGGTGGTTGTCGGTGCGATCGTGGTGGTTGTCGGTGCGATCGTGGTGGTTGTCGGTGCGATCGTGGTTGTTGATTGAACGACAACTGTCCAAGTGCGGTTGGCCACAGAAGATTTCTTTGCGGTACTTGGGGCCAACGTTTCGACTGAAGCACAGCCGTTATATTTCAACATCGTTGTCATTGCTATCAAACGATTTTCGTACAACCGAATATTTGCCTTCGAATTTCGTTCGGGCTTTACGGGTGTGACTGAGCAAGCAAAAGCAGTTGAATTTTGTGCTGATACGAATTTTTTCCACTGCGATTTTACAGATGGCGTAATACTTGCCACATACATTGGGAACGTTCCCGACCACCTCGTGCCCACAGCAGCAGCGGCAATTGAAACACCAATGTTGGCGGTTACTTCTGCTGCCCCACCAGCGGCATATACAAAACCCTGAATTTGCAGCGTGTGATCAGCGCAACATTTGTTATTAGCGCTTTGATTGCATTATCAATGCTCGAGAGCCGCGATGAAGCAGCCCTCGAGCATCCCTAACTAGCTCTAACTATTTAGCGCTGCTTTTTGCTCGGGTGTCAGCGCGTTCACGAACGCCGGCTTGAGCTTTCTTGTTTGTGCTGGCGTTAATGCTGCCAACTTTTCATTGCTAAACCCGGCTGCTGTAGCTGGTTTCAGTTTGGCGACTTGCTTTGGTTTCATTGTCGCTATTGCCTCTGGTGGCAACGCACTAACTTGCTCAGCTTTCAACCCGGCCATCGCTGTGGCCGGCAGAGCACCAACTTGTTGCGGGCTCATTGTTGCCATCAACGCAGCTGGCATCGCCCCAACTTGTGTTGGTTTCATCGCCCCGAACGCTGCTGCTGGCAGTGCACCAACTTGATCGGCGCTAAGCGAGGCAACCGCTGCTGGTTTCAGTGCACCCACTTGTGCTGGTTTCATTGTCGCCATTGCTTCTGGTGGCAACGCACTAACTTGCTCGGCTTTCAACCCGGCCATCGCTCTGGCCGGCAGAGCACCAACTTGTTGCGAACTCATGTTTGAGATCAACGCAGCTGGCATCGCCCCAACTTGTGTTGGTTTCATACCAGTGAACGCCGCTGGGGGCATCGCACTGAACTGTTCAGTGTTCAAAGAGCCAAGTGCCGCAGCAGGCATCGACGCCAACTGTGTTGGCTTCAATGTCGCCAAAACATCTGGTGGCAACGCACCAACCTGATTTGGTTTCATACCAGTGAACGCCGCTGCTGGCATTGCTTTAAACTGTTCAGGGTTCAACGAAGAAAACACTTGCGGTGAAAGTTTCGCCGCGTCAGCAGGTTTAAAGTTAGCGAACGCTGTTGCCGGCACTTTGTCAACATTCCAACCAGTCAACACACGAGCAAGCGCAGCCGAATCACCAGTGTTCGCAGGTGCAGCATTCGCAGCCGGGTTCAAAGCCTGCCGAGGCAAAGCGCTTCTCTGCTCAGGGCTCATCGACGCAATCACCGCAGGTGTCAACGCTTTGAACTGGCTCGGCGAAATAACCGCCAACGCACCAACAGGCATCGCATCCATCTGTGTCGGAGTGAACGCGGCCATTGCTTTAGCCGGAATAACTCTGAACTGATTTCGTTGCATCCCAGAAATCGCATCCGGCGGCAACGCAGCAAACTGTGCAGGCTTAAACCCGATCATCGCCTGGGGTGGCAACGCCGCGAACTGACCTTCTTGCATCCCGGTGATCGCCGACGCTGGCAAAACTTTGAACTGATCCAATTTCATACCCGTCATCGCCGCAGGCGGCAACTGACCCATCTGACTCGCGTTAAACCCACCCATCGCACTCGGCGGCAACGCAGCCATCCGAGTTGGATCGAACCCAGCCATCGCCGACGGTGGCAAAGCCGCCATCTGATTCGCATTAAATCCACCCATCGCCGACGCCGGCAACGCAGCCATCTGATCTTTACTCATACCCGCCATTGCCGCAGGATTCAAATTGCTAATTTGACCACGATCAAAACCCGCCATCGCCGTTGGTGGCAACGCCCCAAATTGGCTCGGCTGGAAATTCTGTAACGCCCCAGCACCAAGCAATCTCGCATCAGCAGGTCTGAACCCAACAAAATTATCTGGTCTCAAATTAGCCATGTCGCTGCCCGTAAGTGCATTCGGATTTGAAATCACATTTCCCGGTCCAAAATTGATGCCGGGCCTAACATTGCACGGCGGTGCCGGAGGCAGACCGCAAGAAACGGGTGCTGTACCAGGTGTCGTCGGTGCGATCGTGGTGGTTGTCGGTGCGATCGCGTTGGTTGTCGGTGCGAGCCGGAAAAGAGGAGACGAATACCCAAACGGATCAAGCTCGGCTACCAAACCAGCCCCGTCCGCTCCCACTCCACAGTTCCCCACAGCAAAAGCGGTACCCCCCGATGCGGCACCGTCTCGTGTTCCCGACCAATTGGCCGCTGCCACGGTCGACGTCGTGTCGAACCCACCATCGAGGAAAGTGCCAGGGATGCAGACATAGTAGAAACCGTCTGTGGCTCGCGACGACCCATCGGCCTTGAAGGACGGCCCAGAGACAGCGAATTGGAAGGCAGTGGCGCTGAAAGTCTCGGGTCCAAAGGCAAAGCCCTGGCCGTTAGTTGACACCAGTCCGCCGGCAATAGGTGCGGCTTCAGCATTAATCATGAGGTTGACCTCTGCTGGCACGGAGCTAAAGACCATGAAGCCATCGGAGACATTGCTGGTCATATCGGCTCCACAGTTCTCCGAAATGACTGCCCCACCGTCGAACCCGACGCTGCACTGTGGCCACCACGTATTTTGAGAAATACCACTTGAGGTCGATTTGGCCTCGCCAATGAGGGTCGTGATGACTCGATCACCTGATGAGACAATGTCCCAGCGGTTTGTCTCGGAGGAGTTACTGGTGGTTTTGGGATCGACTTTGATGGGGGTATCAGCGAGAGCAATCGAGAAGTCGAGCTGGTTCGCACCATCGCCCACAGCGACTGGTCCGCCAAGAAAAACTCCAGAGGTAGGCCAACTGACCGATATTTTCGCGATTGAACCATCGGGTACAGAAAAACCACTGGAACCAATGGCTGCAGTGGGAGCGAGCGTGAGCCGAGCCTCGAGTGATGGTGCATCCATAATGCTCTCAAGCTCCACCGAGTAGCCGGAATCATCACGAATCCCGTCACCGGCCCCAAAAATGCCCGACGCACTCTCGATGATACACGGATCTGCCGAAGCCGAGGGGCTTAAGCAGGGTGAAAGCAGGGTGTGAGCCTCATTTTTTTCCTCAGACGCCAGCCACCAAGGCCGACTGGACACCCACGCTGTTATGCCCACATCGGCAGTGGCGTCATCGAGGCCGTAAGCACCATCTACGTCGGGCGCGTCGACAACAAAACCGAGCGCCAAGAAAATCGAGGTCGATTGACCGGCTGTGCCCTCCATAGGGACGTAAACGTCAAAAGCTACTGAGTTGTCTGCGCCGCCGACGTCTTTGTAAGTCCCCGCTGTCGTCAACGTGCTGGGGTTCTCAGCCTGCTCATTACTGCCTAGGTTGATAGTCCCCAATGTTCCACCCGCAACGTAGTGAGTGGTGCCATCACACAGTTTTGGTAGAGACCCTGCCTCGTCGATTCGGTCATTCGCTAAATCGGGTCCGCCCACTCCGTCGTCGTCCGGGTTTTCCTGGAAGGTCGCATACTGCTTATTCCCTACAGATTCGTCATAAAACGCCCATACCCTTGCCGAGCTGGGCACCCCAGACAGGGTCACACGGGCGCGTTGGTAATACTCTTCCCCACCACCACTGCAAGAAATCTCCTGAATTCCGCCCTGGGCTAGCAGCCTCACGAGCTTCCCGCCACGCTCGGGGAAGAAGCCAGTAACCAAGTCACCTTTGTTGTTGTCGCCTGTTCCCGTCCCACCAAACCCGCCGCTGAAGGGATCCCCGGCATTATTCGTGACGCTCTTGGCGAGGTCGACTGTATTCCCATCAACATCGAGCGTGACGCTCGTGGTCTTGCCGCTATCTAAGGCTGCAAAGGCTGCGGGGAATGCGGCAAACATGGTCGCCACGAGGGCGAGGACGACAACCACAGAAAGGCGCCGAAGCGAAATAGTCATGAATGTGAATGTAGCATAACTTTAGGTTTTGTAGAGCTGAATTAACATCTGTGTCGTGTCGCACCTGTTGACGTCGATGCCGGGGAGGCAAACGCCCTTGGCTCGGGCAATCTTCAGGCTGGGCCAAGCGCAGCATTCTGTCTGCGCTGAGCTCGGTTATCTGCGGGAGCAGGTTCGTAGAACGCAGTCCCGAGCAATGAACTGATACGGTGCCTTACAGACATGGTCATTCGAATTGGGATCGTCGAAGATGACACTCTCCTGCGAACATCGTTGGCGCAATCATTAGTGGGATCTGAGCGGGAGATTATTTTCTCGGTTGGCTCCGCAAAGGACGCCATTCGTCAATTATCCGAAGTCGGCGTCGATGTTCTGATCGCTGACATTCACCTCGGCACCGAGCTCTCTGGCGCAGATGTCGCGAGAGTGGCCGAGGAGCACAATCCTGGCATTGGTGTCGTGTACCTGACCAGCTACGATGATCCCCGGCTCGCACTCGGAGGTGCCCCTGTCCTGCTGGTGAAGAACTCGGTGTACTTGGTCAAGCAATCCATCGAATCCGGCACGGAGCTTGTGGAGGCGATTGAGACCGTCAGAAACAAGAAGGGTGGCGGGCTCTCGACACCCGCGACTCCACTCGCGAAGCTCACGGATCGCCAGATGCAAACCCTGGCATTGCTCGCAGAGGGGCTTTCCAATAAAGAAATAGCCCGAAAAAAGGGAATCACCGAGCAATCGGTGGCCATCTCCATCAACAGAATTTCGAAGGCGCTCGGTGTTTCCCAGCATCTTGACCGCAACCAGAGAGTCCACCTTGCCCGTGTCTACCTTGGGAAGTAAGGGCCCAGAGACCGCAACGTCAGACTCAAAATTTTGGCGGATTGGGGGTCCGGAGTTGCTCCCCCGACAACACTTCGCTCTCCTGGGCTACATCGCGGCCGGTATTGCTGCCCTCGGCTTCCGGACGGAACCTGGCCTGGCCCTGATGCTGCAGAACCTTGTGCTCAACTTCGGCGTGGTGACCGCGGTCTGGGGGTTGGCGGAAATTACTAGAACAACATTGCTTCGCCATCGCGCTGAACGAGACGTGTCTGCCTGGCTCGTAATCCTCATGGGTGGCGTTCTGGGTATCGCGGCCCACGTAACTCACAAGATTGGCTCAGTGCCGCTGGGGCTCCCCTACCCACCGGTGTCGGGACTGTCCCTCTCGGTCAGTGCACTCTCCGGGGCGGCTCTCATCGTCGTAAGCGCCGCAGTGGAAAATCAGCGGTTGCGTAAACGCAGAATCATGAGACTGCACCAAGTCGATGAAGCAGACGCAGCGGGCGTTGGTGGGCTGCTCCGCAGCACTTCGCAGATCTTTGATGAACTGCAACTGCGGGTGACGCGGGTGTTCCGTGAGTCACCGCCGGACACACCCCAGTCAACTCTGTTGGGGCAGGTAATAGACACAGCCATCAAGCCGCTATCCCGAGAGCTCCTTCCCGCAAGCAATGCAAGAAGAGAGCTCTTGTTCGTGCGTGGCGCACTTCGAAACCAGTCCGCCTTCGATCCCTACGTCAAACCCTGGTGGATTGCTTTCCTTTACGCTTGCTCTCTCATTGTGGTGAACAACATACTTTTCCCCGGAGGCGAACGAGCACTGGCATCGTTGCCCGCAGCGGGATTCGCATTTGTCTTCGTCGGTGGCTGGATATCGCTGGCCTACCGCATCCTGGTGTCCCGGTTAAGCGTTCTCACTCCTCGCACCGTTCTTGTGTACCTCGGCTCTTTTCTCCCCCTCACCGTGGTGCAAACATTAATCAATCAGTCGCTGTTTCAGTCGCCTCTGGAGCTCGCCGGAGTGCTCAGCGGAGTTGTGCTGAATTACCTGAGCTTGATTTCTCTGTCGCTGCTCTTTTCTTTATCCAGCCAGGATTCGACGGAACGTTCACGGGGACGCTTCGTCTTGTCGAATTCTGGCGGGATCGCCAGTTGGATGCAGGGTGAGTGGGGGCGAGCAACCGTTCAGGCAATTCTTCGAAACGTCATGCACCATCTCCACGGCACGGTGCAAAACAGGGTGCTCGCTCTGCGCCTCAGCGCCGGGTCGCAACCCGCAAAAAGTCAGCGGGAACTGGAAACAGCAATTTCAGAGATCATCACTCAGGCAAAAGCAGAATTCCAAAGCTCCCAGGCCCGCCCTTTTCAGGAGCGGGTTGAGTCGCTCATCGCTGAGTGGAAACCCATCGCGCAGGTCACGGTGAATTCCCGTCTGGGGGACATGTCAGACCTCAGGCAGGCGGTGCTGTTTATGGTGATTCAAGAGGCAGTCACCAATTCAATTCGGCACGGGCTTGCGCGCTCGGTGACCGTCTCTCTCGACCCGCATGACTCTGAACGACGGGTCCTATGTGAAGTTGTCGACGATGGAACCGGGCCCGCCCACAAAGTTCGAAAACTGGGTGTTGGGCTCGGCTTTCTTGCTGCCTTGAGTGAGGGGTCGTGGAGTTTGGGCACCCGGCCAGGTGGTGGCTCGCGGCTAACAGCGACGTTGTGGTGTTAATCAGAACGGTCCCATAGTTAATCTAAGTTATCACTTTGAGGTATAGTCTCCTTACCGCGAGAGTGACAGTCGCGGGGTTGCGCTCAGCGAGAGGAAACACCAGACAATGGACCGAAAGCGGACAGTTACCGCCGTCCGCATTGGGCTCGCCATCATCGCTCTCACGGCACTAATTTTGGGAGCTTCCTCGGATCTCGTGCTGTGAAAGCAAGACCACCAACACCACGATTGCCAGAGAAAGGACACCCTGTGTCTCCCCAGCTTCTACCCGAACCATCGCATCGAGTGCGCCGAGCCGGAATAGCCCTCTCCCTCCTGATAACGCTAGGCATTCTCGCCGGATGCAGTGAACCCATCACTTCCGACCCAGAGCCAAGCCTCGACAATGAGTCGACACCGTCGACCGAGCAAGCGGAGAGCCCTTCGACCCGAGTCGACATTCCCACAGGGCTCGAAGCGAGAAGTTTTGCCGAAGGTATCGATGACGCAGAGTTGCTGTCCTGGGTAGAGGCCGCCATCGCTGAAATGAAAGATCCACCCACCAGCTTCCTTGGCCTTATCTGGCCGATTGGCACCCAAATCGACGATGATCCAGACCCCCAGCTGTTCGATGGCGACATGTTCCGTGAACACACGCAAGCACTGACTGACGAGGACCTGGACGCGACCGTAGCGACCTTCCGGGAATGGCAATCCAACCTGGTGTGTGCCGAAGATATTGACGACCGAGAAATGGAAGACGGCGCGAAAAGAGTTGAACGCTGGATAACGGGAGGGGCAGATGTCGCGACAGCGCCTGATCCCTGTTTTAGAGCCCGATCAGGCGTATACGCGTGGCCAGAGGGAGTCAGTAAAACCACGGCAACAGAAGTGTGGTTCCACGAGGCCTACCACGGCCTCTCGAATTACTTGATTCGCCAATGCTCCGTTGCCGAAAACCAGCCCGAAGAAAAATATGAGGGTATCCGTTGGTTCGCGGAAGGGACCGCAGAATACTTCGGCAACTACATGGCCGCAAAGATAGAGGGACGCGACGATTACGTCCAAGTCATCTTGCGTAAGGCATACAACGATTACCGCGGCGACCCGGGAGCGGACTTCAATAACGCGTATTTCCAAGCCGCAGGTATCCAACTCATGATTGAGCGGGGGACCCTCGATGCTGAAAAAGTCAAGGATGGAAGCTACTTCAATGACTGCGCGTACATGGAAACTTTTGACCCCGGACAAGCAGAGCCTCAATACATTGCCGAGAACTTCGGCCAGATTGTCGAGTCGGGTGGACGTTACCAATTTAGTGAGGACGCGATCAACGGCTAAGGCTCTGGCCCAACGATGCTCCTCCCCGAGAACCTGACCGGGAAATCCCCGCGAACAACTGAGTGCTGGCTGCGCAAGACTAGGCGAAGGGTCGCTCGGCTATTGGGCAAGTGATCTCGTGTTCACGAATATCGACGGCTCTCTACCGAGTCCGAATACTTTGCTAAAGCGTTTCCGTAGAGCTCTCGAGCTCGCTGAGTTGCCGAGAATACGGTTACACGATGGACGGCACTCATACGCCGCCTACGCGCTTGAGAGTGGGGTCTCGGTTCATATTGTGAGCCCGCGCTTAGGACACTCATCACCATCGTTCACCTATGACACTTACGCAAAGTCAATTCCCGCCGCAGACCGACAAGCCGCGAGCGTCGTTGAACAAGCTCTATCGAAACTCATTGACGCTGATCGAGGTACGCGAAAAGGACGCGAGGTACGCGAAAAGGACGCGAAAATTACTAATCGACAAGAACAAGAAAACTCGTTGAGTCCGTATAACCCAATAAATATGGGACTACGCGAACACGACGAACAAGCTAACGAGTGGAGACGATGGGACTCGAACCCACGACCCCCTGCTTGCAAAGCAGGTGCTCTAGCCAACTGAGCTACGTCCCCGTATAACGATTCATAAGGGTACAGGGCAAAGACTGCAGTCCCATAATGCAAGCGCATTAATGCCATGGGTTGCAATAAAGCGATGCGGGTAGCCTTCGGGTCATGGTTGCCGAATTGATCTACGCCTTTCGCGTCATGCGATTGCCTTTATTGGACGCCAGTGGCGCGCCCCTGGGCAAGATTGACGACATTGTTGTAGTACCCGGTCGAACCACCGAACCACCGCGTGTCTTGGGGTTTGTCGCATCTAGCCAACGGCGCCTGATTTTCGTCAATGCCTCACGAATTGCCTCACTTGACAACAACGGTGCTCGCCTTAAGTCGTGGGACGTTGATCTGAACCCATTTCGCCCACGGGCCGGCGAACGACTCCTTGGCAAAGACGTGCTCAACCAAAAAGCCAGCGACGAAACCGTCAGCGATGTAGCCCTCGAATTTTTGAATGGTCGCGCACCGGGTTGGTATGTATCAAAAGTACGTCTCGCAAAACGCAGCATGCTCAACCCTCGACCGAGCTACCGACTAGTTGATTGGGATGTTGTTGCAAGCTTGTTTGCTCCGTCAACAGCGCAGGCTGCCGAAGCTGCTCGTTTGCGCGACATGCACCCAAGCGACGTGGCCACGGTCATTCGCGCACTTCCACTCGAACAACGCCGACTTGTCGCTGAGGCGATGGATGATGAGCGCTTAGCCGATGTTTTGGAAGAATTGCCAGAAGATGAACAGCTGCGATTGATCGAAGGTCTCGACTTGGAGCGCCTCACCAATGTATTTGACGAGATGGAATACGACGACTTGGCCGACTTGTTGGTGCAAATGCCAGGCGAACAACGCAGCAAAGTGCTGGAAGCAATGGACGACGAAGACGCTGAGACTATGCGTCAGTTGTTGTCACACGCCGAAGGTACAGCAGGCGCATTGATGACGCCCAACATTGTGGTGATGTCGCCTGACTCAACAGTTGCCGAAGCGCTTGCACGTATTCGTGAACCAGACATCTTGGTCTCAATTGCGGCACAGGTGTTTGTTGCACATGCCCCGCACTATCCAACAACAGGCACCTATCTCGGTGTTGTGCACTTTCAACGGTTGTTACGCGAGTCTCCACACATGACATTGAGTCAATGTGTTGAGATGGAACCAACGATCGTGCCAACAATGCCTGAACGTGAACTGGCCGAACGTTTGGCAAGCTACAACTTGTTGGCAGTTGCTGTATGCGATTCCAATAATCGTTTGTTGGGTGCAATCACTGTTGACGATGTGTTGGATCGAACCCTTCCTGCCAACTGGCGTCGACACCCAATAGGTGGGGTGCAGTCATGAAACAGCGCGACAATCTTGCACGCCCACGCGACCGCCAAGCACCACTCGGAGTGCACTACAACCCCGATACATTCGGACGATTTTCTGAGTCCATTGCCCGCTTGATGGGCACAGCACGGTTTTTGATTATTCAAACTATTTTGGTGATCATTTGGATTTCACTCAACGTGTTGTTTCTCGCTTTGCAGTGGGACAAGTACCCATTTATCTTGCTCAATTTGATGTTTTCGGTACAGGCTGCATATGCCGCGCCTTTAATTTTGTTGGCTCAGAACCGTCAAGAATTGCGTGATCGTCGCCAAGCCGAAACCGACCGTGCGGTTGCAGCAAGCACCCAAGCCAATGCCGAATTCTTGGCTCGTGAACTTGCAAGTGTGCGTTTGGTGTTGGCCAACGTAGTGACAGTTGACGAGCTACGAGACCAACTTGAAGAAGTGATCAAGTTGCTCAATCAGCAAAACTCAAAATAAAAATAACATTCTTTATTTGCAGTTTTTGCAACGCCCAATGAGGTCTAGTTGGTGTCTGTCGATCACAAATCCTTCGCTGCGAGCAACTTTCTCAAGAGCCTTTTCCAACTGATGTTCAAGACCTTCGGGCACGACCACATCTCGCACCGCACCACACTTTGAGCACACCATGTGGTGATGGTGACCCATCAGGTGTTCAGCTAGTTCGTAACAACCGCTTTCAGAATTGGTTACTACTCGCACAACGACTGAGGCCTCTTCCAACACCAACAGGTTTCGATACAACGTGCTTTGAGGCATATGTTTTGCTTTGCCCAACATGTCGGTAATCAACATTGGTTTGCCGGCCTGAATCAAGATGTCAATAATTGTGCGGCGTTTGTCGGTATATCTTTGACCGGCATTGTGTAACAGATCATGAACTGCTGCGTGAATCTCGATGTTGTTCAAGCTTGACATCACGTACCCACAAATTGGTGTAGTCGGATACCGCCAGTTAATACTTCACGCAATATTTCTGCGTTTGGTAACGAATCTTGACCCAATACGCAAGTACCCGTGCTTGTTATCTTGCCTCGATGTACAAATTGTGCTGTTGTGGCACCAACCACGCCGGCAATTTGTGCAACTCGTTCGGCAACTCCAGCTATTTCGACAATTCGAGAACCGTTGCGAAAACCTCTTACCTCGATACGCAATGCACCCATGCCGCCTTCGGAGTGTGGTGGAACAAGCATGGGTAGCCGTGCCGTAAAGCGGTCTCGTCTATTGGCTGAAACTCGCGCAGTGATGCGCTGCAATTGTGGTTGTGCCTTTTTCAACAAAACAGGATCTGCCATTTCGGCTCGATAGCAGTCGTATGCACCAACTGGTTCTGGAAACCAACACAGTTCTCGTCCGCTTCCGCCAGGTCTGCGCAACCACTCACCGTCATGCCACCCGATTGATTGGCCGGCTAGTGCGCGGTGATGTTGAACGGCGCAGTTTGGGCCACCTGTTCCATGCAATGCAACATGTGCTTCATCGATTTCGTCGAAGTTGGTTTGCAAATTACTGAGCAATAATCCGGTCATGCCAGGCGAAGCCGCAGCACCAACGACGAGTGTCTTGTTTTTTGCCATCACCTCATCGTGCATCTTCAAGAGATTCATCACGTCTGACACATCATCGCTTAACGAAACCATCGATGCGCCGCGAGCGAGGATCTTTTTTGCGAGTGGGGCATGTGGTGAGCCACACGCAAGCACCACCACCGATGCCGTTGCAACGGTTTCAAAATCGACGACACTTATGGCGACGTTGTGGGATCGGTGCACTGCGGCAAGCCGTTGTGCGCCGTAGAGGTCTTGGTCGTGCAACAAGATCGGTATCGAGCTTGTCGCAACTAGATGCTCAACTACCCGCGAACCAGTAACCCCAGCGCCGATCACCCCAATAGCACCCGAAACACCAATCATGAATTGTGTGGGTTAGTTCTGCGAACTTGTTTGATCGACAAGCGGGTCAGTCGGTGGATTGAGTGGGCGCCATCCGCCTCTCTGGCTCGACGGTTCAGACTTGCCGCGCACTCTCAAAAGCGCACCAGCAATACCCGCAATGCCGAGCACCATCAGGACGCGTCGGATGAAATTCACAGGTCTACCTCCGTGGGGCTAACAAGAATCGAACTTGTGACCTCATCCTTATCAGGGATGCGCTCTAACCAACTGAGCTATAGCCCCGAATCTGATTCAGGGACGCAAATCCTACTAGCGCTTACCGTGACTCTCAACCGAGCCCACAACAACCTCTTCCTCCAGCACAGTCACGCGAATACCACCCACAAGATCGGTAATGAGGTTGAAAATGGTGGCAGCGAGGACCCAGAGGGCCGTCGCAAGCACCACACCTAGTAGTCCCAAGACCATTACGTTGACAAACAACTGCCCACCCTTAAATTGAAACGATTCCCACCCGAACGACTTCATGAATTGCTGAATATTGTCAATCGTGCCGGTCGCTGAGGCAACACTCCAGAGCAAGACAAGAGCCACGATCATGATCAGGTAAACCACGAAGTGGAAAATCAACCCAATCTTGAATACCGACCATGGGTCGATGTCTCGAATCACACGTGTTACCCGACGAATGCGTGGAGCTGATTTTGCAGATGTACTCACGGTGACATTGTAGGCAACAGTTGGGCCCAACTATCGCGGGCATTGGCTGTGGCGTACTGACGCCCAATGCGTACTCTCACAGATTGCACCATGTTGTCGTCAGTTGCACTGCTAACCAATTGTGCCCCGTTGCGTGATGCAATTTCTCGTGCCACTGACTCTCCGCCATACACGGCCCCAAGGGCAGCCGCGTCGGCGGCAATTTGCGCTCTGGACTGATCAATAATGTGGGTTGAAACAACCACAAGACCACTCAATGACAAAGCGGTGAATGCACAACTCAGCACAATGCTCAGCACCGCACTTCCATCATTCGAGGAAGTAGTGAGATTGAAGTGTTTGATTAGTCTTCGTCGTGAGCGAGAACCAGTGCTGCAGATGCAACAACTTGTCCTGTACCCAAACTCATGATGCGCACACCAGTGGCAGCACGACCTTGACTTGAAATCTCTTTGACTGGGGTGCGGATTGTTGTTCCACCCGATGCAACGACAACGATGTCGTCTTCGAGACCGACCATAAAGGCTGCAACAACGCTGCCTTTTTTGCCTGTCAACTTGATTCCGATCATGCCCAACCCGCCGCGACCTTTGCGTGCGAAGTTGGTGAGTTGAGTGCGCTTGCCATAACCAGACTCGGTAATCAACAAGATGGCAGAGTCATCCTTGGCAATATCGAGTGCAACAACTTCGTCGGTTGTACGCAACTTCATACCGCGCACACCAGCCGCAGACCGACCCATAGGTCGCACACCTTTTTCGGCGAAGCGAATTGTCTGACCACCCTTGGTCACCATAAACACGTCATCAGTACCTGATGTCTCGATTACACGAACGAGTTCGTCTTTTGGACGCAACTTCAATGCGATAAGTCCGTCACGGCGACTCGAGTTGTATTCGTCAAACGCTGTTTTTTTAACTTGACCTTGCTTCGTTGCGAAGAACAAGAATCGCTCACCTGCAAGTTCGCGTGTGTCAATAATTGCCTGAATGGTCTCACCTGGCTGCAGCGGCAACAGGTTGACAATTGGAATGCCCTTTGCGGTGCGCTCACGCTCTGGGATCTCGAGAGCTCGCAAACGATACACACGGCCACGGTTTGAAAAGAACAACAAATAGGCATGCGATGTTGTGAATATCACGTTGCGCACAATGTCGTCGGTCTTCATCTTTGCGCCGCTCACTCCTCGGCCACCACGGCCTTGGGTGCGGAATGAATCTGCGCTCACTGCTTTGATGTATTGAGCCTGTGTCATCACGATCACGAGTTCTTTATCGTCAACCAGGTCTTCCACACCAAGTTCGCCGACATCGTGGGTGATCTGGCACACACGAGGTGTTGCAAAAGCATCGCGAACAGCTGTCATTTCTTTGTTGATTACCGCGCGAAGCTTGGTGTCCGAATTGAGAATTGCTTGCAGTTCTTTAATTCGTGCAAGCACATCTTTTTGTTCGGTTTCAAGATCGATACGCGACAATCGTGTGAGTTGACGTAATTGCATGTCGAGAATGTCGATGGCTTGACGCTCGGTAAAGCTGTATTTCTTACCCATCAACGCTACTTTGGCTGATGCTGCATCTTCACTACCGCGAATCAGTTTGATGATCTCGTCGATGACATTGAGTGCCTTAAGTCGACCTTCGAGAATGTGATTGCGATCGTTTGCTTTTTGTAAACGGAATGTGGACCTGCGAGTAATGACTTCAATTTGGTGATCGATGTATCCAACGAGCGCGTCACGCAAGTTGACAGTACGAGGTACGCCCCTCACCAAAGCCACCATGTTGACCGGGAAACTGGACTGCAACTGTGTCAACTTAAACAAGTTGTTCATTACGACGTTTGAGTTTGCATCACGTTTGAGCGTGATGATCAAGTTCGTTTCGCCACCCGACGAGTTGTCGTTGACATCGGCAATGCCATCAAGATTGCCGCCGTCTACCAACTCTTGAATACGTGATGCGATTGCCGAGCAACTGGCCTGATATGGCAGTTCTGAAACAATGATCTGCATTTGCCCGCGACGGCCTTCTTCAATGGAGACTTTGGCGCGTGTCTTAATACTTCCCCTGCCGGTGCGATAGGCATCGATGATGCCTGCGCGACCCAAAATCAAACCACCAGTTGGAAAGTCTGGTCCATTGACAAACTTCATCAAATCATCTGGAGTGGCCTTTGGGTTTTCAAGCAAGTGCAATGTTGCGTCAATGATTTCACCCAGGTTGTGCGGTGGAATACTGGTGGCCATACCAACGGCAATGCCTTGGCTGCCATTGACCAACAAGTTTGGAAAGCGGGCTGGCAACACAATCGGCTCTTCCGACGTGCCGTCATATGTGGGTATGAGATCGACTGTGTCTTCATCGATGTCGGCAAGCAGTTGCATGGCGAGTGGGTGTAGCCGTGACTCTGTGTAACGGCTTGCTGCAGGACCAAAGTCTGGCGAACCGTAGTTGCCATGGAAATCGATGAGTGGGTGGCGCAGTGAGAACGGTTGAGCCATACGAACGAGGGCGTCATAGATCGCGCCATCACCGTGTGGGTGGTAGCGGGCCATTGTGTCGCCTGTAACTCGGGCGCATTTCACGAATGGACGGTCAGGGCGAAACCCTTGCTGATCCATGTCCCAAATAATGCGGCGGTGAACAGGCTTCAGACCGTCACGAACATCGGGAAGTGCACGCGACATGATGACCGACATCGCATAGTCAAGAAACGAACGTTCCATCTCGTCTTGTAACTGCACCGGTTGAATTGCATCTGGATTGGTAAACAGGTTTTCTTGGCCAGGAGGAGGTTTAACAGGTGGTGCGCCAGCAGCAGACGTTGAAGGCTTTTTTGCCACTCGTTTTGTTGGTTTGTTAGTTGGTTTTTTGCTTGCCATACATCTGTTTCCTTCGTCGTAGCTTGCGCGAATTAAAAGTCGAGGTTTCGCACGTCGCGTGCATTGGTTTGGATAAACAATTTGCGGCTTTCCACATCGTCACCCATGAGCACACTCATGATGTCTTCTGCCAATGCGGCTTCATCGACTGTTACCTGCAGCAACGTGCGAGAGTTGGCATGCATAGTGGTTGAACGCAACTCCTGCCAGTCCATTTCACCGAGGCCCTTCAAGCGTTGAAATTCTTTTTTGTGATTTGGATTTTCACGCATGAATTTCTCTTTTGCAGTCTCATCTTTGAGATAAATCTTGCTTTTGCCGATTTCGGTGGAAAACAATGGTGGTTGAGCGATGTAGATATATCCGGCCTCGACCATTGGCTTCATCTGTCGATAAAAGAATGTGAGCAACAGCGTACGGATGTGGCTTCCATCAACATCAGCGTCCGCCAATATTACGACTTTGTGATAGCGAGCTTTTTCGCTATTGAACTCGTCGTTTCCAATACCACCACCAATTGCGGTGATGAGAGTCTGAATCTCGGTGTTCTTCAACATTTTGTCCATGCGCGCGCGCTCAACGTTGAGAATCTTGCCACGGATAGGCAAAATTGCTTGAGTGCGTGGATCGCGTGCGTCGACAGCAGTGCCACCAGCTGAGTCGCCTTCAACGATAAACAATTCGGTTTCGCTTGCATCGGTGCTAGAGCAGTCTTTCAATTTGTCTGGCATGCCTGCACCCGCAAGCGCGGTTTTACGTCTCACGGCGTTGCGTGCATTTTTTGCTGCAAGGCGAGCTTGTGCCGCGCTCACTGCTTTTTTAACAATGCGATTCGCTTCGGTTGGGTTTTCTTGCAACCACTCTTCGAGTTTGGTGTTGGTTTCTTTTTGTACAAAGGAACGAATTGAAACGTTGCCGAGTTTTGCTTTTGTTTGACCTTCAAACTGTGGCTCTCGGAGTTTGACAGCAACGATGGCAGTCAGACCTTCACGAATGTCCTCGCCAAGCAGGTTTTCTTCTTTTTCTTTGAGGCCGCCGCTTGCACGCGCGTATTTATTAAGCACGGAAGTAAGCGCTGTCTTGAAACCCTCTACATGCATGCCGCCTTCAACTGTGGAAATACCGTTGGCATATCCATAAATGCCTTCGTAGTAACCGGTATTCCACTGCAGGGCAATATCGAGTGTCTGATCGGCTTCGCTGGCTTCGTAATTGGCAACCTTGTTAAACAATGCATCACGTGACGCATTGAGGTGCTTCACAAAATCGACAATTCCACCCTTGTATTGGTAGGTGATTTTCTGTTTTTTATCTGCGCGTTCATCAACAAACACCACTTCAAGATCGCGATTAAGAAATGCAATCGTTTGCAAACGTTCGATGACGGTGCGCCCAACAAACTCGGTGCCTTCAGCAGCAAAAACTATTGGGTCAGGAATAAACGTAATGGTTGTACCTGTTGCCGTCTTGCTCGGAGATGCACCAACTTTTGTAATTTTGGTTTTTGGAGTACCGCCGTCGACAAACTCTTGTTTGTAACGCACACCGTCACGGTCGACTTCTGCAACAAGTTTTTTAGATAATGCGTTAACAACACTGACACCCACTCCGTGCAGACCACCAGAAACTTTGTATCCGTCGCCACCAAACTTGCCACCAGCATGCAACACGGTGAGTACTACTTCGAGTGCGGACTTGCCTTTGTGTGGACCAGATGGATATGGATCAACTGGAATACCGCGGCCATTGTCGCTCACTGAACATGAGCCGTCGGCTTGCAATGTAATCACTACTTTTGTGCAATAGCCGGCCATTGCTTCGTCGACTGCGTTGTCAACCACTTCCCAGATCAGGTGATGTAACCCTGCAAGACCGGTTGACCCGATGTACATACCTGGGCGTTTGCGAACTGGATCAAGGCCTTCAAGGACTTGAATGTCTTTTGCACCGTACGAAGCAGAGCCCGCGGTAGACGATTTATTGGCTTTGGCAGTTGCCATTATTGACCCCGAAAAGTTGGGCCCCGAAGGGGATTTTTAAGCGAATTGAGCGACATAAATAACACAGTGAAGTCTACCAATTACCTGTTGCGGGGATTGCGTTTTACTCGGACTTCGATGGCAATAATTGTGCTTGTTGTCGCTGCATTTAATTTCTCAATAAGTTGCGGTTCTAAAAACCTCATTTGAGTCGCCCACGATGGATCGTCGATTTCAACGATGAGCCGACCTCGCTCAAGTTTTATTGGTGTGACGTGTTGGGCAACTTGCTCACCAACAATTTTTGGCCACTCGCCAAATACTCCTGTGATTGCGGTTGTTGATTCGGCACCGAGCCGGTCGAGTAGTGCGTCGAGTGCACCTGCCAGCGAACTGCTTGCGTTGTCGGTTACAAAATCTTTCTCGTTTTCGTCTATTGCTTCGTTGGTTTCTTCGCTCATGTTTTGGCTCTCGTTGTCAGTCTGCACGGATGGTTCCACCTTCAATGTGTACGAGAGTGTCTGGATGTGCGGTTTGGGGCAAAACCCCAGCAGACGTAATCAGCACTTGGCCTAGAGGGAAGTGCCGGAGGAGGGCGGCGCTCCGATGTGGGTCTAATTCTGATAACACATCGTCCAAAATAAGCACTGGTGGGCTACCAATCTCGGTGGTGATGAGGCGATGCACAGCCAATCGAAGAGCAAGTGCGAGAGTTCGTTGCTCTCCTTGTGAGGAGTGTGTTCGTGCGGGTAAACCATTAATTGACAATTCGATATCGTCGCGATGTGGGCCAACAGTGCTCGAACCACGCCTCACATCATCATTACGACTTTCACTCAAACAACGTGCGAGACCTTTTGTTCTCCATTCCGGGGCGTACGACATACCTACAGGAGTTTGACCTTCGTCCAGTTCGGCAAGCTCTACATACGCAGATTGAACTTGCGGCAACAACATCTCAAGCATGTGTGTGCGAACATCACCAAGTTGTGTTCCATGCGTCGATAACTTTTCGTCCCATACATCGAGTGTTGTAGCAATGTCGGGAGAAAGTCGCCCACCTGACTGTTTAAGTAAAGCGTTTCGTTGTTTGAGCACACGTTCAACCTCGCTGCACAACGCATCTTGTTTTGGCCACAATGCCACCAATGCGTCGTCCAAAAAATCTCTTCGCACCGACGGCGCATCTTGCACAAGGTTGAGGTCTTGAGGGGAAAACACGGTGGTGCGCATAACCCCCAATAAATCGCGGGTTTTGGCCAGTTTTTGTTTATTTACCAGCACTTTATTGCGGCCTGTCCGGCTGAGTTCTGCCTCTATCAGCACCTCACGCCCATCCGTGTGGGTAATTGTCGCCCGAATCACGGCGGTATTGGCACCAGTTCTGATCATTGCCTCTGTGGGCACACCCCTAAAACTTTTAAGAGTTGCTAAATATGACAATGCCTCGACAAGATTAGTTTTGCCTTGCCCGTTGTTGCCGATGACCGCGGTGACACCATCGGTCAAAGTGATCTGAGCCGACGCATAGTTACGAAAGTCAGTGAGCTCCAGGTGTTGAATAATCACAGGCCGGCAACACTACGGTGTCACTAGTTGGTGAGGCGTTGAGGCATCACCAAGTACAAATAGTCAGGTGCCCCAACTCCGCGCAACACTGCAGGTTTGATTGGGTCGGTTGTCTGAATGGTGATTTCGTCACCACTCACTGCTTCGATGCCATTAGCTAGATACTCAGGGTTGAAACCAACCGTAATTTCTGATCCAACCATTGTTGCGTCGAGTTCTTCAACCGTGTTGCCAACATCTTGAGTAACAACAATCAATTTGAGTGAAGTTGCAGTCATCTCGAGGCGAACTGGAGTGGTTTCACGAGCCAAAATTCGACAACGACGAATCGCTTCAAGCAGTGGTTCACGAGCTGTGGTCAGTGTGTTTGGGTAGCTCGGCTGGATGAGTTGACGATAATTTGGAAACTCAATTTGTAACAAACTTGTACTGAGTGTTGCTTGGCCAACAGTAAATGTTGCGCGGTCGCCTGCCAAACACAGTGAGGCTTCTTCGCCGCTTGCAAGCAGTCGTTGCAGTTCGTTAAGGGCGCGGCTCGGAATAACTACTTTTTCGCCGTGGCCCAATATGTTGCTACCTGGTAGATCGCGTACAGCAAGCCGATACGAGTCGGTTGCTACGAGTCGCAACCCTTCCGGTTCGGCCGACATCAACACCCCTGTAAGGGCCAGTCTTTGCATGTCAGACGAAGCCGCCCGAACAACTTGTCGCAAAGCATCAGCAAAAAGGTTTGCTGCCAATGTGACTGGTGGTGCGCTTGCTTGAACAATGTTTGGAAAATCTGTTGCTGCAAATGTTGGGACAGTGAATTGGGCCCGACCAGAACTCACACTGACTGTGTCGCCGGCTGTTTCAACACTTACTTTGCCTTCAGACATCGATCTCACAATATCGCTCATCAGTTTTGCGCTGGCCACGACAACACCGTCTTCTTGACCACCAACATTTAAAACAAATTGAACCGACAGGTCATTGTCTGTGCACGACAACGACAACTTGTCGCCCGTAACTTCAATACGAACTCCTGATAGTGCGGGCATTGCGTTGTTACGTGTAGATGCAACCCTTGCTGCAGCCCCTAATGCCTCAGCGAGAACCTCTCGCTCTACTCTGAATTTCATGGCCTGCTCCTTCGCGTCACGCTTTTATCGTTAAATGTGGATGTTTGTAAGAAGAACTAATAACAGTAATAAGTCCTGTGGATTGTGGATAAACGGTGTGTTTCCCAATTGCAACAAGGTTTACAACCCCACACACACCCAACCCGTTCATCACATCTTGCAACTGTGTAGTTTTTGGTGTGGTGGACAACCAATGTTTATCCACCGACCGCGCACTGTCTTTACACATAGTTGTCCACATGGTGTGTTGCAGTAAAGAAGCGTTCATGGTCAGGTGCGTTACGACGTCTTAAATTTTTGCACGAGTTCTGTCACTTGTTCAAACACTTGTTTGCGCTCACTCATCATCCGTTTGGTTTTATCAACGGCGTGAATCACTGTCGTGTGGTCTCGCCCACCGAACAACCTTGCAATCGCTGGGTAGCTGAGATCGGTGAGTTCACGAAATACATACATTGCGGTTTGGCGCGCCAGAACCAAAGGTCGTTGACGGCTTTTGCCTTTCATGGCCTCGACATCAAACCCAAGGTGGTCAGATATCTCGATCAACAATTGCTCACTTGTACGCGTTTTTGGAGCAGTTCGTGTGAGAAGGTCAACAAGTAGTTTTTGGGCAAGTGAAATATCGACAACTGTTTTGTTAAGGCTGGCATAGGCGCCAACACGGATCAATGCACCTTCAAGTTCACGAATGTTTGAGGTGACATTGCTAGCAATGAACTCAAGAACATCGTTAGAAACAAAAGTGTTCTCTCGCTCAGCCTTGTTGCGCAAGATCGCGAGACGTGTTTCCATATCTGGCGGCTGAATGTCTGTAATGAGGCCCCAACGGAACCGGCCACGCAAACGGTCTTCCAAGGTAGGAATTGCATCCGGCACTCGGTCTGAAGAAATCACAATTTGCTTGTTGGCACCGTGCAACGAGTTGAACGTGTGGAAGAACTCTTCTTGTAGTCCCTCTTTACCCTCCATGAATTGAATGTCATCAATGAGCAACACATCAACTTCGCGGTATCTACGTTTGAATGCAGCAATGGTGTTGGAGCGAATGCCGTCGACGTATTCGTTTAAAAAGGTTTCGGTGGAGACATAGCGAACTTCGTAATGGGCGTAGTGCTGGTGGACGTAGCAGCCAATTGCATGCAACAAGTGTGTCTTGCCTAAACCCGCAGAACCATAGATAAACAAAGGGTTATATGACCGACCAGGGGTCTCGGCCACTCGCTGGGCAGCAGCCAAAGCAAATTGGTTAGATGCGCCCTTAACAAATGTTTCAAACGTGTAGCGAGGATTGAGACCAACAGCAGTTCCTTTGCCGGTTCGGCTTTTGAGGGTTTGACCAAAAGACATGGAAGCTTCACTGTTTTGGGAATCATTGTTGGTTCGGTCATTGAGTGAGACGTTCAACGAGTCATTGAGTTGAATTGGGCTGTCCAGCGATGTTGGGGAGGTATTCAGGCGGTGAAGTACGTCGTTGGCGGTATTGGTCTGAACATCAATCAATAGTTGGCGCTCGCTTGCTCCCACTTCATTGAGGGCGTCGCGAACCAGCGACATGTAGCGGGTCAAAATTCTTTCCCGCACATATGTGTTTGGAACTTGGAGTCGCAAGCTCATCTTGTCGTCGGAAACAGCAACAGCATCATTGAAAGTAGAAAACCAAACAGCTTCCGAAACCTGCGCACGCAATACCTCGGCGGTGGCACGCCACACATCGTCATGATTGTCGACGTGAAGTTGGTTCTCAATTTCCTGTTCCATACTGACCCCGCTTCGCTTTCTTTTGCTTAAAACCGTTATCCAACAACCACTTGCCATGATCCACAACTCTGTCCACACCCTGTGGACAGCAAGCCCAACATCTTGGTGGGACAAAGAAGGTAGCAGGTTTTCCACAGGTGAAAAAACTGGTGGTTCCCTGTAGAGTTGGACACCTTAGCCATCAACGTTTCGGGGTCAACTCGAGGCGCTACTCAGGAGGGGTGCATGAAACGTACTTTCCAACCAAACAACCGTCGCCGCTCCAAGAAGCATGGTTTTCGCCATCGCATGAGTACCCGCGCAGGCCGTGCGATTCTGAAAGCTCGCCGGGCAAAGGGTCGCCACCGGCTTTCCGCTTGATTGGTCGAATCCGTCACCGAGATATCTTTTCCCGACTGTCCAAAGAGGGAACATATGTTCGTGCTCATGGGTTGTGGTGTTCGTTACTCCTAGATAGTTCGCTCGAAAATGCCCATATTGGCTATGCCATTGGCCGGCAGGTGGGTGGGGCTGTTGAGAGAAACCGTATAAAACGCCAACTGCGAGCCCTTTTTAGCTCTCGCAGCGGACAATTGCAACCCGGTTGGTATCTCATTGGCGTTACACCTAAGGCCTCTGGTTCTACGTGGGACCAGCTTGGGGCCTTGGTAGACCGTCTCATTGGCCAAATTGAGGCCAAAATCAACCACTCAACACCATGAATTCGGTCCATATCCATAACCGCCCCCACACTCGGACTCAATTGGCGATGCTCCGCAGTATCCGTTGGTATCAGTCACTGCGACCCAATAAACCGTCTCCGTGTCGGTTTTTCCCCTCCTGTTCCGAATATGCCCACGAAGCCATTGATTTGCATGGTTCTCGCCATGGTGGCTGGCTGATGGTCAAGCGATTATTACGCTGTCGCCCCTTTGGTCCATCAGGGTTTGATCCAGTTCCCATGAATATCCCCAAAACTGGCGTCAATTCGGCCATTTCACCGCCTACCGTCTCTACTGGCCAAGACGGCCCCCACGAAAGTTGTTGACCCCAGATGTTTGAACTTGCTTCCCGATTAATCGCACAATTTTATTCGCTTACCCATAACTACGCCCTGGCTATTGGTTTAGTTGCTGTGGTCGTGATGCTGCTCATCACACCACTTACTCTCAAGAGCACCAAAGGCATGCTCGAGATGCAAAAACTGCAACCAGAGATGCGACGACTACAAGCTGAGTTCAAAGGCGATCGCCAAAAACTGAACGAAGCGATGATGAAGTTGTATCA